>OGTS01000002.1_pt1 | contig 676261 bp, 585 predicted proteins | sample 1574681 | NCBI WGS metagenome assembly OGTS01 (sample SAMN03295829, study PRJEB24534) | human gut metagenome | isolation source: fecal sample 4 from infant 4 | host: Homo sapiens | place: USA: Pittsburgh, PA | collected 2014-07 | reverse complement strand
TAAAAAGAGCATTACGACATTCCGCCAGCAGCCTCAGCTCTTCGAAAAACGGCTCATCAAGACTCGTGAGCGTCAATATTGCATCATCCCTTATTCTTAAGACATGTGACGGAGTCTTATCCTTCATTATACGGTCTGAACATATGAGAGCCATCCAGCTCCGGGTGGAGCCTCCGCTCTCAGAGTTTTCTTGCGTTGGCTCTAAGGGGCAAGGAATTGGGAAAGCGAAGGTTCTCCGTTTGCGTTGGTCACTGAATCGACCAGGTCGTGTACCTCTATGTCATGAATGTGAGAGTAGCGCACGCATTGGGAGACGTCATGTACAAGGTCGTCGCTCATCTTCATCGGCAGAAGTTCGCCATCTGGAGCTCGCAGAGTCGAAAGTGTGCGCGTCAAGCGGTGGAGAGCATATCCTTCCCGTATCTGACTAGTTCGGTGAGGAATGGAGAACTGCAGGTAGGCGCGAGCGTATCGATAGGGGAAGCTGGCGTTTAAGATAAGCCAGCGTAGGGCAATCTGTGCGTCCATAGTGACAAGTGAGAAGGAAATAGGACCACCTCGACCGCTTGAACCGAATGCGAAAGATCCGTCGTTGTGGTGTACCACGTGGAGGGCGGGGTCGCCATAGTCGTAGCTCAGCGTGACAGATTCATGTGCTACCTCGTTGAGTGCAAATCGGGCCCATCGGCATTCAGCTAAAGGCCGTAACTCATCGAAACTCAGTGTATCCATTCGAGGAGAATTCCTTTCTCTATGCACTCTGCAATTGACACCATTTCACCTCGTTCATTTAAGAAGATGAATTGCTTACCTCCGCCTTCAAATCCTAATGCGGGGGCGATTGTACCCTCTTCAACAGAGTAGCCACGAGGCAGTTCACCCAGCTGATAACCGTAGAGACGGTCATGAGCTTTCGGAGGCGGCATTGATCGCTTTTCAAATGGAATATGACGGCCTTCAGGTGCCGATGCGACGAATTGTCCCCCTGGATGACCGATCCGGTCGACGAATCGTCCATACTTTTCCTTGATTTGTTGAAGGCTGCTATGGCGCACAACTGAGTCAGGCAAGGCGCCGTTTGTATCTTGAAATCTATAATTCGGAACACCTCTCGAGTTTAAATTCTTTGAAGCCCACGCGTCGTAGGTCGGATACGGCTCTCCGTGCGCGTTCTTCCCAAATGGTGCGGGGCTTGTGTCCCAATGGGGGGTTGCGTCGGAGCGATGCAAGGAAAACTCGGTATATTGAGCTGGGTCTACGTGAGGGGCAGAAGCGTTGATGCGTGTCGAGGGTGTGTCTGCGCCTTTGCGGAGGAGCCTGTTGAGGGTGTCAGAGAACTTCCTGAACAACTCGGTGAGCTTGCCGAGCAGTCCCTTGAGATTCTTGACTGAATCAATGACCTTGTGAACAGTTGTGCTGATCCTGGATGTCATCGTGGCAACACTGGTGGATATTTGCGCCGCGATAGCGGGAATACCCAGCCCAGCGGTGGCAACCGCTTCGATAATGGCGGACGCGAACTTGCCGATGATTTCAGATAGAGCATCACGCACCAGGTCGTGAACAATCTGAACAAGCGTGGCAGCAACGTTAAGAGCCTGCCCCATCGCGCTGGCCCACTTGCCTGCCTGCTCAATCAGCTTACCCAGGTCGGCTTCCAAGACGGTGATCGCGCTGATGGTTTGCCCGCTCATAGATGACAGGTCAGAGCGCGTATACCCGGCCAACTGCTGGGAGCACGCGGACAGCTGAGTGTTAATGTTGCCCCACGTCTGAGCATAGGCCGCAACCTGATCCGCATCGCCAGTGAACTCATCGAGCCACTGATCCAAAGGGTGAACATGCTCAAGCACCCATCCGGCACCCATCGCGATCAGCGAACCGATCGGGTCAGCGATAAAACTGGCCGCATCACCTACAGCAGCGAACGCAGCCATACCGCCACTGACCCAGCTGCCTGAATTGAACGCGCCAACCAGCTGCTCGCCGTCTTCAAGAAGAAACGTGCCGGCAAGCGGGCTGGTCGAGTCCTGACGCTGCGCCACCAAAGGATTAGCCACGCCGACCTCGCTTCCCCCACACGCTCACCTCATTGTTGAAGGAGCGTGTCAGCTCGTCTTCGTGAGCAGTAAAATCCTCCACAGCAATACCCAGCTGACTGCACAGCCGGTCCAACGCGCTCGACGCGCTTGACAGCGCGTCACGCGCCTGACCTTCCACGAGCGACAGGGGCGGGACCAAAAAAGGCGAACACAACACGCCGAACGCGCCATCACCCACACCGACCTGAACGGACGCATCACGGGCCATCTGAATTCCCTGCCCCACGTGAGCGACATGACACCGGTGCTCATCAAGCTGGTCAGTGTTAATACGCAGATCACCAGTCATTGGTCCGCAAGCTTTCGCACAGTCGGCGAATCAGCACCGAAGATCTCTGAGGCCACAGCAACCATCTGGGTGCGCACATCGCTCAACGCTGCCCTGTACGCCTCCATCACGCTGGACGTCAACTGGCTTTTCGACAAGGTCGACACCTGGGCGGCGAACTCAATCCTGTCAAGATGACCACTGTGATCCACATGCACCGTGACAATACGATCACGGCTCGAACCACTCCCACACGTATCCTCAGCCCGGCGCTGAAAACTCACCGCCGCTTGGGCATGACGCTCAGCGCCCGCCACCTGACGGTCAACCGCATCATGCGCCCCATCAAATTCATCCACACAACGTATATACGAGTTTGCACGGCATCCCGTCCATGAAACACACGTCACACCTTCAGCCGACACGCGCATAGAGCTGTCGCGCCTCGTTTGGGACACGGGCACCTGCCCTCCAGACCTGCAGGCGCAGACCGTCCCTGTACGACTCAGTCGATGCCGAGTTCCCTGCGCAGACGCTTGACGTGGCCTGAAGCCCTGACGCCATATTGTGCAAGGGCAATTGTGCCGTCAGGGTTGACGACAAATGTGCAACGTTTTGGTCCCAGAATTTTGCGGCCGAAGCTCATTTTTTCGCCAAAGGCCCCATAGGCGTCGATCACGGTGCCTTCCGGATCTGACAGCAGCGGAAATGTCAGTAACTGGTTTGCCTCGAACTTTTCCAGCGCCGCCATGTCATCCTTGCTGATGCCGACAACCTCATATCCTGCGCCCTGCAGCGAGGCCAGCGAGTCACGAAAATCGCACGCCTCCGTGGTGCATCCGGGCGTGAACGCACGCGGGTAGAAGTACACCACCACGCCGCGTGCAGCACGAGCCAGCATGTCAGTCAGTGACACAGTGCCGTGCGTGGAATCCAAAGTGAATTCAGGAGCCTTGTCCCCCACCTTCAGTTCAGCCATGGCAGCCTCCTCATGTGTCCGCCGTATTTGTCCGTCGTCATCCACCACTGTAGGTCACGCCCGCTGCGTGCGCTCATGAAGGAACCATCCTGCCACATCACGGCAACGCTAGAATCCTTTGGACTGCAGCCATCTCATCAATTCACTTGTCCTGGCCGCCTGGTAATCATCCCGGTCAGCCGCGTCGCCCTCGTGCCTCCTATCGAGTTTCCTGCTGTCAATGGCATCCACGATCACCCCGTCATGCAGGTAGACGATCCGGTCCGCGCGCGCAGCGCACACCGGGTCATGTGTCACCATGACAATGGTGGTGCCATCCTGATGTGCTTCCTCAAGCGCCTCCAGCACCTCACCGGTCATGGAGGTGTTCAGCGCACCGGTTGGCTCGTCAGCGAACACGATCGATGGCTGGGTGGCGAGTGCGCGACAGATGGTGGCGCGCTGGATCTGTCCCCCGGATACCTGGGTGATCCCATGATCAGCTACTGCGCCAATGTCGAATCGCTCCATCAGTGCGTCGACGCGTTCCTCGGCCGCCCTCGTCCCTGACCGTCCGGCAGCTTTCAAGGCGGGCAGCGCAATGTTGTCGCGAATCGTAAAGTTCTTCAGGAAGTGCGCCTGTTGGAAAACGAAACCCATCTCGTGCAGGCGCACGTGGCTCATCTGCTGATCGTTCAACTCGGTGAGCTCATGCCCTGCCAGTTCGACGGAACCGCCGGTGGGTCGATTCATTCCGCTCATGCAATACAACAATGTGGACTTCCCCGAACCTGACGCCCCCATCACGGCCACGAACTGTCCGCGCGGCGCCTCCAGGTCGATGCCTCGCAGCACCTGCGTGGGCGGCTCCGTCGTCGAAAAGGTCTTCGTCAGGCCCTGCACGCGCAGCAGCGTCTGCCCCGCCTGCTGTGTGTGATCTGCAGGTTCGCGCGCTTCCATGTTGTCTGCGGCCATGCGCATTGTTGCCCACACCAGACCAAGTGCAACGGCGCAGATAATATTGCCGATCGCCATCAGGCGTGTGCGGTCAAATCGATCGGCAAGCACTCCGGCGGGCGGTGCCAACAGGACGGCGGGCAGGAACCCTGCCAGCGTGATCAGCGCGACCGACGTGCTCAAGCCGGTGTGCTGGTAGGCATAGATGGTCAGAGCGAACGGTGTCAAGCCGTTGCCAGTCTTGGCGATCAGCTGCGCCAGCCAGATCAGGGCGAAGCGGCGTCGGCCTTCGCGTTCGTGTGAGTTGGTAAGCGTCGGAGTACTGGTCGGTGCAGACGAGTTAGCCCCTGAGGCCCGCCAGTTGGTGGCGGTGCGTCGGTTGGAGAAGGCGTGCCGGTGGGTGCAGCGGTACTCATCTCAGTCGCGTCCATCCAACATGGCTTGCGAGGCAGTCGCGCCACCCTCGGCGTTCGTGCTCTTTCCCTCGGTCAGTGCGCCGTCGGCCTCCCTCGTAGCTTCGCTCCAGCCGTACACCATTGCTCGCAGCGCATAGTCGTATTGACGGTCTGCATCGTAGCGCCACCCGCTGTTGAACACGGCTGCGAGGTGCGGAAACGAGGCTGGAAGTACTGTTTGGTGGCTCATCTGGTCGGCCTCGCCGCCCACTGGCTCCCCCGCCTCTGCGAGGACATGGCCAACCGTGTAGTTCACCAGAGCGTTCAGCTGGTCGGCGGCCTGGGAGTTCACAGGCATTCCTGCCTCCGCGAGAGACGTCAGCAGGCGTTCCATCAGGGCGAATAGTTCCGGTCCGGTTGCGGGGCGTGTGCCGACGATTGAGATGGCACGAGGGTGTCTGAGCAATGCGCGTCTCAAAGTGTGCATCACAGCGACCAGGTGCTCGCGCCACGAAGGTGTTGTCTGGGCGGCTGCCGGTACGGTGACGTCGCGCCACATGACCTCCATCAGGCCGTCAAGCACCGCCACCTTGTTGGAAAAATGCCGGTAGATCATCATCGGATCGACGCCGAGATCGCGTCCGAGCCGTCGCATGGTCAGTGCGTCGATACCGTCGTCGTCCACGTTCTGCATGATGTATCGACGGGGAGGCCCCACAAGTCCTTCCTCCTCATCGTTCGTTGCACACAGGTCGGGACAACCGTCCAGCATGTCAGCGCGCAAATTCCGCTGCGATAGACAGCTGCTGACCAGCATCAGGGCTCTTGAGCAGCGCCAAGCTTGAGGCCGCTTCGGACAGTGTGTCGCACATATTCAGCAACAATTTGCTCCGGCGCTGCTCGGTCCTGTGTCGGCGACGGTGGGTTTTGTCATGCCGGTGTGGTAAGCGGTGCCTTCGAAGGTGACGGGCACGTATGTGCCGTCGATCTGGACCCATTTGCCGTCTCCGTAGGTGGGGTCTGCCATGACGGTGACCTTGTCGGAGATGGTGCCGTCGTCACCGACTTTGGGGTCGGCCACGGTGGTGGCTTGGGGCTGGAAGTCGAAGATGACTTTGAAGGTCGGGCCGGGCTTGTTGATTTCTTCAGGGTCGCCTGGAACCTTGGGCGGGTAGGTGACAGTGTCTTGGACTTGGCCGCTGACATGCACCTTGTTCAGGAAGAAACGCGGAATATGACTGTAAGTGTAAGTGCTGGAAACCGTTCCGTTCCCGGTGGAGCGCCACTCCAGGCTGATCGGCGTGTTACTCGTCTTGCCGGTCCACACGTTCGTGCCGGTCGACTTAAAGACAGCCGGACCCGACAGCGTGACTTTCGCGTCCGCACCGGCGATCCAGTTGCCCTTGTTATCGGCGGCACCGATGTTGTGGATCGCGCCCTGACGATCACCCTCACCGGTCACTGTTGCATCTTTCGCGTTGAAGCCACCCGAGTTGCGAGCCTCTTGTGCCATTGCCTGCGCGAGGGAGAGGATGTCAGGCTGGATGCGCTTGACATCGTTGTACATGGTTTTCACGTCCTGGGCGGTGTTGTGTCCAGGGTTGTCCTGATCGAAGTTCTGGTGGATGAGGAAGCCGAGTGCCGCGCCGTGTCTCTTATCCAGGGTCGGCTGATACTTATCGAGCAGCCATGCTGCCTGAGAGTTCGTGATTTTCACGTCCGATGGCGTGAATGAGCGCGGGCCACTCATCTTGGACAGTGTGGCGCTGTCGCTTGGCTGTGGGTTGTATTTCCACATTTCGATACACCACACGTTCTCACCTGGAACGCCCTGTGGAGACGCCCAGGGGCCGAACCAGAATCCCTGGCCGCCCTCTTGCGCACCCACGCTGATCGGAATGTGCATTCCCTTGTCGAGGAAGTACAGCGCATGGGAAGGTCTTTGTGCCGCTATCACACCGGCGCAGGCAAGCGCGAACGCGACGAGGATCGCGACCACACGGCCTGCAATTCGCCCAATGGGCGTCGACTGCTGCATTGTGATACTCCTTGTTCTTCTCTAGCTAGAGTGGCAGAAGCGGCAAAACCTCCGTCATCTACCTCTAATGCGACAAACATGAAGCCCACACCGCGCTGTGTGAGTCGGGTAACACAAAAAAGGGGGCCTGCCAGCATTCCAGCCAGCAAACCCCGAATAGATCGAATGGTCAGCAGTATCCGCCGGTCGTGTTTCCTTGAGTGTCACCATGCCCGCAAAGATCACTGTCGGTGTTCACGTCCAGCTCCCACGTGTATTCGTCCCCGCCGCTGGGCGCGGGCGCGCTCGGGGCGGGTGCAGATCCGCCACTCGAATATGACGGCTCGGACACGCCACCCGAATATGACGGCTCACTGTAGCCCTGCGAGTAGTCGGGCTGCGGGGCGGCAGGTTCACTGGCCGCAGCCTTGGCTTCCTCGGCCTTCTTCCACGCGGCGTGAGAATCCGACACCTTCTGAGCAGCAGCCTTCACCTGGCCGGTCGCCTCAGTCAGCTTCACGCTCATCTCGTCGAACGGGTCAGCCGCCTCGCCACTGAGAGCGTCAGCTTGACCGATCAGGGCTGTCGCCTCGTCCACAGTCTTTTGAGCCGTGGTGCGTGTCGCCTCGTCACTGACTTTGCCGGTCGTGTCGGACAGAACCTTGATTGCTTTGTCTACTTCCGCCTTGAGAGTGTCGCGCGCAGCCACCATCAGGTCTTTCGAATGGGAGGTCATCACGGAGCGAACCTGAGTGCTGGCAGTGTCAATCTTCTCGGCGGCACTGGTGAACACTCCAGCCGAATCGTTCAATGACTGCGCACCATCACGCAAATCGCTCGTGGTGCCCGACTGGGCGGCAGGCATGGTCAGAGCGTTCGCCTCGTCCAGTGCAGCGCGAAGGTCAGCCCGGCTCGAATCATCGTCAGCCACCTTGCCCTCCGAGTCGGCATACAGCTGTTCGCCCCCACTGATCGCGTCCGTCAGGGACGTGTATGCGCCAGTGGCGACCGACTGCGCCGCGTCAAACTCGCTGCGCGCCTGGTGTGCCGCGTGAGAGCGGTAGGCGCTCACGCCAATAATTGCCACCACCAGTGCGACGACAACCGCGACGCACACCGCCACGACCATAGCCTTGCGGTTCTTCACAAGCCGCGCAAACACGCCGTTTTCTTGAACTCCACCACTCGTACTCATTGCCCTCACGTGACCTTTCTTTTACCCGAGTAAGTTTTGGATTCACCCGAGTTGTGGGACGAGAACACTCCACACGCCGCACACGAACGCCACTCACACGATCCGCGCGCATCACTATACTCACAGCATAGCCAACTTCTTATGTAGCATGATCAAGTATGACAGCATTCCGAAAACCTCCGCCCGCGGCCTTTCGTACAGAGGGGCCGGCCGAGGCGGCGCGATCGTTCAGTGCACATTCCCCTAGATTCAAGACAAATTGTGCACATACCCCTAAAACTGCCGCGCAACGGTGCACATACCCCTAGATTTAAAGCGAATTTTGCACATTCCCCTAGCTAAACTCCGTGCTGCCGGGTAGGCCAACAAGGAACAAGGCTCTGACCAGCGGTTATAGAAATAGCGCGGAAACCGGATCACGAAGATTTAGGGGAATGTGCACTTCCGCGCTACTTTTTAGGGGCTTGTGCACGGGAAGGCCGAAGATTTAGGGGTATGTGCATGCCGACCACTTAAATCTAGGGGAATGTGCACTTTCGCGCTACTTTTTAGGGGCTTGTGCACACCGGGCACTGGCAGAGCAGTAGCGCCAGTACATTAGGAATGTTTATGAAGGACCGGACACGCCCACCCCATACACATATTTCGGGCATTAAACCCGGCTCGGGCCACCGCCACACACAAAAAGCCGGGACACCGCCAACACAATGTCCACGATGTCCCGATACATCACAAGAGTGCGCGAGGGGGGACTTGAACCCCCACGTCAAAGACACTGGAACCTAAATCCAGCGCGTCTGCCAATTCCGCCACTCGCGCGCGACATTTATCTTACGCGGCATCTATTCTAACGGTTTCTAGCTGGCACGGGTTCCCTCATGGCTCACGCCTCGCGAGACACCGGACACACTCCCCCGCCGAGCGGTCGACTCGATCGTTGCTTCAGCGATCACCCGCGTGTCTCGGTACAGCACCAGCGACTGGCCCGGAGCCACGCCGCGGATCGGATCAGCCAGATCCACACTCAGTGCAGGCGCAGCGTCGCCCTCGTCAATATGAACCCCGGCGACAACGGAGGGCGTTCCGTGAGCGCGCACCTGCGCGGTCAGGACATCCTCGGGGACATCTGCCAGCATCCGTCCGGCCAACGCAGACCCGAACGCGACGGTCGCCTCCTGATCAACAGTGGCGAGGGAGCGCGGCGCCATCCACACCACGTCGGTGGTCGAAATGTGATCCACGCTCAGCAATTCAGCAGGCCCCACGATCACCTGATTGGATTGTGGATTGGTGCGCAGAACGTAGCGCGGCTTGCCGTCAGCGGCCGGTCGCTCCAGGCGCAAACCGCGGCGCTGCCCCACCGTGAAGTTCCAATATCCACCGTGTTCACCCACGATGTTGCCGTCCGCATCCACGATCTCACCCATGTCCTTGCCAAGGGCGCGCTGCAGGAAGCCCTGCGTATCGCCGTCAGGGATAAAGCAGATGTCGTAGGAATCGGGTTTGTTGGACACGCCCAGTCCGCGCCGATCCGCCTCGGCACGCACCCACGCTTTATCGGGCGCATCGCCTAGCGGTGTGATAACACGAGAAAGCTCCTCGCGCCCCATGATGGCCAGCACATAGGACTGGTCTTTTGCTTCGTCGCGGGCGCGATGCAGCTCGGGACCATCCGGACCGTCGATAACGCGCGCGTAGTGCCCGGTGCACACGGCATCGAAACCGAGGGTGCGGGCGCGATCGGCCAGTTCACGGAATTTCACGAATTCGTTGCATCGCACACACGGGTTGGGAGTATGCCCCTGGCGATATTGATCGACAAAGTCAGTGATGACAGTTCGTTCAAACTCCTCTGCCAGGTCCCACACGTAGAACGGCACGCCCAGCGTCTGCGCCGCGCGGGCGGCGTCCCCTGCGTCCTCCACCGAGCAGCATCCGCGTGAACCGATGCGGCATTCCTGAGGCTGGCTGGACAGCGCCATGTGAACGGCAACCACATCGTGGCCTGCTTCGACAGCGAGCGCACACGCCACAGCAGAGTCCACTCCCCCTGATAGTGCAGCCAGGACCCTCATCTGTCCTCCTTCACAACATGTCCCCGTTCATCGAATCCGTCCATTGCCTGCGCCTGCGAAAGCGCGTCAGGTAGAGCCTGACACAGTGCGCGCACATCGTCGAGGGTTGTTGATGTGGACACGCACACACGTAGCACGCCCAGTGCTTCACGTTCCGATCTGTCCATAGCCATGACCACCTCAGATGGGCGTGTCACACCAGCATGGCAAGCAGAGCCTGCTGACACCATCACACCGGCTCGGTCCATCGCCATGAGCACCACTTCGGGGTGTGCGGTCGGCATCGACAGGTGAATGATCGAGGGCACGGTGGGCGCATCCCCCACCGTCGCTGACACGCCCTCAGGCAGGTGGTCAAGGATCTCGCGACGCATCTGCGAGCAGTGCCGATGCATCTGATCCCGCTCGGAAACACATTCGACCATCGCGGCAGCCAGGGCGACCGCGCCCGCCACGTCCGGTGTTCCCGAACGGATTCCGCGCTCATGCCCCCCACCGGGTCGGTCCGTTGTCAACGGGATGCCGCGCCGCGCGACCAGGATGCCCGTCCCCACAGGCGCACCCACTTTATGTCCCCCGATGCTCAGCAGGTCAGCGCCGAGGGTGTCCATGCTGATCGGCAGGCATGAAAAGGCCTGAGCCGCATCCGTGTGAATGATGGGGCGCTGACCACGCGCAGCTCTTACCGGATCATTACCGGCAGCGCCGAATATGTCGGCAAGCTGGGCAACCGGCTGAATGGTTCCCACTTCCGAGCACACCGTGCACACCGACACCACCGCCAAGTGCTCACTGAGGTGTGCAGCGTCGAGCTCGCCAATGAATGTGATGCCCTGAGCGCTGGAAGGCAGTACCTGCCACGTGAATCCGGCAGGTTCAAGGACCTCGCGCTGATGTGCCACTGCGTCATGTTCGAGGGCGGACACTGCCACAACGCTGCGTGCAGGGTTGACAGCCCGCACCGCGCGAGCTGTCCCCGCCACAGCGAGGGCGTCAGATTCAGTGGCGCCGGACGTGAAGAGCACGTCGTGCAGGTTCACACCCAGCAGGTCTGCGATCTGTTCGCGCGCATCGTCCAGCATCCGGCGGGCAGCACGCCCACCCGCATGCAGGGAGGACGGGTTGCCGGGGGTGGCCGTCAAGTCATGTTGGGCTTTCAGCCAGGCTTCCCGGGCAACGGGCCGAAGCGGCGTGGTCGCCGCAAAATCCAGATAGTGCGTGGGCGTGGTCATTGGTCCTTTCGCGCCCGCAGATCCTCCAGAGCCTGCGGAACGACCTCGAAGATGTCGCCAACGATGCCGAAGTCAGCGATCTCAAAGATCGGAGCATCCGGGTCATCGCACACGGCAATGATCGTGTCGGAGGCTTGCATACCAACAGTGTGGTGGATTGCGCCGGACACGCCCAGGCCGATGTACACCGACGGTGCCACTGACACGCCGGTCTGGCCGATCTGGATGGAACGCGGTACCCACCCTTCATCTGAGGCAACGCGGGTTGCACCCACCGCACCTCCAAGTTCGTCAGCCAGCTGTTCGACCAGTGAGAAGTCTCCGCCGGTGCCGCGCCCGCCGACCACGACGACGTCTGCGTCGGTCAGTGACACGCGTCCGTCACCCGCGGCGTGAACGGATTGTGGGACCTGAACGGCGTCGGCTTCTGCACTGAACTTCACGGGCACGGTGGTCACGTCAGGCGTGGTCGCCGTCTCTGCGTCCTCGGCCTGAACAGACGAGGGCCGCAGACCGATAATCGGCGTGCCGCGAGTGATTTCCATTGTCGTTTCCCATGTTCCGGCCAGAACTGTCTTGGCTGCGTGGAGAACGCCGCCGCTGATATGCACATCTGACACGTCAACAGCCGCACCCGAGTCGAGCTGGACAGCCAGCCGAGCGGCAACCTCTCGCCCTCGGTAATTCGCCACACACAAAATGGCGGCAGCATCTGGAACGCGGTCGAAGCAGGCTCGAACCGCGTCCGCCACAACAGCACTGATGCGCGGCGAATGGCCGGCAAGGTCCGGGCTCAGGACGTGCGCCACGCCCTGCGCTCCCAACGCCTCCATGTCCGGCGCACTGTTCAGAGCGATCGCTGTAATCGGTCCGGTGGTCAGTGAGCGTGCCAGTGTGAGGAGCTGGTGCGATGCCGGGGTCAGCGTGTATCCCTGCGCGTCGTCACCCGTGTGGTCGGTCATCACCAGCAACGGCTGGTCAAGTGTTTCTGCCATAATCAGCACTCCTCCATCAGGTAGCGAGCCAGTTGGTGACCGCCGTCTCCCGAATCGGCCACGATCGTGCCCTCACCGTCGCGTTCACGTTCCTGCGCATCAAGGACGTTAATGGCACGCGGAGCGCCGTCCTGGCGAATCTCATCGAGCGACGCATCGTCCACATCGTCCAGTGAGAGCTCGTCGAGCGGCTTGGAACGCGCAGCACGCATCGTCTTGAACGAGGGATAGCGCGGCTCATTGATCTGGTCGGTTACCGACACGAGGACAGGAGTGGAACTGGTCAGCGTGTCATCGAAGCCATCAGCGGTGCGCTGAATCGTCACAGTCCACGGCCCTTCTTCCTCGCCCGTCAGGCTCATCTGATGGGCAAGACCCAGGTATGGCAGATGCAGGATCGTGGCCAGTGCCGCCGGCAACGCCGAGGTGAGAGAGTCAAGTGCGGCCATTCCGGTGATCACCATGTCGAGAGGCTCATCCTCGCGCAGCTGGTCGAGTGCGGCTCCCAGCACCCGCGCCGTGGTGACCACGTCTGCGCCTTCGAGACGCTCATCAGTGACGAGGATGGCGCGGTCGGCTCCCATTTGAAGTGCGCGCACGAGGGCATCTTCAGCGTCCTGCGGCCCCATTGTCACTGCGATCACTTCACCGCCGTGTTCTTCGACCAGGGAGACGGCAGCCTCGATCGCGTTTTCATCGAGTTCATTGAGCACGTCATCTTCTCCGCGTACCAACCGCCCGTCTTCGATACGACGCTCCGATTGGACGTCAGGTACGTGCTTGACACATACTGCAATTCTCATGCCTTTAGCGTGCCACACTTTGAGGCGAACCTCGTGGTGGCTTACGTTACGTCCACCAGGAGCGTCTCAGCTCCTCGCGAAGAAATGCGCGGTCAGAGCCGTCATTGAGACGCATGACTGGGGGTGATCACTTACAATCGAGACAGGAATTGTGCCTGCCTGACACACGTTTGAGAGTAAATGGATAGTAAAAGAAACATGGTGCCCAGCTCCGATCACGACTTCGCCGCTCCTGCACCGCGCATCCCCTCACCGAATCCCACACCTCGCCGGATCGGAGTGTATGCGCGTGAAGGCGGAATCGACGTTGCTGTTGTGGCGCGCCATGCGACGCGCGTGGATCTGTGCATCCTGGCAGATGACGGTACGGCACATGAAAAGCGCTGGTCATTGCTCGGACCCGAAGACGGAATCTGGCATGGGCACCTGGACGGCGCAGGCCTGGGAACGCACTACGGTTTCCGAGTCCACGGCCCGTGGGATCCTGACGCCGCAATGTTTCACAATCCGGCAAAACTTTTGCTGGACCCCTATGGGTGCGGCCTAGCCGGTTCGGTCCAGATGGGGGCTGCCGTTCACGCGCACACCGTTGACGAGGACCTGTACCCGGCAACCTATCCGCTGGAAAAGTCTGACCTGAACTCAGCACCCTACATGCCGCACTCGGTTGTCGTGTCCACGCAGTTCGACATTGCCGACAAACCGCGCACACCGTGGGACCAGACCGTGATCTATGAGCTGCACGTCAAGGGCTTCACGCTCAATATGCCTGACATTCCGGATGACCTGCGGGGAACTTACGCAGGACTGGCGCACCCCGCAGCGGTGGACTATCTGAAGAAGCTGGGCATCACGGCTGTGGAATTGCTGCCCATCCACGCCAAACACGATGAGACGTTCCTGATTGAGCGCGGGTTGACGAATTATTGGGGTTATTCGACGCTGTCGTTCTTTGCCCCTGAACCGTCGTACGCTACCGAGGCTGCACGCAGGCGCGGCGCTCAGGGTGTGATTGATGAGTTCCGAGGCATGGTGTCGATCCTGCATCAGGCCGACATCGAGGTGCTTCTGGACGTGGTCTATAACCACACATGCGAAGGGTCGGAAACGGGATCGACACTGTCGTGGAGCGGTTTTGATGCACCGCTGTACTATCGATTCGATCATGGGCGCCCTCGTCGCATGATCGACGTGACGGGAACGGGCAACTCGCTGAACACGGACGAGCCACTGGCCATGAAAATGGTGCTGGATTCACTGCGCTACTGGTCGCGCGAAATGGGGATCGATGGCTTCCGCTTCGATCTGGCGGCCACGCTTGGACGCTTCTCAACGGGCTTTGCGCCGATGCACCCTCTGCTTATCGGGATCGGAACCGATGAGGACCTGTGCCAGGACAAGCTCATTGCCGAGCCGTGGGACATTGGCCCGGGCGGGTGGCAGACCGGTAATTTCCCCTCACCATTTTCTGAGTGGAATGATCGTTACCGCGACACGGTGCGCGAGTTCTGGCTTTCCGATTTCAGGTCCCTGGCAATGGGTCGCGGTGCGATCGGCCCGATGAAGCTGGCCACACGCGTGTCCGGCTCTTCTGATCTGTTTGCTCACGGTGGTCACCGTTTTGACGGACCGCGGCGCTCCGTGAATTTCGTGACAGCTCACGACGGGTTCACCCTGGCTGACCTGACCGCTTTTGATCACAAACACAACATGGCGAACCTGGAACAGAACCGCGATGGTACGACGAATAATCATTCGTGGAACCACGGCATCGAAGGCACTATTGCGCAGACTCCGGTCGATGACGCTCACGACGCGCTGAACGGGTCGCCTGTCAGTTCTGACTTCCTGCAGGACATTTACCCCACGCGTCACAGGAGCCAGCGCAATTTGCTGACGACGCTGCTCACCTCGTCTGGTACTCCGATGATTGTGGCGGGCGATGAGTTTCAGCGCACGCAGTTCGGCAATAACAACGCTTACTGCCAGGACTCTCCCATCTCATGGATCGATTGGAACATGTCGGACTCGCAGAAGCAGCAGCTTGCCACTGTTCGCTGGCTGCTGGCCCTGCGACGTCATCATCCGGTCTTGCGTCCCTCCCTTTTCGCAGATGGCAGGATAGCTGAGGGCGATGTCATAGCCGATCTGGGGTGGTTTGATCGTGACGCTCACGACATTGCGCAGGATGGCTGGGCTCAGGAGCACAACCGTGTCTTCCAGATGCTCCGTTCGGGGTATCAGCTGGGTGACCGCGACGCCCTCGTTGTGGTGAATGGAACATTGGATGTTGCCACGGTTCGTCTGGTGAGCGGGCGCGGCTCTGACTGGTACGTCGTCATGGATACCTCCTGGTCGTGCCCTTCCGATGGCGGTATCAACGTCGAGGGAGACATCGAGCGCCTGGAACGCGGGCTTCCTGACAGACTGGAAGTTGTCCGTTGTGGGGACGAAGTGACGATCGAGCCACAGTCCGTGATCGTCATGTTGTCAGCACGCACCCCTCATCATTCGGTAGACTACGGGCGTGACTAGTAGTGAAGACCAACTTGAAAATTCCACCAACCACGCTTCGCTGGAACGGGCAAAGACTCGATCCGTTGAACTTGAGGAAGCCATTGATCAGGATCCGTCGCGATTCCGCATCCTCACCGGCGACCGGCCGACCGGAAAGCTGCACCTGGGGCACTATTTCGGCACGTTGAAGAACCGCGTGGAACTGCAAAACCGCGGCGTTGAAACGTGGGTTCTGGTGGCCGATTATCAGGTCATCACTGACCGCGACGCTGTTGGCCCGCTGCGCCAGCGCGTCCTGGGCCTCGTTGCCGATTACCTGGCCGTGGGTATCGACCCAAAGCGCAGCATCATCTTCAACCACTCGGCAGTGCCGGCACTGAACCAGTTGCTGTTGCCGTTCCTGTCATTGGTCACCGAGTCTGAACTGCATCGCAACCCTACGGTCAAGTCAGAGCTTGATGCGACGAACGGTCGCGCCATGTCGGGATTGCTGCTGACCTACCCGGTGCATCAGGCCGCAGATATCCTGTTCTGCAAGGCGAACCTCGTGCCGGTGGGACAGGACCAGCTCCCCCACCTGGAGCAGACACGCCTGATCGCTCAGCGTTTTGACCGCCGCTACGGGCGCGCCGACAAGGAGCATCCTGTTTTCCCGCGCCCTGACGCGTTGCTGTCGAAGACCCCGCTGCTGCTGGGCACCGACGGCAACAAGATGTCAAAGTCTCGTGGCAACACGATCGAGCTGGATATGACTGCCGATGAGACGGCGCGTGTGCTCAAGAAAGCCAAGACTGATCCTGATCGCGTCATCACCTATGACCCGGAGAATCGACCCGAGGTGTCGAACCTGTTGATGATGGCGTCACTGGCCACTGGCGAGGATCCCCACGCCATTGCCGACCGTATCGGCGATGGTGGCGGCGGCACGCTCAAATCAGTCGTGACCGACGCGCTCAACGAGTTCCTCGCGCCGATCCGCGAGCGCCGTGAAGAGCTGGCCGCTAACGAGGATTACCTGCTGGAGGTTCTCCATCACGGTGATGAAGTCGCCAATGAGCAGGCTGATCGCACGCTGGCTGAGGTGCGTCGCGCGATGGATATGGTGTACTGAGCGAGCCAAGGTTTGCGTAAGCTGGCCATTTTTAGATCAGCTTTTCCTTGCTAGAAACCCGCTTTGACCTGCGATAATGTGCTCTCATGAGTACTGTTGTCGAAGCGGTGCGCAGTGAACGGCAGGGCTTCATTTCCTCCAAGCTCAACTGGCTGCGTGCAGGAGTGTTGGGAGCCAATGACGGCATTGTGTCGATCGCCGGTCTACTGATCGGCATCGCCGCTGTCGACCCCACGAACACACATGCCATCGTGATTGCCGGAATCGCCGGTATCGCCTCGGCAGCACTGTCAATGGCAATCGGCGAATACGTATCGGTATCCACTCAACGTGACACTGAGCGCGAAATTGTCCGCCTGCAGCACGTGGCACAGAGCCGCAATCCCGGCCACGCTTTCAACGAGATCAAGCAGGTGTGTCTGCAACGCGGCATGAGCGAGGAGAGCGCGCACCAGGTTGCCTCGGACCTGTCCTCACATGAGCCGGTCAATGCCGTCATTTCATTCAAGTACGGCATCGATTCGGATTCACTGACCAGTCCGTGGGCTGCGGCCGGCAGCTCCTTCATCGCATTCGTCAGCGGTGCTGCCCTGCCGATGCTGACAATGGTTCTGGCTCCCCCACCGCTTCGCATCGTGTCAACCTTTGTGTCTGTATTTGTGGCTCTCGCATTGACAGGGTGGATCAGCGCGTGGCTGGGACGCTCTCCGCGCCAGAGGTCGGTCCTGCGACTGGTGTGCGCCGGCAGTGCGGCAATGATCATCACCTACACGATCGGTCGACTGCTGGAAAGTGCGTCAATGGTGTGATTGACGAGATCGCGATGCCCGTGCTACACTGCTTTACTACAGACTCAATACTAACGACGTAGTTGGAAAGCAGATACGGTTGCGCTCGTGTCAGACAGGCGCGCCGCCATGGGAAGAATCTCGATCAGTATGGGGAGTGATCCAGTACTCATGCACACATCCATCACGAATCACATGCGCGCCACGCGCATTCTTCTGATCGCAGCAGGACTCTTATGCATCACAGCGACCTGTCTTGCACTGTTCGTCCTCACGCCCAGCACGCAGGCAAACAGGACTGAAGCGCGCAATCCTGATCTTGCACAATACGCTCAAAGCGCCGATATTCCAGAGCAGATCACCACTCAGGCACAGCAGGAAATGGCACAAGTGGGCGAGGAATACCCGCCCGGCGCCACCCCTCCCACCGTTGCCGACCTGCTTCCGTGGGCAGTAGGCGCTGAAGTGGATTCAGTAAGCACCGATCACATTCAGTACACGTCCGGCGCCGATAACCCCGTAGCAATGCGTCAGGCACAGCAAACTGACCCGTCTGCCGACACTCCCGTCACAGTCGTCACCGCCGAAGGAGATGTTGCGGTCCTCGCAGCCCTTGACTGGGAGTGTGCCTGGATCAAGGAATTCGTTAACGCCACGAACAGTGGAAACGCGGACCGTGTGAACACAGCAGTGACGCAGATCAGCAAATTCCCCGATCTTGACGTCATCCAGCGTTTTAACCCTGAAGTCGGTGAAGGACACGCCCGTGACGTCATTCCCCGTATCCAGCAAGGAGACGTCGAATTTGCGAACTATTGGCTCGCTACGACATGTAGCGAGCCTGAATAGTTCAGCGTGACAGGATCACTGGTCGATCGGGGCTGCCTCAAGCTTCCACACCTCGCGCGCATAGTCGCGGATCGTGCGGTCCGATGAGAAACGTCCCGACTTCGTGATGTTGACCCATGTCTTGCGTGCCCATGCCTGGCGGTCACAGTAGTCACGCGCCATCTGGTCGCGAGCCGTGCGGTAGGCATCAAAATCACCCAGCACGTAGTACACGTCGGCCGGATCGTAACTACCTTCCAGCAGTGACAGACGCAGGTCATGGAAATCACCTGTGCCGCCGTCATCCAGCGTGCCGTCAGTCATTGCATCGAGCACACGCTTCAGTCCAGGTACGTTTTCATAGTGCCAGCGCGGATCGTATGTGCGGCGCAGCTCAGGCAACTCATCTTCCGTGGCACCGAAGATGTAGGCGTTATCCTGGCCAACAGCGTCCAGAATCTCCACGTTCGCGCCATCGAGCGTGCCCAGCGTCAGTGCACCGTTCATCATGAACTTCATGTTCGAGGTGCCCGACGCTTCCTTGCCGGCAGTTGAAATCTGCTCAGACACGTCAGCAGCCGGAATGATGTGCTCAGCAGGCGAGACGTTGTAGTTTTCCACGAAGACAACTGTGATGCGCCCGTCAATGTCAGGATCGTTGTTGACCAGATCCCCGATTGAGTTGATCAGCTTGATGATCGCCTTGGCGCGCACATATCCCGGCGCTGCCTTCGCACCGAAGATGAACACGCGCGGCGGCAGATCCAGTGACGGATCCTCCTTGAGGCGGTAGTACAGGTCCAGAATGTAGAACGCATTCATCAGCTGACGCTTGTACTCGTGCAAACGCTTGATCTGCACGTCGAAGATCGCATCAGGATTGACCTCAATGCCCTGGCGGTTCTTGATCCACTGAGCAAAGTCAACCTTGTTGTCATGCTTGATGTCGATCAGTCGCTGCAGAACACTCTCGTCAACGCTGTCAGTGAACTGTGCGAGGACGTCAAGATCGGTGACCCACTGGTCTGAGCCGGTCACCTCGTCAAGCAGGGCGGACAGGCGCGGGTTGCACTGACGCAGCCAGCGACGAGGGGTCACACCGTTCGTCTTGTTATTGAAGCGCTCGGGCCAGATGTCATGCCACTGACGCAGCGTTTCGCGCTTGATAATTTCTGTGTGCAGCGCGGCCACACCGTTAATCGAATACGACGCATAGCAGGCGATCCACGCCATGTGCACCATGTTGCCCTGGACCGGAGCCATGTAGTTGATGGTTCCCTCGTCGATGGCGCGCTCAGTCATGTCGATGCGGAAGCGGCGGTCGATTTCGCGCACAATTTCCATGATGCGCGGGAAGAGGCGATCAAAGATCGATGTCTCCCACTTCTCCAGCGCTTCAGCCAGCACCGTGTGGTTCGTGTACGCGAACGTGTGACTGACGACGTCCCATGCTGCTTCCCACGTCCAGCCGTACTCATCCAGCAGGATTCGCATCAGTTCGGGGATAGCCAGAACCGGGTGAGTGTCGTTGAGCTGAATCGCGTTGAAATCAGCCAGAGTTGTCAGGTCGCCCTCGTGCTGGGCAATATGGTTGGCAACAATGTCGTGCAGCGAGGCGGCGCAGAAGAAGTACTGCTGGCGCACGCGCAGGATCTTGCCCTCGAACGTGGAGTCATTGGGGTACAGCACGCGTGAAATGTCGGCGACGGCTTCACGCTCGACAATGGCGTCAGTGAAGCGCTGCGAGTTGAACGCGTCGTAGTCGAATTCTTCAACCGGCTCTGCACGCCACAGTCGCAGCGTTCCCACGTTGCGTGTGCCGTATCCGGTGATCGGCATGTCGTAGGGAATGGCTCGCACATCCATGTCGGCATAGTGAATGATGCGCTGTTCTTCCTCGCGGCGCACAATGAAGGGGTAGCCCTCCTCCATCCACGCATCGGGCTGTTCACGCTGGAAGCCGTCCTCAAACAGCTGCTTGAACAGGCCGTAGCGGTACAGGATTCCGTAGCCGTTCACCGGGTAGTCCAGTGTGGCGCATGAGTCGAGGAAGCAGGCTGCCAGTCGCCCGAGGCCACCGTTGCCCAGCGCTGCATCCGGTTCCTGTTCCAGGACATCGGACAGCGTCTGGCCAAAAGAATTGACGATCTTTTCTGCTTCGTTCGTCAGGCCGAGGTTCGACAGGTTATTCAGCAGGGCGCGACCCATCAGGAATTCGGCCGAAAAATAGTGTTCCCGTCGTTTGGTTGCATACAGACGGTTGGTACGATCCCAGTCGCTCGCGACGCGGTCAACAACTGCCGCAGAAAGGCCCTGCCACATTTCCATGAGGGTGGAGCGATCTGCTGGTCGACCTGAAAAGGAGCGGACTTGCGAAGTGGCTGCATCAGCCAGGCTATAAGACATCTAGTAATCAATCCCTTCAGTTAGACACGCTGCAGCAGCTGAAGCACCCGCGTGTAATACGCTGAATCATTCTCACACACAGCAGTCTAGTGGTCCCTGCATTCAGCGTCGAATGGTGAATAACTCCGCTGAATGCATGGTGAGAAAATTTCATTGACGTTTCACGTGGGGTCTCGAACGTGTCATGGCTCAGTCACGTTCAGCCTTGATGCGACCACAAGATACGGCATGGGAATTCTTCTCGGCGATGCGCACACCACCCATGGTCCCCCACGTGCCTCCCAAATTCAGTACCCTAACAATGTGAGCCACAAATCTTCTCGACCACTCGACATGACCGTGACACGCATCCCCGCGGTGGAACTCTCCCCCGTTGTGGAAGGCGGGCGACTTCCAGCCAAGGCGACCGCCGGTGAGCCATTCCCCATTCGCGCAACGGTGTTTCGCGAGGGACACGACGCCTATCAGGCCGAAGCGGTCCTGATTGACCCCGACGGACATGACCACACGATTGCTCCAATGGTGGATATTGCACCCGGTCTGGATCGCTACGAGGCATGGGTGATGCCTGACCGACCCGGCAACTGGTCATTTTGCATTCAGACGTGGTCAGATCCCTACGCTACGTGGCGACATGATGCCACCATTAAAGTCGATGCCGACATCGACGCTGACCTCATGCTGGAAGAGGGCGCACGCCTGTTTGAGCGCATGATCGAAGGGAGGGCACTGGCCAATTCTGACCAGCAGGGTCTGGCTGAGCCCCATGCGCGCGTCCTCCACAGTGCAATCTCCATCATGCGCGATGCCACCCGATCAAACCAGCAGCGCCTGTCGGCCGGTATATCGTCTTCTGTGCGCCACATTGTGCGTCAGTACCCACTGCGTGACCTGGTCGGTCGCACTGAGGCCTATCCGCTGCATGTCGCGCGCACCCGCGCCCTGGTGGGCTCCTGGTATGAGATTTTCCCCCGCTCAGCCGGAGCATTCCAGCGCCCTGATGGCACATGGGTCTCAGGCACACTGCGCACCGCAATTGAGGAACTCGATCGCATCAGTGCGATGGGATTTGATGTCATCTACCTCACACCAGTTCACCCCATCGGCACGACGTTCCGCAAGGGCAAGAACAATACGCTGAATGCTCTGGAAACCGATCCTGGTTCCCCCTACGGCATCGGGTCAGATGAAGGGGGCCACGACGCGATTCACCCTGACCTGGGAGATTTTGACGATTTCGATGCATTCGTCGCTGCCGCATACGAACGCGGCATGGAGGTCGCACTCGACTTTGCCCTGCAGTGTTCACCGGATCACCCGTGGGTCAGGGACCATCCCGAATGGTTCTCGCAGCGAGCCGACGGCTCCATCGCGTATGCGGAGAATCCGCCCAAGAAGTACCAGGACATCTACCCCATTAACTTCGATCACGATCCTGAAGGCCTGTTCGAAGCGATCCACGACCTGTTCCGCCTGTGGATCGCACACGGCGTGAAGATTTTCCGAGTGGACAACCCGCACACCAAGCCAGTGAACTTCTGGAAACGCATGATGGACACGCTGCATCGCGAATATCCAGACGTGATCTGCCTGGCTGAAGCGTTCACTCGCCCCGCCATGATGCGCACGCTGGGTGCCGTCGGTTTTGACCAGTCCTACACGTACTTCGCGTGGCGTACCTATAAGAAGGAGATCGAAGAGTACCTCAAGGAAGTCTCCGAGCAGACACCGCACCTGATGCGCCCGACATTCTGGCCGACGACGCACGATATTTTGACGCCGCAGATGACCGAGGGCGGCACCGCCATGTTTGCAATCCGCGCGATTCTGGCCGCATGCGGCGCTCCGACGTGGGGCATCTACTCCGGCTACGAGCTGGTCGAATCGGTACCGCGCCCCGGTTTTGAAGAACAGATCAACAACGAGAAATACGAGTACCGTCCGCGCAGGTGGGAGGATGCGGAGCGCACGGGTATTCCTCAGTTGCTCACCCTGCTCAACACTGCACGAGGGCGACATCGTGCCCTGCAGCAGCTTCACCAGATCAGCATTCACCGTACATCCAACGACCAGTTGCTGTGCTTCTCACGGCACATTCCCGGACAGTTCACACCTGATGGGAACCCGGACACGGTGATCGTGGTGGTCTCACTGGATCCGCATCATGAAGTGTGGGGCTCTGTTGACCTCGATGTCAACGCGCCCGGCATGGAGCTGCTCAACGCTGGCCACGGCGGCGGGTTGAACCTTGTCGATGAACTGGACGGCATGGAGTACCGCTGGGGTGCGTCGAATGTGGTGCGGCTGAGCCCGTGGACCCGCATCGGACACGTCTTTGGGGTTGAACAGCAACAGTAGAATGCACCGCGCGCCTCCAGGCGCCGCGGGTCCCACTCGCCGGGCATGAAATGCATACACACCGTGCATCAGCGCGCCGTAACTGGCAGTATGATGCCATGACCGTTGATGATTCATCGCGCGCTGAACTGGACGCCGCACCTGAGACGACGACCGCCACCTCCAGCCACTATGCGCAACTCTCACCATTCCACAATATGACGGTGGACCAGCCACACGAGGATGAAGCCGCCCTCGTCCCTGTGGCCGACGACCCCAGTTGGTACCGCCACGCAGTCTTCTATGAGCTGCTGATCCACTCTTTCCAGGACTCCAACGGCGACGGCGTGGGTGACATTCCCGGCCTGATCTCGCGGCTCGACTACCTCAAGTGGCTCGGTATCGATGCAATCTGGCTGCCCCCGTTCTTTCCTTCCCCTCTGGCCGACGGCGGCTACGACATTTCCGACTACAAGGGCATCGACGAACGCTTCGGCACGATGGATGATTTCCGTGCCCTCGTGGAAGCCGCACATGAACGAGGCCTGCGCATCGTGCTGGACATGGTCATGAACCACACGTCCGACCAGCACCCGTGGTTCCAGTCCTCACGCTCCGACCCGAACGGACCGTACGGCGATTTCTACGTCTGGCGTGACCGACCCAACGAATACGCCGACGCGCGCATCATTTTCGTGGACTCGGAAGTATCGAACTGGACGTGGGATGAGGAGCGCCACCAGTTCTTCTGGCATCGTTTCTTCTCACACCAGCCGGACCTGAACTATGAAAACCCTGCGGTGCGCGAAGCCATGAAAGACGTGGTGCGTTTTTGGTGCACCACCGGTGTGGACGGCTTCAGGTTGGATGCCATCCCCTACCTGTTCGAAGAAGAAGGTACGAACTGCGAGAACCTCCCGGCCACGCACGAGTTCATCGCGGACCTGCGCGCAATGGTCGAAGAAGAGTTCCCCGGCACCGTCATGATTGCCGAGGCGAACCAGCCGCCTCACGAGGTTGTCGCCTATTTTGGAACCGATGAGGCACCCGAGTGCCATATCTGCTTCCACTTCCCGATCATGCCGCGCATTTTCGCCGCGCTGCGCGAGGAATCCTCACACGGGCTGCGCGAAATCCTGGCTGCCACCCCTCCCCTGCCCAAGGGTGGCCAATGGGGTGTTTTCCTGCGCAATCACGATGAACTGACCCTGGAGATGGTCACGGACGAGGAACGCGCCAGGATGTATGAGTGGTACTGCCCTGAAGAGCGCATGCGTTCCAATGTCGGTATACGTCGACGACTCATGCCGCTGCTGCATGCCTCGCGCCGCGAGGTTGAACTGGCCTACGCGCTGCTGCTGTCCTTGCCCGGTTCCCCGTTCCTGTTCTATGGCGATGAGATCGGTATGGGTGACAACGTGGATCTGCCTGACCGTTTCGGCGTGCGCACCCCTATGCAGTGGGATGACACGCCGACGATGGGCTTTTCCGATGCCCCGCAGGATCAGTGGTTCCTGCCGGGAATTTCATCACCGACCTATGACCAGCGCGCAGTGAACGTGGCCGAGCACGCCACCCGCCCGACCTCGATGCTGAACTGGACGCGCAAGATGCTGAACACGCGCCGCAAGCATGCGCCGTTCGGATTTGGTGACATGACGCTGCTGTGGTCCTCTGACGATGCTGTGCTCGCGTTCTTGCGCCGAGACGAATCCGAAACGATTCTGTGCGTCAACAACCTGTCCACTGAACCGCACTCCGCGAAGATCCACCTGCCCGGCATGGCCGGCTGGCATCTGTACGATCTTGGATCGGGCAACGCGTTCCCGGATGTGCGTGACGATGAGACGGTGGACATCACGCTGCCGCGCCACGGCTTTTACTGGCTGGGCGTGACGTTCCTTGAACCAGAAAGTGAGGAAGAAGATGAGTAACGCACCGTCTTCCATTCAACTCCTGGAAGCGATCGCCCCGTGGCTCACGTCGAGGCGATGGTTCCCACGCACCAGCGACCGCACATTGCAGGTCATTGGCGAGCTCAATGCCGATTCAGGCTATCTGGAACCGCCGGGAACTCCGGAGTCCGATTCCGGTGATTTAGCGTCAGTTCGCCTGCTGATCATCCAGGCCGGCTCGCAACTGCTCAACGTCCCCCTCGTTCTCGTTCCGCAGGCCGGAGACGACGTTGCCGAAACGTTCGACAATCCTGCGACGGACGTTGACGAGGGCGACCCCATCGGATCGATTGGTGACCTGAGTATTCTGGACGGCGTGTCGGTGTGGGCATTTTGGGACACGTGGCTGGCGATGGGTCGTGCCGTTGGAACGGTGGATGCTGACACCGTTGAACGCATGCGCGACATGCGTGACCAGGTACAGGTGTATGGAGGCGAGCAGTCGAACACCTCGGTTATTTTCCGAGGTACCACAGACGAGACTCCTGGAATCATCGCGAAGGTACTGCGCGTGCTCACGGAGGGTGCTCACCCGGATGTTGAGGTGCCCACCGCGCTATGCGAGGCTGACTGGAACCACGTGCCACGCGTTTTCGGCTACGTTGCCGTCCCGGCACGCGTGCGTTCGTGGCCCAAGAAGGAATCGGAACTGTGTGTGGCGACCATTATCAGTGAGCTGGTACGCGATGGGCGCGACGGTTTCGTCTTCTTTGTCGATGGTGCCTCCCGCGGTGAAGATCTTACCGAGCAGGCACGTTCACTGGGTACCGTGACAGCTCAGATGCATGAGATTCTGGCGAGGGCTCTGCCCACTGCTGACGGGCCGACGCCATCGCAGATCGCTGCGCGGGTGCGCAACAACCTCGATGCTGCGCACGCTGAGGTCCCTGGCCTGACCGGCGAACTCGTGGATACATTGGGCCGCGAGCTGGACCAGCTCGCACAATGGGACGAGCCGCTTCAGGCGACCCGCATTCACGGCGACTACCACCTGGGGCAGACCCTGCTCAGCGATGATGGGTGGAAGATTCTGGACTTCGAGGGCGAGCCGCTGCGCCCCCTGGCCGAGCGCACCGCCCCTGACCTGCCGCTCAAGGACGTTGCCGGGATGCTGCGTTCCTTCGACTATGCGATGGCGCAGGCACGACGCCTTGCCGATGATGACTCAGCGATTGACGATGCCGTCGCTCACGAGTGGGTCAGCCAGCACCAGCGTGCGTTCCTTGAGGGGTATCACGCTGATTTCTCGGGTCGCGACGACGCACTCATGACTGCACTGATCATTGAGAAGGCAGCCTATGAGTCGATCTACGAACATAGGATGCGTCCAGACTGGCTGAGTATTCCCCTCGATGCGCTCACCGAACTGGCTGAGCGGTAAAACGGTCGACACGTGGAGCACATCGGACGGTCGTTTGTTGCAAAGAACGCCACGACCGTCCGAACGGCCACGCCGTGACCGTGTGCATGGGAAAATGAGGTCATGAACGCCTCACCGATTCCTCAAGATCCAGACCTCCTTGATACAGTGGCGCAGGGGCAGTACTACCTGCCTCATGCCGTGCTCGGAGCGCACCTCAGTGACGGGTCAGTGACGATCCGCACGGTGCATCATTTGGCCGACGCCGTCCAAATTGTCACGCCCGATCAAACAGTTGACGCTGTTCACGAACGCTCCGGCGTGTGGGTTGCCGTCTTTGAATGTGACGATATTCCCGACTACCGAGTGCGCGTGACCTACGGTGACCAGACGACACTGATGGACGACCCCTACCGTTTCCTGCCCACACTGGGCGAAATGGATATTTACCTCATTTCCGAGGGACGACACGAAGAACTGTGGAAAGTTCTGGGAGCACATCTGACTCACTACACCGGCCCGATGGGTGACGTCGAGGGCGTCGCATTTGCGGTATGGGCGCCCAACGCGTCTGCCGTGCGCGTCGTCGGCGACTTCAACTATTGGGACGGCAGCGCCAGCGCAATGCGCTCACTGGGATCGTCCGGCGTGTGGGAGCTGTTCATCCCAGGTGTGGGCGTGGGAGCGCGCTACAAATTCGAGATCCGAGGGCCGGGCGGTAACTGGTTCCAAAAGGCTGACCCGATGGCACGTGCCACCGAGATTCCTCCGGCAACTGCCTCTGTTGTCACCGACCGTTTCCACAGGTGGGATGACGATGAGTGGATGGACAGGCGTGCTCACACCACCCCGCACACCGCTGCCATGTCAGTGTACGAAGTCCACATTGGATCCTGGAAACAGGGGCTGGGCTACCGTCAGCTCGCTGATGAGCTGATCGCCTACGTCACCGAAGCCGGTTTCACGCACGTCGAATTCATGCCGGTGGCTGAACATCCGTTCGGCGGTTCGTGGGGCTACCAGGTCACCTCGTACTACGCGCCGACCTCACGCTACGGCACGCCCGACGACTTCCGTTATCTGGTGGACCGCCTCCACCAGGCAGGTATCGGCGTCATCCTGGACTGGGTGCCAGCCCACTTCCCGAAGGATGACTGGGCGCTTGCCCGTTTCGACGGCACTCCCCTGTACGAGGATCCCGATCCGTTGCGTGGTGAACATCCGGATTGGGGAACGTACGTCTTCAACTTCGGGCGTCGGGAGGTGCGTAACTTCCTGGTTGCCAACGCCCTGTACTGGCTCGAGGAGTTCCACGTCGATGGCTTGCGTGTCGATGCGGTGGCCTCCATGCTGTATCTGGATTATTCACGCAAGGAAGGCCAGTGGCGGCCGAATCAGTACGGCGGTCGCGAACACCTGGAAGCCATCCAGTTCCTGCAGGAAGCCAACGCAACTGCCTACAGGCGTCACCCCGGCATCGTAATGGTGGCTGAAGAGTCAACAGCGTGGCCCGGCGTGACCGCGCCAACGTCAGGAGGCGGCCTGGGGTTCGGCATGAAGTGGAATATGGGCTGGATGAACGACACGCTGCGGTACATGCAGGAAGACCCTGTCAACCGTCGCTGGCACCACGGTGAACTCACGTTCTCGTTGGTGTACGCATTCTCCGAGAACTACATTCTGCCGCTGTCCCATGATGAGGTCGTTCACGGCAAAGGCTCGCTCGTTTCGAAGATGCCCGGTGATAAGTGGCAGAAAATGGCCTCGCTTCGCGCACTGTACGCCTACCAGTGGTCGCATCCTGGCAAACAACTGCTGTTCATGGGACAGGAATTTGGGCAGGAACAGGAATGGACCGAGCAGCATTCTCTGGATTGGTGGCTGCTCGATGACGATCTGCATTCCGGGTTGCTGTCGCTGGTGTCGGCTCTCAACAGGATCTATCGCGACGAGCCCGCGCTGTGGGACGACGACTACACGGGCTTTGAGTGGATCGACGCGTCAGACGGCGATCACAACGTGATCTCCCATATCCGCAAGGGAATGGGCTCCGATGACAAGCAGCACCTCCTTGTCTGCGTCACGAACTTTGCCGGCACACCTCACGAGGGCTACCGCGTGGGGCTGCCGTTCAGCGGCCAGTGGGAGGAAATCCTCAACACTGACAGCGAAGAGTTCGGCGGATCCGGTGTGATCAACATGGGGCCGGTCATCGCTGAAGATGTTCCATGGAACGGCCGGCCAGCATCGGCTGAGCTGCGCGTGCCACCGCTGGGTGCGCTCTGGCTGCGTCCTGTCACATCTGAGAACTAGACACGGACGGTTGAGCGGACGGGCAGCAATTCCTGCCTGCTCGCTCAACCGCCCGTGAGATATGCGAGCAATGATGGAACTGATCAGCGGCGACATCACAACACTTGAGGTGGACGCCATTGTCAACGCTGCGAACTCGTCACTGCTGGGTGGTGGCGGCGTGGATGGGGCAATTCACCGCGGAGCTGGGCCCGACCTGCTCGCCGCCTGCAAGAAAGTGCGTGCCAGCCAGTTCCCTGATGGTCTTCCCGTGGGGCACGCTGTAGCGACTGAGGGTTTCAGACTGCCGGCGCGCTGGGTAATCCACACTGTCGGACCTAACCGGCATCGCGGGCAGACTGACCCGGATCTGCTACGCTCCTGCTTCACGTCGAGTCTGCGGGTTGCCGAGGACATCAGTGCACGCTCCGTAGCGTTCCCTGCAATTTCAGCAGGAGTGTACGGCTGGGATATGGAACAGGTTGCGAGTATCGGCATAGAGGCGGCTCGCACCTATGAAAGCGAACAGGACGAGCACGCAATCAGGATCGTGTTCTGCTTATTTGATGACCGAGCCCTGCACGTATGGCGCAGCGTCGCCGGCGAGCACTAGACTGCCCCGACGCGCGGACGAGCCGATTCGAGCTGCCTCAGGTGCGATCACCACACCAGCCTCTAGATCATGAGAGCGGTTGCCAGCCTGCGACGGGCAGCGTTGACTTCCGGTGAGGATCCGGCCACGCGGAACAAGTCCAGGATGCGTGTGCGCAGCTCTTCACGCCTGTCATCATCGGTGCTGTGCTCCAAAGCGCTGATCAGAACGTCGAAGGCCTGAGCGTGCTGGCCGGCGTTAAACAGCTCATCAGCATGATCCAGGTCGTTATCCGCATTCCCAGCCGTGCCGCGCTCAAGCAGACGCACGCGCGCCAACTGGGCTTCGGCATCGTGGTCGCGCGCATTGCGCTCCACGATCTTCTCCCACGCCGCGATCGCGCCGTCGAGGTCACCTGATTCTTCCAGGTCCAACGCATGCTGGTGTTCAGGCGGTACGGGCGCCTTCACGTCCTCCCCGCTGACTGCGACGCGGCCCGTAACCCCCATCTGCTGGGCTGCCGTCAACAGTTCATCCAGGACCGGCACGACCTGTTCTTTAATCGCATTTCCCTGGAAGAGCGGGATCGGGCGCCCACCGATCAGTGCACACACCGTCGGCAAGGCCTGCACCTGAAGTGCGCGAGTGATGCCCGGAGCTTTCTCCACCTCGATCTTCACCAACTGGAAGGCGCCGCTCCTTTCGCGGACGATCCCCTCCAGCATGGACAGAACGGACGATGACTCCAAGGAGCGCGATGACCACAGTGCCATCAGCACAGGAACAGTGCGTGACGTTGCCATGATGTCCTCGAACTGAGCGTCATCGCAGTCGCGAATCAAAGGCACGTTCAGTTGCACCCCGGCATCACCGTCGGCAGGAGCGGCAGCAGGGACGCCCGAAGCGGACAGGTCAACGGCACCGTGAGAATCGGCGACCTGACGCTGCACGTGAGACTGTTCGGAGGCCTCCGCGCTGTGCGCTGCACGCGAGGCTGGTTCCCGCTGCGAATTGTGCTGCGCCATTGATGGATCACTCTCTGCCACTTATTCTCCTTCGGGTTTGGTTGAATCATCGCGCGTGACCTGCTCGATCACACGTTCAGCGCCGATGACGCGAGCTTTCTGATCGGATCCGGCCTGCGGCAGCTCAATCAAAACCGAGACCAGATATTTCGCAGATGCCGATCCGATAACCTTGGGGTCTCCCTCGTTAATAGCCGCAGGGGAGCCGCCCAGCTGCATGGTGGATCTGGCAACCGTGCGCTGGTAGGTGTGCGTCATTGCGAACGATGCGGACACGAGGGCTGATCCGTTGTTCAAGACGAGTCCTGAGATCGGCAATCCCTCCGTCTGTGCGTGAGCCGTGACGGTACCGGCGGCCTGCACGGATTGTCCGAGCGATGCGATCTCGTCGAAGTGCGAGCGCGCATACTCGTCTTCTGCGAACATGTCGGATCCGGCGGTGCCAGAATTGAGCATTTCGACATATTTTTCCACTGCTTCGCTGGGCGTCATGATGAAGCCGTCGGCATCGGCAGGTACGTATGCTGCACCCGTCTCCAGTGGGGCTGTCGTGAATTCTGAGCCGCCCAGAAGGCGCACCCAGTTCTCCAGTTCGTAATTGGAGCGCGCATCCTGCTGAGTGATGACGTAAACAATCGGCAGTTCCCCGTCCGAGCTTTGCTCGATGTCCAGGAACATTCGCGGCCACGTCGTTGAGTTGGTCGATGTCACCATTTCCCCGGTGAGACTCAGCTGCGGCACCGTGGTGTCCTTGGCTTTGGCGAGCACGAACTGTGCACCGCGCATGCGCAGAGCCGGGTCTTTGACGCGTCCGGACAGGGCTTCGGTCGTGCCCTCGTCACTGGCTTGGTCGAGTGCGGCCTGGATATGTCCGAGGATCGCGTTGATGCGGTTGGCATCCAGGTTGGCCGCACCGTTTGCGCCGGACGCTGGCTGTTCAGTGGCCGGTACTTCTATTTCTCCTGACGAGCAGGCGCTGACCATCGACAGTGATGCGAGCATCACCACGGCAGCGCAGATGCGGCGGCGTATCACTGTTCCTCCTTGGTCGATCCTGTTCCGTCACGATGCAGCCAGTTCGACATGATGGACGTCCATGCGCCCTTTTGGGAACGGCCAGTGTCCTGAGGTCGTTCGGCGTCAGCTTGTGTATCGTCACCCCGTGGATCGTCGCCGTCCTGTGAACGGTCGGTTCGGCTCGCGTGGCCAGTGCCGCTCACATGGTCGGCTTCGTTTTCCGCACGGTCGCCGTCTGTCTGACGTACGAGGGTGTCGCCGCTGTCTGCTTGGTGCGCCGACGGGACGATCGGGATGAGGCCAGTGTTGAATTCGTGGCCATCGATATTCACCGATTCTTCGCCTCGGGAGCGCGCTTCGCGTAATGCGCGTCGCGTCGGGAAGACCATCGGTACACGAGCCACGGACATGTCAATGACACCCGAATCGGTGGGGGCCGAATGTTCGACTGGTTCGGCTGGCTTTGCAGTCTCAGCCGGCTCAGCAAGCTCAGCCGGTTCTACAGCTTCCTCCGACTCAGCGGGTTCGGCAGCCTGTTTCTGTTCGACGAGGTCTTCAGCTTCGCCGTTCATGGCCGGCTCGACAGGTTCAGCGGATTCAGCAAGTTCTTCCGGCTCTTCCGCTTCTTCGTACTGGTCCGCCTCTTCGGAGCGTTTCACCTCTTCACAGTGATCGTGTTCTTCCCGGTGAGCTTGCTCCTCAGGCAAGCCGTCAGCTTCATCTGTCAGGTCGGCTACCGGGACCGGCTCGCTGACATCAAGCGACTCAGCCTCGTCTGCTTCATGGGTACCGTCCTCAGCTTGCGACACGTCACCCTCATCGTCTGCCTCGTCAGAGGCTTCCTCGGCGTCTGGCATCTGGGAGATGTCGATCGGGGCGGTGTCGGTGGTATCAGCCTGGTCACGAGACTTCAGCTCGTCGGCACGTGCCGCGCGGCGACGCTGGTTGCGCCAGATGATGACCGCCATGACTGCGGCGATCAGTGCCAGGACAATGGTCAAAAGCCACACGGCGATCGCTGCGATATTGGTGCGCTCAACCGGCCAAGTCAACGTCAATGTCGGGGCTTTCGAACCGTCTGTCGTGGCCAGTACGGACACCGTGTCAGGAACGGCTTTCAGTGTGAGCGACGCGCTCCCCTGGCCGGCTGCCTGATCCAACCACATGTCATTATCCAACGGGTTCGCAATCGAGGCCCCCGACTGAGCTTCTTCCTTGGCAGTCTGAGCTTCGGACTGTGCCTGGCCATCGGCCGTTGACTGAGGAGCAGCTGCGGATTGCTCGCCATCAGCCACATCCGACGATTGCGCCTGATTCGCATCCGTTTCCGCATGGTCGGTTACTTTCAGCTGTGTCATACCAGCTTCCAGGCCCACAACTTCGGTATAAGCCTCGTCACCGAGCCACCCGATCACATCAGGAGTGGATCCAACCACGACACTGACGGGCGTCGACGCATCGGCAGCTTCGACGGTCACTGTCACGTCTTCTGCTTTCAAAGGGAGCACACGCGCACGCGTCATCACATAGGGCTGATCTGGGTCAGCCTTGGCCTCAATGTGCTGTCCAGGTGCCCAAACGGTCAGTGTCAAAATGCCGATGATGCCAGCAACAAGAGCCACTGCTGCAAGGGCTAAAGCGCTGGCGTAACGTCTGATACCACTCACAGTGTCCGCTCCTCCGCAAAAATTCCTCGTATGCCATTCACAATACAGTGCCCGTTGATGTGAGCGCAGAACCGATGGTAATAATCCATCATATCGCAGAGTCGAAAAGGGCAGTGCCTGACGGGCTCACGAGACAGGCCCAACAAGTCAGGCTCAGAGGGGCCGAAGCCGGTGCTCCCAGCAATGCCGGTGCCAATGACGTCTGGCTTCCACCCCCTGATCCCATCCAAAGGGTGCTTCTTCGGGCCACGCGACCACATGAGGTGTGCCAGGAGCAATCGGATGGACACAACCAGGACACGTGTACGTCTTCTGCGATCCCGACACGTACGACACCTGATAGTGCAGCCCACCAGGCCCCTCGGCACTAAGCGGCATGGAGGCCAGACGACTCATATCGAGGCGCGGATGTTCGCCGCCCCAAGGTCGTTTTCGTGACCGTCTGCCCCGCCCCATGTCGTGATCGCTCCTCTGGCCGCCTACGTCGTCTTGCCGCTCTTACTTATTCCTATCGCACACGACACCCGCGCGCCACACGCGCAAGGGGTGCAGCTCAGAATCCAGACAGACCACGTCAGCACGCTTGCCGACTTCGAGTGCCCCCACCGTCTCATCGCCAAGGATTCTGGCACCTTGAGCAGATGCCATAAATACCGCATCGACCAGCGGAATTCCAGCGCCTACTGCGACGCGCACGCAATCGAGCAGGTGAGCTGTTCCACCGGCGATCGCTCCGCCATCAGTCAGACGAGCAATCCCATCAGTTACCGTCACAGCCTGAGGCCCAAGCTGGTAGCTGCCATCCGCCATTCCGGCAGCAGCCATCGCATCAGTGATGAAGACGCAGCGCGACCGTCCGAGAACCTCGTACACACAGCGCACCAGCGTGGGATTGACATGCACACCATCACAGATCATCTCCACGACCGCATCACCTCGCGCACCCGCTGCAAGGAACTCTGCAATGGAACCGGGATCGCGGTGGTGCATCGGCTTCATGCCGTTAAACAGGTGCGTCACCGTCGCCAGGGGACGTGTATGGTCCGGGTCTTTCAGCTGATCAGCGTAGCGTCCTCGGGCGTCCTCAAAGACGGCTCGAACGTCGTCCGGCTCTGCATCCGTATGCCCCCACGATGGCAGAGCACCCCCCTCGCGCAGTACTTCAGCCACTGATCCCTCACCGCTGGCGTGCGGTTTCTCCGGCGCCACGGTCATGGTCACCGCGTGCCCGCCAGCCACGTCCAGCAGTTCAGCTGTCAGCACGGGATCCGGGTCGCAGATGAACTGTGGGTCCTGCGCGCCACAGCGCTCATGAGACACGAACGGACCTTCAAAGTGGATTCCAGCCAGCTCCCCTCGATCGGCCAGCGTGGCGAGCATGGCAGCACGTTCCTTGAGGGTCTGCGCGTCAGCAGTCACCAGCGATGCAACAAGGGAGGTCGTCCCGTGAGCGCGGTGCTCGGTAACAGCCGTCATCGCTTGCTCGGGGGTCTGCGCGTTCGGGAACGATTCGCCACCACCGCCGTGGCAGTGCACGTCGACGAGGCCAGGGATGATGATGTCATCGCTCGGCTTCAGATCATTGAGTTGTTCACGAATTGACGAGGGGGCCTCCTGCGCCGCCGCATCACCGACCCAGATAATGGTGTCGCGGTCCCACGCCACTGCCCCATCGTCGATCACCGTATCCGGTGTGACGACCCGTCCTCGAAGAGCAACGAGTGAAGTGGATTGATCAGTCTGATCCGTCATGGTCTCTCTTTTCCTAGAACAGGCGAGATTCTGCGTCATCGACGCCTCGCATTGCGTCGTAGTCGAGTACGACTACTTGGATTCCTCTGTCTTCTGCCAGTGTGCGTGCCTGCCGCGTGACCTCCTGAGCAGCGAAAATGCCGCGAATGTCAGAAAGCAGGGGATCTCTGGCCAGTAGCGACAGGTAGCGAGTGAGCTGTTCCACTCCGTCGACGCCACCGCGTCGCTTCACCTCGATAGCGATGGGAACATTGTGTTCGTCGCGCACCAGCAGATCCACCGGCCCGATTGGCGTGGGATATTCTCTGCGAACCAGCGAGTATCCCGTTCCTAGGATCAAGGGCACCTGTTCAGCCAGCAGAGCCTGCAGGTGGGCTTCCACGCCGTCCTTAATGAGGCCTGGATCCACGCCGAGGTCCTCGTTGACGTCGTGGAGAACGTCGAAAATACGGATGAGCAGCTGGTCGTCAGACTTGGCGGCCTGAACAGTCCACACCTCGCTCACGCCTAGATCCGTTTCATCGGTGCTGGGCTCATCGATGCGCATATGGCACGGGGCGCTCATCCAGTTCAGCGGCTTATAGGAGCCGCCATCGGAGTGAACCAGGACCGAGCCGTCTGCCTTCAGCATGATGACGCGCGGGGCTTTGTCCAGGTGCGCGGTTAGCCGGCCTGAATAATCAACTGAACATGTTGCTACTACGATACGCACGAAAGTGTGCCTGCCTTTTTGCTCGTTTTAGTCGATGGACGATTGCGAGGAACGCGGAGGGCCAGATTCTGCCCATGACACCAGGCCGTTGTAACTGGATGCGGCCATCGCCACCTGCCAGCGATCATCACCGGAGACCAGATGCACCTCGATCATGGTTCCGTCAACAGAGCGAGTGTCGGGCGCTGAGACTTCAAGGGTACGTCGAGGCATTGAGAAAACCGGCCGCATGGAAAACCCCACCAGGCGGTACCAGGTGAGGGTTTCGACTCCGTAATGGGCGACTCCGGCTGTCCAGCCGGACTGAGAGTCTCGGCGCGCCCAGCATCTAAACGATCCCAGGTAGGTGTCCAGCCGGCGGGCACGCACATTGATATAGCCGACGATCAGCATAGCGATGACGGCGAGTATGACGATGAGCCACAGCGCCCACACCAACGCAGTGTTCATGATGCTGTAGCTCCTTCCATGCAGTAATATCGCCTACGTCCGTGATGAATGCTCATCACGGACGTAGTTCTCAGTGTTCTCAGGACTCCATGCCTTCTGCAACAACGGTGACAACGTCAGAATCCACGGAGACGAATCCGCCGGCTACCGGAAATGTCTTCGTGTCGTCGCCAATGGTGAGAATGACGGGACCTTCTTTCAATCTAGCCAACAATGGTTGACGATGAGGCAAAATGCCCAGCGAGCCGTCTTCGACTGGGACCTGCACATACTGCGCAGCTCCCTGCCAGGACAGGCCTCGCTTCGTCACGATTTTGACGCTCAGCGCCCCTGTCTCGGCCATCAGGATTCTGCCTCAAGTTCGTGCCACTTGCGCTCCAGATCCTCAATGCCGCCGATATTGAAGAATGCCTGCTCAGGAACCTTGTCGTAGTAGCCCTCGGCAATGCGCTTGAAGGCTTCGATGGTTTCTGACAGCGGAACGGTGGAGCCTGGCTGGCCGGTGAACTTTTCAGCCATATAGATGTTCTGTGACAGGAACTGTTCGATTCGACGTGCACGCGCAACCGTGACCTTGTCTTCCTCGGACAATTCGTCGACACCCAGAATGGCGATGATGTCCTGCAGCTCCTTGTTCTTCTGCAAGATGGCCTTGACGTGGATTGCCACATCGTAGTGTTCCTGGCCGATCGCAGCCGGGTCAAGCAGACGGCTGGTCGATGACAGCGGGTCAACCGCCGGGTACAGACCCTTCGACGCGATCTCACGGGACAGTTCCGTGGTCGCATCCAGGTGCGCGAACGTGGTAGCCGGCGCGGGGTCCGTGTAGTCATCGGCTGGCACGTAGATGGCCTGCAGCGAGGTAATGGAGTGACCACCGGCAGAGGTGATGCGCTCTTGAAGCTGGCCCATCTCGTCCGCCAGATTCGGCTGGTAACCCACGGCCGAGGGCATACGGCCCAGCAGGGTGGACACCTCGGAACCTGCCTGAGTGAAACGGAAGATGTTGTCGATGAACAGCAGCACGTCCTGGTTTTGTACATCGCGGAAGTATTCCGCCATCGTCAGGCCGGTCAGCGCGATACGCAACCTGGTCCCCGGCGGCTCGTCCATCTGGCCAAAGACCAGTGCGGTCTTGTCGAAGACGCCTGCATCAGCCATTTCGTGAATCAGGTCGTTGCCTTCACGGGTACGTTCGCCCACACCGGCGAACACGGACACGCCGCCGTGATCCTGAGCAACACGCTGAATCATTTCCTGAATCAGCACGGTCTTGCCCACGCCTGCGCCGCCGAACAGGCCGATCTTGCCGCCCTGCACATAGGGGGTAAGCAGGTCGATCACCTTGATGCCCGTTTCGAACATCTTGGTGCGTGGCTCAAGCTGATCGAATGCAGGTGGTTGACGGTGAATAGGCCAGCGCTCTGTGATTTCGAGCTGTTCGCCATCTTTGAGGTTGAGCGGTTCACCGATCACGTTGAAGACGTGTCCCTTGGTGACGTCACCGACCGGGACAGTGATGGGGCCGCCGGTGTCGCGCACGCGGGCACCGCGCACCAGACCGTCAGTCGGCTTGAGTGCGATTGTGCGAACCAGGTTGTCACCCAAGTGCTGTGCGACTTCCAGCGTCATGACGAATGATTCGGATCCTTCGCCCTGGTCAGGCAGCTCCACATCCACCTGCAGTGCGTTGTAGAGGGCCGGGATCCGGTCAGGCGGAAACTCGACGTCGACAACGGGGCCGACGACGCGGGCAACTCGGCCTTCGCCGGTTTCTGGTGATTCTGTCATGGTCATCTTCTCCATCATGTGGGCTCAGCCGTTAGCCAAGGCGTCGGCCCCGCCCACGATCTCACTAATTTCCTGCGTGATCTCCGCCTGGCGGGCCGAATTCGCCAAACGCGTGTACTTCGTAATCAATTCTTCAGCGTTGTCGGTTGCCGTGTGCATCGCTCGCTGACGCGACGCCAGTTCCGATGCGGCGGCTTGAAGCAGAACGTTGCGGATGCGGCTTTCCACATAAAGAGGCAGCAAAGCATCGAGGACGTCGCGCGCAGACGGGATGAATTCGTATTCAGGGAAAAGCAGTGATCCGTCGTCCTTTACCGGATCGACTTCATTTGTCTCGCCTTCACCATAGGCATCCACGACAGTCAGCGGCAGCATCTGCCTGACCTGAGGAATCTGACTCATCATGTTCCGGAATCGCGTGTAGACCAGGTGAACCTCGGACACGCCGGTCATCCTGTCCTCATCCAGGAACCGCTTCAGCAGTTCCTCGGCGATGCTGTGCGTCATCTCCAGGCTGGGTTCGTCCGATTCACCTTCCCACGAACGCTCGATCTCAGCGCCACGGAAGCTGAAGTAATTCTTGGCGCGACGCCCGCAGGTATAGAGGATCGGGGTCTTCCCTTCTTCGCGCAGCGTGGTGATCAGGTGCTCTGTTTCACGCAGAATTGTCGCTGAATAGGCACCCGCCATGCCTCGGTCAGAAGCGACCACCAGCACGGCCACGCGAGGCGTGTCGTTTCGCACGTCGGTCAGCGGGTGCCCCATATCCGTGTGGATGGCAACTGAGGCCACAGCCTGCGTGATCGCCTGCTCGTAGGGTCCCACTTCGGTCGCATCGCGACGCGCCGCGCCGATCCTGGAGGCTGCAATCATCTCCATGGCGCGGAAGACCTTGCTCAGCGTTTGCGTAGACGCAATGCGCTGCTTGTAGATCCTCTGCTGACCAGCCATCGATCAGGCCTTCTTCTCACGGCGACGACGGACAATCTCTTCACGTGAATGTTCAGCTTCAACCTCGCCGTCCTCCAGGTTCTCACCTGGCTGAGCGCTCAGCCACTGCTGCGTGAACTTCTCTGCGGCCTCACGCAGAGCATTCTCCGTGTCATCATCCAGCACGCCAGTCTCGCGGATCGTGGTCAGCACGTCGGAGTGTGAGCGCAGGTAGTCCAGAAGCTGATGCTCATAGGAACTCACGTCAGACACGTCCAGCTCGTCGAGGTAGCCGTGCGTACCCACCCAGATCGATGCGACCTGTTCTTCCACGGGGTACGGCGTGGACTGCGGCTGCTTGAGCAGTTCCATCAGACGCTCACCACGAGTCAACTGCGAACGGGTCGTGGCGTCAAGGTCGGAAGCGAACATTGCGAACGCCGCCATCGAACGGTACTGGGCCAGCGTCAGTTTCAGCGTGCCCGCCACTTTCTTCATGGCCTTGATCTGAGCGTCGCCACCCACGCGGGACACCGAGATACCGACGTCGACTGCAGGGCGCTGGTTCGAGTTGAACAGATTCGACTGCAGGAAGATCTGGCCGTCGGTGATTGAAATGACGTTGGTCGGAATGTAGGCCGATACGTCGTTCGCTTTCGTTTCGATGATGGGAAGACCCGTCATCGATCCGCCGCCCAGTTCATCGGAGAGTTTGGCGCAACGTTCGAGCAGACGTGAATGCAGGTAGAACACGTCGCCGGGGTATGCTTCACGCCCCGGTGGGCGACGCAGCAGAAGGGACACGGCTCGGTAGGCCTCGGCCTGCTTGGACAGGTCATCGAACACGATGAGGACGTGCTTGCCCTCGTACATCCAGTGCTGTCCGATAGCGGATCCGGTGTAGGGCGCAAGGTACTTAAAGCCTGCGGGGTCGGATGCCGGTGAGGCAATGATGGTGGTGTAGTCCATCGCCCCGTTTTCTTCCAGTGTGGAGCGCACCGATGCGATCGTCGAACCCTTCTGGCCAACCGCCACGTAGATGCAGCGCACCTGCTTGCTCGGATCGCCCGACAGCCAGTTATCACGCTGGTTCATGATCGTGTCGATCGCGATGGTGGTCTTACCTGTCTGACGGTCACCGATGATCAGCTGACGCTGGCCACGTCCGATCGGAATCATCGAGTCGATAGCTTTCAGACCGGTCTGGAGCGGCTCGTGGACCGAACGACGCATCATCACGCCGGGTGCCTGAAGTTCGAGGGCGCGTCGACCCGTCAGATCCTGGATCTCGCCCAGACCGTCGATCGGATTGCCGAGGGGGTCAACGGTGCGCCCCAGGTATCCGTCACCAACCGGCACAGACAGAACGTCACCTGTGCGGTGAACCGGCTGGCCTTCTTCAATGCCGCTGAAATCACCCAGCAGAACGGCACCAATTTCGCGCACGTCGAGGTTCATGGCCACGCCAAGCGTGCCGTCTTCAAAGCGAAGAAGCTCGTTTGCCATTGCACCGGGCAGGCCTTCCACGCGGGCAATGCCGTCGGCCGTTTCGGTGACGTGTCCGACTTCTTCGACTGCCGCTTGAGTGGGCTTGTAGGAGTCCACAAAAGAATCGAGAGCCGAGCGGATCTCTTCGGAGCTAATCGAGAGTTCAGCCATTGAGCGTTTCCTTTGTCTGTGTATTGTGGTGCGCCTTCATCTATCAGTGCGCGAGGGATTGGTGCAACTGTCGTAGTCGCGTTGCTATCGATGAATCTATGACGAGGTCGCCGGAGATGATTCGGAATCCTCCGATCAGGGAGGGATCGTATGTCATGTCGATGCTGACCGTTTCGCCCAGTTTCTCGTTGAGCATCGTCTGGAGGCGATGCATCTGAGTATCTGTCAACGGGCCGGCACTGATGACGGACACCAGGTTTTCATCTTTCAGGGACGCTGCGTCCTGCGCGATATGGCGCAGATGCGACATCAGCTGTCCTTTGTTGAGCCGTCCGACCTGGCGGCGCACAATCCGCAGAGTCCATGCGCTGACGTGAGGTCCGAAAATCTTTTCCGCCAGAGCTGCCCGATCGTCAGATGATCCACGCCCCAGCACCGACAGCTGCGTGCGCAGCTCCCGGTTGGACAGGAGGACCTGGTGAATGTCGGACAATTCGGAAAGAACCCGGTCCAAGCCGTCATGAGACTTCGCGTCACGCAGAAGAGCGTGAATACCCACCTGCTCCAGACCCTCGATAATGTCACTGGACGATGACCACTCGCCCTCAACGAGAGTGTGAATCACCTCGAGCGTCTGAGAGGTGACCGTGGCGGCGAACAAGTCGTCAGCCAGACGCACCTTGTCCTCACGAGCGCGCGCCGGATCGGTCAATGAGCGACCCAAGCGTGAATCGTCCCTGACCATATCTGCGATAGCGAAGAGCTCTTCCGCCACACGCAGTCCCTGGTCAGTTTCAGAGAACGTGGGCGACAAGATGCGCGACACAACTGACTGTGCGGCATCGACACTCATGCGGCTTGATCTGCGCATTATGCGTTCGTTCCTTGCGGCTGTGCGGAGGTCGACGCAGGTGTGCTCAACGACATGTCATCAAGGTCATCGAGGAAGCGGTCCATCACCCGATGTGACAGATCCTGATCCCTGAGCTGCTCAGAGACGATGCGTTCGGCCAGCTGGGTTGCCAGCTCACCAATGTCCGAGCGCAGCGAAACCACTGCTGACTGGCGTTCAGCCTGAATCTGGCGCTGAGCGTTCTCCTGAATGCGGGCGGCTTCTTCCTGGGCGGATTCGCGAGCCTGAGACTTGATGCGTTTCGCGTCAGCATTTGCCTGCTCGCGAATGGAATGAGCCTCAACGTTGGCCTGCGCCAACGCCTCTTCGCGTTCGCGTTCAGCAAGTGCACGGTCTTCACGTGCCTGTTCAGCAGCATGCAGACCGGCCTCGATGCGCTCCTCGCGCTCATCCATCATCGCGTAGATGCGGGGAAGAGCGAACTTGCCGATGACAAGCCAGATTCCCAGCAAAATGATGGCAGACAGAAAGACTTCGGCCACTGGTGGGACGAGGACGCTCGTCCCAGCCGCCGCATCTCCTGCTTCTTGCATTGGCAACATGAATATCACTGAACGACGAAGGGCATTGCGAAGCCGATCAAGGCGAGGGCTTCGACAAGTGCGGCACCGATGATCATGTTGGTGAACAGACGGCCGGCAACCTCAGGCTGACGGGCGGTTGCTTCCTGGGTCTTGCCCACCAGCATGCCAATACCCAAACCAGGTCCGAGGGTTGCAATTCCGTAGCCGATGTAGGCGATTGTTCCGGTCATGGATTCTTCCTTTTCTGTGTGTGTGCCAAGCGGCTGTGTATTTGACTAATGGGATTCCACCGACAACTTGATGTAGACAGCAGTCAGCGTGGCAAAAATGTAGGCCTGCAGGAAGGCGACGAAGATCTCGAAAAGCGTCATTGCAATGGCTGCCGCGAATGTGGCGACCGCCAGAGCCTTGAGCGAGCCTGCCGCCGCCAGCAGGGCTGACGTCCCGAAGAACGTCAATGCGAGCAACAGGTGTCCCGACATCATGTTGCACAGGAGTCGGACCGCCAGCGTTGCAGGGCGGACAATGAATGTTGAGAAAAACTCGATGGGAGTGATCAGCAGGTAAACCGGCTTAGGGAGTCCCTTCGGCAAGAGCTGCTCAGCAAAGAACGTGCCGACACCGCGGGTACGGATACCCGCCCAGATGAACGACACGTAGGAGAAGATTGCGAACACCAGCGGCACAGCGATTACCGACGAGGCGGCAATGTTGATACCGGGAACGATGCCGGTGATGTTCATTGCGATCACGCCGAAGAAAAAGACGCCGATCAGTGGCGCGTACTGTCGCCCTCGCTTCTCCCCCAACATCGGGATGGAGATCGAATCGCGGATAAACAGGGCGCATGCTTCAATCAGTTGCTGGAAGCGAGTGGGGACGATCTTCGCCCTCATTGCGCCCGCAGCAAACAGAGCGCAGATCAGCACCGCAGCAATGATGCGTGCCAGTGTCAGGCGGTTGACCACCGTACCGTGTTCAGGTCCGAACAGCGATGGCGGGAAGAAATCTGTCACACCGGGACTGTGGGGATGGCTGCGCAGCGCAGGAATAGCTGTCAGAGCTATCAGAAGAACCAGACCTGCCGTGACAATCCAGTACCAGAGCGGAAGGTTACGTCGCCTGGGCTCAGCGGAGCGTGACGTGACCTGTGTGGACACCTGGGTCGTTGACATCGCCGAGGACGGCCTCCTTTCGATCCGCATGCACTGCGCTACAGGCTAGCCGACACGTGGTGTCACGAGCGTTGCAGCGTCCCTACTCTAACAGGGTTCAGACCCTCTTTAGTGCCAAAACTACCTGATACGCGGGACAAACGTCACATTGAGGTGTCAGCACCCGGATCGTGCTCACCTAACCGCGTGCGGGAGTAGTCGCGAGTTTGCGCCACTTGACCGGATTGCGTCGCAGCTGGGACCACCGTGGGGGTGCGCGTACGCATCAAAATCACGAGTTCAATCACCATCAATGAGAGGATTGTCACGATTACCGTCATCGCGACAACGCGGTGATTGAGCCCCAGGGGGCGCGATGCCAAGAGCGCGACCGCCACTGCCACAAGCTTGAGCAAATATCCCCCGCCGATCCACGCCAGGAACAGATTCGGTCCCTGCGCGACCATGCGTGGCAGTGCAACGAATTCGGCGGCGCACAGGACTGCCACAACCAGGATGCTGACCAGCGCGGTCGCCCAGCCGACCGTTGACATCAACGCCCAGCACACCAGGATCCCGCCTGTCATCACGACGCCTGCAAGCACTATGAACCGGCGCAGCGCTGTCATGGCGTGATTCATCGCTGGCTGAGTAGCTGCGCGGGTGGGCGTGTGGTCATTGTCGAGTGACATGGCTACCTTTCGGATCTCGGGTCGGGCGCATCTGCCTCGGACTGTGGCGGGCGTGCGCGCGCTGATATCTTCCACGGGAATTCAGATGCGGTCAGGATCGTGGCTAGGACAATCAGCGGCACAAAAATCATCACTGTCCGGTTCCATTCAACCAGCAGCAAGGACAATGCGGCAGTCGAAATGATCGCCGTCCATAAATACAAAATCATGACAACGGCGCGATGGGAACGTCCTCGTGCCAATAGGCGATCGTGGAAGTGGGAGCGGTCGGCGTGGAATGGGCTCTTCCCACGCATCATGCGTCGAACTGCCGTCACCATCAGATCTCCGATGGGGACGACGATCACAGCCAGGGGCAAAATAATCGGCATGAGACCGGCGATGATCTGGCTTCGCTCCAGCACGTTGGGGTCGATCTGACCGGTGACGATGACACCGGAGGCAGCCAGAATCAATCCCAGCGTCTCAGCTCCCCCGCCCATCATGATGGACGAGGGGTGATAGTTGTACCACAAGAACCCGGCGCAGATCCCGACCAGTGCAATCACGATCAGTGACGCGGTTGTCGCATATGACTGTGCACCAAGCTGGCGTGACAGCAGGTAGGAATACCCGAAGAACACGGCCGCACCAATCCCCACGACTCCGGCCGCCAGACCGTCCAGACCGTCAATGAAGTTCACGGCGTTGATGATGCCGACCATGACGAACACGGTGGCAATCAGCGACAACCGTGACGACCCGATCGTGATGCCGAAGATGGGAAATGAAACGAGTTGAACACCCTGGAGTGCCATGAGACCGGCGATCAGGATCTGTCCGGTCAGTTTGGTCAGCCAGTCCAGCTCCAGCAGGTCATCGAGCACGCCCAGCACGCACATGGCTGCAGCACCTGCCATCACTGCCCACGGGATGCTGGTCGAATACACGGGCGCCATGTACGGGATTCGTGAGCCGATCAGCAAAGTGATGAGCAGACCGACGGTCATGGCGATGCCACCCAGTCGCGGTATCGGTGTGACCTGAATATCGCGTTCACGCAGCTTCGGCACAATCCCCCACCGCAGACACGCCCATCGCACCAGCGGCGTCATAATCGCGGTGACACCACTGGCTATGAGCATGAGCAGCAGGTAGACCTTCATCGGTGGCGGCCTCTACTTGTCCTCAGGACTTTTAAAAGTGCAGCCCGCTGTATCTTCCAGGTCGCGCGGGTCGATGACGCCCAGGCGGATCAGTGTGGGCTGCTCCGTGGCCATATTGATGATCGTCGAGGGAGTCGCCCCCGCCGTTGGACCACCGTCAATATACAGGTCGACGTGATCCTCGAACGAGGCAGCGGCCGCCTCAACACTGGTGGCGGGAGGCTCGCCCGTCAGATTCGCTGATGTGACGGCCATTGGACCGCATTCGCGCAAAATCGACAGCGCCACCTCACTATCAGGCATGCGCAGTGCGATCGTGCCGCCCGTGTCGCCCAGATCCCAGCCCAGGTCGGGGTGGGCGCGGACGATCAGCGTCAAGCCTCCAGGCCAGAACCGTCGCGCCAGTAAACGCGTGCTCTCACTGATGTCAGTGCCAAGCACGTCCAGCGCTTCATTATCTGCGACCAGAACCGGCGGTGGTTTGGAGCGTCCTCGCCCCTTGGCGTGTTGAACAGCTTCGACGGCGGCAGGGTCGTGTGCGGTTGCGCCGATCCCGTAGACCGTGTCGGTCGGCATGACGATGAGGCCACCACGGTTGACACACGTGCGGATGCGCTGCAGATCCTGCGCTGAGATGCCATGTGAACAGTGAAGAATAGTCGAATGTGCCACGCGGCTATTGTTCCACGACGGGGGCGGTTGCGATAACCATGCGGGGCCGTCCCGTCAAATCCGGTGCCGTATGCACATTCGTGAAGCCCTGAGCTGTAGCGTATGCCACCAGATCCTCTGCCTGAGATTCGGCGTGCTCCATAACGAGTGTGCCGCCCGGAGCCAGCAGGGCGCGCGCCCGGGTCATGATGCCACGTGGGATCACCAGCCCATCTTCTCCCCCGCCATACAAGGCACGCGGCGGGTCCAGTTGCGCTTCGCGTTGCGTAGGGTGGGCGCTGCCGGGAACATACGGCGGGTTCGACACGACAACGTCGGCCCTCCCCTCGTATTCGACGAGGGCGGATAATGCATCGGCGCGTACCAGATGAACGCGCACCGGCTCGATGTCAGCGATATTGCGAGCGGCAAGCTGACAGGCAGCCTCGTCAATCTCCACGGCAAGAACGCGCGAGGCGGGTACCTCGGTGGCAACCGCAAGTGCGATGGCTCCCGACCCTGTACACAGGTCCACCACCACAGGCTCATCCGCACTGCAGGTTCGCGCCGCGTCAATGGCGTGCTGCGCGACCATTTCGGTTTCGGGTCGAACAACGAATACGCCGGGCTCTGCGCGCAGGGTGAGCATCCGAAAATACATGCGACCTGTGATGTGCTGCAGAGGAATGCTGGTGCGCCTCGATGCGATGGCGCAGCGGTAGCGTTCTGCTGCGCGCGCGCCCACCTGGTCCGGGGCGCTCACGAGGCTGTCACAGCCCAGTACCCATTCCAGCAGCTCACGGGCATCCTGGTCGGCGTGTGCTCCCTCCAGGTTGACTGCTTGAAGGGCGCGTCTGCCCCACGCGAACAATTCGCGTGGCGTATAGGTTGCTGAACGCGGCAGCACCAGCTGCTCGTTCAGTGCCCTATTCATCGCCCGCTTTGCCCAGGCGCGCTGCCTCGTCAGCGTCGATCGCTGACTGGATGACAGGATCCAGGGAGCCGGACAACACCTGGTCAAGGTTGTAGGCCTTGAAACCGGTGCGATGGTCAGAGATGCGGTTTTCCGGGAAATTGTAGGTGCGGATGCGCTCCGAGCGGTCAACGGTGCGTACCTGAGACAGGCGCTGTGCGCTGGCTTCAGCCTCACGCTTGGCCCTGGCTTCAGCAGCAAGTCTGGATGCCAGCACGCGCATAGCTGCGATACGGTTTTGCAGCTGCGATTTCTCATTTTGCATCGACACGACGATGCCGGTCGGAATGTGAGTGATGCGCACAGCCGAGTCCGTCGTGTTCACTGACTGTCCGCCAGGCCCTGACGAACGGTAGACGTCGATGCGCAGATCGTTCTGGTCGATTTCAACTTCGTCATCTTCTTCAACTTCCGGCATGACGAATACGCCGGCAGCAGAGGTGTGGATTCGTCCCTGCGATTCGGTGACAGGAATGCGTTGGACGCGGTGAACGCCACCCTCGTACTTGAGATGAGCCCACACGCCTTCTTCCGGGCTGGGTGTGCCTTTGGCGCGGATCGCCATCGTGATGTCCTTGAAGCCGCCCAGCTCGGTGGGCGTGGAGGACAGTTCGGTGACCGACCATCCCTTCGTGGTGGCGTAGCGCTCGTACATACGTGCCAGGTCTGCTGCGAACAGGGCGGATTCTTCGCCGCCTTCACCGCTCTTGACTTCCAGGATCACATCGAGCGCGTCGTCAGGGTCGCGCGGCGTCAGAATATCGACGAGGGCATCGTGCGCCTGGCGGGTCTGTTCCTCCAGGCTTGTCACCTCATCCGCGAATGAGGGATCCTCCTCAGCGAGTTCGCGAGCTGCTTCCATATCATCAGTGGCTGCGCAGTAGCGCTGGTAAGCCTCGGCAACACGGTTCAGTTCGGCGTAGCGCCGCCCCACTTTACGAGCCTTTGCCTGATCGTTGTGCAGTGCAGGATCTGCCATTTGCTGCTCGACACTATGGTGCTCTTCGAGCAGTGCCTGCAGCGTCGGGAATTCATCTGCGTGTGATGCCGATGCCATGCGAGCTCCTCCGATTGTGGCGAAAAGATGTGCGATACAAAGACGCCGGTGCCCTGACGGGTCACCGGCGCTGAAGTCAAACGCTACTTGCTGCGTTTGCCGTAACGGGCTTCGAAGCGAGCCACGCGGCCACCAGTATCCATAATCTTCTGCTTACCCGTGTAGAACGGGTGGCACTGGGAGCACACGTCCACGCGCATCTGACCCGACGTAATCGTCGAGCGTGTTTCAAACGAGTTGCCGCATGTGCACGTCACCGTGGTGGGAACGTATTCGGGGTGGATACCCTTTTTCATGGTTTTCTCCTTACGGGATTCGAGGACGCCGGGTCCGCATGCGCAATCATCGACATCGCGCATTACGCGGTGAACCGGAACCGAGTTGCAATTGTGCCACTTTCCGGCCGATAGATCCAGATGATGTACCGGCGGTGCAGGTGAGATTACCCACCTGCACCGCCGGTGTGTGATCTAGTCAGCGTTCGGCGTGGTCTTCTGGATCAGCATGAGGAACTCAGCATTGGACTGGGTTTCCTTGAGTTTGTCCAGAACCACTTCCAGTGCCTGCTGTTGCTCAAGGGATCCGAGGACGCGGCGCAGCTTCCACATGATGCGCAGCTCTTCAGGCTTGAACAGGACTTCCTCGCGACGAGTGCCCGAGGCGTTGACATCGATGGCCGGGAAGATTCGACGATCTGCCAGCGCGCGCGACAGGCGCAGTTCCATGTTGCCGGTGCCCTTGAACTCTTCAAAGATGACTTCGTCCATCTTGGACCCGGTCTCCACCAGGGCAGAGGCCACGATGGTCAGTGAGCCGCCTTCCTTGAGGTTGCGGGCTGCGCCGAAGAACTTCTTGGGCGGGTACAGCGCGGAAGCGTCCACACCACCGGAGAGGATACGACCTGACGCCGGTGCCGCCAGGTTGTAGGCGCGTGACAGGCGCGTGAGTGAATCGAGCAGCACGACAACGTCCTGTCCCAGCTCGACCAGGCGCTTGGCTCGCTCAATGGCAAGTTCGGCAACCGTGGTGTGGTCGGAAGCGGGGCGGTCGAAGGTGGAGGCGATGACTTCACCCTTGACAATGGAGCGCATGTCGGTGACTTCTTCAGGACGCTCGTCAACCAGGACGACCATGAGGTGAACCTCAGGGTTATTGACCTCGATTGCCTTGGCGATCTGCTGGATAATCATCGTCTTACCGGCCTTCGGCGGGGAGACGATCAATCCTCGCTGTCCCTTGCCGATCGGTGCCACCAGGTCGATGACGCGAGGCGTTACGGCCTTCGGGGTGGTTTCCAGGCGCAGCTGCTCATTGGGGTACAGCGGCGTCAGTTTGCCGAATTCGCGGCGCTCGCCGGCTTCCTCGACAGACATTCCGTTAACGGTGTCCACCTTGACCAGTGCGTTGTACTTCTGGCGCTGGCGCTCGCCTTCGCGAGGCTGACGCACCGCACCGGAGACGGCATCGCCTGCGCGCAGGTTCCACCGGCGCACATTGCCCAAAGTGACGTACACATCGTTCGGGCCGGGCAGGTATCCCGAGGTACGAACAAAGGCGTGGTTTTCCTGAACGTCCAGGATGCCTGCGATAGGTGCCAGCACATCGTCTTCACGAATTTCCGGCTCATTGTCGCGACGTCGGTTGTTGCGCGAATTTCGCTCCGAACGATCTGAGCGGTCTCGGCGCTCGTCACGGTCTCGTCCGCGGCGGCGCGCATTGCGTTCTCTGCGACCGCGCCCACGGGAGTTGTTCGCGTTGTCGCCTTCAGGCAGTTCAATCTCATTGAGTTTGCGGTGAGCTGACTCGCTACCGGACTGCTCAGCGTCGGCCGAGTCATCATCACTGTGAACACCGGCGAGTTCAGCACGCACATCGAGGGCGGCCGCGCGATTCTCACGCGCCTCGTTGCTGCGGTCATACTGGTTGGAGCGTGAACGTCCGTGACCATTACCCTTGCGGGCCAGTGGCTTGCGTTCGCGGTGCTCGTCAGATGAGTCGCCCTCGTCGTGGCCGTCACCCTTGGGAGCCAGCGGCTTGCTCTGGAAGTCCGACCCAGGAAAGTCGAGTGAGAATTGACGCGGCTCGACAGCACCGGCAGTGGCGACGCGGCGACGTCCTCGTGACCGTGTCGGTGTCGAGGCCTGTTCGCCTGTCGATTCAGATTGGTGGCGTTCAGAGGCGTCAGCGGCAGGGCGTTTGTGCTCTGAGCGTGCTTGAGACAAATTGTTGCCGCGGCGGGCAGCTTCGATGGTGGAGACCAGATCGGCCTTGCGCATGGTCGAGACTCCGCGGAGCCCCATCTGCGCTGCAAGTGCCTTCAGCTCCGTCAGCTTCATGGCTGACAATGGCGCGTGATTCGATGCGCCATCAGTGTGATCGTTGCTCACTAATTGTTCCTCACTTGATCGCCCTATGCGGGCAGATGAAATCCGTTGAAAGATACACAAACGGAGGTGTACACGTCGAACAAGTCTTGTGACGAGTACCAGGATGGCCGACACAGCGGCTATGACTGTACAACACAGTCACCGCTGAAAAGTTTAACCACTTCTCCCCCCACTATGCCATCTTTCGCGTGGCAATGCGAGGATTGTTGAGCGGAAAATCACACATTGGGACGCTGCGGGCGATCTGTTCGGATTCCATCCCCGCTGACAGCCAGAGAGCGCACAGTCCAACCCGACCGCTGCGCGCTCGCACGCATGTCATCATCCACGTGGTTCAACGCCATGACAGTGGGTCCTGCGCCGGAGACCACTGCCGCCACGCCGGCTTCACGCAGCCAGTCAACCAGTGCCAGTGACGGCTCCATCACGGCGCGCCGGTATTCCTGGTGCAGATGGTCCTCAGTTGCGTCGAAAAGCCAGCGGCTGATATCCGCATCGTCCGAGCCGACAGTGCGCGCATTGTCGGACATGACGGCAACCAGCACAGCTGCACGTGAAATGTTGGCAACAGCATCGCGATAGGGCACGACGTCGGGCAGGACCTGACGCGCCTTCGACGTGGCGAGTGGGAAATCAGGAATAAACACGGTGGGCGTCATCGACGCGGGGGGCTCAAATCGCAGGGCCTGAGCGTCATCATCACCCATCCACGCCACTGTCATGCCGCCTTCGATTGCGGGGGCCACATTGTCCGGATGCCCTTCCATGTGCGTGGCGAGCTGCAGGATCGTGTGATCATCCAGCGCCTCAGCGTCGCGGATCAGCTCGCGCGCCAGGGCCAGTCCCGCCACGACGGCACTGGCCGATGAGCCTAATCCCCTGCTGTGCGGAATGACGTTATGGCAGTGCATTCTCACGCCTACCTGCGGCGCGCCCACATGATCCAAGCCCACTCGCATCGCACGCACGATCAGGTTGTCGTCGCCCTCGCTGACAGTGCCTGCCCCTTCGCCCTCGACAACAATGCTGGTCGGGCCGGCAGTGGCGTGAACGGACACGATGTCGCGCAGATCCAGTGCGATCCCGAGACAGTCAAAACCCGGCCCCAAATTGGCGCTGGTGGCCGGCACGCTGACACGAGCAAAATCCGCACGCAGTTGCACGATGGTCTCCCACACATTGATTAACAGTGAACGAGGGCGGCGCTCGCCGCCGTTCATGAGGCGATGAAACTTAGTCTAGACCGCACACGGCGCCGAATCGCCCACTAACGGCACAGCGATGCGCCTGCGTGCACCTCGGTAACGTCGGCTACTTCAACCCCAGCAGTTCAGCAACTTCGTGCGTGTCGGGTGCAACGACTTCGGCCTGCACACCCCCGTCAGGCAGAGCCGCGAGCGCCGTCTTCGTATCCTTCAGGCCATTGCCCGTCACCGTGCACACAATTCGTGCGTCGCGCGGAACGCGTCCGTCTTCAGCTGCACGGAGCAGCCCGGCCACGGATGCGGCAGATGCCGGCTCGACGAATACTCCGGCTTCGCCGGCGATGATCTGCTGGGCGCGCATGATTTCCTCGTCGGGAACAGCGGTGATGAGTCCCTTGGAATCGTCGCGCGCACGTGAGGCGAAATCCCACGACGCAGGGAATCCGATCCGGATGGCGGTCGCAATTGTTTCCGGGTTGTCGATGGGGTGTCCGGCAACAAATGGTGCCGCTCCGGCTGCCTGCACGCCCCACATCTGCGGTACGTGTGTGGCAACGGCTGGAAGGTTCCGGTAGGACTCTTCCATCGTGGTGACAGCTTTCTGGCCAGCGTATTCGTTGTAACCCATCCAGTAGGCGGAAATGTTCCCGGCGTTTCCCACGGGCAGTATGTGAATGTCGGGCGCATCGCCCAGCGCGTCAACGATTTCGAATGCGGCGGTCTTTTGCCCCTGTAGGCGGTAGGGGTTGACCGAGTTGACCAGTGCGACAGGGTAGATTTCCGTCAGCTTGCGCACGATGCGCAGCGCATCGTCGAAGTTTCCGTCGACCTGAACCAGGCGGGCACCATGCATGATGGCCTGGGCCAGCTTTCCTGCAGCGATTTTTCCGGCGGGCAGGATCACGACGCATTGCAGTCCGGCAGCCACAGCATAGGCTGCAGCCGAGGCTGACGTGTTGCCGGTGGAGGCGCAAGCGATCATCTGGGTGTCGGTGGCGGCGATTTTGGACACGGCCATTGTCATGCCGCGGTCCTTGAACGAGCCAGTCGGGTTGGCGCCTTCCACTTTCAGCCAGACGCGCGCTCCGACGCGCTTCGAAATGGCAGGAGCTTCTACCAGTGGTGTGCCACCTTCCAGCAGTGTTACAACCGGGTCGGATTCTTCCAGTGGGAGCCGCTCAGCGTATTCACGCAGCAATCCGCGCCATTGATGAGCCATGTGTTATTCACCTTCCATACGTAGGAGCGACGCCACGTCGATGACGGCGTCAGATTGACGGAGTGCTTCAGCTACTGCCAGCACGTCAGCCTCACGGGCACAGTGCGTGGCGATCACGATGGTGGTTTGCGCACCCGGTTCACCGTCACGCTGGTCGACCGAGTGGATGGATACGCCGTGACGGGCGAATACGGAGGCCACGTCAGCTAAAACACCCAGATCGTCATGAACATGCAGACGAAGCTGATAGCGGGTGCGTGTCATGCCCTGTTCAATGATCGGCAGATGCGCGTAGGTGGATTCGCGCGGAGCATGGCCACCGTGCACACGGTGGGACGCCCCGGCGACCAGGTCGGACAATACCGCTGAGGCGGTTGGCGCACCGCCTGCGCCTTGCCCGTAGAACATGAGCCGTCCGGCAGATTCGCCTTCGATGATGACGGCGTTGTACACGCCGTCGACAGTGGCCAGTGGGTGTCCTGTCGGCACGAGGGCCGGGTGGACGCGCGCGTTGATCACTTCATTGCCCAGATCGTCGAGGCAACGCTCAGCCACGGCGAGCAGTTTGATCACGTGATTGGTGCGCGCCGCTTCCATCATGTCGTCAGCGGTGATCTGCGAGATGCCTTCGACGCTGACATCGTTCATGGATACGCGTGAATGGAACGCCAGGGAGGCCAGCAGTGCGCACTTAGCGGCAGCGTCATACCCTTCGACATCAGCAGTGGGGTCAGCTTCCGCGTAGCCTCGTTTCTGCGCGTCGGCAAGGGCTTGTTCGTAGCTGGCGTGTGCGGTGAGCATGGAATCAAGGATGAAGTTCGTCGTGCCGTTGACGATGCCGACAATACGGCTGATCTTGTCACCTGCCAGCGATTCACGCAGACCGTAGACAACTGGGACGGCTCCAGCCACTGCCGCTTCGAAGTACAGGTCCGTATCCGCCTGGGCCGCAGCCTCGTACAGTTCCGGGCCGTGGGCGGCAAGCAGTGCCTTGTTGCCGGTCACGACCGTTGCCCCACCATTCAGGGCCCGCAGCACGTATTCACGTGCCGGTTCAATGCCGCCGATCAGTTCGATGACGATGTCTGCATGGTCGATCGCTTCTGCCGCATCCGTTGTCAGCAGTTCCGGATCGATGTCAACATCACGCGGAGCGTGCACATTTCGCACGACGACAGCTGAGATTTCCAGCTGCGCTCCGCATCGTTCGCTCAAGTCATCGCTTCGTTCGTGGATCAGTCGAATGACCTGCGAGCCGACGGTTCCCGCTCCCAGGATGGCGACTCGCACTGTGCGCGGCTGTTCCGACATCGTGCACCCCTTCATTGATCAGACGTTTCGATAGTGATCCTAACCAAGGCCACAGGCCCGATGCGACAGTGTCCAGTGTGCGGCACATGGATCCGCGTCGTTGATGCTCGCTCCTCGTCAATGGCGACCGTCACTGCGAGCGAGGGCTCCCTCGTGAGCGTCATCACGAGGTATATGGCAGCAAGATTGCGTACAGTAAAAGATGCGCCGCATGTATGTGGTGATTCGCAGATCGATCCTCGACGGTTAAGGAAAAAGACGCAATGAACGTCGCAGAACAACTCGTCAGCCAATTGGTGGAAGCTGGAGTACATCGGATCTATGGAATCGTGGGCGATTCGCTCAACCCAATTGTTGATGCGGTGCGCAAAACCGGAGGATCCGCCAGGGGCGGTATCGACTGGGTGCACGTGCGCCACGAGGAGTCGGCCGCGTTCGCCGCTGCCGCTGATGCTCAGGTGTCCGGAAAACTGGCAGTGTGTGCGGGTTCATGCGGCCCGGGAAACCTGCACCTGATCAACGGCCTCTTTGATGCGCAGCGTTCCGGCGCGCCTGTCCTGGCTATCGCCTCACACATTCCCAGCGTGCAGATCGGACAGTCTTACTTCCAGGAGACCCACCCCGACCGGCTTTTTGTGGAGTGCTCGTCGTACTGCGAAATGGTTTCCACCGCTCAACAGGCTCCGCGCGTCATGAACGCTGCGATCCGTCACGCGATTGGCACTCAGGGTGTCGCAGTGGTGACGATTCCCGGTGACGTGTCTGACCAGAAGGCGCAGGCTCCCACACCCCAGTTCGTTCCGGCTCGCCGTCCGATTCTGCACCCCAACCCCGATGATGTTGCTCAGCTTGCCACCATGCTCAACAAAGCCAAGAAGGTCGCGATTTTCGCGGGTATCGGTGTGGCGGGCGCACATGATGAGGTCATTGCACTGGCAGACGCACTGCAGGCACCAATCGGGCATACCCTGCGCGGGAAAGACTTCATTCAGTACGACAACCCCTTCGATGTCGGCATGACCGGCCTGCTGGGATACGGCGCAGCTGCAGAAGGCATGAACGATGCGGATGTCCTGCTGCTGCTTGGAACAGACTTCCCGTACAACCAGTTCCTGCCTGACACGCTGACCGTACAGGTCGACAACAGCCCCGAAAAACTCGGACGACGCACCGACGTGTCCCTGCCGATCTGCGCCGATGTCAAGGCATTGATTGACAGCCTCATGCCGCAGCTCAAGGGACGCCGCTCATCAGCATTCCTGAAGAAGCAGCTCAAGAAGCACGCCAAGATCATGAAGGCACCCGTCGGCTCCTATACGCGCAAGGTCGAGCACATCAAGCCGATTCACCCCGAATACGTCGCACACGTCCTGAACGAGATTGCCGCACGCGACGCGATCTTCACCGCCGACACCGGCATGTGCAACGTGTGGACAGCCCGCTACATCGATCCGCTGGGGTCGCGCCGACTGATCGGCTCCTTCCTGCACGGATCAATGGCGAATGCTCTGCCTCAGGCCATCGGCGCTCAGGAAGCATTCCCGGACCGCCAGGTGATCTCCATTTCAGGCGACGGCGGCCTGTCAATGCTGCTCGGCGAGCTGGTCACAGCCCGCATGCATGACCTGCCCATCACGGTCATCGTGTTCAATAACTCAACGCTGGGCATGGTCAAGCTGGAGATGCTCGTGGACGGAATGCCTGACTTCGGCACCGACGTGCACGACATGCACTATGCAGATGTCGCGTCCGCAATGGGATTCCAGGCTGAACGCGTGGACGATCCTCAGGATGTGCGCAATGCCTTGACGAGGGCGCTCAGCCATCGCGGTCCCTCCCTCGTCGAAGTCATCACCGATCCAAACGCGCTGAGCCTTCCACCTGAAATTACCGGCGAGCAGCTGTTCGGCTTTGCCACGGCCATGTCGAAGATCGTGTTGAACCGCGGTGCCGGCGAAGCAGTGTCAATGGCAACGTCAAATATGCGCAACATTCCACGCTTCTGATCCGGCGCGGACAGGACTCCCTCGTCGCTTACTGCATAATGCGACATTCGTCATGGGACTTTTGTCCCATTGCTCAGAATGCCGTCAGCATAACCACGCGCAGTGAGACGTAGTCCATAGGTCCTGATTCAGGATCCTCCTAGAAGGCCCAGCGCTTTCGAGAGACAATAAGGTCAGATGTCAAACAGACATACATTGGCTGGCCGCGAACCACGCCACCGAAACCCTTCAGATCGAAGGGACCGGAACCGGAGAAGAGGGATTATGACCACCCAGATGACCGCTCCAACATCCGTCAGCGAAGACCCGTGGGATGGGTTCGAGCGCGGTGCATGGACCGAGCACATCGACGTTCGTGATTTCATTCAGCGCAACTACACGCCATACGAGGGCGACGCCTCCTTCCTTTCTGGCCCTACAGACAAGACACTGCGCCTGTGGGACACACTGGAGAAGAATTACCTGTCCGAGGAGCGCAGGAAGCGCGTACTCGACGTTGACACGGATACACCGGCAGACGTTGACGCGTTCGGCCCCGGATACATCAGCGACGACGACAATGTGATCGTCGGCTTGCAGACCGACTCACCCCTCAAGCGCGCGATGATGCCGTTCGGCGGATGGCGCATGGTGGAAACCGCCATCAAGGAAGCCGGCAAAGAGGTCAACCCTGACGTGAAGAAGATCTTCACTCAGTACCGCAAGACCCACAACGATGCCGTGTTCGATATTTACACACCTCGTATTCGCGCAGCCCGTTCTTCCCACATCATCACCGGCCTGCCGGACGCCTACGGCCGTGGCCGTATCATCGGTGACTATCGCCGCGTCGCTCTGTACGGTGTCGACGCGTTGATCGAAGCCAAGCAGGTTGACAAGGACCGCTACGCTGATCAGCCGTTCTCCGAGCACTGGGCCCGCTACCGTGAAGAACACGCCGAGCAGATCAAGGCTCTGAAGAAACTGAAGAGCATGGCTGCCAGCTATGGCTTCGACATCTCCGGCCCCGCGAAGAACGCGCAGGAAGCTGTGCAGTGGACCTACTTCGCTTACCTCGGGTCCGTGAAGTCTCAGGACGGCGCTGCAATGTCGATCGGCCGCCTGTCCGCATTCTTCGATATCTACTTCGAGCGCGACCTCAAGGCAGGCGTGATCACCGAGCAGGACGCTCAGGAAATCATCGACGCCCTGGTTGTCAAGCTGCGTATCGTGCGTTTCCTGCGCACCGAGGCATACGATCAGATCTTCTCCGGCGATCCCTACTGGGCAACCTGGTCAGATGCCGGTTTCTCAGAGGACGGTCGCACACTGGTCACCAAGACGTCTTTCCGTCTGCTGCAGACACTGCGCAACCTGGGACCGGCTCCCGAGCCAAACATCACGATCTTCTGGGATGAGAACCTGCCCGCAGGTTACAAGGAATTCTGCGCCTCGATCTCGATCGAGACGTCCTCCATCCAGTACGAATCCGATGAGCAGATCCGCGCTCACTGGGGCGACGATGCAGCGATCGCATGCTGTGTGTCTCCGATGCGCGTGGGCAAGCAGATGCAGTTCTTCGGCGCGCGCGTCAACGCCGCCAAGGCTCTGCTGTACGCCATCAACGGTGGTCGCGATGAGATGACCGGCAAGCAGATCGTTGACGAGTACGAGCCCATCAAGGGTGACGGCCCGCTGGACTTCGATGAGGTCTGGGCCAAGTACGAGGACATGCTGGACTGGGTTGTGGGCACCTACGTTGAGGCCCTCAACATCATCCACTACTGCCACGACCGTTACGCCTACGAAGCGATGGAAATGGCACTGCATGATTCGGATATCGTGCGCACCATGGGCTGCGGTATCGCCGGCCTGTCCATCGTGGCCGACTCCCTGGCTGCCATCAAGTACGCCAAGGTCGTCCCCGTGCGTGATGAGACCGGCCTGGTTGTGGACTACGAGGTCGAAGGTGACTTCCCGACCTACGGCAACGACGATGATCGTGCAGACGAAATCGCCGCCACCGTTGTTCACACCATCATGGACAAGATCCGTCAGATTCCCCTGTACCGTGATGCCATCCCGACTCAGTCGGTGCTGACCATTACCTCGAACGTGGTTTACGGCCGCGCAACCGGCGCGTTCCCCTGCGGACACAAGGCCGGCACGCCTTTCGCGCCGGGCGCCAACCCGCAGAACGGTGTGGACACGCACGGCATGGTCGCATCCATGTTGTCGGTCGGTAAACTGGACTACAACGATGCCCTTGACGGCATTTCGTTGACCAACACGATCACGCCATCAGGTCTGGGTCGGAACAAGGGCGAGCAGGTCACGAACCTGGTCGGCATCCTCGATTCCGGCTTCATTCCTGAAGACTGATTGAGACGACGAACAGTTCTTTTGAGATACTAGAAACAACCTGAGAAGGAGAGATCATGGCAACGAAGACGTTTGATGAGCGCCTAGCCGACATGAAGGACAAGCGTGAGGAGAACGGCGGCATCAAGGGGCTGTACCACGCCAACATTAATGTGCTGGACCGTTCCACCCTGGAAGATGCGATCGACCATCCTGAGAAATACCCGAACCTGACGGTGCGTGTGTCCGGCTACGCAGTGAACTTCGTGAAGCTCACCCGCGAGCAGCAGCTGGATGTTCTGTCCCGTACGTTCCACCACTCAGCCTGATCCCCGCAGGTACGAGGGCGTCCTCGGCACTGCGCGATGACACCGCAATGCGAAGATCAGAAAACTGAAACGTGCCGCTTGGTTGCCTGCCGATCGATTCAACGATGGCAGGCAGCCAAGCGCTTTTTATGGCAGGAGGTGCATACATGACGACACAGTCACAGCCAGTGGCTATTGAGCTGCTCGGCGACCAGGATTTTCAGCCACCAGCTAATCGGATGGCCGGGGCGGGCACAGCCGGCCTGCAGGAGCTGACCGACCTTGAGCGAACAGATCGTCTGCGCCGTATGCGCGAAGGAACACTCGGGTCGATTCACTCGTGGGAACTCGTGACCGCGGTGGACGGACCTGGTACCCGCATGACGATTTTTCTCAACGGGTGCCCGCTGCGCTGCCTGTACTGCCACAACCCTGACACTCTGAATATGCGCGACGGCCAGCCCATCGAGTCCGATGAACTGTTGCGCCGCATTAAGCGCTATCGCAGAATCTTCCGTACCACCGGCGGCGGAATCACGCTGTCGGGCGGCGAAGCACTGATGCAGCCTGCTTTTACTGCACGCATCCTGCGCGGCGCCCGTGAAATGGGTATTCACACGGCGCTGGACACTTCCGGCTTCCTGGGTGCGATGGCAACCGATGAAATGATCGAGGACACGAACCTGGTGCTGCTCGACGTGAAGTCCGGTGATCCTGATACCTACCGAAAGGTCACTGGCCGCGACCTGCAACCCACCATCAGTTTCGGGGATCGCCTGGCTCAGCACGGCACCGAAGTATGGGTACGTTTCGTCCTGGTGCCGGGTTTGACCGACGATCCGGACAACATCGACCGAGTGGGACGGATCGTCGAAAAGTGGCCGAACGTGTCCCGTCTGGAAGTCCTTCCGTTCCACCAGATGGCGATCGACAAGTGGAAGAACCTGGGGATGACGTACACGCTGGAGGACGTCAAGCCCCCCAGCGTGGAGCACGTGGATAAGGTGCGCGAGCAGCTGCGCCGCTTCGATATTGCAGCGGTGATGTAGCAGTGCCTCGCGCCACCCTTGGCGTGGGTTCCGTCACCCGCGCTCGGGGTGTCAGCGCAGCGGCCTCGAGCCACTACACTGGAAGAAATCTATGACGATTGCCAGCACAGATGGGTGGGAACGATGACACGCACACTTTCCGGACACGATATTACTCTGCGCGCAGGCGCATACACCGCTCACGTGGTGTCGGTGGGAGCGGCTCTTGCTTCCCTGACGTTCAACGGCCGCGATGTCACGCTTCCGTTCGACCCGAACGTTTTGACGAAGGGCTACTTCGGCAAGACGCTGGCACCGTGGCCCAACCGCATCACCGAGGCGACGTACACGTGGAACGGTGAGCGCATGGACGTGCCGCGAAACGAAATCGAAACCGGGGCAGCTCTGCACGGGCTGGTGTCCTGGACCGACTGGACCGTCGTACACTCCGATTCTGATTCAGCGACCATGAGCACATTCCTGCCGCCGCAATACGGCTACCCCTTCGCCCTCGACCTGTCGGTGACGTACGCACTGAGCGCGGAGCGCGGCCTGAGCATCACGATCTACGCGAAGAATGTGGGCAGCGAACCTGCCCCCTATGGTTGCTCACACCACCCCTACATCACGATCGGTCAGCAGTCGATCGACGCGATGACGCTGACGGTTCCGGCCGGCAAGGTTTTCGATGTCGATAAGCGTTTGGCACCCGTCGAGCTGAAGGATGTGGAAGATCTGGATCTGGATTTCCGCTCCGGGCGGCTCATCGGCAGTCAGTCGGTCGATCACGCGTTCACCGAATTGCCCGACGGCACGTGGCAAGTCAGCCTGTGTGACGAGGGTGGCTCATCCGTGTCGGTCACCTCTGACGCGCCGTGGGTTCAGGTGTACTCCGGTGATCAGCAGGGACGTATCGCCACCGCTGTTGAGCCGATGACTTGCCCGCCTGATGCGTTCAATTCCGGGATCGACCTGATCGTGCTGGAACCGGGCGAGGACTACTCGATGACGTTCATGATCAGTGCTGACTTCGTCGAGTGAGCACACTGACACTGTGACGGATCCGGGGTCGAGTGCCAGCGAGCCCCGGCGATCGCTGTTTGATCTGATCACACATCCACCGGACCTGCCTATCGTGTCAGTCCTCGATCAGGTGACGCGCGCCGCGCACCCGGGGACGTTTGCCGTCGTGTCAGCCACCGCCGGGTCCGGTAAGACGACGCTCATTGCGCCCGCTGTCGCAGCGCGCGTCAGCGGCACGGTGGTCTGCACGCAGCCGCGACGTATGGCTGCGCGCGCTTCCGCCCGACGAATTGCCTCCCTGCTGGGTGAGCGTGTGGGGGAAACGGTCGGGTTCACGGTGCGCGGCGAGCGCGCCGTCGGCCCGCACACGCGTATCGAGATGGTCACCCCTGGCGTGTTGGTGCGCCGCCTCCAGGCTCATCCGGATTTGCCGGGAGTGAGTGCCGTCATTCTGGACGAGTTCCATGAGCGTGCGCTCGACTCTGATCTGGCCCTGGCGTTCCTGCTCGATGTACGGCAGACACTGCGTGAGGATCTGACGATCTTCCTCACCTCGGCAACGCTGGATATGGCGCCGACACTGACTTTCGTCCGCGCCCACGCCTGCGAGTGCGAGGGTGCAGATGTCATGACGATTGAGGCGCCGGGCGTGCTGTTTCCACTGGAACAGTCGTGGGCGCCTGCCGCACCGAGCGTTTCTGCTCTCGCACCTGTCGGTGGCAGTGGTCGAGTGGGAGTAAGTCGAGAGTTCCTGGCTCACATGGGTCGCGTTGTCGATGAGACTGTGCAGCGCACCAGCGCAGATGTCCTGGTCTTTGTGCCAGGTGCACGCGAGATCCGCATGCTGATTGATGAGTTGCGTGCGCGTCTGCGGGGCGACGTGGAGATAGTGCCTCTGTTGTCTGCTCTGTCGGCGGCCGAGCAGGACCGTATCCTGACACCTGTGCCTGAGGGCTGCGAGCGACGGCGACGCGTCATCGTGTCCACGTCGATCGCTGAATCGTCACTGACTGTTCCCGGAGTGCGCGTCGTTGTTGATTCTGCGCTGGCTCGCCACCCGTCCATCGACCCGGCACGCGGTGTCACCACCCTGGTCACAGTGCCAGCGTCACGAGCTGAGATGATCCAGCGTTCAGGGCGTGCAACCAGGCTCGGCCCTGGCTGGGCGGTGCGGTGCTGCGCGGAAAATGAGTGGGCGCGCCGCCGGCAGACCCCGGCCCCGGAAATCGTGGAGTCTGATCTGACTGATGCACTGTTGCAGTGCGCGGTGTGGGGCGTGCGCGACTTTGCTGACTTGCCGTTGATGGATCAGCCGCCCTCGGGCAATGTCCAGGCTGCTCGCGAGGCGCTGGTCGCTATCGGGGCGCTCGACACTGAGGGCGCGCCCACACCTCATGGCGAGATGATTGCGCGCCTGCCGGTCGCACCCTCGCTTGCTCACGCACTGGCAGCCTGCGCGCCGGTCATCGGGGTGGAGGCCGCGTGTGAGTGTGTTGCGATCATTGATGAGCAGATTCGCTGTGACAACGCCGATCTTGCTGCCAGCGTGCGCCGTCTGCGCCACTCCTCGCACGCCGAGTGGTCGCATATACGCGACCAGTCGGCGCGACTGACACGCCTCATGGGTCGATACGCTGCCGACATGTCGCGCCACGCACCTGCAGACCAGCTCAGCCGTGATGACCAGCTTGCCCTCGTCGCGGCCACCGCTCACCCGCAGTGGATCATGCGTAGGCGCCGCGATTCTCCCTTGTCCTACCAGTCAGTGTCCGGTCTGGGAGCGTCCCTGCCCGCCACCAGTCCCCTCGCCGGACAGCAGTGGCTGGCGGTGAGCGATATGACACGGCCGTCAGGCAGTTCAACCGCGCTGATCCGGGCGGCGCTCCCCCTCAGCGAGGATGATGCGCTGGGGTGTGCGGGCGCCCTCGTCCATGAGGACACGCGCGCCTGGTATGATCCGGCAGCGCAGCGATTTCGCGGCGAACAGGCCACCATGCTGGGTGCTATTCGACTCGCGTCACGGTCACTCAGGACGCTGCCGCCGCAGACTGTTCAAGATCTCATGGAGCAGGTCTTGAATGAGCACGGAATGTCAGCGCTGACGTGGACACCGACCGCCGTGCAGTTGCGTGCCCGCATGGCAGCGCTTCACGAGACTGTCACAGATCCGTGGCCGGATGTGTCGGATGCAGCATTGGCCTCGAGTTTTCCGCAGTGGGGAGCTGAGGATTTACCTGCCTTGGCTTCGGGAAAACCACTGACCAGCATCGATACGATGCGACTGTTGCGTTCACTGTTGCCCTGGCCTCAGGCTGCGCGACTGGATGAACTGACTCCGCCCGATATTGAGATTCCAACGGGAGCACGTCGGCGCATTGAGTGGACTGAGAACGGGCCGACACTCACGCTGCGAGTCCAGGAAGCATTCGGGTGGACGTCTACGCCCAGATTCGTCGACGGCCGAGTTCCGCTGATTATTCACCTAACCGATCCGGCCGGTCGTCCGGTGGCAATCACTTCCGATCTTGCGTCGTTTTGGGCTGGTCCCTACCAACAGGTTCGCTCCGAGCTTCGCGGCCGGTACACGAAGCATGCCTGGCCTGAAGACCCCCTGTCGGCTACTCCCAGCTCGCGTGCAAAGGGACGAGGGCGATCCCGCTGAGAGTGTTGAACGGCGGTTGTTGAACGCCGAGGGGTCGCCGGGGCGGCTCAAAGAGCGAAGGATTCCCGCCGGCGCTGCCTGTGGTGGCCTGGACAGACAACGTGGCGCCCACACCACACGGTGCAGGCGCCACGTTTGAGTGCGACATCGGCTGCGGTTACACCCGGTGCCATCCTCACTAAATCAGAAACGCGTCATGCGCCGCGAAGCTGTCAACGCTCCAGCCCCAGCAAGCGCAAGACCGGCCAGTGCCATCGCGGGCACCGATGCGCCGGTACGGGCAACGCTGGGCTTTGCACTGTATGCAGCTGGCTGCTTATTTTGCTCGTCGTGCTTGCGGGTCGTGTCCAGAGTTCCCTGAACAGCCACCGTCACATCGTCATCAGCACGCGCATCGTTATTACGTCCCCACGCGTCGACTGCAACATTCAGCTTCCTGTCCGCAGTGAATGCCTGAGCGACTTTCAACTCAGCTTCCAGAAAGGCAACTTGCGAGTCGAAGGCGCCAGTCCCGTCAAGGGTGGCCACGGACCGACCGTTGACTCGCAAAGCAGCTTTCGTGTAGGGCCCGGCCACTGCTGCACGAATCCTGACGTACTCACCCTGGGGCGCAACTTTCGCATCCGCAATGGCCTTCCACGACTGGCTCTCAGAGTCCCAGTACTCCACTCCCGCAACCGTCGGCTGAGGCTGATTCACTGTGACAGCAGCCAGTGCGTCCACCAGACCGGTGCCGCGGTATTCCTTGCCGTCTGGCGCCTCTGCGTTGTTCGGGTCGGCCAAGACCTTGTAGCGCCCACCTGCCTGTTCACGCAGAAGGTTTGCTGCCTGGTCAGCACTCAGTGTCGGGTTAACGGACCGCAAAAGTGCTGCAACGCCTGCGGCATGTGGCGACGCCATAGATGTACCGCTCTTCGATGCGTACAGTGCAGTCTCATCCCTCCAGTCGAAACCAAGTGGAATCGTTGAAAAGATTCTCGATCCAGGTGCGGCGACATCAATAGCATTCGCGCCGTAGTTCGAGAAGTATGAGCGAATGAAGGGTCCGTCAAGCGGATCTGAACCCTCTGGCTTTGCCACCGAAGAGACCACGACCACTCCGGAAAGATCGCTGGGAAGGTCCACGCCTCCCACTGACGAGCGGTTCTCAATTGCAGCTCCAGCCACATCATTCGGGCTGCCACTGTCTGTCGTCGCGTTGTCAATGTCGCGATCGTCATTGCCGGCAGCCGAGATGTTGAGCACGTCGTGGTCGTGGGAGTAAGCAACCGCGCGAGTCACGGCCTCCAGGCCTGCAGCCTGGTTTTCTTCAGTGGGAAGCCAGTGTTCCCACGGATCGGTGAAGTATGAATTATTGGTCACCGCGATGTCGTGTTCTGCAGCCCAGATGAAGCTGCAGGTAACGTATTCGGGGTAGAACAGACCATCAGCGTTTCCTGCCTTAATCGCGGCAAGTTTCGCATGCGGTGCTACACCGTCAACGCCGATCCCATTGTGCGCTGCAGCAATCGTTCCGGCGACGTGTGTCCCGTGATCAGATCCAGATGTCGGGGAGGGCTGCCATGCCTCAAACGAGGTGTCAGGAATACCATTGTGAGAGCATCCAACGGATTTGCTCTGATCGATCTGGTCCTTGAGGTCTTCGTGAGTTCCATCGATACCGGAGTCGATGACACCAACCGTGACCGGCTCAAGCATGACATCGACGGCCGCTGCCTGGTCGGCACGGACAGCCTTCAGACCCCACGCTTTTTCGGATTGAGGATCGGGTGTGTACTCCTGGTCCAGTTCACTGTTCTTTTCAAGCTGGCTGCGACCCGTCATCCTCGTCGATGTGCCTGGCTGCCCTGACGGGGCTGAGTCTTGAGCCGCTTCCACGACAATCTCGTCACCTTTAACCTTGGCGTAGCGGGTGGGTCCGACGTTCGTCAACGGCACCTTCTTGTCAGCCAGTGTTGTGCGCACGTGCTCCGCAAAGTTCCTGTCAGCTGTCTGAGCAAAGAATGAATCGATCTGCGGGTACTGCTGCAGGATCACGGCACCCGTGTCACGCACGGCCGCCACGGCAGAGTTAAACTGATCTGAACTGACGCCGCGCTTGAGGTTAATCGCAAAATTCTGGACGTAGGGAACACCTGGCTCAGGATCGCTCGCATCGTCCGCTTGTGGGGTTCCCTCGTCTGCCGCCCTGTCTGTTGCGGCCGGCTGGTTCGCCGCTACTGGCTGTCCTGACTGGGCGCCATCAGGTGACTGAGGGGCATCTCCAGATTGAGCAACTTCCACTTCTGCACCGTCGTCAGCTGGTGTTCCAGGCTGGGCACTCCCCACTCCCGTGACGACGCCAGCGCTGGCCACGCCAAGAGCAACCGTCACTGCTGTCAGCCGGGCAGCCCGCGTTACATTACGCTGCACACGCATTCTTGACCTCACTTTTACCATGTTGAAAGAAATCTGAGAATATAACTTCAGATAAACCGCAGGTTAAGTCAGATGCATTCAAGAAAGACGCAAGGTTTCACATTCTGATTAGTTTGTCCACAACGTGATCACACACTACAGGTGTCAATATCTTCTGGTCTAAACTACGCCTGAACTGCCGCGACACACAACAGCCCCTACGCAACACGCAGTTCTGCCAGTTTAAACGCTCTTTACTCAAATTCGTCCGGATGCGCCCCGATGCGGCCGCTTTCACTGTGGAGCGCATCGATCGCCTCCAAGTCAGTTTCCGGCAGGCTCACACCAGCTGCAGCCAGGTTTTCCTCCATGCGCTCAGGCGACGTGGTCTTGGGAATGACCACGCGACCACGTTGCATATGCCACGCCAGAACAGCCTGCGCCGCGGTGACACCGGCACGCTCAGCGATGTCGAGGATCACCGGGTCCTCAAGGTCGCGCGCCTGGCCCAACGGTGAGTACGCTTCGATGACCATCCCCCGGTTACGAGCATCAGATAATACGTCAGGCTGCGAGAAAGACGGATGAACTTCGGTTTGTAAGATCACCGGTGTCACGCCCGTCTCGTCGCGTAGACGGTCGAGGTGATGAGGCAGAAAGTTGGAGACGCCCAGCGCGCGCACGGCTCCCGTGTTGAGCATGCGGATCATGGAACGCCACGTTTCGACAAAAAGATCTTTCGAGGGAACCGGCCAGTGAATCAGATACAGGTCGACGACATCGAGACCAAGCGCACGTCGGGAATTATCCAGCGCCTCAATGGCTCGGTCAGCACCGTGATCGCTATTTTGCAACTTCGTCGTCACGAAAATATCGGAACGCTCCAGACCTGAACGTCGAATCGCCTTACCAACGCCAGCTTCATTGTGATATCCAGCGGCAGTGTCGATGTGCCGATATCCCGCCTCAATCGCCTGTTCGACCCGTTCTGCAGTTTCCTCAGGCGGAATTTGGTAGGTACCAAAACCAACTTGCGGGATGGTCATTCCCTGTTTCAACACAATGTCATTCACGTGAGAGGTCGAATCAGCCATGCATCGACCATAACGCACTGCGCCGCTCGTGCAAGTGGCATTGACGTAATAGGGCGCACAGCTGCCAGTGATCCTGAAGCTTCACCCAGCTTCACGCAGGTCAGGCGAGGCCCACGTCGCAGGCCAGTAGATCTTCCACGCTTTGGGAACGCACGATAACCTCAGCATTCCCGTCGCGCACGGCCACAACGCCTGGCCGCGGCACCATGTTGTAATTCGACGCCATCGACCAGCCATAGGCTCCCGTCGCCAGCACCACCAGCAGGTCACCGCGATGCAGGTCAGCGGGCAGGTCGACGTCCTTCACGACGATGTCACCGGACTCGCAATGCTTTCCAACCACTCGGCAGCGCACCAGCGGAGCACTAAGCCGCCGATTCGCCAGCGTGACGGAATATTCCGCGTCGTACAGTGCGGGTCGAATATTGTCCGACATTCCCCCGTCGACAGCCACGTAGCGGCGCACCAGATCGTCACTGACCTGCACGTCCTTCACCGCACCCACCGTGTACACGGTGACCGTTGTCGTGCCGATCACGGAGCGTCCTGGCTCCACGCTCACTCGCGGGACTGGTTCGTGATAGCGCTCAGCTTCTGCTCGAACGGTTGTAGCCAATTCACGCGCCACCTGCGCAGGTGTGGGTGGAATCGGGTCGGTTGACGTATAGGCGATGCCCAGTCCCCCACCCAGATCGATGTCATCGACGAGGACACCCAGTTCCTCATGAATCCTGTGGCGGAAAGCCATGACTATCCGTGCGGCGTGGGCAAAAGGCTCAGCCTGAGCGATCTGCGAGCCGATATGGTTATGCAGACCCACCAGCGTCAGGTTCGGAGCATCCAGAATCGCACGGACGACGCTCATCGCATCGTCTCCTGCCACCGATAGACCAAATTTCTGGTCTTCGTGGCTGGTTTGAATCATCTCGTTGCCACCTGCATGGATGCCGGTCTTCACTCGAACCATGACACGCGCTGTCACGCCGCTCTCGGCCGCAATGCGTTGAATCTGCTCCACTTCACCAGGTGAGTCCACGAAGATGCGGGCAATGCCTCGGCCGTTACCAGCAGTGAGCGCCACACGGATTTCCTCGTCCGACTTATTGTTCCCATGCAGGCCGATGCGCTCGGGGTCCACGCCACTGCGCAGCGCACTGGTCAACTCCCCGAAGGTGGAGGTGTCGATGCCCATGCCACGTTCAGTGGCGGTGCGAGCCACGTGGGAGCACATGAAAGCCTTGGCGGCATAGAATGCGTCGCCACCGTTCATGCCGTATCCGTCCCAGAATTCCTCGGTCATGGTGGACGCCCACATACGCGCGCGAGCCTGAAGGTCGCGATCATCCAGAACAAAAAGCGGCGTGCCGAACTCTTCGGCCATCTCCGTCAGCGCGCACCCACCGATTTCGATGACACCATCATCTGTGCGGCGAGCTGACCACGGCCACATGTCCGCACGCTCGGAAGGATCGGGACAGACGAGGGTACCAACGGTTGCTTTTGCTGACACGCTGGGGATCAGAGTCGGGTCGTCCTGTGCATCATGTGCTGACATCGTGGTCCTCTTTCTCGATTCCTGGCGCTGGACAAGCTGCGTGCACTACATGCGCTCAGGGGCGCTCACTCCCAGCAGTGCCAGTCCGTTACGCAGAACCCGCGTCACCGCATCGTTGAGCCACAGGCGGGCCACGTGGGACTCGGTGACGTCCTCGTCAGCGCGAGGGGTGACGCGGCACTGCCCGTACCATGCGTGGTACGTTGCAGCAAGTTGTTCGAGGTAACGAGCCACACGATGAGGTTCACGCATTGAAGCGGCCTGCGCAACAAGCGCCGGGAATGTGGCGAGCACTCCGAGCAGTTCACTGTCGGCAGGATGGTCCAACGCGGACGGGTCGAATCCGGCGTCTCGGCTGACACCGTGTTCAGCTGCATTACGCGCCACGTTGCAGGTTCTGGCATGTGCGTACTGCACGTAGTAGACAGGGTTTTCGTTTGTGTGCGAGGACAGCAGGTCCAGGTCGATGTCCACGTTTGAATCCATCGATACGCGCACCAGTGAGTAGCGCGCGGCGTCAACGCCCACAGCATCCACCAGGTCATCAAGGGTGACGATCGTGCCGGCTCGTTTCGACATGCGCACCGGTTGTCCGTCCTTGACCAGGTTGACCATCTGGCCGATCAGGATCTGCATGTTGACACCTGGCTTGTCACCAAACGCTTCGCACATGGCCATCATGCGGCCGATGTAGCCGTGGTGGTCAGCGCCGAGCAGGTAGATTGCTGCGTCTGCTCCGCGGGAGCGCTTATCCAGGTAGTAGGCCACGTCGCCTGCGAAGTAGGCAGCCTGGCCGTCCGACTTGATGAGGACGCGGTCTTTGTCATCACCGTAATCGGTGGTGCGCAGCCAGACGGCGCCATCCTCGTCAAACACTTCGCCGCGTTCGCGCAGGATTTCGATGGCACGTGTGACGGCTCCGGAGGTGTGCAGGGAGTCTTCGTGGAAGAACACGTCGAATTCGGCGCGGAAGGCGCGCAGGCGATCCTTGATCTGCGCGAACATCAGGTCAACGCCGCGAGCGCGAAATGCCTCGACAGCCTCTTCATCCGGCAGTGTGGCAGGATCAGGCTCCCCTGCTGCCGCCGCATCGTGACGCACCTGGTCTGCGATGTCCTGAATGTACTGGCCGCCATACCCGTCCTCGGGCGCTTCCTGACCGCGAGCGCGCGCCACCAGTGAGCGGGCGAAACGGTCAATCTGGGAGCCGTGATCGTTGAAATAGTATTCGCGCGTGACCTCTGCGCCGCTCGCGCTGATCAAACGGGCCAGCGAATCGCCAACGGCCGCCCAGCGTGCGCCACCCAGATGAATCGGGCCGGTCGGGTTGGCCGAGACGTATTCGAGGTTGATATGCGTGCCGGCAAGTGAGTCGTTGCGCCCATATGCTTCGCCTGCTTCCACGATGGTGCGCGCAAGCTCGCCGGCACTGGCTGCGGCCAGTCGGATGTTAATGAATCCCGGACCTGCGATCTCAACGCTGTCGATCCCCTCGTTCTCACGCAGTGCGTCTGCCACGACGGTGGCCAGGGCACGCGGCGCGGTGTGTGCTTTCTTGGCCAGTTGCATCGCAACGTTGGATGCCCAGTCTCCGTGTTCGCGTTGCCGAGGGCGTTCCACGGTCACTGTTTCAGGGATGTCAGCCTCATCCAGGGTGATGGTGCCGGCGTGGGCGGCATCGCGCACAATGCGCGTGATCAGTGCAGAAAGTTCTTCAGGCGTCATGGTTCAAGATTAGACGGCATCGGCACCGTGCTTCCACTCGTTACCGCACTGTGGCGCACCCCGCGTTCAATCTCTCATTGAGCGCCTACCTGTGAGCGCCCCGAACAGGACTCGAACCTGCGACCTTCTGCTCCGGAGGCAGACGCTCTATCCGCTGAGCTATCGGGGCCAACGCCTGTCGAGTTTAGCACTTCCGCCTGCAGTGGCGCTCCCCTGCTCACGCGCACAGCCAGTGGAAAGGATCACCCGGCATTTAGTCGCGCGTAGGCCGCCCTCGTGCATCGTTGAGATTGTCGAGGGTGTCCGCGTCGCTGATGATCTCTCGTTCGTGACGACCTGATCGCGGGACGCGCTGTAGGGAGCGGCGCACCGTCACGATCGCCCACGCCATGAATGCGATGACAATGACGACCAGGATCAGAGCAATGATGGGTGCGACCACGGCGAGCAGTGAGATCCCCAGGGACGCCGTGTCCTCGCCTGCGGAGATGAACGGAGTGGCCAGGCCTGCGGTTGTCACATTGGCGATCGGACGTGCGGATGCTTTCGTCAGGTGGACGACCAGCGCGATCACCAGTCCGATGACGATGGGCAGCCAGTTGGACGTGTCGGCAAAAAACGAGTCCGGGTCGTTGGTGGCAACCGTTTGTGCACCCACACCAGAGGCGAAGACAATGCCACCGGATGCCGGCCGAATGAATGTGTGCACGATGTCGTTGACCGAATCGAGGGCCGGGATCTTGTCAGCGACGACTTCGACGACCAGAAGGACTGCGAGGATTCCCAGCGACCACCATGATGACAGCCAGTTCCACGCGGGCGGCAGATTCACCCACGACGTGAATTTGTCCAGTGCGCCCATGATGAGCAAGGGAATGTACGCGTTCAGGCCGGCAGCACTTGACAGGCCGGTGGCAGTCAGAATCTCCATAGGTTGATTTTCGCACCGCCGGACGTCGCATCGCTACTTCTGTGTGCAGTAAACAAATATCAGAGGCGCGCGAGTTCCAGGGCCATCGTGGGCCGGTCGGTAATAATGCCGTCCACTCCCATTCGCCTGACGTGTTCAATATCCGCGGCAGCGTTCAGTGTCCACACGTGGACAGCCAGGCCATGTCGGTGTGCCGTGGCAATGAAACGCGGCGTGACCACGCGAATCCCTCTAAATGCCAGTGGCACTTGTGCGGCGAGCACTCCCTGGTCAGGCCCAGGAACGTTCCATGTGCGCGCACTTGAGGCGGTCGAAGCTGCGCCGATGAGCCTCGCGATCCCTGACATTCCCAGCGACGTGGAAGCGAAGGGGCGGGCGTGGCGAACGCGGCGCAGACGCGGCTCACTGAACGAGGCAAGGACAACTCGATCCCACGCCTCTGCCTGATCAATGACATGGATCAGCGGGTCGACGACCTCATCAACCTTTGCATCAATGTTCCATCGCGCCAGCGGCAGTTTGCTCAGCACGTCTTCGAGTCGTTCAACCGGCTCACCGTTGGCCGTATCAAGGCTGCGGATCTGGTCGAACGTACGTTGCGCAATAGTGACCGGTTCACCGTGTGTGACCTGTATGGAGGGGTCGTGGTGGACGACAACGACACCGTCCAGCGTCAGGTGCACATCGGTTTCCTGGTGGATCACGCCCGCGTCGATGGCTCCGCGGAAGGCGCGCATCGTATTTTCGGGCCTCTCGTCAGCTCCGCCTCGGTGAGCGATGATGAGTGGTCCTCGCTCATCTGCCCGCTGGGAATTTACTGACATACCTGATCCAGGAAATGTGCCTGATGCTCCGGCATCCACTGCATCGGATCGACCGGCGTGTCATCTGCCGTACGGATTTCAAAGTGCAGGTGCGGCCCTGTGGACCATCCTTCATTGCCCACCGCACCGATCACCTGACCGGCCGTCACGGTGTCGCCTTCCTTCACCAGCACGTCACTGGAACTCTGATGGGCATAAGCCGAGTAGTACACGGTTCCGTCAGGGAGGCGGTGCTCAATACGCACGTAGGATCCTGAGCGGGAGTCCTGGCTGAATTCGACAACCGTGCCGTCAGCAATCGCGTGGATTGGCTCTCCCAGCGTGGACGCCATATCAACGCCTTCATGCATGAGGAGCTGGCCTGAGATGGGTGAGACGCGCATGGAGAACGGTGAGGTCACTTCGTAGCTGCCCTGCTTCAATGGCCACATGACATTGGCAGATTCACGCACCGCACGGTTTCCGTCAGCGGCACCTTCTGCTTGCACACACGGGTCGACGTCCAGTGGCTGGCGTGCTCGTGAACGAGATGCGGCACCGGCGTACGCCTCGAGCGTCCCAGCATGCGTGGTCGTGCTTCCAATCGTCGCCCAGCTGGTCTGAGCAGGCCCGCTGTAGGTGGCTGCGACCGGCTGGTTGGACACATCCTGCGGGCTGAGGAATGCACTCAGCGGGATCGCAATTCCAATAGTGGCGACAGCCAGGACGCTGAGATCCAGCGGTTTGCGGGTGCGTAGGCGGCTCGACGGCGCATTATTCTGCCTCGTATAGGCTGTCGTGGTGCGTCGCACGCGTCGTGAACGTGTTGGACGAGCGTGGCGATCAGCCCGTTTGGGAAGCGCGGCCAGTCCGACCAGAGCCTCATTTCGCGAGGTGTCAGCCGCTTCGTCGTCGATTGACGAGGGCGACGCGTCCGCATGCAGCGAGCGGCGAGATGGGAAAGGTGAGATCACGCTGAGCGCGTCGACGGACTCAGGGCGTGTGTGCTGGTGGATCGTGCTGCGACGAGGAAACGGGGAGGCGATAGTGTGACCCTGTTCAGGTACCGTGTGTGGCGCATCGATTTGCGGTGTCAATTCCGCAGATCCCATGCCCGTTCCTTCCTGAATTCCACAGATATCGCCCTCGACGCATCGTCTTGTTGATTGCGCCGCATAGCACTGACATCAATATAACCCGCGACAGCTCTGATCACAAAACTATAACGGCCTGTGACCGAGGCTAGCTGATGCACTGCCAGATGGGAAGCCTAATCCGCGTGAGACGCACGGGTCATTCATCACATCAGGTCGCCAGTAGGCACCATCACGCACGTTGCACTCCCCCGCCGAGATCTCTGCCGCACAGTGTCACCCGATCTGTCCGCGCTGCAGGGAATCCCTGACTTCACCGACCAGGTCTTCGAGTATGTCCTCCAAGAACAATACACCGATGACTGCCCCCGATTCCCCCATCACCAGTGCACAGTGTGTCCCCGACTTCTGCATGCGTCGCAGGGCGTCTTCCACCTCGTCATTTTCATGGACGCGATCCATCTTCCGGATCCTCCATGCGGTGATCGGCTCCAGACGCTCCTTTTCAGTATCGGCATAGAGGATGTCCTTGAGGTGAATGTAGCCGATGATTTCGTCGCCGTCTCCAGTCACCGGGAAGCGTGAGAATCCCGTTTGCGCCACGAGGCGCTCGACATCGTGGGGTGTCGCGTCGCGAGGAACCGTGATCAGATCGTCGAGGGCGACCATGTCCGACTTCGCGGTTTCTTCAGAAAACTCGAGTGCTCCGCTGAGCAGTCCCAGGTCGTCCGAGATTGTTCCTTCGCGCTCCGACAGCTTGACGATCGAAGCGACTTCTTCGACGGTGAAGGTCGCGGAAATTTCCGACTGTGGCTCGATTCCGCGGATCTTCAGGAACCAGTTCGCTGCGTTGTCCATTGCATGAATAACACCGTGCAGTACGTGTCCCATCGCGACGAGCGGCGGAGCCAATATCAGCAGCGCGGTGTGCGGCATGGCGATCGAGATGTTCTTCGGCACCATTTCCCCGAACACCACATGTGCGAACAGGACGATCAGGAGGGCCACAACAAACGCGACAACGTGAGCGCTTGCTGACGGCATTCCGATTGCCACCAGCGGGTCGTGAATGAGGTGCGCGATCGCCGGTTCAGCAACGAATCCCAGTGACGTGGAGGCCACCGTAATACCCAGCTGGCAAATCGCCAGCATGAGGGAGACATGTTTGAGCGCGTACATCGCCTGCTTGGCGCCGCGCACGCCTTTGTCACGCAGAGGCTCAATCTGTGATCGCCTGGTCGAGGTGGTGGCGAACTCACCCGCCACGAAGAACGCGTTGATGGCCAACAGCAATATGGTCAGAAAGATGCCAAGTGCGGGGCTCATATCAGCTCATCCTCCTGCTCCTGGTCATCGGTCTGGGGAGGCTCCACTTCAATTTGCGTGACGCGCCGGCCCTGCATCTGCGTGACAGTCAGGCGCACACGATCGACCACCACTGTGTCGCCTGTTTCGGGGACGCGACCAATATTGTCAATGATCAGCCCAGCCAGGGTTTCGTAGCCGCCCTCGTCGGGGACGATAATTCCGAGCCGTTCGGCCAGCTCGTCGGGCCGCAGCCTGCCGGGCACCAGGTATGTGCCGTCAACCTGAGTGCGTATACCGAGGCGACGATGATCATGCTCGTCGGATACCTCTCCGACGATTTCTTCCACGACGTCTTCCAGGGTGACGATGCCGGCAACTCCGCCATACTCGTCCACCACAACAGCCATCTGCAGGCCCTCTTCACGCAGGTGAAGCAGCAGCGGAGCAAGAGACATCGTCTCGGGCACTTTCGGGGCGGGGTTGAGCAGAGAGGACGACAGGACGGACACGTCAGAGCGTTTCTCCCACGGCACAGCAACCGCGCGGCGCAATGAGACAAAACCGAGCACGTCATCACTGTCATCACCAATGACGGGGAAACGCGAGTGACCAGTTTCCTTCGACAGTGCCACGACGTCAGCAGCTACCGCGTCGGATCCAAGCGTGCACAGCAGTCCTCGATCGGACATCACGTCCACGGCGGAGAGCTGACCGACTCGAATAGAGTTCGTGAACAAAGATGCGGTGGAGGTGTCCAGTGTTCCTTCTTCTGCACTGTGACGCACGAGGGCGGCCAGTTCGGACGCCGACCGGGCAGAGGAGATCTCTTCCTGGGGTTCAATGCCCATTAGCCGTAAAATCGCGTTCGCTGTGCCGTTGAGCAGGAAGATGATCGGTTTGCAGATCCACGTGAACGCCATCTGAAATGGCACCACCATACCGGCGGTTTTCAGCGGGTGCGCCAGAGCAAGGTTCTTGGGCAGCAGCTCACCGAAGAGCATCGAAAATGCATTGATGAGCACGGCTGAGACGAGTACGCCAATCGTTCCGGCAATGGCGCTGGCCAATCCCACGGATATCAGACCGTCGTTGATCAGTCGGGTCAGAACCGACTGGGTTGTATAGCCCAGCAAAATAGTTGTCAGCGTGATTCCGACCTGGGAACCAGATAGCTGGGTGGACAACGTGCGTGTGGCTTTCAGGACTTGTGCTGCGCGCTTATCGCCTGCTGATGCTCGCCGTTCGACGGATGCCTGGTCAAGTGCAACCAAAGAAAACTCGGAGGACACAAAGATGAAGGTGCCGAATGTCAGCACAACTCCGAGCAGCAAGAAAATGATGTCTAAAACCACGAGGCAACCTCATGTGTGTGCGACTGACTGGGCACATCGCTAGGCATCATTAAAGTGAATGTCAAGGGGCAACTGTCACTGTCCATGATGACCAATAGTGTACAGGCAAATGTTCGGGCATGAACAGCGGTGGACATGCGGCGCGGCCACCCTCGTACCAATATGTAAAGGAATAGACAAGTATTGGGTGGGTATTTGGCCAGCACACGCACAGTTTGACAAAAACTCGATAAATTATCTCAATATCGAGAGACTTCCCCACAAAACCCTCTATGCTGGAGGCGAGCAAACCTCACGTTTCCACGATAGGAGTGACCACGGTGGACGCCTCCGATCAACACGAATCAACTCATGAGTCCGAAAAGGATCAGCAGTGGTGGATTGACCACATGAGGGTCCAGTACGACGAGGATCCCAGTTCAGTTGACGACGCCTGGCGCGAGTACTTCGAGGCTGTCGACGCCCTCGAAAAGGCTGACGAAGCCGATGTGCGCGTCACAGCTGAAGAGGACATACAAGCCAGCGAACCGGACGGCGACGAAGCCGACCAGACTTCGGCAAGTGACGTTGCCGACGAGTCGGAGGAAGAGCGTCCAGCCAACACGATGCTGGTCACACGATCCGACCTTCCTCCCGCACCACTGGCGCAGACCAGTGAAGCCACCTCGCCCTACACGCGCATGACGGCGGTGCGCGCGGCCACTGAGCTCAATGAGGATGCGCGGACCGAAGATCGTACCGATCTGTTGAAGGGCATTGCACGGGCAACGGCGAAAAACATGGACCAGTCGCTGACGATTCCGACCGCCACATCTGCCCGCCAGGTACCGGCAAAACTGCTGATCGAAAACCGTTCACTGCTCAACCGCCACTTGGCTCGCACGACCGGCGGCAAGGTCTCGTTCACTCACCTGATCGGATACGCGTTGGTGGAAGCCATGTGCGAGATGCCGTCAATGAACGTGCGCTACTCCACCGACAAGAAGGGCCGGCCGCAAATTGAGCGTCTCGCGCACGTCGGTTTCGGGCTGGCGATCGACGTGGCGCAACCCAACGGGAAGCGCTCGCTGATGGTGCCGGTCCTGCAGGAAGCGGACACACTGACATTTCTCGAGTTCGTTGCCGCCTATAACGACACGGTGCGTCGTGCTCGCGATGGTGAACTGACCCCGGATGATTTCCAGGGCGGCACCGTGACCCTGACGAATCCCGGCACGATCGGCACGACGACATCTGTTCCGCGCCTGATGACAGGTCAAGGACTCATCGTCGGTGTCGGCGCGACGAACTACCCCGCCGAATTCGCGGGCGTGTCCCCTCGCCGTCTGGCTCAGCTCGGCATCGGCAAGACGATGTTCCTGTCCTCCACCTATGACCATCGCATTATTCAGGGTGCGGCATCCGGCGAGTTCTTGCGGTTGATGGACAACAAGCTGTCCGGCAAGGACGGATTCTGGGATCGCGTCTTCGATACCTATCATGTCCCCCACCCGCCTTATCACTGGGAGCCTGATCGCGAATACGACATTGAGCGCGAAAAAGGCAAGCCTGCACGTATTGCGGAATTGATTCACGCATACCGCTCGCGCGGGCACCTTGCTGCTGACACTGACCCGCTGGCTTATCGTGTGCGGCGCCATCCTGACCTGGATATCACCAGCTACGGCCTGTCGGTGTGGGATCTGGATCGTCAGTTCCCCACAGGCGGTTTTGGCGGGGAATCCTACATGACGCTGAGGGAAATCCTCGATCGTTTGCGCGATACATATACACGCACCATCGGCATTGAATACATGCACATTCAGGATCCTGAGCAGCGCAAATGGGTCCAAGAGCGCATCGAGAAGCCCTACTCCGTGCCCTCGACTGAGGAACAGCGCCACATTTTGTCTACTCTCAATCACGCGGAGGCATTCGAGGAGTTCCTCCAGACCAAGTACGTCGGGCAGAAGCGGTTCTCACTGGAGGGCGGCGAATCGCTGATTCCACTGCTTGATGCGATCCTGTCGGATGCAGCACAGGCCGGTTTACCTGAGGTGGCTATCGGAATGGCTCACCGCGGCAGGTTGAACGTACTGGCCAACATTGCCGGCAAGTCCTACGGGCAGATCTTCTCTGAGTTTGAAGGCAACGAAAACCCGCAGGACGAAGGCTCCGGCGACGTGAAGTACCACCTGGGCACTGAAGGCGTGTTCAGCCGTGAAGACGGTGTGGCCACCAAGGTGTATCTGGCTGCAAACCCGTCGCACCTGGAGGCCGCTGACGGCGTCCTCGAAGGCATCGTGCGCGCCAAGCAGGATCAGCTCCATGACGATGATTTCTCGGTTGTGCCGATTCTGATCCACGGCGATGCCGCCTTCATTGGCCAAGGAGTCGTGCAGGAAACACTGAACCTGTCTCAGCTCAAGGGATATCGAACCGGCGGCACGATCCACCTGATCGTCAACAACCAGATCGGTTTCACAACCGGCCCGACATCGGGACGTTCAACCCGTTACCCGACGGACCTGGCCAAAGGCCTGCAGGTGCCGATCCTGCACGTCAACGGCGATGATCCCGAGTCAGTGGTGCGCATGGGACATCTGGCAATGGCCTATCGCGAGCGCTTCCATAAGGACGTGATCGTGGATCTGGTGTGCTACCGCCGACGCGGCCACAACGAGGGCGACGATCCGTCGATGACGCAACCCGTCATGTATGAACTGATCCGTCAGATCCCATCAACCCGCACCGTCTACATGCGTAACCTGATCGGACGCGAGCAGCTGACCGAAGAAGAGGTCGAAGCATCCATCAAGGAATACGAAGACGAGTTGAACAAGATCCTCACGCAGACCCGTGAGGAAGGCTGGCAGGTTCCTGAATCCCAGCTGCCTGGCCAGGGCATGATGATCGGTTGGGAATCCCCCGTTCCGGCAGGCGCCATCGAACGCATCGGTGAAGCATTCAACACCTTCCCTGATGGCTTCGTTCCCCATCCCAAGATGCTGAAGCTGTGTGAACGGCGTCAGGAAATGGCGACGGGCACACGCCCGATCGACTGGGGCTTTGGTGAGCTGATCGCTTTGGGCTCGCTGGTCATGGAAGGAACTCCGGTGCGTTTTTCCGGACAGGACGCCCGTCGTGCAACGTTCGTCCAGCGTCACGCGGTTCTACATGACCACAACAATGGCCGCGAGTTCACTCCGCTCAACTTCCTCACCGACGATCAGGCGATCTTCGAAATCTACGATTCGCCCCTGTCTGAGTACGTCGTCATGGGATTTGAATACGGCTACTCGGTTCAGCGTCCTGATGCGCTGGTCGTGTGGGAAGCACAGTTCGGTGACTTCGCCAATGGCGCCCAGTCAGTGATCGATGAGTTCGTCAGCTCATCTGAGCAGAAGTGGGGACAACGCTCCTCGGTTGTCCTTCTGCTCCCCCACGGCTATGAAGGGCAGGGCCCCGACCACTCGTCAGCGCGCATTGAGCGTTATCTGACTTTGGCCGCCGAAAACAACATGTGGATCTGTCAGCCGTCGACACCGGCACAGCATTTCCACATGCTGCGCACGCAGGCCTACAGGCGCCCTCGTAAACCCCTCATTGCGTTCACGCCCAAGCAGCTGCTGCGTCTGCCCGCAGCCAGCTCGTCGATCGACGATTTCACGTCCGGTCACTTCCTGCCCGTCATTGGCGAGGTCGACCAGCGCGTCACCGATGTCAATCGCGTGGTGTTGTGTTCAGGCCGTCTCTACTACGACCTGGTCAAGGAACGTGAGGCGAAGGAAGCATGGTCGACTGCGATCGTGCGCGTCGAGCAGTACTACCCCAAGCCGATCGATGAGATTCGTGAGCAGCTGGATCGCTACCCAGGTGCTGAGGTTATGTGGGCGCAGGATGAGCCCCGCAACCAGGGCGCGTGGCCGTTCATGGCGCTTAACGTGTTCACCGAACTGGGCGTGCAGCCCACCGTGGTGTCGCGTCCTGCGTCCGCTTCCCCTGCGGCAGGCCGGGCCTCCACCCACAAGCGCCAGCTCGCTGAACTGCTCGCCACACTCTTTGGCAAGGACTGACCTGCTCGCTTCATAGACGCCTCGTGCTCCTCGATTTGCGCCTCTCGCGCTCGAGGGGCACTTGGCATGTGAGCTCCGCTTCTGTACCATCCGCCCCGTCATCTAAGCAGGACTCTGGGCATTTAGCGCGCGGGCCTGAATCTGCGGAACTTCTTCCTCACTCCTCACAGGCCCGTGCACAGCTGGTGTGTGAACCTCGATCTGCGGAGCTTCTTCGTCGTTCCCACACGCCTTTGAACACCTGTCGCGCCAGAATCTGACCTGCCAGCTTGCGTTACATGTGATGGGCGCTGCGAGCGGCTAATCTAGTGGAAGGTGCATGAAGGAGGAAACCAGTGAAGCGCATCTGCGTGATCGGTGATGACTTGGTCGCCGGAATCGGTGACCCCCGAGCCTTGGGGTGGGTTGGACGCGTCATTGCACGCACCCGTTTTGCCTCAGCCCCCGCCGTCATGCCCCTCGCCGTTCCTGGAGAAACAACCGCAGGTCTCGCTGCCAGGTGGGAAAGTGAAGTCAACGCGCGGATTTCCTCATCCGACACATTGCACATGGTGGTAGCCGTTGGTGCGGCCGACGTGCCCAGTGGGTTATCCACACCGCGGTCACGCCTGAATCTGGCCAATATTGTGGACCGTGCGCGCGAGCGCGGCATCTCCACGCTTGTGGTCGGCCCACCGCCTCTGGCCGGAGCCCAGCAGCAGCAGCTGGCGGCCCTTGACCGAGCATGTGCGGAAGTGTGTGACCGCCGGGGTATCACCTACGTGACGTGCCTGGAGCCCCTGGTCGCACATGACCAGTGGATCGCTGACATGGCCGCATCGACAGCCCGCTCCCCCCATGAGCTCACGTTGCCGGCGCAAGCCGGATACGCGCTGATGGCGTACCTGGTTCTTCACCAAGGCTGGTTTGAGTGGGTGGACGCTGACCCGATGCCGTAACAACCTGCCGGCCGCGGCGAGGTTGCCGCGCTGGTCAGAGCCACCCTCCAACGATTTCGAGGATCAGTTTCAGGTTGAGGATTGTCAGCACGATGGTGGACACCCATCCCAGGATTGCGACCCATTTCGCGTTGACGAAGCGCTCCCCCATGATTTTCTTCGACGATGTCAGCCACACCAGCGGCACCATTGAAATCGGCAATGCGATGCACAGGAATACCTGCGATCCCACCAGGAGTTCTTCGAGGGCGACCTCGGAACCATTAAATGCAATCGTGCAGACCAACACAGGAATCACAGTGATGACGCGGGTGATGACGCGGCGCGCCCACAGCGGAATGCGCAGCCTGATGAAACCCTCCATCACGATCTGGCCCGTCAGCGTGCCGGTAATCGTTGAGTTCTGGCCCGAGGCCAGCAGTGCGACAGCGAAGAGCGTGGACAGAACCGGGCTGGCAACTGTACCTGCCAGCGAGGGATTCTGGAGCGCATCGTAGAGCGAGCCGAATGTGGACAGGTCCTCGCTGGAACCGAAGAAGAGCGCAGCACCCAAAAGCAGCAGGAGGCAGTTGATCACGAACGCTGCACCCAGCTGGATGTTCGAATCCCACGTAGCGAAACGTACGGCGCGAGCCTGGTCGCCCTCGTCATGTCGGTTGTAGGAACGAGACTGCACGATGGATGAATGCAGATACAGGTTGTGGGGCATGACGGTTGCGCCCACAATGCCAAGTGCCATGGTGAGTTCGCCGCGGCTCAGCGTCTGGGGTGACGGCAAGAAACCCTTCGCCATGTCGGGGATGCTGGGTTGCGCAAGGATGACCTCGTACAGGAAAACCGCCATGATCGTCAGAATCAGCGTGACGACGATGGCCTCAATCTTCCTGAAACCGACGCTCATCAGCAGCAAGAGCAGCAGCACGTCGAGGACGGTGATGAGGACACCGACGATGAGCGGCAGTCCAAACAATAAGTGCAAGGCGATAGCTGCGCCGATGACTTCCGCCAGGTCGGTCGCCATGATGGCGAGCTCGGTGACGACCCATAGGACGAGCCCGAGTGTGCGCGAGGTGTGGGCGCGCGTAGCCTGCGCCAGGTCCATGCCGGCAACGATGCCAAGTTTGGCTGCCATGTACTGCAGCAGCATCGCGATCAGCGAGGAAACCAGAATGACGTTGAGCAGCAGATACCCGTATTGCTGACCGCCGCCGATGGAAGTTACCCAGTTGCCCGGATCCATGTAACCTACCGCGACCAGGGCGCCCGGGCCCGAAAAAGCGAAGAGTTGGCACAGGAAGCTCGCATTCTTATCAGGGATCGCCACAGTTCCGTTGATCTCCTGCAGAGACGGCCCGTTAGCAAGGGTCACTAAATGCCGGCGACCGTCTGTGCGCGGTGCTGCATCGTCGCGTCCAGTCGTGCGCACTCCACTCTCACGTTTCACGTGCATTTTCTCTTTCTCTTTATCAATCCCTCGGTGCGAGGAATCCCCTCAAACGCCTGGCCTCGAATAAGCCCAGGCAGCTTCCCAGAGGCACGGCGTGAGAACTCCTCGCAGGATCTCACGGGTATACGATACCTCGTTTTCGGCTAACCGTAATTCATCTGGAGATCGCTGCGCCACATATCACAGCGGCTCTCATGGCCTAGGACCAGCGACCCCAATGTGGATCTCTCGATGCACATACCCCTAGATTTAAGGTCTCTCGTTGCACATACCCCTAAATTTGACTCGCAAAATGCACATACCCCTAGATCAAGCGTCAGCGAAGATGCCCACAGACAGCCTCATAGGCTGTGACCAGCGCTTTTGGAAACTGGCCCGAGGACAGGGTTTTTAAATCTAGGGGTTCGTGCACAAAAACGCGAAGATCTAGGGGAATGTGCACCTGCCCAAGTTAGATCTAGGGGTATGTGCACCTACTCGGGCTAGATCTGCGCTTGCGGAGCCGCATGTCAGCCCTTCAAGTCCACAACCGGCGTGTACCGCTCACGCCATACAGACATTCGCGCATTAACCCACATTTCGGGCATTAACCCGGTATTAACCCCATTCCAACGCGCTCCCCGCCCGCGACCGCCTGTCGCCCCAGGCACATAAAAAAGCCCAGCACCATGAGATGCTGGGCTTTACTCGCACGGCCTCAGGATCGTGAGATCCGGTCAGTGACGTGCGTCAGATTAGCTTGCTCGCACACCAACTAGCAGTTGGGACGCTTGCCATGGTTGGCAGCGTTCTTGCGACGTGCACGGCGCTTACGACCACGCTTCGACATCACGGCCTCCTCAAATTGTTGAATCAACTTGCCCAGTTTTCCATAGACTGACCCAAGTCACAAATATCTCAGGCTAATCGAAACCAATCTCACGTCCCCGGCCTTGGTACTCTCCTCCACTGCCCCGGCATTCACGCCCGTCGACCCTGGCTCTCAGGTCCACAAGCCCTGCCAATTACTCCTGTTCATACACGCTGCAGATCCGCATCCGCAGCGATTCAGGCGCACGCACCGTGCGCGCCAAGTAGGCCCGCTTGAGCATCTGCCGGAACTGGCGCTCACGTTGGATGGCGCGCTGACAGGTCTGACAGCGCTGCACATGAGCAACCAACAGCTCAGCCGCCCGCTCATCCAACGCTTCGATCGGGATCGTGCGAGCAGCGTCACCCTCGTCGTGGCAATCCGACCACGTGCGCATCTCGACATCCACGATCTCGCCGACGTGTGCACGCAGTTGGGAACAGGTGATGTGAATGAGTGATCTCATGCGTTGTCTCCTATCCCGTATTCGCGCGCAAGGCCTGCCAAAGATTTCCTCAATGCCGCCCTGCCGCGATGCAGACGCGACATTACCGTGCCGATTGGAATGTCCAGCGTCTGAGCGATTTCTTTGTAACTGAGCTGCTCGACGTCCGCCAGCCACACGACCACTCGGTAGTCCTCTGACAAGTCCTCCATCGCGTCGCGTACCTGGTCGGACGGAATGCGGTCAAGTGCTTCGGCTTCAGCTGAGCGCAACCCCTCTTCCGAATGAGACGCGGCATCGACCAGCTGCCAGTCCTCCACCGTTTCCGTGCCCGAGCGTTTCGGGGAGCGCTTGGCCTTGCGGTAGTGCGTGATATACGTGTTGGTCAGGATCCGGTACAGCCAGGCCTTGATATTCGTGCCCGGCTTGTACTGGTCGAACTTTGCGTAGGCTTTCTCAAATGTTTCCTGCACTAGGTCCTCAGCATCAGCCCGGTGGCGCGTCATCGACAGTGCCGCGCCGTAGAGCTGGTCAAGCAGCGGGAGTGCTTCAGCCTCGAAACGTTCCTTCTTCCCCACCGGCGCAGACTCTTTAAGCGCAGATCCATTGGCCACAGACTCATTGACGAGGGTGACCTGCCCGCCGTCAGATTCACCATCCACGCGCGTCGACGGATCCAGATCCGCAGCCGTTTCAGCAGCGGTATCCTCGGCGCTGTGGGTGTGAGTGAACGTGTGTGCCATCAGCATCCACATTAGTGCCAAATGGCCGGCCAGGCCGGTCACGCCCACTTGATATCGCGTGTCACCTGCCTGAAAAGCCCCGCGGATGCTCTGTTGCCTCATATACTTCATAACGAGCGGGGAACTGAATTTGTTCCATCGCTTCTTCACAGTCGCCAGATCATCCAGAAGGGCAGACCATAGGATCATGAATATTCTTCGCCTAGTCGCACGACCATTGCTCGCACTCCCATTCATTGCAACCGGGGTGAGCGCAATCAGGAATCCTGACGAACACGTGGAGCGCATTGAACCGGCACGTCCGCTGCTTGACAAGACCGGCCTGACGCTGAGCGATGGCCAGCTCAAACTTGCCACACGCGCACTGGGCGGCGTGACCGCTGTCGCCGGAGTGTCACTGGCTCTGGGCAAGGCCACACGAACCTCTGCAGCGGTATTGGCTCTGACCTCCATCCCTCTGGCTCTGGTGAACAACCCCGTGTGGACGGAGGGAACCCCCGATCAGCGCGCTGCGTGGAGGAACGGCCTGATCAAGGATTTCGCTTTGTTCGGCGGCCTGGTCATCGCCTCGACCGACCGTGAGGGTCGCCCATCCGCCACGTGGAAGCTGCGCAACTGGGCCGATCACCGCTCCGAGCTGCGTGCGGCACGAAGTCAGGCATGGGATGACGCTTCGGAGGTCTATCAGGCATGACGGCGGGGGCTTTGCTTCCCCTCTGGTCCGCGCCTTTCATCGAACCTCACCGGCGAATCGATGCCAGCGTCACAGTTCCCGGTTCAAAATCGCTGACCAATCGTGCATTCATTCTGGCCGCTCAGAGTACGAATGAGTGTGTGATCGACGGAGCTTTGGATTCGCGTGACACACGCCTGATGGCCGATGCGCTCCAGCAATTGGGCTGCACTGTCGATTGGGATTCCACAGGATCGGCGCGCGTGCGTCCCTCTCGGCACACGATGGGCGAGGCGCGCGCACACATTGACTGCGGCCTTGCCGGAACCGTCATGCGTTTCGTGCCCGCCCTGTGCGCCGCTGCCGGCGTGCACGCGTTTTTTGACGGCGACGAGGGAGCACGCGTACGCCCTCTGGATGCACTCCTGAGCGCTCTGACCAGTGCCGGCGCTCGTATCACCTGTCATGGCGAACCAGGTTTCCTGCCTTTCGAACTCGACGGGATTCCCGCTGATATTTGCGGCAGTGATGGCGTGACCAACCGCCATGCACCGATGACGATTGACGTTGATACACACGAGTCGTCACAATTTGCCTCAGCGCTGCTGTTGAGCGCTCCCCTGCTCGCCACCCGTATGAACAGGCCGGTTCAGATTCGACTCACTGGCCGGGTCGTGTCTCTGCCGCACATTCAGATGAGCGTGCGGACCCTCCAGGAATGGGGTGTGACCGTTCGCTCCGGCACAGACGAGGGTGGCCCAAACGGCCCTGACAGTGCGACCTGTGGCAGCACACCACCAACCGACGCACAGGCTCCCTCGTGGATTATTGAGCCGGAGCTACCGATCCTGAGCCGCGTTGCCATCGAGCCCGACCTGTCGAACGCCGGGCCGTTCATCGCTGCTGCTCTGGTCACCGGTGGGCAGGTGCGAATCCCGCACTGGCCCGTGCACACGACGCAACCCGGTGACGCGTTTCGTCAGATCGCTCAGCAGATGGGTGGGCAGGTCAACGTGGATGCCGACGGGATCCTCTGCGTGAAGGGCCCCGAGCGTGGCCGGTTGCTCGGCGTTGACCGTGATATGAGTGACATCGGTGAGCTGACGCCGACCGTGGCGGCGCTGGCAGCTGTCGCATCGACCGAGTCGCATCTATCGGGAATCAGTCATCTGCGAGGGCATGAAACGGATCGTGTGAGCGCTCTGCGCACCGAGATCGAGCGACTGGGCGGTGACGTAACAGAGCACCCTGATGCGCTGACGATTCGCCCGCGAGCGCTCCACGCAGCGGACCTGCACACGTATCACGATCACCGCATGGCGACGTTCGGAGCAATCATCGGACTGGTGGTGGACGGCGTGCGCGTCTTCGATATTGGGACGACAGGTAAGACACTGCCTGATTTTGTCGCACTGTGGCAGGCGACGGTCGCATCGGCCGAAAGTGGGGATCAGTGAACAGACGCGATATCGGCACTGATGATCCGCGGGTGCGAGTGCGTCCTGGTCGAGGATCCCGGCCGCGCACCAAGAAGCGCCCGGACTGGTCGACCCGCCCGCTGGGTCGCGTTATTGCGATTAACCGCGGGCGTTTCATTGTTGCCGCCGATAGCGGTGTACGCATTGTTGCAGTGCAGGCTCGCGAGCTGGGTCGCGGCTCTGTCGTTGTCGGTGATCGAGTGCGGCTGACGGGAGACCTGTCGGGTGCGAAAGATACTCTGGGGCGCATCGTCGCTGTTGAGGAGCGCTCATCGGTGCTGCGGCGCTCGCGTGAGGATGTGCCTGAACAGCGCGAGAAGATCATCGTGGCAAACGCGCAGCTGATGGTGATCGTTACGGCGCTGGCCAGTCCGCCGCCTCGGATCGGGATGATTGACCGGTGTCTGGTTGCCGCACATGAGGCAGGTATGGAATCCCTCGTCGTCCTGACGAAGTCTGACCTGGCGCCTGCTGACGACATTATTCGTACCTACGACGGCTTTGGTGTCCCCTTTGTCGTGACGACAGCTTCAGGAACCGATGAAGGCGGCTGTGGGCAAGTCACGACTGGTTTGGAGGAACTGCGCGCTCACGTGGAAGGCAGGACGTCGGTGCTCGTCGGCCATTCGGGAGTGGGTAAGTCCACGCTCATCAATGCGCTGGTACCCGATGCGCATCGCAGTGTGGGTCACGTCAATGCCGTGACTGGACGAGGGCGGCACACGTCCACGTCGTTGGAAGCTTTCATGTTGCCGTCAGGCGGGTGGGTGATTGACACGCCCGGTGTCCGTTCCTTCGGCCTGGCCCACGTTGACGAATCCGATGTACTGGCGGTGTTCCCTGAGCTGAAGGATGTGTGTTCGTGGTGCTTGCCGATGTGCACGCATCTGGAGTCGGAGCCTTCATGCGCGCTGGACGCATGGATCAGTGGGCAGGAACCTTTCAACGCGCAACCGGTCAGCAGTGACGAATCGGACAGGCGGCGCAGGATTGTCGATTCGGCGCGCCGACTTCTCGAGTCCACGGCAAGCGCAAGAGCTCACCACTGACGCGCGCCGATCGGCGCACTCGGGCTAGCCGCCCCTGAGGGGCCAGGCCGACTGCGGGAGCTGAGCCGACCGCGAAGATCAGCCTGGCAGCCAGAAGCAGTTCAGCCCCGGCGGAAATGGCGAGCGAAGTTTTGCAGGAATAAGTGCGCGCCCGACACATCGGCCGACGCGGTTTCCGACTCAATGCGGGCACGTTCAGTCGGCGCATAATAACCCCGGTCCGCATATTCGCGGATTCGCACGTCAATACCTGCGTGATCAAGTTCGGGGTGGAACTGGCTGGCCCAGCACGACTCCCCTACCCTGATCAGCTGCACTGGCGCGATAGACGGTCCCTGCGCAATGAGCACAGCACTGTCAGGCATGGCGGTCACGGCCTCGTGGTGGCCGACGAATGCGCGAAACGTGTCGGGCACTCCCTCGCACAGCGGATCCCCTGCGGCAACCGACGTGAGTGTCATCTGCGGTGCGGAGATCTCCTCGGCAGCTTCAGGTCCGACGCGTCCGCCCTGATGCACAGCAAGTAGACCCAGGCCGTAGCAGATTCCGAAAAAGGGGAAGGACTCGTCGAGGAGGCGGTCAAAGAGTGCGAAAAGGTTACGCTCAATATCGTGCTGTACCTGACTTTTCCGGTCTTCAGGAGCGGCCACGTCAAACGGTGATCCGCACAGAATGATGCCGGAATACTCGTCGAAGTTGACTGATGGGAAGGGGTCAGCTTCCATTCGCACATGGACGATCTCATCGGATGACAGGCCTGCCAGGCGCGGCAGGTTAATCAGCTCATCGCGTGCAACGACTTCTTCGCTACGTGAGGTCAGCATGAGGAATGGTTGTGACATGTCCATACTGTAAACGGAATGTGTCCCGCTGCGCTCAGCGAAGCGCCGCCGTGAGATAGGACTTTACACGTCAAATGCCGATACTGTAGAAGCATGTCTGATACTCGCCGTTACATTGAGGACCTCCGCCTGGCGCACGTCCTCGCAGACCAGGTGGATGCGCTGACGATGGATCGTTTCGGTGCGCAGGATCTTCAGGTTGAGTCCAAGCCCGACCTCACTCCCGTAACCGATGCTGACCGTGCGGCGGAGGATTTGATCCGCTCCCAGCTGTCCCACGTGCGCTCGCGCGACGCGGTAGTCGGTGAGGAACGAGGCTCGTCGGGCCATTCTGCCCGCCGGTGGATCATCGATCCGATTGACGGGACGAAGAATTTTGTGCGCGGTGTGCCGGTGTGGGCAACGCTGATCGCACTGGTTGAAGATGATCGGGTCGTGATGGGACTTGCCTCTGCGCCCGCGTTGAAGCGGCGCTGGTGGGCTGCTGCTGACCAGGGAGCGTGGACCGGCACCTCGTTGATGCGGGCGAAGAAAATCTCCGTGTCGAAGGTGGATTCGATCGAGGATGCGTCCCTGTCGTATTCCTCGCTGGACGGATGGCTCCACCATGATCGAGGAGGGCAATTCCTCCAGCTACAGTCATCATTTTGGCGCACCCGTGCCTACGGTGATTTCTGGAGCTACATGCTGGTCGCGGAAGGTGCGGTCGATGCAGCATGCGAACCGGAACTGAACGTGTGGGATATGGCGGCGTGCTGTGCGATTGTGACTGAAGCTGGCGGTTCTTTCACGTCGTTGACCGGCGAGGACGGCCCGTGGGGTGACAATGCGTGTGCCTCCAACGGACTGATTCACAAGGAGATTCTGACCCAGCTGGATTGGCCTGACAGCACCTCTGATTAGGGTGTTTGCCGGGGCGGTACGCAAATGCACATGGCATGGGGCACACTGACAGCATGTTGATTGTGCACACCTCTGACTGGCATGTTGGCCGCACCCTGCACGGGGCCGACCTGTCCCCAGCGCGCGACCTCTTCTTCGAGTGGCTCATCGATCTGGTGAAGTCGCGCCACGTCGATGCGCTCCTCATCAGCGGCGATTTATTCGATCGAGCAGTCCCTCCCGCCCACGTTCTCCGTCCTCTGTCGGACGCCCTTGTTCGCCTATGTTCACTGACTCGTGTCATCATCATTCCCGGCAATCACGATTCCGCCATTCGGCTGGGCTACCTCGCTCCTTTTCTTCAAGACTCACTCACGATTGCTTCCACCATCGAGGACATTGACCGCCCCATCGTCGTCACGTCCAGCGACGGTGAGCATGCCACCATCTACGCGATTCCCTACCTCGAGCCTGACCTGGTGCGCGAACCCCTGTCTGACATTATTGACGAGGATGGCCAGGCGATTCCGTTGGTGCGTTCGCATGAGGCCGTCATAAGTGCTGCGTTGCGCCGAATCGGTGCCGATATCGAGGCTCGCCACGATGGACACGGTATGCGCAGCGGTGAGGCGACCGGCGGACATGACGGCGGGCGTGACAACGATGAGTCCAGTGGCGCTCTGAACAGCGATGACGGCGTGCGAATCGTCATGTCGCACGCATTCTTCACAGGCGGAGCCCCATCTGAATCAGAACGCGACATCCAGGTCGGTGGGGTCGCCTCGGTGCCAGCGGGTGTCTTCGACGAATACGGTATTGACTATGTGGCTGCCGGCCACCTCCACCGGCCGCAAAATATCAGCGGAAGCAGCGCCACGATCCGCTACAGCGGATCACCTATGCCGTTTTCCTTTTCTGAGGCTTCCTCCACCCAGTCGGTGACGCTTCTTCATATTGACGGAGGCACACTCACCGACATTGAGACCGTTCCCACCCCTATCTGGCGCAATCTCGACGTGATCGAGGGGCCCTTCGAACAGGTTATTTCTGACCAGTATGCGGAGCAGAGAGACGACTTCGTCTCGATCACGGTAACTGACGACATCCGTCCGCGTGACCTGATTGCACGCATCCGTCACGTCTTTCCCTACGCGCTCGCCATCTTGCATGCGCCACCCGTGCCCGCCAGCCAACGCCTTACCGGTCCGAGCAGACAGGCCGCGCGCTCAGATCGTGCCGTCATTGACGAGTACTTCGAGCAGACGATCGGCCGTTCCCTGAATGAAGCAGAGCGGTCAGTCATTGATTCAGTGTGGGAGCAGATCCAGGTCAGGAGCGTCCAATGAAAATTCGTTGCCTTGATCTGGAAGGTATTGGCCCGTTTATCTCTCACCACACAGTGGACTTCACGCGCTTCGACGATGGTGGGCTTTTCCTGCTGCACGGTCCGACCGGGGCTGGAAAATCGACGATTCTTGACTGCGTGAGCTTCGCGCTTTACGGCACAGTTGCACGTCAAGGCGATGCAGATAATGCACGTCTGCGTTCAACGCTGGTTGATGAGAAGGCACCCTCGCGCGTGTCCCTGGTCTTTGAAACAGATGCGGGTATCTTCCGCGTGACGCGTACTCCCCAGTTCACGCGTGAAGGCCGTAAGACTGCCATCAACCAGAGTGCTCACCTGGAAAAGGTTCGAGCCGACGAATCCGGCACCTACGTCACCGTCGATGCGCTCTGTTCCGGAGTCAAAGATACGAATATTGAGATCACTCACCTCATCGGTCTTAACGGCGTTCAGTATCTGCAAACAGCGATTTTGCCGCAGGGAAAATTCTCCCAGTTTCTCACTGCCTCATCTGAAGATCGTCACGCACTGCTATCCAGCATCTTCCAGACTTCTCTTTTCGTCAATTTCGAAACGGCACTGAAGGAGAAGGCCAAGGCGGCGCGAGGAAGCCTCGAACACGATCAGCAACAGGTCAGTTCACTGATTCACTCACTGCCCGCGCAGTTATGGCAGGCACTCGGTGGCACAGACCCTGATTCGACACCGCCGCCCAGCGCCCAGGAAAGTGGGTCCGACGAAAACCAGTCGACGGCAGATCTCAGCGCACACGATTCTCCACCGATCACTGCCGCCATGCTGGTTGAGTTGATCGGCATTGACGATGCTGCCATACGTACGCATCTGGAGGATGGTCAGAGGATTCTTGAGCATCAAGCACACGATGATCTGAAGCGCTCGCATGAGTGTGCGCACACTGCAGAAGAACTAGGCAAGCAGCTGCAAGCTGCGACTGACCTCGCCCGGCGTGTGCGTGAGCGCATCGAACTGGAAAAACGCGCGAGCACACTCAACGCTGAGCGTCAAGACATTGACGCAGTGCGCACCCAACTGGCTCGAGCACGCCAGGCAGCTCATGTTATTCCTGTTCTCCATCGCCTGGACGAGGCTCGAACGCGCCAGGTCGACGCGCGCAATGCACTGGCGGACGCGATGGCTGCTGCCCGCAGTGCCCACGTCGATCCTGCTTACCTGTCAGGTCTGGACACCGACGAATCGCGCGAGCCTTCCCTGGCAGATGACAGTGAGATAGCTGCCACGGTGCTCACGCTGACCCGCGCCCATGACACTCTGCACGCTCGCCACATCAAAATCTCTGAACTGGCCGCCGTGGAGGCCGCTTTGCCAGAGCGACGCGAAGCCTTGCAGGGGCAACAAAGTCAGCTCGAGCAGCTTAACCGGCAGCAGGAGTTGCTGCGTCAGCGCATGCGCAACGATGCCGAACAGTTGGAAGCCCTGGCTGCGTCCGATGAGCGGGCAACGACCGCTTCGATCGACCTCACCGCGGCTCAAACGCGCCACGAGGCTCTCGACAAGCGGCTCGACGCCGCGCGCCGTGCCGTCACTGTTGCTCAGAAGTTAGAAGACACGATACGCGAAGCTGAACAAGCTCAGGCGCGCATCGACACAGTTCATGACACTATACAGCAGGCGCGGCGCGCACTGCTCGCGCAGTCAGCCCTGCGTATTGCTTCGACTCTGGAATCCGGCAAGCCGTGTCCGGTGTGCGGCTCAACCGAGCACCCGTCCCCTGCCCAGGCAGGCGAGGCGGGCACCGTCGATCCTGCTGACATCGACCAGTTGCACGTGCAGTATCAGCAGGAACAGGATGCATTCACCCAGTTAAGCGCGCAATGCGCATCGATTCGTTCCACATGGGATGCCCTCGGGCAGCAAGCTGACGGAAGCGTGGAGGATCTGACAGCCGCACTGGCAGACGAAGCACGCACAATCGACGCTCTGAAAGTTGCTCTACAAGCGGTGCAACACGACCAGAAGACCGCCGAGAAACTTCGGACGCAGCGCACACGTGACGACGAGGCATGCCGTGACCTGCTCCGCCGCAGTGATCGCCTGACTCACGACATTGAAACGGCGCAGGCAGCTCTAGATACTGATGAGAAGCGGTGTACAGCGGCGCGCGCCCACGGCGATGGCGAAGCGACCTTGCAGGACATAGATCACGACATCACAGTGCAGATCGACGCCATTGACACAATGAGACATGCCTGTGAAAACGCCATCCACGCGCGAGCTGCCGTCGACCAGGCGCTGGCTGAACAGGCGGATGCCCTCGAACGATACGGCTACGCTGAAGGCGATGGTGGCACCGCCCAGGTGCGCGCTGACATGCGCACCGACGTGGCAATCAGCGAAATGGATGCTCGCATCACAGCGTTTGATCGAGATGACGCACACGTGCACAATTCCCTGCAATCCGAGCGCCTGAAAGACGTTGACACGTCCCGGAGTCCCGACGTTGACGCCGCAGCGCGCAGCTACGAAGACGCTCAGTCAGTATCGCGTGAAGCAGCCCAACGTGCCGGCGCCAGCTCGCAGGTTGCTGCCGATGTGAAAAAAGCTGTGGCAACTGTTCAGGAACGCCTCGACACACTGGTGAAGAACCGCGACGCGTTCGGGCCGCTTGACTACCTCTCGCAGCTGGCATCATCGGGTCAGCTCTCGGCGGACTCACCGCAAACTTCTCTGTCCCACTGGGTGCTCGGTAGACGACTGGATGACGTTCTGGCCTGCGCTAACCCTCGTATCATGACAATTTCGAACGGGCGCTACGAGCTGATTCGTTCAGACAAGGACTATTCGCGCAATAAAGCTCAAGGCCTCGGCCTGACGGTACTCGACCATGAAACAGACAAGGTACGCTCCCCGAAGACGTTATCGGGAGGAGAAACATTCTACATTTCCCTTGCTCTGGCACTGGGCCTGTCCGATGTCGTGACCACCGAAAACGGTGGCATCGAACTGCGCACGATGTTCATCGATGAAGGCTTCGGGTCACTTGACTCCTCCACCCTCGACACGGTGATGGCGCAGCTGGCGTCCCTGCACACATCAGGGCGTACCATCGGCGTGATTTCGCACGTCGCAGACATGACGTCGCGGATCTTAGACCAGATCGAAGTCATACCAGTGGCTTCGGGAGGATCAACACTGCGGGTACGCGCATAGGCACCTCGAGAATCACACGTGGGTACGGCCGCAGCTGACGATGCCACCACCAGCGCACGCGGTGCGCTCACTCGCGTCAAACCACAGCAACGGTTCATCCCACAGCGCGTCAAGAGCCCCGGTCACATCGTCCTCAGTGAGGGCCTGCGTCACGCGCTCAACCAGCGGCGCCGCCTCCGCGTCATCAATGAAGAAAGCCACCACATCATCCCACCGGTACGTCTGGGGACGTGCCTGTGCAACATGCACAGCGGCCAGGTCGCCTGCCTCATCGCTGACCTCAGCCTCAGCCTCGCACGCGATGACAACTCGGCGTGCCGGCACACAGAAGGCAGGTGAATCAGGGCATGCGCGAGCCTCATCACCATCTTCTTCGTCCTCTGCATCGCGGCGATCGCGGATCAATTCGAGTGAGGCGAGAGCAGCCTGGTTCATCGCAGAGTCTTCACGCTCCTCAATGTCGTCACCTCGAAGCCCATCCTCAAGAATCGCCACATACCCTGGTCGGACAGGCGGCTGATCGGCAGATAACTCGTCTAAAACCGCTGGCACATACAATCGCATGCCTCCAGTGTCCCACATCAGTGCCGCGCGCTTGCCACGGTGAGCATCACGCAGCATGTTCAGGAAGCACAGCCAACACCACCTGGGTCAGCGCGGCCAACGCCTGACCGATCGGCTGATCAGGTTCGGCATGAACAATTGCCCGCGCGTGCAGCAGGGAGGCGCTCACGCGCGAGTCCTCCGGGACAAGTTGAATACTGCGCCCGGGAATCACCGGAGCGAGGGCCTGGACAATCGCGTTGACAGGTCGAGGCCCTGCTCCCGACGATGACACATGGTTGGCCACCAGGATCGGCTCGACGTGCGGGGCGATCTGGCCTACCCACTGATACGCGTCCACAAGCCGATTGATCCCCAGAGAATCACCACGAAACACGCACATCACCGCATCAGCGCTCCGCACAATTGCCGCGACCAGGTCATCGCGCGACCCCTGATGCCGATTCCCCGGTGCCACCGGATCCAGCGTTGCTGCAGCCACGTCCACGATGATGAGGTCATACAGCGAGCGGGCCGCCGACAGTGCGCTGACCACCGCTGCCGGTGATACCTCACGCCACCGTTGCGGCGACGTGATTCCCGTGAGAATGTCGAGGGAATCGGTCAGTGGTACTGCAGCTCCCCGAATCTCGTCGGCTCCGACATCAGTGCGCGCAGCAGTCCGTGAGAGCACAGCGATACCCGACGCATCCTGCGCAATACCCGCCATATGAGCCAGGGATGGTGCACACGTGTCAGCATCGACGAGGAGGACGCGCGCACTGGCTGACGCACCCGCCGCCACGTTGAACGCGATTGTCGACCTTCCGGGAGCACCTGACGGCCCCCACACACAGATGATCTTCCCGAATTCCGCAGTCCCGTCAACGCTGCGCTGCGCGTCTGATAACTCGTCATCACCGTCGGCAAATGCGTAGGAGCGCTTTTGATGCGCTATCTGGGCTTCCCGTCGGCCGGACGCATCCTCCCCCGTTTGGGGAAGCTCACCGCTCTCCGGAGAAAAAGATGCACTCATCCCCAAGGCGCGCAGCGAATCCACGATCCCATCAGGTGAATCGGGCTGAGCAATTCCATCAGCATGCAGCGCACGTAAGGACGGCGCATCAGCCAGGGGCGCGAGAACAATGACACCGATATGGTGCGCGTGCAGGTCCTCCACGATGCGGGCATCAAGGTCAGGATCATCAGCATCAATAATGGCGCATTGTGCAACCGATGAGCGCGCGCATGCCCGCACTTCCGTCAGGTCAGCGCACCGGCGCGACACAGTAAACTCCTCGCTTTCGTTGATCGCCTGGACGAGGCGCCCCTCCGTCTGGGTCGGCGCGCACACGATCACACCGATCGGCCCACTCATTGTCCGATCGGAACGGCCGTGATCGTTCCGTTTCCTCCCGTAGCTTCAAGCACGGCTGAGACGTCAGAAAATGGGATACGTACTTCAATTCTGTGCACCGATGCAGCACCGATTCCTGCGGCGCCCTCGACACTGCGAATAAAAACGGCGTTGCCCGATACGACCGTTGGGTGGGACTGATGGTCTTTGCTCATGGAGGCTGAAGGGATCGACCACAGTTCAATGGATGTGCCGGTAGCAGTGGACTCCGGTAGTCCGGCACCTATGTCGATCACGAGGCGGCGATAATCGTCGTCTTCGTCCGTTGTCACTGCTCCCGTTGCAATCAGCTCACCTTTTCCGATGCTATGCGACGCCAGCGCTCCGTCAGGAAGCTCATCGCGCTGCACATACGCATTGCTTTCGGGCCGTGCATCCACGATCTGCAGATTCGACGTGTCCAGCGGTTCTCCCGGAGCGATGTCGCGCGTTGCCTGATAGATGCTCACTCCGCCGCGAGCATGAGATACAAGGAGTGTGCACGCAAGGATAGACAGCGTGACGAGTGCGATGCCGATCAGGAATCGCGGATCACGTATGACGCTGCGCCGGCGCGGTATTCGGGCGGTGTTCTTCATATGTGGCACTCCCACATCATGCCCGGTTTTTTCCTCGATGTGGAGTTATCCACAAAAACTTCCGCTCGCCCCCACACACTGCCTTTGCGGTCAGTTCGCTCTGACCTGCATCTTCACACATGAGGCCTCGTCGAGGAGTCCTCTCGCCTCGTCCACATGCTCACAAAGTGGACACGCAACTTTCGATGAACACCGCACTATATCCACAACAAGTGAATAAAGCTTTACTGAACTGAAAGGAAATGTCATGATATGGGTATGACTTCACGATTCCTGACACTGGCCGACGTCGCTGAAACACTGAACCTGACGATGTCCGCCGCCCGTTCACTGGTGACGTCGGGGGAACTTCCTGCAATCCAGGTTGGCGGCAAGAAGGCATGGCGGGTCGAAGCCAGTGTTCTCGAGCAGTACATTCAGGATCAGTACGCGGCTACTCGTGAGCGCATGAAGGTCGAATCGGCTCACAGCTAACGGCGCGTCAGATCATCAGCGAATCTGCCATCTGGCTCGGCGCACGCAGTGTGCGTATCCCACCCGTCGACAGCGACATGACGACTGGAGTGGTGAAGTCACGCGTGTCAAGAGCCTGCCCGCTGGACATGCTTTCAAGATCAAAGTGGTCACCCATGACGGCACAGACATATCCTGCGTGCTGGCCGCCTTCATGGTCGATGACGACGTACACATTCTCATCTCTCAGCGCGCGCAGAACGTGACTGATCGCCACCTCATGTGCCAGCGCTGACTCATCGGCTGCGCGACTTCCCAGCGGCCAGGCTGCGACAATGGCGTGAGCCGGGATGAGCACCATGTGTACCCCATTGTCGATCACAATCCACTCACGCGCGCAGTCTCGAACGATTCCTGCCATGCGCTCACCTCCGCGCAGTAAGACGTTCAAGTTACTCCCCCGCGTCGCGAGCAGGCGCGCTGACATCGTTACACGCGCACATTCAACATCTGCGAGCTCGTCGACAAGAATGTCCATTTCCTCGCGCCGTTCAGCATCGAAGCGCGCACTTAAGTCTGCCAGAAGGCGATCCAGATCCATGCGCACAGTGTGGCACAAACTAAAAGGAACTGCCACCACTTGACATCAATTATTCTTTCGTGCACACTCTAATCAATTCTTACGAACTAACATCAACTGATACGAAAGAAGTTCGATATGAATGGAGACAGCAGGTCTGGATACGTAGTCGAGACGGATGTCATGGATGGAACTGATTGCAATCGTGGGCTGGTGACGGTCACTGCCTGGGCAGGTGTACCTCTCCTGGCACTGACCGCCTACCTCGCTGTCCTCATTGTGCGATCAGGTGATCTGTATCGACCGGAGCTGTTGATTGCTCTGATCATCGCCTGTGTTGCAACGGTTCTTCTGGCATGGAACCAGCTCTGCGTCTTCCTGGCACTCCTCGCGACAGCTTCGTCGCGCACTGATGCACTGTCGCGGGTTCTCATTCGTTTTATTCGTCGCTTCGGCACGCAGCAGGCACGCGCAGTAATCGCGCGTCATGCTCTGGCGTTGAGCGTGTCGACCACCGCGATCAGCGCTATTGGAATGCCGGTTTTTGCCGCGCCACTCACGCCTTCCACCCCTTCTCTGACCAGTACATCATCTGCCACGCACGTTCTTCCCTTTTCTTCCATCGACGAGGGTGACTCCACGATTCCCGATGATCTGACCTGGCCAGCGTTGACCGCACAATCCACTTCGACAGCGCAATCAGGAGGTCCAAGCGCACAGCTTCCCTCCCCTTCTCACCAGATGCCACACGGCACTCAACCAGAAGGCAACGCGATGGCACCCTCGCACTCTGGGCCGTCGACACAGACCGAGCACTCTGCACCATCTGCGAAGAACACTCCGCCTCAAGTCAGCCACCCTGCTGGATCATCGGCTTCCCAGAGTACCGACTCATCCAAGCAGCCCGCCTCCCCCTCGCACGCATACAGCACCGATTCCTCGAGGAAGCCTGCTTCACCTGTTTCCTCCAACGGTTTAAGTTCTGCCGGACAGGCAGCCTCATCCGTCCACTCACACGGTGTTGGCGCCGCAGGACACGATGCTTCGCCCGCCCCCACCCGCAACACCGCTTCGTCCAACACGGGCAGCGCCACCCACTACGAAATCCAGCCTGGCGATTGTCTGTGGACGATCGCTGAAACATCCCTCCCCGCCTCAGCATCCGATGGCACGATCGCCCGCCATGTCGAGCGGCTGATCCATGCGAACGCTGAGGTAATCGGAGACGACCCTGACCTGATCCACCCAGGAACAGTTATCACGATTCCCCCTAAGGAGAACTCATGAGCACGATACGCGCAGCCGAACGTTATTCCCGCAGCACTGATGGATGTCTGAGATGGGATATGCGCCGAGACATGCCCACCCCGCTCGTCCTCGATTTTGAAGAGCGCCTCAAGCCCGATCCGGCGCGCCCCATTGCGCGCGACACGTTGCCCGACGCAGGGACGTGGGCAGCCAACCTGACGCGCGGCATCATTGAGGTTCTGCTGGGACGCAGACCCATCATGCAGCTTCGACGGTGGGTCGTGCCGGGGCTCTACGACCAGATTGATGCCACGGACTTCGATCCGGGCGGCGCGCTCCCCGCGCGGCGCACCAGCCCTGCCCCATGTCATGTCATGTCAGTGAGCACGTGCGCCATCAAACCTGGGACGTTTGAAACCACCGTCGTCTTTGCGGTGTGCGGCCGGATCAGGGCAGCAGCGCTGAGGCTGGAAGATTTTCGAGGGCGATGGCTCGCCACCGCTCTCGACATCATTTAGAATCCGCCCGCGCACTACCTGTCAGGAGGCATAGGGAATTCGCCTGCAAAGAGAGCGGATCTCTCGCCTGCCAGGTATCGATGCCTTAGCGGTTTTTCCTCCGCTTGGCCGCAGCACGACGCTGCGCACGGTTCCCGCCGCCAGACGAAGCCGCGTTACCGCTCCTGCCTCGTCCAGCAGTCCGACCGCCAGCAGGCGACGCCTCGCCACCGGTGTTACTCGATGAATACTTCAAGCGTGCTGCCTGCTTTTGCTGGCCCACATCACCCATCACAGATGTAGCACGCGCCAGCGCTGCAGACGAAGCTGCAGCTTTTTGCTCGGCTTCCTGCTGCATCTGACGAATCCGGCGCTGCTGTTCACGTTCAGCCTCTGACGCCTCGTCTGAGTTCCCTTCCTTGGCGTCATCCTCCGAATCCCACAGCGCTGAAGCAGTTTCCAGCGCTCCGGTCGTGTCTTCTTCAGCAGCCTCATCGTCCTGTTCACCAGCAGGTGAGAGCACGCCCTGTTCGCGCAGACGCTGCCACGCGAGTTCGAACTGGTGCAGGTAGCCGAAGATCTGCTGAACCGATTCTTCGCGGATACGCTCCATCATCGCCTGGAACATCTGCGCGCCCTCAGCCTTGTATTCGACCAGAGGATCGCGCTGTCCCATTGCACGCAGGCCGATGCCTTCCTTGAGGTAGTCCATCTCATACAGGTGCTCGCGCCACAGGCGGTCGACCGTCGCCAGCACGACACGGCGTTCGAGGTCACGCATCGGATCTTCCCCGAGCTGCTGAATTGCCAACGGGTTCTGGTTGAGCTGCTCCTCGCCCAGCTCATAAACCGTGTGGATGTCACCCCTGATTTCAAAATTCAGGTCATCGCGCACCAATGAGTCCTGCCCGCCGTGAGCTTCGGCCACCTCTTTGGTGCTCACTGATACCGGGTAGTAGGAGCGCAACGCTGCCCACAGCTCGTTCAGATCCCAATCGTGAGCCGAATCTTCCTGCGTGTGCTCAGCAATGAGTGATTCAACCAGACGATCCATGAACCAGGATACCTGATCCTGCAGGTCAGCACCCTCAAGGACCTGACGACGCTGGTCATAAATCAACTCGCGCTGGTTGGTCATCACGTCGTCATATTTGAGGACGTTCTTGCGGATCTCAGCGTTACGGCCTTCGATCTGCGATTGTGCACTGGCAATGGAGCGTGACACAGCCTTGGACTCCAGTGGCATATCTTCCGGGTATGCGTTCGAGGCCATAATGCGCTGCGCAATCGTTGAATTAAACAGGCGCATCAGGTCATCTTCCATTGACAGGTAGAAACGAGACTCGCCCGGATCTCCCTGACGGCCGGAACGACCACGCAACTGGTTGTCAATGCGTCGCGACTCATGGCGCTCAGTGCCCAGGACGTACAGGCCACCGGCCTCGCGCACCTCTTCGCGTTCAGCTTCAACTGCCGCTTCGGCTTCCTCCAGTGCTTTCGGCCACGCCTCGCGGTACTCCTCAGCGTTCTCAGTCGGATCGAGACCCTTGGCAGCAAGGTTGGACTGCGCAATGAACTCCGAGTTGCCGCCCAGCATAATGTCGGTACCACGGCCAGCCATGTTGGTGGCAACGGTGACTGCGCCCTTGCGGCCAGCCATCGCCACGACTTGAGCTTCACGCTCATGCTGTTTGGCGTTCAACACCTGGTGGGAGATGTGATGCTGACGCAGCATATTGGACAGCACTTCGGATTTCTCCACAGACGTCGTGCCCACCAGGATCGGCTGTCCAGTCTTGTGGCGTTCCTCAATATCCTCAACGATCGCGTTGAGTTTGCCTTTCAGCGTGGGGTATACAAGGTCGGAGTGATCCTTACGGATCATCGGCCGGTTCGTCGGAATCGGAATGACACCCATCTTGTAAGTATTGGAGAATTCGGCGGCTTCCGTTTCAGCCGTACCCGTCATACCGGAGCGTGACCCCTCAGGATACAAGCGGAAGTAGTTCTGCAGCGTAATGGTTGCCAGCGTCTGGTTTTCGGCCTTGATCTGGACCTTTTCCTTCGCTTCGATCGCCTGGTGCATACCTTCGTTGTAGCGGCGCCCGGGCAGCACACGTCCGGTGTGTTCATCGACAATGAGGACTTCGCCCTTACTGACGATGTAGTCCTTGTCGCGGTGGAAGAGTTCCTTAGCCTTAATGGAGTTGTTCAGGAAACCGATCAGCGGCGTGTTGGCGGCTTCGTACAGGTTCTCCACGCCCAGCTGGTCCTCGACTTTATCGATGCCGGGTTCCAGGATGCCAACCGTTTTCTTCTTCTCGTCGACTTCGTAGTCCACGTCGCGTTCCAGCAGCTTCGCGATGCGCGCGAACTCGGTGTACCACCGGTTGACATCACCGGTCGCCGGCCCGGAAATAATCAGAGGCGTACGCGCCTCGTCAATCAGGATCGAGTCAACCTCGTCAACGATGACGAAGGCATGGCCGCGCTGCACCATGTCTTCAGAGCGCTGAGCCATATTGTCTCGCAGGTAGTCGAACCCGAACTCGTTGTTCGTGCCGTAGGTGATATCGGCGGCGTACTGTTTGCGTCGCTCGTCTGGGGTCTGGCCGGTGAGGATACATCCGACGCTGATGCCGAGGAAGCGGTAGACGCGTCCCATCAGCTCTGACTGATAGTGCGCCAGGTAGTCATTGACGGTGACCACGTGGACGCCTTTGCCGGTGAGGGCCCGCAAGTACGAGGGCATCGTGGCAACCAGAGTTTTACCTTCACCGGTTTTCATTTCGGCAATGTTGCCCATGTGCAGGGCAGCGCCGCCCATCACCTGGACGTGGAATGGCCGTTGACGCAGCGTCCGCCAGGCAGCTTCGCGAACTGTGGCGAACGCTTCCACCATCAGTTCATCCAGCGTCTCGCCGTCTTCGTAGCGCTTCTTGAATTCAGGGGTCTTAGCCTGAAGTTCTTCATCGGTCAGTGCCTTAAAATCCTCTTCAAGTGCATCCACGTGGTTCGCGATACGCTCGAGTTTCTTCAGCGTTCGTCCTTCTCCAGCTCGGAGGATTTTGTCAATCAGTGACACCGGTTCTCCTGACGTCTCATTCGAGGCACCTTGCCCCTACGTGCACGCACTCTAGTTAAAAGGCGCATATCACGCTTATACAGTCTACGAAAAATCTGCCACAAACGATTAATGGCATTCAACTCTTTCGCTCTCAGCCACACTCAGCACCCTGTCGTCGCGTATTCGACCGTCCTCTCACTCCCCCACAACCCCAACTGTCGATCTCGCGCCCTACCGTACGGATGTTCCACTACATTCGCCTCTATTCATGCAGGTCACAGACGAATAGGTCCATTCGCCCTTCGCTGCAGGCAGCTGAGATCGACAGTTGGGGCACAGAAGGCGGGCAAGAGGGGCACGCATGAAGGATGAACCCGTACAAGGCGCGGGCTCAAGAGATGAGCACGCGCGAATGGCGGCACGAGAGCGGGTTCGAGGGAGAAAGGCACAAGACGCGTCCGCGGCGGCAGCACCGATCGCTGGTACAGCTTTCACGCATACAAAGGTGTGGCCCGCTGCCAAGGCAGCGGGCCACATAAGGGGCCAGTCAGCGCTTAAGCCGACGCCAAGACCTATCAGGCCGGCGCTGTGAACTAACAGGTCAGCACGATGAACTGACAGCACTATGAACAACAGGCCAGCGCGATGGCTATCAGGTCAGCGCTTACACCGATGCTTTGACCTATTTCGCCTAGTCGTCTCGCGATTCGCCTTCTCCGATTCGAGTATTCAGGCGGATCACACCGTAGGTCCAGCCGTGACGGTGATACACCACGCACGGTTGGTGTGTTTCCTTGTCGACGAAGAGGAAGAATGGGTGACCAACCAGTTCCATCTGGTCGAGCGCCTCATCCACACTCATCGGCTCAGCTTCATGGACTTTTTGCCTGACAATGACGGGAGAATCACCCAGCTGTTCTTCACGGGCCTCACCCGGCTTGAGGTCGTACGCGCTCTTCAGTTCGGCACGAGGCGCGGCGGCTGGCTTTGCCTCGGGTTCAAGTTCGGATTCAAGGGTGCGCGGATCGAACTCCTCATGCGGGTGTGGCTGGTAATGGCGCCGATGATCTTTCGCGCGGTCGCGCGCACGACGCAGCCTTTCAAAGAGCTTTCCCGCTGCGATATCAACTGCCGCATAACGGTCCGCTGAGGTTGCTTCGGCACGGATGACGGGGCCTTTCCCGTAGACCGTCAGCTCGATACGCTCAGCGGTGTCGGCTTGCCGCGGGTTCCTTTCGTGGGTCAATTCCACGTCCACGCGCTGTGCCCGCGGATAGAACTGCGTTGTCTTCGACACCTTCTCTTCAACGTACTCACGGAAATTCGGATGGATTTCGGCATTACGTCCGACAATTGTGATGTCCATGTCTCCTCCAGAGATTCAGTGGGCCCGGTGCCCACGTCAACAGTGCTCACGCTTCATTGCGATGAGCGGTGAGTGTTGTTATCACCCCCTGTATCGCGGCAGGTCCGACGTTACGGAACCGACCTGCCTTCTGTTATGTGCCTTCCATCATAATGCATGGTCGTGACGTATTTCACGTTACTGGGGTGTGCCTGTCGCACTGACCCGACACAGGGTGACGACCGCCTGAACCGACGGTCCCAGCGCTTGCGCCATTTCACGCACCGTCGCCCCCGTCGTCATCACATCATCGACGAGGATGACGTTCACTTTGGGCACAATATCGACACGCCGAATCATCGACCCGCTGCGTCCTGCGGCGCGAGCAGCCCCGCTTTTCCCAGACTGGCTGCTGCTTCCCACACGCAAGCGCACTGCATCGATGACGCGTACACGCATCCGCGAGCGCCCATCATCAGCATCAACGCGCGCATGCAACAGACCCACCGCTACTCCGTGCGCCACATCGAGCGCCACGAGTTGTCCGCGAAAACGCCTGGCAAAGCGTGACGGAGCCGGCACGACCCATATTTCATCCGCATCAAGTGTTCGCCACGCCGCCTCGCGCGCCACATGTTCCCCCAGCGTGATCCCACAGCGCCACAGAAATTCACTCAGATCTACGCGTGGACGATGCTTGGCAGCCAGAACGATCGAACGCAGCGCTCCCGCATATTCGCCCAGTGCCCACGCCATGATCATCTGCTGTTCGTTCACCTCAACCGCCTGCCAGGCGCCCGGATCATTCGTGGCAATGGCACGGCAACGCTTGCACAGAATCGCATCCCACTTACCGCACCCCACGCATTGCACGGGCAAGATCAGGTCAGACAGCGCATGGGACCCCCTCGTCAATGTGTGATGCAAAAGGTGAGTTGCGTCGGCGTAATCCACTCCTCCAGCAGACCTCATTAGGTGCCTCGTGTCGACTCACACGGGCCGTTCTGTGGATAACCCGTCTCAGCCCGGATAGGAAATCTCGCGAACGGGGGCGCCCACGGCCTGCCACACCGACCCTGAACGCGAATACAGGTTCCCTTCTCGGGTGCGGATGTAGATGTTCGAGGGTGTCGCCCCTCCACTGATCATCTCGACCTCACCAGGCACAGGCATGGTGGAGCCGAATCCACCCAGGGGCTCGATGCGGATCTGAGGTGAAGAATCCGAGGCGGACTCGTCGAACACGAGCGTCACGGTGCCAGCCCACGACACGTCATTGACCGTGGCAGACGTGGCGCTGACCTGGATGGGCGTGCCCACGCTGGTCGGCACTCCCTGAGGGTCACGCACGATCGGCGCGACCCACACCGAACGGGTCGTACCGACTCCGCGGATCAGAGCCAGGCGCGCACCGTCGGGTGAGACCTCCACCGAGTGAATAGTGTGGGAGTGGTCAAATGGTGAGGGGAGCTCAATGTAGGTGCCGCCCAGCCCCATGATGTAGATGGGAGAACCTGGCGTGGTTGACGACGTTGCCCACGCCATGTCGAAGCGGTCGACTGAGGGCCATGATGGCGAGGCGACCGGATGCGCGACCTGCCCGCCATCACCGTCAGCAATATAGACAGTGTCCTGCCCCACCCACGCCATCGCAGCATCAGAGGTGGGTCCAATTGCCGGCTTTGACGCGTCTGGCCCAATTTGCTCCGGGGTAAGAAGCAGGCGCGTGGAATTGCCAGATACGCTGACAAAACCTGTATCTGAAATCCCCACCGCACTGTCCATGCGGTAGTCGGGACCCAGCGGCACTGCCAGGTCCTCGATCGTCGCACCCTCAGACACAATGCGCACCGAGGTGACGGACGTGGATTGCGTTAACGTGGTGTAGATCTGCCAGTACAGTTCCATCGGGTCCTGCACGGGCGCGACCTGCCCGTTAAGCGCCACGCTGGCCACCTGGTTGTCAACGCTGATTCCTCCTGCGCCCAGGGTTACGCCTTCTGGAATCGCCGAGGTGACGGCCGGCGCGATCGACTGGGATGGTCCTGCGAGGAGTCCTTCCATAAGGTGAGTAGCCAGGCGGCGGATCGGATACCACCGCGGATCAGGCACCAGCGCTCCCCCGTCATTGGACGGGAAATACAAGGAAACGAGCTGGTGGGAGGCTGCCAAGGATGCTTCCGACACCATGACCCCATCGTCCAGAGAATCGATGCGCCACTGACCATCTTCCTGGACCAAGTGGAACGACCGTGCGATCTGAGAACCCGATTCGGAGGGTGTCAGCACACCGTTGGCGTCGATTGTTGCGACCGCGGGGGCAGTGACCTCTGTCGTCACATCGCCCGTACCTTCCTGCAACTGTGTCGAGGGTGTCGACGCGGTCGCATACACCTGAATCATTGTGGTCGGCTGCCACGTCTGGGCAGCTTTTTCGGTCAGATACAGGCGCGCCGCTGCAAAATCGTCAGTTGTGCCGGCAGCGCACGCCAGCAGGAAATCGGACACCAACATGTCCGGGGTGCTGCCCTGAGCCGGGCCACCTGCCGCCACTTCAACCGGTTCGGCTGATGGCGTGGGAACGTCGAACGGGTGGGGCGAGCTGGCAGTCGGCAACACTGAGCAGGCAGCAGCTGACAATGTCATCGCAATGCCTGTTGCGCATGCGAGTGCACGCATAAGGACCGGCGACTGCGAGACGGGCGAACCTGCTGACCGGTGCCGCACACCGCATGCACGCGCGATTCGATTCAGCCTCATTCCGCCTCGCCTCCTTCGAACGAACCGTCCTCGCGCCCCTCGCCCCATTCATCCTTCCAAAGTTCCAGCGGGCGGGATGCCACGGCTGCACCCACCTTGCGCGGCAACGTGATGACGAATGAAGATCCTGCTCCCGGCACGCCCCAGGCTTCAATGGTGCCGCCATGCAGGTTGATGTCCTCGCGCGCAATTGCCAGACCCAGCCCGGTTCCACCCGTTGTGCGCGTGCGAGCGGGGTCGGCTCGGAAGAAACGGTCGAAGACATGGGAAACGGTCTCTTCACTCATCCCCACGCCGTGATCGTGCGCCCGCAGGGCGACATCGGTGTCGGTGGCGGCAATGTCGATATCGATGGGTCGACGCTCGGCGTGTTCGATCGCATTGACAACGAGGTTGCGGACAACTCGTTCGACGCGGCGCGAATCGATCTCTGCGTCGCATCTGTTTTCTGGGTTGTGGATGATGATCGGCACGTTGAGACGCTCAGCCAGTTCATTGTGATCGTTGACCACTTTCGCTGCGAGTGCACGCAGATCCGTGGACTCGGCATCCAGCAGGGCACTTCGGGCGTCGTAACGGGAAATCTCCAGCAGATCAGCCAGCATGGAGTCAAAGCGTTCGACCTGTTCGTGAAGGAGCTCGGCAGATCGCTTCGTCGATGGGGATAAGTTGTCGCGATCCTTCCAGATCATCACTTCCGCCATGCGGATTGTGGTCAGCGGGGTGCGCAGTTCATGTGAGACATCGGAGACGAAACGCTGCTGGAGTTTCGACAGCTCGTCATACTCGGTGATGCGGTGTTGCAGGGAATCCGCCATGTTGTTGAAGGCCTGTCCCAAGCGAGCCATTTCGTCGACACCTGTCACCGGTACGCGTGCGTGCAGGTCGCCCTCGGCCAGTCGCGATGCGGCGGACGAGGTGATGCGCACCGGACCCATCAGGTGATACAGAATCAGGAAAACTGCCAGCGGCAACACGATCGCAATAGGGATGACGGCCCAGCCCAGGGAGCGCATCACCATCGTGATGATGTTCTGTTCCTGTTTGAGTGAGTAGATAATGTACATTTCGTACAGCCCGGCGCGCGGCAGGTTGACCTGAGAGCCGACGATGATGCCCGGCTGTTCACTGCCATCCCTGTCGTGCAGCGCCACGGATTGCCACTGACCGCTGGTCGATTCAACAACCGCGTCACGCAGTGGGTCCGTGATGGTTGTCAAGTAGTCGACGTTGATAATTTCGTTGATGCGGAAATTAGTGTCGGACGAGGGCGAGCGGAGCACCATCACCGACACTGCTCCGGCGCCGGCAGCTGAACCACGCACATTAGCCACCATTCGACGCGCCAGCTCCTGAACCTGGTCAGGGCTGGAGGCTGTCGACTGGTCGAACATGGATTGCGCGGAAGCGAATCGAACACCAGCGTCCTCCAAGATGGCGTCTTTCCTGTTATCGAAGACACTGTCGGTGAGCTGCTCGGACGTGATCAGAGCAAAGATAATCAGCAGTGCCAGCGCCGAGGCGCACAGTGACAGGGCGATATGCACTGAAAGCGAGCTGCGTGCCTTTTGCCAGAGCCACAGGCGTTCATGCCAGCGCGGCTGCCGAGTGGTCGCGTCCGATTCCGGCGCAGTGTCACGACCCTGTTCCGGCACGATACCCCACTCCGCGCACAGTAATGACGATTTCGGGGCGCTCCGGATCGCGTTCGATCTTCGAGCGCAGACGCTGGACGTGGACGTTGACCAGACGAGTGTCGGCAGCGTGACGGTAGCCCCACACTTTTTCCAGTAGTTCCTCGCGCGTGAACACCTTCCACGGGGCGCGGCACAGCGCAACCAGCAGGTCGAATTCGAGCGGTGTCAGCGCAATTGTCTCGCCGCCTCGGCGCACCACGTGTCCGGCCACATCAATGGACAGTTCGCCCAGGCGCAGGTGTTCCTCGGCGCTTTCGTCTCGACCTCGCAGGCGGGCCTTCACACGGGCGACAAGTTCCCTGGGTTTGAATGGCTTGGGTACGTAGTCATCTGCACCAGCTTCGAGTCCGGCCACCACGTCAGCAGTGTCGGAGCGTGCCGTCAGCATGACGATGGGAACGTCGGATTCGCGCCGAAGCCTACGACATACTTCAATGCCGTCAATTCCCGGCAGCATCAGGTCCAGCAGCACCAGATCTGGAGCATCGGTGTGGAATTCATCGAGCGCACGATCACCGTCTTCCGCTGCGGTGACGATGAAGCCTTCAGATTCGAGGACGATGCCGATCATCTCCGCCAGTGCGACGTCATCATCTACCACCAGGATATGTGCTGCCATAATCACAATAGTGTCACGAAATGGACAATTTTTACAGTCGACCCGCTTTCAACTTCCGTTCCTTTTGTGGCACTCACGGTCGTGAAAAATAGAATTGTCCATGACTTCATGGCACGATTAAAAACGATCACTGCACTGACACTAATGTCCAAGGAGTCAGACCATGAGTGAAAGCGATCAGTCGCGTACATTCGACCAATCGGCATCGGAGGGCGCATCGTCGTCTCCGCCTTACGAGGCCAATCAGACCGCGCCCGAAGCCGGCCACGACGCTTCCTGGTCAGCACCAGGTTCTGGATCCGCGTCTTCCGCATCACAATTTGATTCCACCGCTACCGGCGGTGCATCTGGCCACGCCGGAGCCTATAAGCCAGGTTCCGACTCACGTGAAGGGCCTGATTCATCCTGGGGTGCTCCGCCACCGCGGTGGGGACAGCGCACGTCGTTCGCTCCGCCTGCCAATGGATCTGACCAATTCGCCGCACCCAGCCAGCCAGCCTCACAGGCTTCCGCCCAGTGGTCGCATGCAAGCGACCACTCGGCGCCAAGGGGCGGTGATCAGAACTTTGCTCCCGGTGCCGGCCCTGCCCCGCAGAATGCTCCTCGGGCGCAGCAATGGGGCCTGGGTGACCCCAAGCCAGGGGTCATTCCGCTGCGCCCTCTCCAGATCGGTGAACTGTTCGAGGGAACGTTCCGTGCGATGCGTTCGAACCCGTCTGTTGTTTTCGGTTTCACCCTTGTCGTCGTCCTGATCGTCGCAGTGATCACCGCGATCATCTCGTCTTTGACGGTCGATTCGGTCTTCAACAAGCTTTTCCCGCTGATCGACCAAACTGACGAAGACCCAACCGTTCTCATTGACTTCATCCTGTCCGACCTGTCCAGCATCGCCACCAACCTCGGTATCAACGCGGTGACTACCACCGTTCTTCTGACGATCTCCACCGTGCTGGTCACCGGCGTGCTGTGCGCAACCGTTCAGGACGCTGTTTTGGGCAGGGCGTGCACACTGGCGGAAGCGTGGAACCAGATCAAGTCACGCGTAGGCGTGCTGTCCCTGTACGGTTTGCTCCTGTCGATCCCCAGCATCGCCATCGGTGCGCTGATGATCTTCGTGCTCACTCAGTTGGGAAGTGCTCAGGAAAGCGACATGCAGCGCATTGTCATCATGCTCCTTGTTGCCACCGTCGCGGCACTCATTGTCTCGCTGGTCTACCTGTTCCTGCTGATTCGACTCCTGTACGTCGAAATCGTCATCGTCATCGAACGCGCCGGCCTGATCGACTCCATCAAACGCTCATGGAAGCTGACCAAAGGCAGTTTCTGGCGCACATTCGGACGCTACGCGCTGATCTACATTCTGCTCACTGCGCTTGTATCTGTCGCCAGCGGCGTGGTCGGTGCCGTCACGGGCCTGCTCGCATTGACCGGCTCCCCCACCATTTTGTTCGTCTCGTCCGTCCTGGGCACAACGATCGCGCAAGCCATCACGCTGCCGGTCGTCGCCTGCTTTACGACACTGATGTATGTCGATGAACGCATGCGCAAGGAAAACCTCGGCCCCGCCCTGGCTCAAGCTGCCCGCGCCTGACTGGCAGGCCACTGATGCGAATCGTCAACCTGGACGTGCCCGTCACTCCGGATGCCCCAGAGGCTCAGGAGTGGCTCCAACGCGAGCTTTCCAAGACGCGCTATCAGTTTCCAGACCCCGTCGACAAGTCCGGTGAGACACTCCTGCAGCGCATCCTGCGATTTCTTCAGGAGCAGTCTTTCCCTACATTGCCCGGCTTCAAGATTCTCATGGTGGCGCTGGCTGTCTTTGCCGTGCTTCTCATTGTCGCGCTGATCCTCAACCCCATTCGCCTGCGCAACCGTGTGCGTTCTCATTCGGTCATGTCCGACCAGGACGTCTCCGCACGCCAGGCGCATGACAACGCATCTAGCTATCTGAAAGAGGCGGACTTCGCGCAGGCGTTCATTTGGGGAATGCGCTACCTGGTCCTGAGTCTTGACGAGCGTGACGTCGTGCGTGCCACGCCCGGCCTGACCGCTCACGAAGCGGCCACGGCTGCCAGCGCGCAGTTTCCAGACTCGCGCGACTCCCTCGTCAATGCGGCCGCGCTGTTCGATGCTGTCCTGTACGGCAGGTCAACTCCGACACGTGACGATGTCACCCGCCTGATGAAACTGACGAAAGCGCTACGCACGTCACGCACCTCCTCAGGCGAATCACTCGCAGGTGACCCACCGTCAGGCGACTCGTCTCCAGACGGCTCAGTATCTGAACACTCACCCTCAGACGCTGACCGTGCTCCCTCAGCCCAGGGGGCCAAGTGAATCAGCAACGAGCCACGGTCGCCACGCTGTCCGCACGGCAACGACTGCGCGAAAGCAAACCCCTGCTGATCCTGATCGGCATCATTGTCGCGTGCATGGCGCTCCTGCTGATTATCCCGACCAATTCGCAGGATCGGCGCCCATTTTCCGCCGGAAATCTGCACGATGAAGGCTCGGCCGCCCTCATTGAAGTCCTGCGCGAACAAGGGGTGAATGTCTTCGTCACGTCTTCGCCGGAGGACGCTATCGCCCGCGCTCAGCAGCCTGATACCACGCTCGCAGTCGCAGGAGATGTGGTGCCACTGAATTTTCAGATGTACACCGACCGGATCGACTCAATCGTGTGGATCGCGAACGGTCAGATGACCGGCCCGGAATTCAACGGCGTCACGTTTGCCGGCACGTCCCAGCTTCTGCCTGGTGTCCTGAAACCAGACGTCCCTGCGACGGTTCGTTTGCTGGAGGATTCAACGTGCCGGTCCGAGGCGGCCAAACGGGCCGGAAAGATTTCGAAGTCCGAGGTCACAGTCAGCGTGCACGAACCGTGGACCGGGTGCTTCGAGCAGTCTTCCGGCCAATTTGTCTACGCTGAGAAGATCGAGGGTGACCAGTTCCGCGCCATTATTCCCGGCGGGGCGGTGGTGCAGAACAAGACGATCGCTCAGGCGGGTAATGCTGCGTTGGCGTTGAACACCCTGGGCCGCAACGCGAACCTGGTGTGGTTCGTGGGCTCACTGAACGCCGGCACGACGGTTGCCGCACCTGCCCCTCCGATGCCGCTGTGGCTCAAATACGGAATTTTACTGCTGGGCCTGACGATGGCAATGCTGGCGTGGGTCAAAGGCGTGCGTCTTGGTCGCCTCGTTCCTGAAAACCTGCCCACGCCTGTCCCCGCCATTGAAACCGTCCAGGGACGAGGACGACTCCTGCGTTCCAACCGTGCGCACGCCCACGCAGCCACGTCGTTGCGCGTCCACACGGCACGAAGGATTGCCCGCCGCCTAGGGGTCACTGACCATTCCTCACGCGCCGCGCTGACCGAGGCAATTCGAGCCTCAGGTGTGGATGTGATGCGTGCTGACGACACATTGTGGGGGCCGGCCCCCACCAACGATCAGGATCTTGCCCGCCTTGCACAGGAACTCAAACAATTGGAGGCTGATATTCGCCATGAGTGACCAGATGACCAATGACCAGATGAGCACCCCACCTCACCAGTCTTCTCACGAGTTCTCTCAAGAAGAGTTCGAGTCAGCCCAGCAATCCTTGCTGCGGATCCGCTCCGAGATCAGCAAAGCGGTTGTCGGCCAGGATCAGGCCGTCACCGGCTTGATTATTGCGCTCGTGGCAGGCGGACATGCACTGATTGAGGGTGTGCCCGGCGTTGCGAAGACACTGCTGGTGCGGTCCCTTGCTGCGGCTGTGGATCTTGAGATGACACGAGTCCAGTTCACGCCCGACCTGATGCCGGCTGACATCACCGGGTCGATGGTGTGGAACGCGGGCGATTCGTCCTTCGAGTTTCGCGAAGGCCCGGTCTTTACGAATATCCTGCTGGCCGATGAGATCAACCGCACCCCACCAAAGACCCAGTCCGCTTTGCTTGAAGCAATGGAAGAACACCAGGTCAGTGTTGATGTCACGACTCATCGTCTGCGTGAGCCGTTCATGGTGGTCGCCACGCAGAACCCCGTTGAGCAGGAGGGAACCTATCCCCTGCCTGAAGCGCAGCTGGACCGTTTCCTGGTCAAGCTCGACATGCCGCTTCCGCAGGCAGATGTGGAACGGGAAGTGCTGGCGCGTCACCAGCGCGGATTCGATCCTCTGCAGCTCAGACAGGCGGGAGTGGAACCTGTCGCCACGGCTGATGATCTGGCTCTGGCCCGAAAGGCTGCTGCGCACATCAACGTGGACGACGCAGTAATCGCCTACATCGTCGATCTTGTCCAGGCAACCCGTCGTTCCCCGGCAACATCGCTCGGTGTCTCGCCACGAGGCGGTACCGCCCTGTTGGCCACGTCGCGGGTGTGGGCGTTCCTGATGGGTCGATCATTTGTCACTCCTGATGACGTCAAGGCGATGGCGCCGGCAACTCTTGCGCATCGTCTCTCACTGAATGCTGAAGCAGAACTGGAAGGTACGACAAAAACGGCAGTGATCAACAACGTCCTGGCGACGGTGGCGGTTCCACGGTGATTATCCCTTCGTGGAGAGCTGTCGCCCTCACGGCGCTTGGCATCATCCCCATCATCTTTTTCCCCACGATGACATTGACGGTCGCGTGGTTCCTCCTCGTGGTGGCGATGGTGCTGGTTGACAGTGCGCTCGCGCTTTCGCCGCGAAGGCTGGAAGTCACGAGGGAGACGCCTTCACCTATTCGTGCCGGCACTGATTCAGTCTGCACCCTCACTCTGGCAAATCCCTCCGGCAGGGTCGTGCACATGGATGTGCGCGATGCATGGCCGCCGTCGGTGCGCCAGGAGCCTCGTCGTCACCATGTGCGTCTCGAGGCGCACGGTAAGGCGCGATTGCGGACAGCGATTTTTCCTGCCAGGCGTGGCACGGTTTTTTCTGATTTTGTCACCGTGCGCGCGTGGGGTCCACTTCGGCTGGGGTCCCGTCAGGTGTCGTTGCGAGCTGACCTGACGCTGACAGTGATCCCGGAGTTCCGCTCGCGCCGCCTACTCCCGTCCCGACTGCAGCGCCTCCACGATCTGGATGGGTCGACGGCCACGGTTCTGCGCGGACCGGGCACCGAGTTTGATTCTCTGCGCGAGTATGTCATCGGTGATGACCCTCGTGACATTGACTGGCGTGCCACTGCCCGCTCACGCGACCTCATGGTGCGCACGTGGCGCCCTGAAAGAGATCGCCACGTGGTGATCGTTGTGGATACCGGGCGCGCAGGATCCCTGCTTTTGGGCCCCACAGATGTGGAGATGATTCGCAGCAGCGACCTTTCAGTAGTTGAAGAACATACGCATGACGCTGACGTGGTGGATGTCGGGTCGGCGCCTCGCCTGGATTCAGGTATTGAAGCGACGCTGCTTCTGGCGGCTTTAGCTGATCGAGGTGGGGACAAGGTGCACGTGATGGCGGTTGACCGTCAGGTGCGTGCCCGTGTCAGCGGTCTGACGGGGCCGCGCCTTCTCAACCAGTTGGCGATCGATTTTGCCGGCGTGCAACCCACCGTTGAACCTACTGACTGGAATAAGGTGATTGTGGAAGTAGGGCGCATGGTGCATCACCATTCGCTGCTGGTCCTGGTTACCGAAGTTCCGCCGTTGGGGTCAGATCCTGACTTTGTGGATTCTGTGGCAGCCCTGTCGCGCAATCATCGTGTGGTCGTAGCATCGGCGCGTGACCCGCATCTGGATCACATGCTGTCAGAATCTGACACGATTGATCAGGTGTATGGCGCGGCAGCTGCTTCCGCTGCCCGCCGTGAGATCCGTCAGGCCTGTGAGCAACTCAATCGCATCGGTGTGATGACGCTCGACGTGTCGGCGGGTCTGCTCAGCGCCAAACTGGCTGACTTGTATGTGCAGCTGAAAGGCCAGGGACTGGCCTAGCACAGGTCAGGCAGCAACGGGTTGCGCGTACCCGGCATCCGATTCCAGATCGCCAATGATCCCGAGCTTGTGGGCACGCCCTCCGAGGATGAACGTGTACAGCCACAGTGCGGTGATGACCAGTACCCCACTGCCGATGCGAATCCAGTTCGGCAATGATGATGGCGTCACGAATCCTTCGATGAAACCGGAGAGTGCCAGGAGGATCACCAGGCCGCCGCAAATCACCACCATTGACCTGCCAGCTCGCGCAAGGGCTCGTCCGCGGGTGGTACCACCTGGGCTGATCAGAGCCCAGAACAGGCGCAGCCCTGCCGCACCGGCAATGAAGATCGCCGTCAGCTCGGGCAGACCGTGCGGAAGGATGTAATGCAGGAAGAAAGCTGGCCCCGCATAGTGCACAACCAGCGCACCTGTTACCCCCATGGAGACAGCATTGTTGTAAATGATCACGAACGGCATGATTCCGGTGATACCCGCGCCGATCATCTGGATGGCGATAAATGCGTTGTTAAACCATACGGATGCGCCAAACTGGGCGTTCGTGTCCTGTGAGTAGTACTCCACGAAGTCGTGGAAGACGAATGATCGTGCTGCTTCTGGCTCCATCAGCGTTTCAATGGCAGCGGGGTTGCGTCCGAGCCACACAATTTCAGTAATGGTAATCGTCAGGAACAACGCCATGATGCCGATTGTCCACCACCGCACTTCGTACAGTGCGGCAGGCAGCGTCACTTTGAACCATCGAGCCATGCCAACCAGGGATGCGCCTGACGTTCCGGTCAGGCGTGAACGCGCTCGCGCCAGGTCGTTGGACAGTTGGTGGATGAGGTCCGGATCAGGCATGGTGGCGCGTATCATCGCCAGGTCCGAAGATGCACGCCTGTACAGCAGGCTGAGTTCGTCAATCTGATCGCCGTCCAGGCGGCGCATCCGTGCAAGCGTATGGAGTCGATCCCATGAAGGCGACCGCGAAGCTTTCAGCGCATCTATGTCCACTCGAGCTAGCATGTCATACATGAGCCCAAACGTCTCGCCCGTACGCAAGATTTCCGATAACCGGTTGAAAACCGGCGAGGGTGTCTCCCTGGACGTCTACCCCGCCTCCCCCGTGGTGCGTGGGTTGGCTCTCCTTATCGATATGTATGTGTATATCGCCACCTTCGGCAGCGTGTTCTTGCTGATGACGTTTCTGGGCACCTTTGACTCATGGTCACTGGAACGCATCGGTATCATCGGCACGATGGTGATGATCTTCCTGATCGCCCCGATGACTGTGGAGTTTTTGACGCATGGTCGCTCACTGGGCAAATGGGCGTTCCACCTGCAGGTTGTTCGAGATGACGGTGGTCCTGTCACGATGCGTCAGATCGCGATGCGAGCGGTGTCCGCGCTCCTGGAAATTTTCATGACGATGGGGTCGGTTGCCGCGGTGACATCGCTGGTCAACAAGCAGTCAAAGCGTCTGGGTGATATCGCTGCAGGAACGATCGTGGTCCGACTGCCTGAGCCGGCACATTTTGTTCCCCTGGTGATGCCACCGGAGTTGAAGCGATGGGCTGACACTGCGTTGTTCACTGATCCTGGAAGTGACGTGAGGGCGTACGGCCTGTATCTGATGCGCACGATCGCAACCATGTCGCCAGCTCAGCGCGCTCAGCTCACATCGGAGTACGCCCACTCGTTGCTGGATTATGTCTCACCTGCCCCGCCCACGGCTGATGCGGAGCGTTTCATCGCGGCATTCCTGGTGACATTGCGTAATCGCGAGTATGTGCGCGACGTGCGTCGCCATCACCGTGATGAAGTTCAAAGGTCACGCGCAGGCGCCGTGCCTTTTGAGATCGGTGCTGCCTGAACTATTCCTTGTCCTCAGGAGTCATTCCTTGTGTCGTAATCACATGGAACCGTGATTTTCTGGCCTCGTGATCACCAGCGAAGGGGCCGCGTTCAGCCTGCCAGGGGCGGTTGGGTGTGTCTTTCCCGTCAATTGACGAGGGGGCTGCCGGGTCGCCTTGTTGGGCGTGGTGCGCGACGCATTGAGCCACTGGTGAGGCTGAATCGGTGTGGGCGGCATCCCGGACTGCGTCAACGAGCGCCATCAGGTCATCGGCCGATGGTGGTGCCGGGTCAAACGAGCTCTGCAAACGCACGATTTGCCATCCTTGAGGGGCAGTCAGATTATTCGCGTGGCGTTCACACAAGTCGTATGCGTGCGGCTCGCTCGCTGTTGACAGTGGACCGAGGACGGCCGTCGAATCGGCATAGTCATACGTCAATGTTGCAACAGGAGCCCCTGCGCATCCGGGTTTGGAACAGTGTCGAGCCAGCATCACGCCTTCTACTGTAGGGTGGCCTGACGCCGGTTGCGTGGAGGCACACCCAAGGTTGACTGCCATTTTCGCCATGCCATCGCTTACAGTGGCCATGTGCCTACACGGAGTCAAGGTCGTCGTGATCGCCACGGACGAGGGATGCGCGGACCACAGTTTGTGCCGGGTATCCCTGCACGCATGACGCGGCGCGCACAGTTTGTGCGCTGCGTTCAAGATGCTGTCAGTGAGCTGACTGAACGGTGGCCAGCTGTGGCGACCATTGAATTCGGTGTGGAGGATGTTCCACCGTCCGATCCTGCTGCGTGGGAGGACCATTCGGTGGTCATTGCCCGCATTTTTCCCGCTGATCGCCGGCGCGGGCTGCGTGACCGTATCGTCGTGTATCGCCGGGCGATGGAGCTGCACAGCGCGCGCTCAGACATGGACACAGTGATGCGTCAGATTCTGGCTGACCGTATTTCGCATATTCTGGCGATTCCGCCCGACGAGCTCGAAGAGTATTTCGACATGTAGTCGCTTCAGTCCGGTCCGCTTATCGGCTGGGCGTCATGAGGATCGTTTCCTGGCCTTGTCCTAATCCGGCGTGATCCAGCCCTGTCACCGCGTGAAGCATACCTGTCGGTGTCTTCACACTCAGTGCGAGGCTGACGTGGACCGGCTGGCTGGCTTCGAGTGTCTGCTCAGCTGCTTCGTCCAGATCGATCTGCGTGCTCGTCCCGGCCGGCAGGTCGTATGTGAGATCCCCGATACTCACCTGTGTGGCGTTCGCGCCGGTGGTGACAAGCACGGACATGGTGCTCAGTTCTGCACCGCTGGCAGTTTCGAGGGCTGTTGGACGAGCCACCTGCTCCTCAGCCAGAATGTCACTCAGGAGTGCCCCGAGGTCCTGGCGAGCCGGGATGGTGAGCGTCGTGACGGGAGCGACCCCGACGGATGCATCTCTGTCTTCCCAGTGCGTCTGCGACCCGTTCCATTGGCTCCCAACCGTCTTCACCATCACGGTTGTCGCGATGGGCACATCTGATTGGACGCGAATTGCACGAGCCTGGTCATCCAGCGTGGAAATATCCACATCCAGAACTGTCCCGTTGTCCACGGTGAGCTGGTCGGTGCCGGCCAACGGCGTTGTTCCCACGGGGTTCAGCACGCTCAACGTGACCTGCGCGTTCTCTCCGCTGGGTACGGCGATACGGATGGCTGCTGATTCGAGTGCGGTGCGATCCGGCAACGCTATGACGGAGTCCAGCGATGCTGGCTGCCCTGCAATTCGCGTCAGTCCCAACGGTGTCTCACCGTTCATGCCGGATGACTGTGCCCAGGCGATGACGCCGGGACCGTCGGCTCGAACGTGCAGTGCAAGGCGCTCATATCCTGGGAACCAGGAGGCTGCCAGCAGCGACATGCGTGATTGGGGCGGGACAACGACGGCAGGTCCTGGCGTGGTGGTCGGGCCAGATTCGCTGATTGCATCGATGGAAACCTGTGTCGACTTGTCGGATGGGTTGACCAGTTGGAGCACCACGTCCTCTCCCACGAGAGTACTTCCGAGCGCAACCCACTGGTCCTGCAGAGCTGGTCGGCATGTGTCGAGCACCAAGGAGCGCAGTTCTCCTCCGCCGTTTCCTGACAGCACCAGCGCGGTGGCACGTTGCACGCTCTCACCTGTCACGGTGAGTGCCACGTGTGGTTCGTTCTTTGCAGCATCGTTCCCGCCAGCGTTGACACCAGAGGATCCGACAGGTGACACCCACCATTGCGCCGGCATCCGCGTATTGCCGACGGCTTGCGGGTCGTCCAGGCCTCCCGGGCAGCCCAGTGTCACTGACGAGGGGGACGCCGTCACAACCGGAGCTTCAATACGGGCCGGGCCGATGGCACTGGGCTGCGTTGTGGCGGAGCGTGCGGCCAGGTAGCAGATTGACGCGATAGCCATAATCGTGATCAGTGCGGCGACCATCGGTCGCCGTGAGCGTGCCAGCTTCGTGCGGGGCACGGCTGTGGGTGTGTGCGCGGTACTCATGTGCGCCTCCTGAGTGGCACGAGGCCCATAATGCAGGCGGCTCCGGCCACAGCGAGCACAACGCGCCACAGGGTCTGCGGCCACCACGACCAGGTGATGACAAGGTGCCCCGATTCTGGCAGTGCAAAGCCTTGAGCCCAGGTGGCTTCCGAGGGTGTCACGTATTCAAGTGCGCGCCCGTCCACAGTGGCATGCCAGCGCGCATCTGAACGCTCCGCCCACACCAGGGTGGCAGGGACGCCCTCGTCCACCCCTGCTCCAGTATCGAGGGCGACTGACGTGCCGAGTTGAGTGGAGTCAATCGGCGTCGTGCCGATCCGTAAATGTGCGGGCTGGGCTGAATCTGGTCGGACTCTCCACAGGGCGCCCGCATCCGTGTCACCTACTTTTTCCAGTGCCGCCACTTTGTCGAGTGATTCTTCGACGCTGGCCTGGCAGTGAGAAGCAGCCGCGTGCGAACCTTTCGATCCGGTGCACACCACTGTGTCGATGTTGTGCTGGTACAGGATGCGCGCAGCCTGCTCGTCAGGGGTCGCAACCAGCGTGGCGAGTGCGCTGAGAAGCTGCGCGGATGCGGGGTCTGGGAGGGCTGCATCGCCATCCGCCTCGCTCGGACTGACTGCGATCAGACGGGCCCATCGTGTCAGCGCTGAATCATCGGTCCATGACACATCCTGGGCGCGCAGGATCCACGCGGCCAGTGCGCCTTGAGCGCGCGTCGCGTCCTCGTCTTCCTGATGATCATGCGGACCGGCCGCGCCTGTCCCCTCGGCTGAGCCAAACGCTTCAGCGGACGGTTCGAGTGGGGCGATCACGAGGGTGCGTCCGCCTCGCGGTGATTCCTGTGCGTGAGTGGACACAGCTGGCAGGGCCGGGCGCGATGTGGCGGTGACTCTGCTCACCGTTGGGGGCGCCATCATCATCGTGACCCACACGATCATGGGGACCAGCGCGGTGCAGGCAACCAGTGCGGTGGCTGCGCTACGGATGAGAGGCGGGCGCTGCGACCATGCGCGCATGCGCACAGTCAGCTCGCCGTCTTCAGCCTTGGCCGTGTAGTGCGGACTGTCGCACGTTGACAGCGCGAGGGTCATGCCCAACAGTCCCAGTGAAATAAAGGGGCCGGGCCACGCATAGGCTACCGTGTCTGCAGCGAGCCATCCGACAGGGGCATGAGCACCGGCCCCCAGTGCCACTGGCACTGTGCTCACACCGTAGGCTGCGAACAGGCTCAGCGCTGCCACGGCCATTCCCCACATGCGGGTGAAGGGCTCATGGACACGCACAGGGAGGATGCTCAACAGGGTGCACACCGCCAGCATGACAATAACGACTGCCCCGCAGATGAGCGCTGTGGTCAAACCGTGAATATTCAGCCACGTCCACACCGACGGGTTGTGTCTGCTGAGTTCTCCGTAGGGGGCACGAATGTCAAAGGGCAGACCCAGTGCGATCTGCCAGGCCTGCGCAGGAGGAACTGCAAGTGTTCCACCGCCAGGCGTGATGAGCGCGTGCCAGCTCGTACCGCCAGTACGGATCGCCGCGCTGACCAATGGGGTGATCACAACTCCAGCAGGCACGAGGGACCACGCGAGGGCGGCGGCACGCCTCCTCCACCGCATCAGTGCAACGGCGGCGATCAGCACAGCCGCACCCATCAGGGCAGGCACCGCGCTCACGATGACGGCCAGGCTGATTGCCGCAATCCCCCACGCTCCGCCGGCACGGGCATGGCGGTCAACAGTGGCCACACCATCCGCGCTCGGGACGACCAGTGTTGGCTTTGCGCGGCTGATCAGTCGGATCCAGCCCCACGCTGCCAGGGGAAGAAAGACGTGGACGAGGGCGGCGCTGAGACGTCCGTGGAGTAATGCCAGCAGCAATGTCGGGGGGCAGGCCCACACCATGCAAATGACGACTCGCAGGCGCACTGAGGTCGTCACAGCGCACGAAAGGGCCCACATTGTCAGGCACGATGCCGGTATGGCTGCGGCCAGCAAAAGAGCAGTCGCATACGTTGGGGATACTCCCACAGCGCACAACGGCGCAGTGAGCACCGTGAGAAGAACGAGGAACGGGTCAGGAACAGCAGCAATTCCACTGCCTGACGGCAACCACCATGTCAGCGCGGCTTGCGCCGTCTGTTTCCATGTCGATGGCAATGCAAGCCAGGCACCTCCGCGCAGGGTGGACAGATGCGAGTGCCAGAGGACGATACTGAGTGCGACAGTGATGACGGTCATCACGGTGAACGTCACAGCACTGGTCATGCGGTAGCTGCGCAGTGAGGCATGCTGGATGGGGTCGCCCTCGTCCATGTCGTTGCGTGCGCGAATGGTGCGGGCTCGAAGTTTACGGGCGCGCCACACCTCGCGTGGGCTGGCTTCCACTGATGCGAGTACTCGTCGAGGCAGTGTGGCGGTGCGGGCGGCGAGGTGGCGTGCGCGAATCAGGTCGGGCGTGTGCGCGACCAGCTTGAGCCAGGCGCTCAGCTCAGGTATCGCCAGGTGGGCGGCACTGGTCATGATCCTGCCGATGGCACGCAGCGGTGTCCACACGGTCAGAGCCACCATGAGCAGCGGCAGTTGCCACCACGGCACAGCCACCATCCAGTTGAACAACTGGGCATAGCGGCGTACCTGGAAAGACGCGTCATCGGGATGGTCAGCGCCTTGGTCACGCAGGCTGGCCTGTTCATGTCGCACTCGTGCCTTCGGGTCAACGACGACGCGGTACCCGGCGCGCCGCGCCCTGCGGCCGAACTCCAGTCCGTCACCGAAAGGTCCGAGGTAGGGGCTCAAGCCGCCCAGTTTCGTCCATGCCTGCCTGCTCACCAGCATGCCGGCGGTGCCGACCGCGAGGACATCGGACGTGTCATCGTATTGACCTTGATCGATCTCATCGGGCATTACTGTGTCGACTAGCCGTGCTGAACGGGTGGCGCGAATACCCAACTCAAGGAGGCGTAAGCCGTCCATTGCGACCTGTTTGGCACCGACCACGCCGATTGTGCGTCCGCTCTGGGCGGTATTCCACTGACGAGACAGACACTGTGGGTGCGCCACACAGTCATCGTGCATGATCCACAGCCACGTGGAATTATCGATCAGTTCAGCCACGCGATCGTTGTCGGCATATGCCCGGTGGATGGCGTCAGAGAGGTTGCGCGCACCTGGTGTTGAGACGAAGGTGGTCGGAACCGTGAAGTCACGAATGGCATTGCCGAGCGTGGCGTGTTCGTCAGCCTGGGCGGCAGTGTGAGGTGGCCGGGAATCCCCAGCTTCCGCATCGATGATGACGAGGTGTTCGGGCTGTTCGGCCTGGGAATCGATACTGACCGCGGCTGCGCGGCAACGGTTGTCATTCGTCGAACGGGTGACCAGCACGGCGACAACGCCGTGAGCAGTGTGGCCGCGCGCGCGGCGTGAACCTGGCTCATCGCCATGAGGTGAGACGTCAGCGTCTGATTGTTCAGGATTGGACGAGGGTGGCGTAGTGTGCGCCGAGCGGTGCGAAGCGCTGGAGGTCATGTCATCAGCCAGCGGCACGGCGCAAGCGGCGACGCTCCCGTTCGGACAATCCGCCCCAGATTCCGAATCGCTCATCATGAGCTAATGCGTATTCCAGGCACTCTTCGCGCACTGAGCATGATTGGCACACAGCTTTCGCTTCGCGCGTCGATCCTCCCTTTTCCGGGAAGAAGGCTTCTGGATCTGTCTGTGCGCACAGCGCATGCTGCTGCCACGCCAGCGGGCCATCAGCACGGGCAAATGCCTCGACATCCGCAGCCTCGGACCATGTCAGAGGTCCGTCACCCAGGATGTTCCACACGATTTATCGTCCCCTCGCCGTAAACAGTTCGTACCTGAATTACACCGTTGTTATCCGCCGGTGTCAAGTTCGCTTGCGATTTTTTCTCCGCCACTCGGCGTGTCGAGTTGTCGCTGTGTCGCATCGCGGGTTAGCGTGGCCACTCACGGTGACCTAACCGTTATTCAGCCTGCAATGTCACGGGTTTGCGCGGGCACACCCCCCGTTCCCCCGCCTTTTTCGCTAACGTACCGAGTATGACTCTTCATCAGCTGGTCAGCCTGCTTCAAAGACAGCCGCTGCCACTACTGACGTGGTACGACCTTGCAGCCTCCCCCATTCAGCGCACCGAGCTCTCCGGCCCTGTTCTGGCCCGCTGGTTCTCCAAGATCGCGAACCTTTTGATGGAGTATTCCGCGATGAACCAGTGGGGTGACCTTGCCGGCGCCGGCAGCGGTGACAGTCGCAGCATCAACGCGCCGAGCGTGCAGGTCGCCCTCGACGATCAGGACTGTCAGCCGCGCGGACGGATCTGCGTGGACATGCCGTCTTCGTGGCAAGGGTGCCTGTGGGCGGGTGCCTCGTGGCTGTGCGGGTGGCGCACCGTTGACGCGGCCCTCATGGACGAGGGGGACGCCGACATTTTGATCACGGGCGAGGTGTCTGAGCGGGCGTGCGCCGCTGATGAGGCCGGTGTCAGCGTGTATGCGCATAACTTGTCTGCGCTGGCGTTGCAATGGGACGGGGACCTGCCCGGCGCGATGATGGATGCGATCGCTGAGGTGTCGGGGTACAACGATGTGCCGGACTTCGGTGTTGATGAGTTGCCTACTTTTTCTGCCGGCTGGCGGGTCGATGAGCCCTCGAATCTAGCGTGGGGGCAGTTGTGGGAGACTGACGGCGGCGCGCCTGGCGCTGCGCACGATGAGGGCGCTGCGTCGGAGTCTGTGAATACGGACGGCGGTGTGACGGAGTCCCCACGCGGTGACAGTGCTGTGCCCGGATCTCCACGCACTGACAGCGCTACGCCGGCATCCCTGCGCGGCAGCATCGACCTGCCGCCTCGTATCGCTGTGATGAGCCGGGGCCTGGTTGCAGATACGAGTCTGCTGCTCTGGGCGCTGAGCCGCAGCCGCCCTCTGGTCATCATCGCCTGCGGCGGGCTTGACCGAGACGATCCAGCCGTTGCCGACCAGATCGCCCGCATCGCTACCCAAGAACGCGCGCAGCTGCGCCCTTAGCCTTCTGGCGGCTTCGCGCGGCGCGGGCGTGTCCTCACAAAAGTCCGGCGGCACCTTGGTTCTTATCGAGAGGCGCGGAGGAAGTCGACGGCCTCAACGATTGACCCATCGAACTTCTTGACTCCATGATCCAGCACGATGCCGCGCTCACAAATGTTCTTTATCATTTCGAGGTCATGGCTGACAACAACAAGCGTCTGGCCGGTACCCCGAAGCTCTTCCATCTTCGAAATACACTTGCGTTGGAAAGGCTCATCTCCCACGGCGAGGATCTCATCGACCAGGAAGACGTCAGGCTCACAGTGGACGGCAACGGAAAAAGCAAGCCGCATGTACATACCTGAGGAGTAGAATTTCACCTCAGTGTCGATGAATTTTTCGATCTCGCTGAACGCCACGATCTGATCGAACTTTTCGTCGATCTCCTTTTCTTTCATGCCCAAAATCGCCGCATTCAGGTAAATGTTTTCGCGCCCGGTCAGATCCGGGTGCATTCCCGCGCCAACTTCAATCAAACCGGCGATTCTGCCGCGAGCCAGAACAGTGCCCTGATCGGGGCGCATCACGCCACTGATCAGTTTGAGCGTGGTGGATTTTCCTGAGCCATTGAAGCCGAGCAGTGCCACGGACTCACCCTGGTGGATTGACAATGACAGGTCGTCAAGCGCTTTGAAGGAATCGTCCAGTTCGTCTTTGCGCCCCTTCAAAGTCCACACCACGTACTCCTTGATGGAACGGGTGTGGCGCAGCCGAAATTCCTTGTCGAGGTGTTCAAGCCGGACCATCTCGAGGGCTTCGGACCCAGAATTGTGAGGATCGTTCATTTACAACTCCTGTGCGAACTTACCTTCAAGACGGTGGAAGACCAGTTGGCCGATGAGCAGCACACCAAACGCAATGACGAAGGATCCCATCATCAGTGCGGGCATGCTTGGGGCCATGAGGTCCCAGCTCGTATGGCCGGCTTCGACAACGCCTTGCGTCGGTGCCCAGAAGCAGAAGTGAGACAGTTCGACGCCCATCGCAAGAGGGTTCAGCATGTAGAGGTTGACAAGCCACCGAGGGAAGACATCCGCCACCATATGCCATTGGTAGAACACAGGCGAGACCCAGATAGCAACCATCGACAGCAAGTCAACGAAGTTTTCAGCGTCACGGAAAAAGACGTTGAAAGCCGCGAAGAGCAGACCTAAACCGAGGGAGAACATGCCGATCGTCAGCACTGAAAGTACACCGACCAGAATGTGCACTGGGGTTGGTCTCCATCCGAAGAGGAGTGCTCCGACTATCAGCACAACGATCTGCGGAACAACATGGACGAAGGCGACCCACAAGCTTGAGACCGGGAATAGCTCGCGTGGTAGATAGATCTTGCCCACCAGCGGAGCGTTCCAGATAATCGATCGCGTGGTGTTGGACAGGATCTCGTTGAAGAAGTTGATCATCACCATGCCGGCGAACAGGTAGACCACGTAGCTGGGAATGGAACGACCCAGGCCCATGAATTTACCCATTGCGATGTAGTAAACGACCAGTTGGACCGCTGGTTTTACATAGCTCCACACCATGCCCAGCGCGGACCCTCTGTAGCGTACCCGCAGTTCTTTCTTCACCAACAGGCGCAGGAGGAAACTCCATCGTCCCAAGTCGAGCAAACCGGCCGAATGGCCGGGCGCTCGAAGTGGGTATTCACTCAGTTCTTTAGTCATCAATGGAAGAATTCTGTTCGATCAGTACTCCGCGGCGGCAGTTTCACTTGGTTCATTGGACGTGATACCAAAAGTCTTCGCCCACTCGTCGAGCGAGACGATATGCGCAAGAGCCTGTCGATATTGCGCCGAAAGTTCATCCCAGCGGCTGATCAGTTGGCTTCTGGCCGAAATTGACTGACTCAGGAGCTTGCGCAGTTTCCGTGGATCTCGTTTGTACCATGCTGTGCCAGAGCCGTCCGCTTTCGTGACGAGGACAGAGTCAAACTGGCTCAAAATAAAGTACTTCGAGTCAGCGTGTGCAACAAATCCTTCCGGATGCTGTTTTGCGCTTTCTTTCGGAGGCGTCATCAACCGGATCAGTGTTTTCAGTGTCCAAGGCGCCAAGGTCAGCATATTTGGCCCCTTGGGTAGCCCTTTCTTGAAACGCGAACGGCTCAGACGATTAATCGGCGGGAAGGCGTCCGGCTCTGACTTGTACTGCGCGTCAGTAAAGTTCTTCGTCATTTCACGAAGCTGTTGCATGCGCGTCTTGAGGGTGCGGTGGAGATGCTCAGGGCCAGACAAGATATCGCGCACTGCCATCAGTCGCGCTGACTGGGCGTAGTATTCAGCAGATACAGAGTGCTTCACGTCAAGTGTCGTGAGCTCGTACGGCAGGCGGCCACCGTGGTCATATGGCGAATGCAGAAGAGCCGTCAGGATCCTGTTGTGCTCGTGGTAGTAGGCCTGCCAGTCGCGTGCGTCGTCTTTGTCACCCCACGCTACGTGCCACAGACCTGCCCCTGGGAGGGTCACTGTGCTCACGCCATGCTCGGAGGCGCGCAGCGAGTATTCAAGATCGTCCCACTTGATAAAGATCGGCAAGGACAAGCCAATTTCTTTGATCACTGAGACAGGAATGAGCGTCATCCACCAGCCGTTGTAGTCGACGTCGAGTCTGCGGTGCAGTTCACGACGCTGACGGAGATTAGCCAGTGCAAGATCAATGCGATTCTCAGTTCCCGGAACAGGTCCCCACAGCCAGCGCCACGTATTGATTCCCTCGCCAAAGGAGTGAGCAACTGCACGGTCGTTAAGATCGAACATCTGCCCACCGACGATCGTGCGGTTACGGCACAGTGATGCGAAGCGAACCAAACGTTCGACTGATTCGGGGTTCACGATGACATCGTCATCAAGCAGCATGTGGAATTCTGTCTCGTCAGCTTGTACCGATTCGTACATGCCGCGCGAGAATCCACCGGAGCCGCCCATATTTCCCTGGTGGATCATGACAAGGCGATCGCCCAGTGCCTCCACTGCTTGAGGGTACAGCTCGTCGTCGCTGACAAATTGATTACCTTGGTCAACAACGTAGACCCGCTTGAGAATGTCCTTCAGGTTTTCGGCTTCACCAAGGGCGAGGATTGTCTTTGCGCAGTAATCAGGGCGATTAAAAGTGGTGATACCTATTGACAGGGAGACATCCCATTCGGGTTGCGCGTTCACCTTCCAGCACCCGGAGAGGAACTGCGCGTCTTCATCTGATGCAATGACGTCGAACCAAATCCAGCCGCCGTCAGCAAACGTCTTGAGTGGAACGTCGAATTCGACGGTTTCCGAATCAACGGCTGCGGAGTCGATACGGATGAAGCGTCCCTGAGCATTGGACTTGTAGACCAGGACCGATGCACGTCCTTTGATCGTTATTTCGAGACGTGCTGCTGTCGCACGGGTCCACTGGCGCCAGTAGCTCGCGGGAAACGCGTTAAAGACTGACGCGAATGAGACTCGAAGACCTCCAGGCAGCCTCATTGTCGAGTCCCCGTTGATCAATGCGCTATGGTCTTCGCCCCCATGGCGTTGCATGGCAAGACTACGCAGTGTGGCATTGCGCGCCTTCTTGCTGCCGGCATCAATGGGTTCTGTCGAATTGTGTGCCCGGCCGAAATCTACATACAGGGGCAGCAGATCCTCTTCCCCCTGTGCGGGAAAGACTATTCGCGCGACCTGCGTGTAATCATCGTGTGTCTTGGTGCTCATTGGTTTTCTTCTCCAGACTGTAGCGACGTACCGTCGACAAAGTGGGGCTTAAGAACATTGTCGAACATGGTCAGCGCAGAAGCGATCGCCATATGCATGTCGAGGTACTTATATGTTCCAAGCCTGCCGCCGAACAACACATTGGGCTCTTTGTCAGCTTTGGCGCGGTACTTTTCCAAACGCTCGCGATCATCGCTGGTGTTAATGGGATAGTAAGGTTCGTCGCCTCGTTCAGCAAAACGGGAGTATTCGCGATGGATTACCGTCTTGTCAGTCGGGTAGTCGCGTTCGGGGTGGAAATGGCGGAACTCATGAATTCTGGTGTACGGAACATCCAGGTCTGCATAATTCATCACTGATGTTCCCTGGAAATCTCCGGTGTCGAGGATTTCCTCTTCCAAGTCGATGGTGCGCCATCCAAGGTCACCCTCGTCGTAGTCAAAGTAACGGTCGATCGGGCCGGTGTACACAACTGGAATCTTGCCGACAACATGGGATCGGCTGAGTTCGTGTGAATCGTCGAAAAAATCGGTATCGGTGTACACCGTGATATTCGGGTCGTCCACCATTTTTTCCATCCACGCGCCATAACCGTCGGTTGGCAACCCTTCATAGGTGTCGTTGAAGTACCGATTGTTATAGGTGTAGCGGACAGGCAGGCGCGAGACGATTGAAGCGGGAAGATTTTCCGGTTCAGTTTGCCACTGCTTGGCTGTGTAGTTCATGAAGAATGCTTCATAGAGCGGACGCCCGACAAGGGAGATTCCTTTCTCCACGAAGTTTTCCGGCTTTTTGTCACCCAGCTCGGCCGACTGTTCCTTGACCAGTGCGCGCGCCTGATCAGGCGTGTAAGCAGCATGGAAGAACTGGTTAATGGTGCCGAGATTGACCGGCATTGGGAACACTTCGCCCTTGTGCGTCGTGTAAACATGATGACGATATTCAGTGAAGGAGGTGAAGCGGTTGACGTATTTCCACACGCGCTCATTGGATGTGTGGAACAGGTGTGCGCCATAGCGGTGAACTTCGATGCCAGTGGTTGGTTCTTCTTCCGACCAGGCGTTTCCACCGATGTGCGAACGCTTTTCAATGATGGCTACTTTGAGTCCAAGCTCTTCTGCAGCTCTCTGCGCGATCGTCAGTCCAAATAGGCCTGCACCGACCACTACGAGGTCCGGCTGATCCTTCTCCACTGCATTCTCCTTATTCGTCATTTGTCGTGGCTCCCCACGCCATCATGCACTTAGCTTTAAATGCTAGCGCCTTCTCGTTCCAAAATGCGGCAGGCCGGGGCTCTTCCGGCTAAAGGTGTCATGACGGTTTATCACATTGAGTTATCTCCCACAATGATGCTGTCCGGCCTGAATCAACCAGTCGCATGTCCTTCGTCAGATTTGCTCCATTGCGCAATCCCACTGAGATTGGCCGTGATCGTGCATGTTCAGGCCAATAGGTCAGCAAGTCTGTGTAAAGGTACCGTATGTTGTTTTCATTGAGAGTTTGACAAATCTTTGGGTCTTCGTCGATCTTTTCGAAATTCACGGCGGCATCGACAAGGTCCGGGTCGAATGATCCTGTGATATGTCGAAACACCACATCGATGTTCGCGATCGCGTACAGCAGTGCGGAGCCATTCATTGGATCCCCCAGTACTCGTGCATCCGGGGGCAACTCATCCTTCAAGCGTTTCATGAAGGTGATTTCATCATCTGTGATCAATGAACTGTACCCTCGCCGGATTTGCTGCATGTAGCTCACGTAGACTTGGTGGGCACCAGCAGTGCGTCCGAACTTTCCCGAGGTCAGATAGACGCCCGAAAGTGCGCAAGCTGCTGAGAGGGTCATGGCGAGCGCCGTGCGTGCCGACGGCCCCAGTTTTGACGGTAGCGCGGACCCTATTACGTGCTGAACCTGGGATACCAATGTGATAAGTCCCAGGATGCTTATTGGCGCTGCGATAAGTGGCACAGCGGCTCCAACACGGATCGCATCCGTGTACCATGGCGCGACCAGGAAAAGTCCTGGCTCCCACAGTGAGTAGCAGATCGCGTACAACAACACCATTGAACAGTATGCAATGGTTAGCCAGTACTTCCTGCACACCAGGCAAACAATTAGCCCGAAAATTGTCGCCACTGCGATGAATGGCTTCTGACTGATGTACCCATTCCATTGAAATGGAATCTGGGCGTCGAAAATAGCCTGCTTTATTGCTGTCGAGAAGCTTCCACCCGATCCCATCCTCTGGAAAGACGTTGCTATCCTCCACACTGACGTATGGGACAGGAAAAAAAACCCAACACCTACGACTATCGGGATGCTGAAAACAAAAACTTTCCATTGCCGAGTAGCGAAAGAACGGCCTCGAATGATCGAGAAAAGATGCCCAAGGAACCTCCAGAGCACAAATACACATACCACCAACACCCCAGTGGGATGAACAATCGTCATTCCGATAATTCCCAAGATCACAGCTGGCAGTATTCTCGCGCGCTTCCTTGCTCCGTCTTCAAGCATGACGATAAACAGACTAAGAACGAACGGTACCAGGGAATACGAAAAACCCGTTGGCCACAAAGTGCCGAATGAAAGAGGCCTCTCAGGGAAAGCCGTGAAACAGGTGGCGATCAGAGGTCCAATGACAAAAGCCCACATATTCCTGTTCGATATCAGCCATCCGACAAGTGCCGCACCGATCGGCCAAAGAATCGCACTAATCACAATCGACGTCACGTTCGCCGACGCGACAACGTCATCGGACACTCCACTGCATGCGAGAACTGTCCAATCATGCCAACCGGCGGGATAGAACCGGGGGATGTTGCCAGTTGTCGAGACTGCTCCCAGATCCAGAGTCGACCCGTTCCCGGTATTGAGAATCCATCTGATTGCATTGAGGTGGAAGATCCCGTCCCATGTCTGGGGCGGACGCATAGGCTTACCTATTGGGGCGATTACTCCGTATGCACTGACCAAGGCAGCAAGCGCAAAACCAAAAAAGCTGAAAAGCAATTTCGATCTCGTGATTGCAGTCCGATACGACGCAGTACTTCCATTTCGTGCAGATCGCTCAACGTGCTGTTGACGCAATTTCACAATCAGGACTGGCAGCATGATCAGTATCCACAGGAGGGTCCAAAGCAGATATGCGCCCCACCCCCACAGGATTCCTACTCTCTGCGCAGCTATAGCACCTGTTCCCATGAGGAACACTGACAAGAGGGGTGATGTAGCCAGCAGGATTACGCGTCGGTATCCCATGATTCTCGATAGGAGAAACCCCGGCACGAAAAGCGCAATAACTGCCAGGCAAAACGCCGGCAACGTTTCAGCCCACAAGAACAAATTAGCCATGCGATTGCGCACCACCATTTTGATCACGAGAAAGCATCACTCTGCGCCACAGCCGGTACATCGCTCGACGTGTTGTGGTCGGAATCAGGCGATAAGTGCCTCTGACAAGTAGATTGCGCATATATTCGTGGAGCGTCGTGATTTCTGATTTTCGAAAACGTCGTTGGAGTTCGATTTCACTCTTCAGTAAACGTAGCCCTCCTCGACGCTGGTAAGCTCCCGATCCCACACGATATTTCACGAGGACATCGGGAAGATTGGTAACTCGCGCACCGTCAGCAACCATTCGCGCGAAAAGCCAGTAATCCTCCATCAGGTCCAGATGCTGGTAGCCACCGGCATCCCTCACTGCGCTGGCACGATAGACGACCGAGGGATGGTTGAACGGATCATGGAAGGTATAGGCGTTCACAATGTCACGCTGGCGAGCTGGCTGCTTCCTGATCAGGCCAGTGTCGTTTTCGTCTTCTGAAAACTCAACGATCGCCGCACCCACAATGTCAAATCCCTGCTCCATGACTGGGAGCTGGCGCGCAAATCGTTCAGGCACAGAGATATCGTCGGCATCAGCTCGGGCGACAATGTCGTATGAACAGTGCTGCAAACCCGCGTTCAAGGCTGCTGAAAGGCCTCTGTTGCGCTCCAGTCTGATGACTTTGACCGGTATATCAGCGACGAGGTGTGGCGATCTGCCATGACGCGTAGAATCCAGGATCTCATCTATTTTCGGGCTCACGGGACCGTCGCACACAATGACGATCTCGTTAGCAGCAAGACTCTGGTCTGCACCTACAGACTGGAGAGCCCTCTGGAAATGTGCTGGATCGTCCTTGATGTATACAGGCAGGAGAACAGAAAAGGGCTGCGTCTCATCTGAGCAGAGCTCTTCGCCCAGAGATGTTCCTGCCTGTTCCTGATGCACGCCCTTACATAGGTTGTTTGCCGCGCTCTGTCCCTGTCTTTGTGCCCGTCGATCTAGCTGCGCTGCTTCACACGCCACTGCCGTATCTGAAAGAACTTCGGCAGTCATGGGCGGCATTTCACCCGCCTGCCTCATCCCCTCCTTCATGTAATCCCACAGCTCGTCTCGTTCAGGAGAGACTGCCAGTAGACGCGCCCAACGAATCGTCGTCATCGCCATGAATGCACACCGCTCAATCGGCCCGAAACCACGTGAGCATCCGAATGCCCATATCTTGTTTCGCACCTCGTTGACGAAGCGTGCGCCAGGGCTTGCCGTAGAGTTTCCAAAAGTTTTCGTACGATGTTCGACGCGCGCGGCATCAACATACAAGCCCACTCGGCGTCGAAGAAGACGCGCTGTGTATTCAAAATCGTCGTTCCACAGAAAGTACGCCGCTTCAGGGAGTCCATCCTCGCGGATCGCACGAGCGTCGAGCAGGATAGCCACGAACGATGCCGTTCGTATCTGGTAAGCCCCTGCCTTTTCGGCATGTTCATGCAGTCCAGGTTGAAGGAATGCTCGACGTCGCGGCTTGTTCATTGGGTGCTCCCGCCCGTCAAACCAGTCCGCCCGACACGCCATAACTGCAGGCTCGCCTGGATATTCTGCCCGCGCTTCCAAAAGTCGCTCGAGGGCGTCCACGTGTGGCACCGTGTCGTCATCCATAATCCACACGAAGTCGGCGCCTCGGGATACTGCTCGGGCTATGCCGGCAGCAAATCCTCCAGCTCCCCCAAGGTTCGATGGAAGCGTGACGGTATCCGTGACGGCATTGCTGCCGCGAATGACCTGCGGCGTAGAATCCGTAGAAGCGTTGTCCACCACGATAATGTCGTCAGGCGGTCTGGATTGGCGGGCTAATGCTCCAATAGTTTCGCGAAGAAGCTCAGCTCTGTTCCACGCGACAACGACGGCAGCAATTCGTGGGGCAGTCATAGCGCTCATCCTAGGCGAGGTACACAGATTCTTCGGACGCCTCGCCTTGAACATCACTCACCAATCACCATGCGTGGTGTTCCCGCCCACTTGGCAGGCTCGGTCACTCGGCGGCCGTCGAACAGGAGGCGAATGCCGGGCAAGTCCTGAGCAGTCATGTCCTTGTACTCAGGATGGTCCGCCTGGATAATCGCAGCGTCGACCGGCTCACCTAGGTGGTAGGCGTCCCATCCGAAGTGTGCGAGTTCTTCATCGGTAAACATCGGGTCGTGCACCGTCACTGTGGCGCCACGCTTGCGCAGCGCGTCTACTGTTGCGAACACTCCGGAGAACGCGGTTTCCTTGACTTTTCCACGGTAAGACGCGCCAAGGACCACAACGTTCAGTCCTTTGAGATCCCCGAGGACGCCCTCGACGCGCGAGACCACGTATTCAGGCATGCCTGCGTTGAACTGGCGAGCTGTGCGCACCACTGAGGCGTCGGGGTCAGTGGACAGGTACAGGCGCGGGTAAACGGGAATGCAGTGTCCGCCCACAGCGATCCCTGGCTGGTGGATGTGACTGTAGGGCTGAGAGTTACATGCATCAATGACTCGCTTGACGTCGATGTCGACTTTGTCGGCGTATACGGCGAACTGGTTGGCAAGTCCGATGTTGACATCGCGGTATGTGGTCTCGGCGAGCTTCGCCATTTCGGCAGCTTCCGCACTTCCCATATCCCACACGCCGTTGGGACGAGGCAGGTCGTCACGCTCGTCAAAGTCAAGGACGCTGCGGTAGAACTCCATGCCCTTGTCAGTGCCTTCCTGGCTCAGACCGCCCACCAGCTTCGGGTAGCGTCGCAGGTCGGAGAACACGCGGCCAGTCAGCACGCGTTCAGGCGAGAACACCAGGTGGAAATCTTCTCCTTCTTTCAGGCCGGAGATCTCCTCGATCATCGGCTTCCAGCGTCCGCGGGTCGTGCCCACCGGCAAAGTCGTTTCGTATGAGATCAGTGTGTCTTTGGTCAGATGCTCCGCCAGTGAGCGTGTAGCCTGATCCATCCATCCGAAGTCAGGAGCCCAGGTTTCGTCGTTGACAAAGAGTGGCACTACTAGGACAATCGCTTCAGCATCGGGAATTGCTTCACCGTAGTCGGTGGTGGCGCGAAGTTTTCCAGCCGGCACAAGTTCGGCGAGTTTTTCAGCCAGGTGAGCCTCACCCGGGAATGGTTCGCGTCCCTCATTGACGGTTGCGACCGTCTTTTCGTTGACATCAACACCGATGACGTCATGTCCTTTACTTGCAAACTGGACGGCGAGCGGCAGCCCGATCTTTCCCATAGCCACAACTGCAATACGCATGAAAACTTCTTTCCATCTGTCAGCGATAACGCACACATTCTAGCTGTTTGATTGCAATAGTCTCTCCATCTTCTTATCACCCCTGATAAAGTGCCGATATGCGAGTTGTCTCGGTTGTAGGTGCGCGACCCCAGTTCGTCAAGTTGGCACCGATTGCTCATGCCTTTGCCAGCGCTGGGATCGATCACGTGATCGTCCACACGGGGCAGCACTATGACCCTATGCTTTCAGATGTCTTTTTCGAGGACCTCGGTATTCCCGCGCCTGACGTTCACCTGGGCGTGGGATCAGCTTCTCAAGGCGTGCAGACAGGGAAGATGCTGGCCGCCCTCGATGATGTCTTTACCGGCCAGGATCCTGACTGGGTTCTTGTGTATGGAGACACAAATTCCACGTTAGCCGGGGCTTTGAGCGCAGTGAAGCTCCATATTCCAGTCGCGCATCTGGAGGCGGGGCTCCGCTCTTTCAACCGCGCGATGCCCGAAGAAATTAACCGCGTCATGACCGATCATGCCGCAGATCTGTTGCTGACGCCCACTGATGAAGGTGCCCGCCACCTTGCCGATGAAGGTTTGAAAGAGCGCACCGTCATTGTCGGAGACGTGATGACTGATGTCCTGCTCCAGATCCGCGACCAGGTGAAAGATCTGCCCTCCCCTGTCATGAACGAGCTTGGGCTAGCTGAAGGATCCTACTCGCTGGCCACGATTCACCGGGCAGAAAACACCAATGATCGCGACCGTCTGCTGTCAGTGCTCGATTCCCTAGGACACGTGGATCATCCCGTTGTGCTGCTTGCCCACCCCCGCCTTGTTGCCAAGTGCAAGGAGCATGGCATCGAGTTGTCGAATGATCATCGGCGCGGGAACCTACTCGTTCATCCCCCGCTGGCATATCCAGACCTCATTGCCTCAGCGCTTCATGCACGTGGTGTGATCACTGATTCGGGTGGACTGCAAAAGGAAGCGTTCCTGCTGCGCGTTCCCTGCACGACTGTGCGTCCCCAGACCGAGTGGGTGGAAACCGTACATCTTGGCTGGAACAAGTTGGTGGAGCCTGGTTCGGATCTGGCGGCGGCTGCCTCACGTTCTTATCCGGCCGAACCTGCTGAAGCTGATGCCCATCCATATGGTGATGGCCACGCTGCCGAGCGCGTGGCAGAAGTACTGTCGAACTGGGCAGGGCGCGTCAGGTGAGTCGCGTCATTCTTGCCACCCGGGTCTTCGCCCCCGAGCCTGCGGCGGCCGCCCTTCGTCTGCGCGGGCTTGCGCATGCGCTCGCGATGGATGGGCACGACGTCACCGTCTTGACCTCGCGTTTTGGTTCCCTTCGCGGTTCGGTAACTGACGAAGGCGTCCTGATCAAACGCTTCCCTGTTCTGCGGGATTCTGCTGGCGCCGTGCGTGGCTATGCGCAGTACATGTCCTTTGACATTCCCCTGTTCTTCCGTCTTCTGACATGCCGCAGACCCGATGCTGTTGTGGTTGAGCCTCCTCCTACGACCGGGTCCGTTGCGCGTATCGCATGCAGTCTCCGGAGAATTCCCTACGTTTATTACGCGTGCGACATTTTGTCTGACGCTGCCGAAGCCGAACATATGAAGCCTCTGGTTGTCAGGGTCCTGCGCAGTATTGAGCGTTTTGCTCTCACAGGTGCAGAACGTGTCATTGCTGTGTCTGAGGGGGTTGCTCAGCGCGCTCAGGAGCTGGGGGCAGCCAATGTGAGCGTGGTGCCCAACGGCGTTCAAACGCAGGAGTTGCTTGACCGCACTCCCCTGCCCGACGGTTTTCCTCATGCTGGCGGCCCGGTTTACCTTTACGCAGGTACCGCCTCATCACTGCAGTCTCCTGACGTCTTTATCAGGGCGTTTCCGCGCGTCAAAACCGTGTTTCCGAAGGCTGTTTTGGTCTTTCTTGGACAGGGAAACGCATGGGATGACCTGGTTGAACTGGGTCGAGCAGCATCCACGGACATTGTTTTCCATGAGCCTGTTCCTCCTGATCAGGCTCAGCGCTGGTACGCCAGCGCCGATGTTTCACTCGCATCGATTCGCCCCGGCGGTTACGACTACGCGTATCCCACCAAGATCCTTGTCTCCCTTGCTCAGGGAACACCCGTTGTCTATATCGGGCAGGGACCTCCTGCCAACGATATTCGCAAATCCAATTTAGGGCGTACCTCAGGCTTCAGCCCGGACGAAGTAGCTGACGCGATGATTCAGGCAGGAAATATGGCAATGCACCGCGAGGCAGGCGAGCGCGAGAGGCTGCGCCAGTGGGTCATCTCGCATCGTTCGCTGCCAGCGACATCCAGGCGCGCGGCACAGGTCGTTGCGCAAGCCTTTTAGGTTCACGGTATTTAGACAGAGCACCATGCCTTGTCAAAGGCAGAAAGAAGCGAGCACATGAGTCAGAAGCCACGTATTTTGTGTCTTTCGTTTTCTCCTCTTGCACGCGACGCACGCGTACTTCGCCAGCTGAGCGTACTTCAGGAATTCGGCGACGTCACAACCGTTGGATACGGGCCGACAACCCCGTATTCAACCGAGCACCTTGAGGTTCCTCAATCTGCTGCCTCTTTGCCTCAGACACCATCCGGTGTCGCCAAGCTTGCGCTTCACCGTCACTCTTCGGTCGACCTGGATGCTCCGGCCACGAAGGACGCGTTGCGTCTTCTGGAAGGACATTCATTTGATGTTGTCGTGGCCAACGATGCACGGGCACTGCCTGCCGCGCTGACAGCGGCTCACGGCGCGCCGGTGTGGGCAGACTTGCATGAATGGGCACCGGAGGAACGCACTCAGATTCTCTCGTGGCGCCTGCTCGTTGCTCCCTGGATTGATCACATCTGCCGCACATGGCTTCCACAGGTGAGCGCAGCGACAACTGTCGGGGGGAGAATTGCCTCGTTGTACGAGCAGCACTATGGTATCCGGCCTCGTCTTATGAGGAATGCGGCGCCATGGGTCGATCTTTCCCCTAGCCCGGTTAACGACTCCGGTCCTATCAGACTGGTTCATTCAGGCGGCGCAGTTGCAGGCCGCGCGCTGGACACTGCAATTGACGCCGTGATTGAAGCCGGTGATAATTTCACGCTTGACCTGTATTTGGTGCCGGCGAATGATAAAGGTAAGTATTTACGGGAACTACAAGCCAAAGCCAGTGGATGCGATCGAATTACCTTTCATGACCCTGTTTCCCCTTCTGATTTGCCTTTTGTCTTGAACCAGTTCGATGTTGGTGTCTACTGGATCAAACCGATTACAACGAATGCCCGCCTAGCTTTGCCAAACAAATTCTTCGACTTCATTCAGGCGCGGCTTGCCTTGGCCGTCGGCCCTTCTGTAGAAATGACGGACGTAGTCAATAAATACGGTTTAGGAGTGTTATCTGGCGGCTTCGATATTCCGCAAATCGTAGAGTCTTTGCATTCACTTAATTCACAGCAGATACAAGCATTCAAACAGGCTAGCCACAAAGCTTCACATGCCTTGAGCTTTGAGAATGAAGCTGCGGTTGCTCGGACTATTATGGAAGAACTATTGGGCTCCTAGCTATCGGAGTCCCGAAGGAAAAGCTTTAGGCGGATATCCAATTTTCATATAGCGCACGCGCGCTCAGTTCACCATCGTGGACAAGCGCAAGATAGCGCTTATTTTCTTCGAGGATTGATTCACGCCTGTGCTTATCGCGAGCAAGAGTTGCAATGGTTTCTTCCAACGTGTCCGCTTGCGCCTCGACAATGGGGCATTTGATTCCGGTAGTTTTCTCGATATATGTGCGAAAGCGGGTATCAATATGCGCTATCGGAATGCATCCCGCTCCGATCGCTTCGAGCGACGTTGTTCCATAAATACCCATCGTGATTTGTTCAACCAGAAGATCTGCACTTCCCAAGGCTACGGGCATCTCATTCCGAGGCACTGATTCGAGAAATCTACTCTCCACGATTCCTTTCGCATCAAGGCGCTCGAGCACGGGAACTATTTGTTCAGAGCCCTTCAACCAAGAGCGACTTGGAATATGTGCTACCTGCAGGAGGCTTCGTCTTTCGCTCGACGTTTTGTCTCCCATTCCGCTACTCTTTGATCCCCACTCGTCAGGGTTAATCGCGAGTGGGCACCAATGAGCCTGCGGAACATCGTCAAGCAGATCTGGCGTCGAAACGAAAACTGGTACTCCTAAACGCTCGATCAGCTGCCGGTTACGATCTGAACGTCGTTGGAGTAGTTGCGTCTTAGGGTCGTTTTCATCGAAAGGAGAGGAGTGGATTCGTCGCGCATGCGCGCGAGGATTTCGCGTATCAGAACCATGGGACAACACGGCGACAGAAACTCCCCGCGACTGTAAAGCTCGCACTTCTTTTTCAACGCTGAAGTTAAATAGTGGCCCGAAAAGAGGCTCCTCCGCCTCGACCAGCACATGCGTAAACTGTGAGACCTGTTCGAAATACTTGCGTGCCCAATCCTTTGAGAGCGTGAAAACGCCGTAGGGAATAACTCGATCGGATCGGAATGGTAACGCTCCAGGAAAGTCGACCATCACATTTTGTGCATTTATGTTCGGATAAGAACGTTCTAGAGCATGTGCCCACTGCCACGCCTGTTCCGCAAAGTTTACGGGCGCAATCAGTACTCGAATAGGCGCGTCGGGAATCGCAAGCGGGGATGGAAGCGGGTAGGGCTTGTATCCTTGAGCTCTGCGAATTACCGGATATAGGGGGCTACCCGGCCCTGCAAGCTTCATGACAGTGTCAGCCACAGGCGCAGGTAGGGAAAATGCGGCGTCGTGGAGAAAATCAAGCAGGCGGGCACGAAATGATTGATTCATCTTTGTCACTTGCTTTCTGTCAAGACTTCGGCAACAGAGCGAGCACGGTCTCTCCACGTATTAGTCTGAGCCGCTATGCGAGCATTCCTCGCTTTCTGCTTAACGTCCTCAGGGTGAGCTTTCAAGAAAGTCAAGATCTGGGCAATATCAGCAATTCCGTAATTGACCTGCCAGCCTGCATCCAGTTTGTTGACGATCCGTGCGGCCTCGGTTCCAGCTGTCACGAGAACTGGTCGCCCTCGCGAAATATACTCGAACAGTTTCGCCGGCGCAGCAAACTTCCGGTAGTCACTCGGCTCAACAGCAAGAATGCCGATGTGAGTATCCGCATACAGCGGATCAAGTTCACTTGAATTCAAGTGATGCACATGAATCTGGTCGCTGCCCAATGAAGAGTCCTGAGCAAGGGCTGCCTTCCATTGTTCAGGCCTCGTCACTAGCTCCAGTTCAATACTTGGTTCTTGTTTAAGGGCTGCGAAGAGCGCATCAAGACGATAATGCCCGCCGAGCCCACCGACATAAAACAATCTCAGCGGACCTGTTGGAAGCGGCATTGTGCGTCCACTATCCCCTGCGGGTGGAAGAGCAGAAAACGTTGCGTCGTTCGGCAGGTTGAGATAGGTTGCCATGCCTTCAGAGGGCAGGAAAAAATGCACATTATTGCGGAGGTATCCACGCATATCGAGTCGGTGAAAAAAAGGCGACAGCTTGCCAATGACAGTTTTTGCTGGGGCATGTGCAAATTTCCAGTAGATATCCCGGTAGAAAACACCCGATGGGATGCCGTGCCTGCGCACAAGACTCAAGATCGCATTATCAAGCATCGGCGCAAATCCTGACTTCACGCTCGTAGCGAATACATTGGGTTGCGTGGAGTTTTCGCTGTAGAAAAACTCCGGCTTCATCCCCTGCTGAAGCTCCCGTCTTAACGCAGCCAGCTTCCTGCGCCTTTCAGGCGTCGTCCCTGACATATCAATCACGTGGTAACCGATTTCTGCGAAAGCGCGCCGCATCCGCAGTGGACGCATACGAGAGGCTGCAGTAGGATTTTGCTCCATCGGATAGGGCGCATGAAAAATCATCGTCGGTGTGGAATGCACTTTGAGCCTCGCATCATCAGGAATTGGATGACACTATCCTACAGGGCGCCAGGATAGCTCGAAATCCTCTATGCTCAAAAGATGACAGGGTCCTCAGTCAGCTCGTTATCGTTTTCACCTCATGTGCTCCTTCTCCCATCGTGGTATCCGAGTGCCAGTTCTCCTTTGAATGGAACTTTCTTCCGCGAACAGGCCCAGATGCTGAAAAAAGCCGGCTTCACAGTTGGTATCATCGCACTCACGTCCCAGCAACCCTGGAAAGCGGCCGAGCCACTCAATTTCACTATCGAGGAGGGGATTGGCGTTGTCCGCGGTTCCGTCAGAAATATCCCCTCAGAAAAGCTGCCCGGTGAATTCTCCGTGATTGCACTTCAAGCGAAAAAGGCTTTTCAACTGTATGAGGCCCATTGCGGTAGACCAGCAATCGCGCACGCCCATTCAGTTTACCCAGGAATTTATCTCGCTGCTGCTGCGTCAAGACGTTGGTGTATTCCTTATTGCCTCACCGAGCACCGACCTTCGTCAATAAAACGAGCACATAACTCACCGCGTACCCGCGAAATTATGCGCCTTGTCAGAGCAGCCCAGGGACGCGCCACCGTGTCTCCACTCTTTGCAAAAAAGCTTGAATCGTATTATTCCACATCTCCTTGGACAGTCATCACTTTGCCTGTTCCTAATGACGCCCAGAGCGTTCCCATACCTTCCTATGTCTCCGGAAGTGATTTTATTTTCAGCCATGTCTCACATCTTGGCGACAACAAACGTCCAAAACTCACTATCCGAGCTTTCGCCCGGCTACGCAACACCATTCCGCATACACGGCTTGTAGTAATAGGAGGAGGAGTATCAGGAGAAATAGCTCGCCTCAAAGCGTATTGCACAGATCTCGGCGTCGCGGATGCGGTTGACTTCCTCGGCTCTCGGCCCAGAAATGAAATCTTCAATCTGCTGTCACACACACATGCGTTTGTGCTTGCGAGCGCTGTCGAATCAGCCGGCGCAGTGTTCGCAGAGGCGCAGATGGTAGGCCTGCCCTGCATCGGAACCCGAACGTGGGGAGGACAATACATGATAGGGCCTTCGGAAGGCGTAACCGTTTCGATAGACGATGAAAGCGAGCTTGCACAAGCAATGCAGTTTGTCGCCTGTGATGCCCTCTACGGCAATCCACGCATTTTTGAGCCAGAACGAATCCGCAAACGGGCACGCGAGCGATTCAGCGAAACGACGTTTGCCACTTCATCAGGCAAATTCTACCGTGATAGTCTCGACTGCTTCCGCAGGCATATGTCTTAGACCTACGAGATAGAAGATTCAGAAGCAGGCGGCTTCCTGTCAAAATCCACGGCGCATTTCCACGCTAGCAACAGCATCACACCCAGCATTAGTGCCATAAGCCCGCCAAGAGCAAATACGGTCGGGAGCAAAGTCAGCGGCGAGAACCACAACCACAATAAAGGAACAACACAGTACAAAACAGCAAAAATCAGCATTCGACGTTGATTTTCGGTAACGACAAATATGTTCGATATGGGAGAAGTCAGGACCGTCATATACAGCCATGGTGTAAGTGCTTGAGCAAAATAGCCAGCCTGATCCCACTGGGCGCCAAAAACGAATGGAAATAGCCATGGTGCCAGAACGAATAGCAAAGCAAATGGCCCAATTGCAGCAAACGCTGCTCGAATCAAAGTAAAACGTACAAGACCTGACATCTTCCCATGCTCAACAACTGCAAGCTTCTTGAGAAATACCTGCGAAACTGAGCCTGCGATAAGTCCAACGGGAACTTGCATAATGGCCCACGCTAGTTGAAATTGGCCAAGAGCGGCGACGGCCACTGAACCAATCAACAAATTAATCCCCATATTGCGAACCGAGTCTACAAGTACGTTTGGACCGTTTAACAAGGGCATCTTTCTATAGCGCCTCATTAGCGAAAGCATCGAAGGCGCATTATCCGGTATGGGTCCACGGAGCTCTGGAGTGCGGATCTTTATTGCGACAAACCCGACCAACTGACCCATGATCGTTCCCGTTATAAGACCGACCAGACCTCCCTTCCACAACAGTCCCATTATAAGTTGAAAGAAGACAATACTTGTCGACTGAAGAACCTGGTTGGAAGCAAGAGCTCCGAATCTCTCTTTTCGCGTCAACCAGTACTGAATATTCGTTATCTCTGCCACCAAGAAGACTGTCAAACCGGAAATCATTAGCCATTTCGATAATTCCTGGGATTGATGATACCTATCTTCAAGAAACTTCGAAAATATAATACAAAATAGTGAAGTCAAAAAAGAGGAGACCACTATCGAACGAGTTGCAATCTTTTTCAAAACACGAGCAACAGTATCTGATTTGGGCAACATCTGGGTAACATCGAATCTCAACGCTGCTACGGCGATAACGAAGGAGGTAATGGTTCCATATATTCCGAAAAGCCCTTTTTCGTAGTCAGTATAAATTCGATTGATAAAAATTTGAAATATAAAAATGACGATCTGGGAGATCATGGTTCCCGTCATCAGAGTCAAGATCGCAGATACCACTGGACTACGATTCTTCTCGCGCAGCAGCTTTTCATGTAGTCGATGCCAGATCCCCCGCAATTCTTTCACCTCCTCAGATAGAAGATTCTCTCGTTTTCACCGGCATTTCACCGTCCTAAGTTCTTCTAACGTGAGTGTCTTGAAACGTACCAACCGTACCCATAACAACTGAGATAGAATATTGGCCAATTGAGCCTCACTATTCTCTTGATATTAGACTCGGGTGTGAAGCCGAAAGAAAGAAGCTTCGGGTCTAGCTGCTGGAAGAGCGATTTATGGAGCTCCTTGCGGACGCGTTGTTTTCGCGGGACCTTGATCCATTCCAAGATAAGTTCTCGACAGTTTGACAGTGTAAGCATGTTCACACCACACATGCCATAGGTAATATCACTTTGAGTAGCCCATCGGCAGCAGTCCTGTTCCCAAGCTACAACATCAAAGACATTATCTCCACAACGCAGTTTCACACCTCTTAGATATGATCCAAGTATTTTCAAAGCCGGCTTTCCCGTATTATAAATACGAGCGCGAATAAATGATGGAGAGGCGAGCACTTCGGGAATTCTATTGCCCGTGACACTTTTACCTATTTGGTCAATTATATTCCCATTGAGAATTGCATTTTCGCCAAATGCATTCTTAATAGTGAGCGCTAAGTCGAGCGCATAATCAGTTGCATCCCTACCAATTACTCTTCTATAATAACTCTTTTCAGACTCCTCCATATGCGAGTCTACAACGACAGTATGCGGCATATCGTAATATCCACATATTTCATGCGAAATCGTCAAGTCTGGCGTTTCATCAGTGAACGAAGGATGGCGAAAAGTAAATGTTTTCGGATTGTCACCCAGCTCTTTCATAAATGCGAAATTGACCCTACTATCATATCCAGCAGTTAACGGACACAGCAGGTCATAATACTTATTATATTCCCGATATATATTACTCATAAGAAACAATGTTTTTCCTATGACCTCATCGAGAGTCGTTCGTCTGGCCAGCCCTGGAGTTTCCCACACACGTTCCGCATACTGCTGGCGAACATAAAGTATATGGTTTGGGAGCAATATTCTGACATGATCAAAGCTCGTCATATTGCCTGGAAGAGGCTGGCCATTAGGAGCATTCGTCGTCATTCCACTCATCCGAGAATCCGATCGATTACTCACATAAGCATCCACCAGATTCTCTGACACGCCACATGCCACCACGGGATCCGCATGGGTGTAGAAGACAGACATACTGCACGTCGCATCCCCCCAGACCACAGTTTCTCCATCAACACTTAAGTAGACGATGTATTTTCCTGCGAGACGGTTACACAGCTCATATGCGTACTTAATCCCGGAATCAAGTGCAGCTTCGAGAAGCATCTGCGGTATCTCGTCACGGGATCGCTCACCATGCGCATCAACACAAAAACCAATAACTACAGCCTGTGAGGACCCATCGACATTTGTGAATTCTCTGCTCTCAGTCTTCTCGGTTGTATTGAGAAATAGAGAACCAGCAAGCTTTTCCGACTGGGCAAAAGCTACATCAGGCTCTTGGGTAATTGAGTAAGCAAAAACTGCGTCGCCTGGTATCTCCAGCATGAACTGTCCTCCTGCATATCTCACGGGCAAGTCCGCAGGTCTAGCAAGACAATACTCCATGTTGCACCATCAGTTTAGCTCCTTCCCTACAGAACTTAAGCAATAGCTATGGTTCTCTTCTGTATGATGATGCTTACTGTGATTCTTGCTCTTTCACATTCGCTCGTCGAAGGAAGCATTCCTAATGAAAATGATCGATCTCAAACTGGCATCGCCTTGGTGGATTACAGATTGTTCAGGCAGACTCCACGTCTGGTCAATGTCCAGCGATACACAGCTCATAATGGAGATGGTATCGAATGGCGTAAATGAAGACATTTTGGCGAAACTTCCTGGCCACTGGACCATCGTCGATGAGCGAGAGGAAAACCCAATTATAGCCAGTGACCGGATTCGTTCCCATCCGCTTGCCTATGCATTTGCTAACGGAAGGTGGCTGGTCACTGACGACTTCGAGACGACTCGCACATTGAAGTCACTCGAGCGGAATGACCAACAGGCTCGGATATTTGAGAGTACAGGCTTTTGTATCGGTCCTCACACCCTTGCGGAAAACGTTTATTCAACTGAAGCCTCCCGCTACGTCATCCTCAGAAAAAACGGGGAGGAAGCGTCTCATCTTTACGCGCGGTATGCCTTCTCTCCAGACAGTGTTACCGATGCTGAAGAATTTAGTGACTTATTCAAGCATGCGCTCGACCGCAGCATCGAGCGCCTCCTCAGCGTCGTCGGGGAAAGGCAACTTGTCATTCCTCTATCCGGAGGGCTCGACTCACGGCTTCTCGCATCCTACCTACGGTTGAAACATGTCGAAAATGTGATCGCATTTACGTACGGAAAAGATGACAGCGATGAAGTCAGCATCTCGCATCTGGTTGCAAATGAATTAGGAATTGACTGGTTTGTGGTCCCCCTTGATACTTCAAAAGTCCACAAAGCTGTGACAGGATCTGATTTCGAGCACTTTCTCAGAAAAACCTGGAAAGGAACATCACTCCCACACATTCAAGATTGGTATCCACTTAGTGTTATTAAAGAAAACAAGCTCGTTGAGGACGATGCTGTTTTCCTGCCTGGCCATACGATTGTCGGCAATATGCACGACGAAAATCTTTGCGAAAAAGGGCATTCGTACAAAGAGATCTTGGCCGCAATAACTAAACACCACGCTAATCTTCAAGGCTGCTATCATGCCATTGGCCGCGATCCGGTTTGGCAAGCAGAACTTCAACGAGCAGCTTTAGAAATTGGTTCCAGTAATGGCCCTCGAGCAATACAAGAGCTTATCGAATGGTTCAACCTCAGGGAAAGACAAGCTAAATATATCAATAATTCAATGTCGACGTACGAGTTCTTTGGCTATTCGTGGGCACTGCCGATGCTGGACCATGAATTTTGGATGCTATGGCTAAAGGGCGGATCGCACCTGACTCTTACCCGCGAATGGTATTCAAGATTTACCTCCCATCTTTATCAGGAAGCAACCGGCCGTGACGCACGGCTATTTCATCAGGCACCCATCCGACTGACACCCGCCATAAAGCGTCCCCTACAAGCCGTAGCAAAAGCTACGCGTGCCGACAACTTTATTGCCAAGTATCGTTCAGTCCGCATTATGATGAACCATCCTATGGCTTTCGAAGCTTATTCAAGTCTTTCACGCCTACAGCAGCTCCGCGCATATCTGTGCGGGAAAAAGCAAGTCGGGCTATGGGCAAAGGAATTCGTGGAAAAAGGGTGGTGTGGGCATGAGAATCTACTTCCGCCAGCCGACCAATAGATCTCGCTTCCTATTCTCAGTCATAAGAAATTGCCGATGCATAAACGCCTTGATTCCCTGACCGGCTTACGATGGTGGGCAGCATTTGGCGTCTTCGCATACCATATGGCGAATCTGGCGCCCCTTCGGCATCAGTCGCTCCTGAACGTGGGATATACGGGTGTTTCATTTTTCTTCGTTCTTTCCGGTTTCGTCCTCACTTGGTCAGCCGCGCCGTCAACGGGCATTCGACAATTCTGGTGGAGAAGATTCGCCAGGATATGGCCGGCCCATCTCGTGGCACTGATACCCTGTCTTTTCGTTTTCTATTCTTTTTCCACACCGCCTGATGATCAGTCCTGGGTCAAGCAGTTCTCACTTCCAGTCATTGCACTGTCAATCATCTTGCTCCAGGGGTTTTCCACCCAGCCTGCGGTACTGTTTTCAGGAAATCCCGCGGCTTGGACTCTTTCGTGTGAAGCGTTTTTCTATTTCCTTCACCCTTTAGTGAATTCGCGCACGACAATGAAAAAGAAAATTGCTTTCGCCCTCCTCACGTGCGCCATTGGAGTAGGTATTGTCATGTGCCTGCTTCGTGCGTCGGAACTCGTCATTTCCCCTCCGCTGGAGAGAGTCTGGGAGTTCTTTCTCGGAATGGCGCTCGCGCACCTATTGCGCGCTGGTGTACGCTTTCAGCTTCCCCCGTGGTCTGCCTACATCATGATTGCTGGCGTCATTGCTTTCTATTGGCTCCTGAATTCCCGATACCACGACCATCCAAGCTTTTTCATCACGTCCCTACATACTCTCATGCCCGTCATCCTGGCACTCATCTACGCCTTGATGATTGCCATCTGCGCATCGGCGGACATTGAGGGGCGCTATTCGCCCCTGAGGCACCGGTTCCTCGTGACAGGCGGTGAATGGTCGTATGCTTTTTACCTCGTCCACGCTACTGTCCTCTATTCCTTCAAGAGCTTCACTGGACTCATTCCGTGGGGAGTGTGGACTATCCCTGTGTGGTGCGTCGTATTCATCATCGCGCTTGCTGCGGCCGGCGGGCTCCACCTATTGATCGAGAAACCTCTGGAAAAGAGGCTCCGTCGGTGGGGTGACTTAAGATTTGGGAATTTTCGTCGTTCTTAAGGCGCAACCTTTCGCCTCATTAAATCGCCTGAAGTATTTCATTGAGTCGATGACTGAATGCAGGAGCCATGCTTCTGGCGTAGTCGAGGGTGACATGGTTATGGTCCAAGTACACGAAAACATTCCCGATGATCGTCGGACATTGATCATCAATACAAAATGCTTCATCAGTCATATCTATCTGATGAAAACCGTCATACTCCTCTAAAGCAAGGCCTGGGTCAACTTCAGCGAAATATTGCGTCCTGTCAAGCACACATCCGCCGTAGAGCTCATCCGGCTTCCTCTGGTCAGAACAGTCATACAAGCTCTCAGCGCTTCTCAAGTTATCGCGAACTCCGATGACGGTGTGGCCTTGAGTGGTAAGCTTCGCAACCACCTCTTCTAGGCCGGCAACCACCTTTTCGTCAGGCGCATCAACGGCGGCCGCCGTACTGATCACAATTATCGCGTCAAAGTTTTCTCGCTCGATATATTTGAGGATTTTCTCGTTCTGATCACGACATTTTCCTTTGTATTCTTCAGGACTGCCAAACGGACAGGCACCCATCAGGACTGCATCAGCGCTCCAACTTGCTGATGTCAGGAACGGCACAATCTGGGTTAGAATCATTTGCTCGGCGTGCGAATCTCCTGCAATCAGTATTCGTCCGTTTGCCGCGTCAGCATCGCCCCATCGGTTGCATGAGGATTTTTCTGATTCAAGTTCTTCTTCAGCCTCAGCATCGCAGTCATCGGGGAAGCTTGCCCATTGGGAGTCAAGAGCGAAGGGGCTTGGAATCGGCTCCTCAGTAAAGTTGTTGTCCGCATTAAGGCTAGCTCCCGGGAGATCTGCGAGCACTCTTGCTCCGGGGTATGCCTGGGCCTCTTCGCCGCTCTGCAGATCCATTGCCAGACTATCTGCGGCACCCTGACGGAACACGGAGAACGCCACGAGTAGAGGAGCACAGCCAACGACCAGCGAAACAGCAACGACGATCGCCTTATTGATTGTTCGAGCATTAACCCATTTCCCCTGCCGAGCCGGATCGTCTACGAACCGTGTCAGGCCAAGGGCCACAACTAGGGAAACAACAATGAGGATGCACCCCTGAGCGACATCAAGTCGTGGCTGGCCAAGTGCAGCGAGCACCAGAGTAAAGATAGGCCAATGAACAAGATAGACGGCATATGAGATATCACCGATATTGGGTAGCGGTGTTTTTGACACGAAACGTGAAGCAGAAAATCTTGAATCTGACGGAAACAGTAGAATCGCTGATACTGCGAGCATCGGGACTACAGCCATCGGACCGGGATAGGTACCTATCTCAACCAAGCAATACACAATGAGAACTAAGAGTCCCGCCCATGCCACTGGGAAGCGGTGCTTAACATACTTCTGGAGCCATGGAGCGGCTGCAGCAATGGCTGATCCTAGGGAGAATTCCCAGATGCGGGCGCGGGTGTCAAAGTATACTGAAGCATCATTTGGGGCCCAGAACAAAAGCCATAACAGAGATACCAGCGTCAAAATCATGAAAGAGGCGAACACTACCGGACGAATTTTCTTCCGGTCTTTTCTGGCAAGCAGGACGCATATGGTCATCAGAAATGGCCAAAGCAGAAATACTTGCCCCTGCATGGACATGGACCACAGATGTTGAAGCGGGCTGGCCAGGCCGACGTTGTTAGCGTAGTAGTCAGCCGAGACTCCGACGAGGCGCCAGTTTTGCCAATACGTTATAGAGGCAATTCCTTGGGTCAGAATTTCAAGCCATCTCGAAGGCGGGAGAATGGCCAGCGAGGCAACAACTGTCAATAAAACGGTGGCGACTAGCGGAGGCAACAGGCGCTTGAAGGTATTAGCCCACCTTTCGACGAAGAACGGCATCGCTCCGTGCTCAGAGCGGCGCACGAAAGAAGAGGTCATCAAGAAGGCGGAAATCATGATGAACGCATCAACGCCGATGGGGGAACCGATGCGCCACGCGTGATACAGGAGGACTTGCACCATGCATAGTGCGCGAAGACCTTGGATATCCAGCCGTTTGGGTGATCTTCTTAAGACATCTGCCCTATTCGTGCTGTTCGCTGCCAGGGCATGATTCTTGCTCGCTACTTCAGACATCTTTTTGTTGGGAAATCCTGAATCTCGTTGATGGTGCTAGTCATAATCCTGTAGCAGTTCATCTTAACGCAGTCTCTTGAGGATCAGCGTAGCCAACCATCTGTCTTCAATAGGGCTCCTTTTACTCTTCGCTTCTTTCGCTGAGTTTATGCTCGCTCTTAGCTGCTTTCTTGCTTTGCCTCATGACGAAAATGCCAGTCATTAAACAAGCCATCACGGAACCAGTAAGTAAGGCCCAAGTCGCACGCCCAACAAGATCTAGCGGTAAGCAAGTCAAAGCCAGATATGCACCGGCAACCCCGGTCCCCCATCCAACAGCAAGAAGAATATAGCGTTCGAATGCCACAAGGCACGCACACGCTAGCTGCGTTGCAGCAATCATGACCGTAGCTGTTGCCACTATTGCAGACTCAAATCTGCTTGGGGAATATTGAGAACCAAATAAGACGTGCACTGCAAGCGGTCCACAACCATATCCGACGGCAAAAGCGACAATGGCACAAAAAGATGCGAGCAAGTATGAACGTAAAACAACTTGTGCTAGTTTTCTGCTCTTGCCACCGCGTATCAGCCGAACCACTTGCGGAACAGCCACCGCTTGTATAGGCGCCACTAGGATCAGCGGCACTCGTGAAGCTGTAACGATTGTGAAAAAGGAGCCCAGTCCTTCGCTTGTACCGACTATAGCTGTCACAAACGCTGGATACCCTGTAATGAGAACTGCAGACAGTGCAATCCCCGTCCCTAAAACCGCTAGACGACGAAGAATCGAAAGCCACGAGACATTGCATTCTGTACGCCCTACAAACCGCGCGGTCGGAATCAAGAAGAACGAAAATGCATAAGACCCAGTTGCAACCGCCACGATCGAATAGGACAGCAGGCTCTCTCGCAGAGCTATGTACATAAAGACTGCCACTGCTACCAATCGCAAGACAGGTTCTATAACTAAGAGTGCTGCATATTGAAGATGCTCTTCGCGTCCCACCAATACACCGCGCACCACAAATTGTGGAATAAAACCAAGCACTGCGATTAATACAGCATAAACACCTATGCTCCCGAGTTCTTGGCTTAGCCTTTCAAAAAAGCCTGACACTAATCCTGCAACACCAATTGGCACTACAGCACATAGCGATATGATACAAACCTTCAGTGGGTAGTTATTGGGGCCTGAACGGTCGAAGTCCAGATTCGCCTGTTGTCTGGAGATCTCCTGTTCAACAACTGAAAAAGCGGAACCAAATCCAAATATCAATCCCCACGATGCCTGAAATGCAGAATACTCATTGGGCGTAAGCACTCTCGCCACATATGCAAGTAAAATATAGCCCAAAAAAGATGCAAGTAAAAGTGCAACTCCAATAGGACCAATTTTACTAATCAGTCTTCTCATTCTCGCCTCGACACATCTTCGCGAGCAGCAAGTTCCACGAGCCCCGCAAAAGTCCTCCAGTAAACGCTACGCCAAACAAGGGCAACAAAGCAGAAACACAGAGCGCATCATGCGTGGATGCGCCACAATACCGAGAGACTTTCCCAGCTGCCCCATCAGCAAGAAGAGCAACGAGAGCCAGGTGCTTCGGATGGCTCTTTCCGAGAAGACCCAGTATGACAAGCGAGCCGGTGCCCACAAAAAAGAACCGCCGCACGGGGTTTGAATACGTCAAATACGAATCGACGAAGGTAGTCCCCCTATAAAACACCTGTTTAATCCAGTTCCTAAAGTTGTCGCGACTTTCGTATTCGCACACAAAGCGTGGATCAATAAAATAACCCGTTTCACCGGCAATATAGCGAATAAGTCGGGTATCATCCGATACTAATTTTAGATTAGAATAGCTTGATGTAAAGTTCTCATATGCGCTTTTCAACAAGTTCCGTGGTGCAAGAAAACATCCTGTTCCCTTGGGAAAGACCTCGAAATTCTCAATATCGACACGGATGCGTTTCCTAGTGCGGAAATAGCGATGCCATCCAATGGCGGTAAGACCAGCCCAAAATCCTGCATAAGCATTTCGCTCAGTACGAACAACAACATCGCCGTTGTAAGACATGTCTTCATTCGATTTAAGATCATTCCAGACAAAGTCGAGGGATTGTCGCTGGAGAAAAACACGCGAATCGTGCAGAAGAACATAATCCGTGTTCAATTGCTCTAATCCAAATTTTCGAGCAAGAAACCTGCCTTGATTCGACCGATGAAACACTCTGAAGCCATATTTTCCCGAAAGCTCATCCAGTATGACTGGCGAACTATCCGTGGAACCATCGTCAACAATCACAACATCAGCTTTCAGATTTGCGTAACCCAGCGCATCAGCCAACGCTTCAAGGGCACCAGAGATCCATCGCTCTTCGTTGTAGACCGGCACCACGACACCGAGTGTCTCGGACATAGCTGAACCTTCCTGACGCTGCTAGATTGTATGCAGCTAAGGATACTCAAGTTTCTAGGATGACACATGATTGCCTTCATATACGGGACGACGGCCGAACTGATTAAAATCGCGCCAGTACTACGTCTTTTGGACGAACGCGGAGTCCGCTATCTCCTTTGGTGCACTGCCCACCACTCAATGGAGGCGATAAACTCTACATCGCAGGAGTTCGGCATTAGACCTCCGGATAGATGGTTTGTCACCGACCCGAAGCTCACTCCGCTGAGTTCAAATAGCCAGGTACCGCAATGGGCCTGCTCTGTGCTTTCTTACTCACATCACAATAGGCAAGCCTTACTTAACGATCTAAAGCAGGATGCTCATCGTGCCTACGTCGCAGTTCACGGAGACACCTTCACCACACTGCTAGGGGCGAAGATCGCGCGAAGGCTCGGTGCACGTGTTATTCACATCGAAGCTGGGATGCGTTCAGGATCACTATTTTCCCCTTTTCCTGAAGAAATAGATCGAATTTTGACAGCCAAGCTCACCGACATCCATTTCGCCCCAAGTCCGAGGGAAGTGCATAACCTTCGAAAGGCACGAGGGATCGTTGTCAACACTGAGGCGAACACCATAATCGATGCACTCAGGCTCGCTGTCGATAGCGCCAGCGTTGCTGAAGAGCTACCAAGTCGCTATTGCCTTTTGACGCTTCACCGATTTGAGCTGCTGCGATCTACAAGCGACTTCACCGCAGTTGTTCACTGTATGAAAGAACACTCAAAGAAAATACCCGTGATATGGGTCATGGGTGGACCAGAGACAGTCAAGGTAAAGGCACTAGGCTTAGATTCTCTATTCGACTCAGATTTCCAACGTTGGGAGAAACGATCGTACTTCAATTTTGTTCCTCTTGTTTCCCACGCAGACCACATCGTGACCGACTCAGGGGGGCTCCAGCAAGAAGCAACAATACTCGGAATCCCGCTTGCGGTGCATCGAAAGAAAACAGAAACTCGCCACCTAGATGGCTATCAGACTTTCAATCTGACTCATATGTCCATTAGTGCTCTGAAAGACTTCTTTCTCAACGTGGACTCTTTTCGGCATGAGTCTACCCTGAATAAATATCACCCCTCCTCCACCATTGTGAATACGCTTGAGTCTTTGGAGATTATTTAGGATTAATATGCCTACAAGTCTCATTTCCTGGACACATATTGTCTTACCAATATTAGGTGCCATATTCTGGCTCTACGCTCCAGGGCTTTTCATCGGACGTTCGTGGCGCGTCCGAGGCCTGCTGCTATGGGGGATAAGTCCCCTGATTTCCGTTGCCTTCTTTGCGATCTCTGCCATACTGTTCCCATACTTTTCCATTCCATGGAACCCGCTTTGGGTGGCACTCGCAGGCGCCCTTATCTCACTGTTAGGCAGCTTGCGACCTTCAGTATGGAGACAGGTCCTTCCATCCCGCCAGGCACTTCTATCTACGCGTAGCATTCTCTTAGTCGGCGCGATTATTGCCTCTGCCGTTCTCATTGCTGCACGGCTAATTGGCGCATTTGGCATTCCGGGTGCTTTTTCTCAAACCTTCGACGGGGTCTTTCACGTCAACGTTGTTCAATGGATCACCCAAAAAAACGACGCTTCTTCTCTTCACATGTCGATTGTCCCCGGCGGGCCCAGTTTTTATCCAGCTGCGTTCCACGCGATCGCCTCCCTCGTTACCCTCACTTTTGGCACCCCGATACCCGTTTCAGTGAATTCTGTTGTCATAGTCATCGCCTCCTGTGTGTGGCCGGGAAGCGTTGCCGCATTGGTTTCCTCGCTGCGACCAACGAGCTCCAAAGAGATTTACTTGTCCCTTCTTTTTGCCACGCTCTTCCCGCAATTTCCATTTCTCTTTATTTCATACGGCGTTCTTTACCCAAATCTTCTAGCATATTCTCTTATTCCGGCCGCATTCGCAGTCTCGGTAACTTTACTTTTTGATAGGTTCGGCCCGCATAATTGGGAAATTATCCTCATACTCCTAGCTTCACTCGCTGCGCTAGCACTTTCCCAACCCAATGCTCTATTTTTGTTTATAATCGCGGTCGCACCACTATTAGTGTATTGGGCTTGGTCTATTCTTCCGCGTGCACTTTTCAAGAAAGGTCCAGCCTGGGCACGTTTCGTAGCAGCAGCGATAGCGACCAGCCTCATAGTCGTGTCATACCTTATCTTGGAAAAAATCACGTCAATTCCAGGTACTCAACTCGGAAAGATGCGTGCCACGCAAACAGCGTGGGAACCACAGGGCGATAAGTGGGAAGCGCTTTGGCGAGTTCTGACATTTGGTGTGGGTATCAATATCAATGTGCCGGCCTTGTCATGGGGAGGACTGCTGTTAGCTCTTGCTACAGTGATTGGCGCACTGGTATGTCTTTGGAGACCCCGGTACCGCTTTTTGCCTTTCAGCTACTCCACACTCGGATTCCTTGCTGTCACTGCATACGCTCTAGACTTCCCGCGACGAGCTTCCATTCTTGGCCTGTGGTATTCCGACTCTCAACGCCTTTATGCTGCCTTACCGCTCTTAGCGGTGCCAATAGCTGCAATTGGGCTGACTGCGGTTACACAATGGACTACAGCCACACTTCTTTCTTCCTCGCATCGCTCAACAAGAAATATCATTGTTTTCTTAGCCATCGGAGTCTTCGTTATCGTTTTGACATTTTCCGATGAAATGAATCAAGCGAGTCTGTCACTCCGCGAACGATACCGCATTCCTCAAACGGACAGCGATCAGCATTATCTTCTGTCGCTTGATGAATACCAACTTCTCAGTCGTATCTCCAATCATGTCGCCCCAGACGAAGCGATTATGGGCGACCCCTGGGACGGTTCGTCCTTCGTGTGGGCAGTATCGGGTAGAAAAGCCGTTTTCCCCCAACCAGCGCTAACTTATCCACCGAACTCAGATCAAACTCTGGTCGCCAATAATCTAAGAAATGTTGCAAGTGATCCCACGATTTGTCCAGCCTTAAACCGTCTCAATGCATACCATGTTCTCGACTTTGGGGAAGACTTCATCCTATGGGATGGGTTCGTCAACGGCGAGAATGAGTTCTTTCGTGGCTTCGAGCATCTTGACACGGCTCCCGGGATCACTCTAGTCGACAAGCAGGGAAATGCCCGTCTATATGAAGTGACCGAATGCACTCACAAGTAAGTTGTTCTAATCTTCTTTCGCAGTGCCTTTGCCGTCTGAGAGGTCATAACGCAGCAGCGCAATTTCCTCGATGATTCTTCTTCTGTCCTCTTCCAGCCTCGTCACTACCACGCTTTGGTGAAGCTGCAAAACGACCAGAACAGCTACTACGACGACAAGGACCATGTTTGAAGCAAGCTGGAATCCTAAAAGATGCGCGATCCTATCTACAACTGAAGGAAAGATCGCTCCCAAGAATGCAAGAAGATCCAAACTCAGCCAAAGCCAAATGTACTTTTCCTTGATCTGCTTCTTCTGAACTAAACGGACCAAAACTATAGCAATCGAGAGAATAAAAACTGCCAGTAGTATACGATATCCCATTTTCTTCTCTCTATCTCGGCGTGATGACAGCGATGCCTAGGGCCAGCATCGACCGCAAAAGATAGACCGCGGATTTTAGTGGAGAGTGCGAAGGAGAGCCAGCCAAGCGCTTTCTCATTGTCACCCCGACTTGCGTGATACGAAGGTTATTTTTCGAAGCGATCACTATGGCATTAATGGTATCCCCTAGATATTCTGCAGGATATTCGCGAGAATACAATTCGATTGCCTTGCATGAATATGCTTTAAAGCCGGATGTAACATCTGTTAAGTCGGTGTGGCAGATGTGCGATAGAGCCTTTCCCAAAAAACGCATTGCCCATTTTCTTGGCCCTCTCACAGCATATTTGCCGACACCTGCAAAACGCGAACCTATCACGACGTCATATCCATCGTCTAAAGTCGCAATCAAATGAGAGATGTCTTCCGGGTTGTGCTGACCATCCGCGTCCACTTGAACTGCAACGGCATAGCGAGAGAGCTGCGCAAACTTAAAGCCCGCTCGCATAGCACCGCCAACGCCAAGATTAATTGGTAGATCCAACACTTCAGCGCCCGACTCACAGGCTATGGCGGCAGTCGCATCGGTCGAGCCGTCGGAGACAACAAGGACTGACGCTTCGGGGAGCGATTCCTTGACCTCTGTTATAACAGACCCGACACTCGCCTCTTCGTTCCATGCAGGAATAATGACAAGTACGCCCCCACCTACGCATGAATCGATTGCGGTTGCCCGTCTCTCAAAGGCATCAACCACTATCTCACTCCAACAGTTCTCAAAGGTATCTTGCCCCTCCGTTCAGCTCTACTCGTCACTTTTTGAGTGGACGGTTTTCGCCTAGATTACGCCCATCCACATAGTTATACGTTTTCTCTCGCAACAGTAATAAAGTATTTGATAGCTGAGCGTTTTACAGAGGAAAGGCCGCGACTGTATTCCTCACTCAAAGTGCACAACCTCATTGGATGAAGCGGACTTCAGGATTGCTTCGACCACGCGCAGCGCAGCAAGGCCGTCATTCATCGTGACGTGCTCATCGCCAACGCCCCAGATGGCGTCGCGGAAGTGCTCCTGCTCCACGGCGATCGGCTCACGCTTGGTCAAGGCGTAGCGCGTCATGGTGCCTTCGGACACTCCGCGGAATGCGGCGATCTGATCCCACTGGACAGGCATCTGGCCGTTTTCGAAGAAGGTCAGATCCCCCATCACGGTGTTGGCGACCAGCGCGCCATGCTCGCCGGTGACGATCGTGGTGCGGTCCTTGTACGGAGTGAGCCAGTTGACCAGGTGGTTGACCAGCACTCCGTTGGCGAAACGACCCGACACCGTGACCATGTCCTCGTGTTCACGCCCTGACCGGTACGCGGTCTGAGCGAACAGTTCGGCATAGGTGGAGCCGGCGACCCATGCGGCCAGATCCACGTCGTGAGTGGCCAGATCCTTGACAACGCCCACGTCTGAAATGCGTGCAGGGAATGGGGACTGGCGACGCGTGACGATCTGGTAGACCTGACCGAGCTGGCCGTCCTGAACGCGGCGACGCATCTCCATGATCGCCGGGTTGCAACGCTCCACGTAGCCAACAGCGCCGACAAGTCCTGCTGCGTTGAACGCGTCAGCCAGACGCTGTCCGGCCTCGACACTTGCGGCAAGCGGTTTTTCAACCAGTGTGTGAACCTCAGCTTCAGCCAGTTTGAGAGCCGCTTCCTCGTGGAAAATGGTGGGGACAGCAACAATGGCGGCGTCAATCCCGGTTTCGATCAGAGCATCAACGTCTGGAAGAACAGGCATGTCACCGGCAACGCCGAAGCGGTCACCGCTGGGATCGGCAATGCCGACCAGTTCGAACCCTTCGGTTGAGCGTGCATTGCGCACGTGGTGACGTCCCATCGAACCGATGCCGAGGACACCTACGCGAATAGGCTGTCCTTTTTCGATGCGATGCCGCTCGGGTGCTGATGATGTCATGCGACTCACGCTCCAGCCTTGGCGCATGCGGACACGGCCTCAACGATGCGATCCAGGTCTTCAGCCGACAGGGAGGGGTGAACCGGCAGGGAGACAACCTCGCGGGCAGCCTTTTCCGTGTTCGGCAGTTCAAGACCCTCAGCGTAGGGTGCCAGGGACTGCAGGCGGTGATTCGGGATCGGGTAGTACACGCCGGAGCCGACCTGCCATTGGTCTTTCAGTGCGTCGCGGAAGGCATCACGTTCCTCGCCGGTCGCGCCTTCCAGACGGATTGTGTACTGGTGGTAGACGTGTGAGTAGCCTTCCGGCACGGTCGGGGTGACCACTCCGTCCACAGAGGCGAGACCCTCGCTGAGCTTTGCAGCGTTCTCCTTGCGGGTCTTCGTCCAGCCTGCGAGTTTCTTCAGCTGTGTGCGACCAACAGCAGCAGCCACATCAGTCATACGGTTGTTCAGACCGACCAACTCATTGGCGTACTGCTTTTCCATGCCCTGGTTACGGATCAGGCGGCAGCGGCGAGCAAGCTCATCGTCAGCGGTGGTGACCATGCCGCCCTCAAGGGACGTCATGTTCTTCGTCGGGTAGAAGGAGAAGGATCCCCAACTGCCGAACGTACCCACCGGCTTGCCGTTGATCGACGCGGCGTGTGCCTGAGCGCAGTCTTCGAAGACCAGCAGATTGTGCTTCTTGGCGATCTCAAGGATGGCTGGCATGTTGGCCGGCAGGCCGTACAGGTGCACGACCTCGATGGCTACGGTCTTGTCAGTGATTGCAGCTTCAACGCTGGCCGGATCGAGGGTGAACGTGTTGACGTCAATATCAGCAAACACAGGGTTGGCTCCTGCGATGGCAACGGAGTTGCCGGTGGCAGCGAAGGTGAACGACGGAACGATGACTTCAGCGCCTTCCGGCAGCTGTGAGGCCAGCGTGGCGACATGCTGAGCTGATGTGCCGGAGTTGACGGCCACGCAGTTCACGCCTGCGACAACCTGCTCAGAGAATTCTTCTTCGAAAGCCTTGACCTGAGGGCCCTGAACAACCATTCCGGTTGCGAGCACATCGTCAACAGCCTGACGCTCGTCGTCACCGATCAGTGGCTTTGCAGGCGGGATAAATGCACGTTCCATTAGTGAGAAACCTCTTTCAACGTTGTCTGTCCATCACTTGATTGTTCTTCGTAGTACAGGTCACCAGTCAAAGGGCAGCGGTACAGTGTCTGCCCCTCGTTCACCGGTTCGAGAGCGCTGCGAGCGCCCTCGTCAATGTCATGTCGATCCACTGGTTCAAGGCGTGCGCCCGAGCGGCCGACCCACCCAATGCGCCTGGCTGGCACGCCGGCAACAAGGGCGAAATCAGGGACGTCCTTCGTGACGACTGCTCCGGCAGCGACTGTGGCCCATGCGCCAATCGTCACGGGCGCCACGCACACGCTGCGAGCGCCAATTGCGGCGCCTTCCTTGATGGTGACGCCAACCGGCTCCCAGTCAGATGCAGATTTGATGGTTCCATCCGGGTTGACGGCCCTGGGGAAGTGATCGTTGGTCAGGACTGCTGCCGGACCGATAAAGACACCATCGGCAAGGGATGCGGGCTCATAGACAAGGGCGTAGTTCTGCACTTTGCAGTTGTTCCCCATGTGAACGCCCTCGCCAATATAGGCACCACGGCCAACGATGCAGTTTTCACCGATGTGAGCATCTTCGCGTACCTGGGCGAGATGCCAGATGCTGGAGCCTTCGCCAATGGACGCGCTCGATGCAACATCGGCAGTATCAACAATTCTGGGCATATACCCTCCTGACGTACTGTAGCCACTTAATCATACGCACTCACAGCCCAAGATCACAGGCACCACCCGCACACTTCGGCAATGCGCAGGCAGAGCGTGCGCACCGGTGTGGAATAATGCCAGCATGGAGCGATATGAGGACACGTGGCTGATTGTGCCTTTATATAACGAGGCCACAGTTGTCAGACAGGTGATCCAGCAGGCGCGGCGCACGTTCCCGAATATCGTGTGTATCGATGACGGTTCACGAGATGGTTCTGCCGAACAGGCACGCCTAGCCGGGGCACACGTGGTGACGCATCCCATTAACCTCGGTCAGGGTGCGGCCCTTCAGACCGGTTTCGAATACTTCCTCACCCGCACCGACGGCACCTACGCCGTCACCTTTGATGCCGATGGACAACACCGTGTCGAAGATGCCGTTGCGATGCGCCGCACCTCAATCGATACCGACACGCCGATTATCTTCGGCTCCCGCTTCCTTGAAGGCCATGTCGATATCTCCAGTTTCAAGCGTGTGGTGCTGAAAACGGCAGCGCTGGTGACTCGCGTGCGCACCGGAATGAAACTGACCGATGCGCACAACGGTCTGCGATTACTGCGCCGCGACGCTGTCGAACACGTGCATTTGACGCAAAACCGTATGGCACATGCTTCTCAAATCGTTGCCCAACTGGCGCGTTCAAAGATGAAGTGGCTGGAATTTCCGGTCACGATCATTTACACCGACTACTCGCGCTCCAAGGGACAGTCACTGCTGAACTCCATTAATATCCTCGTCGAATTGCTGATGGGGTGAGCGACATGTTGACAAATTACTGGCTTATCAAGCTACTCCTGCTGGCGGGGCTGCTACTGCTGGCATGGTTCGTCATGCGTCCCATACGCAATCCGAATCAACTGGCGCTCAAACGCCTCGGCATGCTGCTGATGATCGTCTTTGCAGCATTCGCGGTGCTCTTTCCCGGTCTGCTGAACCGTCTGGCCGGATGGCTGGGCGTGGAGCGAGGCATCAACCTCCTGCTCTACGCGTTGGTTTTGGCTTTCTTCATGCAAGTTGCCACGACGTATCGGCGCGATGCCGATACGGAAAAACGTTTAACTCAGTTAGCTCGCGCTATCGCGCTGTCAACACACCCGCCGCTTCCTCACTATCGTGATGACGATGCATATTCTGGGACAACCTCTGACAGCGTTTTCCCTGCCGATGCCAAGGATTCAACGGAACCTGTGCCAGATGGCGATGAAACGAAAGATGCCGGCGCCCCCCTCGATAATGACGCTGACGACAAGTAGCATCGGCGGTCAATCTGGGCAACGATGGCGCTTTGACCTCGGGCTGCGTACGCTGGCACGCCAGGGGCCGCATACGCATGGGGAACGACACGACAAACCTTGCAGTCTCAATAACGTTTGGATAACGATTTTCCGGTACAATCACACTCAATGAGTACAGCCAAACGATTTCTTGCGTTTCGCGCAATGCAACATAGCGCCACTGAAGTTCGATACTTCAGCGCGATTCGCGCTGTCCTCGGCGTGCTGGTCTCGCTTGTATTGTTAGCAGGCTGTACAGGCTTCTTTGTGATTAAAGATTTTCGTGACCAACTCTCCGAAAACATCATCGATATCAGCGATTTCGACAAGGGTGGCAAGACCGACGAAGAGAAACCACCAGGGGATCCTTTCGCCGGCAAAGCACTGAACATTCTGGTTTCCGGCATTGATTCGCGTAACAACGCAGACTACGCGTATGGCGATCCCGACGAGATCGACACCATTCGCTCAGATACCACGATGATCGTGCACATCTCGCAGGATCGCTCGAGGGTACAGGTGGTGTCGATTCCGCGCGACCTGATGACGACGATCCCCTCATGCCAGTCAGCCGAAGGCTACGAGACCTACGAACACTATGGCCAGTTCAACTCTGCCTTTGCTGACGGGGCAGGCAAAGATGACATCGCCGGCGGGATCGCATGCACGAAAGCGACTGTCGAGTTATTGACAGGACTTGAGCTGGACGGGTTCGTAGTCGTCGATTTCGCTGGTTTTGCGCATATGGTGGACGCGCTCGGCGGAGTCTGGTTTGACGTTCCTTCATACATTGAGGACTACAAGTCGGATATCTACTTTGATCCGGGCTGTCAGCACCTCGATGGGCGGCGAGCTCTTGATTATGCGCGCGTGCGCTACGGAGTGGAGGATTCTGACGGGTCCGACATTGAGAGGATCAGCCGACAGCAAGCACTCGTGGGTGTCATGTTCACAACTTTGTTGTCGAAGAACTTCATCACCGACATGCCGGCATTGCTGTCGTTCCTCAAGCAGACTCTGGCGGCGCTCAAGATGTCCAGTGAATTCGCTGACATCACTGATGACGCGGGACTGCTCATGTCACTGGCAAGTATCAGCCGTGAAAACATCCAATTCCTCATGATGCCGAACACGCCAGATGACTACGACCCCAACAGGGTCATCGCAGTTGAGCCCGACGCCACTGACGTGTGGAACGCTCTTGCCAACGATGAGCCGTACCCACCTGGCAGCGAGTACCGCGATGGCAACGGCGTGATGCGCACAGTCCCCTCCCCTGAGAGTGATGGACAATCCAGTGATGACAGCTCCGGGGCATTCGACGACTCTGATAACACCGAGATTGACGGCGGTAATGCAACCAACGAGGCGCCGGGCCCTAACCCGCTGTCAGAGGATCTCTCAGATGAGTCAGCTGAGAGCACCCCAAGTTGTCCTCCGACCGGCCACTAAAGGTCAAGCCGATACGTTTCGCACGCGTCCTCGTCTTTTTTGTGGTGCCGAGTGGTCGCGTGCAAGCGACCACTCGGCACCACACTGAGCGACAGGATTTGAGACACCGATCAGGCATACGAGCACCTTGAGCCCAATACAACGTAAATTAGACACCGGTACCCATTGGCGTGCCGCGAAGTCTCTCGCTTCTATGATGCTGTGCATTCTCGATTGCATGCGACGCACTGCCGAAGAACTCAACGAGTAAGGAATATTCGACGTGACAGACCATCCCCCGTCATTTGCACCTGACCCGGGTCGGTCTCGCCCTCGTGCCAATGATGCGCACAAAACCTCCGAGCATCGCCGCATGCCAGATGCGCAGCGCTCGCCAGGCCGCAGTGCAGCGAGCCACCTCCGCACAGCATCTGATGCTCCCGCAGATCCGAACCCCGCGGCGGTACCTCAGCGCCGTTCCTTCCGTGATCCGTATGCTCGCCGGGGTACTCCTGACCCATCATCCAGCTCTTCTCGCGTCCAACAGTCCGGAGGAAGCAGCGCTACCCACGCTGATTCACATTCGCGTGCAGATCGTGGCGGCCCTGTCCACCTGGGCCGTGCGTCCTCACACAGCTCCGGCACCCAGTCCTCACAGCAATCCTCCGCTCGCAATCAGCCGGTGGAGCCAACCAGGCGCATGCCATCACACACCACGCCGCGCAATCAGCGGCACCAGCCACCCTCGTTCCTGCCGGCCGACCAGGTGCGTCAGCTTCAATCTCAACGCGCTGCGCTCTCTGGCACCAACGATGACGGGACGCCCGCGACGCCGCGCCAGCAGGCTTTTCATCCGCCACGCCAATGGACGATTCCTGAGCGTTCGCATCCAGCGCAACAGTACGGCTCGTCCGGCCCATATGGCCCCTCAGAGCCCTCCAGCTCATCCGCGCGCGACCGCGCACGCCCGCGACGCCGGCGTCACAGGCGCTGGCCACTCGTCCTCGTCATCATTCTGGTGCTCATCATCGGATGGCCGGCATTCCTCGTCTGGGATGCGAACCAGCACCTCGGGCGAGTTGACGCACTCACCACGAACGCGGACACTCCTGGCACCACATACCTGCTCGTCGGTTCAGATTCCCGGGCCGATGGAGCCGTCGCTGACGGTACCGAGGGCGCTCGAGCCGACTCGATTCTGCTGATCAACGTCGCGCCCAACAGTCAGGCCACCGCAATTTCACTGCCTCGCGACACGTACGTGTCGGATCCGGACTACGGCGACATCAAGCTCAACGCAGCCTACTCCCTGGGAGGTCCCAACCAGCTGGTCGCAACGGTCGAATCGCTTACCGGACTCACCGTGGATCACTACGTCGAAATCGGAATGGGCGGCGTGGGAACAATCGTTGACGCGCTGGGGGGCATCAATTTGTGCCTCGACATGGACGTGAATGACGAGCTGTCCGAGCTGAACTGGCAGGCCGGATGCCACGACGCCGATGGTCGCACCGCGTTGGCATTTTCACGCATGCGTTATTCAGATCCGCTCGGTGACATCGGCAGAGCCGAGCGCCAACGCCAGGTCATCACCAAGACCATCGGGACGGCCCTGTCCCCCAGTGTCCTGCTCAACCCGATAGCCACCCTGAGAGTTGAACGCGCCGGAGCGAGTTCACTCACCGCCGACAAGTCCGCATATTCAACCGACCTTGCCCGATTGGTGTGGGCATTCAAGTCAGCCAGTGACGCCCAACTCATGGGTGCACCGCCCATCGAATCCATGGGCTTTGAAATCGGATCTGGCTCAGCCGTTTTGCTGCGCGATACAACTGCGCCCGAGTTCTTCGCCAAAGTCGCACGCGGCCAGATCACGCCAGAGGACCTCAACCAGCTTGACGGGTAGGTCGCTAGTGCGGTCCACCTTGTAGTCGGCCGACACTCAATGGTGCGCGCCACCTGCAGACTAAACGAGCGCCACCGCGTGCGCACGCTCCCCTATCCTTGGCGGCGACATGACAAAGCCGCCCTCGTCACTGTCGAAAACACCAATGACGAGGGCGACCCGTGAGCCTGTAAACTCCGCCGGCTCCTAGTTGTTGGCGGGAACCTCAAAGTGACGAGGGCCGGCCTGCCACGCTTCCCAGGCGGAGCTGAGGATGTCATGGACATCCAGTTCGGGCGTCCAGTTCAGGTCCTTGCGGATACGGGACGAATCGCCGATGAGCTGAGGCGGGTCGCCGGCGCGGCGATCCAGCTCCTCGACCGGGAAATCCCAGCCCGACACTTCGCGCAAACCGTCTATGATCTCGCGAACGGACGTGCCTTTCCCAGTGCCAACGTTGAACACGCGATGTTCCGGCTTTCCATCTTCAAGAGCATCAAGTGCAGCGATGTGTGCCTGAGCCAGGTCGCGCACGTGGATGTAGTCGCGGATGCAGGTGCCGTCCGGCGTGGGGTAATCCGTGCCGAAGATCTTGGCGGACTCGCCCTTGGAAATGCGATCCAGCACCATTGGAATCAGGTTGAGGGTCGCGGGGTCTTCCAGGTCGTTCCACCCCGCACCTGCCACGTTGAAGTAGCGCAGGCCGATCCAGTTCAGGTCCCATGCGCGTTCACAGTCCGCCATCATCCACTCGGCGATGAGCTTGGTCTCGCCGTACGGGTTGATTGGTTTCTTCTCGATGTCTTCGGGGACGACCTCGACGGGCGGCATGCCATACACCGCGGCCGAAGAGGAAAAGATCATGCGGGAGACGCCTGCATCCTGCATCGCCAGAAGCATGTTGGCGAGGCCGCCGATGTTCTGTTGGTAGTACCAGGCGGGGCGCTCCACCGATTCGCCAACCTGCTTGCGGGCGGCGAAGTGGATTACTGCGTCCACGTCCTCATCGACCATGGCGTTGGTCAGAACGCCGCGAGCTTCATCGGATGCGCAATCGATTTTGATGAGTTTCGCGTCGCCGATACGGTCAGCTGTTCCGTACGACAAGTCGTCTACGACGATGACGCGTTCACCGCGCTGTTGGAGAAGCCGTACTACATGTGCGCCGATGTAGCCGGCGCCGCCACATACAAGAATGCTCATGTCACTACTGTATTACGGATTTGCATGCCAGGTCATGCGCGTGGGTGCGTGACCGCCCGACGAGTTCTCAGTGTGACCCGAGGGGCGGCGCGCATCGGTCCGAACGCTGGGCCAGTTAGATGCAGGTACTGGTTGGTGGATCAACAACGGTAGTGAAAGGTGTTAGTGCTTCTGGCCACCCAGTTCATCGCGCAGGCGTGTTCCTTTGTTCATGGCAACTGCGCGCAGATCCTGCTGGAAAGCTCGCATGTGGGCGCGAAGATCGGCAGCAGCCTCGTCGGTACCGACGCTGAGGATACGTACCGCCAACAATCCAGCGTTTCGTGCACCGCCGATTGACACCGTGGCGACCGGGACGCCAGCAGGCATCTGCACAATCGACAGCATGGAGTCCACACCATCCAAGTGTTTCAGTGGTACCGGAACACCGATGACGGGCAGTTCGGTGAGCGCTGCGAGCATGCCGGGCAGATGCGCTGCACCACCGGCACCTGCGATGACGACACGCAGACCTCGTTCGGACGCAGACCTGCCGTAATTCACCATGTCTTCAGGCATGCGGTGCGCAGAAACGACACCGACTTCACAGGCAATGCCAAACTCTGCAAGGGCATCAACGGCAGGTTTCATCGTCGGCCAATCTGAATCCGACCCCATGACCACCCCGACTAGGGGATTCTGACCGGTTGGGGTCACGATAGGAAACGCGTCGCCACCCTCGCCGCGCCGAGTGGTCGCTTGCATGCGACCACTCGTGGATTCCTCTGATGGTTGTAGGTTCATGGTGCTCCGTGTCCTCTCGTGTTGTTCATTGGTGCTTTGCGCACTCACAGCGCGCCGCCACCTCATCATCAGGCAGACCCCTGTCTTAATCTCAACGTGCCACGCCGCAGAGCGTCGCCCTCGTCAATGACGACTAGTGTGACGGGCCTAGCCATCCTCCTCCGGCTCGCCGAACAGCGCATCGACCGCCGCCTGAGCTGCGGCCTGAGCTTCTTCCACCGTAGTCGCAGATACGTTGACATGTCCGAGCTTCCGGCCGGGTCGCACCGACTTGCCGTACAGATGGATCTTTGCTTCCGGACTCGATGTCAAAGCCTGAGACAGGCCCGCGCTGGGATCGTGTCGATTCGACCCCAGTAGGTTCACCATGACCGTGGCAGGCGCCGTCATTCGTGTGCTCCCCAACGGCAGGTCAAGTACGGCGCGAAGATGCTGTTCAAACTGACTGGTCACAGATCCATCGATCGTCCAGTGACCCGAATTGTGCGGTCGCATTGCAAGCTCGTTCACCAACACGCTCGCACCGTCAACCCCATCAGCAACAAAGAGTTCGACAGCCAAAACACCGGTGACTCCCAGCTCAACTGCAATACGCTCCCCAAGATCTTCCGCCTGCCGGGCAAGCTCGGCAGAAATACCTGGTGCAGGCACCCGCACAATGGAGCAGACTCCGTTGTGTTGGATCGTCTGAGCAACTGGCCATGAGCGCACCTGACCGGATGGATTTCGGGCGACGAGGGCGGCCAGCTCCACCGTGAATGACACCTTTTCTTCAGCAAGGAGCGGCGCTCCACGGTCGAACCAATCGTCAACACCATGAGCATCGCCGACAACCCGCACGCCATGACCATCATAGCCGCCAACCGGTGTCTTCACGATGACCGGCCATCCAACCGCGTCGCCAAATGCTGCCAGTTCCTCGGGTGTGGTGACCTTCGCCCAACGGGGGCACGGAATCCCGGCGTCAGTGAGGCGTTCACGCATAGCGAGCTTGTCCTGCGCGTACAGCAAAGCCGATGCAGGTGGATTGATTGCAATGTCGGATCCAACCTGCTTCAGGATGTCCTGCGGAACGTGTTCATGCTCGAACGTCAGCACATCCGCGCCGCTGATGATCGTGCGCACAGCATCGATGTCCGAGGGGTCCCCCACCACTGAATGCACAACAACTGAGCCCGTTGCACCATCCTCAGCTTCAACCAGCGCATGTAGGTCGATTCCCAGTGCAATGGCACTTTCCTGCATCATGCGCGCCAGCTGACCACCACCGATCACAGCGATGACGGGGCGAGGTGAAGAAGGCGCTGGCGCACCGCTAGGTGCCCCGGTGGCATGAGACGCCACGTGACCATGTGGCGCTTCGAGGTTGTCGACGGCTGCTGCCGTGTTTGCGGATTCTTCGACTGGTGACTGCGCAGTATTTGATGAGCTCACACATAGAATCTACCGCCCACCCGCGGCTTCGTCACATCCCAGCGCACTAGGGTTGTGTGTGCCGAGTGGTCGCTTGCACGCGACCACTCGGCACACACAATAAAAATCAGAAGCGCCGCGAGCGCCTTCCCATTGATACCAGGGGTCCCTGCGGCATGACTCGATCGGGGTCAATCGATGCGGGAATGGCCGCGAGTGACACGGTGAATATCGGTGGCGCTGCCTGCGTCAGTTCCAGTCGCCCGCCCATCGCTTCGGTCAGGTCGTGCGCTAATCCCAGCCCAATTCCACTGGACCCGTGACCGGATACGCCGTAGTCAAAAATCTCGGGAGCCAGTTCCTCAGAGACACCCTCGCCCTCGTCACTCACATCGATCATCACACCGCGCTTCGTGGGTGACTTGCGGGAAACCACTCGCGTTTCGCCGGCACCGTAACGCAAGGAGTTTTCGATCAGTGTTGCCAGCACCTGCCCGAGCTTCGCTGCATCGGCCAGCACCGAAGCACCCGATTCATCGGTGAAAGTCAAAGTCCGACCGGCCTGCGTGAAAGCACTCTCCCACTCTTCGCGAGCCGTGTTGAATACTTCCACCACATGGATAGCCTCGGTGTGCCCGCTGGTGCGTTTGGACGTGTCGAGCAGGTCCGTCACCACGGTCGTCAAGCGCTCGACCTGTTCAAGACAGCTGGATGCTTCTTCACGCACTTCGTCTTGCTCAGCGATCATCTCGATCTCCTCGAGCCGCATCGACAGAGCCGTCAGAGGCGTGCGCAGCTGGTGAGAAGCATCAGCGGAAAAACGGCGTTCTGCCGCCAAGCGCCCCGCCATGCGCTCTGCTGTTCTGGCCAGTTCATCCTGGACCAAGTCGATTTCCTCAATGCCGGATGGCTTCACTCGCGCACGCACCATACCGGCGCCAATTTGCTCAGCCTGAGCAGCCAGATAAATCAACGGGGCGGACAGTCGTCGCGACAGCCGCTTCGCCAAAGCCCAACCAACCAGCATCGACAGCGCTGCACCACCGATGAACAGGACAATCACACCGATCACGCGACGGATCGCGGGCATCGCGGAAGTTTCCATCGTCACGATCGTCCCCAACGAAGATGATTCCGACGACCTGAGTTTAGGGCCCGAAATGGTCTCCCCCACCACGATTTCATCCTGCCCGCGAGCTTTCACACGTGTCCATGCATCAGCCTCTTCCACGATCAGCGGTGTCGCCCAGGCTTCAACCAGATGCTCAGAAATCTGTGTGCCCTCCGAAATGCGGCGGTCGGATGCACGCATGAGGGATTCGACGCGCGCATCCAGAGCATTTTGCTCACTTTGCCACGCCATAATGGAGCCGATCGTCGCGCCCGGAATACCCATCAGCAGGACAACGACTGTCACGGCAGCCAGGATCATTTTTGCTGCTCGGCGTCCCATCGTTCCCTCCGATCTTGGCGTCAGCCCATCGTTTTGTGCAAGCGCTGACCGGTTGCACCGCAACGTGTAGACACCGGTTGGCTGCGAGCGCTTACATGCGCCGGCAGGGTCTAACAGGTGTCAGCGTTGGCTCACTGCTGGGATGAGCATTCACCATTAAGCCCCGCCAATTCCAAGCGCAGCGCAGCAAGGGGAGCGCAGTAAGGGGTTAGAGCAGGAGCGGCCTAGTGACCGTTCTTTTCGAAACGGAAACCCATTCCACGCACGGTTGTGATGTATCGCGGCGATCCGGCATCGTCTCCGAGCTTGCGGCGCAGCCACGACACGTGCATATCCAGCGTCTTGGTCGACCCTGATGGGTCGGACCCCCACACTTCACGCATCAGTGCTTCACGCTCGACCACGTTACCGGCTTCACGTACCAGCACTCGCAGCAGCTCAAATTCTTTGGCAGTCAGATGCAGTTCACGCGATCCGACGAAGGCCCTATGTGCAGAGACATCGATTGTCACGTCCTGAGCGCTGATCTCACCCTCTGACACGTCACCGACCGAGCGGCGCAACAAAGCGCGCACACGAGCCAGGAGCTCAGCCAGGCGGAACGGCTTGGTCACATAGTCATCGGCACCGGCATCCAGGCCTACGACCATGTCTACCTCGTCAGTGCGAGCGGTCAGAATCAGGATAGGTGTGGGGCGGCCTTGCGAGCGGATTTCACGCGCAACCTCAAGGCCGTCAATGTCAGGCAAGCCCAAATCGAGGACAACTAGATCGGCGCCGTCAATCTCATTGAGAGCGCCTTTACCAGTGCCATGAGCTCGGACCTCGTAGCCTTCACGCCCAAGGGCGCGAGCCAGAGGCTCGGAAATCGCGGGATCGTCTTCGACGAGCAGTACTGTAGTCACGGCTTAATGGTACATCCTAGGAGCGCTCTTTCACATTACTTGACCTTTTTCATCTCAATTTGCACCGTTCTTTAACGAGGAGAACGCGGCCTTTGAGCGGGCGAGGTCACACCGTTGTCTCACGTGGCAGGTGTTTTGAGCAGGCCGGAGGCGAAAGCAGCGAGATGGAATTTTATGCGCGCAGCTTAAAACAGACGCTGTAACTGACGCGGCGCTCTCCCCTCGTCCACCACCGTTATTCGTATTGACGCGAGAGCAGGTACGGAGAGACGAGGCCGAAGCCGCGAAGTTCTGTGCTGGGGAAGGTTTCGATCGCATAGCCTTTGCCGCCTTTACCCGCGGAAACTGCCGCGGCGGTAGTCGGGTCAGTCAGGATTCGCCCAACCGGCGCGATATCCACCAGCCGAGACGCGAGGTTCACCGGCGGTCCAAATACGTCACCTGAACGGGAGAACACGTCACCCCGTACGAAGGAAGCGCGAACCGGCAAAATGTCATCATCGGCGTTAAGGCGCTCAATCAATGAGGTCACCACATTCAGTCCGGTGGGCAAATCGTCAGCAATGAAGAACACGGCGTCACCAATCATCTTGACGACTCTGCCGCCTGCTTGAGTCACAGCGATTCGGCTCGCGTCCTCAAAACGTTGGATCAGGCCAACTAGCTTGCCGCCCAGGATGGTCGAGGAGGCCGTGTATGAGACCATGTCGACAAAACCGAGGGATCGGTTCAGCGGGAATCGACGCCTGGCTGATTCGTGCCCGCGCTGCGAGACTTCATGGTCGACGCGATCTAGGAGCGAGTGCAGCTGTCGCTGCCAGGAGTATACGAGAGTCTCGCCCAGCAGGTCGACGTACTGGCGCATCTGGTCGAGTGTGACGAGGCGGGCCGCTGTATCATCAAGCCTCAGGCGGCGGACAGAATCTTCCACGAACGCTTCCACCTGCCACAACGCCAGGCGGTCGGTGATGTGGGAGTGGGCTCGGAGCAAAGACTGTGCGGTGGATCGGTCGACACTTCCATCGGCGACGAGCTGAGTCCACTTGGCGTAAATTTCCTGGTCACGGTGGGTGAAGAGCGGCGATTCGGGGTCGGCGTCCGGGAAGCCCATCGTCGTCCAGAAATCATTCACGTCGTCAACGGTTCCGCCAACCGCGTTGGCAAGGTCTTCAACGGTCAGATGCGGGATTTCGCCTAGCAATTGTTCCTCGTACTCGCGTATCGTGGCTCCCGCCCCGCGGCTCACTCCCGCCTGCACGCTTCCCCGTTCTTCCCCCGCTTGCGCCGAGTGGTCGCGTGCAAGCGACTGCTCGTGATGCATAGAAGATGGCGAGCCCGGCTGCGCGGACGGTTGATCGTCTTCTGAGGGCACAACTGAACTGGCCGGACGTGAGGGCGGGTGCTCAGAAGTTCTGCTCGACGAAGCATCACTGTGACCGTCTCGCTGATCATTGTTCATGTCGCTAATGTCAGCTTCGCACTGTCCAGTCACGCATCATTCCTCCCTTCCGTACTCGCATCCTTCTGCATCAGTATTCTGCATCGCGCAGCGTAAGCCGTAGCGTTATCTCTTCGCCTGACACACTTGTGAAAGTAGCGTTCGTATCGCCCCAACGCGGAAATTTTCCGCGATTGGCATGCCACCTGCATGAATGCAACCTTCCATAGCATAGCGCCTTATGTGTCGATCGTCACGTTCCCCGTTATCCGCGAGTGGTCGCGTGCACGCGACCACTCGTCGAAGTGACACACTAGGCGGTATGCATCTAGTTTTGGCTTCCCGTTCGCCGGCGCGCCGCGCGACGCTCCTATCAGCAGGAATCACACCGATTGTCATGGTGTCAGATGTTGATGAGAACGAAGTTCTCCGACGGCTCAAAGAAGCCTTCTCTTCGTCAAGTGACCCTGCACACGAAGACCCATCGCCTGCCGACCAAGTTCTCGCTTTGGCTCAGGCAAAATGCCTCGCGGTGGCAGACAGGCTGGCCTGCGTTTCCCTCGACAATACGGCCGTCGACGAGGTTCGTGCCGAAGATCGCACACACGAAGACCTTATCGTCGTGGGCTGCGACTCCATGTTCGAACTGGATGGCGTCATGTATGGAAAGCCGCATAACCGCCTGACTGCCATCGAACGCATCAGGTCGATGCAAGGACGCAGCGGCACGTTGTGGACAGGGCACTGCGTCGCCCTCCTGACAGCGCAAAGCCACAATTCGATTGACGAAGAGAGTGCCTCTCCCCTTGCTGGCGTGAAGCCGTCCCGTGCCCCCGAACCCGCCGCTAACACGCCCAAGTCGACGGACGTGGCCTATCAAGTTGCGCGAACGGCCGGGCGTTCAGCTTCCACAACCGTATATTTCGGCTCAATGACCGACGAAGAAATCAAAGCGTACGTTGACTCGGGTGAGCCGCTTGAGGTGGCGGGCTCATTCACGATCGATGGTCTTGGAGGGGCATTCGTCCGGGGCGTCGAGGGGGATCCCCACTCCGTTGTTGGTATCTCGTTGCCGCTCCTTCGGTCGATGCTGGCTGAGCTGGACGTATTCTGGCCCGACTTATGGGATCAGCACAACAGGCCCAACGGGCACTGACACCCATTCAAACCATTCGACGATCTCACAATATGGGAAAACCTGATCGCGTTTCAATCCTCTTGTGTGCCGAGTGGTCGCTTGCAAGCGACCACTCGGCACATGCCTCGTCGACTATCGCACCCACCTGCGAGCCGCCTGCAGCCCTCCCCCTCGCCAAAGTCCTTCCGGGAAATGCCAAGCACCGTAAACTGAGACCATGACTGAGGACACAACTGAGACCCACAATATGAACGCATGGGGAATTGGGCTGGCAACAGTTGCCGACGATGGTCACACACTGGACGTGTGGTACCCGCACCCCCATTTGGGCGAACGTTCTAACTCGGCCCCAGACGCCGAGCTCTTCGATATGCTCTCCGAACTGGAACGACGCGATGAGGCTCGCGGAGTGCACACACAGGTTGTCACATGCACCGCCGACCTAGAGGATCGCCCTCAATCCACCGCCGATGCCTACCTTCGCCTGCATCTTTTGTCCCACCGGCTCGTCAAGCCCAACACGATCAACCTCGACGGCATTTTCTCGCGCCTCCCTTCAGTTGTGTGGACGTCGGCAGGCCCGTGTCCGATCGATGACTTCGAAGGAACTCGCCTTCGCCTGCGCCAACACCTCGGCCGTCCTGTCACCGTAACCGGCGTGGATAAGTTCCCCCCGATGGTGAACTACGTCGTGCCAGATGGAGTCAGGATCGCTGACGGTGCGAAAGTTCGCCTGGGTGCCTACCTGTCGAAGGGCACAACAGTCATGCATGCCGCGTTCGTGAACTTCAATGCGGGCACGCTGGGCCGCAGCCTGATCGAAGGCCGTATCTCGCGCGGCGTTGTCATCGGTGATGGATCCGACGTAGGCGGCGGAGCTTCGACCATTGGCGCTCTGAGCGGTAGCGGCGACGACCAGGTCCGCCTGGGCAAACGCTGTCTGCTGGGCGCAAACTCCGGCTTGGGCATTCCGCTGGGTGATGACTGCGTGATCGAAGCCGGACTGTTCCTGACAGCCGATACCCAGGTGGCGCTCATGCCTGGAGGCGGCGTCATTCCGGGCGCGAACGGTCTTTTCGCAGAACCGCGAACAGTGGAGGCTCGTGAACTTGCCGGAGCCTCGAATGTTCTCTTCAAGCGCTCCGTGTCCGGCAGAATTGAAGCCCACGCGCGCGGAGGCCGCTCAATCGAGTGGAATGACCCGCAGCAGCATCATCGTGAAAACCACGAGGACGACTAGCCGAGCCGCATACTTGAGCTCTCCCCCACCGTTAGGTCTTTGAATGGAGGCCAGCCTCCTCGTGACGTGATCGTGATGCTGGGTGCAGCGACGCGTGGCGGCACGTCCGGGTGCTAATAAGCCGGAAGCCGCATCGCATTTGAGCATCACGTGGAGATAGCGGGGTAACGTCATGTTCCTCGCTCCCAGCAAATAGGACCTCCGCGATCAGTCATTTCCTAGTGGGCCAGCCAGCTTCTAGGTGCCTGGCTATTGCAGGGGTGCTGGGCGCTGCTTATGCCCGTGGTTGATACTGCACGAGGGTGGCTCACGCTATCCACAATTTCGTCATTTTTCTCATATTTTCTGTGGATTACTGCACCTTTTCAGTAAGGTCACACCCTGTAGCGCACCCAAACTTAATTGTCAAATTGGCGTCTTTTCAACGATTTCCGGGACTGCGCCGACTGGTTCCACACAGTCCACAGTTTTATCCACAGTCCTCGCGTCCAGTCGCCCGCAACTAGGCCACACAGACCGAAACGCGGAAGGAGAAGTCCCCCAGCCCTCAACAAGATCTCGCGAGTGGTCGCGTGCAAGCGACCACTCGCGAAAAAAAACAAAAACTGCGCGGACTAGCTACGCTGGCGTAACGGCACGTAGTCGCGTTCAACCTCACCAATGTAGACCTGACGGGGCCGACCGATCTTCGTTGCCGGGTCCTCCGTCATCTCCTTGTACTGCGCAATCCAGCCGGGAAGACGCCCCAGTGCGAACAGCGGTGTGAACATCTTGGTTGGGAAGCCCATCGCCGAGTAAATCAGGCCAGTGTAGAAGTCAACATTGGGGTACAACTTGCGTTCCTTGAAGTAATCGTCATTCAAGGCAATATCCTCGAGCTCCATCGCGACATCCAGCATCTCATCGCGTTTGCCCAGACGAGACAGCACATCGTGAGCCGTTTCTTTTACGATGGCCGCCCTCGGATCGTAATTCTTGTACACACGATGGCCGAAGCCCATCAAGCGCACGCCCTCTTCCTTGTTCTTAACCTTCTCAACGTAGGACTGAACTGATTCGCCCGATTCGATGATCTGGTTGAGCATCTTCAGCACGGCTTCGTTGGCACCGCCGTGAAGCGGACCTGCCAGCGCGCCAATTCCTGCTGCCACTGATGCATACAGGTTGGCTTGCGAGGAGCCGACGAGGCGGACGGTGGACGCGGAGCAGTTCTGCTCATGATCGGCGTGCAAAATGAACAATGTGTCGAGAGCATGCACCAGCGCCGGATCAATGTCATAGGACTGGTACGGCATGCCGAACGTCATACGGATGAAATCCTCGGTGTAGGAACGTTGAGCATCTGGGTACAGCAGTGGCAGGCCGGCGGCTCGCTTCGCGATGTAGCTGATCATGGTGGGAAGCTTCGCCAGCAGCAATACGAGCGCCACGTTGAGTTGCTCGGGGTCGCGCGGATCCAGCGTGTCCTCGTAATAGGTGGCGAAACCGGCGACACCTGCCTGGAGGATCGCCATCGGGTGCCCGCGGTGCGGGAATGCTGTAAAGAACGCCTTGAAATTCTCGTGAAGCAGGCGGTGACGCTGGATACGACGGATGAACAGCTCAAGTGTCTGCGCGTCGGGAAGTTCACCATAAATCAGCAGGTAGGCAACCTCGAGGAAGGAGGAATGCTTCGCGAGCTGTTCAATGGGGTATCCACGATAACGCAGGATTCCTTTCGCGCCGTCAATAAACGTGATGGCAGACTCGCACGATCCGGTGTTGACGAAGCCGGGGTCCAACGTCACAACGTCAGTGTCTGAAAGCATTTTCGTGATGCGTACGCCATCAGAGCCGGCGGTCGCATGGACGCGTTCAAGCGGCAGCGTCTTGTCACCAATAGTCAGGCAGCCGTCCGGTTTAGTTTCGGCGTCATGTGGCTTTGACGAGGACGGGGCTGCTTTCGTTGACTGATCGGAAGCTTCAGTGCTCATCGGTATGTACTACCTCCTCAAACAGGCGCGACTACATCGACGCATGGGCTTATAGTCCTACTTTAATACCCCCGAGGTCAGCTCGCGCAGGGATCTCACATCCAGTAGCGCAGCCCCATCCTCGTCGCATTGGATCTTAGCGACTATTCGCGCTCGCAAACCCGTCAGAAATGAGGCGGCGGGCCGCAGATTGGATGCATTCGTCGGTTGCGGTCAGGGAGACTCGTACGAAGTTGGTTGAGCGTTCTCCGTAGAAGTCGCCTGGTGCCACGATCATTCCACGCTCGGCAAACCAATCGACAAGGTCCCAGCCGTTCATGCGTCCACTCGGATCGCTCACCCATAAGTAGAGACCTGCTGCCGAGTGCGGGTCGACGCACAGCCCCGCGTCCTCAAGGGCACGCTTCAAAATGGTGCGGCGAGCTCCATACAGGGCGTGCTGGTGCTCAACGTGGTCGGTGTCCGTGAGTGCGACAGCCATCGCGTGCTGTATGGGCGCGGGGAGGATCATTCCCGTATGGCGTCGCACGGTGAGAACTCGAGAGATCAGGTCGCGATCCCCCGCCATCAGTGCGGCTCTGTAGCCAGCCAAATTGGACTGTTTCGACAGGGAGTACAGGACTATGATTCCGGTTGGGTCACCGTCGCAAATGTCGCGATCAAGCAAGGATGGGACACCCTCGGAAGTAAAAGGAGCCTGCCAAGGCAAGGCGGCGTAGCACTCATCCGAGACCACTATCGCGCCCTTCTCTCTCGCCCATTGGACGCTTGCATGCGACTTCTCGCGAGTGAGGACGTGCCCAGTGGGGTTCGACGGTGAGTTCACCCAGACGAGGGATGCGTCAGGCCACGTGTCGACGCGCTCTGGATCCACGCGGATGCATCGCGCACGGATGAGGCGGGCGCTGATGTCATATGTAGGGTAGGAAACTTCCGGCACAAGGATGGTGTCATCGCTAGTCAACCCCAGTTCGAACGGCAGCCATGCGACCGCTTCCTTCGACCCGATCGTCGGAATGACGGCCGCCGATTGTGCAGTTGCCTCCCGTGGAGATTGGAGAGGAACCATACCTCGCTTCGATGCCCACAGAGCCATTGCCTCCTGGAGTTCCAGCGTGCCTTCAACCCGAGGATATCCAGCAGCATTAGTGGAATTGGCGAGGGCGTCCTGGATGATCGTGGGTGTGGGGTCGACCGGTGTGCCGATCGAAAGGTCACACACTCCACCGGGATGCTCCGCGGCGCGTGCGCACGCCGGTTCCAGACTGTCCCAGGGAAAGTCAGGCAAATTCAAGGGACGGAGCAGAGCATTCATACAAGTCTCCAGCAAATAAGTGGCGAGTGGTCGCTTGCACGCGACCACTCGCCAATATAGTCATCACAGCGATGCACTGATGGGACTGCCTCAGTTTTGGGACAGGTACTCCTCGTTTTGAGGCGGAAGACCCTGAATCATCTCATCGTCGAATTCTTGTGCTCCGACACGCTGCGCGCCGCCTGGCGAGCCGAGATCTTTGAAGAAGTCGACATTCGCGCGGTAATAATCCGACCATTCTTCGGGAAGGTCATCCTCGTAAAAAATGGCCTCGGTCGGGCACACAGGTTCGCATGCCCCGCAATCAACACATTCATCGGGATGAATGTACAGCGATCGTTTCCCCTCGTAAATGCAGTCCACAGGGCATTCATCCACGCAAGCACGGTCTTTGACGTCCACGCAAGGTTGCGCGATGACATACGTCATGAGATCCCTCCCTCTTCTCAACGCGACGTGCACTCGAGGCCATCACATATCCCACGGGACTGCCGGCTCATCGCACAGCTCGACGCGTTGACTATATTAGTGCCACTATTATCACTCATATGCGACAGCATTCAGGCTGCGACCACCATTTGCGCGTGGACTCTCAGCGATTTCTCCTGTAAAGACGCCACTTAGTCGCAGTGGCGCCCAATCAATCAAAGAAAGCTCATGTTCTCAGAAAACACGTCACAACCTGCCAATAGGGCTCAACACGGCTTTCCTAAACAACCGCCTGAGCTTCCTTGGATGAGATGGGCAGTTGGCACTCGGGTCGTGGTGAGGTATCGCGAAGGCGAAGGCTTTCGCGATGCTCTGGGGACTTTACTGGAAGTTGCGCCCGACCACGTTACTATCGAGGCGCGGCGGGGAATCGTTCGTGTCGAAGCGGACACGATGGTGACCGGAAAAGTCGTCCCTCCTGCGCGCTGGTAGCAGGGCACGAAAAGGCAACCATCCCTGAAATTTCGCCGAGTGGTCGCTTGCACGCGTCTACTCGGCGAAAAAACCTAGACTACTTATCTTTACGACGTTGACGCGCTGCGATCTTAAAACGCTCCTGCGAATCCAACACGACCTTACGAATACGAATCGCCTCAGGCGTGACCTCAACACATTCATCATTAGACGCGAACTCCAGCGACTCTTCCAGCGTCAATTTTCGCGACGGAGTCAACGTTTCATACACATCAGCGGTGGCCGAACGCGTATTCGTCTGCTTCTTCTCACGCGTGATATTGACGTCCATATCCTCGTTACGGGGATTCTCCCCTACAACCTGACCTTCATAAACCTCTGACCCCGGCTCAATAATGAACGATGCGCGCTCCTGCAGGTTGGTCATCGCGTAAGGCGTTGCCTGCCCTGCACGGTCAGCAACCAAGGAGCCGGTCAGCCGCTGCTCAATCGTCCCCTGCCACGGAGCGTATCCCTCCGAAATTGACGAGGCGATTCCCGTTCCACGAGTTTCAGTCAAGAAACGCGCACGGAAGCCAATCAGCCCGCGGGCAGGGATCGTGAACTGGAGGCGGATCCAACCACTCCCGTGATTAGCCATCGAGTTCATGCGGCCTTTACGCTGAGCCATCAGCTGGGTCACCGCGCCCAGATACTCCTCAGGAATGTCGATGGTCATCTGCTCCATCGGCTCGTGAACTTTACCGTCAATTTCCTTGGTCACAACCTGTGGTTTACCGACAGTAAGCTCAAACCCTTCACGCCTCATCTGTTCGACGAGGATTGCGAGCGCAAGCTCGCCTCGTCCCTGAACTTCCCACGCGTCGGGCCGAGAAGTCGACAAAACCCGCAACGACACGTTACCCACCAGTTCACGATCGAGACGGTCCTTAACCTGGCGAGCAGTCACTTTCGCACCCTTGACACGCCCAGCCAGCGGCGAGGTGTTGATTCCCACGGTCATGGAAATCGCGGGGTCATCCACCTTGATCAAGGGAAGTGGACGAGGATCGTCGAGGTCGACCAGCGACTCACCGATCGTAATATCGTCGACGCCGGCAATTGCAACGATCTCGCCGGGGCCAGCCTCTTCAGCAGGTACGCGCTCCAAACCTTCTGTGCGTAGTAGCTCCGTGACGCGAACAGACTTGATGGTGCCGTCATGACGGGCGAGCCCGACGTTCTGTCCCTTTTTCAGGGTGCCGTTGTGCATGCGCAGCAACGCCAGACGCCCTAGGAAAGGAGAGGCATCGAGGTTGGTGACATGGGCTTGTAGAGGAGCCCCCTCGTCGTAACTGGGACCGGGAATACGTTGCAAGATGGTTTCAAAGAGTGGCTCGAGGTCTTCTTCCGGAAGCTTGCCGTCGCCGGGATTCGTCAATGAGGAGACGCCTGCTTTAGCTGATGCGTAAATCACGGGCACGTCCAGCAATGCATCAACATCCGCTTCCACGCCTTCGTTCATGAGGTCTTCAGCCAAGGACAACAGAAGGTCAGTGGTTTCCGAGACGACCTCTTCAATGCGCGAATCGGGGCGGTCCACTTTGTTGACAACAATGACGACCCGCAGTTGAGCTTCGAGGGCTTTGCGCAGGACGAAGCGTGTTTGCGGCAGCGGACCTTCAGAGGCATCGACGAGGAGGACGACGCCGTCGACCATGGACAGCCCGCGTTCAACCTCGCCGCCAAAGTCGGCGTGACCTGGGGTGTCGATGACGTTGATGGTCACGCCTTCGGTCAGACCGAGTTTTTGCGCAGCGGGCCCGCGGTAGTGCACAGCGGTGTTCTTGGCGAGGATCGTGATGCCTTTTTCACGCTCAAGATCACCCGAGTCCATGACGCGTTCGCCGGTCTTTTCCACCGAATCATGTTCGGAGAAGGCTCCTGATTGCCAGAGCATTGCGTCGACAAGCGTGGTCTTCCCATGATCCACGTGGGCGACGATAGCGACGTTACGAATGTCCTGACGCACAGGCATTGCCTGCCTCCTTTATGGCGACGATCGAAGAAAATGCGCCGAGCGGACCCGTGCAAGCGACCACTCGGCAATAAACGTCTGGGGTTGCCAGTTGAGTGTAGGGGTCGATTCCTCTTCACGCAGCTGTGCACACGAAATACCAGATTAATCACTCATCGGCGTCTCCGATAGAGACGAGCATGCGAAATCGAACACTTTACGACACGCAATGTGTTCCGTTTCATCCTGGAACTGCGGCTCTTATCGACCACGACGTCTCATCGTGTACTTGTTCTCATCCCCTAAGGTCGAAGCGGCTTGGTCAACATCGCGACGTTTCGGCCGCCGCTCGGTCTAGGGTCAGCACACCGCCGCCACTTGCCAGCTATGGCTCACCGACTCGTCCCGCGTCCACGCATTTCGACGCCGATCAAAAAGCGCCTTCTTCCACGAGCGCCGCATGGGAATGGAAGCCGAATGGCCTAACAGCTGGGCAATCCTTCTTTCGAGATACGGCGTCTCGCCGCGAAGATCTTTACGACGAACCACGAGGATAGTCCACCCAGCCTCTTCAAGAACCTGGAGCCGCCAGCGGTCATGTTCGGCCTGTGGACCAGTTTCCGGATGGAACTCCTCGCCAAAATATTCGACACCTATCTTCACCGCTGCGTTTTTTAACCCGCTTGAGATCTCACCAGTAGCCCCTCCGGGCACATGGTGCGCGCCCTCGCTCCGCACCCCTGTCGAGTCCGCCCTCGACCGTCCGAGGCTGCATATTTGCAGCTTCGAGCGCCCACCATCTTGTGCAGGCAGGCACCATCCCAGATCGATTCGGAACGAGCCTTTACCGCTGGCATGCCCTCCACACAAGTTGGTGCTGTTCTGCGGGCAAACGAGGGACTCTTCGCTGTCCGTCACCGAGTCCCACGCCTCACTCATGCTCCTACTTTTCGCGATTCGGCCTTGCTGTGTGGCGCTGACACGCACAGGGATTTGAAGAATTGGACGGGGAAGGCCTGCTTCACGTAAACGCAGACGAAGGGCAGTTTCCTGAACTGATTCGGATCTGATGTCGGCATTGTTAATCGCAGCACGTAAAATCCGTACACCTCGCCTGCCGGACCTCGCCTGCGCGGCCTCTACCAGCTCGTCCACTGTTACGAGTCCCTGGCGCAAAAAGCCTTCAATCCACGCTGTCGCGAGGTCAATCGTCGCTCCCATCGCAACATCGCACACTGTGCGCAAAGCGCTCGTGACGCGCATGCCCTCCATGCTCACGATTTCGCTTTCATCAACTTCCATAACTCTGCATGCAACACCAGGTCGGCGTACTGCGCGAGTGCCGGCCGGACGAAGCACACAGATCCGAAAGGCGTCATCAGCCTCATGGCTATCCCGCACACTAACCCCATACATTAAAGCGGCGGTTTCACCGGCAAAAACAGCATCATCAGGCAAAATCGCCGCGACCGCATGCATCATTTCGCCGTCGAATAGCCGGCGCGATACATACCATCCGCGCGCCAGGTGAACAATGTGTCCAGAGCGGCACGCGCTCTCAATTTGTGAGGTTTCCACTCCAGCCCGCCGCAGTTCATATGTCGATGTCACGACGCGCGAGCCAACCATTTCACGATCGGCACACATGACCGAGGGAGGCTGCGTCACTCCGCCGAGTTCTTTAAGGTCTGTCTGCCACTGCTCGAGGGTGCGCGAGCGGAAACGCAAAACCGGTGAACCACGCGAGGCAGCAAAGCGCTCGCAGTGCGTCAAGGTTCGGATCCCCTCGCGAATGGGCCTCGTAGCAGATGAGCCCGAGTTCTCGCCGTGGGTATCGCCACGCGCCTCTTTCGACTCCGTGGGGATCGTGACTGTGCCATTGCGTCGGAGTTCTGGCTCGCTGTTTACGCCCTTCCTAGTGGTCATGGCAGCCACTGTGCACTACGACGCGGCCACCTGGCAGTGGCCGTCACCGAGTTGTGGACGTGGCCTCCACGGGTGAAAGTAGTGTGGATAAGACCATAGCCAGCCACATGCCTGTGGATACTGCTCATCCACGCACGCGGCACCTCCCCAGAATTACTGATTCACCAACTCCGCCCCCTCCCTCGCACCGCTTCGGGCTCCTGTAGTTCACGGTGAAGACAACAGCGCATCAGCTTCCCTCGCCAATGCCCCACCGAATGGCGCACAGCCCGAATGATGTTGTTCCTTCTTGTGCAGCCCGCATGGCGAATGCGCCCATGAAAGCCTGTTTCGCTCTACTCTTAAACCATGACGGATTCATCAGCACTTCCCACTCCCCTTAACTTGGAAGGTTCATCCTCGCGGGCGTCGATCTCCCCGTTCGGCGCTCAGGTACTCGAGTGGACGGTTGACTCTGATACACCCGTGATCTGGATGTCTCCGCTGGCAGCACACGATGGTGTCCGTACGCCACGAGGTGGGGTCCCAATATGTTTGCCGTGGTTCGGAGCTCATCTGAGTGATCCTGAAGCTCCCAAACACGGTTTCGCGCGCACCGCTATGTGGACTCAGATCAGCCCAGATCCTGCCGACAAGGACATTGCGCGCGGGGAAAGCGACTCCACGTATGCCGAATTCGCCCTGGCTCATTCTCCTTCACAGAATTCCAGCCAGTCGGACCAGCCAGTCCAGCCAGGCGCCGACGGCTATTTTCCTTTCAGTTTCGAGGCGAACCTTTCGATCGACGTAACCGATTCCCTGATGATGAGGTTGACTGTGACAAACACAGACACTCGACCGTTTACCTTTCAGGAAGCTTTCCACACCTATGTGGCGGTTGGCGACATCAAAGACGTCACGATTGAGGGCCTCGACGGCGCTTTCTACGACGACAAGTCGCTTGCACGCGACCACTCGCGCAAGCAAATTGGTGAGGTGACGTTCGTACGGTACACGGACCGGATCTATCACTCTGATGCGAACGTGCAGATCCGCGATCCCCGTTTCCGGCGGATCGTCTCGATTGAAAAGTCCGGCTCGGCCAACACGATCGTGTGGAACCCCTGGTCAGACACGGTTGACCAATTTGATGATCTTGAATCGCGCGCATGGCAAGAGTTTGTTTGTGTCGAGTCCGGCAACGTTGCAGACGAAGCGATCGAACTCGAACCCGACCAGTCTCACACCATGACTGTCTCGATTTACGTTGACTCGATGGAGTGAGCAGCGATCCCTCACCGAGGAGCTATGGCACAGCGCCTCACTCGCGAGGTCGCACCAAATCCTTGCTCACCAGTGTCACCTAAACCTCACTCTCCGAAGTGCCCTAGATCCTCACTCCCCAATACCGCCGCTTAGCCCCACTGAACAGCGCTGCCCCACCGCCTCAGTCGACCTCGTCAGGTTCTCCCGCGCTGGGTAGAAGCCACTCGGAGTCAGGACGAGCGACGAGGCGGGCATTCGAGTACGCCATCTCCAATGTCAACACGGTGTGTCCGCGGTATATGCGCTCATTAGCCTTAGACACTACCAGCGCCAGATCTGCTCGACCATCACTGTCAAGATCCAACGGCATCAGGAACTGTGCCGTATCTTCAGGCGCGGCCGGATACCACTGAGGCACGACCACTTTATAGTTGCGGCGAGTCTTGCGCAGCGCCCAGTTCACCGCAGAATCAAGCGCCTGTCGCGCGCGGACCGGGTTCGCCTGCAAATCCAGTGGAAAGCGGTCAATGTTATCGCCCAGGATGTGACTGTAAGCCAATTTGAGTTCGCAGCTGCAGTCGTATACGAGGTCGCCAGCTGTTCTCACGTACTGTGCCATCTGCGGCAAGGGGTCAAAATTAGCCAGAAGATCTCTGTTGGATTCGGTCACCCATCCCTTGAAAAACCAATCTTGCGCGTCATCGTTGCGGAAGTGGTTCCTCTCAAAAAGTGCAAAGAGCTCCTCTGAAAGTGCAGTCAGCAGTCCAGTATTAAATGCAGCGTATTGCCCATCAGCGCTCACATCGATCTTGTCTTCGGTGACGAGGCGCTTGTACGTGTAGTTGACATAGTTGTTGAGGATCGGATGGTCGAGTGACCGGGTCGCCTCGCCCCAGTCTTCGTCCTCGGCAAGCGCGGCAAGCTCGTTCAGTGTCTGGTTCCACGCCAAGAGCGGACTGTAACGAGGCGCAGCGCCGCGCTCGTATTTCACACGAAACGGGAAAAAAGCAAACTCACGGAGCCGATCCGGATTTCCATTCGTCACGTAAGCCTCCTCAGCAGGTTCGAGGTTTTCCAGTCCTCGCATATAGTACGTCACTCCTGATCTCTTATTCAGCGCCTGTGCCGACGCGCGCTCGCACCCAACTGTGCGGCTGGCTCGCGCCCAAGCTGGCGATTGCCTCGCCTCTCTCTCGGTGAGAATCCGACGTGCGCAGAGACCACTCTATTCACACGTTGAACCGGAATTCGACCACGTTTCGCACGTCGCGTACATCACGATGCGAACGATAGTGACTTGCATTGATTTGGAGAGGTGTGATAAGCTCGAACCAATTCATCGCGTCGAGCTTTTGAAGGTCGGCACTCCGTGATATCTCCACGGTGAGAGAAGAAGTCTGGGGCGGTATGAGATTGGCCGTCTGGGGGGTCGCGAAACCCCCACACCATCCTCGACGGGATGGATGGTGCTGAGAATTGAGCCGCGCCCACCCGGGCAGGTCGCTCTCCCGTGCGAGCGACAACAGGGGTTGCTGACCAAAAAACGGCAGTGACCAACCCCTTTCACAACGTGTGTGAAAGGGGCATTTTCATGTCGCCGGAAACTTCTTTGAGCACCGACTCAGACCGGACACTCTCGTCAGCCGAAGCTGCCGAGTTCCTCGGGGTAAACCCCAAAACATTGAATAACTGGCGCTCGCAAGGCAGGGGGCCTGCATACGTCAAGTACGCGGGTGCTATCGACGGCCTCGGTCGGCAGCGCGGCACCGTCGGCTACCGGCTCGCAGATCTTCGCGAGTACGTAAATACGCATCGCGTGAGCACGACGAGCTCCGACGAGTTGATCGCTCGCCACATCAAGGCTCTCGTTGATGCAGCTCCTCGCCTGTCCGACGAGCAAATCGCTCGCCTCCGTTTCGCGCTTGGGGGTGCAGCATGAACTACGCACAACAGAACCCCCGCATCCAGGGGGACACGGGGGCTCTCGAACTCACTCCCCAGAATAGCATTGAAGATGACGCCATTGAAAGCCTTATGTGCTTGATCGACAAGGGCGCGTTTATAACCCCGAGCGAATTCTACAGCCTCGTCTCGGAGACAGTGATCCGCTGGGCGAACGCCGAAGGTCTGATGGGGCACAATCGTGGCCGTTGTATGGATCGCAAGGCTTTTGATTTGATCCGTAACTTTCTCGCGATCATCAAGGCGAATAAGGGTAGCTGCGTCGTCAGGAGCGCGCCGGAAAATCTGCCGCCTTTTATGCTCGCGCAGTTCATCGCCTCCGAGCACCGCGTGGTGCTCGTCGGTGAAGATACGGATGAGGTCGCCAAGATGCCACTCATGCGCTACCACACCTCTGGCCGATTCGAGGGTACATATCGCGAGATCACTGAGCGTGAGGGCGTGCGCGAGCTGCTTTCGTCTTACACGAAGACGGCGAACACGTACCTCGTGAATGAGGTCTACGCGCAATTGCGTTGTCTCGCGCCAATGGTCGCCGAGTGTACAGAGCCGCATCTTGTTCCGGTGGACAACGGCATCTACAACGTCGAGACTCGCACGCTTGAAGCGTTCTCGCCGGATCGCGTGTATTTGACCAAGTGCATGACGCCATACAACCCGAATGCTGTCTCCCCGATCCGCACGTTGAAGGACGGCTCGCCCTGGGAGTTTAATGCCTGGCTGGCTGATTTGTTCACGGGAGATATGGAACGGGTTGCTCTTGTTTGGCAGACGATCACGGCGGCGCTTCGAGTCCATAAGAATTACGACAAGGCGGTCTGCTTCTACTCGTCCAAGGGCGAGGGAGGCAAGGGCACGCTGCTCGTGCTCCTGAAGGAGCTCGTAGGTGCTGGCAACTGGGCCTCTGTGCCTATCAAGAAGTTCTCTGACCGGTTCGGCACAGAGCCTCTCTTTGGCAAGTCGGCGGTCTTCACGGACGAGAACTCGGTGAGCGTCTTCACCGAGACTGCGGCCGATTTGAAGCAGTACATCACTCATGAAGTCATCACGATCGACCGGAAGAACCAGCGTGCCGTCCAGTGGCGACCTCGCGGGGTCATGGTTCAGTGTTTGAACGATCTTCCCGAATTCGCGGATAAGACCGACTCATTGTGGCGACGGTTCGCATTTCTGCCGTTCGACAAGTGCTTCACGGGCGCTCGTGATTCATCCATCAAAGACAAGTTCATGCGTGATCCTGAAGTTCTGGAATACGTCCTGAAGATCGCGCTGGAGCTGCCCGACTTCGACGACTTCATCGTCGGAACGAAGGCCGTAGAGCTCGGCGAGGATGTGAAGCTCAACAACGATCCTGTGCGTGCTTGGTGGAGCGAGAACTCGCACCGACTAGTGTCCAATGTCTTGCCGGTCGAGTTTTTATTCGCGACGTACGTCGCCTGGTCCAAACAGACCAACCCGTCGGGTCGTTTGATTTCATATCGGAAGTTCCGTGACCGCTTGAAGGTCATCCTCGACGGCGAGAGCACACCCCACTTCAGACTCATGGGACGCGACGAGAACCCTGTCATGTGGGGTCAGTACTGGGACGACGATGAACCACTCGCCAAAGAGTACGGCTATGCCTTGGGAATCGATTGGGGGGATACGTCCGCCGGTCACCCGTTGTTCTTCGACAACCACCCTCGCGGTCGCGGCCTCGTTCGTCTTCAGCCGGTCACCACCATCTAGCCCCCACGCCGAGTGGGCACCGGCATTACTTCACTATTACGAAAGGAAGATCATCATGTCGAATCTTGATAAGGAGATCGCGGACGCTCTGGCGAAGGTCGAGCGCCTTCGCAAGAAGAAGCGCGTGGCCGAGGAGAAGGAGCGTTCACGTTTCGCCGAGGCGATCATGAGCACCCTCGATGAGATCGAGGACGCCGACTCTGTGAGCGTTCGTGCTCTAGTCGATCGAGCACAGGCGAGGATCGACGAGCAGAACGCGAAGCGTCGTCGTGCTGCCGCTAAGGCAGCAGCGACTCGCCGTGAGGCGAGCAGCGAAGCGTCGAACGAGTCAAGTTCTCAGCCCGGTTGGGGTGAGGAACGATGACGAGTCTCGACGCGAGCTTGCTGGGGGGATCCAAGGGGGCGGGCACCGACCCCCTTGGCCAGCACGGGATGTCGTCAGACAGACCGTCTGCTGGCCGACGGGCGGTACCACCTCGAAGCTCGACTCAGAATGAGGCGAGCGGTAAGAGTGCGCTCGTCCAGCCGGAGGTCACCAAAACGGACGAGGTCGAAGACCAAGTCTGTGGCGGGGACCGGAGGATCGCGAGGCGTGAGCCTCGCGGCACGCGGGTGACTGTCAGGTTCTCCGAAGGAGAAGCTGCACAGCTCGCCCGTGTGGCCAATCGCTACCGGCTCTCCGAGTCGGGAGCGATCAGGGCCGCCGTCGATCATCTCGACGGCGCGCCCGTGCCGAAGCTGGTCAATCGCGACGTGTTGCGATTGGTCGGCGAGGTCAACGCCGTAGGCGTCAACGTCAACCAGCTCGCCCGGCAAGGGTGGGCTGGTGCAGCACCGTCGGTCGCTCGCCTCGACGAGGCGACGGCTGCGCTGCTGCGCGTCGTGAAGGAGTTGTCGGCATGAGTATTACGAAGCAGACAACGACCGTGCGAGCAGCAGCGGCGATCATGTATGCACACTTCGGGAAACCTGCCAACGTGAAGCAGTCGCGAGCAGCTGCGTGGCGCTCAGACTTCCACAACCCGTACGACGCCATCGTCAAGATCGAGTCGATACTCAAGGGCACTGGTCGCAAGAACCAGGCGCTCATGGTGATCCAGTCGTTCTCGGCTGACGAGCTCGACCCGAACGATCCGGCAACGCCGCAGATCGTCGCTGACGCTGCTTATGCGTTGGCGAAAGAGGTTGCACCGAACAGTCCGTGTGATGTCGTGGTTCATCTCGACTCCGAGGGTGGGAATCCCCACGCGCACGTGACCATCGCGAACGTCGATCTCGTAACGGGGAAGGCAGCCCGTGAGAACGGACTTGCTCATTGGGTTCTGAAGCGCGCCAATGACAAGATCATGCGCGCAATGGGCTTGCAGGTCCTTGAACCTGACGCTCTCGCACACGACGTGAACCGTGCCCGCTCTGGCAAGAGCGCCGCAGGTCTCAGCGTTGACCAGCTCGACAAGTCCACTTGGAGGGAATACCTCGCCGATCGCGTTGACGAGGCCCTGCTCGATCCGCGCTCAGTGGACTTCGAGACTCTTCGTGAGGTCGCACGCGAGCACGGCGTAAGTATCGAGAAGAAGACGAGCGCAAAGAGCGAGGCCGAGGGCCGCGATCCCTCGGTCACCTACGCCCTTGTCGGCGAGAACGGCAACGTGCGCCGGTTCGGTCGGTCGAAGGCCGCCTGCACGGCCCGCAAGCTCGGTGCCGATTACCAGTGGAGCGTTCTTCACAACACCATGAACGAACGCATTATGCGAGAACAGGAGATAGAAGATGTCCAGAGCTATGGAAAAGATGACCACCAGCTCGACTCTGCCCTCCGTGAGCTCAGAGCAGCTGAAGAAGATCGAGGAATTACTCCTCGCCTTGGTCGAGTCACAGAAAGATTTGGGGAAGAGGTTAACGTCCGTCGAACAAGAGATGATCACGCGCACGAACGCGTTGAAATCATCGATGCAGACCTCGGAGGTCTCGCTGCCCGACTCGCTGACGAGCGACGTAAACGAGATCAGGAAGACGCTCAACAAGCAGAGCGAGACGCTGAGCACGCTCGGCGAAACCGTGAGCGACAAGCGCGTCGTGAAAACGAGCGACGGCTCCAGCGTGAGCGCCTCCGAGCTGCAAGCACATTCGATGATGAAGCAGCTCAGCAGCGATCTGACGAAGACGACTTCGGCCTTGGGTGAGCTCACCGCCCAGGTGAAGGCGAAGAGCCATGTCTCGCTGAACGCTGAGAAGGTTGCTGAGGTCATGTCTCAGCGGGTCACGCAGCACTTCGATCACGCCGTCCAGGAGCCAGTGGACGGCCTCAGGAGCGATCTCCAGGGCTTTCGTGACGAGATGGGCGCTCTGGGCTCTGACAAGCTCTCAGAGGTGCGTACAGCGGTCGAGGAGTCGCTCAGCGAGCTCAACGAAGCCCGCCGGAACATCGAGGCAATCGAACGCCGAGTGACGTTCGTCGGCATCTCGCGGCTCGCCCTCGCGGTGCTGCCGCTGTTCGCCTCGCTGCTCCTCGTCGGTGGCCTTGTGTGGGGTGTCGGGAACTTGTTCGGGATTGGGCCACTGTTTGGGTGGGCCTGGGCATCGTTCGTTGCAGCTGAGATGTGGTGGGCGAAGGCTCTCATCGCGGCCGCGACGCTCGGGGGCGCAGCCCTGTTCGTCTGGCTCGTACTGCGTGTGAGCCAGTGGGTCTACGAGGAGCTCAGGTGAGGAAGGAGGTGATAAGGATGGTGAAACCTGTGATTGGAACGGGCATCAAGCTCGGGAAACCGCGTGTGCCGGACGAGCGTGAGAAGCGCTCTGAGCGTCTCGACGCGAAGGTTCGCGAGGATGAGAGCGTCGCGGAGTATCAGCGCCGCGTGCTGGGCCAGATCGAAGGGCTCGATTGGGGCTCGGCTGAAACGGAGCCTGAGCTGTGAGAGCGAGGAAAGCAAGACCCCGGTCACCGAGGAGGTGGCCGGGGTTCTTTTATGGGCGATAGATGGTCAGGAAAACACCAGGGTGCTTTCGAGGGCTCATGATGGGTTCTCTTTGACCATGAAAGAACCGCAATAGCAATGGGTACTTACTGGGTACTTCTTTGGGCGACGAGAGGCGAAACGATCTCCCCGGAAGCCGTGAGGCCTCCGGGGAGATCAGTCAGCAGGAACGGAACACGAAGACCCCTCCGTCAGAGGCGTCGGCGACGGCGTAGTCGAAGGCGAGGTCGCGGGTCCAGGAGTCCCAGTTGAAGTAACGCTGAGTATCCTCAGGCCAGCCGTCGGTGAGGCCGATATCTTCGGCGAGCTGGACGGCATAATCGTCGAACGAGTCCCACTCGCCCTGGTATGCGTCCTCGAAGTCCGAGACGCATGGCAGGCCATCAGCGTCCGCCATGTAGCAGCCGGACTCGACCCACGCCAGAAGTGCAGGCCACTGCGCCTCGCCGACCTCCTCGAACAGCTCACCCCACGGGACTGAAGCGGTGGGAGACATCTCGCCGGTTCCTCGCGGGAAGCCTTCGAGGTCGAACACCCAGAGCTCCTCGTGAGTCGTCGGGACGCCGTGCAGATCATCAGGTGTGAGGTCGCCAGCGTCTGCGGCATCGACCCACTCACCCACGAGACGACCCTCGTTGTAGCAAGCGAGGCATCCGATCCAGACACGCGGACGGACGACGGTAACGGTTGAACAGGACATGAGAACCTCCAAGCTCGGCGGAGACCGGGCCGGGCAGTCCAGCTCGGAAAAGGACGCACGTGAACGACCCGATCTCCAGTGACGTTCTCGGGGTCGCAAGCGACCCGTAATCGGGCCAATCGGCGCGCTGCGCGCACAAGGATGGGCCAACATTCGGGAAAGCGAGACAACACATCTACCGGCGAGCACGCGAGGGTGAGAGATGAAATGTGGGGCAAGTGCACACATTTGTGTGCAATGTGTGCACCTATGTGTGCACGGACTTTTGCCCGCTATATCAACGAAAAGTCCTTATCTGCACACATTGCACACATCTTTCTCACTCATTGCTATAGGGAGAAAACAGCACTACATATTGTTTCTATAGAGGGTGTAATGCGTTCAGATGTGTGCATGTGTGCAAACACCGAGTTTGCCTTGGTATCTCAACGAAAAGTGCTGCACACATGATGTGTGCACAATGTGTGCATGTGTGCACCATCGCGTGATGTCGGTCTCATTCACCTGCTGCCGACCATCCTCATGGCACTCACTTTGCGTGCTCGCCCTTCTGTGAGGATGATCTCGCGCCCCGAAGGGGCGCTGTATAGTTGCTCCTTATCGCGCCCGCCAGGGCGCGGTCTTGGGTGTTTCAAGAACCCACCCGCAGCACCACGGGGAGCCTCACCGAGAAATCGTCACTTCCAGGCGATCTCAACAGACTCGGGATCAAACCCCTTTTTGCCCTGTTTCGCCCGCCTAAGCGTCACAGTCATCAAGGTGTCGATCATTGTCCGTTGCAACGCGATCGGAGCCGCAAGAAAAGCCTCTGCCGGGCCTGGCATGCCGAGGATCGGCGCGAGCACCGTTCCGGTTCCAGAGGCGAGGCGATCGGCCTCAAGGCGTGCAATCTCAGTCCGAGCAGCAGCGCGAATACGAGCTAGATCAGCGCCCTCGATCACCTCGGCGTCATAGTCACGTTCAGCGCGAGCAATGCGGGCTCGTTGATCAGCGATCTTCTGAGAGTAGGCGTCCTTGGCGTCGGGATCTGCCTGTTTCTTGCGACGCCTGAGGTCGCGCTTCTTGAGTCGCTCCATAACGAGAGCCCGCACAAAGTTGTCAATTGCGTCTCGGGTGCGGTTCATATGCCCGTCCTTACAGCTGTAATACCTTGCACGGGTAATCATGGGCTTTCCGCAGACTCCACATCGGTACAGCCCTGCTCCCAGGTGTTTTCTCACTGTGGAGCCGCTGCGATTTGTCACCCGGTTAGGGTCATCAAGGAGGTTTTGGACTGTCCACCACTGGTCTGCTTCGACGATGGGCTCCCACTGCCCGAGGACGAGTTCCCCGTTCTCGTCCTTGACGAGGTTGTCTCGCAGGGCCTTGCGGCGAGACTCCCCTGCTTCCTGCCGACGCACATCCTTCGAGGTGTACACCGAGTACCCGGCATAGCGCGGATTCCGAAGGATGCCGAGCACCGTCGAGGCTGACCACGGCTTATCGGCGGGCACGGGGCGAGGCTCCTTGCCCTCGGCCTGCCGACGTGCGTTGCGTTCGAGGACGATCGTCCGACTATGCAGAGGCACCCGTGGAACCCCTGCCCCCTCGCCGTCGCCCTGAGCACCGCTCAGGGCACGTGCGATGCCATGGAGTGAGTCCCCTCTGAGGAAGGCGGCGAAAATAGCCCGAACAGCCTCAGCCTCATGCGGGATGAGTTCGCCTGAGGTCGTGTAACCCATTGGACGGACACCTTTAGGAGGTCTCCCTTGACGAGCGCGCTGAACTTGTGCACGCGACTGTCGCGCTGCTTTGCGTTCGATCTCGTTGCGGGCGACTGCTGCCTTTATACGGGCGTACATTCTGCCGCCGTCTGTGCCGAGGTCGGCGTCTCCGTTGGCTGTCACGAGGAGCAAGCCGCGCGACTCGGCTCGGTCGATCCAGTCCTCCAGCTCACGAGGCTGGCGGGTGAGCCGGTCGAGGTCGTAGCACACGATCGCATCGAGGAGCCCGGCCTCGTAGTCAGCGACCATCCGCAGGTAGGCAGGGCGCTTCTTCGTCTTGTCGGACGCTGAGATCGACTGATCTACATAGGTCTCGACAATCTCCCAGCCTCGAAACCGTGCAAGGGACTCGCAGTCTTCGCGCTGACGGTCAATGGCGAGCCCGTCCATCTCACGGTCTAGTGAAATACGGAGATAGACGGCTGCGCGAACAGGTGTCGATGGGGTACTGCTCATACCCCTATCCTACATCTTTGATGTAAGCCCTGTACGGAACTACTTATCTCGCCGTTACACGCCACCACACACGCTAGCCCTCCCTCCCCACGACGTAAACAGTCCAGCGGAAGACGATACCGAGCGAACAGCCTAAGCGGCGTAACGCTTCACATCCATCGCTACCAAGGGTCAGACATGCCGACATAATCCTCGCAGGAGCCCGGCGCGCTGTACGCACCACAACCCTTTCATCAACACCGAGCTCCTAGACCTCGCTCGCACATGAGCCCCGTCGGAGGGTTGTCACGGCCGTCGACCCGTAACCTCATACTCGAAGAGCGCCTTGTTGCTATTGCGCTTGCGGATCACGTCAATCTTCACATCCCGATATTCGAGTTCGTGAAGCATCGTCGCGTACCACTCATGCGCAGGCACTTCATGTTTGTAAAAAGTTGAGTTACCGATGATGTACGACACCCGACCACCAGCCTTGACCTGAGGCGTTATTGCCTGGAAGTGCTGCCACATGTCGTGATGATATTTGTGCACGTAGGTCGCGAGCAGCGGGCCATTCTTTCCTCCATCCCGCCTAATGAGTTCGCAGACCTCAGCCATGTGCCTATCAATAGGAGTGTCAGTCTCTGGCTCCCAGGAGTTGAGCCTGCTCGTCGCGGTCCCCCACGTCCCTCCGATAGCCCGCCAATCGAGATCACCTGCGTCACTCGCCTGATCAAGATGGCGAAGCCAGTACATGTAGGGGCGTAGTTCACGGATGTAGGACATCCGATTCACGTATGGAGGCGAAGTGAGCACAAGGTCAGCAGGCTTCAAACCCTGCACACCGGATCGCGAGTCACCCTCACGGATGGACGAAGTGCCTAGCAGCTCATATCTGGCGGAATCTACGAGCATCGCAACCTCGGATTCGAAGTTCACGAACACACGCTCTGCTTCACCAATGTCGAACAGTGCCGCTTCGCCGCTAACGTCCTTGAAGGACATGCTTTGATGGTTAAACGCTGCATTAGAACACGAAATCAAAGATCGACACAGAGCGACCTCAAGGAGATCCCTCACCTGACCATTCATTTCATCAATGGCAAAACGAAGGGCCTTCAGAGCATGCAGAGCACCTGGCGACCACCACTTCTCAATCTTGAAAAGGTTCGGCTGCCAAAGGTCGTCCCCCTCACGACAGCGGCGCGCATCGGAGAGCACAGTTTGGGCGGCATCAGCCGTAGCCAGCAGGGTATCGCTCGAATAGTTGGCAGTCTTGACTGTACCAAGCCAGACAAGAAAGGGGTTCACTTCGACACTCTGCCCGACATGTCCAAGCTCAGCAGCTGCTAGTGGTGTCGTTCCCGTACCGGAAAACGGATCAGTCACGACAGACCCCGGTTCGAGGACTTCAAGTCGCTCACGAACCAGACGAACCCCGTACGCAGGTGTAAGCCTCAACCACCCATGACGCCCCGCACCCATGTTTGCACGAAAGGTGAGGTGCTCATTTCGCATCAGTGATGCTCGGTCGATCCTCAGGCTCACTTGGCCCCCAAGAGGGCTCGCAAAATATCTTCCACACCCGAACGGAGCCTGGAAGTATTTCGCTCGAAGAACCCCGCAAGGTCGTAGCCGACAACCTGATCCACGAAGTCATAGGTGCTTCGCAGAGAGTCGCCCTGCCCTACCGTGCCCATGAGCACCGACCAGTTGCCCGTGGTATAACGAGCATGCACGACTTCGTTGATCTGTGTCGACATGATAGTCAAGACCGGCAGGAAACCGTGGCCGAGCGCTTGGGCTGCGTTGGCTAGATCCGCATTCTGTCGCTTACTATCGGCCGACTTGTAACCTTGGCGCACCTCGAACACTGCACCCTTCAGAGGCGCAGTAATGTTCAAACGAGTACGTTGCGCGTCGATCCAACCCTTCATTCGGTCTCGTGCAGTCGAGTCGTCGACATCTTCAAGCGAAACACGACCGTCGAGTGAAAGCACCCGCGCCTTCGCGCCCCTAGGCGCACCCTCGACATCAGGTTCCGGAAGAATCTCATATGACCACGTGACCTCATCTGCATCAAGAGAGAGCTGATCACGTAGAACCTGACGAAAAAGACGTTCACTCCCAATACCAAGCTGGCGGTAGATCGAGGTCATACCACCGGCAGCCTTGTGGGCGGCAAACATGAGTGGCGAGTCCAGACCCATCCAGTGGTAAAGAGGGTCTGCACCATACAGCCCGGTGAATGCTTCTAGATCAACCTCGCCCGAGCCTCCCATCTTCGGGAGGTAGGCAGCCGACTTCCGCAACGGAGCGAGGATGATCTCAACGTACTGATCATCACGACAAGATACAGCTTGGTCCCGACTCACTTCTTACCCCCAGACGTAAGCCCCGTGCGGAACTCGACCACGTCACCGTCCTGCATGACGTAGTCTTTGCCTTCCATACGCACCCGCCCGTGAGCGCGCGCCTCCGCCATCGAGCCCAGTTCAACCAGCTCGTCGTAGCTAACGACCTCGGCTTTAATGAAACCTTTCTGGAAGTCGGTGTGGATGACGCCGGCAGCTTCGGGGGCGGTATCTCCCTGGTGAATCGTCCATGCCCGTGATTCCTTGTCACCAGCGGTGAGGAATGTTTGCAGTCCGAGGGTGCTAAATCCCACGCGCGCCAGCTGATCCAAGCCAGATTCTGCTTGCCCTGACTCTTCGAGCATTTCGCGGGCGTCATCCTCGTCAAGTTCAATGAGTTCGGACTCGAATTGGGCGTCCAGGAAAATGGCGTCAGCGGGTGCGACGAGGGCGCGCAGTTCATCCTGCTTGGCGCGATCTGCCATCCCCTCGGAATCCATATTGAAGACATAGATGAACGGTTTCGCCGTCATCAGCTGGAACGATTTAAGGGCATCCTGGTCGAGCGCTGCTCCCTCGGGCCCGGATAGTACGGTGCCTTGTTCAAGAAGTTCGAGGGCGGCTTTCGCCGTCGCCAGAACTGCTGGATCTGTTTTCTTACCCTTGACCTCTTTGTCGAGGCGAGGGATTTGCTTTTCAAGGGTCTGAATATCAGCAAGGATCAGTTCTGTTGAGATGGTCTCAATGTCACTGGCCGGATCAACTTTACCTTCGACGTGGACAACGTCGGGGTCGTCGAATGCGCGTGTGACCTGGCAGATTGCGTCTGCCTCGCGAATGTTGGCAAGAAACTGGTTGCCCAGGCCTTCGCCTTCAGAGGCGCCACGCACGATGCCCGCAATATCAACGAATGAGACGGTGGCATGAATGATCTTTTCTGAGTTGAACATTTTTGCTAGGACGTCCAGACGTGGATCAGGCAGCGGTACCACTCCCACGTTTGGTTCGATCGTGGCGAAGGGGTAGTTCGCTGCGAGCGCTGATGCGCGCGTCAGGGCGTTAAAGAGGGTCGACTTGCCGACGTTGGGCAGTCCCGCAATTCCAATAGTCAAAGACACGTGCCCTATTGTAGGCATTCCTGTGCGCGTATGCGGAAACGCGTGGCCCGTCCCTCACGTAGGTGCCGAGTGGTCGCTTGCACGCGCCCACTCGGCACAAAAGATTATAAGGACGAACCGAGGCGATGGTTCTCCACCTCGGATGATGCGCGGGGCTCCTGTCAGTGCGTGTGGTTCGCACCTGACTGCCGCGGTGCGTGCGGGCGCGCATCGATCAGCCCCGACTTCTTGAGCTCCATACGCAAATTACGCGGCAATGCAAACGTTGTCGTCTCGGTTTCGGTGCGCACTTGCTCAACGTGCGTCAAACCGCGTTCTTTCAGCCACGCGATGACGTCTCGCACCAACACTTCCGGCACGGACGCACCCGATGTGACACCAACCGTCTGAGCACCTTCAAACCATTCTTCGCGCAGCTCACTTGCTCGGTCAACACGATGAGCTGAACCGGCACCGGCATCCAGCGCAACTTCCAGCAGCCGCACAGAATTCGACGAATTCGCCGATCCCACCACGATCATGACATCAACGTCAGGCGCAATCGACTTCACTGCAACTTGCCGGTTTTGCGTCGCATAGCAAATATCGTCACTGGGAGGATCCGTCAGCTCCGGGAATCGTTCACGCAGCCGGTCAACCGTCTGCCGCGTCTCGTCAACAGAGAGCGTGGTCTGCGAAATCCATACCACGCGCGAGGGGTCACGCACCGTCACCGAGTCAACCTCGTCAGGCGATCCAACGACCTGAATATGGTCGGGAGCCTCACCAAACGTCCCCTCGACTTCCTCGTGCCCCTGATGGCCCACCAGGATAATGTCATAGTCTTCGCGCGCAAAACGCACCGCTTCGCGATGCACTTTCGTCACGAGCGGGCACGTCGCATCGATAGTGGCGAGGTGACGCTCCTGCGCTGCAGCCACCACCTGCGGTGACACTCCGTGCGCGGAAAACACGACCCGAGCTCCCTCGGGAACTTCGTCGACTTCCTGCACGAAAATCGCGCCGCGCTCAGACAGAGTTTCCACCACGTATTTATTGTGAACGATCTCTTTGCGCACGTAGATAGGCGGCCCGTACAGTTCGAGCGCTTTCTCCACGACGTCGACCGCTCTGTCCACGCCCGCACAGTACCCACGCGGCGCAGCGACGAGCACGCGCCCGCCTTCAGGCGTCTGGTCCTGGCCTGATCCGGCCCCACCATCATCTTGCGGCGGCCGTGGGAACGAGGGCGACGGAAGCGACACGGGAGATGCGCGATGCGCAGCGGCGTCCTGATTCATACGTCCAATCTAACGTCTATGACACCTATTGACATCCTCAGCGTAATGAATCCCACGTCACGGCAGCGCTCCATCGTCCGCATCGTCGTGTGATGTGACATCCTTGGATCGTGTCATTTTCACAGTCTCCGCATATGCCAGATGGCCGCCAGCCCGGAAGCGGCCGGCCACCCTCGTCAATGAACGCGGGCCAGCCCGGTGCGCGCACGCTCGCCCCCAAGGCAGCGATGACGACGAGGGAGAACCCGTGGCCTCTGCGACTGCTTACTGAGAACATCAAGACCTATGTCGAAAAAATGTCGACACTGTGGGTTGAAGGCCAGATCGTCGAATACAAGCCGCGACCTGGCACTCGTATGGCGTTTTTCGTGCTGCGTGACGTGCAAGCGGATACATCCATGACTGTGACCGCGTTCCCTTCGGTACTGGACCGCACCGGCCCGGGCTTTGAAGAAGGGGCGCGCGTGGTGATTCGTGCGACTCCTGTGTTTTGGGAGAAGCGCGGGACGCTCAATCTGCGGGCTGAGGAGATCCATCTGCAGGGACTGGGCGATTTGCTCGCGCAGATTGAGATGCTGCGCCGCAAGCTTTCGGCCGAGGGCCTGTTTGCTCCCGAACGCAAAGTCCCGCTGCCGTTCGCCCCGAAGGTGATTGGTTTGGTGTGTGGCCGCAACGCCAAGGCAAAAGATGACGTCGTGGTCAACGCGAGCGCGCGCTGGCCTGCGATCGGCTTTGAGATTCGTGAAGTTGCTGTTCAGGGCGTGCACGCGGTGCGGGAGGTGTGCGCGGCGATGACTGAGCTGGACGGGCTGAGCCATGTTGATGTCATCGTAGTGGCCCGTGGTGGCGGCTCGGTCGAGGACCTTTTGCCGTTTTCTGATGAGACGATGGTGCGTACTGCGGCAACGATTCGTAAACCGCTTGTTTCAGCCATTGGGCACGAGGCCGACGCTCCTCTGCTGGATCTGGTTGCTGATTTTCGTGCGTCCACGCCGACGGATGCGGCCCGCCGTGTCGTGCCGGATTTGGCGCAGGAGACTGCTGGGCTGACTCAGGCCGCCTCGCGCATGCGTTCTGCGGTTGCGCGCGTGGTGGGCAGGGAGCGCGAGCGTCTCTCGTTGGTCACTTCGCGTCCAGTGATGGTCGAGCCAAGGGCGATTGTCGAGCGCCACGTGCAGGTTGTGGACGGTTTGCGCGGCCGTCTGTCAGTGGCGCTGTCGCGAATGCTGTCCCGCGAGCAGACGGGGTTGGCTCGAGCGATCGGCACGTTGAGGGCTCTGTCCCCTCAGGCAACGTTGGATCGCGGGTATGCCCTGTTGCGCACGCCGGGTGGAGATCTGATTCGCTCCACTGATCAGATAGCGAAGGGCGATTTACTTGAGGGCGTCTTAGCGTCGGGCCGACTGGTCGCTCAAGTGTTCGGCTTCACTCCTGCTACCTCGGATACCTCCGCATCAGAAGATGATCCCCTCGCCAATTAATGCGCAAAGCTTTGTTCATTGTGCCGAGTGGTCGCGTGCACGCGACCACTCGGCACGCACAAGAAAACTGGGAAGGAAAAGTTTATGAGCCAGAATGGCACCTCACCTGTGGAGAACCGGCCGGATGCCTCCACTATGGGATACGAGCAGGCACGCGATGAACTCGTTGAGATCGTCGGTGTTCTTGAATCAGGCAAGGCTCCCCTCGAAGCAACCCTTCAGCTGTGGGAGCGAGGTGAAGCTCTCGCCACGCGCTGCCGCACGATCCTGGATCAGGCTCAATCCCGCCTTGAACAGGCAGACGCCTCAGACCAGCCACACGACGATGCGAGCGGCTCATCTGAACAAGCAGACGGCGCTCTCAGGTAGGCGACCACTCGCGGTCACGTCGCCTCTAGCACCGCCCGAGCGCACACCGTCCCTAGCACCACTCGGGCGCACGCCGCCCCTGGCGCCACATGACCGCACTCCGCCCCGTTCTCCTCGACAATGGAGTCTGCAGGCGTTGCCAATTTCCGCTGCATACCCACATTCGATAGGCTAAGCACAGAACGCACTCGTGCGCTCTTCCCCACCAGTTCGGGCGCACCCGCACAGAAGCGTGTACGTCACCAGTCAGGAAGTTTCAATGGATATCTTGTCTGCCCCGCATATCCTCGCCATCGGCGAGTCCCTCGTGGATATTCTGCACCGCCCCGACCGCCCCGATGATGTTGTGGAGACATCCGGCGGCTCTCCCGCAAACACGGCGATGACACTGGGTCGCCTGGGTCGTCCGATTGTGCTGGAAACGTGGCTGGGCCGCGATGAACGAGGGCGGACAGTGGCTGAACACTTCCGCGACTCCCACGTCTATATTCCACTGGAATCTTTCGGCGCAACACGCACAACGACGGCAACTGCCACGCTGAATGAGCGAGGTGCCGCGACCTACACCTTCGATATTGAGTGGGCTCCGCGCACGCCTATCCCTGTTTCTCCCCATGCCCAAATCGTGCATGCCGGGTCGATTTCCGCTGTTATTCAGCCAGGTGGCCCCGCCATTCTTGACGCGCTGCACCGCGCACACGATCAGGCCATCGTCACCTACGACCCGAATATCCGCCCCGACATTATGGGCTCACCGGAAGAATCGATCGACACGATCCTCGACTTCGTGCGTGCAGCCGACATCGTGAAGGTCTCAGATGAAGACATCGCATGGCTGACGAATGATGCACCACTGGACGAGGTCGTGTCTGATTGGCTCGGACTTGGCCCGTCGCTTGTCATCGTCACCCGCGGAAGCAAGGGTGCCATGGCTCGTTCAGTGAGTGGCATGCAGTGCGCGGCCACCCCTGCTGATATCCCAGTGGTTGATACTGTCGGCGCGGGTGATTCGTTCACCGGCGGCATTATTGACGCACTGTGGGGTCTTGGCCTCGTGGGGGCTGACGCGCGCGAAGCGTTGCGGACCCTTGACGAGGCGACCGCAATGAAGATTTTGACGCGAGCCTCACGAATTTCAGATATCACTGTTTCGCGTGCCGGCGCCAACCCACCGTGGCTGTCGGAGCTGAGCGAGTCGGAGCTGAACGACTAGCTCGCCTGCGCGCAATCAGCGCCCCATACGCCGTTCACGTTGCGCATAGGAGCGTAGCGCGCGCAGAAAATCGACGCGTCGGAAGTCAGGCCAGTACGCCTCACAGAAGTACAACTCGGTGTGAACACTCTGCCAGATCATAAAGCCGGATAGCCTCTGCTCACCCGAGGTGCGAATCACAAGATCCGGATCAGGCTGCCCCTTGGTGTACAGATGATTCGTGATGTCCTCGTCAGTGAGCGAATCAGCAACTTCTTCCAGCGTGCGCCCCTGCGCAGCCGCATCTCGCAGCAAAGAGCGCACCGCATCAGCAATCTCATGACGCCCGCCGTAGCCAACCGCGATGTTGACGCTCAGGCCATCCATATCTTTCGTCGCGTCCTGGGCGCTGCGCAACTCATCGGCAAGATCCTCGCTGAGCAGTGACAAATCACCGACAACACCGATTTTCCAGCGACGCTGAGCGGCCAAGGCGCGCACGGCCTGTCCAATAATGTCAAAAAGCTCGTCGATCTCATGCTGATCGCGCTCCAGATTGTCGGTAGAGAGCATCCATAGCGTGACGATCTCAACTCCGACCTCTTCGGCCCACTCCAAAAATTCTGCAATTTTCCCGGCACCGGCGCGGTGACCGTGAGACGCTGTGGTTCCAATGGAACGCGCCCAGCGGCGGTTTCCATCCAAGATGACCCCGACGTGACGGGGAATCGACCCATGAGCGATTTCAGAGCTTACTCGCCGTTCATACAGGTCGTAGAGCAAATTCCATTGCGCCATCGGGACCTCCCATATGTTCTTGCACCAACTGTATACCTCACGCCTCGAACTCAGAGGGCGAAGGATTGCCCCGTGGATTTCGCCTATGGAGATTGTGGCGGTCCCGCTACCTAACTTACGGTATCGTAGGGAAGAGGGCGGGGTGGTCATCACGGCCCCATCACAGCGCCACCGCGGAGCCACCGCGGCCCCCACCAACGCGTCACTGTCCCTGCGAGAATGCGAGTTCGGTAAGGAGAGATGTCAGACATGAAGATTGCATCTATTCACCCCACCCAGTGGGTTCCAGAACAGCTCATTAGCGTCAAGCCGCACTTTCGCGGATGGCTCCATCTGGTCGCCACTCCCCTGTCACTGGCCGCCTCGATCGTTCTCGTATGCCTGGCGCCTACTACGGCAACTACATGGGCCTCGGCTGTCTACCTTGCCGCATCGCTCATCCTGTTCGGCATCTCGGCGCTTTACCACCGTTTCTACTGGGCTCCCAAATGGGAGACGCTATGGCGCAGACTCGACCATTCAAACATTTTCCTGCTGATCGCCGGCACCTACACACCGCTGGCTGTCGCGCTCCTGTCCCCGCATGATCAGATTGTTCTGCTCTCGATTGTGTGGACAGGTGCCATCGCAGGCATTCTCATTAACCTGTTGTGGCCGGCAGCGCCCCGCTGGCTGGCAACGCTGCTGTACGTTGTGTTGGGCTGGACCGCCATATGGTATCTGCCCGCTCTGTGGTCTGGTGGTGGCCCCGCCGTCGTGTGGCTCGTCATTGCAGGTGGTTTGCTGTATACACTGGGTGCCCTCGTCTATGCGACGAAATGGCCGAATCCCTCGCCCAAGTGGTTTGGTTTCCATGAGATCTTCCACTCGTTCACGATCCTGGCGTGGGCGTGTCAATGCGTCGCCGTGTACATCGCGGTCCTGACTGCTTAAGCGTGTGCCACCAGCGGCGTTGATTGTTTTGTCATCATTGACGAGGGTGGCCCATGCGCCGTTTCGTCCGGAGATGAAAACGAGACTTTCGCCGCTTTGGATATGGCTTTAGTCGCTCTTATTGTTACACTGACCCCAGTTCATCGTTTTGTCGCTCCGGCACCACACCACGGTGCCGGACTTTTTCATTGAAAGGAAGGAACCATGGCGGACACTCAGTGGCTGACACGAGCCCAATATGATGCCCTCAAGGCAGAGCTGACTGAGAGAATCGAGCAGCGTCGCCCGGAGATCGCCAAACTGATCGATGCGGCTCGCCAGGAAGGCGATTTGAGGGAGAACGGCGGCTACCATGCTGCCCGAAATGAGCAGTCCATGAACGAAACGCGTATCCTCGCACTTCAGGAGATGCTCGAGCATGCGGAGGTGGGAGAAACTCCCGCCAACGATGGCGTGGTGGAGCCTGGAATGGTCGTCACTGCAACGGTGGCTGGCCGTGAGCAGAAGTTCCTGCTCGGCTCACGCGATGCCGGCGGCGATCTGGGTATCCAGGTGTTCTCCGCTCGCGCACCGCTGGGTGCAGCGGTGATGGGACATAAGCCTGGCGACAAGCTGACCTATGAGGCGCCCAACGGTAAGACCATCGAGGTTGAAATTCTCGAGTGTGTGCCTTACGGACAAGAGGGATAATTACTCTCCAGACGGGTGCTCCCCGAAAGAGCGGCTGACTGTGTTCAACCGTCTCTTTCGGGGAGTTTGCTATATGAAGGGCCCACGCGCATGCACCTGCCAGCCTGCGAGTGAACGTTTAATTAGAGTTTTGGTTCACCGCGTCGATGCCGGCTCAGCGTGATCGCCGAGCGCATCAACGCTTGCTCGAGGCGTCAGCTCACCGCGTTGAGGAGGATGAGCCTGCTGGGTCGCCCTCGTCGCTGGATGATCCACCCCGGGCCGCAGCAATTTCGTTGCTGTCACCCTGCGCTCGATCATCGTCAGCGTGAGAATCGTGAGCGTCAGCGTGGCTGCCGCTATGGGAAGTATCCTCGTCTGAATCTGACTTGACGGCTTCGTTCTTGTTGTCCTTGATGCCGTCACCGTCTTCGTCATCATCAGAGGCATAGGACTGCGCGACCATCTCATCCAACATTCCTGGCGGGCCTCCAGGTCTGTCCTCCTGATCGCGAAGGGCTGGTATGGGGTCATATCCGTGCAGGTAAAGGAACGTTGAGTTCAGGAATGCTGCGATCGGCACGCCGAAAAGAGCGCCGGGAATGCCGGCGACCGCGCCGGCACCTGCCACAACCAGCAGGACGGCGACTGGGTGCAGGGATACTGCAGAGGACATGAGCCAGGGCTGCAGAATATTACCTTCGATCTGCTGGACGGCGAGGATGATCAGCAGCATGAACAGTGCGCGCGCCACACCCTGATCCACCAGGGCAACGAGGACGGCAATGGTTCCAGACACCAGGGCGCCAACGATCGGGATGAACGAGCCGAAAAAGACAAGCACGGTGATGGGGATCGCCATCGGCACGCCCAGTGCCCACGCACCGATACCGATACCGATTGCATCAATTGCGGCAACTTTGATCTGCGTGCGCACGTATGCCGACAGGGTGACCCATCCGCGGATCGCTGATTCGTGGACCGGGCGGCGCGCTGGCGCCGGGAACAGGCGCACCACCCATAGCCAGATCCGCCTGCCTTCGCGCATGAAGAAGAACAGGCAGAACAACATAATGAGGGATCCGGTTAGAACTGACGCAAGAGAGCTCGTCAGGCTCAGTGCGCCTGTTGCGAGGGCCGAGGAGTGTGCGCTCAAGAACTGGGTGACTTCTGTGCGGATTGTCTCGATGCCCTGTTCAATGGTGGCCGTCTCAAGTCCGAACGGGCCGTTAGATACCCATTCGACCGCTTTATCGAGGCCTTGGGAGGCTTTGGAGACAAGGGATGGGACCTGCCGGATGAGTTGTCCGGCGGCTCCAGCGATGATTGTCACGACGACGAGGAGGGCGACGACCAATCCGGTGGCAGCTGCGGCTGTCTGCGGAAGGCGAACCTTGACGTGCAGGAAGCGCACCAGCGGCTCCAGCAGGACTGTCAGAAGGACGGCAATCGCAACCGGAAAGACAATCAGGGACAGTTGGACCGCTCCCCACGCCACGACGGCAACGGCAGCGATAATGATCAGGAGGCGCCACGACCATGCTGCAGCCACACGCACAGACCATGTCACGCCCTCGCTTGCGTCACGAGACCGAGGCGAGACATCAGGCTCATGGAAGCTCACGACTTCGTCGTGGTCGCGAGACGATGAATGGGAGCGGCGTCGTGGCCATTTGCCCATCCAGTTATTCAGCCGTTCGGTATACCGCGTGTCGTGGCTTTGCGCCATGGTGATCCTCACTTTCAGTGGAGCGTCAACAGTCAACCTGCATCTGGCTGGCGCAGTTCGCGTCGCGGGGCGAGCGTGGCCCACCTCGTCAAATATGCACGGTGCCCCTGATCCGAGGCGGCACGTGCCAGTTAGAGACGGTTCTCATCGCGAGATGTGTGCGAGGACAGCGTGAAGCGCAGGTTAAATGTCGCACGATAGTCTACGCGACATTCATGCTCTCAGCGCAATTAAGGGGAAGCGGGTGGGCATTTGCGTACGGCAATGAGACAATATCGGCACCAAGAGAAAGCGAGCCACAATGTTTGAGTTCCACAACGCCATCAATGTGCATGATGATCCGAACCGTCACGTTGTCCTGGGAACTCCGCTGGATATGGAACCTGGAGAGGGCCAGGAGCTGATCTATTTCGCTGCTGGCTGCTACTGGGGAGTCGAAAAGATTTTCTGGGAAACACCGGGGGTTGTGGCCACTGCCGTCGGCTTCATGGGCGGGCATGCTGATCATCCAACTTACAAGCAGGTGTGTGCCGGCGGAACCGGGCATCTCGAGACTGTGCGCGTCGTGTATGACACGTCGAAGATTTCCACCGGCCAGATCATTGCCACGTTTTTTGAAATTCACGATCCCACGCAGGGGGACCGTCAGGGCGGCGATATTGGCCATCAGTACCATTCGGCGATCTGGACGACCACTGATGAGCAGTACGACCTTGCCGTGCGCACGCGCGAGGCCTACCACGACACAATCAGTGAGCATGGCTTCGGAGCCATTACCACCCATATTGCGACGGCGGCCGATGGCGGGCAGTTCTGGTTCGCAGAGGATTCCCACCAGGGCTACCTGTTTAAGAACCCCGATGGTTATCAGTGCCATTCACGCACGGGCTATGCGTGCCCTGTTCTCAAATCCCGTCCCTGAAGAGGACGTGACGAAACTGGGCGATAGAGAAGGTGTGACATGACTGCGTCGCACGACCATGTTGAGCACCTGCCATGAAGTCTTTTCACGCTCTTAAAGCATCCTGCGGCTGGATCGTCGAGGCACGCCTGGTGGCGATCAATCCTCCAAAGAGCCCAACGAGGACGCCGCCGACGATGCCCATGGGGATACTGGAGGGAGCGAGGACAGGTTGCCACGAGCGTGCAATTGTCACTGCCAGTATGGCGAGGACGGACAGGTAGGCACCCAGGCAGCCACCCAGAGTGCCGATTGCCAGAGATTCAGCCAGGACAAGACCGCGAATGTGGATGCGTCGAGCTCCGACTGCGCGCCGTAGCCCGAACTCGCCAATTCGCTGGTATACGGCTGTTGTCATGGCGTTGGTGAGAGACAATACCGCAGCCAGCAATGCCACTCCCGTAAGTGTAAGAAGCACAGTTGCCAGATTGGATTCAATCTGATCTCTCAACGTGGTCGGGTCAGGCGGGGCGTCGACTGAAACAAGATCCGGCGTGGCCGGGATCCATGCAAGCGGAGCCTGCCTGGCCACTTGCTGGGCAGCTCCGGGACTGGCTTTGAGCTCTACGGTGCTGTAGGACGCAGCGGAAATATCGTGCGCTTCGCTTTCTCCCGTCATGATGGATGACAGGAGTCCAACTTGCAGGCCTGCATCAGTAAGAACGCCTACTACCCGTTTAGGTTCGCCGTGAACCCAAATAGTCGGGGAAGCCAGAAGCGGCCCGAGGTCAAGATCTGAAGCGGCCTGCACGCCCACCACCACCTCGCCTTCGTCAAGAACGTCCACCGGTGTCCCCTGAGTGTCGATGGTGAGGATCTCGGGAGCCATATAGCCATCAGTTGTTCCCACCACTGCGATGGTCTTCTGATTTTCAGGAAGTGTGCCCGGCCGAGTGGCCACCGGCACCTCGGCATGTGTGGTGAACACGCCTGCGTCCTCGACTCCCGCCAATCCTTTCAGACGTGTCAGGGCTTGTGAAGAGGTGGTTTGTTCCGCAGCCGGCGAATTTTCCTCAAATGAGGTGGTCGTCAGGGAAACTCGCTGATTACGTTGGGCATCGAAGATATCTGAGACCTGGTAGCGTGCAGTTTGTGCGAGCCCCGCTGTAGTCAGTGCCAGCCCAACTCCCAATGCCACCGCGCCCACCAGAGCCATGGTGCGTGCCGGTTTGACCCACAGTCCTTTCCAGGCGTCAGCAACGGCATCTGCAAAACGGACTTTGGAGTCCTTGCCTTCCGGAACTGGTGCATCATGCTCTGCTATACGTCCATGCCGTGGCACTGTCTCAGCCTCGTTGTCTGAATCACCGATGGCGTCGCGCACATGTCCGTCCACAACATGCAAATGACGTGTGGCTCTGGCTGCCACGGCATGGTCATGGGTCACAATGATCACAGTGGTACCTGAGGCGTTGAGCCGCTCCAGGGTCTGCATCACCAGTTCACCACTGGCTGTGTCAAGATTTCCAGTTGGCTCATCAGCTACCACCACAGGTGTGCCAGATGCTATCGCACGAGCGATTGCAGCGCGTTGGCGCTGTCCACCGGAAAGATTCTCGATCTTCTGATCGGCCTTTTCAGTCAAACCCACAAATCCCAGAGCTTCCATCGACAGCTCGTGCCTTCGGGATGCTGGCAGTGACCGATAGAGAGTTCCCAATGCCACATTGTCAACAAGTGTACGGCCTTTGAGAAGATGAAAAGACTGAAAAATGAATGCAAATGTCGACGAGCGCAGACGGGCGCGCTCGGCATCACCCAGGCCTGTCGTTTCCTCTCTATCGATGAGGTAGTGTCCCATGGTGGGCGAATCCAGCAGTGCTATCAGGTTGAGCAGCGTTGACTTTCCTGATCCTGATGGGCCTTCAATCGCTACATACTCACCTTGACCGATACTGATGCTGACATTATGCAGAGCATGAACTGGCACCTTTCCCGGGTATGTTTTCGACACGTTTTCGAGGTTGAGGATTACCATCAGCGATCCACCCTGACTTTGTCGCCTTCGCGAATTGAGCCACTGTCGATGGCACACATCCCGGACACGCATCCCAATTCCTTCACTTCTTCCTGATGGAATGCCCCGTCATTGCGGAGAACCAGCGCTGTCACTTTGCCTTGAGCGTTGGCGGCCAGGGCTCGCTGCGGCACCTGCAAGGCGTCAGGAATCGGCTCGGACAGGTTCACAGTTATGAGGATGTCATCCTTGCCCACCCATTCGTCGGGAATCGATCCATTGCGGGGACTGAAAGTCACCACTGTTTGATCAGGGGTGGCAGCGTTCTTGCCTTCCGCAGGCGCTGGTGACTGCGCAGTGCTGAGCGTGTCGACAGCTACCTGAAGGCTGGTGTCCCCTGCTGTTGCAGTTCCGCTCATGCCACTCGTCAGACGTACCGCGACGTTCCCGGGAATTTCACTACGAAGATCAATGCCTGATCCGGCCAGTGAAATTTTCGCGTTCTCCCCACTCAGAACCGTTCCCACACGTGGCGCCGTCACCACTCGGGCGGGTAGGTCTGGCATCATGAGAATTTCCGAAATCGGCACCATGATTTCCTGTTGTGACGAAGGTGGCTGAGAGGCCTCATCTGTTCTTCTCTCAGAGCTGTCAGTGCCGGTACCGGTCACTGTTCCAGGGGAGGAATTCGGAGCCTCGAGCGCTTCGCGTTCTGCTGAATCTCGAGTGGAAACCTGTGCACCTACAGAACGATAAAGCTCTTTCACGCAGGTTGCTGTGTACACCCCGAAATTTCCATCTGGGACAATGTCGTATCCGAGTTCGCTCAGAGCCTGTTGCAATTGAAAGACATCATCTCCCGAATCCCCTTCTCCGATATCCCGATACAGGGGAAATGCTCCTCGCAGCGCCAGAAGTGGGCGACCGTTGACCCACGTTGCCACGCTGCCTGAAGTGAGCTCACTGCCCTGTGCAACGCCTTCGCCGGTAATGACCGACATACCGTCGTGCAGTGGAATCGCTACGTCGCGCGCGCCGGCGCGTTGCGCCGACGCCAGTGTGGTGGTCTGTTCCACCAGGTCGCCTTTCGTCACTTCGACCGTGACAGGAGACGGATCGGGCGGAGTTGCAGCGGCTTCGCGTTGTGATGGGGACTGGAAGCGGGATGCCGCCCACCATGTCACACATACCAGCGCAGCAGCAAGCATTATGCCCCCAACGCTTAACCAGAGACGACGAGAGTGTAAATCCAGGCTCATTTTCTTACTCTCCTGCTGTCGCGTGTCAGCCTTATGACTACGGACTCCTGACAGGCGTGAGCGTGGCCTCGGATCGTCAACGAGAGAGGCGACACAGCAGTGTGGGATGGCCCAACCCGTAGACAGCTAACCGCGTTCACGAATGACCTTCAGGTATGCCTCTTTCAGGGCGTCATATTTGACGCGTTTGGCTTCAAGTTCACGATAATTCCGAGTGAGATAGTCAATTTCCGCATTCCACTCTGCTTCGTAGCGTGCGTCCGTCCAGCCAGAAGAATCTCTGCACTCGGCATCATGGATGGCAGCTTTGATCTCATCTTGACCAAGTGGCGGAATCTCCCACGGGGCGACATCCTGGTTGAGGCCCCATTGTTCGTACTGGCTATCGGTCGGGAGGCCGTTTGTAGGCGTCGCATCGGAAGGAAGATCAGCGATTCCTAGCGGCGCCATGCACTGTCTCCATTTTTCTTCTGCTTCGTGTACTGCAGGATCACGATCTGCCGAATCTACTGGGAACCCGAAAGAGTAGACTTCCTGAGTAGGGTCACCGCCCAATTCGCGCAGCGCGTCCTGTCGGCAGTTGTTCCACGTCTCCCACGTATCAGGATCGTCCAGAGTTGAATCTGCGTCGTTACGGATCCGGTCCTCCATGCTCACACGGGGATCCAGTTGAAGATGGTAGCCAAACTCTGCGGCTACGTCTCGATTGAAGATTCTGTGCTGGCTGTCGTTCATCGTCTTTGGCCCGGGTCCATTTGGATCAAATCTGACCATTCTGAAGTCGATACCGGCCGCCTCCAGGCAAGGCGTAGCCTGAAGATCAATTGCGTAGTCCTCCATTGCGAAGTATGGAGGGTTATACGCATCAGATGGCAGCGCCCAGGACGCTTTATTTTTTTCGACGAGGATCTGGATTTGTCCATCCCCTGCGGATGATCGAGCACCTGATGCCGGCAACTCATCGGAAAAAATTGAACAGCCCGGCAGCAACAGTACGATGCAGGCCGTAACCAGCAGGCCACGACCTGCATCGACAGGTAGACGGTATTTCATGGCTGCATGAACCGCCCCGAGGAGATCGTGTCATTGAAACCAATGGGACTCAATGATGTCGCCAAATTGTTTCGACCTGACTTGACCGGGTAGCATGTTGAAGCACCGTCATAGTTCTTGTACTTGTAGAAGCAGGCACGTAGTTCATTGCCATTGTTGCGCAACGAGGTCGCTGAATTATCGGCGGAATAGACGCTCGTGTGAGGGAATCCGTTGTCAAACCAGCCAGCGTAATTGGCTACGCTGTACTCAAATGCAATCCATCTCCGACCATACCCAGCCGTCTGGAAATCATGATCACGCCAGATGCACGCATCCCCCGAGTCACAGTCGTTCACAGCAGCGGAACTCTCCGTTGCAGTCAACGCAGTGCCAACACATGCTAACACGGCTGCTGCGACTATTGTAAAAAACTTCCTGTGAAAAGTGGCCCTCATCGCAGTCTCCTGTGTGTCTATGCCATACATCGGTGTAGGCATGACATAATCATATCTTTCATAGACTAATACGACAAGAGAATCCCAAAAGATTTTTCAAGCTGGAAACTTTCGCATCTCCCTTTTCACGAGAAGAGAAAAGACGGCAGGCCTTCGTGCCTCAAATACTCTGCATCATCGCATGCGTCGGCCCCTCGATCCTCTCGCTTGCACCGCTAAGAACCGAGCGGGTCCTTGCGGATGTGTCCGCAAGGACCCAGTGAATTGAGACGTATCGATGATGCCTCAAGGTGGTGCTAGTGCACTCCCAGAATGTCAGTCACGAAGACCAGGGTGTCTCCACCTTGGATACCTGCCTGCGGTACCCCGTGGTCGCCGTACCCGTATTCTGCCGGAATTGACAGCAAGACGCGTGAGCCAACACGCTGCCCGACCAGGCCATCATCCCATCCGCGGATCACCATTCCCACACCGATCTGGAAGCTCAGTGCTTGGCCTCGGTCATAGGAGTTGTCAAAAACCTGTCCGTTCCACACCTGGCCCAGGTAATGGCACTGAATCGTGTCGCCCGGCTCCACTTCCTGGCCATCACCCGCGCGCAGCACTTCAATCAGCAGCTCATCGGAGGGCTGTGCATCTGTGAATGCGACAGTCGGCTTGCGTCCAAACTCGCCTTCGACGTGAACGTTTTCCATAGTGCGTTATCCTTACTGTGACGTGTAATGATGAAAGCGAGTCTACTCGCGGAAGTATGACAGGAGGCGCAGAATCTCCAGATACATCCACACGAGAGTCACCATCAGCCCGAATGCGCATGTCCAGGCAAACTTTGATGGAGCCCCCTGCTCGACGGCCACCTTGGCCACCTCGAAATCACCAATCAGGCAGATCGCGCCGATGAAGACGCAGAAGACACCGATGAAGACCCCCAGCGGGATTCCCATAACCGTGATGGAGCGCAGTGACGAGTCGAGCACGCCGGTGATGTTGAGCAGGAACGACACGATCGAGAAGGTGATGATGCCGAACAGAGAAATCATGGCAAACCTGGCCATCTTCGATGAGTAGCGAACTTTGCCGGACGCATACAGAGCCAGTGTGACGCCAAAAACGCTCAGAGTACCCACAACCGCCTGAAGGACGATCCCGGGATACACGATTTCCATGACTGATGACACGCCGCCCAGCGCGAGGCCTTCAGCAGCTGCGTACACCATCGTCAGTCCCGGCTTCGGTGAACGTGAGAACGAAATAATCAAAGCCAGCACGAATCCGACGGCCAGGCCGCCAAACATCAAACCAAGCCCCATCGACGGGTTGGCACGCGTGACAGCCCATGCTCCGGCAGCTGCGACAAGCAGAATCCCAAAAAGGATTCCGGTCTTGACGATGACATCGTCGATTGTCAGTCGGCCACGATCCACCGCATCAGCAGACGGCTGATTGTAACGCTGCTCAAATTCCTCAAACTGGTCCGCCTGCTGAGGGTACCGAGGGTACCCCTGCTGCGTTGCGGTGCCGGCCGAAGCGCCAGCGCCAGCTTGGTGAGCGTAAGGATCAGCGTATTGCTGCGACTGGTAATTGGTGTATCCGCTGTTGCCGGGGGCATACCCTGGCATTCCTGGATAACCGGCTGGCGTGGTCTGCGCCGACCGCGTCTCGTCTTTCACCAGCTTCTTCAATACGGGGTTGGACATTGTGCCTCCTTCTGGCCAGCGCGCCCCGGGAACAGGCGTTGCCGGAAACAGACTGACCCACTACTACCTGTCTTAAGGTTTTCACGTTTGCGGCCCGACCGCTAGCCCATCGGGGTCTTTCTTATTGAGCCGACAGCGAGATCTGGCGATCCCTTTCGGCGCGCCTCTCGCCCTTCACCGATCCAAGGCCAGCTCTCCACAGAAGAGTTTCCGAGTCAGAATTCGCATAGGACTCCCTCGTCAATGAACCGGCCGCGTCCGGCAAAGACCCGGCGAGCATCATTTCTGCCGCTTGCGTGCCCGACTCCGTACCCCCAGTCAGATTCGAACTGACAACACATCGATTTTAAGTCGATTGCCTCTGCCAATTGGGCCATGGGGGCATGCCAACCTCACAAGCCTGGCTCATGGCTCGTGACGGCAGCGTGCCTAGTTTACACGCACTTCCGTCCGTCATCCCACACGAGCCGCGCCCACGCCTCGACAACGCATTACCCACACATTGCCTGTGCCTTATGATCGAAGGTAGCCACATCTCCATCACAGCGGTTCCTCGTCGCGAAGGAAGGTTCGATACGAATGACTCTCGGCTCGTCTGAAGAAACTACCTCCACCGGTGGAGCCACACGCGAAAAGCGCGACATGCCTCGAATCCCGTATCGCAGTGATGGGATTGTGCATCGCTCACGTCATAATTTCCCTGGTGCGCGCCTCCAACAACGCCCACCGATCCTGGTATCAGCTCTGCCGCGCAAACGAGTTTATGCATCCTCGTCGAACGCGAGTGTGGGGCACCGTATTCGCAATGCTTTCCAAGCCATTCCGCGATTCCTCGCTGACGAGACGCGAACCGGTTTGCTGCTCATTGTCGTTGCACTCATCGCTCTCTTCCTGGCAAATTCCCCTTGGGAACCGATCTACAGCGCTATTTCGCACTATGAATTTGGCCCTGAATCGCTCGGACTGCATCTGTCAGTGCACGAATGGGCGGCCGACGGACTGCTCACCATCTTCTTCTTCGTTGTCGGCCTGGAGTTGAAGTCAGATTTTGTGACCGGACCGCTGCGTGACATCCGGGAAGCGGCACTGCCCATGTTGGCGGCCGCTTTCGGCATGGTCGGACCTGCCACCATCTATGTGCTGATCCAAACCATCACTGGTTCCGATCACTTCCACGGGTGGGCCGTGCCAACTGCAACTGATATTGCCTTCGCGGTGGCACTCCTGGGGATCTTTGGACGAGGCCTCCCACCTGCCGCGAGAACCTTCCTGCTGACTTTGGCAGTTGTCGACGATCTGCTGGCCATCATCGTCATTGCAGTGTTCTATTCATCTGGCCTGAACTGGCTGGCGCTGGGCGGAGCACTGCTGACGATCGTGGTCTTTGGTTTCCTGGTGCAGCGCCAGATCACCAAGTGGTGGCTGCTCATACCTTTGGCTGTGGTGGCGTGGGCACTCATGCTGAACTCCGGCGTTCACGCGACGATCGCAGGTGTCTGCCTGGGCATGGTTGTGCCTGCCAAACGCATCAGGAACCGCCAGCTCACTCACGAGTTTAATGAGAAGCTCAGTCCGTGGTCAGCGGGCCTGGCTCTTCCAGTTTTCGCATTCTTCGCCGCTGGCGTACCCGTCATGGGTGGCGAGGGTGGCCTGAGCGCAGCGCTAACCGACCCAATCACTATTTCCGTCGCAGTCGCACTGCCGCTGGGCAAGCTGATCGGCATCTGGGGGTCGGTCGCTATTCTGACGCGCTACACCCGCCTGCGCTTGGGCAACGGAGTGGACCTGCCCGACATTGCCGCGATCGGCATGCTGGCCGGCATCGGATTCACGGTCGCGATGCTGGTAGCCGGGCTTGCGTTCCCGGGCGAAACCGAAGTGTTCCATGCTCGCTTCGGCGTGATTCTCGGTACATTTGCTGCCGCGTTGTTGGGGGCTATTGCCCTGCACCAGCGTACAAGCGTGCGCGCCCGTGGAGCGCACGCGTCAAATCAGCACTGAACGTCCGAGCACGGCAATCCGGCACCGAGCGACCACGGCACGAGGCACATATCCAGCCTCGGTCAGCACTGCGTGGTTTACATCGCCGAACTGAACACCTGCTGAGCGTCTACTCCTTCACCTGAGACAAGGCGATCCCGTCCAAAATGTCGTGCTCAGACGTCACCCAGCGATCAATTGCGCCGAGTGGTCGCGTACACGCGACCACTCGCGCACAAATGCGGGACCAGATCAGTGCGCCGCCGGCTATGACGTCTTCGCGTCCTTTCGGCATGAACCCCAGAGCAGCCTTGACCTTGACAGGCTGATCGATCATGAAGCGAATGGCGCGTTCCCCCTCGTCCATCGTGAACACGGCACCGTGGATGCGCTCAGGCATATAGCGGTCCAAGCCCAGCGCCTGCGCAGCGATGGTCGTCACCGTGCCGGCGACGCCCACCAGTGTCCCCACCATGCCAAAGTCAATAATGCAGGCCGCATGATCCAGCTGTTCGTCGATCCACCGGGTGGCCTCGGCTTCGGCCTGCGGATCAATCCCCTGCTCAGAGTCACAGTGCGCGAAGAAGCGTTCCGTCACTCGCACAGACCCCATGTTGAGCGAGATCGCCTGTTCGACGCCTGTTGTGCCGATGACCAGCTCAGTGGAGCCACCACCAATGTCCACCACCAGTGCCGGACGCCTCGCCTGAGAATCCAACGCGCTCATCGCTCCAGCAAAGGACAAAGCGGCCTCTTCCTCGCCGGGCACCACTTCAGGCTCCACGTTGAGCAGTTCACGCACCCCGTCGACAAAAACATCGCGGTTCTGCGCATCTCGGCTAGCCGAAGTCGCCACAAAACGCACGGAATCCACATTGTGATGCTTAATAAGCTCCGCGTATTCTTGCACCACTTCCAGCGTGCGTTCAATTGCGTCGGGGTCGAGACGCCCTGTCTTATCAACGTTGTAGCCCAGACGAACGATCCGCATCAGGCGCGTGATGTCCCGCATCCGCACAGATCCCGTATCGTCTCGCTCAACGTCTGCGATCAGGAGCCTGATTGAGTTGGTCCCGCAGTCGATGGCTGCCACACGCCGAGGGTGGCGCAGCTGTTCTGGTTCAGTCATAGTCACGGCGCTCATTGTGTCACGTTTGAAGGCGGCGTGGATGCCTCGCTGCAGGCCATCGTATTGTCGCGACTCGTCTAGCACATGCAGCGGTCAGACTGCCACAGATTGCGCTCGGCAAGGATTTCGAGTGCTTTGTCGCCCACCGGGTTGCCTCCGGGGCCTGCGACGAGGGAGTGCGCGACAAGCGCGTGCAGACATTTCACGCGAGTTGGCATGCCACCGGCAGATACGCCGTCGATCTCCGGCACTTCACCCAGCGTCCGACGAAAAGCGATATAGGAGTTGTGAGCATCGCGGTAGTGCCTGGCAGCGTCCTCGTCAATCCTGATCCACTCATTGAGGTCTTCCATCACATGCTCTGCTTCCAGCGTGGAGCATCCACGCACGATCGGTGGGCACGTAAGGTAGAAAGTCGTCGGGAAAGGCGTACCGTCATCCAGGCGCGGGCGAGTCACGACAACGGTGGGCCGTCCGCACACACATCTGGCGCCGATAGAATCCACTCCACGCGGCAAGCGTCCGAGCTGCTCGCGCACCACTTCCAGGTCCTTTTCGGTGGCCGGCGACAGCTCCGGCAACTGCCTTGCGTCAGTGTCGCTGCCGTGGATGTTCATTTCTCGTCTCCTGATTGACTGAAGTTCAGTGGAGTCTGGTCTTTGGCGTCGTGGGTTGCTTCTTCAGGGTTGTCCGCATCGATGACCGATTGGGCAAGAATCTGAATCCACGGCTTATCCGGGCCTCGTTTGTCGTTTTCCTGCGAGGAGGCATCCTCGTATCCTGGCCCTGGGTCCTTGACCGTGTACTGGGTTTCTCCCGGCTGGACATATCCGAGGCGTGAGCGGGCCTGCGATGCCACGTACGTCGGGTCCTTCCATAAGTCGAGCTGTTCGTGAAGCTCGGCGTTGCGTTCCCTGGCCTGTTCGACACGCACCTGCATATCTTTCAGGTCCTGGCTCTGCCTGAACCATTGGTACGCGGAGGGAATGAGTAGGACAGCAAGCAGCGCAGCCATGATGCTGATTGCGAGGAATCGGACCGAAATTGTCAGTCCGCCGAAAGAGATGTTGCGCGACGAAGCGTCACTGCGTGCTGTCTTTGCGCCCCGTCCGCCACTACGTTCCTTCGTCTTCGTCGCCGCGTCCGGTTGACGGTTCCGGCGAAAACGTGAGGCGACAGATGCTGAGCGTGAAGAGTCCGAGCCACCTGTTTTCAGACGGGGTCCCGCCAGGCCGATGCGGCGCAGGCGATCCGAATGGAAGCGGCCCTTCGGCGAATCCTGACTCGCTTCGGCGCCCGACTCACGCGATTCATCTGCCCTGTCGTTTACTGCGCCGAGCGAGGGCCGAGTAGATATCTGGCTGTCGCTATGTGAATCCGTTTGATCTCCATGGGATCGCCGGATTGGGCGAGAGCGACGCTGCTGGCTGGCTGGCGTCGACGAGGGGCGTGACGCACCAGAAGTGCGTCGACGAGGCGCGTGAGGGCGCCTCGGATCATGATGCGACGAATCAGCCATGTTCTCATCGTGCCTTAAAACACTTCGAGCCGGGCGATCTGCTTGCGGCATGTCACAGTCGTTCTGGTCATACTCCCGTGAAACAGCTGTGCGCCGAGTGGTCGCATGCAAGCGACCACTCGGCGCACATTAAAAAAACTAAGCCGTCAGGGCTTCAGTGTTCTCAGGCCTTGAAGCGTGGGAACGACGATGCGCCTGCGTACACGGCTGCTTCAGCAAGCTCTTCTTCAATGCGCAGCAGCTGGTTGTACTTGGCGACACGCTCTGAACGTGCCGGAGCACCGGTCTTGATCTGACCGGAGTTGGTGGCAACAGCAAGATCAGCGATCGTCGTATCCTCGGTCTCGCCGGAGCGGTGCGAGGTCATCGTGCGGTATCCGTTGCGGTGTGCTTCCTCAACGGCATCCAGCGTCTCGGTCAGGGAGCCGATCTGGTTGACCTTGACCAGCAGTGCGTTAGCCACGTTCATCTCGATGCCCTTGCGCAGGCGATCGGGGTTGGTGACGAACAGGTCGTCGCCCACCAGCTGAACACGGTCACCGATCTGAGCGGTCAGTGACTTCCATGCGTCCCATTCGTCTTCTGACAACGGGTCTTCGATGGAGACCAGCGGGTAGTCAGAGATGAGCTTCTCGTAGTAGGACACCATGTAGTCAGTGGAGCGGCCTTCACCCTCGAACTGGTACATGCCATCAGCGAAGAACTCGGTGGAGGCAACATCCAGTGCTAGTGCCACGTCTGCGCCCGGCTTGTAACCGGCCTTTTCGATGGCTTCCACGATCAGGTCGAGTGCTGCCGAGTTGGACTCAAGGTTGGGGGCGAAGCCGCCCTCGTCACCCAGGCCGGTGGACAGGCCACGGCTCTTGATGACGCCCTTGAGGGTGTGGTAGACCTCTGCACCCCAGCGCAGTGCTTCACGGAAGGTCGGAGCGCCGATTGGGGCAATCATGAATTCCTGAATATCCACGTTGGTGTCTGCGTGAGAGCCGCCGTTGAGGATGTTCATCATCGGGACAGGCAGAACGTGTGCGTTCGGGCCGCCCAGGTAACGGTACAGGGGCAGTCCGGCAGACTCTGCGGCAGCCTTGGCCACTGCGAGCGACACACCCAGGATGGCGTTTGCGCCCAGCTTGCCCTTGTTGTCGGTTCCGTCGAGGTCCAGCATGGCCTCGTCGATGACGCGCTGGTCGGTTGCGTCCTCATCGATCAGCTCAGCGCCGATCACCTCGGTCACTGCATCGACAGCGTCCTGTACGCCCTTGCCCATGTAACGATCCTTGTCGCCATCGCGACGTTCGACCGCCTCGAAGGCACCGGTTGATGCACCGGAGGGAACGGATGCGCGGGAAACGGTGCCGTCCTCCAACAGAACCTCGACCTCTACGGTCGGGTTGCCTCGAGAGTCGAGGATTTCGCGTGCCCCGATTGTCTCAATCCTTGCCACGTCATTCTCCTTCGTGATTGTGTGCGTGGAGCTGTCGCGTCTCACAGTAGTACGCAACGGTTGTAAAACACACCCCTGATGCTCGAAAAACGTGCTCGTGACCTTCACGTGTACGTGTTGACCTGCACTTGAGCGACATTGGTCCCTCATTCGGCGTGAGCCGCGCAGCGTGCATCGAGGTATGTCTCACGTTTTAAATTTTAGTGGGTATGGCCGCTTTGGCTGTCTGTGTCAGTCGATGCATCCCCGTCGCTCTTCGGCGCCTTGACATCTGCGGGTGTCACGATGTCGGCAAGCGTGCTGGCCTGCTTTGTGTTCGCCTGGGCGGTGTAGTACCGCGGGTTAATGTCGATTTTTTCCTTCGTGTAGTACTGTTCCAGTTCCTGCTGGATCGTCTGGAGATCATTGCCGTCGACCTGCAGCTGCTGCAGGACCATCTCTCCTCTGAAGACGTCGAGGACGCTGGCGGGTACATTTTCCGGGGCTTCAAGACCACGAGATGCAGCTACTTGCTTCATGAGGTCAAGAACCTGGTCGTCAGTAAACGTCACGTCTTTGTCGTGTCCCATGCGATTCTGGAAATAGCTGGACGTCAGGAGCCTGAGCGCATCCACGCGACTGACTCGCTGTGCCACAACATCGGGAAGTGCAGTGGCAACTTCCGTGACGGTTTCTTCGCTGATGTTGTGGTCTCCGATTCGCGCCGCCGCGCCTGGGTGAGCTGAACATCCCGTAATGACGAGTGCCAGCCCGGCAAGAGTTGCAACGAAGCCAGCTATTCCCCGTTTTTGTGCCACCGAGATCCTCCTTAGGTCTTGTGCGTGTCTATTCTACGTCACGTTGACCGATGTGCCGCACCAAGGGGTGAGAAGTCCCGCTCCCCTCGCTCATGAACGAGGACGACTCACCCAGGTACTTGCGCCGAGTGGTCGCATGCACGCGACCACTCGGCGTTTCAAGGTGTCGGGCTTCTATGTTCGCGGGGAGTGATCACCGGTCTTTAACGCCGGGGGCGCCGCCTTCTGATGAGGCGGCGAAAGGCACGATGATCGTGTCAACGACATTCAGCGTCCACTCGATGAGGGCGCTGTCTGCCAAGGGCTGCCCACCGATGTGGGCGGTCATTGGGATGGGAACCAGGATCTGACGCACCGCAGTCTTAATGACTGCGCCAGGGTGCAGCCGCTTCAGGCGCATCATCTGTGAATCAGCAAGTTCGACGGGTGCGAACTTGATGTACCGTCCCTGAGTGGCGACCTCTTCGACACCGACCTGGCGCAGGCGCTCACGCAGTCGCGCAATGTCGAACAGCAAATCCACCTGAGGAGGAATTGGGCCGTATCGGTCGGCCAGCTCATCGCGCACATCGCTTTCCTGTTCAGGCGTGCTCACGCCTGCAATCCTGGCGTATACCTCGAGCCGCAGGCGCTCGCTCGTCACATATTCGGCAGGAATATGCGCATCCACGGCCAGATCCACTCGCACGTCCACCTGTTCGGCGGGGCGCTCCCCTTTAAATGTTGCCACTGCGTCAGCCACCATACGCACGTACAGATCGAACCCCACGCCCTCGATATGACCTGATTGCGCGCCACCCAGCAGGTTGCCGGCACCGCGGATTTCGAGGTCTTTTTGCGCAACGTGCAGCCCGGCGCCCAGATCCGTGAACTGGGCGATTGTCCGCAACCGTTCATGGGCCGTTTCGGTAAGAGTGCGGTCAGCTGGGTAAAAGAAGTAAGCGTAAGCGCGTTCGCGCCCTCGTCCCACTCGGCCACGCAGCTGGTGCAGCTGTGACAGACCGAACGCGTCAGCCCTGTCCACAATCAGGGTGTTTGCATTGGAAATATCCAGGCCGGTTTCCACGATTGTCGTGCACACCAGCACGTCGAAGTCGTGGTTCCAGAAATCAACGATGACGCGTTCAAGTTCGTGTTCGGACAGTTTGCCGTGAGCGACACGGATGCGCGCTTCGGGTACCAGTTCGCTGAGGTGAGCAGCCACCGTGTTGATGGATTCGACACGGTTATGGACGTAGAACACCTGCCCGTCACGCAGCAGCTCGCGCCGGACTGCAGCGATAACCTGCGCATCCGTGTATGCGCCCACAAATGTCAGAACCGGCTGACGCTCTTCTGGCGGTGTCTGCAGGATCGACATTTCACGGATACCGGAAATCGCCATTTCCAGTGTTCGAGGGATAGGTGTTGCCGACATGGACAGCACGTCCACATCAGTGCGCAGCGCTTTGAGTGTCTCCTTATGCTCGACACCGAAACGCTGCTCCTCGTCAATGACGACTAGACCCAGATCCTTGAAGCGGACCGTGCCCGTCAGCAGGGCGTGTGTGCCGATCACCAGGTCAATACCACCGGACGCAAGTGCCTCCTTGACCTCTTCAGCTTCTTTCGGCGTGGAAAAACGTGACAGTGTCCCAATTGTGACGGGGAAACCGGCATAGCGAGCGCTGAAGGTGTCATAGTGCTGCTGGACCAGCAAGGTGGTGGGAACCAGCACAGCAACCTGCTTGCCGTCCTGGATGGCTTTGAACGCCGCGCGCACAGCGATCTCGGTTTTGCCGTATCCCACGTCTCCTGTCAGGAGCCGGTCCATCGGCATGGGCTTTTCCATATCAGCTTTGACTTCATCGATTGTCACGAGCTGATCAGGGGTTTCCACATATGGGAACGCATCTTCAAGTTCGCGCTGCCAGGGGGTGTCAGCGCTGAACGCGTGTCCTTTTGTTGCCTGGCGCGCGGCGTACAGGCGGATCAGCTCAGCGGCGATTTCCTTGACGGCTTTACGAGCTTTGGCTTTGGTCTTCGCCCAGTCAGCCCCACCCATCCGGGTCAGTGTCGGCTGATCCGATCCCGTGTATTTGGAGACCTGATCCAGCGAGTTCGTCGGCACGAACAGACGGTCCCCAGGTTGTCCCCTGCGCGAGGGAGCGTACTCAATGACAAGGTAGTCGCGCGTGACGGCGGACGCTCCCCTGCCGACAGTGCGTGAGACCAGTTCGAGGAAGCGTCCGATCCCGTGCTGTTCGTGAACAACCAGGTCGCCGGCGTGCAGTGTCAGCGGATCGACGCCCTTCCTGCGCCGCGACGGCATCTTCCTCATATCGCGAGTGGTCGCTCCCACGCGACCAGTCAGGTCCTGTTCAGTAAGGACTGCCAGGTGCTGATCGGCCATTACAAACCCGGCGCCGGCTTGCGCGGTCGTCACGTGCACGACACTTTCTTCAGGCGCGCGCGTCAACTCCTCTACCACTCGCGCCGGCACGTGCGCATCGTTCAGTATCGAGGCGATTCGTCGCCCGGGCCCAGGGCCTTGAGTGGTCACCACCATGTTCCACCCGGCGTGTGACAGCTCAGCTAAATCGGCGCACGCTCGATCAAGGTCACCGCGATATGAGCGTACTTCTCGAGCACCGACTGCCATCAGTGTCGGTGAGACCACCACGGCGTGCGCCTCGTGGGCCTGCAAAGCACCCGGCTCGTCGTCCGTATCCACACCTCGGTCATCCTCGACAGCGATCAGCGCATCGGCCAGTTCTGCCGGCGCCAGTGAGGAGACCTCCCACCGCGCAAGTCCGGAAGCCTGCCACACTTCGTCCAGGTCACGGAACGAAGCGTCGCGCGCTTCCAGTGGAACAGTGCCGCCATCGGCCGCTGCGGTCCATGCTGCCTGGAGGAATTCCTCGGTGGTTGACACAAGGTCGGCTGCGCGGGCACGCACCCGCTCCGGCTCATCCATGATGAGCACGCTACTCTCGGGAGCGATGTCAAGGACGGTGTCCATGCGCTCCGCCAAAGCAGGGGCCAGAGACTCCAGGCCTGCACTGTAGATCCCTTCACTGGCCAGTTCCAGAATCTGCGCCGCGCCCGGCAGGGTGTCAGCAGCATGGCGTGCCTTTTCACGGACCTCGTCGGTTAGCAAGAGTTCTCGACACGCCACCGCCCACAGGCCGTCGGTAGCTGCGCCGAGGGTGCGCTGGTCAGCCATGGAGAACCAGCGAATCTCGTCAACCTCATCGCCCCACAGTTCGACGCGTAAAGGGTGTGCTTCCTGAGGTGGGAAAACGTCGAGGATGCCGCCTCGGACGCTGACCTGTCCGCGTGCCTCCACCATATCCACGCGTTCGTATCCCAGTTGTGTCAGACGGTCAACCATGCTGGGCAGATCCACCATGTCCCCTACTTTGACGCGCACCGGCTCCAGGTCGGCCAGCCCGTGGATGACAGGTTGGAGGAATGCGCGGACCGGCATGACAACAATGGACAGTGGCGCGGTCGCCGGGTCGGTTGGATCCGGGTGTGTCAGCCGGCGCAAGATGGCGATACGTTGGGCCATCGTGTCCACCTGGGGTGACAGTCGCTCATGCGGCAGGGTTTCCCACGAGGGGAACATGCCCACATTCGGCACCCATGCAGACAATGCGTCAGTCAGCCTTTCGGCTTCTCGCCCCGATGCCGTGATGATGATCAGAGGTCCAACGGTGGACGGGTCCGCCTCGTCAATGAGCCTTTCGCGCGATGCGAGGGCGTACATGCCGGGTCGAATGCCTTGCGGGGCGACGATGGTGCCGCTCAGGGACCGTGACAGTGAAGTGGCGAATTGTTGAACTGCCTGGTCGGCTCCGATCAGGTCCATCAAGCCGTTCAATTTCATGACATCTTCCTCATGTTTCACTGGGATGGGTACATGTGGCGAGGGCGCTCAGTGGGCGGGCGGAATCACTGCGATGGCGCAAACACAAAGGATTTTACTGCGGCGAGCTATGCGAATGCAGGCGCTGTTGGGCCTCCGGGAAACCGTTCAGTGCCACGTCTTCAATCACGTCAGCGGCCTTTTCCACTGTCACGTCCCACTCAGTGCGGGCGCGCGCTGAAAGCTGTGCCAAAACGTAGTCTGCAGGGTCCTGCCTGCCCGGAGGCCTGCCGATTCCGACACGCAACCGGTGGTAAGCCCGCGTCCCCAGACACTGACTGAGCGATTTCAGGCCATTGTGGCCGCCTTCTCCCCCATCAAATTTCAGGCGCAGGTCGTGTTCGGGCAGGTCGAGGTCATCGTGAATGACGAGGACACGGTCGGGCGCTATGTGTGCGAAGCGAGCCAACGCATTGATCGAGCGACCCGACGTATTCATGTATGAATCGGATGTGGCCACGAGAACTTGCGGTCCTGGCGCACCCCCTGGTCTGATGCCCAGGCGGATACTCGCCATGTGCGTCCCGCTCTTGTGTGCGGTCAGGGTCGCACTGCATCGTTCCGCCAGAGCATCGATCACCATGTGACCGACATTGTGACGGGTGCGCGAATACTGGGCGCCGGGATTTCCCAGCCCCACAATCAGCCATGGGGTTTCATTACTCATAGATCTGATTGTGCCATTGTGGGAGTTTTCAGCTGCCACGGCTGGTCGAATGTCACATCTGTCGACGATTCGCCACCACAAGGGCCGCCGCGGTGTTTCAGCCACTGATCGAGGTATTGACGACCCCTGTGACGCGCCACGTTACTCAGCGACTTTTCCTGCAGGTTCTTCAGGCGTAGCGATCAGGAACTGCGGCGCTTCGAAGCCGTGCTCAGCAAAGGCATCAGCGACAGCCCGGGCCACGTCTCGCGCAGCAGACTCATCGACGAGGGCGATCGCCGAGCCGCCGAAACCGCCACCTGTCATGCGTGCGCCATGTGCTCCACTGGCTCGCGCCGCATCGACGGCCACATCCAGTTCCGGACAGGTCACCTTATAGTCATCACGCAGCGAGTCATGGGACGCGTCCAAGAGCGCGGCGCAGCGATCCAGCCGCTCCCCGACCAGCGAGCCGGAAGCCAGCTCGTCAATGAACGTGCGTGTGCGATCAATCTCCGTCAGAACGTGACGCACGCGAGCGCGCATCACCTCGTCAGGCAGCTGATCCAATGCCGCTTGTTCATCGTCGATGTCGGCCAGCAGATCGACACCGAGGATGCCTGCGGCCTCTTCGCAGGCCTGTCGGCGCTGGGCGTATTCGCCGGTTACATGCGAATGCTCGGCGCGCGTGTCGATCACCAGGAGTGCCAGGCGGTCGTGAGCCAGGTCAAATGGGATCGACCGCACGGACATATCGCGGCAGTCAAGCTCCAGTGCGTGTCCCTTCGTGCAGCGCATCGATGCAGACTGATCCAGCCCACCTGTATTGGCGCCCGCAATGTCGTTTTCAGCGCGTCGTGCCGCATCCACCAAGAGTGCACGGCCCGCATCATCATCGTCACCACCGAGCAGGTTGAGGTCTTCCATGTCGTTGATCGCCACGGCCATCGCGCATTCCAAAGCGGCAGAAGACGACAGTCCTGCACCCAGAGGCACACAGGAATGCAGCGCCGCATCGAAGCCGCGCAGCGGCCCAAAGCCGGCCTGCTCCAGGGCCCATGCCACGCCCACAAGGTACGCAGCCCAGCCGGATACTTCGCCGTCAGTCCCGCGTCGGTCAACGGTGTCGAGGTCGAACTCGTCGATATGGTCGCGCGTCTGCGGAGACACGAGGCGTACGTGGCGGTCAGATCGCGGTGTGGCAGCGATAAATGCACGGTGTGGCAGCGCGATCGGCAGACAGATGCCACCGTTGTAATCCACGTGCTCACCGATGATGTTGACACGGCCAGGTGCGTGCCACACGCCATCCGCATCTGCGTTGAATGTTTCGCGGAACAGGGTGCGCGCGGCGAGGGCCCCCTCGTCAAATGTCAAGGGGTCGTTGAACGTGAGGTCCTCTGTCTTGGCTGAGCCGCCCTCGTGCATGGAGCCAGCCTGCTCGGGTGTGTGTGGGGTGGTCATATCACCACACCTCCTTGAAACGGTCAGCGATCTTTTCGGGAGACGTGTCGGAAATCCACGCACCCATACCTGATTCCGAACCAGCCAGGTACTTCAGTTTGCCCGGCGCGCGCAGGAATGAGAAGAACTCCAGGTGCAGGCGCAGTTCGTCGCCTTCAGGTCCGATTGGTGCCTGATGCCAGGCCGCGATGTACGGCAGCTCGATGGCCGAACCGTCCGGGTTGACGAAGAAGCGATTACCTGCCTGTAGCAAATGCAGGTAGAGGTCAGCCAGTTCTTCACGTTCTTCCTCGGTCAGATGCGCAATGTCGCGTACGTGGCGACGTGGGACGAGGTGAGCTTCGACGGGCCAGCGCGCGGCTCCGGGGGTGAACAGCACCCAGTGTTCGCTTTGATCGAGGATACGGCGTGCACTGCGCAGCTCGGTGTCCACGATATCGTCGAACAGGTTGCGACCAGTCGCTTCGCGGTGGGCCTGAGCCTGAGTCAGCATTTGGCGGGTGCGGGGCGTCAGATAGGGGTAGGCGTAGATCTGGCCGTGTGGGTGCGAGAGTGTGACGCCAATTTCCTTGCCGTGGTTTTCAAAGCAGAAAACCTGTTTGATGCCGGGCATTGCTGACAGTTCGCGGGTACGGTCCGCCCACGCTTCGATCACGGTGCGCATGCGCTCATGGGAGACGGTGGCCAGTGAGTCTTCAAGGTTCGGGGTGAAGCAAATGACTTCGCATCGTCCCGCGGCTGGTGCCCTGCGGTACAGGTCATCACCGTCGAGACCGTTCACGGGGATCACACCGTCAGCTGCGGCGATTTCCTGCGCCTGTTCTGGGGTTGCCATGAGGGAGGGGAAGCGGTTTTCGAAGACGACGACGTCGTAGTCTGTGTCGGGTATCTCCCCGTCGGAGTATTCGGCGCCCGGTCGTGCCGGCGCCAGTGGGTTCGCGTCTGCTGGCGGAAGGAATGTGCGGTTCATGCGGTGGGTCGCCATCGGGATCCAGTCCCCGGTCAGCGGGTCTTTGCGCATCTGAGGTCCGGTCACGGGATGAACGGTCCCGTCCTCCCCTTCAATCGGTGCGAAACGATCCGGCAAGGGCCGCGGGTCATCGAGGCGACGAGTGCGCTGTCCTGATACATATTCGGGGGAATCGTCGAAATAAAAGAGGTCTCGCCCATCGGCAAGTTTGGTGGCAGTTTTGCGCACCTGAGCACTCATCGCTGTGTGTCCTTCCACGTTGTCAACGAAGTTCTTGAGAGACGTTCATTTCTCGGTGCCCCGTCCGTGTCCCCACAGGCAGGCCACGTCATAAGTTTACGTTGCCATAGAGGTTTGTCACCACCACGGGGACGGCTCGTGACCTAGGTCATGGCATCTACTGCGTTGCGACCTTCACCTGACAGCCGCACCGCCTTCACCTCACAGCCGCGCCATCCCATGTACTCTTAAAAGGTCAGTCGCGCAGCGGCACCCCGGCCGCTTCGCCACGCAGCTACCTCATTGCAGAAATGGCGGTGATCCATGTTCCTGCCTCCGCGCCTTGACGGCCAGGAATGGATGGGAGCAGTCATCGCCATTCCGGAGCCTTGGGTCAGCGAACTGACAGAGTTGCGTCTCGGGCTGGGTGACGTCAACGGCTCTCGTGTCCCCGCCCACATCACCGTCATGCCGCCGATTGCCGTGCCGGTGGAAGATCGCACCCGAATCATTCGCCACCTCCGCTCCGTCGCGCAACGCCGCCAGCCGTTCCGCATCACCATTAAAGGTACTGACACGTTCCGCCCTCTGTCCCAGGTGGCGTTCCTGACTGTGACGCAAGGCATGGATGAGTGCCGCAGCCTTGCAGACGATGTGCGCACCGGCCCACTTGACTACACCCTTCGATTCCCCTACCACCCTCACGTCACACTGGCTCAGGATGTTGATGACCCAGCCATTGACCTGGCTCTCGACGTCGCCGCAGATTTCGAGGCCTCTTGGATGGTTCCAGGATTTCGCCTGGACCGCGTGGACCCCACTGGCATGTATTCCTCGCTCGCCCTTTTCGATTTCGAAACGAAGTAGGAACGCGGATGCGGCAGCCTCCCTCGTCAATTTTCGTGATCGACGAGGGGAGACGGCCGTCCCCTGTTGAGCAAATTCTGCCTATGCATAGCGAGCGCGCGCCGCGTCAACACCGTAGATTATGAATATGACGGCAAGCACGAACGATACTCAACACGATTTGTCGGCTACCAACGTGGGATCCACCGTTGCGCCGCCGAGCCCGCGCTCAGTACCCGGAACGTTCACGGGCACCGTGCGCGAATCGGATCTGACCTATCGTGATGAGCCATCTCCGAATGCTCCCGGTTATCATTCAGCCGAACTGGCCGGCACATATTCCGACGAAACCAAGCGCGCCTCGCATCTGCGCGGCCCGGGATTGCGCGAGACCCTCGCTACTCCGGGTCTGGTCGACAAGATCAAGGCACTGATTCAGTGGTGGAACCGGACGCGCCTGGCGCGAGCATTGGCGCGATACAGTAAGCGTTCCGGTGGCTTGATGTCAGGCGGTATGGCGCTGACAACGCTCCTGTCGCTGTCCGCAGCACTGGTCGTTGGCTGGACCATCTTCATGGCGGTGCTGGGCAATAACGCGGAGCTCAAAGAGGCTGTCATCAACGGTGTCAACAATGCGATGCCGGGCGTCATCGATGACGGCACGAACGGCGGGCTGGTCAACCCCGACAGTCTGCAGGTCTCCACCGCAATGTCAATCACGTCGATCGTTGCCTTCGTCGGCTTGGTGTGGTCCGCTCTGTCGGTTGTGGGGTCGCTGGGCATGGCGATTCGTTCGATGTTTGGGCTGGTGAGTGCCCCGGTTCCCATCTACAAGTCGATGCCGCGTAACCTGCTCGGCGCTCTCTGCCTGGGCGTGGGAGTGCTGGTGAGCGCCGTTTCCTCCGTAGCTCTGCGAGTGTTCGGCGATTGGATTTTCTCGACTCTGGGAATCGACGCCGGTTTCGGTAAAATTGCATTGAACATTGCGAGCCTGCTGGTCGGTTTTGCGGTTGATTTCGGCGTGTTCATTGTTCTGATTCGAATCGTGGCGCTCGTTCATCCACCTCGACGCGACCTCATGTGGGGTGCCGCATTGGCTGCCCTCGCCGCCGGGGTGCTGCGCTTCTTGGGAACGTCCGCTGTTGGCGCCGTGTCGGGCGCAGTGTTGACCACTGCGACGACGCTGGTCACGCTCATTTTGTGGATTAACCTGCAGATGCGTGTCATTTTGCAGATCAGTGCGTGGGTTGCGAATCCGCCTGCAATCCCGCCGACCGATAAGTCCTCTCTGATTCACTTCAATGAGACGCCGAACTATGTCACGCTGGGTGTCCCTCGTACTTTGGAGTGGCCACACCACGCTGTGACCGGAGAGGTCGAACCGACCCCCGATCCCCCCAAGCTTTCCGATGCTCCGCTGGCCATTGACGCCTCATACCACCCCTCATTCAGCGAGGGCGAATTGGCGGCTCTAGCCAGCATGTCGCCGGAAGAAATTTCTGAACACCGTAAGGAGAAGCAGGCTCGTATGAACTTCCATCAGGCAATGAAACGTGGAGAGAATCTGGCTGACGAACGTGAAGCTCGCGGTGAAAAAACTCCGTGGAACGTCGAGGACGCCAAGCGCGAAAAAGAGGAGAAGCGTCGTCAGGCCGATGCGCGCGAACAAGTTGACGCACTGAAAGAGGATGCGGATAAGCGTCACGAGGATGAAAACCGGCGTGATGCTTTGGCTCTGGGCGAACGGCTGCTCCAGGAGCGCGAGGCTGCCGGCACTGCTCCTGACAATGCTGAGAGCACGTCAAGCAAGGATTCCGCTCAGAACACCGACATGTCAGGTACGTCCGAGGTTATCGACCGCGCCGACAAGTAGCAGTAGTTTCAAGCCCCGCGCGGGGATGTCCCTGCTGCACGTTGAGCTTGGAGCCTGAGCCGGTCGTTCAAGCCCCGCGCGTGGGGAATGCCCGCTCTCCTCGTGCCTTGTGTCGTCGTGGCTGAAGACTGGCCCTCGTGTCACCGTGCATGGGGGGTAGGTGTCCTCCCCCTCTTGTAACGCCTTTCGCGGAGGCATGAGTGCCTCGCTCTTTGTCTCGAGTGCGAGATGAGAGATGCACCTTTCCTCTTTTCGTCCCCGAGGTTCGATTTGGCGTGGTGGTAGGTTCGTTGTGAGGCTGTGGGTGCTACGCGCCGTTAGGTGGGCGAGCCTGTGACCTGCAGGAATGGTTGGCCAGTGAGGTCAGTGCGGGTCTTTTGGGCTGTGGATGTGTGTCGAGTTCGAACCTGGGGGAACATGCCCGGGGCCTCGTGTGATTGTCGAGGGTAGACAGGGGTCGTGCTTTGCGGGGATGGCTCAAGCTTGCGCTTTCTTGCGGGCTGAAGGGTTTCGTGTGGGGGTGCGCGTGCGCATACAGCGTCTTCCCACATTGTGGGAATTCTTGTTCCCGCATGCTTGTCCTCCCCTCTTTCCCCGTCTGTCGATCTGAAGAGGGTTCTGCTGCTAACCGCTTACATGGGCGAGGCGTTTGCACTGGTCAGGAGTTACCTATCGGGAGGTAGAGCCGTGATGAATCCAGTGAGAGACTTCCAGATCGACAGGTGGGTGCAGAAAGAGTTTGGTCCACAATTATGAATTGGGTCTGTACGGGCGGTAGTGCCGTTTCGTAGTGTGGTGCACATGACACGACGATCACGACGCTCCACGCACGCCAGGCTCCTTGTTCCAGTAGTGGCCGGAATGATCATGCTGGCTGCATGTAGCCAGGCACAAGACGGGCAAAGCAACAACATTGAAGTCTCTGCCAATCAAAGTGGGTCAGGCGATGCAGCCCACAGCATACCCATGTCGGGCGAGTACCCGGTCTTGCCCAACGGGAAGCTCGGCAGGCCCGTGGACTGGGTGGAACCACACGAACCACAACTACCCAGTGCTGCCACCAACATGGACGCGTTCGGGGCGCGATACTTCGCCGAGTACTACCTCAACCTCCTCGCATACTCCATCAACACCGGCAACACCACCACCCTCAAAAAAGTCAGCAGCCCAGAATGCAAAGTCTGCCAATCATATGTCAGAAAGATCGAAAACTTAGATAGCAATACCGACTGGGTCGACAGTATGAGATTCAAAATCGATTCATTCAATTCAGTGGAGCTGTATCCAGAAGAGTCGGATCTATATCTCGTCGAATTTCTGGCAACTTCCGCTCCCTATGTCGTGTACTTAGATGGAGAACTGACTTCGTTTGAAGAGGAAAGAGTGCTCATCCAACTTGACCTCCGTCAGGCCAATTCTGAGTTCACTGTAAATAGGTTCTTTGCGAAAGAAAGAGAGGACTAAAAATATGCGTTTTGCGGCAATCTCTTTACTTTGTTTATCTCTCGCTTTGAGCCTCCCATCGGAATTCGCAGGCGACCCGGACGAAGGAAACTTCAGCACCGCCGCAACTAGTGCTTCAGAAGGCGAGCTACAAGTTGAGGTTTCCATCAAACAGACTGTCTCAACATCGGGATCCGAAGGCACTGCATACAACCTTGGAACTTCTAGTGTTAGCCAAGGTGGTGTGATTGAGGTTGTTGAGGGACCGGTTGGTGGGTTTCGTGTACCGGGCTGGCAGGTGCGCTGCAAGATCGGCACCGGCACAGCCGGCGCCACACTAGCAGACAAATGCACCCCACCACCAACAGAAAAACCTGAAGGAAAAGAACCAGACCAGCCCGCCACTCCGTCAACCGACACCATCGCACGCACAGCCCTAAACACCATCACCCTACGCGGCGCAGGCCTGACCATCCAACCACACCAACACGCCTTCACCGAAGTGCCCTCCAACATCTACGCCGCCACCCCCACCCAAACCCACACCCTCACCGTCTTCAACCACACCGTCACCCTCACCCTTCACGCCTCCACCTACACATTCGACTTCAACGACCACACCCCACCACTGGTCACCACCACCCCAGGAAACCCTTACCCCAACATGGTGCACACACACTCATGGCAAAACGAATCACCCCACCAAACCGTCACACTGACCACCACGTGGGACGTCACACTAACCAACCCGTTCACCGGCACCACGCACACAATCCCTAGCATTACAAGCACAAGAGAAACCAGCGCCCCATTCCTGTTAACCAAACCCCACCAAGTCCTCACCGACCACGCCGAAAAAACCCACGGACACTAACCAGGAAGGACAGTCGCAAACGAACATCACAAGCAACGCAACACTATTCAACAAAACTAGCAACGCACCACGCGTGAACGCTTGAAACTCAGCACAATCGTGCGGGCGATTCAGGGTCATGAGGTAGAAGACTGGCGAGCGTCATCAGATCGGAAAGAGCTTATTTTTTCAGGAGATCCGGCTCGCACACACTGCTGTTCTTCAACGGATGTGATTGCAATTAATCGATCTCATACGACACGGTCAAAGCGGCATGGTCTGACATGCGCGCATCGTAAGAGGCGGCGCGATCAATCGAAAAGGACCGTGCCTTTTGCGCCAGATCCGCCGTCACGAACTGATAATCAATGCGCCACCCGGCGTCATTATCGAATGCTTTGCCTCGCCACGACCACCACGTGTATGGGCCTTGAACATCCCCCGCAAGCTCGCGGACGGTGTCGCACCAGCCACCCTCGGCCCATGACGACACAAAGGCAATTTCCTCGTCGAGCACTCCGGCACGCTTGTTGTGGTTCGGCTTCCAGTTCTTGATGTCCAATTTGGAGCGAACGATGTTGAAATCTCCCGCAACGAGAGCTTGACGCCCCTTCGCCGAATTCGCATCTTTCAACAGTTCGCTCATGCGCGCTGACACCCTCGGCAGGTGCGCCATCTTGGCGTCCTGCTTCGGCGTATCCTTCTCGCCCGAATGGAAATACGCCGACACAAGCGTCAGTGGAGTGGCAAATTCAAGGTCCACTTCCAGCCAGCGACCCGAATCCACATCACTTTCCTGGTCGTCCAGCGTTGTCCGCACGTCTCCGATCAGCGCCTCGTTCTCAATCGGGACAGCGACTGCTACGCCCGCACGCCCTTTCGCCCGCGATGGCACGGCCACAACATGCCACTGCGACCCCAGAATCTCACGCGTCACTTCTTCCGGCGCGCGCACCTCCTGCATCAGGAGGACGTCGGGGTGCTGGCGATTTAACCAGTCGTTCAGTCCTCGTTTAGCGGCAGCGCGGATCCCGTTGAGGTTGACAGTCGTGACGTTCAGCATGCCTCTATTGTGCCCGAAACTTCACCGAGTGGTCGCTTGCAAGCGACCACTCGACATCACGGACTTGGCAAGGCAGCGAGAAATGGCTACTCTATAGCCAACCAAGGATACCCCCTTGGGGTATTGATTTTCGTTGTCACTTAGCGAAAGGACGCCATGTCGCCCGATGTCGAGCATCGCGATTGCTGCGAGGAGTCGGAGCAATCATCACCCCACAGCAGGCCCACATCCGCCGAGAAGTCGCTTGCAAGCGACCACTCGCATTCACATTCGCACTCGCATGCTGCCAGTTCCCGAGGGCGTCTGATTGCAGCCTTGTCCATTACGGCAACTGTCCTCCTCGTCGAGACAATCGGCGGCGCACTTTCAGGATCACTCGCACTTTTTGCAGATGCCGGCCACATGGCGGTGGACTCCACCGGGCTGGTGATTGCGCTGATCGCGGCTCACCTTTCATTGCACCCGCGCACCGACAGATTCACGTGGGGCCTCGCGCGATCCGAAGTGGTCGCAGCGGCACTGCAGGCAGGTATGCTCGCCGCGATCTGCGTGATGATCGCATATGAAGCCATCGGCCGCTTTATGAACCCCGAGCAACTCGACACCCGCGTCATGCTGATCGTCGGTATCCTCGGCTTGGCTGCAAACGTCGCTTCCCTACTCGTGCTGATGGGGGGCCGCAGTTCCTCGTTGAACATGCGCGCAGCGTTCCTCGAGGTTGCCACCGACGCGTTAGGGTCAGTCGCGGTCATCATCGGCGCGGTCGTCGCCCATTTCAGCGGATGGCTCCAAGCGGATGCCCTCGCCTCACTGCTCATCGCGTGCATGATGGCTCCGAGGGCGATCACGCTCTTGCGTCGCTCAGTGGCGATCCTGATGGAGGAAACACCACCCGGCCTGGAACTGGCAACGGTGCGTGAGCATATGCTCCATGTTCAAGGAGTCGAAGACGTGCATGACCTGCATGCCTCGACCATTGCGACAGGAGTGATAGCCCTGACGGCTCACGTCACCGTCCAACCCGAGTTGAACGAGCACGAGCGATCCGACATTTTGCACACACTCGCCAGCTGCGTACAGGACCACTTCCCCGTCACGATCACGCATTCCACGTTCCAGTTGGAAAGCCCACAGCACCGCGAACATGAACAGTTAAGGCACTAAGCTCACACCTGCGCATCTACACCTGAGCGGAGAAACCCGCCTGTCGCTCAGCCATTTCAACCACGTTCGCCAACAGGAGGGCACGCGTCATCGGCCCGACGCCACCGGGATTCGGTGACAGCCATGCCGCAACACGATCAACTCCGTCGGCCACATCTCCATGCAGCCGCGCCCGGCCATCAGCTTCCGTCACGCGAGAAACGCCAACATCGAGCACCGCCGCACCTTCACGCACCATGTCAGCGGTGATCAGTCCGGGCGAGCCAGCCGCAGCCACAATCACGTCAGCATTGCGCACCTGTTCAGCGAGGTTGCGCGTGCCCGTATGGCACAGCGTCACGGTCGCGTTGATGTTCTTACGCGTCAGCAGCAATCCGATCGAACGGCCGACGGTCACTCCCCTGCCAACTACGCACACATCCGCGCCATTGAGTTCCACGCCGTAGCGTTCCAACAGCTCAATGACGGCGCGCGGCGTACACGGAAGGGGCGAGGTGATGTCACCCGCCGCGCGCAGCACCAAGCGGCCCAGGTTCATCGGATGCAGGCCGTCAGCGTCCTTATCCGGATCGATGCGCTCCAACACGGCCTGGGAATCGACCCCGGCGGGTAGCGGAAGCTGCACAATGAAACCCGTGCAGGCAGGATCAGCGTTGAGCTGGTCGACAGCCTGCTCGATATCAGCCTGAGAGGCCGACTCGGGCAAGTCAATGCGAATCGACTCGAGGCCAACCTCCGCACAGTCACGGTGTTTGCCGGCAACATAGGTCACTGACCCGGGATCTTCACCCACCAGGATTGTTCCCAGCCCTGCATGGACACCGGCTTCACGCAGACGTGAGACGCGCTCAGCAAGCTCGCCCTTTATAGCAGCAGCGGTGGCTTTCCCATCCAGTACCTGTGCGGCACCTTTCCACGGCGCTCTCACTGCTGCAGCCCGTCGTACAACGGGAAGGCATCAGTCAGTGCACGCACGCGCGCCTGCAGACCCTCCATATCCACTGTCTCCTTGGAGGCCGCCTGAACCAGTGCGGTCGCGATGATGTCGGCAACTTCGGTGAACTCCTCATCACCAAAACCGCGCGTAGCCAGCGCCGGCGTTCCGATACGCAGACCGGATGTGACTGCCGGTGGGCGCGGGTCAAACGGCACAGCATTGCGATTGACCGTGATGCCGACTTCGTGCAGCAGATCCTCAGCCTGCTTGCCGTCAAGAGTTGAATCAACGAGGTCAACGAGCACCAGGTGCACATCGGTGCCGCCGGTGACCAGCTTGATGCCGACCTTCTTCGCATCGTCGCGTCCCAGACGCTCTGCAAGTTTCTGCGCGCCAGCAAGAGTTCTGACCTGGCGGTCCTTGAACTCCGGGGTCTGAGCCACTTTCATTGCTACGGCCTTGGCAGCCACCACATGCATCAGCGGGCCACCCTGCTGACCTGGGAACACAGCAGAATTCAGCTTCTTGCCCCACTGCTCGCCGCGCGCGGACAAGATCATGCCGGAGCGGGGACCCCCCAGTGTCTTGTGGACCGTCGTGGTCACCACGTCGGCGTGGGGCAGTGGGCTTGGGTGCAGTCCGGCTGCAACGAGGCCGGCAAAGTGCGCCATGTCAACCCACAGCGCAGCGCCAACCTCGTCGGCAATGCTGCGGAAAGCAGCAAAGTCAAGGTGACGAGGGTAGGCCGACCAGCCGGCAATGATCACACGGGGACGCTCACGCAGCGCCACTTCACGCACCTGATCGGGCTCGATACGCATTGTTGTGCGGTCAACTTCGTATGCGGTGGCGTGGTACATCTTGCCGGAAAAGTTGATGCGCATTCCGTGTGTCAGGTGGCCGCCGTGAGCCAAGGACAGACCCAAAATCGTGTCCCCCGGTTTTGCCATCGCCATGAGCGCGGCGGCATTGGCCTGCGCGCCTGAGTGTGGCTGCACGTTGACGAAATCGGCACCGAACACTTTCTTGGCGCGTTCAATTGCGAGACTTTCAGCAACGTCCACTGCCTCGCACCCGCCGTAGTAGCGGCGTCCCGGGTATCCTTCGGCGTACTTGTTGGTCAGAACTGATCCCTGAGCCTGCAGAACGGCACGCGGGACAAAGTTTTCCGACGCGATCATTTCAAGGGTGGCGCGTTGACGGTTCAGCTCATCATCCAGCACCTTTGCGATGTCAGGATCGAGTTCGGCCAACGTATGGGAGTTGAGAGAATCACTCATTGCTGCTCCAGTTTTCAATTCGCTTGTCTGGCTTTCACTAGTGGCGAGGGCGGCCCCAGCCGTTCCTCGCTCGGTTGCGTGGCCCAGGCGGGCGACCGCGACAACCCTATTTCGCTCCCCGGTGGTCATCCCACCTGTTCGCCAGTTGCGACAGATTCATCTTATCAACTGTGTTCCGCTGCGGAAACCGCCAGTGCGGACACTAGCGTGAGAACACAACGGTTCGGTTGCCGTTCATCAGGACACGGCGTTCGGCATGCCAACGCACTGCCTGCGCGAGGACTCGGCGTTCAACATCCTGCCCCAGCTCCACCATGTCGCGGGTGGAATCGGCGTGCGTAACTCGCGTGACATCCTGCTCGATGATCGGCCCCTCGTCCAGGTCGGCTGTAACGTAGTGCGCGGTTGCGCCGATGAGTTTGACGCCGCGTTCGTGAGCCTGGGCGTATGGGCGCGCGCCTTTGAACGAAGGCAGGAATGAGTGGTGAATATTGATGACGCGTCCGGCCATTTCACGGCATACCGAATCAGACAGGATCTGCATATAGCGGGCCAGGACGACCAATTCAACCTGCTCGGACTTGATGAGGTCAAGAAGTTCTGCCTCGGCGCGCGCCTTTGAATCCTTGGTGACCGGAATACTGAGAAAGGGGACGCCGTAGAACTGTGCGACCGGCGCGAGGTCAGGGTGGTTACCGACAACTGCTACCACTTCGATGGGCAGACCTTGAGAGCGCTGCCGATAGAGCAGGTCCGTGAGACAGTGCCCTTCGCGCGAAACCATAATGACGGTGCGGAGCGGTCGCCCCAACTGGTCGACGCGCCAGGTGGCGTTAAACTTGTCGGCGATTCGTGTCAGGCCTTCTTCGACAGGACCTCGACCGACAGGTGATTCAGCTTCCATTCGCATGAAGAACAGGCCGGTATCCGGGTCACCGAATTGCTGCGACTGAATGATGTTGCCGCCGATGTCGCTCATGATGCCGGAGGCTGCGTGAACAATTCCTGGCTGGTCCGGGCAAGAAAGAGTGATGACAAGCTTGTCGATTGTCGAGGGGGTCGCTGTCGAATCATGTTCCATAGTCCTAAGGTTAATGATTCACAGGCACTCCGGCCTAATCCAGTCCACCGCTTCTGATACGTGGTGTGCGCCGAGTGGTCGCATGCATGCGACCACTCGGCGACATAACGATGTGAACTCAGTTAGTGTGCGACTGGCATTTCCGCGATGGCGGCTGCGCTGATGACGCGCACTCCTTTGGGCAGGACAGCTTCATCCACCGTGAACTCGACGGAGTGCAGGCCGCCCTTCGACGGAGTGAAGATCAGCAGCAATGAGGCCTTTCCGCCGTTGTCCTGGACTCGCTTCATCATGAATGCGTAGTCTTCGGAAGCGGTCATTTCCACCCACTTCGGGTCATTGGCGCGTACGCCCACCAACTCGCCAGCTTCAGCGATTCGGTCCATCAGGTCCGGATCGGAATCCAGGGAGATGGCCTCTCCCATGCGCACGATCTCGTAGTCGCACTCATACATCTGTGCAGCCGCTTCGATCACGGTGCGGGCTCGGTGCTCCATGTACTCGTTGATCTCGGTCGTTGAACCGCGAACTTCCATCTCAAAATGTGTATGATCTGCGACAATATTGCGGGTATCGCCGGCAACGATCTTGCCGACACTCACGCGGGTCGCCCCTTCTGAGTGGCGCGAAATCGCATACAGGTTCAACACTGCGGTGCACGCGGCGAGAATGGTGTTCTTGCCTTTTTGCGGCGCGCCTGAAGCGTGAGCTGCCAGTCCTTTCAGATTCACGTCGTACTTCGTGGTGGCCAGAGCCCCGCCGGATCCGGGCGCGTAGTCGGATTCTTCGAAGTCGTGTGGCCATACGTGTTGCGCGAACATGACGTCGACGTCATCGACATGGCCGGCGGCCACCATCGATTTCGCTCCGCGAACGCCTTCTTCAGCGGGCTGAAACAAAATCTTCAGCGTTCCTGACCAGGAGTCCTTCATCTGTGCCATTGTGCGGGCAACACCCAGCCCCATCGTGATGTGAGCGTCGTGTCCACACGCATGCATGGTGGAGGCGTGAATGGAGTTAAAACCCTCATCCGCTGGGTAATACCCCTTTTCTGAGGATTCCTGCAGCGGCAGCGCGTCAATGTCGAAGCGCATGCCGACAGTCGGGCCGTCCCCATTGCGGAGAATTGCCACAGCACCCGTGTGTCCTCCGGCAATCGAGTGAACAAAATCGGCGTCGGCACCCTCGTCAATCGCTCGGGCAATTGCGGCCTCATCTTCTTCGGAGCTGGGCAGTCCCATTCGCTCCTCAGACAGGCACGCGTCCTTTCCCTGCAGGACCTCATAGCCCCACTCGCGCAGATGCTGGACGATGATCGACGTGGTGCGATACTCGAGGAATCCGAGTTCAGGATGTGCGTGGAAGTCGCGGCGCCACTGGACCAGGTCATCGGTCATGGCGTCGACATTCGATGTGAGTGTTTCAGCGATCTGCATTGGTAAAAGAGCCATGTTTCCTCCTTAAATGAAGGCTCGAAGCAGGTAATCCCACACGATCGATGAGGTGACCATGATCACGTAAGCGGGGATCATGACGGGGATTGTTCGTTTGACGAGGTCGACCGGGCTGACATCACCAAGTCCGGCAACTGCAATCACGACGCCTGCGATAGGCGACATGGAGCGACCGATGCCTGATGCCAGTTCCATTGGCTGAGCCAGGAACACGGTGTCAACGCCCAGGGGTTTGGCAATGTCGGGGATAAGTTCTGAGAACGCGAACCACGGTGCGTTGCCGGAGCCCATCAGGACCGCTGACAGGAAGATCACCAACGTCATGATGATGGTGATCGGAATTGCCCCCATATTGAATCGCTCGGCGCCATCAATAATGAACGAAATAAACCCGAGCTGGGTTAAACCGGCAGCAAACATCTGGCCGCCGACAATGAGTGTCACGATGTTGACGAATTGGCGACCCATGCCCTCGAAGAAAACGGAGAAAGCGTCCGCGCCGCGTTGGAATGAACGGTAGCGAATCATTTCGCAAATAACGGCGAGCATTCCGGAAATAATCATGGCAGTTGCCACGTTCATTTTGATGCTGGTAATCACGAAAGGCGAGAAAACAATGAGCAGGACCAGTGGCGTAAATGGAAGGAGCGCGTATGCCTTCGGGGTCGGCTTGTCGACACGTTCAGCTTCCTTGGTGTCCGCCTTGGTCTTGGCGGCGGTGTCGGACCCACCATTTGCAGCGCGTTGTGCCAGGGCCGACTTTCCGCCCGAGGACCTTTTAATACCTGCGAGCTCAGCCTTGATTTCATCCCAGTCTGCTTTGTCGGGAGTAGTTCCGGCCTTGCGGTCGAAGTACTGCTGGACGAAGTAATGGAGGATGAACACCGATGCGACGACCACCAGTGCGACGGGCAGCTGGTATTGAATAAAATATTCTTGGACGGTCATGCCGGACGTCTGGGCCGCCATATTGGCGTTTGAGGAAGCAGGGCCAAGGTCCAGACAGCTGCCGGTCGCGATGACGCCCGTGGCAGACAGTTTCGAGATTCCCAGGGATCGCAGGAGCGGATAGACGGTCACCATCAGCAGCATCGCCAGGCCAGCTGCCGATGGAATGATCAAGCACAGTGTCTGAGCCAGGATGTAGGTGGAGGCAAGAACAACGTAGGGCTTGTTGATCTTCTGGAGCGGTTTGGTTGCGATGGCGACCAGTGCTGATGATGCACCGACTCGGTCCATGACCAGCGAGAAACCGCCGACCGCCATGATGATCAGACCGAGCTTGGCACCTAGATTCCCGAACGTCTGAGTGATCTGGTCGAAGACATCCAGGAACGCCGAGCCAGTGGTCTGGTCTTCATCCATCAATGGTTTCATTGACAGTGGAATAGCACAAAGCAGCATAAATAGACCGGAAAAAATCAGGACGGTCTGCGGATGATAACGGTGAAAAATCAGATACGCCACAACCACGGTCGTGGCAGTCGCTATGAGGAACCCAATCATTAGAATCCTTTCGATATTGTTTCCACACTGCATCGTTGAAGTGATAACAAACTCTATCTCTGAAAACAGGGATGGCGCATTCATATTCAAGTATGCCAGTCACAGCACAAAAAGAACGCTGGATGCGCTTCCTGATTATTGCTCGTGGAGCAAGTCAGGGAGGGCGTTCCAGCGTTCTTCTGGACTGTCCTGCTGGCGAGAACTACTTGATGAAGCCGAGGGCTTTCACTGCGTCGTATTCTTCCTGCAGAGCCTTGATGTTGTGGTCGATGCCGGCGCGGGTGGCTTCGGAGATTTCGAGGCCTTCAACGATCTGGTATTCGCCGTTCACTGCGCGCACCGGGAAGCCGAAGGAGAAGCCTTCAGGAACGTCGTAGTGCGAGCCATCTGAATGGACACCAGCGGTGACCCATTCACCTTCGGGCGTGCCGTGGATCCAGGTGTGCATGTGGTCGATCGCGGCGTTGGCTGCTGATGCCGCTGAGGACGCGCCACGTGCGGCGATGATGGCGGCGCCACGTTTGGCAACGACAGGGCGGAATTCCTCGTCGAGCCACTTTTCGTCAACCAGGTCGGTGGCCGGCTTTCCATCAACGGTGGCGTAGGAGACGTCCGGGTACTGGTCGGCCGAGTGGTTGCCCCACACAACAATGTTCTTGATGTCGCTGACAGCTGCACCGGTCTTGTGGGCCAGTTGGCTGATGGCGCGGTTGTGATCCAGACGCATCATGGAGGTGAAGCGGTTGGCTGGCACATCGGGCGCAGCGTTGGCTGCGATCACGGCGTTCGTGTTGGCGGGGTTACCCACGACCAGGACGCGCACATCTTCGGCTGCACCAGCGTTGATTGCGGCACCCTGAGGTCCGAAGATTCCAGCATTGGCTTCGAGCAGGTCAGCGCGCTCCATGCCCTTCGAACGCGGGCGTGCACCCACGAGCAGGCCAACGCTGGTTCCCTCGAATGCCTTGGTGGCGTCATCGAAGATGTCGACGCCGGCCAGCAGCGGAAATGCACAGTCGTCGAGCTCCATGGCTGTGCCTTCAGCTGCCTTGACAGCCTGGGGGATCTCCAGCAAATGAAGCTTGACTGGAACGTCGGGTCCGAAAATTGCGCCGGATGCGATGCGGAAAAGCAGCGCGTATCCAATGTTTCCAGCGGCACCGGTTACGGTGACGATTTTGGGTTGAGCCATGATGTGGAACTCCTTGATTGAATGATCGAGCGTTCCCGGTAGGGTTCGCGTTCCGGCCCGGATCCGTGCTCCGAGCTCTCATGACAAGCCTACGGCGCAATTTTGTCCTTTACTAGGGAAAGCAGTCCCAAGTTTGCGACGACTCTGTGCAAAACGGTCGATCTTTTCCGCATTTATAGGCGTTTCTAAGGTGTAAAAGAGTTGCCCTCGTCACTAAAATGTCACCCATGGGTTCGAAGAAGAAAAAGAAGCGCGCCGACCGAGCAGATGCCGTGCCTACACGTGCCTCGACGATGGATTCTTCCCGGCAGCGAGGCTGGACAACTGATCCGCGCAAACTGCTTGCCGTTCGCGGAGAGCTGGATTTGGCAACCATTTACCGTGACAAGACTCCCGGCTGGGACGAGGGCAAGAAGGACGGCCAGAAAGCTATGGAAGATCAGGCAACTGATCTGGCCGAGCTGCAGGAACGACTCTTTGCGCAGGCTCACAGCAATAACGGCAGCTCTGAAGCCGTGTTGATCGTCCTCCAAGGGCTTGATACCGCCGGTAAGGGCGGCATTGTGCGGCATGTGATGGGGCTGGTGGACCCGCAGGGCGTGTCTCTGGCGGCGTTCAAAGCCCCCACGAAAGAAGAACTCAAGCACCATTTTCTGTGGCGCATTCGCCGCGAGCTTCCCGAACCTGGAATGATTGGCGTGTTTGACCGCTCCCACTATGAGGATGTCTTGGTGCCGACGGCGCAAAAACTGGTGGGTCACGATGATGAGCATGGGCGCTCATGGGTCGTCGACGACAAGATCCTTCGAGATCGCTACCGCGCCATCAGGCGTTTCGAAAAGCGCACCCTGGAAAAGGGTATTCATATCATCAAGATTTTCCTTGCGATTTCTTTTGAAGAGCAGGGGGAGCGGCTGCGTGAGCGCCTCGACCGTCGTGACAAGCACTGGAAGTTCTCGACTGGCGACCTGGTGGTGCGCAATGAGTGGTCGCAATATCAGCAGGCGTATCAGGAAGTGATTTCGCGGACCTCCACTGATGACGCACCGTGGTATGTTGTCCCCGCTGATCGCAAGTGGTATGCGCGATTGGCGGTTTCAGAGATTCTGCGCCGCACGCTTATCGACATCAATCCGTCGTGGCCTCAGGCCGACTTCGATGTTGACCAGGCGCTTGTTGATTTGGAGAAGACGACGTCGCCGGAGGCTTTGGCTCGCTTTGCGTTCGAGCGTTCAGATTCGCATGAAGAGTTCCTCGACGCCCTCGCCGTAATGGACGAGGACGACGAGGGTGACTCTGATGACTCACAGTCTGCTGGTTCAGGTGATGATGCGGATGAGATTCGCCTGTCAACCGACGCGTTCCGATACAACTAACTGTCGGAGCACGTAGCTGCCGGAACACGGTGAGCGCGGTAGGTGCACGGGCGTGCTCAGGGTGATTCGTACAGCATGCCCGCACCGCGAGGCTTGGGCCGTCATGGGCTTCACGGTCTGAGCTATCGGAGACGAGCTTGGCCCTTTCCGGGGCGGCCACGCCTGCGCTGGCGAGAGGGCAAGAGGGAAACTGTCGCGTCGTTTACAGGCGGCGGATAAACTCCGCTGCGACTTCGAGCGGGACAGGATCTTGCTTGATGAGTGCCCGCGTTGCCCTGATTTTGCCGCGCAACCACCGCTGCGGCGGCGATCAGAAGGATCAGAACAATACTCACGCAAAAAATCCCGACTATCATCGCGGACTCCATCCCTCGACGTTTGTCTCCATTCCGGCTTTCTTGAAATCCCCCTCTAGGACGTCAGAACTCGGAGAACATCTCCTTGGCCTACTGCCGTGTTGTTGAGATTTTATCTGCACCGACTTATATGCCAGTGTGTTTGCTTTTCTTACCATGGTCCACAGAGTTTCTACCTCTCTTATAAATGCCGACCGCGACCGAATGTCGACAATTAGAACCTTCGTACTGAAGCGCCCGAGTACTGCCATGAACCACATCGCCGTTAGCCTTCCGCACACAAAAGTGGCTGCAGGAACTATCTCAGTTCCTGCAGCCACTGGCAAGCATTCAGATATACGGCGCCGATTCACCGCGTCAGCTTACCCATCGGTTACTCAGTCCCGCCGGTAGGCGCGGTAGTACTCGATCAGCGCGCGAGTGGAAGAGTCCACCGACGCCAAGACGTCCTCATCGCCGGTAATGGCAGGCATCAGGCCGCGGGCGAGCACTTTACCAAGCTCCACGCCCCACTGATCGAAGGAGTCAATCCCCCAGATAGCGCCCTGGACAAAGGTGATGTGCTCGTACAGAGCTATCAACTGCCCCAGAACTGACGGTGTCAGGCTGGGTGCCATGATCGACGTGGTCGGACGGTTTCCACCGAAGATGCGTGCCGGCACGATTTCCTCGGGAGTGCCTTCCGCGCGCACCTCCTCAGCGGTCTTGCCAAACGCCAGTGCCTGAGTTTGAGCGAAGAAGTTCGACAGGAACAGTTCATGCATGTCGGCACCATTCTCGCCGGCACATTCGTCGCGCAGATTCCACGTCGGGTTGGCGAATGCGATGAAGTCGCTCGGCACCATGCGCGTCCCCTGATGAATCAACTGGTAGAAAGCATGCTGACCATTCGTGCCAGGCTCACCCCAGAAGATTTCACCCGTGTCGTAGTCCACCCGAGCCCCGTCATAGCGCACTGATTTGCCGTTGGACTCCATCGTAAGCTGCTGCAGGTAAGCAGGGAAACGGTGCAGATACTGTGAATATGGCAAAACCGCGTGAGTGTCAGCACCCAGGAAGTTGCCGTACCACACGTTGAGCAGACCCATCAGCAGGGGTACGTTGTCTTCAGGTTTGGCGGTCGCGAAGTGCTGGTCAACCGTGCGCATACCGGTGAGGAATTCCTCGAAGCGTTCCGGACCAATTGCCACCACAAGGGACGTACCAACCGCGGAGTCCACCGAATAGCGCCCGCCGACCCAGTTCCAGAATCCAAACGCGTTGGCAGGATCGATGCCGAATTCTTCGACCTTGTCCAGAGCAGTCGACACCGCAACGAAGTGGCGGGAGATCGCTTCTTTTTCACTCACCGTTCCGGCGCTCTGCTCACCAGCGGCGCCCGCCGATTCGGCAGAGCCACCCTCGGCAATGATGCCGCGTTCGCGCAACCCGGACAGCAGCCATTGACGCACGACCTTGGCGTTCGTGATTGTCTCAAGGGTTGTGAATGTCTTCGAGGCCACGATGATCAGCGTGGTCTCAGGGTCAAGGTCCTTCGTTGTTTCTCCCGCATCGGTCGGGTCGATGTTGGAGATGAAGCGGCATTCGATGCCATCCTGGACGTACGGCTTGAGCGCCTCGTATGCCATGACGGGACCGAGATCGGATCCGCCGATGCCGACGTTGACAATTGTCGTCAACGGTTTTCCGCTGGCGCCCAGCCACTTTCCTGCACGAACCTTGTCCGCGAAGGCGTAGATCTTCTTGAGTTCTGCGCGCACATCCTTGACCACGTTGACACCGTCAACTTCCAAAACGTCATCGGGTGCGCGGCGCAGGGCGGTGTGCAGCACTGCGCGGTCCTCGGTGACGTTGATGTGCTCGCCGCGCAGCATGGCGTCGCGCCGCTCCCCCACGTTGCACTGCTGCGCCAGCTCAAGGAGGCGCTCCAGAACGTCGGAGGTGATGAGGTTCTTCGACAGATCCACGTGCAGGTCACCCACGCGTCGCGTCCACTGCTGGGCACGGTTCGGCTCGCTCTCGAACCATCCGCGCAAGTCAGGAACAAAGACTTCTGCCAACTCGTCGAGTTGTCCCCAAGCTGAGGTTGTTGTCGGATTAACGGGAGCTTCCATCCCCATTGCGTCCTCCTTCATAGAGCGTATGTCTGGGTCACAGTGCCGCAGCGCTCACTCGCCATCAGCTGGAACAGGCTCAGCCAGCGAGATCGACACGTCGGCCAGTGGTGTATCTGAATGCTCCAAGGATACGGCAGACAGCACGGGCAGCAATTCAAGCCACCACTGGTCAATTGGCCTGCGGTTCTCAGAGTCCAAATCAGCTGACATTGATTCTACCGGCCGCGCCTCAATGTCGTTTTCAATCATCCCGATATAGACCGCGCGGTGGTCATCAGCATCAAACTGTTCAGCCAGGTGCTTCAATGCGTAATACACGAGCCTTGTGGCGAGCAGTCGGTCAAAGGGAGTCGGTGCTCCTCCCTGCTGCAGATGGCCGAGGGCGGAGTCACGCACGTCGAAAAGCCCTTGACCTTCAGCTTCGAACACTGAGGCGAGGAATTCTCGGTCATAATGCGCGGACACTTCTTCATTGACAACCACCAGGAACAGGCGCCGACCTTCTTCGAACGCTCTGCGCATGCGCTTGGCGTCCTTGTCCAGATCGGCCAGGTCGAAATTGCGCTCATGGATGTAGGCGTATTCGGCGCCGGTCGCCATCGCGGCCATGAGGGTGAGGTAGCCGCAACGCCTGCCCATCGTCTCGGCAACAAAGCAGCGCCTCGATGCGGCCGCCGATTCCTTGATACGGTCCAGCGCCCACACAGCATTGTTCAGCGCGGTGTCAGCACCAATAGACAGCTCCGCGCCGGGAAGATTGTTGTCAATTGAGGCCGGCACCAGGATCATCGGAATCTTGAACGCTGGGTATCGTACCCGCTCAGCAGTCATATGTTGGACTGCCAGGTACGCGTTCAGTCCTCCGATAATGACGAGGGCGTCGATGCGGTTGCGTTCGATTGCACGGCCAATCTCATAGAACTGTTCCACTGTCGGAATCGCGCGGCGAGTGCCCAGCTCCGCACCACCGTGGAAGGCCCAGCCTTCTACGTCAGACCACGTGAGATCGCGGACTCTCCCATCCATCAGGCCTGACCATGATCCGTCAACGCCCAGCATCCGCCAGCCTCGTGCGATACCCAGACGAACCGCTGCGCGAGCTGCAGTGTTCATACCAGGTGCCAGTCCGCCGACATGCAGGATCGCGACTCGTTTCGCGTCGTCTGCAATCGTGATGTCAACCGGAGGCGCTGACAGTATCTCATTGACTTCCAGCATGGTTGAGAACGAGGAACCTCGCGCCTGCTGCGCTGCCGTGTAGTCACCAGCCGCGATCATCGCTTTGACGGAGCGTGTGCGTTTAATTGCTCTGGTGAGCGGAATACGAGTGACGCGATTGTGGCGCACGCCCAGCACACATGGGGAAAAATCGTCGCCTGCTTTCACAAGTTCCTGAACGGCTGCGTACCCGAGCAGTGTCGACATCCAACGGTCGTATGCCGAGGGTGATCCGCCTCGCTGAGTGTGGCCCGGGATTGTGATGCGGGGGTCTTCGCCTGTTCCTTCACGTAACGCGTCGGCCACGTTTTGCGTGGTGATTGGTTCGCCGTCTTGGTCGGTGGCTCCTTCTGCGACGAGGATCATCGATTCGCGTCGCCCGGCTGCGCGTCCTGCGAGGAGCTTGGAGCACATGTCTTCCTGCCAGCCGGGGCCTGCCGGGTTTTCCGGCGTAAATACATAATCCGCGCCGCCTGCCACTGCCGACATGAGCGGGAGGTACCCACAATGCCTGCCCATTACTTCGATGATGAAGGTACGTTGGTGCGATGCCGCGGTGGAGGATATGTGGTCGATGGCGTCGATGATGCGGTGCAGCGCGGTGTCCGCACCGATCGTCATATCTGTGCCGACCAGGTCGTTGTCGATGGATCCAACCAGGCCGACCACCCGAAGGTACTCATGGCGGCGGGCGTCCTCATCGCTGATTTCCCCCTCGTCGCGAAGCTCACGGATGTGTTGGGGCCACTCGTCCTGAAATTCTTCTGAGCCTGACAGGGAGCCGTCGCCGCCGATGGTGACGAGCCGGTCGATTCCGTTCCTGACAAGGTTCAGGACTGCGCGGTGGCGCCCCTCGTACTCGCGGAATTCGTCGCACCGTGCTGTGCCGATGATGGTTCCGCCTTCAGCGAGGATGCCTGACGCGTCTGACCATCCCATTTCCTTGATGGCGTCTCCGCCGCTGACAGCACCTGCCCACCCTTCCATAATGGCGTAGGGGTGCGCCCCGCGGGCCAGGCAGCTGCGAACAACGGCGCGCACGGCTCCGTTCATTCCTGGAGCGTCACCACCAGACGTGAGGACGCCGATTCGCGGAGCATCAGGATCTGTGTCGACCTGCGGCGTATTGGGATCATGCGTATTCGACGAATTATCGAGGGTCATTGCCTCGGTGCTGGTTGGCTCAGTCGACATGAAGTTCCTCCAAAATCGTACCGGTGCATCTGCGTTGCTGGCCTCGCAGGTCACGAAGTTCAGCATGCCCGTAACTAGACTACCGTCAATTGGCCCGACGGGGCATCTCGCAATTGCCTGCTCATCGTGTCAGTGACGGCCAACGCGGCGCCAGTGAATTCTCGCTTCACCATTGCGACACGCGTTCCTCCCTTCGCCCGTTTCTTTCCCCCTCACTTTCCCCCCTCGCCCCTCTTCATTCCCCTGCCCCCTCACGTCGTTGCCTTTTTCCCCCTCTCCTTCTCTTCGCCCCCTTTGCCCTCTTCGCCCCCTTCTGTCGATCAGGACGAGGTACGAGGGTGACCTGATCAGTTTTCATCACCATCGATGCAGTTCAGAGCGGTTCGCCTGAAAAAGAGTTACCAGTTGAGCCGCCCAGATCGACAGTTGTGTAAGTGGAGGGGATGGGTGGAATGGTCTCGCATCAGATCGACAGTTGTGTAAGTGGCGGGGATGTGAGGAGTGGTCTCGCATCAGATCGACAGGTGGGTATATGGGAGGGCGCCAACAATGCGTAGTAGACGAGGACTGCGCGCGAGTGCACCCACTTAGCCGATGGGCCTGAGTGCGGTTAACGCTTTGCGAGGCTGCGCGCGAGTGCACCGACTATGCACACCTACACGACAGGCCGCCGCGTACATCGACACACCGCATGAAAGAGCGGCGCAGCATCTGCCGTGGACACTGCGCCGCTCCTTCAGGTAACAGCTACGAGCTACTTCAATCGCGCCTGCAAGTTTTCGTCCAGAGCTGTCAGGAACTCTTCCGTTGTCAACCACTGCTGATCCGGTCCGATCAGTCGTGCCAGATCCTTCGTCATTTGGCCGCCCTCGACAGTCTTGATAACGACGTCTTCAAGGGTCTGCGCAAACTCGGTCACTTCCGGCGTTGAGTCCAGCTTGCCGCGGTGTGCCAGGCCTCGGGTCCACGCGAAAATCGAGGCAATCGGGTTGGTGGAAGTCGGCTTGCCAGCCTGATGCTGACGGTAGTGGCGCGTGACTGTTCCGTGAGCGGCCTCGGCCTCCATCGTCTTGCCATCTGGGGTGAGCAGAACTGATGTCATAAGGCCCAGGGAGCCGAATCCCTGTGCAACGGTGTCGGATTGGACGTCTCCGTCATAGTTCTTACACGCCCAGATGTACCCGCCTTCCCACTTCAGTGACGAGGCCACCATGTCGTCGATCAGACGGTGCTCGTACGTCAGTCCCGCTTTTTCAAACTCGGCCTTGAATTCGCGGTCGAAAATGTCCTGGAAGATGTCTTTAAAGGCTCCATCGTAGGCCTTCAAAATGGTGTTCTTCGTTGACAGGTAGACGGGGTATCCGCGCTGCAGTCCGTATGCGAATGAGGCGCGCGCAAAGTCGGCAATCGATTCGTTGAAGTTGTACATGCCCATGGCAACGCCGCCACCCTCGGGCACCTTGACGACCTCATGTTCGATGGGCTCAGATCCGTCTTCAGGGGTAAAAGTAATCGTGACCGTGCCGGCCGAGGGGATTTTGAAGTCTGTTGCGCGGTACTGATCGCCAAATGCGTGACGTCCCACAACGATTGGCTTGGTCCATCCGGGAACAAGGCGCGGAACGTTCGAGATGATGATGGGTTCGCGGAAAATGACGCCACCGAGGATGTTGCGAATCGTGCCGTTGGGAGAACGCCACATCTTCTTCAAACCGAATTCTTCGACACGCGCCTCGTCAGGAGTGATGGTGGCGCATTTGACGCCGACACCGTGTTCCTGGATAGCGTGCGCTGCATCGATCGTCACCTGGTCGTCGGTGGCATCGCGATTCTGGATCGACAGGTCGTAGTAGCGCAAGTCGACGTCCAAGTACGGGTGGATGAGGCGATCTTTGATGAATTGCCAGATGATCCGTGTCATTTCATCGCCGTCAAGTTCGACGATTGGTCCTTGTACCTTAATGGTTGACATTGTCGGACTGCTCCTTACGGTCTTCAGATCTTCGCAATCAGCACGCCATCTGCAGCGCGCGCGGTGATGTGGTTCACCTAAAAAGAAGATTACTCGATATCGAGATATCTTTCAGCACTCTGGCAGGTTTTTGCTCTCGATGGCCGGCTTCGCGCGTGGCACCCGAGCTGGTGTGATTTCTGGCGAGGGATGCAGGGCTTTGACAAGCGAAGATTGTGACGATGAGTGCAGGGCCTGGGCAGGCAAAGATTTTGCCGAGGGATGCTGGGCCTGAGCTGGAGACAGTTGCAGAAGTGAGCCGACGGGGCGCATCAAATCTAGCTGGCAAGGGCTGCAGAACCCGAGCTTTCAGTGGCGAAGGAGTCCGACTGGCGGAGCTCGCCACACCTAGCTGGCGACGGTCGCAGTAAAGGGCGAGAGGAACCAGATGGCGCTCGCCAAACCGGCGTACAACGCGACGTCGAAGAAGCGGCGACGCGAGCCGAACCACACAGGAGTCGGCCATATCGCCCGCGTTACAGCAAAGGCATACAACATCACAATCAGCACAACCACCGCCCGATGCGGATGGTCGAACAGCGTGAAGACCACCATCGTCACCACGCCGAGGCACGTCAAAATAATCGTCGCGGTTCGCAGTATCGCGTTCACGCGACGATCAAGCGGATGCGTCCGACCGTGCTCGGAGCCGGCTTCAGATGTATTCATTGCCTTTACTGTATCGGCTCTGCCTCGTCACACCTACTGCGCCACATCAAGTGACAGAGTCGGCACCGTGCACGCCACCTGAACAAGGCAGCACACACGAACAATCCATGCGTCGCGCACACATCCATCACAAAGACCTCAAAAGGAGACGCACACCACTGAAGTGCCCCAAACGTGGGCACATCCACAACGTTTTGCCCCAAGATTACGGCATGGGTCACGCTCGCGGCGATACCATGAAACCAGTGTCCCGTCGTCGCGAATCCGGTGAGGGACTTCCTCGTAGTAGAGCTAGGAGAGACAGTGACCGACCGCTACCTCGTCATTCAACCCGAACCTACCGTCAACGCTACACAGATATGCGATGACCTCGTATCTGCACTGGAAAAGGACCACTCAGTGACCCGTGCGGACACCCTCCTGGACACTTCCATCACAGAGGTTGCGCAGGACTCCGCTTCAGCTTTCGCTCACGTCATCAACGCCGTTCGCGCCGATTCATCCGACGTAACCCTGCTCGAACATGCAGACTTTTCCGCAGTGCCCACTTTCGATTCAATCGGATGGAGCCTTGACGTCGCAGCCTCCGTAGGTGCGCGCGTCATCCTCGTCCTCGATGCCGAGGGCGTCCCTGCTGACCTCGTGAGCGTGCAGGCCCAGGCGGCATGCGCTCGAGCCAGAGCCCATCACGCGCAAGTCGTGGCACTGATCGTGCCGGGTGTGCGCGCCGAATCCGTTTCATGCGAGCAGATCCCCGTCATTTCGGACCGCCTCGACCAGAACACCGTGGAGCAGATTACCTCGGCAAAACTGGCAGGTGTCGTGACCCCCGTGTCATTCCAGGCTGACCTCATTGATCGTGCCCGCGCGGATCGCCAGCGCATCGTCCTTCCTGAGCCTGATGACGATCGCGTCCTGCAGGCGGCTGCTGAGGTGCTCGAACTGGGCATTGCCGACATTATTCTGCTGGGCGATGAAGCTGCCATCCGCGAGCGCGCACAGCAGCTCAACCTTGACATCACAGGCGCTCGCGTCGTGTCACTCGACAATGCTGAACTGGTGGAAAAGTACGCCGAAGAATTTGCTCGCCTGCGCGCTAAGAAGGGCATCACCATTGAGCAGGCCCGCGAGAAAATCCGCGACGTGTCCTACTTCGGCACGATGATGGTGCACATGGGCGATGCTGACGGCATGGTGTCCGGTGCAGCTCACACCACGGCTCACACAATTGTGCCCTCCTTCCAAATCATCAAGACGGCACCGGGCGTGTCGATCGTTTCCTCCGTGTTCCTCATGCTGATGAAGGATCGCGTGTGGGTCTTTGGCGACTGCGCTGTCAACCCGAACCCCACGCCAGAACAGATCGCTGACATCGCGATTTCATCGGCTAAGACTGCCGAGCAATTCGGCGTGGAACCGCGCGTCGCAATGCTGTCCTACTCGACGGGCACGTCCGGCTCCGGCCCCGATATCGACGCAACTGTGGAGGCCACGCGTCTTGCCCGAGAAAAGGCCCCCGAGCTGGCCATCGAAGGCCCGATTCAGTTCGATGCTGCGGTGGATCCGGCGGTTGCCGCCAAGAAGGCGCCCGATTCTGATGTTGCCGGCAAGGCGAACGTGTTCATCTTCCCGTCACTGAATGCCGGCAATATCGGCTACAAGGCCGTCCAGCGCTCGTCTGGCGCCGTGGCTGTCGGCCCGGTGCTGCAGGGGCTGAACAAGCCCGTCAACGATTTGTCTCGAGGAGCTTTGGTGGAAGACATCGTCAACACCATCGCTCTGACCGCTGTCCAGGCACAAGGCTGAGCAGTAGTCAGGTGGTGCGCCGCCACTCCAGGCGCACCACCAGATCCCATTTGTCACTATTTACGGAAACTTCCAACGAAAGGCCACCCGCGTGTCCACAGTTCTGGTCATCAACTCCGGATCGTCCTCCATTAAATATCAGCTGATCAACCCCGTGTCGGGAGACGTCCTCGCCAAAGGAATCGTCGAACGAATCGGTGAGCCGGTCGGCATCATCACGCACAAGCATGCGGGCGAGGAACTCGTTCGTAAAGAGCCGGTCCCCGATCACGGTGATGGGCTGCAGAAGGTTCTCGCCATTTTTGACGAGGTTGGCCCCACGCTTGCTGAAGCTGGGATTGTGGCCGTCGGCCACCGAATCGTGCAGGGCGGATCCTACTTCGATGGGCCCGCACTGGTGGACGATCATGTGCGCGCGTTGATTGAAAAGCTGTGCACACTGGCACCGTTGCACAACCCTGCACACCTCAAAGGCATCGATGTTGCGCGTGAGCTGATGCCCGACGTGCCGCACGTGGCAGTCTTTGACACCGCGTTCTTCCAGCATCTGCCCGAGGCGTCGGCAATGTATGCGATTGACCGCGATGTTGCCCGCCAGTACGGTATTCGCCGCTATGGTGCTCATGGCACGTCTCACCAGTTCGTCTCCGAAGAGGTTTCCAAGATGCTGGGCCGCGATGACCTCAAGCAGATTGTGCTGCACCTGGGCAACGGCGCGTCGGCCTCGGCCGTGGACAGCGGGCGCGCGATCGACACCTCGATGGGATTGACGCCTCTGGAGGGCCTGGTGATGGGCACTCGTTCAGGCGACATCGATCCAGCTGTTGTGTTCCACCTGCAGCGCGAAGCTGGCATGACAGTCGATCAGGTTGACGAATTCCTCAACAAGCGCTCCGGCATGAAGGGCATGACCGGCGAAGCTGACATGCGCACCAACTGGGAGCTCATTGAAAACGGTCCTGAGGAGATTTCCAAGCGCGCACGCGCGGGCATGGATGTGTACATTCATCGCCTCGTAAAGTATGTGGGCGCGTACTGGACGGAGCTGGGCGGACTGGACGCCTTGACGTTTACCGCTGGCATTGGCGAAAACGATCCGGGCGTGCGTGAAGAGCTATGTGATGCCCTCGCACCGTTCGGTGTGAAGATCAACCATGATCTGAACTGGGAAAACTGGCATGTCAAGGCTCCGATCGTCCTGTCACACCCTGATTCGTCAGTCACCGTTTTGTGCTACCCCACCAACGAGGAGCTGGCGATTGCACGTCAGGCTTTGAGCCTGGCTCAGCACGACTGAAAGAACAGGTTCCCGGAAGCGCTCCTGAGGAGACATGTCTGAGGTATTCCTCTCGGATCTGGCTCCTCGGGGCGTGACCGGATTCCTTTCCTCTGATATTCGGAGGAGGAACGATGAACCGATGGTGCTGCGCACAGATGTGATCGCTGCCCTGCGCATTGATACAGAAAGTACGGAGACATGGCTCTAGCTGTTTTCACCATCTTCGCGTGGGTCAGCGCGGCTATTTTGCTGGCTGCCGGCGGCTACCTTATCAACCAGGCCCGGCGTATTCGACGCCCTGACCTCCCCATGGGATCATCGTGGGGTATCCCGATTGAAGAAGCGCGCGTCAGCGAAGGAGCATGGCGTGCCGCTCATCGTGCAGCGTGGCCACTGGTCGGTGCCGCGGGTATCATCTGTGCCGTCCACTCCATTGCAATCATCATGACGTTGTTGTTTATGGGCGACGATTTTTCTTCTTTTGTCCTGATCCTGATCTGCATGGGTCTGTTCACCGCTGCACTGGTGCAATGGTTGGCGCGTGCTGGAGCGAAGTCTGCGGCACGCGCAGCTGTGGCATCAGAATCTGACGTGGATTCTGACTCTAATTCTGACTCTGACTGAGCCGCGCCCAGCGCTGCTGCCCACTGAGAGGCACAGGCGCTTCGCTGGAAGTGCGGCGGCTTAGCTCAGTCGCCCTCGTCGATCGCGAGGGGCAATGATCCACGCCGTCGCCAATGTCAATGCGCCACTGACGGCAAGCACGGCCAGGACTGCCCGCAACGAAGTAGCTTCAACAATCATGCCCATGATCGGCGGCGACAGCAGAAACGCCAAGCGCATCAACCACGTCACGATTGTCAGGCCACTACCTGTTTTCATCCCGGGAATGTTGTCTGCCGCGTTCATGGCGATTGGCACAATTGCCGAGCATCCCGCACCGGCAAGAACCATCGCGAGGATCATCGTGGCCACATGCGGGTAGACGAAGGCAACAACACCGCCGACAAGCACCATGGCACCGCCTATGAAACTCGTCCCGCGCGCACCGATCGCGTCGATCACCTTGTCAGCAACGATTCGGCCGATGGCCTGCGAGAAGAGCAGCACGACAAACGCGAGTCCTGCAGCTCCACCGGGGATCCCCAGATAGTCGCGCATAATCAGAGCGGACCACGCGTTTCCGGCGTCTTCAACCAGCGTTCCTGAGATCGACAGGAATGTCAGCGTTGTGATGGCAACAAGAGTGCTGACGGCCACCGGACGTACCTGCTGCGTCTGAGTTGATTCCGCTTGGTCACTGGCGATATCGGGGCCTCCCGGTGTTGCGCGTCCCGACAATGTCATTGATTCGGCGTCGGTGATGCGTTCGATACGCTCCGGTACGTCATCGCTGCCGGGAAGGGTGAAGCGGTACGCAGCGAATCCGACAATGATGAAGATCAGTGATGAGCCGGTCAGGTGCCAGCCCAGCGGAATGTGCAGCGAGGTGGCGAGGGAGCCCATGAGGCCGCCAGCCACTGCACCGATGGACCACGCCGCGTGGAAGGAATTAATGATGGAACGCCCATAGAGTTTCTGTACACGCAGGCCGTGGGCATTTTGTCCCACGTCGGTCACGGAGTCGAACGCGCCGCCAGAGAAAAACATGACGGCGTACAGTATGTAGACGGCAGTGGCCAGTGTTGTTCCGGTTGCCTGCGCGCCAAGGGATGCGCGCCACGTGGCGATCAGTCCGACGATTGAGAGGAATACACCGATCCCCACGGTTCCCAGGCATGCTGTGCGAGCGGATGAAAAGCGGCGGATGAACGCTCCCGCCAGTGGTCCTGCGCAGATTGCTCCCAGTGGGAACAGTGCGATGGTCAGACCGTAAATTGAATCAGACAGCGCGAAGATGTCTTTGATTTCAGGGTACCTGGGTATCAGGTTCGAAAAAAGGGCACCGTTCGTGAAGAACAGCGCGGCGACAGCCAGGCGGGCTGCTCGTGCCTGCTGGAATGTCACTTTCTGATTCGGTGGGGGCACGTGTACTCCTCAAGACCCGCACGGTAATTGACCTGTCGGTAGGACGCGTTCCATGCTAATCCTTTCGCAGGGCAGGCGCGAGAAATCATGGCGCTTCGTCATGCTCATCGGACACAGTACCGTCTCCTGATGCTGCCGGGATAGTACCGGGATGACGCCAGATGGTGCCGGGGGTGTTGCCGAGTGGTCGCTTGCATGCGACCACTCGGCGATTCAGCTGCCGCGCAGACAACAAAACGAGGGCGACTCAGCAGAGCCGCCCTCGTTCCTGACTTCAGTCAGTGTGATTCACCAACGAATCAGAATGAACCGGTCATTGAGTGAACATCCAGAGCCTTGTCCAGCTGTTCTTCGGTCAGCTCACCACGCTCCACGAATCCCAGGTCAAGGGCTGCCTCACGCACTGTGATGCCCTTCTTGACGGAGTGCTTCGCGATCTTGGCAGCGTTTTCGTATCCGATCAGGCGGTTCAGCGGCGTCACGATTGACGGTGAGGACTGCGCCAGCGTCAGGCAGCGCTCTTCGTCCGCCACGATGCCGTCAATGCAGCGTTCGGCCAGTACTGCCGTCACGTTGCCCACGATGTTGATCGACTGCAGCAGATTGGCGGCCATCACGGGCAGCATCACCAGCAGATCGAAGTTGCCCTGCGAACCGGCAAACGTGATCGCCGCATCGTTGCCAATGACCTGAGCGGCAACCTGCACAGTTGCTTCAGGCAGAACCGGATTGACCTTGCCGGGCATGATTGAGGAGCCTGGCTGCAAGTCGGGCAGGTGAATCTCACCAATACCGGCGCGCGGGCCGGAGCCCATCCACCGCAGATCGTTGGCGATCTTCACCAGCGACACAGCAACCGTGCGCAGCGCACCCGACAGTTCGACCAGCGAATCCTGAGCGGCCTGAGCCTCGAAGTGGTTGTCTGCTTCGCGCAATGGCAAACCGGTGTGCTCGGCGATCAGTTCGATCACTCGAGCCGAGAAGCCCTCCGGCGTGTTGATGCCGGTGCCTACGGCCGTACCGCCCAGCGGCAATTCAGCCAGGCGGGGCAGCGCTGCTTCAATGCGATCCAGGCCATGCGAGATCTGTGCTGCATATCCGGAGAATTCCTGGCCCAGCATGATCGGTGTGGCATCCATCAGGTGGGTGCGTCCCGACTTGACGATATTGGCAAACTCTTTCGCCTTGGCGTCCAGCGAGGCGTGCAGTTTCTTCAGTCCTGGCTGCAGCACCTCAACGACCGCCTGATATGCGGCGATATGGATCGAAGAGGGGAACACGTCGTTGGAGGACTGCGAGGCGTTGACGTGGTCGTTCGGGTGAATCTCCTTACCGGAGGCACGGGTTGCCAGCGTGGCGATCACCTCGTTGGTGTTCATGTTTGACGACGTGCCCGAGCCGGTCTGGAAGATGTCGATCGGGAAGTTGTCGTCGTGCTGACCGGCGATGACCTCATCGGCGGCGGCAACGATGGCATCCGACGTTTCCTGGTCGATCACGCCGAGCTCCAGGTTGGCCAGCGCCGCTGCGCGCTTGATTTCGCCCAGAGCCGCAATGTGGTGGGAGTTCAGCCGCTCACCCGAGATCGGGAAGTTCTCCACTGCTCGCTGCGTCTGCGCGCGGTAGAGTGCGTCGGCGGGGACGCGAACCTCACCCATCGTGTCGTGCTCGATACGGTATTCAGTCATGAAAGCTCCTTGGGTGGAAAACTATGTCGTTCCTATTGTCCGTCATATTGCCCGCTTCGGCGAGGGACTTTCGTGGGACTGTCGGTGAAGCGCCTCGCACAGTCTGCCGTCGCGCGGATCGTTCCTGCCCGCGCACGCTTGCTCCTCCGTCGCGCACAGGCTATTGACGAGGGCGGCCGTGTCCACCTGGCTCTGACGTTGACTGGCGGACGATGAGGCGGGTTGGGACTGAACGCAGTGTCGGTGCACCACCGTTGAGCATCTCAATAGCAAGGTCAACAGCATTGGCTCCCACTTTGTCCCAGTCTTGAATGACTGTGGTCAGCGGCGTCGGGAACTCCACTGCCTCGTCAATATTGTCAAAACCGATCAGCGAAACGTCCTCGGGAACGCGCAGACCGCGTTCGAGCAGGGCGCGAAATGCTCCCAGCGCCATCTGGTCGTTGGCCACGAAGATGGCGGTCGGCATGTCTGTGCGCTTCTCACACACCGCGTCAAGCAACGCGCTGCACGCCAGATAGCCCGATTGTGGACTCCAGTCACCGCGCCAGATGCGTCCTGCTGGAAGTTTAGATTCGGACAGTACCGCTTCATAGATGCGGCGTCGCGCCTGCGCGGAATAGGAGTCCGTCGGTCCGCTGATATGGTCAATGTGCCGGTGTCCCAGATCGATCAGGTGATGCATGGCGTCGCTCACGCCTGACGTTTGTTCGAAGTCAACGGCGCTTGCCTCGTCCCACAGGCGTGGGCCGAGGACGACCAGCGGGATGCCCTGCGGCAGGTGGAGAGCCGCGTCATCCTGGAATTGTGACGGGATAATGGCAATGGCAGCGTCCACAGTCATCTCACCGAGTTTGGTGAATGCGCCGTCAGTGGCGCGCCGAGTTGACGCCTGAAGCGGTATCAACGTGGTGGCGTATCCGCGCTCAGCTGCCGCCTCTGAAATGGCTTCAAGGGAACGGTAGTTCCCAACGTCGTGCAGAGAGTAGTACACCACTCCCAGGGTGTCGAACGAGCCGCGTTTCATGGCGCGTGCCGCACTGTTGGGTCTGTATCCCAGTTCTTTCATCGCTTTGAAGACTCGTTGGCGTTTGTCGTCGACAACGTAGGGTTCGCCGTTCGAGACGCGTGAAACGGTCTGCGGGGAAACACCCGCAAGTTTGGCGACATCAGCCATTGACGCGCGCTTGCGACGAACCGGCATCTCATGTCCTTTCAGTCATCTCACCCTTGACCGCGCGCACCGCATGTGATTGATCAATCATCGTCGACGGTCGAGGGGTCCAGACCGCCACGAACAGACGGCATCTGGACGCGTGACCAGCGTTCTTTCTTGAATGATAGCGTCATCAGATTCGTCAGGCGGCACTTGGTGACCTGCATAGTTTTGAAGTGTTTACCTTTCTGTTACACGGTGTCACCGAACTGTTGCGTTGGGCTGCTTTGCTACAGATAGTTCGTCGTTACGCTTCTGCCTTTCCTTGCGTGCGCAGCGAAGAACATCCAGTAACACCTCCAGATGAAGGCAGGAAGATGCATTCACGTCGTAATCGGCGCGTGGGTCTGGCGTGTGGAACCGGTGCTCTGGCTCTGGTTCTGACACCCCTGTGCATGGCGGCAGGTGTCGCCGACTCCCCCACGACGCATGAGACCAACAAACCAGAACAATGCACTGCATTCGACTCCAATGGCAACGTTGTTGCTCTGCAGCCGGGCGATTGCGCGCAATACGGTGTGGAGGGTCAGGGACGCACTGACGCTCACGCAAAGAACGTTATTCTCATCATCGGCGACGGCATGGGCCAGCAGGAAATCACCGCTGCTCGTAACTACCTCGTCGGCGCTGCCGGCCGTTTCGAAGGAATCGACGAGCTGACCAGTGAGGGACTGTACACTCACCACTCGGTCAACAAGGACGGCTCGTTCAACTACGTCACCGACTCAGCTGCATCGGGTACCGCATGGGCAACAGGCACGAAGACCTACAACAATGCGATCAGTGTCGGCATTGACGGCAAGCCGGTTCAGAACCTCCTTGAGGTCGCGAAGAACAATGGACTGCGCACTGGCAACGTCACAACCTCCGAGATTCAGGATGCGACTCCGGCTGTCATGGGCGCTCACGTAACTGCTCGCTCGTGCTACGCCCCATCCGGCAAGAAGAAAGCAAATTGCCCCGAAGATCAGCGCGTTAACGGCGGCCTGGGCTCCATTTCCGAGCAGCTCATCGATACCCGCGCCGACATCACCCTCGGCGGTGGCGCATCATTCTTCGACACAGAGGTCATGGCTGATTCCGGCAACACGAACCCGTTCCTGACCGGTAGCGCGAAGTACAACACTACCTGGACGAAGGGCGCAAGCGTCCTCGACAATGCCAAGGATAACGGCTACCAGGTGGTGACCACCGCTGACGAGCTCAATGCCATTTCCACGGCCAACCAAGATACCCCTGTTCTGGGCCTCTTCGCACCAAGCAACATGACAACCACCTTCGCTCCATCCAAGGCTACTCTCGGTGGCGCGAAGGCTGACGCCATCCAGTGCACGAAGCAGGACATCGGCACTGAGCCTGAACTGGAAGCCATGACCGACAAGGCTATCGAACTCCTGAACAAGGACAACGATAAGGGCTTCTTCCTCCAGATCGAGTCTGCCTCCATCGACAAGCGCGACCACGCGTCAGACGCATGCGGCCAGATCGGTGAGACCGAGCGCCTTGACCAGGCAACCCAGGCTGCCCTCGAATTCGCCAAGCAGGATGGTCAGACGCTGGTCATCGTCACTGCTGATCACTCTCACACCAGCCAGATCGTTGCTGATGGTTCCGACAACGTCTCCCCGGTGACGCGCCTGCTCACCGCTGACAATTCCACCATGAGCATCGCGTATGGTACGAATGCCAGCGGGTCGCAGCAGCACACGGGCGCTCAGTTGCGCGTCGCCGCTTTCGGTCCGGGTGAAGAAAATGTTCTGGGTCAGACCGACCAAACCGACCTGTTCTTCACCATCGCCAATGCCCTGAACATGAACCCATACCTGGACAGTGCAGGCAACGGATCCAGCGCCCGCACCGCAGTGCCCACAGGAACGCTGCCAAAGCCTGTTCCCGCTCAGGATGCATTCACCACCTGCCGAATCGTTGAAAAGGACGGTTCAGTGCACGTGCCCGCAGCCGGCGAATGTTCACAGTACGGTGCAGACGGCCCGCAGCGTTCAGGTTCTGAAGGCGAAGCCAAGAACGTCATCTTGTTCATCGGGGACGGCATGGGCGATTCGGAAATCACCTCCGCGCGCAACTACCTGTACGGTGCAAACGGACGCCTGCCCGGAGTCGACAATCTCGACTACACAGGCTCCTACACGCACTTCGCACTCAATAAGGACGGCACAGTCAACTACGTGACCGACTCGGCTGCATCCGCGACCGGATGGTCGACCGGCACGAAGACCTACAACGGCGCGATCGGTGTGGACCTGCAGGGAAATGCTGTGTCGAACCTGATGGAGAAGGCGAAAGCGGCCGGGTACAAGACCGGTAACGTCACCACCTCTGAAATCCAGGACGCTACACCGGCCGGCGCTGCCGTTCACTCACTGAACCGCAAGTGCTACGGACCTGAATACGACAAGAACAGCAGCTCCTGCCAGGGCGATGAGTACCTGAAGCAGTTCCGTGAAAACGGCGGATTCGGATCGATCTCCGAGCAGCTCGTTGACGTGCGCGCTGACGTGACACTGGGCGGTGGCGCAAAAGCCTTCGACCAGACAGTTCAGGTTGACGGCACATGGGGCGACACCACGAAGTGGACTGCCGGCAAGTCCGTCGTCGACAACGCTAGGGACAACGGTTTCCAGGTGGTCACCACCGCCGATGAGCTTGATGCTGTCACCAACGCCAACCAGGATGCACCTGTTCTGGGACTGTTCTCCCCCGGCAACATGCCCCGCATGTTCAACGAGACGGTTCCGACCACGGATGGCGCTTCGCTTACGGCTCAGTCCTGTGAGTTCAACCCGGAGCGCACCGCGGAGATCCCCACACTGGCAGCAATGACTGAGAAGGCCATCAACCTGCTGCAGAACGACAAGGGCTTCTTCCTGCAGGTGGAGGCAGCCTCGATCGACAAGGCCGATCATGCTGCTGACGCATGCGGCCAGATCGGCGAGCTCGACGACCTCGACCAGGCCATCCAGGTGGCGCAGAACTGGGTCGCCACCAGCGGCCAGCCAACCTTGATTGTGGTAACCGCTGATCACGCGCATACCAGCCAGATCACCAGCGGGGGCACCGAGACATTCGGCCGCACCACCAAGCTGCGCACAGCCGATGGCTCCGACATGGTGATCAACTACGCCAACGCTGGAAGCAACGACGATGACGTGGCTCTCGGCGGCCAGGGACACACCGGTGCGCAGCTGCGCGTCGCAGCCTCCGGTCCGGGTGCTGAGAACGTTGTGGGTCGCACCGACCAGTCCGACCTGTACTACACGATGATCAATGCTCTTGGCTTTGATTCCGCGCCGCTGGCTGTCGATAATCAATTCGTCGCCACGTCAGAGACCCCTGACCAAGGCAAAGGAAAGGGCACCGATCCTGCCGGCGATAAGGGTCAGGTCAAGCCCGACACCACTGGTAAGGGCCAAGGCACCGATGCTGGCGACAAGAAGTACGCTGCCAGCCGTCCGGGAATGGCACGCACCGGCTCAACCGCAGTTCCGCTCACGGCCGCAGCTGCTGTGCTCGTCACGCTCGGCGCTGGCGCAGGTCTGTACACGCGTCGCCGCTCACACTAATCCCTAAGCTCCTTCACGGAGCGCTCGCCGTGCCTCAGGGGTCCCACATGTGAGTTTTCGCCCGGCGAGCTCACGCAGTCGCCCTCGTCAATTACTGACGAGGGTGACTTGCTGTCCAGAAACGGGACCTGTTGTCTGAAACAAGCAGCGGAGGGGTGTACGAGGCTATGCAAGGGTCGGCCTTCCGTGCGCAGGCCTTAATAACGACACGCAGGCGTTTACGAGGGGCGTAGGAGCTGGCCGCCCACTGCGCGGCGCGTGTATCTCTTAGCGGCCCGCGGGCGCTTACGAGGGCGTATAGGGGCTGACCACAACTTCGACACGCTGCAGATCCTTGACTTCCGAAAATCCGGTCGACGCCATCGTGCGCCGCAACGCGCCTACGAAGTTCAGTGAACCGTCCGCCCTGGTGGAAGGGCCGTAGAGGATCTGTTTCATCGAGCCGACTGTGCCGACGTAGGCGCGGTGGCCTCGCGGCATATCCGGGTGGGTGGCCTCGGAGCCCCAATGCCATCCGCGGCCCGGAGCCTCCTCCGCGCGGGCCAGAGCTGCGCCCAGCATCACTGCGTCAGCGCCGCAGGCAATCGCCTTGGTCATATTGCCTGAGCGCCCAATACCACCATCGGCGATGACATGCACATATCGGCCGCCTGACTCGTCCATGTAGTCGCGTCGCGCGGCCGCAACATCAGCGATCGCTGTTGCGGTGGGAGCGTGAACACCCAGGGACTGGCGCGTCGAATGGGCCGCTCCCCCACCAAAGCCGACCAAAACTCCCGCTGCGCCAGTGCGCATGAGATGCAGGGCAGCGGTCGTGGTGCACACGCCGCCAACGATGACCGGTACATCCAGCTCGTAAATGAAGCGCTTGAGGTTGAGCGGCTCACGGTGAGAGGACACATGTTCGGCGGAAACGGTGGTTCCGCGAATGACGAAGAGATCCACACCCGCTTCGACCACCGAGCGCCAGTAGCGCTGAGTGCGCTGGGGCGACAATTTACCGGCGACTACCACTCCGGCCTGGCGGATTTCCTGCAGGCGCGCGGTGATGAGCTCAGGCTTGATCGGTTCGGAGTAAATCTGCTGCAGGCGTGCAATCGAGTGTTCTTCATCCAGTTGTTCGATTTCTTCGAGAACGGCGTCCGCATCCTCATACCGTGTCCACAGGCCGTCGAGGTCGAGCACGCCGATTCCACCGAGTTTGCCGAACTCGATCGCGGTTTTCGGACTCATCACCGAGTCCATGGGCGCTGCCATGATCGGGATATCCACGTGGTACGCGTCAATTTGCCAGCCGACGTTGACGTCCTCAGGATCGCGGGTGCGTCTGGCTGGGATCAGTGCGATGTCATCGAGCGAATAGGCTCGCCGGCCGCGTTTTCCTCTGCCGATTTCAACTTCGTAGCTCACACTTCGATCCTAGCTGTCCGGGTGGATGTAGTGTTCGATTCACATGAGCGCTGTCATGATAGTGCAGCTCAGCACGGAGATAGTTCACAAATGCCCACGCTTCAGTGCACACTGGACATCGACAGGCAGCACAACTAAGCGACTGACAGATCGACCTGTCAGTGGGTGGATCAGCTCGCCAAGGGCAGCACAACAAAAGGAGCAGAAAATGACGTGGACCGATGAGCCGTGGCTTGGCTTTGACCTCGAAACAACCGGCGTCAATGTCGATGAAGACCGACTTGTCACGGCCGCCCTCGTACGTCGCGAGCACGGTGTGATGGACGCTGGAAGAGACGAGGTGCGCACGTGGCTGGCCGATCCTGGCATCGAGATTCCCGCGAGGGCGTCGGAGGTTCACGGGATTTCGACCGCGTATGCGCGCGAGCATGGCCGCCCAATCGTCGAAGTGCTTGACGAGGTTGCCTCTGCGCTGGTCGATCACTGGTCGAACGGCTTCCCGGTTGTTGCGTTTAATGGTTCGTATGACGTGAGTTTGCTTGATGCTGAGCTGCGGCGTCATGGTGCGGGCTCGCTCGCGGAACGGTTAGGGGGCGAACCCGCGCCGTTGCTGGATCCGCTCGTGCTGGATCGGGCGCTCAATCGCTATCGAAGAGGCAAACGAACGTTGGCTATTCTCGCACCGGCATACGGGGTGCCGCTGGATGAAAACGCGCACACTGCGGAAGTTGATGTTGCCATGACCTTAGATCTGTTGGCAGCGATCGCTCGCGCGTATCCGCAGATCACCACCATGAGTGGCGCCGAGGTCCATGCCTTTGAGAAGCGTGCGCACCGTGAATGGGCGATCCATTTTGAAGAATTCCTGCGCTCGAAGGGGCGTGTGGAGCACATCAACACTGAGTGGCCGCTGTAGCCGACGGTTTACCCGCACTGTATTCGACGTTTTCACTGTCCGTCCGTGCTGGCGTGCCGCGGTGCTGTGGCCGGCTAAGTTGCAGTCTTGTCATGTTGGCATGCTGCCGACTTAGTTGTAGATGCAGCACTAGTGCCACCTGTCACTAAGCAGATGTGCAGACTCTCTAGTTCTCTAGTCCTCTCCTCCGCTCAGTCGCTGCTTTTCCCTGTTGGCTTGGCGTTCTCTTCTCGTGGGTTAGTGTCCGTGGGTTTTTTCGGCGTGGTCGGTGAGGACTTGGTGGGGTTTGGTTAACAGGAATGGGGCGCTGGTTTCTCTTGTGCTTGTAATGCTAGGGATTGTGTGCGTGGTGCCGGTGAACGGGTTGGTTAGTGTGACGTCCCACGTGGTGGTCAGTGTGACGGTTTGGTGGGGTGATTCGTTTTGCCATGAGTGTGTGTGCACCATGTTGGGGTAAGGGTTTCCTGGGGTGGTGGTGACCAGTGGTGGGGTGTGGTCGTTGAAGTCGAATGTGTAGGTGGAGGCGTGAAGGGTGAGGGTGACGGTGTGGTTGAAGACGGTGAGGGTGTGGGTTTGGGTGGGGGTGGCGGCGTAGATGTTGGAGGGCACTTCGGTGAAGGCGTGTTGGTGTGGTTGGATGGTCAGGCCTGCGCCGCGTAGGGTGATGGTGTTTAGGGCTGTGCGTGCGATGGTGTCGGTTGACGGAGTGGCGGGCTGGTCTGGTTCTTTTCCTTCAGGTTTTTCTGTTGGTGGTGGGGTGCATTTGTCTGCTAGTGTGGCGCCGGCTGTGCCGGTGCCGATCTTGCAGCGCACCTGCCAGCCCGGTACACGAAACCCACCAACCGGCCCCTCAACAACCTCAACCACACCACCAGCACCAGCGGCGTCAACATTCTCCACGCCAGCACCCTCCACACCAGGCACCGACACCACCTGGGTAAACGAAGATTCAACAGTCACACTGCCAGCCTGGCCAGAGACAACATGTTTCTCAAATTCGCCCGTTTCATCACTGCTTGAGATTGGACTATGCAGACTTAAAAAAGCAGAAACGACGCAAACTGCCAGCCCCGAGCGTTTCATGATTGCGCTTCCTCATCATCGCCCACGCCCTCAGCGAAGAAGCTCTTAATAACAAAGGAAGAATGGTTTCTCTGAACCTCTAGCTCGACATTTTCATCGACTTCTGCAATAGAGTGCACTGTTCCATCCTTAAATTCAAGGTAAGGAGACGTCGTGACACGCATCTTAACGAAGTAAAGGCCCTCAATTTCAGGATGCGGAATTGCCTCGTTAATTTGGGAACACTTATGTTCCATCCTGTCTGCCCAGTAACCTTTACTGTAAAAATCAGGGATTTTGTCTAGATACATCTGGCAGACTTTGCATTCTGGGCTGCTGACTTTTTTGAGGGTGGTGGTGTTGCCGGTGTTGATGGAGTATGCGAGGAGGTTGAGGTAGTACTCGGCGAAGTATCGCGCCCCGAACGCGTCCATGTTGGTGGCAGCACTGGGTAGTTGTGGTTCGTGTGGTTCCACCCAGTCCACGGGCCTGCCGAGCTTCCCGTTGGGCAAGACCGGGTACTCGCCCGACATGGGTATGCTGTGGGCTGCATCGCCTGACCCACTTTGATTGGCAGAGACTTCAATGTTGTTGCTTTGCCCGTCTTGTGCCTGGCTACATGCAGCCAGCATGATCATTCCGGCCACTACTGGAACAAGGAGCCTGGCGTGCGTGGAGCGTCGTGATCGTCGTGTCATGTGCACCACACTACGAAACGGCACTACCGCCCGTACAGACCCAATTCATAATTGTGGACCAAACTCTTTCTGCACCCACCTGTCGATCTGGAAGTCTCTCACTGGATTCATCACGGCTCTACCTCCCGATAGGTAACTCCTGACCAGTGCAAACGCCTCGCCCATGTAAGCGGTTAGCAGCAGAACCCTCTTCAGATCGACAGACGGGGAAAGAGGGGAGGACAAGCATGCGGGAACAAGAATTCCCACAATGTGGGAAGACGCTGTATGCGCACGCGCACCCCCACACGAAACCCTTCAGCCCGCAAGAAAGCGCAAGCTTGAGCCATCCCCGCAAAGCACGACCCCTGTCTACCCTCGACAATCACACGAGGCCCCGGGCATGTTTCCCCAGGTTCGAACTCGACACACACCCACAGCACAAAGGACCCGCACTGACCCCACTGGCCAACCATTCCCACAGGTCACAGGCTCACCCACCCAACCACACGCACCACCCACAGCCACACAACGAACCCACCACCACGCCAAATCGAACCTCGGGGACGAAAAGAAAAAAGGGATGCGCATGAGATATCCGGCCGTGCAGCTATTGTTCGGCCCGCGCCTTTCCCGTGCAGGTATTGTCGCGCCTGTGTCCTTCCCGTGTCCGCCTAGCCCGGCCTGTGTCTATCCCGTGCCGGCCTTTTCCGACCTGCACCGCGCCGGTCTAACCCGACCTTTATATTTCTCCCGCGCGTGCCTTACTCGTGGTCGTCGGTGAAGAGGATCAGCGCAATGAACACAAGCGGCTCATCACCGGTGTTCTCGATGCCATGTCGATGATGATCAGGCACAACAGTCAGATCGCCGGCCGCGACCTCAAACGTCTCATCATCAACTGCATACGTCCCACGCCCGGCCAGAATGTAGTAAAACTCGGACTCGCCCTGATGATCATGCACTCCGATCGACTCACCCGGCTGCAGCGTGATCTCGGAGAACATCCGGCCACGCCCAAACATCTCCTCAGGCTTCAAAATGTGAGTCAGGTGCACCGTGCCTGCGCCGTCCCGCATGTGTTCGCGCGCCTCGCGCTGCATGTCAGCATTACGTCGAAGAACGAAGATGTCGTGCGTGGTCATCATGAGCTCCTTTGGCTGATCTCGACGCGGAAAAGCGCCTCTCATAGGACGTTATACCGAGCTTACAGCCGCCCGCCCTTCTACGACCAGATATCAGTCAGCGCTGCCCATGAGCAGGTACGATATAGACAAGCGAGAGCCACCCTCGTCGCTCATCTCATGACGAATGGACGAGGGTGGCCCAGGCACTGTCGCGTCGGTGCGCGGACAGGCACCCCTTCACGCGCGCAACGCAGCACGGTACGCAATAGCTGCGTCGGTGCGCGACCAGGTAAAACTACTTGCCGGCTCCGTGATAGTTCGGCGCCTCAGTGGTCATTTCCACGTCGTGCGGGTGAGATTCACGCAGGCCGGCGGAGGTGATACGCACGAAACGTCCGTTCTGCTTCAAGTCGTCCAACGTATGAGCACCCAGGTAGAACATGGTTTGGTGCAGGCCACCGATCAGCTGGTAGACGACCGCGGCGAGCGAACCGGTGTACGGCACCTGTCCCTCAATACCTTCGGGCACAATCTGATCATCAGATGTCACATCGGCCTGGAAGTAGCGGTCCTTCGAGTAGGAACGTTTGCCGCGCGAACTCATTGCTCCAAGAGAGCCCATGCCGCGGTAACGCTTGTACTGCTTACCGTTTGTGAAGACCAGCTCACCGGGCGACTCCTCGCAACCGGCAAGCAGGGAACCGAGCATGACCGTGTCAGCTCCCGCTACCAGCGCCTTACCAATATCGCCGGAGTACTGCAGACCGCCATCGGCAATGAGCGGAACTCCAGCTGGGCGGCAGGCCTGAGCAGCGAGGTAGATCGCGGTGACCTGAGGAACGCCCACGCCTGCCACCACACGGGTAGTGCAGATCGAACCGGGGCCAACGCCCACCTTGACAGCGTCCACACCTGCTTCAATCAGAGCCTGAGCTCCTTCGGTGGTCGCAACGTTTCCGCCGATCACATCCACGCCGTCGAAACGAGAGTCTGACTTGATACGGCGCACCATCTCAAGTTCGAGTTCGGCTCCACCGTTGGCGGTGTCGACAACCAGCACATCAACACCGGCTTCAGCCAGAGCCACCGCGCGATCCCACGCGTCGCCCCAGAAACCAATCGCAGCGCCCACAACCAGCCGGCCACGATCGTCCTTCGTCGCATTCGGGTACTGTTCGGTCTTGACGAAGTCTTTCACCGTGATCAAGCCGGTCAGGTGGCCTTCGTCGTCAACGAGCGGAAGCTTCTCGATTCGATGATCAGCCAGCAGCTGCTTGGCGTCCTCACGCGAGATTCCAACCTTGCCGGTGATGAGGCGCTCACGCGGTGTCATGCAGTCGCGTACTGTCAACGTCGACCACTGATCCATCGGCACAAAACGCAGGTCACGGTTGGTGATAATGCCGACCACAACATTGTCGTCATCCACAACCGGCAGACCGGACACGCGGTAATGGCCGCACTTCTTGTCGAGCTCGTCAATCGTGGCGTCGGGCCCCACTGTCACGGGGTCTTCCACCATGCCCGATTCCGAGCGCTTGACTTGCCGCACTTGCGAGACTTGATCCTCGATCGTCAGGTTGCGATGCAGGATGCCGATGCCGCCTTGCCGAGCCATCGCGATCGCCATGCGCGCTTCGGTGACGGTATCCATCGCGGCCGAGATCAACGGAATATGGAGGGAGATCCTCTTCGTGAGCTGCGCTCGGGTTGTCACAGAGGATGGGACAACATTTGTCAGTTCGGGAAGAAGCAGGACATCGTCGTATGTAAGACCAACGAGTTCGAACGGGTTATGTGCGTTAAAGTCTGCCATATCCAAAGTGTAGGCAAATCGGGACGACGAATCGCCCTCGATGACAATGAAAATGGTCACGGATCAGCGCGGGTGTGTGCGGATCAGCCGGGGCTGCTCTGTGCACACGTCGCAGCTCCCCGGGATCAGCTCGGGCATGCGCAGAGCAGACGCACAGGTACGAGGGGGCCGGTCGCGCCGCCAGGTCAGCAGCACAGACGAGGGAGCCGTTGCGCGTCTCCACCGCAGAACAATCAGCGATCCAGCGGTGCGAGCAACCCATCCTTGATAGCCGAAGCGAACGTCGGTGTGAGAGGCAGACGCGCAAAAATCAGCATCTGAGCCACGTGATATGCATCCGGCTTCCCGGGCCATGTGCGTGTTCCGGGAGCATTGTCCGGTGTCAGCTCGTGATACCAGCGGCCGGGAGCTTCTCGCAGGTATTCGTCCACGTACGCCACCCACTGCGCATACAGTTCCTGAAGGCTGCGCGTGGTAATCGTCGGAGCCGACTCATCGCGCAGGTCACCCTCACCTCGTAAATCATTTTCACTGCGCGCACCACCCTTGTCGTTACCAGCATGCGACTTGCCGGCTGGATGCTCGGACAAGAAGGGGGCAATCGCGACAGCAGCGGAAATCGCTTCGCACATCACCCAGTGCATGCGCTCACGCACAACCGGCGTACCCTCGAAATCGGTGGTGTAGACGAAGCCGGGAGCGCCGTCTACGTCCCATCCATCAGCCACGGCGCGCTCAAACAGGCGTACTGCTCCCTCGGTCATCCACGCGATGTCGTCGCCTGGTTCGCCCTCCTGCGCCAGTGCAGCATGCGCCTGGACAAACAGGCGAGCCCACTCCAAGCCGTGACCAGGCGTCACGCCAAAGGGCCGGAAGGGGTGGGCCGGCTCATCACGGTTGTAATCCGGGATAATGCGCCAGTTCGCTGAGAAGTGCTCCGGGATTCGCCACTCGTGCTGGGAAGCCTGGTCGTAGACGAAGCGGATGATTCCGCGTGCGCGGTCAAGCCACTTGCGATCCCCTGTCGCATCCCAAGCAGACAGGAAGCACTCGGTGGTATGCATATTGGCGTTGATGCCGCGGTAGTCCTCTTTTCGAGTGAACGCCAGGTCCCACGATTCGCATACGCGGCCAAATTCCGGTTCCCACCAGTAACGCTCTTCGACCCGCAGCGCCTCATCCAAAAGTTCGTTAGCCTGCGGGATCCCCGCTGCCAGCGCGGAGGTTGCCGCCAAAACGACGAAAGCGTGCGCATAAGCTTCTTTCTTGTCGAGGGCAACTTCGTGTGTGTCAGGCGTGATCGCTGAGTACCAGCCGCCGTGCTCATCATCGTGCAGGGGGCCAAGCAACGACGCGACACCGTGCTCGACAAATTCGCGCGCACTGTCATCACCTTTGAGCGCGGCCATGGCGAACACGTGTGTCATCCGGCACGTGATCCACAGTTCAATCGGCCGGGTCGGGTCAACAACTCCGTCCGCATCCAGATAGCCGAATCCGCCATCTACGCGGCTCGCGCGTGCAAAGTCGACAATCGCGTCAAATTCTTCATCGAAACCGACCATGAGATCGGTGTTGGACCAGGGCATTTCCATTGCGGTTCTTCTTCGAGTCGGGTGCGGTTGACTATCGGTTATGACGGTGCGGGCATTCACCGCCCTCGGCCATAGCTACATGACAGCCTAATACGGTCGGCCGTCGAGCTCATGGCGTGCGGCACAATTCGCGCATCAAAGCCACCGTCTCGTCGACGCATGCGCTCAGTGTGCGCACGCGCTGAATGCGCGCATCAACAATGTGGGGGGGCGCGTTCTCCCACCAGCACGATATGCAGATCGTCTATGCGCGTGAGCTGCTCTATTAGCTCCTGCGCCCCTGATCCTTTGCCCATGACGATCACGACAGAGCAGCCCAGTTCGCGCCGATGCCTCTCAAATTGCCGTACGGCGCTGGCTGCGTCCGACAATCCGGTGAGCAAAATAGAGGTTGGCAGGCCTCTCCATTGCACATCCACCCCAACCATATGCGCGGCAATGAAGTTCGCAGGATCAGCCATAATGACCAGACGGTGATGGCACCAGGCGCTCTGCGCGTTCATGCCGGCGGATCGTGCGGAGTCATGATCGCGTGCTACAGCATCATTCGCGGCGTCGTGCATGTGAGTCTTCCCATCACGGTCACGTGGGCCGCCCTCGTCACTGTGGCAGACTTTGCCAGCATGCGGAGCGAGGGCTCGTAGCACGCGCAGCACGATCGCTGTCAACATCAGTGAGGATGCGCCGCCGGGGGTTTCGCCGGCCGGGTCGTTACGAAGCATTTCGGTGACTGGTTCGACGAAGTCAGTGTAGGTGTGGATCAGTCCGTGCGTCGCCACTGACGCTTCGACCAGCCGGGCAACCTCCGCGAAATCATCTCGTTGCACGGCATCAAGGAGCTGGTCAGGGGACGAGGGTGGCGCCGCGGGCGCCGCCGCTGCCAGGTCTCGGGCTGAAAGCTCACGCACCGTTGCCGCTGCGTTAGATGGAGCAACTCCTGAGCGGACCAGCTCGACCATTCGGGTCAGCCGCATGATGTCATCTGCAAAATAGCGACGGTGAGCACCTGCGCGTCGGCGTGGGCCCATTCCGTAGCGGCGTTCCCATGTTCGTACCGTCGACGGGGAGATTCCCAGACGTTCGGCGACAGCTGTCACGGTGAGCGGGACGGGGCCTATTTTGGGTGGCTGGCTCGCTGACAGTGGCAGTGTGGGTGTTGCCAGTGGGGCGTGTGAGAAGTCAAATTCGCCACCGTTCTCGATGCTCACGGCCCCTCTCCTTTGGTTCTCGAGGCGCTCAGCGCACTTCGCCTCGGCCCTCAGCTCTGATTCTCGCCCCTTCCTCAGCTTCCTGCCACCGGAAACTTATTCACTACTTACGCAATTTCTATTCAACGAATGGCTACGAATAGGCGCGGGCCCCTCGGATCGTTCAGCTCTTAGCGTGAACAGCTGGGAATTCGCATGGAATTTTCCAGACGGTCTTGAATAAGAGCTGCACAAAAATATAGTCTTAACTCGTGGCGATAACGGGAACAGCTCAAGATCCGAACACTTCGCTCGGACCCGACGCTATTGCCTTTCATCAAAGCCGCATCAGCGGACTCAGAAACACTCTTCCGTTTCCCCTGAGAACCTATGCGCTAAAAGTCAGTGAGGAGCTCTAATGACCGATGTGTCACGCCTACCAGGCCCAATGATGGACGTGTGGGAATGGCAGTACGACGGTGCGTGCCGAGACATGGACACCGAGATGTTCTTCCATCCCGAAGGTGAGCGTGGTGCTGCCAGGCGGCGTCGCGCAGCAAACGCGAAAGCAGTGTGCGCTACCTGTCCCGTCATCGAGCAGTGCCGACAGCACGCACTTGCTTCTCAGGAACCCTATGGTATTTGGGGTGGCATGACCGAAGAGGAACGTCGCGAGATCGTCCAGCGTAAACGTCGCCGCGTGTCCTGATCAGGTCGCTGGCATGCCGGTCTCTTGGAGGAAATCGGCTGCCTATCTCCCAGATAAGGTCGGTGCCTACCTGAAAGTCCCGCTTAGACACACGCCTTACAGGTCAATCTGATACATGCTTTAAAACAGTGGTGGGGTCCTGCAGCTCAGCTGCAGAACCCCACCACTTACTTGTCAGTTGGCTCAGTGCTCGACAATTGCCAGCACGTCACGAGCAGACAGGATCTGGTATTCCTCACCGTCGTACTTGACCTCGGTGCCACCATAGCGGCTGTAGATAACCGAGTCGCCAACCTTCACGTCCATCGGAACACGGTTGCCGTTGTCGTCAATGCGGCCCGGACCCACGGCGATCACTTCGCCTTCCTGCGGCTTTTCCTTGGCGGTATCAGGAATAACCAGACCGGAAGCGGTGGTACGTTCCGCTTCGAGCTGACGGATCACGATACGATCCTCGAGCGGCTTAATGGAGATCGACACTTCGTTGACTCCCTTTCTCATTCGAACAGGTTCATGGTCGCCTCCTCACGCCTGCCGTCGCGGGGGCCAGGGTCTGGAGACATTCATTGTTGCGCGAAGCTGGATAGGGATCCGAACTTCACGTATGCATCTATTTTAAAGCTCAGTTGGCACTCTGACAATCCGAGTGCCAAAATACCGTGTCCCATGGCCTAGCGCGTGGCCTGGGGCGCGCAGATCTCAGTGGATTGCCTCCACACCGACCAGCTCTTGCCATCCCTCCTCCCCCTGTTCCCCAGGTTCGAACTCGGCACTGTTTCATCGGCACAACAGGCACACGGCTTAACAAATCCGCTGGTCAGAGACTTGTCACGAAGCAGCGTCCCCCTCGTAGATCACCGAAATCGAACCTCGGGACTTAAGGGGGACGTCGGGCCACAGGGTGTGTCGTTGAGATCGAACCTCGGGATCGGGCGTCGGGGATGAAGAGCTGAGGGTATTCGCGAGTGCGCTACACCCAACCTAATACGGCATAAGTTGGCACGTCAGAGCCCAGGAAGACACGTATCTCGTCGCATTTGCCAGTGAAACTTACTCCTCAGCGCGCATTCGCACAGGCAACAACGTCTCGCGCTCCAGCATTGGTGAGCCACGCCAGCGAGGGCGGCACTCGTTCTGCCCTTTATACATGTCAGGATAGGAGCGTGGTTTATTCGGATGCATCGCAAGTTTTCGGCGAGTTGATCAGCGGGGACAGCAAGAAACTCCTCTCCGAGATCACAGGTTTCCTGCCTGAAGGCCTCACCGTGCGCACCGCTCAGCCGCACCTCAACACGCTCAACGCCAAGCTTCGATCCCGAGGATACGCGCCGGATCTGATCTCAGCGGCACTGACTTTGACGAGCCTACGAATCCAGGGCAAAGCGAAATTCGGTGAAGCAGCAGCCGATATGTTTTTTACTCGTGACGGGCTCGAACAGGCCACGCGCGGTGTCATTGCCGAACGCCACGCGGCGGCATTTGTACAGGCAAGGGCGCATGCAGTGGCGGACCTTGGGTGCGGGATCGGTTCGGATTCGCGAGCCTTCGCCCAAGCGGGATTAGGAGTTGAAGCCGTCGAACTGGACGCAACGACCGCAGCCGTGGCCACCGCCAATCTCTCGAGTTACCCCACTGCACGCGTGCGGGTTGCTGACGTGACAGCGCTCGATATCGACACACTGCGCACAGACGGCGTGGATGCTCTCTTCGTTGACCCCTCCAGGAGGACCGGCGCTGCACGCGGTTCGCAACGCATTTACGATCCGGAACAGTGGTCTCCGCCCTTGTCACAGGCGATTTCCTGGGCCAAGACAATCGGTCGTGTCGCCATCAAAGTTGCTCCGGGAATCGAGCATGCCACGCTGCCGCCAACCTGGCATGCGCAGTGGACCAGCGTCGACGGGGAACTGGTCGAAGCACTGCTCTACTCCCCCGCGATGGGGCTGCCAGCGGGCCGCTCCGCTTGTGTCATGCGGAGCGCTGCTTCCGGCACAGTGTTTTCGACGCTGATTGACGAGGGAGCCCGCGGAAACTGCGCTGCACGCGTTGCGCAGGCACCTGTCGGTGTCCTTGGCTCGATGCTCACTGAGCCCGATCCTGCAGTGATCCGGTCCGGAGGAATCGCCACGTTGGCCGAGCAATTCGGTGCACACCTCATTTCCGGTTCGATTGCTTACCTCACCGCAGACTCGCTACCCGCTGCCGAATGGTGGACACGGTTTGAGGTGTGCTCGGTGGTTCCTCTGCGCATGAAAGCCATCAAGAAGGCGCTTCGCGAATTCGACCCCAGCTCGGTTGAAATCAAGAAGCGCGGTGCTTCAATCGATACCGGAGCAATGCAGCGCGCTTTAGCCTCGGCGCTTTCTTCCGACTCGGATGGCGGTGAGATGACCGTTTTCGCAACACGGCTTGGCGACACTCACCGTGCAATCCTCACCCGTCGACTCGATCATGCAGGAAACCGTACTTCTCATTAGGTTCTGACCGCGTCATTCCTCTAGGCTCTGACCGCGTCATTCCTCTAGGCTCTGACCGCGTCATTGCTCACCTGACGCCTGGGGCGTCCACCTCGTTTCACTGTCTCGTATAGCCGAGACCGTTGCTCCACAGCGGCCCATACTTTGCCGATTACATGGTCGGGGTGGAAGAGATCCGACCAGGTCACACGCACGACGATCCACCCTCGTTTTTCGAGGATGTGCTGGCGCCGCATTTGCTGAGCATAGGAATCTGATACTTCAAAGCGGTTGTCTCCGTACTTGGTATAGCCGTCGAACTCAATGGCGACTTTGGCTTTTTCGAGTGCCACGTCAATGTAGAAGCATCCGCCGAGTCGATCGGCAGGTGAGCGTACTTGGGTGGTCAGACCCGTACAGCCGCCAGATTTCAACACCCACATAAGGGCCGCTTCACCAGTTGATTCGCATCCGGCATCACTATGCCTGCATATCCACTCGGCCCAGCGTCTACGGCGAAACCCTTTCGGAAGCTGTCGAACCGCTCGTAGCCACGTCTCACGCACACGGCCTTCCTGCTTGCGCGAACGGTGCTCGACGCTCCGCTTGAACCCCGACGTCCGATTCAGCGCACCGCACATCATCGCGAATGCGCACGGCAGAGGCGCCGTGAGAGCTGCCGTCAGGGCTGTTGCGTTCACCGATGTGCACCGCAAAATCACGCACCGAGGCGAGCGACGGTGGCCACTTGGCAGCGCACGCCCCATCTGAAGGTCCAGCTGACGCGGTCTTTCGCTCATGAAGGACCGCGAAGAGTGTCGTCGGATCCGCGCCATTTTCACATGGACCGTCTGCCGCTGCGAACCTTCGCGTGCCAGCGACGCTGTCACCGATTCGCCACTGCGCTGCTCCCACCAGTAGATCACCCCTCCCTGGGTCCTGCACGATTCCAATCGAATCGTTCGCATGGTCGGAACAGCTTTTCCAGGTCGTGTGGGCACCAGCAGATGGACATCGCCGCTGAGTTCATATGTATACAAGCCGTGCACCAGTGCAGCCGATTCTCCAATCACGACTGCATCTCGGTAGGTCATGGCTGCTGCAATGATCCGCGACAGCTCAATGATTCGCCGTATTTTCCACGGCTCTGCAATGCCATCGAAAACGGCGGTCGACAGGTAAATTCCGCGCACGATCTGAATCAGTAAGCGCCCAGTTTCTGCCGCTACCTGCTTCGGGCGCTGCCGTCTCGACGTCTTGGCCATGTACCGTGCAACCCACCGCAGCGTTGGTGGACCGTGGCCGCCGTTGACTGACTCCATCGAGCCCTTCCTTTCACATTCGCGCATTCTGAGGCCGCCGCGTTGCCCGCTCCCCCCCTCGTCGATTGAGCCAGTATGCGAGAGTACGGGCACGGATGCTCAGCGGTCGCAAGCATCTGTGGAATCCGGCCATCGACGAGGCAGACCTGTGGACAAGCGGGCGCACTGCCGTCTTTCAACTGCCACTCCTGCCCTACTGACCTCTTCACTTCATCCCCGAGGTTCGAATTCGATGCAGTTATTCACGCATTCTCAGGTATTTCCGGACGAAACCGCAGGTCACAGCCATCCACCCTCTTCATTCACCTCGAAAATCCCGTCGAATTCGAACCTCGGGGATGGGGAGGAAGGTGGCGCAAGAAGAAACAAGCGTAGTATCAACGGATCGAGGAGTCGCCGAACGCGAGCAGTCCCTGCCTGAATGCAATTGCCGCAACCGCGCCAAGCAGCCAGCTGCTCAACATCGACCCCACCCACGCGCCCGATCGCGATTGACGAAATTCGCCGAGTTGTCGTGCGCGCAGCCTTTCAGACTGGGACAATGATCCAGTTACTAATTCGCATGAGCGCGAGCACAACAGCCGGTGCGCACGGACATCCCTTCAACCAAAACCAGCCGCACCAGCCACCACCCGCCCACGCGTTTCATCCACCGAAAGGCCGAGAACATGCACCTCACGTTCTCCTCGTCCGAACGATCCACCATCGGCGTTGAATGGGAACTCCAGCTCATTGACAAGGATTCCAACGATCTGCGCCAGGCTGCCAACGCCATTCTGGACGCACCCGAAGCTCAGGTCGACGGCAAACTTCACCCCCACATTCAACGCGAGATGCTGCTCAACACCATCGAGATCACATCCGGAGCCCGGCACACGGTCGGTGAATGCATGCGCGACATCACCGAGACGATCGAGCTTCTCCGACCGGTCACGGACCGCCTGCGCATCGAGCTCGGCAGCGCCGGAACCCACCCGTTCGCCTCTCCAGCCTTCCAGCGCGTCACTGACTCAGAGCGCTACGCAGAGCTGGTTGAACGCACACAGTACTGGGGTCGTCAGATGCTCCTGTACGGCATCCACGTCCACGTCGGCGTCGAGTCGCGAGACAAAGTGCTCCCGCTTCAATCAGCCCTCGCCTCGCGCCTGGGACATATGCAGTCACTCGCAGCATCCTCGCCCTTCTGGTCAGGACGCGACACCGGGTACGCCTCGAACCGCGCGATGGTTTTCCAGCAACTTCCCACGGCCGGCATCCCTCAACAGTTCGAACAGTGGGACCAGCTGGAAAAGTACGCCGCAGACATGATTCGCACCGGCATCATCGATGGTTTTGATGAGGTGCGCTGGGACGTGCGCCCCTCCCCCAAGCTCGGCACCGTGGAGAACCGCGTCTTCGATGCCGCCACCAACGCGACGGAGGTCGCAGCCCTTGCAGCACTGACACACTGCCTGGTCGAATGGTATTCACGCAAACTCGACGCCGGGGAGCAGATCGAGCCTATGCCGGAGTGGTTTGTCGCTGAGAACAAGTGGCGTTCAGCGCGTTACGGGATGGAAGCGATCCTCATTTTGGATGCGCATGGCAACGAGGAATTGGTCACCGACACGGTCGTTCGTATGCTGAACGATCTGGAGCCTGTGGCGAAAGACCTCAAATGCGCTGACGAGTTGGCAAGTATTGAGAAGATCCTCAAACTCGGAGCGTCCTACCAGCGTCAACGCATCGTCGCTGAGAATGCACGGCACAACTCTCGCGAAGCGGTCACCGAGCTGCTGCTCGCCGAGATGCGTGCCGGCCGCCCGCTTAACCCGCTCGAGTTCCTCAACACCCGCTCCAAGGGTGCTCCGAGCACGGACCGAGACTCCAAGAAGTAGTGTTTTTCGCCTCTCGGCGTACTGCTGTCAGCATTGCCGAGGGCGACCTTCTGCCTCGCATCACCGGTTAGGTGAACAACATTCGTACTCGGAGACCACTGCCATGTCGGCGTTTGTCGGCGCCATCCACGTCTGAGTCAACGGCATCGCAGAATCCGGTGAAAAGTCCCAGTCCGATGGCGCCGCACCACCGGCAACGAGACGAGCTCCCAGTGCCGCGATCTGCGCCCCGTTGTCAGTGCAAAAACGCATGGGAGGCATACGCACAGTCAGCCCTGCGCCCTCGGCGCGCTCCTGGATCAGCTGGCGAAGCCGCGAGTTGGCTGAGAAACCTCCGCCGATCACAATGGTGTCGCACCCCGTATCGAGGCATGCCCTCACCGTTTTGGCGGTCAGCGAGTCATTGACCGCTTCGGAAAAGCCGGCACAGATATCTTCTGCCCGAAGCTCAGCGCCGCGAGCCTTCTCTCCCTCGACGTATCGGGCGACTGCGGTCTTCAACCCTGAGAAACTGAAATCGTAGCGGTAACGGTCCTTGTCTTTAACGGCGTGGAGGCCTCGTGGAAAACGAATGGCGTCGCGGTCTCCTTGCTGAGACAGGCGATCCACGTGCGGCCCTCCAGGGTAGGGCAGCCCGAGCAGACGGCCAACCTTGTCAAAAGCCTCACCTGCAGCGTCGTCCAGTGTGCCTCCGAGTTCACGCACGCCATCGACCCAGTTCTCGACGAGCAGGATGTTGGAGTGTCCGCCCGAGACAACAAGACCGATAAAGCGCTCCGGCAGAGGACCTTCAGCCAGCCCGTCTACCGCCATATGCCCGATGACATGGTTGACTCCGTACAGTGGCTTATCGAGTGCCAATGCCAGCGATTTTGCCGCGCAGATTCCCACTGTCAGAGATCCAACCAGTCCTGGACCTGCACTGACGGCAATGGCATCTACATCGGATAGCGAGGCGCCTCCCTCGTGCAATGCACTGTCGAGGGTCGGAATGAAAGATTCCAGGTGTGCGCGTGACGCAATTTCGGGGATGATTCCGCCGTACCGAGCGTATTCGTCCATCGATGTGGCGGTGCGGTCGATCAGCAGCTCAGTTCCGCGTACCAGTGCCACACCGGTTTCGTCGCATGTCGATTCGATTCCAAGAATGAGGGGTTCAGATTCGCCAGTCACAGACGCGATTGTAGCCCCTGCGTGCCCTGATGACGATTTTGCACACCTCAACAGCGACGAGGGTGGCCGACGAAGCACTATTTGTCGGTGATGAAAGTGTCAATGAGCAGCCTCGTATCCGCGTATCGGTCCTCATCCGTGGCTGACCCGTAGACGAAAAGAAGATACTCGTCGGAACTATCTGCTCGATAGGCGGTGACGATGTTGAACAGGTCCGGGATTGAGCCGGTTTTGACTCCGTACACATGCGGATCGTACTGCGGCTTGTCGGGGTCCAGGAAGTAGTTCGTGTTTTTCCATTGATACTCGCCCGTGGAGGTCTGAACTGACGCTGCGGGCATTGCGACAATATCGCGGAACCACTGTTTGGTCATGAGTGCGGTCACCACGCGCGAAACGTCCCGCACAGTCGATCGGTCAACGGTGTTCAGACCTGAGGGCTCGGAGATGTGCGTATCGTTGTAGCCGTGGTCCGCTAGGAATTGCGCCAGCCCCTCGACGTAGGCAGCGAGGGCGTCCTGTGGCGCAGCCTGTTCATTATTGAGCAGGTCGCGGCCGGTTCCCACGGCTATTGCATATGCCGCGTCATTGCCTGAGGGCAGCAGCAACCCCGTGAGCAGTTCGCGCAACGTGTACTTCCCCGGCACGATTCCAGCGAGTGAGGAGTTGTCGGGCGGCATCAAAAGTGTTTCCTCATCGACACTGAGAACATCGTCGAGGGAGAGCCTACTCACGGCGTATTCAACGGTGAAGAGCTTCTGAGTACTGGCAGCACTGACGGCGCGATCAATCTGTTCGGCCGCGATCAGGTCGCCGGTTTGGGCATCCATCACCTGCCAGCTCGCAGCAGTTGTAGCCACTGCAGGGTGGTCGAACGGGTCGTGCGCGATGGGCATGTTTTCAGCCGATTGCGACTGGTTGGCTGTCACGTCGACTGCTCGCGCCGGCTCGACGTTATCGTCACTGGCCGACTGGCTCGCGGCTGCTGGCGTGTTTTCCACCTGTGCACGCAGCGCACTGATGGTGGGACTGTCCCATGCCAACGCTACCGCGACAAGGATGCTGGCCAGCAGGCAAATTCCCACGCGTGTCGTCACCGTTGCGATGGTTGCACCTGCCGAATGGGAAGTGTGCGCCGGGAAGCGTTTGTAATCCGCGTACGCACTGTCACTGCCGGTCGAATCGCTTTCTTTAGGTGAGACAGGCCGAAGGGGAAATGGACCAGGCCGTTCACAGGTCGGGTCATCCCAAGGTTGCGGCGGATAGGAGGCCGGCATCTCGGACTCTGTGCTACCTCGGAGTTGCTCACCTCCCTCGGCACTGTCCGCGCTTGTTGTGCTGGTGATGCTGGAAGAACCGTCAGGGTCGGCAGCGCTGGTCGTACCGGCGGCGGTCTTCGGATCGGTGCGAAGTGCAAGCGGATCAGGTAAAGGGCGCCGCGCTTTCCTGCCGATGCGTGTGTGTTGGCGCCCGCCCGCTGATAGGAATATCGGCATCGCCAACACCTCCGTTCGCATGCGTCACCGGCACTGCCAATGCGTCGATTGTATTATGCGTGTTCCCTGCGGCCGCGACACCACCCGGTGACGAACCGCATCCACCCGCGCCTCAAGCCCCAGACACAAGCCCCGAGCCCTGCCCCAGTCCAAGTCCTAGGGCCTCAAGCCCAATTACACGTCCCCCTGTTCTAGAGCCAGTCCAGTACAAATGCCAGCGTTCGTACCCATCCCGACCCAGTCGCATCTCACCCCAGTCCCGTCCCAGTCCCGTCCCAGTCCCGTCCCAGTCCCGTCCCAGTCCCGACCCAGTCCCCCAGGTTCGAATTCGGCATCGACCAGGGCGACTCGACGAGGCTGATCACGATAAAAGCGCAGGTCACAAGCTTCCTGCTTCCATCACACCGATTCAAACCGCGCCGAATTCGAACCTCGGGGTACGGGAGGGTGCGGCACTGACGCAGCAGGGTTGGGTTCGGCAGCATGGTTGGACCCAGCAGCATAGTTGGGTCCGAGGTCACGCAGGCTTTGCGCGCACAGAAGGGAAAGCACAGACAGCAGCGTCAGCGTAGGTGACAGGGCCGAGGGCGGCAGCATGAAGGGCGGGAGCCAAGTTTTCACTTGGCTCCCGCCCCCCAACTGCAAGACTCTGGCACCTGTCGGGGCTACTGCCCCATGGGTGACAGGTCCTCGAAGTTTACAACCCCTTGAACAGTGCCTTTCCGAGCTGACGGTTCAGCGTGGAGATCACATCCAACGGGATCTGCTTCGGGCAGACAGCCGCGCACTCGCCGATGTTGGTGCAAGCGCCAAAGCCTTCAGCGTCCATCTGGTTAAGCATCGCGTTGACGCGCTTGAGGTTCTCCGGCTTACCTTGCGGCAGCAGGTTCAAGTGCGTGACCTTCGCGGAGGTGAACAACATGGCCGATGCATTCGGGCATGCAGCCACACACGCACCGCAGCCAATGCAGGCAGCAGCTTCGAACGCCTTGTCTGCATCCTGCTTCGGGATCGGCGTGGCGTGCGCATCCGGCGCAGCACCCGTGTTGACGGAAATGTAGCCGCCAGCCTGGATGATGCGGTCGAAAGCAGAACGGTTCACGACCAGGTCGCGAATAACCGGGAAACCGTTGGCACGCCACGGCTCGATGGTGATGGTGTCGCCATCGTTGAAGTGACGCATGTGCAGCTGACATGTGGTCGTCACCTCGGGTCCGTGAGCGATGCCGTTGATGACCAGGCCGCACTGACCGCAGATGCCTTCACGGCAGTCCGAGTCAAATGCAATCGGTTCTTCCCCGCGTTCGAAGAGTTCTTCGTTGAGAATGTCGAGCATTTCGAGGAATGAGGATTCCTCGGATACTCCGCGGACTTCGTACTCGTGCATGGCACCGGGGTCCTCGGGCCCGTTTTGGCGCCAGATTCTTAATGTCAGGTTCACTTGTAGCTCCGCTGTTTCAGCTCGATGTTGTTGTAGATCAGATCTTCCTTGTGCAGGATTGGGGGCTGCCCCTCACCGGTCCACTCCCAAGCGGCGACGTACAGGAACTTGTCGTCGTGACGAAGTGCCTCGCCCTCGGGTGTCTGGGACTCTGCGCGGAAGTGGCCGCCACACGATTCCTCGCGGTGCAACGCATCCACGCACATGAGCTCGCCCAGCTCCATGAAGTCAGCGACGCGACCGGCGCGCTCCAGGGACTGGTTGAGTTCTCCGACTGACCGTCCGGGCACACGCACGTTTGCCCAGAAGTCCTGGCGCAACTTACGGATCATATCGATCGCCTTGCGCAGGCCTTCCTCGGTACGCTCCATGCCGCAGTATTCCCACATGATGTGGCCGAGTTCCTTGTGGAAGGAGTCCACCGAGCGGTTGCCTCCCACTGCCATCAGGCGATCGATCTTGTCCTGTGCTTCCTTCATCGCTGCCACAACGTCCGGGCTGGCCTCGTCAAGCTTCGGCAGGCCGAAAGCGTGCGCCAGGTAGTCGTTGATGGTGTTGGGCAGAACGAAGTAGCCATCTGACAAGCCCTGCATCAGTGCCGATGCACCCAGTCGGTTAGCACCGTGGTCGGAGAAGTTCGCTTCACCTGCCACGTACAGACCATCGAGGTTCGACTCGAGGTCGTAGTCAACCCACAGGCCGCCCATGGTGTAGTGCACTGCCGGGTAAATACGCATCGGAACGTCGTACGGGTTGTCACCGGTGATGCGCTCGTACATGTCGAACAGGTTGCCGTACTTGGCGCTGACGGCTTCGCGCCCCATACGCTCGATGGCTTCTGAAAAGTCCAGGTACACGCCACGGGCCACGCCTTGAATCTCAGGTCCGACACCGCGACCTTCGTCGCACATGTTCTTCGCCTGGCGCGACGCGATATCGCGGGGAACGAGGTTACCGAATGAGGGGTAGATGCGTTCGAGGTAGTAGTCGCGATCTTCCTCCGGAATCTCGCGAGGATCCTTCTTGCAGTCTTCCTTCTTTTTCGGCACCCAGATGCGACCGTCGTTTCGCAGGGATTCACTCATCAGTGTCAGCTTGGATTGCTGATCGCCATGCTGAGGAATACAGGTCGGGTGGATCTGCGTGAAGCACGGGTTCGCGAAGTATGCGCCCTTACGGTGTGCACGCCAGATGGCGGTTGCATTGCAGCCCATTGCGTTGGTTGACAGGAAGAACACGTTGCCGTATCCGCCGGTCGCCAACACGACTGCGTCAGCCACGTACGGTTCCAGCTCGCCGGTGGTCATATCGCGAGCGACGATGCCGCGAGCCTTGCCGTCAGAGACGATCAGTTCGACCATTTCATGACGTGAGTGCTCGATGACGGTTCCTGCCGCAACCTGACGCTCCAGCGCCTGGTAGGCACCGATCAGCAGCTGCTGACCTGTCTGGCCACGTGCGTAGAACGTACGGGATACCTGCACACCACCGAAGGAGCGGTTGTCCAGAAGACCGCCGTACTCGCGTGCGAACGGCACGCCCTGCGCGACACACTGGTCAATGATGTTGGCGCTGACTTCTGCCAGTCGATACACGTTTGTTTCACGGGCGCGGTAGTCACCACCCTTGACCGTGTCGTAGAAGAGCCGGTAAACCGAGTCGTTGTCGTTGCGGTAGTTCTTTGCCGCGTTGATGCCACCCTGAGCAGCAATGGAGTGTGCTCGACGGGCGGAATCCTGATAGAAGAACACGTCGACGTGGTAGCCCATTTCGCCCAGCGACGCGGCAGCGGCGCCGCCCGCCAGACCGGTTCCCACGATGATGACGTGGAGTTTGCGTCGGTTTGCAGGGTTGACGAGGGCTGCGGAGAATTTCCGCTGCTCCCAGCATTGTGACAAGGGCACGTCCAGAGGCGCTTTCGTGTCAGCAATGGCGTCGCCCTCGCGATACAAGCCTGCTATTAATGTCTCACTCATTTTGTATCTGTGCCTTACCTACTAGGAGATCATGCCAACCGCGATGGCAACCGGAGGAGCCATGAACATGACAAAGATGAGGCCGCCAATGAGCCCTGACAGAATCACCATGACTTTGCGGGTGTTGGAGCGCACCCACCCCAGGGTTTGAAATGCCGACCAGAAGCCGTGGCTGACGTGCAGGCAGGCAGCGCCTACGAACACGACATACACCAATACCATCAACGGATTCTGGAAGGTCGCAACCATTCGCTCATAAGGCGTGCTCTCGAGGGCGAAGCCGGTGCGCACCACACCCATCGTGAAATGCAGGATGTGGAAGACGATGCCGATCAGCAGCAATACTGCCGTCACGCGCATGGTGCGTGCCGCATACGCAACTGCCGCGTCTTTCTTGACGACGTAGCGTGTGGGGCGTGCTCGGCGTGAACGCAGCCAGACGTGAGCGGCGGATGCAACGTGAATGACCAGGAAGAGGATCATTGCAGCGCGGAATACCCAGATAAATCCGCCGTAAGGGAAGATTGGAACGAACGCTTCACCCTTCAGCCAGTGGGCGTAGTGATCGTACGCCTCTTGACCGAGGAACATTTTCAGGTTGCCGTACGAGTGGAACAGCAAGAATATTACGAAGACCAGACCGGAGACCGCCATCAGTTGTTTCATGAACACTGACGTGGTCCACGCATGTCGCTTCTTCGTCACAACAGTTTTCGTGGCCATGGCTTTAGCCTATCGACCTGACACGGCCATCACGCCCAAACCGCCACCCATTTTTCCGCCCTTCCTACCTTGAGGAGGACGTTTTTGGCTTATTTTCGCGCCTGCGTCGCCTCGCGCTACCGGCCGTTTCCGCGTTGTCACCACAGCAACGACCGTGTGGCGCCCACTGCGAACCACGCAATTAGGCAACCCATAACTTTCAAATATGACGGAAGTCCCGGTTAGCGGCGAGTGCGCGCATCGTGATGGCATCTTCGAGCGGGTGATGGAAGTAGCGAGGGACTCGTCCCATTGCATCGAACCCTGCATTCTCATAAAGGCGCTGGGCAGCGACGTTCGACGAACGTACTTCCAGGAAAATTCGTTCAGCACCAGCCGACCAGGCGCCCTCCATGAGCCGATTGAGCAGTTCGCGCCCAATCCCTCGGCCGCGCCACGCGCGGGTCACACCGATCGTCATGATGTCGGCGTCAGGACCAATCCGCACTCCGCCGTATCCCACGGGTTCCGCCGCAGACTTCTCAGATCCGCCAGCCTGAGCGAGCAGGTACAACCGTCCGGGTGCACGCAGTTCCTGTTCGATCATGGTGCTGGTCCACGGGTCTTCGGCAAAAATGTCGCGTTCGAGGGTTTCCATGATGGCAGCGTCGCCCTCGCCCATGGGTCGAAAATTGACGAGGGGGACCTGCTCACTGGTGTCGTGCGCGGGCGCACTGTCAGGCGAATTGGCCATTTACATGCGTTCGGGACGCTGTCCGTGGATGTCGGGGCGGCGCAGGTACAGGGGCTGCGTGTCCAGTGTGTCCTCTAAGCCGCGTTCGAGGCGGGAGCGGACAATTCGGCTGGCCACGGACACATCGAAGGGAGTCACAGGCACTGTCTGGACGGCTGAAAGAGCTTCCTCAGCGAAAGACGGAAGTGTTCCGGTGGTCACCAGCATGGAGGCGCTGGCCTGCAGTTCGTTCGCCAACGTGCGCACTGGCCCCACCGTCGGCTCGGTGATGGTGGCTACATCGTCGGGACCTTGAGCTTCGTACTGTGCCCAGTACATTTCATGACGGCGAGCATCCGTCGCCACGATCACACGCTGATCTGGTGGCAAAAGGTCCAGGCCGGCTCGGGCAATCATGTCCAGGGAGCACACGCCGTACAGCGGGATGCCGGCTGCGCGCGCAATGGTGCGTGCACTGACCAAGCCGGCTCGCAAACCTGTGAAGGGTGCCGGACCGGTTCCCACGATAGCGGCATCGATATCATCCGAGTTTAAAGGCCCTTCGATACCTGCTTCGGCTAGCACCTGGTGGATGAGTGGCGCAATGGATTCGGCATGGTGGCGAGCAGAGTCATTGGAGGCATACAGCGTTGGTTCACCCTCGCGGACAAGCGCGATGGTGGTAGCGCCGGAGGTGTCAATACAAAGGTCAGTCACGGTGGGATCCTACTTCGTCGTGTAAGTCAGTGGTGGGCGCGTCCAGTCCTGCGAGCGCCCGAGCCTTTTCATCCAGGTCATCGAGTACGCCAGCCCAGCGGGTTCCATGCAAAATGAAGGTCAGCGTGCGTTCGCCACTGTCGATATCTTCCAGATTGATCACGTCGTGATGCGTCTGAGCGTCGGCGTGGATATCTGCCTCACCGGCCTGACCGCCGGCGTGAGCGTCTGTGTGACGGCCTAAGTGAGCATCTGTGCCCTCATTGTCACCGCCGGCAGCGGTTCCTTCGGCGCGTTCGATCACGATTTCCAGCCGATCATCCGACAACTGCTCGGTCTTGCCTTCGCCCCACTCGATAACCGTGACCGTGTCGTGCGCAGTGGAGTCCAAGTCTACGGTTTCCAGATCATCCAGGTCGGTGATGCGGTAGGCATCAGCATGGACGAGGGCGAGCCCGCCCTCGTCCAACGGCGGGTGGATACGGCTGACGGTAAATGTCGGAGACGTGACGTGGCCACGCACATTCAGTCCCTGCCCAATCCCCTGCGTCAGCGTGGTTTTTCCCGCACCCAATGGGCCGTTGAGCATGATGACGTCGCCTGCGCGCAGTGTGCTGGCCAACGCTTTGCCAATGGCTCGCGTATGGTCGGCGCTGGTGACGTGAATTGTCGATTCCTGAATCTGAGTCATCTCCACGATCTTTCGTTACGGGCGTGCAGTGGCCGGGATATACACGCGGGGTACACGCGGCCCGATACGCGTCACGATTTCATAGTTGATGGTGTCTGCAACCTGAGCCCACTCGTCGGCAAGTGGAACGTCCGGCGTGTCGGGGTCATCTGGGTTTCCAAACAGAATGACTCGACTGCCAACCGGTGCGGGTGGCTCATGGTATTGGCCAAGATCGGGTCCTTGTTCGCCAGGCTGGGCGTTTTCAGCGTCGCTCACCGGTCCAAGGTCGATCATGAACTGGTCCATGCAGATCCGGCCGACCGCGTGGGTACGGATGGTGCCCGTCGGGGTGATCACGCTGACTGGCCCCGCATTCGAAGCTGCGCGAGGTACTCCATCGCCGTAGCCGATCGGCACTAAACCGAGCCATCGTGGCCCAGGTGTTGTCCATGTACCTCCATAGGAGACGGCCTGATCCCCCTCGACAATCTTGATCATCTCGAGGTTTGCTTCCAGGCGCATGGCAGGCCTGAAGTGGAGGTCGCGAGCGGTGCGCTGAGCGGGGTTGGGGCTCAGACCATACAGGCCGATACCGTCGCGCACCATGTCGAAGCATGCGCGTTCATGCCACAGGATCGCGGAGGTTGCACCGACGTGGCGGATACGTGGGTGGATCCCGGCGTCGGCCAGAATCTCCAGGCCGGCGTCGAAGCGGTCCAGCTGAGTGGCAGTGGCGCTCAGTCCTTCCGGGGAGTCTTCATCGGCGCGAGCCAGATGTGTCCAGGCTGCAACGACATCAACCGTCTGGTCCTGGACACTCATCGCCAATGCTGACGCCAGGGCCGGCAGCGTTGACAGGGTGGCTCCGGCTCGGGACATTCCGGTGTCGATCTTGACGTGGACGCGTGCAGTCTTGCCGGCCTCCCGGGCACTGGCTGCCAGACGGGCGAGTGTGGACACTACCGACACGGACACGTCAATGTCATCATCTATCGCGCCGCGCCACGTGGTGTCGCTGGGGCCGAGCCACGTCAGAATATGGACGTCGTCGCGCGAGTATCCTGCCCGGTCGAGGACGGCTCGCACGCGCCGCGCCTCTGCCAGCTGGGCTGCGCCAAACCAGGTGAATCCAACGCGGGCTGCTGCCAATGTGACCTGAGCGAGCCCGTGCCCGTAGGCATCTGCCTTCACGATCGCCATGTGTTGACACGTGGGACCATCCTGGCGCAAAACGGCAGCGTTATGCTCGATGGCACCCAGGTCGATGACAGCGCGGGAGGGGTACTCTTCCACTGCGATGGAGTCACATTCACCGACTGATTCGTTCAACAACACGCCTTTAGTATTGCACTGCTGGTCGCCGGTACATATTCACGCGACTGTGCGCTGCGTTATAAGAGCTGTTCACGAGGCCGTCGGCCGTTGCAGTACAGTGCCGACGAGAGGGCTGATTGCCGCAGCAATGTCGGCTGCACCGATTGGATGTCCCCCACTGAATGTGCTGATCACCCCATGGTGTGCGCGGTCCTGGCCGATCGGTCTGCTCGGGTTCTTGGCCTCGCGGAGTTTAGCGACGTCCTCGGCATCGCTGCGCGTGTCGGATGGACTAGTACGCGTGCTGCGCGCACCGCTTGCTTGGATCCCTGCCTGCGCGTGCAGCCACACCGCAGCGCCCACTGCTCCTACGCGGCGAGCCGCTGTATCGACCGCACACTGGGGAGTAGCCAGCACTGCGCCGATCACGCCAGCCAGAACATCTCCTGAGCCGGCCACACCGGTCCAGCCACACGATTCAGCGTTGACCGCAAGCAGCGGTAGACCGCCCTCGTCAATCGCACAGATTACCGTTGTTGCGCCTTTGAGAACGACGGTCGCCCCACTCGCGCGCGCCAGCTCAGCTGCCCAATGAGCAGGGCAGGAGTCGATGTCAGTACGGCTGGGCGAACGGTCAGTCAGTGCATCAAGCAATGTCGCTGCCTCCCCCGCATGGGGAGTGAGCACTGCTGAGGACATGTCACATGTCTCACTCAGCTCCACCACCAGAGGTAATGCTGACGCGTCAATGACCGTCGGCAGGTGCTGGTTCAGCGTGTCAATGATGACATCTCGGGCATGGCTCAAGCGCTCGTCATCGATTCCGCATCCGACAACAACTGACTGCGCGCATCCGGTGCCGCACACGATGTCGGGAAACCTCATCAGGGCAAGGGTACGCACCGAGGCGGTCGAATCAAGGCGAATCATCCCAACACCCACGCCATGTGCGCCGCTGACGGCGAGCACTCCGGCCCCCGGGTAGGTTTCGGATCCGCTGCAGATGCTCACAACACCGCGTGTGTACTTGTGATCGAGGCGGCCAGGGGCGCGCATGCATCTTCGAGCATCCGCGCATGTCAGCACACGCACCGTCGCGTGTGGTCGGGCATCGAATTCGCCTTGAGTGTACTCGTCAGGCCGAGCAGCCCTATCGGCTTGCGAAAGGTCCCCAGCAAGTCCCCTGCCGCCACTGTCAGCTTGTTCCAGATCAGCGGCAAGGCCCAGATCCACCACGTCAATACTTCCTGCGCGGTAGCACGCAGGAGGCAGTACCAGTGGAGTCTTCAGCGCACCCATCGTGACAGTTCGCGTCGCATGAACTGCATGGGTCGGACACGCTCCATCAGCGCTCCCCACCCCTGTTGGCACATCCACCGCCACGACGAGCGCACCAGTTTTCTGCGCCTGTTCATTGACGGCGTCCACGAGTCGAGCGAGCGGTTCGCGCAACGCACCCTTCAGTCCCGTTCCGCACAACCCGTCGATCCAGATGTCGGTTGGCGGTAGATCCGCGCATAGGTCCCCCTCGTCCATCGATGCGGAAATTATGCGCGCACCGGCCTGGCGTGCTGCTTCAAGGGCACGAGAGTGTGGGTGGTCCGATATGACGAGGGCGACCGCCGCGCCAACGCTTTCTGACAAGGCCACATAAGACAGGGCATACAGGGCATCTCCACCGTTGTCTCCGCCACCAACCAACGCTGTGACCCGCACCGTTGCCCCGTCAGCCGGACACATCTCCAGCACTGCATCAGCCACGCCGCGAGCTGCCTTGCGCATGAGCCGGTCGGGGTCATCCTCGCGGCAGGCACGATCCACATGCACCGCTTCAGCTTCGCGCACAACCTCAGGTGTATAGGCTGTCACGTCATCAGCGTCATGCATCATTCAACGGTCACTGACTTGGCCAGGTTGCGCGGCTGATCGACATCCAGCCCCTTCGCGCCTGCGAGTTCACAGGCCAAAATCTGGAGTGGGATCACCGTCAGAAGTGGTGCGTACAACGTGGGAGCGGGCGGGATCCGGAAGATCACATCTGCAAATTCGTCAGCCGAATGGTCATCTTGCTCGGCCACCACCAATGTCCGAGCGCCGCGAGCGCGCACCTCCTGAATATTGGAGACCACTTTGCGGTGCAGTTCGGGGCGGCGAGGCGTGGGCAGAACCACCACCACGATCTGCCCATCTTCAATCAGTGAAATCGGGCCATGCTTGAGCTCGCCGGCGGCGAACCCTTCGGCGTGGATGTAGCACAGTTCCTTCAGTTTCAGCGCACCTTCAAGGGCGGTGGGGAAACCGACGTGGCGGCCCAGATAGATCATCGATTCGACATCGGTCAACGAACGCGCAACGTCGCGAATCTGGTCCCAGCCGCTGATGATCGTGCTGATTTTCGAGGGAATCGCAGAGAGCTTGTCCATGTAATCTGCGATTTCATCGGGGTACTTGTTGCCGCGCACCTGCGCCAGATACAGCCCCAAAATATACGTCGCTGCGATCTGCGCGGTGTACGCCTTCGTGGAGGCAACCGCGATCTCCGGGCCGGCATGTGTCAGCAGCACAGCGTCTGATTCACGAGAAATCGTGGAGCCAGGCGTGTTGACCAGTGCGATCACGCGGGCGCCCTGCTCGCGGGCGTGACGAATCGCCATGATGGTATCCATCGTTTCCCCCGACTGAGAAATGGCGACAACAAGCGTCTTTTCGGACACAACCGGGTCGCGATAACGGAACTCGTGAGCCAGTTCGACTTCCACGGGGATGCGGCACCAATGCTCGATCGCATATCGCGCCACCTGCCCGGCGTGAGCGGCACTGCCACAGGCAACAATGATCATCTTGTCCACGCTGCGCAGTACGCTTTCCGGAATGCGCAGTTCATCCAACGACAGTTTGCCTGAGGCATCCATCCGCCCGGCCAGTGTCTGCTCAACCGCTCCGGGTTCTTCATGGATTTCCTTTTCCATGAACGTGCCATAGCCTTCTTTTGTCACCGGTCGACGCGAGTAGTCACCTTCCAGCTTCTTCGGCTCGGTAACAGCGCCATCCTGGTCAATAATCGTCACGTGCTGCGCGGTGACAAGGGCGAGCTGGTCCTGCCCCACTTCGATGACATCAGTAGTGAATTCGCTGAAAGCAAGCACGTCAGAGCCGAGGAAGTTCTCCCCTTCACCGAGTCCGATCACCAGAGGCGATGAGCGTCGTGCCGCCACGATCACGCCCGGTGCATCATCACAGATCGCCAGCAAAGTGAACGTGCCGCTGATCTGCTCAGTTGCCGCGCGCATGGCGCCCACGAGGCGTTGCGTACCATCGCGTTGTTCTGACGGTACGCCTGTCAGATCTTCCGACCAGCGCGGCGCGGTGGATGTACTTGCCACGCGGTCAGCCGAGGTGCCGACACCACCCTCGTCAATGGGCAATCCGGAGTACAGACGCCCGATGAGGTGCGCGACGACTTCAGTGTCGGTGTCGGATTCAAAGGTTTCGCCCGCTGCGGCAAGCTGCGTTCGTAATGCGTCGGCGTTTTCGATAATTCCGTTATGGACGAGGGCAACTTTCCCATCCGCGGATGTATGCGGGTGTGCGTTGGCAACGCTCGGCTGGCCATGTGTTGCCCAGCGGGTATGGCCGATCGCCTCAATAGCATCGTCGGGGCGCTGACTGTCAATCTGCGCACGCAACTGGGACAATTTTCCGACCGCGCGGATGACTGTGGGTTTGGGCCGGTCGGCCGATCCGAGTGCGACTCCAGCTGAGTCGTACCCGCGGTATTCCAGATTTGCCAGACCCTTCATGACAACGTCAAGCGGGCGCTGGGAGGGGACTTCCCCCACGTATCCAACAATTCCACACATATTAGACATTTCAACACATGCAGGGGGCGATCGGGAGTTTTTGACGCCCGTGGCGTCGACTCGCGTGCCATGAGTGGGATGCATGGCAGTGGGGATCGGCCCGCGTCGTCTTGCTCCAGCTGGCCGGCAGGCATGTGGGTGCACGACAGCAGCCAGGAGGCAAGCGGTTAAGAGCGCTTGCGAGGCACAGCCATCGAGTCCTCGCGATCGGAGCCACGCGACCAAGGCATCCAAGATTGCTCACAGACCGTCATATTCACGCCAAATCCCTGCACTGGAACGCTGTATTAGGGGACAATAGCGCCGTGATCTTTAATGACGAGTCCCCCCGAGCACAAGGCCCATTCTCATCGTTTAGCCGTGAGCACTGGAAAAAACTGGCCGCGCGCACGCCCCTGCCGCTGACCGACGAGGACATCTCACAACTGGCGTCCCTGGGCGACCCCATCGACATGAACGAGGTTGACGCCATTTACCGGCCGTTGTGCGCGCTGTTGCAGGTCTACATACAAGGACGGTATCTGCGGGCACGCGCACGGGCCGACTTCCTCGAAGAGGATGCGCCTGTGACACCTTTCGTCATCGGTATCGCTGGGTCGGTTGCGGTTGGCAAATCCACTGTTGCTCGCCTGTTGCAGCTCCTGTTGTCGCGATCACCGCACACGCCTCGGGTCGACCTGGTGGCCACAGATGGCTTCCTTTTGCCCAACGCGGTCTTGGAAGAGCGAGGAATCCTGGCACGTAAGGGATTCCCTGAATCGTACGACCGCGGAGCACTGCTGAACTTTGTCGCGTCGGTGAAGGCGGGCATTTCCCCTCTGCAGGTTCCTGTTTATTCGCATGTCACATACGATATTCGTCCCGATAAGTTCACCACGATCGAGCATCCGGAAGTCTTGATCGTTGAAGGGCTGAACGTGTTACAGCCGCCTCGTACCCATCCTGGCGGCCTCGGTTTAGCGGTATCAGACTACTTTGATTTCTCCATCTACGTGGACGCGCGTGAGGATGACATTGAGCAGTGGTACGTCGACCGATTCGCGCAGCTTCGCTCGACCTCCTTCCAACGTGAGGATTCCTTCTTCCGCACCTATGCGGGCTTGAGTGATTCTGAAGCAGAGGCCACTGCTCGGATGGTGTGGCACGCTATCAACTTGCCGAACCTGTACGAGAACATTTTGCCGACACGCGAACGCGCCACGCTGATTTTCACCAAGGGCGCCGATCACCGGGTCGAATCCCTTCATCTGCGCAAGGAATAGCACCCCTCGCTCCGGTTAGGATCTGAGCCAGTCGAGCTCTACCATCCGTACCGTCCTCCCCCAGTTCCCCAGGTTCGAACTCAACGTGCGTTCATCCACCTGTCCTTCCCCCAGGTTCGAACTCGATGCGCATTCGACCACCTGCTGTCTCCCCAGGTTCGAACTCGGCACGCATTTGGCCAGGCACGGACAGATACTGCAGCTATTGATGCAGCTCAGCGCCGAGGCAAGTCGCCCTCGGCAATAAGACGGACGCCGAATTCGAACCTGGGGGACGGGGCGGGCGAGGCAGACAGGGACAGCGGTAAGAAATGAGGCTGCGCCACTGACGGCACTCAGACGCGCCCCGATGCGCAGATGGCTAGCGCGTGATGCAGCGCCCGAAGTGACAGCGCTACGAATCTGGCACGGCTACCCCCGCACCTTCAGTTCATTACGGTCGGACGACCACCGATTCTCCAGCGCAGTTAGTCCAGCTTAGTCAGCCTAAGGCAGCAGAACCAGTGCTCTCGCTCCAGCACCGCTCAACCAGCTGCTCCTCCAGGCCTGAAGACCGTTACATCTCAGGGCCGTCTACAGTGCGAGGCGATCACGCACCACATCGGCCAGGTGCTGCGCAATCCTGTCAGCCTCATCCTCACTGGCCGCTTCAACCATGACACGGACGAGCGGTTCGGTACCGGATGGGCGCATCACCACGCGACCCGTCTCCCCCAACGTCTTCTCAGCAGCGGCAACCTCGTCGGCCAACGCCTGATCGTCATGGAGGCGAGCCTTGTCCACGCCGGACACGTTGATCAAAGTCTGTGGCAAGCGTTCGATCGGCGCGGTCAGATCAGCCAGATCGCGACCGCTTTCATGCACGAGGCGAGCCAGCAACATTGACGTCAAAACACCATCCCCCGTCGTGGCATGATGGCGCGCGATGACATGTCCGGACTGCTCACCACCCAACGCGAACCCGCCCTCAATCATTGCTTCGAGGACATAGCGGTCACCCACTGCCGTCTGAACAGTGGTGATACCAGCTTTCTCCATTGCAAGTTTCAGGCCAAGGTTCGACATGATGGTGACGACCAGTGTGTCGTGGTCAAGTTCGCCCGCCTCGTGCATGGCGAGGGCAAGGGCGCCCATTATCTTGTCGCCGTCAATCAAATTGCCACGACGATCAATGGCTAGACATCTGTCAGCATCGCCATCATAGGCGACGCCGAAGTCCGCACCTGATGCAACGGTCACCGCCTGAATCTGCTCGGGATGCGTTGAACCGCAGTTATCGTTAATGTTGCGCCCGTCAGGTGATGAGTTCATGACCACGACGTCGGCGCCGGCCTCACGCAGGGCCTGTGGCCCGATGTCAGAGGCGCCGCCATTCGCGCAGTCCACTGCGATTCGCACGCCATGCAGATCAGAGCCGACAGAGGTGACGAGGTGCTCAATGTAGGAGTGCTTGGCCCAATCATCGTCGTAGTGGACCTCACCGACTGCCGCGCCTGTTGGGCGATCCCAGTCCGCGCCGAGAAGTTTCTCAATGCCGTCTTCGACCGAGTCAGCCAGTTTGAAGCCGCCCCGGGCAAAAAACTTAATGCCGTTATCCGGCATGGGATTGTGTGAGGCGGAAATCATGACGCCGAGGTCAACATTTTCTGCCGCTGTCAGATGTGCCACTGTCGGCGTGGACACCACGCCAATGCGCGTGACGTCCATACCTGATGCCGCCAAGCCAGCCGAAATTGCGTGATCGAGGAATTCGCCGGAAATACGCGTATCACGGCCAATTATCGCTCGAGGCTTGTCGCCATTTTTCTTCGGACCACCAGCAATATGCCGAGCCGCTGCTTCACCCAGTTCCAAAGCAAGCTGTGCGGTGAGCTCACCGTTGGCCAGCCCACGCACCCCATCAGTTCCAAATAGTCGCGGCATCACATTGCTCCTGTTTCGTTCTTTTCACGGGCGGCAGCTCACTTCTTGCTGGGCCACCGCACGAGCATTATCTGCACACAGCCTAATCCGTCGCGACGCGAACCTCTGGTTGATTTATAGTCCTGTTCGAGTTTGCCCGCGATATTCGAACTTTTTGCACAGTTGCTCACGAGCCATTCGGAACCAGCACGAAAGGGGTGAGACAGGCACTCTCGTGCCCACCTCACCCCTTCGGTGATGACTTTGTGCTCACTGGCTCAGCTCCGTGCCTTGCGCTACACGTTTCATCTTCAACGCTCGCACCATGCACGTGCACCGAGCCAGCTCAGGTTCCTTCGGATCGCTTCACGCACCCGATTAAACGGCGACTCGCGCGGACCCCCTCGAACCCGATCAGCAGGAAAGAAAACCGATTAACGCTTCGAGTACTGAGGCGCCTTACGGGCCTTCTTCAAGCCGGCCTTCTTACGCTCCGTGGCGCGTGCGTCACGGGTCAGGAAGCCAGCCTTCTTCAAAGCCGGACGGTTTGCTTCGCGGTCGATCTCGTTGAGAGCACGCGCAATGCCCAGTCGCAGAGCGCCTGCCTGGCCGGAGATGCCACCGCCGTTGATGCGGGCGATGACGTCGAAACGGCCGTCAAGGTCGAGCAGTGTGAAAGGAGACTTCACGAGCTGCTGGTGCAGCTTATTCGGGAAGTAGTCCTCCAGTGTGCGTCCGTTGACCTTCCACTGGCCGGTGCCGGGAATCAGACGGACTCGAGCAACAGCTTCCTTGCGGCGACCAAGTCCCGCGCCAGGTGCGGTCACGGATTGGCCAGCGCCTTGAGGTGCTGTTGCGGTTTCAGTTGTGTATGAGCTGGGGACGGTTTCTTCGTCCAGCTCTTCGATCTGCGTGGTGTCAGCCACAGTTCTCCTCAGTGCAGTTCGTGGGCTCAGAAGCGCGACGCGCTCACTGGGCGACCTGGGTGATTTCGAATTTCTCTGGCGTCTGGCCGGCATGCGGATGCTCGCTGCCTGCGTACACATGCAGCTTGCGCAGTTGCTGACGGCCGAGTGAGTTGTGAGGAAGCATGCCTTTAACGGCAATTTCCACGACGCGCTCCGGATGTTCGGCAAGCATTTGGCGGTAGCTGGTAGCCCGCAGGCCACCCGGATAACCCGAGTGATGGTAGGCCATCTTCTGGTCCAGCTTGTTACCAGTCAGCACGACTTTGTCCGCGTTGATGACGACGACGTAATCGCCTTGATCCATATGCGGAGCGAACGTCGGCTTATGCTTCCCACGAAGGAGGGCGGCGACTTGAGACGCCAAACGACCAAGGACGACACCGGTAGCGTCAATGACGTACCACTTCTTCTCAGTGTCCCCCGGCTTGGGTGAATAGGTGCGCACGGGCGTAACCTTCAATTCTTTCGATCTAAGAGCAAACATCACCACCACTTATTGGTGGAACGCTTGCTCGCATTGCGATTCGGTTCGCGCGAGTCGTTGGCACATACCGGGCGAGTGGGAAAAGCCCCAAGTAGCGCTAACGCACAGCGTCGTTAAGTCTATCGACCTGGAGGCACCCTGGTCAAAGTTATTCCCTCACTGTGGGCAATTCCTCATTGCACGTGGCCCACCGCGTTGCCCGGCGCGCGCTTCGTTCAGATTTTCGTGCCCGACGAGGACGGCCGGCGGCGCACACTGCTGCCACACCAATGGTCTTGGCTGACGGTGGCGCACTGTCCATCGGGATTACCCACCACAACTGACACGTGTTAGTATTGTGGCCTACGTGACGAGCACAGTGGTTGTGATCGTTTGCGTAGTGATTTGTATCAGGTTCTGCGCTGAGCCTGATATGCGTTTTTATTCACCGATTTAAGGAAGACCGTTATGGCAAAGACGCATCGGATCGCCGCCCTTTTCACGGTGCCTGCCTTGTGCGCGGGAATCAGTGTGGTGGGATCAGTGCCGACATACGCTGCCCCGGACTCATCGCTGGCTCCGTATCATCCCACCATGTTGTGGGCAACGTCTGAAGAAACTCAGGGCGAAGTTGCTCCAAACGGGCCGATATCTGCACTGGTAGATGACGATTCAGGGAAAGCTGCCCAGGACGTGTCATTTTGGACATCCCAGTGGAAAGGCACCGAGGAAGACTTCCCACACGCACTGGCCTTCGCCAATCCCAGACCTGACCAGGAGCTGTGCGGCGTTCAATACACTGCGCGCCCCACATATGGCGCAGTCGAAGGAGCCGGAAATGCGCCCGGTTCATTCCAGCTGTATTCATTCGAATCTGCCCCGACAAATCCGCGGCAAGGCGGTGACGAAGCCTTCAACGCCTGGAAACAGGGACTGGACAGTTCCACCATGGAGGCAGGCACACTCCTGTCACGCGGAGCACTCAAAGGAGTCAACGATCCCCAGACCATTTCATTTCCGCCCACGAAAGCACAGGCCTTTTCATTGGTGGGTCTGCGCGCAGTGGCAGAGGACAAGAAAGGCATGTCAGGATCCGATCTCAAGTTGATCCCCTGCCAGCCTCAGTTCACTGATCCGGGCGAAGGAAGCGGTGACAACCTTGCCGCCGATTTCTTCGTTGACCAGCTTCCCTTTGGGGAGCCAGGCGAACCTGTCACATTCGATCCGGCCACTCATACATACATCGCACACGCCTACTATCACACGGATCAGATTTCAATCCGCGTCCGTCCTGCTGATCCCACTGCTTCCGTCAGCGTTAACGGTTTACCGGCGGACAGCGACGGACGCGTATCCAACCTCGTGGTGCGCGAAGGCATGAACGCCTTCACGGCGACCATCACAGCAGGAGGGCAACGCGCTACCTACGTTGTCAACGTCACGAAACACAACACCGATTTCCGCGGGAATGTCCTGATCGATGCCGCCGCCACCATCAATGGAGGCAGTGAAGCGGAAATCAGTGCGCTGACCGATCAGAACATGGCCACCGGGTGGACAGTTTCCCCTCTGAAGAAGAGCGACGAGTGGAGCGACAACACCACTGGTTTCCAACTCGATCTTGACCAGCCGCGCTACGTGCACCGCGTGAGCGCATGGGGCTGGCCGCAGATGCCCGCCAATGCGCCCGGCTGGCACGGCGGCTCTTCCGTTGCGATTGCTGTTCAAGCCGATGACGGCGCCCCGTGGCAGACCATCATCACGCATGCCTCACTGACCCGTGATTCTGGCGGACTGTGGTACTGGGACTTCAACCAGTACCACCAGGCAAAACACATCCGCGTGTGGCTCAACACCGCTACTGAGCCGCAGCAGCAGCCAGGAAATCCCGGTAACCAGGCAACAGGCATGTCGGTGTACGAAGCCGAGGTGTGGGGTCTGCCCGCCGGTCATACGCCTCCCGAGATTGCACCCAACGAGCACTCTGACATTTATCGCGGTTTTGACCCCGGCGACGGAAAGTGGGGCGTGAACCGCGCTCAGACTCTGGCGCTGCAATACGGCGTGATGCTGCCAGCCTGGATTCCCTCCGAAGGCTACGGTCGCGGCGCATTCGACGCACGCGAATCACGTCTGACCGGCGGCGCATTCCCGATGTTCTATGACATGCCTTTGTTCAACACTCCCGTGATGGAACAGATTGGCGAGGGAACCCCCTGGGCATTCGCCAAGGCTCCAGTTGGCGGCAACGGCATTCAGGACGCCGGCGAGCCTCACATTTTCCTCACCGATGCGATGAAGCCCTACGCCGACACCCTGATCGACATTCAGTACGGTGACGAGGGCGGCTTCAGCCACGCCGAGTCTGACGCATTCGGCCGATGGTTCGAATGGTCAAAAGAGAACATCCCGGGAGCCGTCGTGCACTCCAACCAGTACAACGCAGCTGACTGGGGCCAGCCGGCAAACATGGAGTATTACGTGCAAAACGCTCAGCCTGATCTGCTGTCGTGGGATACCTATTACTACGGATCCAACTGGGGGTCGTCACCCTCGAGCGTTGTTCACGACATGCTGGGCAACAATATGTGGAAGACTCAGCGTCAGGCCGCCCTCGCCGGTCTTACTGGTGACGGTACGAGCCCGATCCTGTACGGCCAGTATCTGGACTACAACTGGGACGCCAATGTGTCCGAGTCTCAAAAAGCCGTCGTCCCTTCGCTCGGTCTCGCCACCGGTCAAAAGTGGTTTGGGCTGTTCCGTATGGAATACAACGGCTACGATCGCTCCTCGATCATCGATCAGGATGGCGCGCCTACCCGCTCCTTCTACGAATTCAGCAGAATTTTCAAGGACCTGACTGGGCTGGGCAAGTACGCAGTTGCTCTGAACTCAACATACGTTGGCATCAACGCCGGTGAGTACGCGGACCGTCCTCAGGCACCCAACGTATCGGGTTACGCACTGGGAGCATTTGGCGAGGGCGACGGCAAGGCCGCCAATAAGGCGGTTGGCATCACCGGAATGGACGTCACCAATACCGGAACGGTCAATGACGGTAAACCGGGCGATGTTGTGGTCGGTTACTTTGAGAAGCTGCCCGGGCTTGATGCCGCGAAGACCGAGGAGATCTTTGGCAAGACCACTCAGGATCCGCGCGCTTTCATGGTGGTCAATGCTCTGACCGGCACAACGCGTTGGCCATCTTACGGCTTGAGCACCCGAACCGATGACGGCTCATATGCGCAAACCGCTCAGGACGTCACACTGCATGTGGAGAAACCTTTTGACAACGCGAAACTCATGATGGTTGATCCGAACACTTTTGAAGCTCAGCCCGCGCCATTGACGCAGTCTCGCAGCGCAGATTCTGATTCAACGGTGACGCTGTCCAATATCGGTGGCGGTCAGGCTCGCCTGTTGTACTGGGTCGGCGAGTCTCCGACTGCCGACCAGGGCACGCAGACCGATCCGCAGTCTGCTGACAGCCAGAGAGCCCAGTCATCACAAAGCGATGGCTCTGCGCAATCCCTTCCTGCGACCACCGGCGTGTCGTCCGATCAACAGCGCAAATCGAGCACCAATTCAGGGAGCTTCCTGGCGCACTCGGGTGCATCAGCACAGGTGATTCCGTTTTCTCTGATGGTTCTCGGGGCAGGAGCGGTCAGCATCTACGCTGCACGCAGGCGTTCCTTTGCTGTCAGACGATAGGTTGGCCGCACATCGGGGCCGTCTTCGGCTTCGACTGTGAACGGTCAGGCCCCCGTTTAAGGAAGCACCCCTTCTTAAACGAGGGCCTTCTTTCGCCCCGTGTTTCGTCGTATCCATGCGCCGTGCGGCACCCATGGTTGCTTTTCCTCTCTCGCCCTTCTCCCCCTTTTCTTTCATCCCCCCAGGTTCGAACTCGACGCGCCTTCAGCAGGGTAGGCACCGCCACCTACGCGCTGACCAGCAACGATACTGGCCCCATGCTGTTGCAGCACAGCGTAGCGCCGCCGAATTCGAACCTGGGGAGCGGGAAGAAGCGTGCTGCAGATGCGACGCTGACCGCCCGTACCGTCCATGTGCCCCTCCTGTCGATCTCGAGGCGCGCTCGCCCGACAGTGGGAGACCCCTCGGAGCATTCATGCAGGCCAGCCAATTGCGACCGTAGTCGCCCTCGTCCATGGTTCGTCGTAAACGACACATGGGGCAGGGCAGGAAAGTCCGTGCCCGCACACCCCGGGGAACACTCAACACGACGTATCGCAAAGGCTCGCACGAAGAGCCGCAGATGTCGTCGTTCACGCGCGGGCTGCCTCGATCGTGGCGGAAAGAAGAAGCTGCACGTGAACCTGTGATTCACGTGCAGCTTGAGTGCGAACCGGCTTGCTCAACGGGCCCGGCAAATCCGCGTCCGCCGCAGCATCCCTTCCGGGACGAACCGGGTCAGATGAAGCTCAGAACTTCAGGCCGCCTGCTTCAATGCCGCGGAAAAAGTACTTCTGAGAAAACATGAAGACCACAACAACCGGCACGAGGGCGACGACCGCTCCGGCCAGAACCAACTGGTAGCTCGTGCCCTGCGGGGAATTCTGAATGGCTGACAGGGTCACCATGAGTGTCTGATTCTTCGGGCTGGGCAGCATGATCAGTGGCAGCAGGAAGTCAGACCACGCGCCGATAAAGCTTGTCAGGCCGACAACCGTTAGGGTGCCGCGAACCTGGGGCAGAAAGATCGTCCAGAAACGACGCAACTCGCCTGCACCATCGATCAGTGCTGCGTCTTCGATCTCGTCTGGGATTCCCATGAAGGCCGCGCGCATCAGAAGGATCTGGAATGGGCCAATAAGAATTGGCAGCCACACTCCCAGCAGATGATCGTACAGTCCGACGTGCACCATCATTGAGAACAGGGACAGCATGATGGATTCAAGCGGAAAGATCATTGCCGACAACACCACGAAGTACATGATGTTTCGCCCTGTCCATCCGCGCCTGGACAACATGTAGCCGCCCAGGCATGAGAGCACCATGTTGGATGTCACCAGCAGCGCTGCCACAATTGCCGAGTTACGGATGGACAGCAAAATGTTGGTGCGCTCAAACAGGCGCGCAAAGGATTCCAGCGACCAGTCCTGCGGAAAGAGCGTTGCCCCCTGGCCGAAGACGGGCTCACCTGGGGCTTTGAATGCGACAAGCAGAGGCAGCAAGAGTGGGCCGACCAGCAGGCACGCCACAATGATGAGGACCGCGTAGCGTCCAACGAGGCGCCACCCGCGTATTTGCCGGGATGCGACCTGGCGGCCCTGACGTTCAAGTTTGCGGCGGTGGCGGTACTCGCTGAGTTTGCTGGTGTGAGGCGCAGTCGCGACAGGTGTGTGCGTGGGTGAATGAGTCATTATGCTTCCGCCTTGTTCTGCAGCCTCTGTGAGGCAATGATGAATCCGAATGTGATCAGGAACAGGAACACCGAAGCGGCGTCGCCTTGTCCCAGTGATCCAAACGTTGGGTCCATGATTCGGTTACGGATATACATGGTCAGGGTCTGTGTGGGCGAGTTCGTTCCGCCCAGCAGATATACCTCGGTGAAGATTTTCAGTGATCCGATCGTCGACAGGACACCGACCAGGTACATCATGACCCGCACGCCCGGCACGGTGACCGTCAGGAAGCGGCGGACGCTGCCTGCACCGTCAATTTCGGCTGCTTCGTATAAGGACTGATCAACGTTGGTTAATGCAGCCAGATACAGGATCATGTAGTACGGCAACCCCTGCCACAAGGTGATGATCATTGCGCAGATGAGGATCAGCCACTCGTTGGACAGGAAGGGAATGGGCGACTGGATCAGCCCGATACCTTCGAAAAAGGAGTTCAGCGGGCCTTTCTGGTCCAGGATGTATCGCCACGCCAGTGAGATGACGACAAGCGAGCAGATCGCCGGCACGTAGTAGATGGCACGGAAGAAGCCGATTCCCGGCACGTGTTGGCGCACCAGCAGTGCCAGCAGCAGCGGCAGCAGCACCATCAGGGGAACAACGCACAGCGCGTAGATCACGGAGTTGCGTGTGGCTTCCCAGAACACCGGGTCGGAGAAAATGTGCGCGTAATTGTCAATTCCGTTGAAGCGTCCGAGCCTGCCAAGTGGTTTCGTCTTGGTGAAGGACGTCACGACCGTGTTGATGAATGGGTAGATATAGAAAGTGATAATACACAGCACGGGGATTGTGACCCACAGCCACGGCACCCACCATTTTCGGAACCGTGCTGCGCCATTGAGACTACGCGCGCTTGTCTTCTTCTGAGTCGCCATGAGTGCTATCCTCCATCACTCTGGGTACGCTTCGTTCGTAAAAGTGGACCGCGTCAGGCGGTGTGGGCTTATTCATGGTGGTCATGTGATGACCTGAATAAGCCCACACACGCTTCGCTGGTTCCGGATAATTAGGAGTTCAGATCGTCCAGCAGCTGGTTCATTTGTTCTTGAGCAGTCTTCAGTGCATCCTCTGGGCTGACTTCGCCGCGGATGGCCTGGTTGACGTTGTCGACCAGTGCTTTCTGAACTGAACCGGTGACGTAGAAGACGTCCAAGTATGCTTCTGCGTCTTTAGCGGCATTTGCGGCCTGTTCATATGCAGCCTTGAAGACAGGATCCTGTGCAACCTCCGGCGGGTTTTCCATAATCTTGTCGAGTGCCTCGGTAGCAGCCGGGAAGACGATTGCTCCACCGTCATGTGCCCAGGCGTATTCGTTTTCGGCGTTCGTGATGAACTCGGCCCATTTCATCGCCAGCGGCGCGTTCTGGGTGGTCACGGAGATGCCGACGTACTGGCCTTCATAGACAGGTTTGATACCTTCGTTTGTTGGGAACGGGCCAACACCTGTTGCTTCGTAGACCTGCGGGTTGTTGTCTTTAATGGCTTTCAGGAACGAGGCGTTCGGAGTGCCGAATGCGAGGTTTCCATTGGAATAGGCCTTGGACGGGTCGGGCTCGCCGGTCAGGGAGTCTTTCGGGATGGCGTTGGTCTTGTACAGTTCCGCCATCTTGGTGACGTATCGGACTGCATCTGCATTATCTGCGAAGTCGAACTCAGTGTGGTCATCGTTGAGCAGTTGCACGCCCATTCCATGCAGCTGCGCAACCAGGTACCAGTCTGGTGATCCGTAGATGCCATAGTCGCCGTTTCCGGCTGCCCCCACCTTGGCTGCCGCGTCCAGCAGGTCGTCCATTGTCGAGGGCGCCTTTTCCGGATCCAGTCCGGAACGTTGGAAGACGTCCTTGTTGTATGTGGTGATGTAGGGGCCGAAGTACCAGGGCAGCGCGGTGTGATGATCCTGAGCGCCGAGGTTCGTTGAGTTCCAGATGGTTTCAACGAACTTGTCACCGATCTGGGGTGCTTTGACGTCAAAGTCCATCAGCAAATTGGCTTTGGACAGCGCCAGGATGGATGACGATGCCACGTTGACGACGTCTGCCATCTTGCAGTTTGTTGCCTGGGATGTGATGGCCTGGTCGAAGTCTGTACCTCCGCCCTGGTCGGTCCATTTGATGGTGGTCCCCGGGTTTGCCTCTTCGAATTCCTTGATCTTGGCTTGGAAGAAGTCGGCGAAATCGGTTTGCAGGCCCTGTGTCTGGAAGGTGATTTCGCCTTCCACTTTCGAAGTGTCAACAACGCTGCCGTCAACGTTGCCTTCTGGAATGTCGCAGGCAACGTCGGGCGTTGGGATGCCACTGGCTGATGATGTTCCGCTCTCTTCAGCTCCGCCTCCACACGCTGTTAATGACAGGCATGAAACGGCAAGCACCCCAAGGGCGCCGCGTGTTGCTCGTGTCAATCTCATTTAAAGACCTCCATTGGTCGAGAAGAAAGCCAGCCGGCTGCGTGCCGGTTGACGTCTCTCTAACTATCTCGTGTTAGGTGACAGTGAAAGAATAAGACATTTTTACGGTTTTCACTAACCCCAAAGATCTCACTTTGATTACGACCGGCGACAAAACCGGTACGTCAGACTTTAACGCTCATCACGTTTCCGCACGTTTTCGATCGGAAATATCGTGAGCGACACACCCCGCACCCACCCACCGTTTCTCACCGTCGATCACAAATGTAAGAACCCTCACACCACACACTCTGGCACCTCAAAATCAGATGCAATTCCCGCGCGTTCGGCCAGCTGTACGCATCGACGCCCTGCGTATCCAGACGATAGTCCACACTCCGGCCAGGCCACGTCAATCCAGCTTCATACAGCACATCCACAAAAGGGCCAATACCCAAATATCTTTTCCAGAACTAACACGATATAGTTACTGTGTTACCGCTCAGAGCTGCGTCGCTCTGGCTGACTTCGCGGTACTTTTTCTTGAAGGAATTCACCATGACACGGACAACTCGGGCTGATGTCGCTCGGAAAGCAGGCGTCGCACCATCCACCGTCTCTCTTATACTCAACGGCCACGGGCACGAAGTCAAGATTGCACCGGCTACGATCGAGCACGTCACGAACGTCGCCCGTGAAATGAACTACGTCCCCAACGCTGCGGCACGATCACTGAGGCGAGGATCCACCAACATCATCGCTTTGATCATGGCTGAACTGCCGGAAGACCCGTTCGTGCCGGTCGTCCACAAAGTACTGACCACAGCCATGATTGAGGTTCAACGTCGCGGCTACCTTCTTCTGCCGCTCTTCCAACCTGAGGGCGATGCCGCCAACCGCCGTTTCATTCAATCGGTGCTCTCCGATATTCAACTGGCAGGTGCAATCTGCGAGACCACCTCCACCCAGCAGTTCGTTGGTCCCCTGCTCAGCCAGCTCGACATTCCAGTGATGTGGATGTCGATGATTGAAACCTCGAACCATTTCGGCGGAGTGGGCCTGGTCAGCATTGATGAAGGAACAGGAGTCCGGGAAATCCTCAGCGACCTCGACGCCACGGACACGTCACGGGCCCTGTACCTTGCAGGCCCCAACATCAACCACTTCCGTCAGGTACCTGTCCTCGAGCATTTCCAGGACCGCGCAGAGTTTCTCTCCCTGCCCACCTGGAGTGCTCACGACTCGTACGAGGCCTGCATGCGCATGCTCACCGCCCACCCCGACATTGATTCAGTATGGTGCGCTGATGACACACAGGCACCGGGCGTCTTCTCCGCTGCACGCGACCTGGGTAAGCATGTCCCCAACGATCTGTCCATCATCGGCTTCGGCGATCACAATGCGCACGAAGACAATTCCATGGGCCTGACCACGGTGATGTGGCCACTGCAGGACATGACGGCAACCGCTGTCAGCCAGCTCATCGAGTCGATTTCAACGCCCAAAGCTGAGCACACAGCTCGCGAGCCTCACCACACGCGCGTCAGTACCACACCCACGTGGCGCACCAGTGCCAAGCGCATTCACAAAAAGTAGGCACCACCATCCTCCACTCCGACGGGCTCGACTCAGGAAGCCCGAGCCGCCCTCGTCCATCCTGAATCCCAACGAAGCCGGTCATCTGCAACACGGCAGCAAAACAGTCCACCTAGCAGCAGCCCAAAGAGCGGACCGCGCGGGTCTGTTGCGCGCGCTGTGCCCACTGATCGGCAGGCGGATAGTCCACGTGCGCCAAAGTCAAGCCATGCGCCGGAGCCAGCGGAGCGGCTGCCTCACGCGAACGCGCATCCAGCAGATGTCTCATCCACGCCGGCGAGCGGCGGCCTGTCCCCACGTCAATCAGTGCTCCCACCAGGGATCGCACCATTGAGTGGCAAAAAGCGTCAGCATGGACGCGCACCAGGATCGGCGACGTTTCCCCCGCCGCCACGACGTCCAGCTGGCGGAGCGTACGGATCGTGGTCGCGCCCTCACGCGGCTTACAAAAGGACAGAAAATCATGCTCACCGATGACGCTGGCAGCAGCTTCAGCCATGGCTTCCAAATTAAGCGTCTGGCGTGCAGGAACCGTCCAGATGCGTCGCCCGGAAAAGGGGTCACTGCCCGCGCGCTGGTCAAGCAGCCGGTACACATAGTGACGCCCCACAGCGCTGAAACGCGCATCGAAGGTTTCCGGCACGCGCTGAGAACTCAGAAGCGCAACGTCGCAGTACCCTCTCGGCGACACCAGCCCGTGCGCCTTCATGAAGTCACCGTGCGCGCGGGTAAGCAGAGAGGCCAGACGGTCAACCAGCGCATCTTCGGGTGTGCGCGAGGACCTTCCCGGAAGGCTGTCCCACACCTGCGCCGGCAGGTCGACGTGAGCCACCTGATGATCTGCGTGCACTCCCGCATCGGTGCGTCCCGCCACAGTCACCGCCACTTCCTGGCGGGCGATCAGCGACAGGGCTCGAATCAGTTCACCTTCCACGGTGCGTAGTCCGGGCTGTGCGGCCCAGCCGTGGAAGAAGGTGCCGTCGTATGCCAGGTCAAGCCGCGCCCTCACAGTGTCCATGCGCGAACACCGCCGATGATGCCGGCGTCATTGGGAACGATCACCACGTCGTCACCGAGTTTGGCCCGGTTCATCGCCGTGACGCGTTTCGAGTTTCCACCACCCAGGTACAGGCGATCCCACACGTACATCGGGCGCAGGCCGTCGATCACTCGGCGCACTCGTCGAGACCAGTGCGCGTCTCCCAGCCGGAGGCGTTCATGCTCGCCAATGTAGTCGTCATAGGTCAGTCCCCATCGCACAAATCCCTGCGATACTTCCACGTGCGGCGCGAGCACACCTGAATCGAAAACCGCGTTTCCCAGCCCGGTCCCCAGGGTCACGATCATTTCGAGGCCCGTGCCCGTGATGACACCTGCGCCGGCCACTTCAGCGTCGTTGAGCACCAGTGTCGGCATGCCCAGAGCAGCTTCAAGTGCCCGTCCCATGTCGAAGTTGGCCCATTGCTCGACCAGTTCAGGCAGGATCCGTGATCGCGGGCCGTCACGCGTGATGTAGTGCGGAGTCGTGATGACCACTCCGTGGCGCAGCATGCCAGGCATTCCCATCGTGACGCGCGTGGCGGCAGGCAGTTGCGCGGCAAGGTCCTGTGTGGTCTTGACGAGCAGTTCGGGAGGGAGCGGGTAGGGCGTGGGCGTGCGCACCGGCGATGCGGTCAGCGTTCCGCGCGAGTCGAGCACTGAGGCTTTGATTCCGCCCCCGCCGCAGTCGACAGCGAGGGTCATCTCTTCAGACATGTTCTTAGCATAATGGCTTGCTCTCACCTCGGGTTTCCAACGAGCTGTCCGCCCCACGCCAGCTTCCTGTTCATTGACGAGGGCGACCCATCCGCGGCTCTACCCCTCCCCTGCATGTCCCCAACTGTCGAACTCGCGTGAACTCTGCGGGGTCACCGACTGGCCTGCAACACATCCGTGCTGGTCACAGCAATTTCGGGTCGGGTTCGTGCTGCGCGGCCCCAGTGAGATCGACAGTTGGGGAACGAGGGGCGAGTGCACACGGGCTCCACCTAAAGAGCATCCGACACGGCCGGCACACCAACCGCGCGAATACACGGAAGCTGGGTAAACCCACACGGGGTTTACCCAGCTTCCGATCAGCCATCCGCTGGACTGGTCACCGCTCAATCAGCGCAGTGCCAGTCAGATCAGCAGGTCACGACGGTGCATGACTACTTGGCAGCTTCCTCAGCTTCGGTTTCAGCTTTGTCGTCAGCTGACTCCTGTGAAGCGGCTTCGTCAGCAGCCGGCTCGGCTGTTTCTGCTGCTTCAGCTTCGGTCTCGGCCTTTTCGTCAGCCTTGTCGGTCGCCTTGGAATCCTTACCGGACTTTGCAGCAGCCTTCGAAGCGGTACGCTCAGCGTCGGCAACGACAGCCTTCTTCTCGACTTTCTCCATGACAAGCTCGATACGAGCCATCGGAGCATTGTCGCCGCGGCGCGGCCCCAGCTTGGTGATGCGGGTGTAGCCACCGTTGCGCTCTGGATCCATGGCCGGAACGACCTCGTCGAACAGCATGTACAGGACATCCTTGTTCGGGATCTTGCGGGCAACCGTGCGGCGAGCGTGAATGTCGCCGCGCTTTGCCTTAGTGACCAGCTTTTCAACGTACGGCTGCAGCGCGCGGGCCTTGGCCTCGGTCGTGGTGATCGCACGGTGTTCGATCAGTTGAGCAGCAAGGTTAGCCAACAGCAGCTTCTGGTGCGCTGGGCTGCCACCCAAACGTGGGCCCTTCTTAGGGGTGGGCATGAGTTTCTCCTACACAGTTTGTTTGGGCGTCCTCGTCCATCGATGACGGCCGCTGGAGGCGGCACGGACGCAAAGTGGATTCGATCAGAAAGACTGGTCGTCACTGAACTGAACGTTTCCGGCGTCTTCTCCGCCGGCGCGTTCAGGCATGACTGCATCCTTGAGGGTCATACCCAAGGATGCCAAGGCTTCCTTGATCTCCTCGATGGACTTGGTTCCGAAGTTGCGGATATCCAGCAGGTCAGCCTCAGAGTGGGCAACGAGTTCACCCACGGTGAGAATGCCGCGTCGACGCAGCGCGTTGTACGAACGGGACTGCAGGTTCAGGCTTTCGATCGGCAAGGCCAGGTCTTGCGCAAGGGTCTCATCGGTAGTCGATGGGCCCACTTCGATGCCTTCTGCTTCCTCGTTCAGTTCACGCATGAGGCCGAAGAGCTCCACCAGGGTGCTTCCGGCTGACGCGAGAGCATCGCGCGGGCTGATAGCTGGCTTGGTTTCCACATCGATGATCAGACGATCAAAGTCGGTGCGTTGCTCGACACGGGTGGCCTCCACCTTGTATGTCACTTTGAGCACCGGCGAGTAGATCGAATCGATCGGGATGCGGGAGATCTCAGCTTGCGGATCCTTGTTCTGAGCAGCGGAAACGTAGCCACGGCCACGCTCAACCGTCAGTTCAATCTCGAGCTTGCCCTTCTCATTGAGCGTTGCCAGATGAAGGTCAGGGTTGTGGATTTCCACGCCTGCAGGAGGAGTAATATCCCCTGCGACGACCTCACCGGGGCCAGCCTTGCGCAGGTACATCACGACAGGCTCATCCTCTTCAGAGGACAGAACGATGTCTTTGATGTTCAGGATGATCTCAGCGACGTCTTCCTTCACGCCTTCCACCGTGTGGAATTCGTGTGGCACACCGTCAATGCGGATCGAGGTGACCGCTGCGCCCGGAATGGACGACAGCAATGTACGGCGCAGGGAGTTACCCAGTGTGTATCCAAACCCAGGCTCGAGTGGCTCAAGAGTGAAACGGGAGCGGTAATCGCTCACCTTCTCCTCTGAGAGGATGGGGCGTTCTGCAATGAGCACGTCTTGGTCCTTTCTTTCCGACAACCGCTATATGATGTCGGATTTGTGGTCCCGTCACGCGAACAGTGACGGAAAAAACAGGGTGCAGATGGTTCCCACTTGTGTGGGAACATCGTGACGTGGGACGCGGACGGATCGCCCTCGTCCCTCACACGGGTCTTTCAGACGCGGCGACGTTTCGGGGGACGTGCACCGTTGTGAGCCTGCGGAGTGACATCCTGAATGGATCCAACCTCAAGACCAGCGGCCTGCAGCGAACGAATCGCCGTTTCGCGGCCGGAGCCCGGGCCCTTGACGAAAACGTCAACCTTCTTCATGCCCTGTTCCTGCGCGCGACGTGCTGCAGCCTCAGCGGCAAGCTGAGCGGCGAACGGGGTGGACTTACGTGAGCCCTTGAAACCGACCTGACCGGACGATGACCATGACAGGACAGCGCCGGTGGGATCGGTGATGGAGACGATCGTGTTATTGAACGTCGACTTGATGAACGCCTTGCCGTGCGTGACGTTCTTGCGCTCTTTACGACGCGGCTTACGCGCCGAAGATGAGCGAGTAGACTTGACAGCCATTGATTTTCCTTTTGAAGTCGAGGGGGCCAGGTTTCATCACCCAGCTCTATGAGTTACTTGGTGGCTTTCTTCTTGCCAGCCACGGTGCGCTTGGGTCCTTTACGGGTACGCGCATTTGTCTTCGTCCGCTGACCATGAACAGGCAGGCCAAAACGGTGGCGCATGCCCTGGTAGCATCCGATCTCGATCTTGCGGCGGATATCGGCTTGGACCTCACGACGCAAGTCGCCTTCGACCTTAAAGTTGGCCTCGATGTAGTCGCGCAGCTTGACCATATCTTCTTCACTGGCGTCGCGTACGCGAAGGTCGGGGCTGACCCCGGTTGCTTCAAGTGTTTCCTTGGCGCGGGTGCGTCCCACACCGTAAATGTAAGTAAGCGCAATCTCCATCCGCTTTTCACGGGGGAGGTCAACGCCGGCAATACGTGCCATGACTTTTCTCCACATGGTTTTCGGAGGTCGTCACCCCGTCTCTGATCCATCAATCAGCCCCGGCCTCCGAACCAGGGGTCCCGCTTGCGCGGTCGACGGTGTGCTGTGGGCAAATCGCCCGCCAGTGGCTCACTGCCACTGAGCAGCTACGGCTTTCAGCCTTGACGCTGCTTGTGCCTGGGGTTGTCGCAAATAACCATGACGTTGCCGTGGCGACGAATCACCTTGCACTTGTCACAGATCTTCTTGACACTAGGCTTGACCTTCATGGTGCACCTCCACGTCGCCAGGCGACGCTTGTTGTGTCGGTTTACTTGTATCGGTAGACGATTCGACCCTTTTCAAGGTCATACGGGCTGAGCTCGACGACTACGCGGTCTTCAGGCAGGATACGAATGTAGTGCTGACGCATCTTTCCTGAGATGTATCCCAGAACTTCGTGACCGTTGGTGAGCTCAACACGAAACATCGCGTTCGGCAACGCCTCAATAACGGTGCCTTCGACCTCAATAACTCCGTCTTTCTTCGCCATGTCCTCCGTCTATCCTCTACGTTTGTCAGTAGGGCTCACGGCCGAAACCGTGGCGGGCGTTTCCCTCGCCAATCGGCAAGAAAGTCAGCCCGACTGTCCATTCTAGAGGAGGATGCAACGCCGGTGAAGCCCATTCAGTGGGATATCCCTCACGCGCCGGACTCGAGTTGCCTTCCATATTGACGAGGGCGACGCCTGGAGCGCCGATCACACAGCAATCAGAAATACGCAGGCTGCGTGTATCAGTCCAGTGAAATGGGGGTTACTCGGTAAGGAGCCAGGCCCTCTACCCCACCGTCTGGCGCAGTCAGGACTGAAATGCCCTCCTCCATGATGGCAACGGAGTGCTCCCAGTGCGCGGCATCGCTGTGATCCAGCGTGTGCACAGTCCACCCGTCAGCTTCGGTGCGCGTCGCAGGATTGCCCGACACGAGGATGGGTTCGACCGCCAGCACCATACCTGGCTTCAGACGCGGGCTGATCCCGGTCGCACGGTAGTTCAACACGTCGGGCGGTTGATGCATCGCCGTTCCGATGCCGTGTCCGCCGAATTCTTCAACGATCTGTGCTTCCCACCCGAACGTGTCCCGGTAATCCTCGCAGGTGTCTTCAACAGCTTGTCCCACCGCGCTGACGCGGCGAGCAGAAGCCAACGCTGCGATCGCACGCCACATAGCAGCGCGCGTCACTTCGTTGAGTTCACGCCGGCGCTGAGATGCGGCCTGTTCATCGCCCACAATCATGGAGAACGCGGCATCACCGTGCCAGCCGCGGCCGTGGTGCGTCACGTAGGCTCCGCAGTCGAAGGAGACGATGTCGCCGTTGCGCAGGACATCATCATTCGGAATGCCGTGCACAACAGTGTCATTGACGCTGATACAGACCGTCGCCGGGTAACCGAAGTAGTTCAGGAAATTCGAGGTCGCTCCCGCCTGGGAAATCACTTCGGCACTGATGCGGTCCAGTTCCGTCAATGTGACGCCTGGTTGAGCCGCGCGGCGCAGTGCTGCGTGGATATCCGCCACGATCAAACCTGCGCGACGCATCTGCAGAATCTGATCCCTGGTTTTCAGCTCAATACGCGCGTGACCCATCGTCCTCAGCGACCTTCTGAGACCGAAGCATCCGCATTTGCCGAGGCAGCAGCGCCGCCCTGGTCAGACGAGCTGGAGCTGGCAGGCTCCGAAGCCTCGGCTGGGTCATCTTCGGGGAATTCTTCCGCCCCGCAGCACTCTCCTTCACCGTTTTGGTGGGCTTCGAACCACGGATCACGAGGATCGTCGAGGGTGGCCTGGCCGCCCGTCACCTCATCCGCGCCGGCACCGTCCGCTGAGTCAGCACCGCTCCCGGAGCCGGCACCGTTCAGTGAATCGAGAATGGCAAAAATGCGTTCGCTGACTTCTTCGACCGACCCGTTCGCATCGACTGCTTCGAGCAGATCCTGATCGACATAGTACGTGGCGACCGGCTCAGTTTGCGTATGGTAAACCGCCAGGCGATGACGGATAACCGGCTCAGTGTCGTCTGAGCGGTGCTGTTCGGTTGCGCGCTTGAGCATGCGGTGCACAACCTGATCTTCATCCGCCTGAAGCTCGATCACCACGTCAAGTTCGGTTCCCAGGTCAGCGAGCGTGTCACGCAAAGCATGTGCCTGCTCAACAGTGCGCGGATAGCCATCGAGCAGGAAGCCCTCAGCGGCATCAGGCGCCTTCAGGCGAGCATGCACCATCGGGTTGATGACCGAGTCGGGAACAAGTTCGCCGCGATCCATGTAGGACTGTGCGAGGATGCCGAGTTCCGTCTGTTCGGCAATGTTGGCGCGGAAAATTTCCCCTGTTGAAATGGCCGGGATGCCGAGTTTGCATGCAATTATGCTTGCTTGAGTTCCTTTGCCCGCTCCAGGAGGACCGAGCAGGATAATAGCTGTCATCGAAGGAATCCCTCGTAATGATGTTGTTCGAGCTGAGTGTTGATTTCTTTCACGGTCTGCAGGCCGACGCCGACCATAATCAGCAGCGTGGTACCACCGAACGGCATCTGTCCATTCTGCAGACCGAGTGGGATCATCATCAGCGACGGTACAAGGGCGACAATCATCAGGTAGAACGCACCCGCCGTGGTAATGCGGTTCATGACGTAACGCAGGAATTCAGCGGTCGGGCGTCCAGCACGGTACCCCACGATGAAACCGCCGTAGCGTTTCATGTTGTCGGCAACCTCGTCCGGGTTGAAGGTGATGGAAGTGTAGAAGAATGCGAAGCCGAGGATCATCAGGGCGTACAGCACGAGGTAGAGCCATGACTGGTGGTTGAAGTTTGAACGCACCCACTGCACCCACGTCGATTCTGGTGAGCCAAAGTTCGCCATCATCACCGGCATAGCCAGGATCGATGACGCGAAGATGACGGGGATAACGCCCGACATATTGATCTTCAGCGGGATGTATGTCGAGGAACCGCCGTACATGCGGCGGCCGATCATGCGCTTGGCGTACTGAACGGGGATTCGGCGCTGTGATTGCTCGATGTAGACAATGGCAAGTGCGACTACGAGAATCATGCCGACAATTGCGGCAACTTTGCCCCAGCCGCCACCTTGTCCGATCGAGAACAACTGAGCAGGCATACGAGCGGTGATCGACGTGAAGATCAGCAGTGACATGCCATTGCCGATGCCACGCTCAGTGATCAATTCACCCAGCCACATGATGACGGCGGTACCCGCGGTCATAGTAACGATCATCACGAGGTACATGGGGATGGACCGGTCAGCTATGATGTCGTGCTGGCAGCCGGGGAACATGTTGCCCGAGCGCGCCATGTACACCATGGTGGTCGACTGCAGTACGCCGAGGAAGATTGTGCCGTACCGCGTGTATTGCGTGAGCTTGGCCTGACCCGTCTGACCTTCCTTGTGCAGGTCATCGAACCGAGGAATGACAACTCGCAGAAGCTGGACGATGATCGACGCCGTAATGTACGGCATGATGCCGAGCGCGAAGATCGACAGCTGGAGCAACGCGCCGCCTGAGAACAGGTCGACGAGCCCGAGCAGGGATCCTTCTTCCTGAGTTGCCAGGCACTTCTTCACGTTGACAGTGTTGACGCCTGGGGTCGGGATAAATGCTCCGAGGCGGAATACCGCCATGATCATCAAGGAGAACAGCAACTTCCGACGCAGGTCAGGAGTGCGGAACGCCTGTGTGAAGGCACTTAACACGGCTTCCTCTTCCTAGGTTGATGGTGTGACAGCTTGACGCAATCACAACTTTACTCACCGTGCCTAGCCTACCCGAGTTAGCACGTCTCACGTCAATTGGATTGGCTACACCGCGGTTTTTCGTTAGTTCATTGCCGAGGGCGACCCGATGACGCGCCATCTGCGCCCATGTGATCGACCTGCGACACTATGGGGGTGGTTTGGCTAACAAACCACCCCCACCGTGTTTCAGACTTATCGCACCGTGACGGTGCCACCAGCCTGCGTGATCTTGTCCTGAGCCGATTGTGAGCATGCATCCACATCCAGGGTGAATGCGCTGGTCACTTCTCCGCCTCCGAGGACCTTGACCGGGTGTCCGTCACGAACAGCTCCCTTTTGAGCCAGGTCTTCCGATGAAACGGAGCCGCCCTCGGGGAACAGTTCCTGCAGCTTGCCGACGTTAACCACCTGGTATTCCACGCGGAACGGATTCTTGAATCCGCGCAGCTGAGGAAGACGCACGTGAATCGGCTTGGCGCCGCCCTCGAAGCCAACTGGGACGGAACGGCGGGCCTTGGTGCCCTTCGTGCCGCGGCCGGCGGTTTTACCCTTGGAGCCTTCACCACGACCCACACGGATCTTGGCCTTATTGGCTCCCCTGGCGGGACGCAGGTCGTGCAGCTTGAGGATGCCTGCGGGGGCTTCCTCAGTCGTCTTGTTCGACGTTGATTTCGCCATGATCAGTCAGCCTCCTCCACTGTAATCAGGTGTCGCACTGTGTTGATCATTCCGCGAACTGACTCGGAATCCTCACGCACAACGCTTTGGCGGATCTTGCGCAGCCCAAGGGTACGCATGGTCTCTTTCATGTTCTGCTTGGCGCCGATCGTTGATCGAACCTGCGTGATCTTGAGTTTTGCCATTATTCACTCACCCCTGCGGAGGCTTTGGCGGCTTCCTTCTGCTCGGCCTGAGCTTTCTTTTCCGCTTCGCCTTCTGCCTGTGCGCGCAACATGCCGGACGGAGCAACACGCTCCACCGGAAGTCCACGACGTGCGGCCACTGCTTCAGGTGTTTCCAGCTGCTTCAGAGCTGCCACCGTTGCTCGGACGATGTTAAGTGCATTGTCGGATCCGAGCGACTTGGTCAGCACGTCCTGTACGCCAGCTGCCTCGAGGACGGCGCGCACAGGGCCGCCGGCAATAACGCCGGTACCTGGTGTAGCGGGACGCAGCAGCACGATTCCGGCTGCATCTTCGCCCTGGACCAGGTGAGTGATCGTGCGGCGGATCATGGGCACGTGGAAGAAGGACTTCTTAGCTTCTTCAACGCCCTTGGAAATAGCCTGGGGAACTTCCTTGGCCTTTCCGTAGCCGACGCCGACGGTGCCTTCGCCATCGCCCACCACTACCAGAGCGGTGAAGCTGAAGCGACGTCCACCCTTGACCACCTTGGAAACGCGGTTGATCGTGACGACACGCTCGATGTATTGGTTCTTGTCTTCGTTGCGACGGTTGTCGCGACGGTCAGTGTTACGCCCCTGGCGGCGATCGCGACGCTCGCTGTCACGTTCGTTGCGCCCGGAGGATTCCTGACCGTTTCTGCTTCGCTGCGCTGCAGCCATCAGTTGATCTCTCTTTCCCTCAGTCGCTTTCAGAGGTTCAATCCGCCCTCACGGGCGGCCTCTGCGACAGCCGCGACGCGGCCGTGATACTTGTATCCTGCGCGGTCGAAGACCACTGCGGAGATGCCAGCAGCTTTGGCGCGCTCTGCGATCAGTTCGCCTACACGGTGAGCCTTGTCCACCTTCGAGCCTTCTGCCGAAGCAAATTCGTCTTCCATCGTGGAAGCGGACACGAGGGTGTTGCCAACCGTATCGTCGATGACCTGTGCGACCATGTGGCGGTTCGAACGGGTCACGACCAAGCGCGGGCACTCGGCAGTGCCGCTGATCTTCTTGCGAAGACGCTGATGGCGACGCTTACGCGCAACAACTTTGCCTTTGCCTTTGACGGAGTAGCCCATCACTTACCAGCCTTTCCGACCTTGCGGCGGATCGTTTCACCCACGTAGTGAATACCCTTGCCCTTGTACGGTTCAGGCTTCTTGATCTTACGAATCCGCGCTGCAGTTTCACCGACGAGTTGCTTGTCGATGCCTGAGACCGTGAACTTCGTTTGTGAGTCAACCGTGAAGTCAATGCCTTCAGGGGCCTTGAACGGAACGGTGTGGGAGAATCCCAGCGAGAATTCCAAGTCCTTGCCCTTGGCGACTACGCGGTAACCGGTGCCGGTGATCTCGAGCTGTTTGCTGAAGCCCTGGGTCACGCCCACAACCATGTTGTTGATCAGTGAACGGCTCAGTCCGTGCAGTGAACGGGCTTCGCGGCCGTCATCCGCACGCTCGACGATAATCTGGCCGTCCTCGACGCGTGCTGAGATCAGATGAGGAAGCTCATGGCTCAGCTCGCCCTTGGGGCCTTTCACCGTGACTGTGGCGCTCTTGATGTCGACGTCAACTCCCGACGGGATTGTGATTGGGCTCTTACCGATTCGTGACATTGTCGGTTCCCCCTCTCACCAGACGTAGGCGAGGACTTCCCCACCTACACCCTTGTCGGATGCCTGACGGTCAGTCAGCAGACCAGAAGATGTGGACAGAATAGCCACACCCAGTCCGCCGCGGACCTTCGGCAAGTTCGTCGACTTCGCATAAACGCGCAGGCCTGGCTTGGACACGCGTTGCAGACCTTCAATTGCACGCTCACGCTTGGAGCCGTACTTGAGATTGAGGATCAGTGTTTTGCCAACGCGAGCATCCTCGACGGAGGTCGAGGCAATGTAGCCCTCTTCCACCAGGATGTTCGCAATGGCGGCCTTCAGCTTGGAGTACGGCATGGAGACCGACTCGTGCTGAGCCGAGTTTGCGTTACGCAGACGCGTCAGCATGTCTGCGATGGGATCAGTCATTGTCATGGGGACTAATTCCCCTTCCTCGTCGCGGTTTCCACCGGGGTCCCCGGGACCTACGACGTAGTGCTTACCAGCTGCTCTTTGTCACGCCTGGGAGTTCGCCACGAAGGGCGAGCTCACGCAGGCAGACTCGACACAGTCCGAACTTGCGGTAGACCGAGCGCGGGCGTCCGCACCGGCTGCACCGGGTGTAGCCACGGACACCGAACTTCGGGGCGCGCGCGGCTTTGATCTTGAGAGACGTCTTAGCCATGGTCAGTCCTCCTTAAAGGGGAAGCCGAGGTGACGTAGCAGTGCACGGCCCTCCTCATCGGTGCGGGCTGAGGTCACGATTGTGATGTCCATGCCGCGCACGCGGTCGATGCTGTCCTGATCGATCTCGTGGAACATGGACTGTTCCGACAGACCGAAGGTGTAATTGCCGTTGCCGTCAAATTGCTTCGATGACAGTCCGCGGAAGTCGCGGATACGGGGCAGAGCGGTCGACAGAAGACGGTCAAGGAACTCCCACATGCGATCGCCACGCAAGGTGACGTGTGCGCCGATGGGCTGGCCTTCACGCAGTTTGAACTGTGCGATGGACTTCTTGGCCTTGGTCGTCACAGGCTTCTGGCCGGTGATTGCCGTCAAGTCGCGCAGTGCTCCTTCAAGTGCCTTCGAGTCACGAGCGGCTTCACCAACGCCCATGTTGACGACGATCTTGGTGAGACCGCCCACCTCCATGACGTTGCTATGCTTGAACTCGTCACGCAGCGCTTGACGAATCTCTGAGTTGTACTTTTCTTTCAGACGCGGGGCCATGATCAGATCTCCTTGCCCTGCTCGATACCTGCTGCCACGCGACCACGGGTCACGCGAACACGCACGGTGCGGGTACGACCGTCACGCTCAACCTGGTCTTCCCTGAAGCCCACGCGAACGCGCTGCTTTGTGTCGGGATCAACCAGAGCGACCTTGGACAGTGAAATCGGTGCTTCCACTGTTTCAATGCCGCCACTTGAGTTCTGGGACTGTCCCTGGCGCACATGACGTGTCTTCAGGTTGACACCCTCGACCAGGACCTTCTGTTCCTTCGGGAACACCTTGATGACGCGACCCTGGCGGCCCTTGTCACCTGGCTTGAGGGGTTCAAGGCCCTCAGCTTCGCGGCGCTCGTTGCGCTTGGCGAGCTTGGCCTCGTCTGACGTGCGTCCACGGACAACCTCGACGAGGTCGCCTTTACGAATCTTCGCTGCCATCAGAGCACCTCCGGGGCAAGTGAAATGATGCGCATGAACTTCCTGTCGCGCAGTTCCCTGCCGACAGGTCCGAAAATACGCGTCCCGCGTGGCTCCCCATTGCTGTTGAGAATCACTGCGGCATTTTCATCGAATCGAATGTAGGAACCGTCGGAACGACGCGTTTCCTTACGCGTACGTACGACGACCGCCTTAACGACTTCGCCCTTCTTGACGTTGCCGCCTGGGATAGCGTCTTTGACGGTGGCGACAATCGTGTCGCCAATTCCGGCGTAGCGTCGACCCGAACCGCCGAGAACACGGATGGTCAGGATCTCCTTTGCACCTGTGTTATCAGCGACTTTCAGTCGCGACTCCTGCTGGATCATTGTGTGTGACTCCTGTCGTCGTGCCGGTTCTCATCGCAGCGCGGTTGCGCCACTAGAGCCTGACCGAACGGATGATGGTCTATGAGGACGAATTACTTCGCCTTTTCGATGATCTCCGCGACGCGCCAGCGCTTGGTGGCTGACAGCGGGCGGGTCTCCATGATGCGAACGAGGTCACCGACGTGGCACTCGTTGTTCTCGTCGTGGGCCTTAACCTTTTTCCTCTTACGCATGACTTTGCCGTAAAGTGCGTGCTTCATGCGGTCTTCGAGCTCAACGACGACGGTTTTATCCATCTTGTCGCTGGTCACGTAGCCACGACGAACCTTACGGAAATTACGTGCGACAGCCTCATTAGTGGTCTCGGACATGCGACTCACTCCTTCGTAGTGGGGGCTGTGCGGAAGCCGAGCTCCCGCTCACGGCTAATGGTGTAGATCCGGGCAATGTTGCGACGAACTACCTTCATGCGTCCATGGTCCTCGAGAGAACCGACGGCTTGGGAAAAGCGCAGGTTGAACAGTTCAGCCTTAGCTTTCTCGAGCTCCTTGGACAGCTGTGCTGCGTCCATTGCATCCAGGTCGGCGGTCGTCAGACCTTTGTCGGCCATCAGAGTTCACCACCCTCTCGGACCACAAATCGGGTCTTCATTGGAAGTTTGTGCTGGGCACGGCTCAGAGCTTCGCGAGCGAGCTCCTCGGAAACGCCGCCCAGTTCGAACATAATGCGGCCCGGCTTGACGGGGGCGACCCACCATTCAGGAGCGCCTTTACCGGAACCCATACGGGTTTCTGCGGGCTTCTTGGTCAGCGGGCGGTCAGGGAAGATGTTGATCCACACCTTGCCGCCACGCTTCACGTGACGGGTCACCGCGATACGAGCTGCCTCGATTTGACGGTTCGTGACATAGGCGCCTTCAAGAGCCTGGATGCCGTAGTCGCCGAAGGCCAGCTCGGTGCCGCCTTTAGCCACACCAGTGCGGTGTGGACGATGCTGCTTGCGGAACTTGGTCCGACGGGGAATGAGCATAAGACTCAGGCCTCCGTTCCTTGATCGGCAGCCGGCTGTTCGGCCTGGGGCTCAGTCTGAGCCTTTTCTGGCTGCGTGTTTTCGCTTGCGCGTTCCTGGTTGCGCTGACGTCCACCGCGTCCCTGGCCTCCACGGCCGCCGCGACGGGGTCCGCGACGATCACCGCGGCGTCCGCCGCGGTTCTGCTGCTCAGCCTGCTGGCGAGCAAATTCGCGCTCGGTCATGTCGCCCTTGTAGATCCACACCTTGACGCCAATGCGACCGAAGGTGGTACGAGCTTCAAAGAAGCCGTAGTCGATGTTCGCGCGCAGGGTGTGCAACGGCACACGGCCTTCACGGTAGAACTCGGAGCGAGACATTTCGGCTCCACCCAGACGGCCGGACACCTGGACACGAATACCCTTGGCGCCTGCACGCTGTGCGGACTGGATGCCCTTACGCATGGCGCGACGGAACGAGACACGTGCTGCGAGTTGCTCGGCGATGCCCTGAGCAACCAGCTGTGCGTCCAGATCGGGGTTGCGAACCTCGAGGATGTTGAGCTGGACCTGCTTGCCAGTCAGCTTCTCGAGAGATTGACGCAGGCGATCTGCCTCGACGCCACGACGTCCGATCACAATGCCGGGACGCGCGGTATGCAGGTCGACGCGCACGCGGTCGCGGGTGCGCTCGATGTCAACTTTCGAAATGCCGGCGCGCTCAAGGCTTTCAGACAAAGCGCGACGAATGGCGACGTCTTCGGCTACGTAATCTGCGTAGCTCTGGCCTTTGGTGGTTGAGTCGGAGAACCAGCGGGACCGGTGATCGGTGGTGATTCCCAGACGGAACCCGGTTGGGTTAACCTTCTGCCCCATTACTGGTCTCCCTTCTGCTTGTCGTCCTTGGTGCCCACCACAATGGTGATGTGGCTGGTGCGCTTGAGGATCCGTCCGGCGCGTCCTTGTGCGCGGGGGCGGAAACGCTTCATAGTCGGGCCTTCGTCCACAAAGGCTTCGAGGACCAGCAGGTCGGCTTCGTCAAAAGCCTCCCCTGCCAGCTCAGCCTTGAATTTGGAGTTGGCGACAGCGCTGTGAAGCACCTTCTGGACATCGGTTGCGACGGCCTGCGGAGCGAACCGCAGAATGTCGGCTGCCTCCAGGACACGCTTGTTGCGAACTTCGTTCACCACGCGGCGTGCCTTCTGGGGCGTGACGCGAACGTAACGCGCCTGCGCCTTGGCTTCCATGAAATCCTGCCTTTTCTTCCCTAGGGCCGGCTCAGCGCCGACGTCCTTTGCGATCGTCCTTGTCATGGCCTCGGAAGGTACGAGTGGGAGCGAATTCTCCCAACTTGTGACCCACCATCGCCTCGGTGACGAACACCGGGACGTGCTTGCGGCCGTCATGCACCGCAAATGTGAGGCCCAGGAAGTCTGGGGTGATCACTGAGCGGCGTGACCATGTCTTGATGACGGCTTTTGAATTGGTTTCGTTGGCCTTGTCGACTTTCTTGAGCAGGTGGTCGTCGACGAAGGGGCCCTTCTTCAAACTACGCGGCATATTTTCAGCTCCTTATCAGCGCTTCTTGCCGGTCCGGCGACGGCGCACGATAAGCTTGTCGCTGGCCTTGTTCGGACGACGGGTACGGCCCTCGGGCTTGCCCCACGGTGACACCGGATGGCGACCACCAGAGGTACGGCCCTCACCACCACCATGCGGGTGGTCGACCGGGTTCATCACAACACCGCGAACGTGGGGGCGCTTGCCCTTCCAACGCATACGGCCTGCTTTACCCCAATTGATGTTGGAGTGATCGGAGTTGCCGACCTCGCCAACAGTTGCACGGCATGCAGCATCAACGTTGCGGATTTCACCGGAAGGCATACGCAGTTGCGCGAAGCGGCCTTCTTTGGCAACGAGCTGCACAGACGCTCCAGCGGAACGCGCGATTTGCGCGCCACCACCGGGCTGCAGCTCAACTGCGTGCACGACGGTACCGAGAGGGATGTTACGCAGCGGCAGGCAGTTACCTGGCTTGATATCAGCCTGTGGGCCTGCTTCCACGCGGTCACCCTGATACAGGTTGGCCGGTGCCAAGATGTAACGCTTGGCTCCGTCCTCGTAGTGCAGCAGTGCGATGCGCGAGGTGCGGTTCGGATCGTATTCGATGTGAGCCACAACGGCGGGGATGCCGTCCTTGTCATGGCGACGGAAGTCGATCACGCGGTAGGCGCGCTTGTGGCCACCACCGCGGTGACGCGAGGTCACGCGGCCGTGCGCGTTACGACCACCGGTCTTGCTCAGCGGACGCAGCAGCGACTTTTCTGGCGTAGAACGCGTGATTTCAGCAAAGTCCGACACACTTGAGCCGCGACGGCCCGGCGTTGTGGGCTTGTATTTGCGGATTCCCATAATGTTCCTCTACCTCTCCGGCTGCCTTCAGGCCTGATCGCCGAAGATGTCGATGGTGCCTTCGCGAACGGTCACGATTGCTCGCTTGACGTCCTTGCGCTTTCCGATTCCGTTGCGGGTCCGGTATTCCTTACCCTTACGGTTCTGGGTCGCGACAGAGGCAACCTTGACACCAAAGATTGCCTCGACAGCAATCTTGATCTCGGTCTTGTTGGCGCGAGGATCAACTTCAAATGTGTACTTGCCCTGATCCATCAGGATCGATGACTTCTCAGTCACGACAGGCTTCAAGATGATGTCGCGCGGGTTCTTGGTGGATTCGAGTGCGCTCACTTGGTCTCCTCCTTAGTACCGAGGAAAGTCTCGAGGGCGCCCTTGGTGAAGATGACATCGTCGTTGTCGAGGACGTCATAGGTGTTGAGCTGATCAACCCACAGAATGTGAGTTTCCTGCAGGTTGCGCAGGCTCAGTGCCGTCAGATCTTCACCGCGTTCAAGGACCACCAGGACGTTGTCGTTGCCAGCAACGATTGTCCGCAGAGCTTTCAGAGCTGTCTTGGTGGACGGCTTGTCGCCCTCGAACAATGAAGTCACAACGTGAATGCGATCGTTACGAGCGCGATCGGACAGTGCGCAGCGCAGAGCGCCGACCTTCATTTTCTTCGGGGTGCGTTGTGCGTAGTTACGCGGCTGAGGTCCGTGAACCACTCCGCCACCGGTGAACTGCGGTGCGCGGATGGAGCCCTGACGAGCGTTACCGGTTCCCTTCTGGCGGTACGGCTTCTTGCCGCCGCCGGAAACCATGCCACGGGTCTTGGTCGCGTGTGTTCCCTGTCGGGCCGCAGCAAGCTGCGCCACGACGACTTGATGCATCAGCGGAATGTTCGCCGGCACGTCGAAAATTTCACCGGGCAGGTCGATCGTGTCGACCTTCTTGCCCTCACGGTCGAGCACATCGATCGTGCGCGTGGTTTGGTTATCAGTCATGTCACGCACCCTTCACGGACGTGCGAACCAGGACGATACCGTTCTTCGGGCCGGGGATTGCGCCGCTAATGAGCAGGAGGCCCTTTTCGGCGTCCACAGCCTGGATCGTCAGATTCTGAATTGTGCGGCGCGCATTGCCCATACGGCCGGCCATGCGCTGTCCCTTAAAAATGCGACCAGGTGTTGCACAGGCACCAATGGAGCCTGGCTTGCGGTGATTGCGGTGGGCGCCGTGAGAGGCTCCCACGCCTGCAAAGCCGTGACGCTTCATCACACCGGCAAATCCCTTGCCCTTGGTGTTTCCGGAAACGTCAACATGCTGTCCCGCTTCAAACACGGTTGCGTCGAGTTCCTGCCCCGCTGCGTAGTTATCGGCCTCGGTTGTGCGAACTTCGGCTAGGTGGCGACGTGGTTCCACGCCTGCCTTGGCAAAGTGTCCCGCGAGAGGCTTTGTCACCTTGCGGGGGTCAATCTTGCCGTAACCGATTTGAATCGCAGAGTAACCGTCAACCTCTTCGGTACGCACCTGTGTGACGACGTTGGTGCCGACCTGCACGACAGTGAGCGGGACAAGACGCCCTTCGGCGTCCCATACCTGGGTCATGCCGAGCTTGCGGCCCAACAGCGCCGTCATGGGCGTGCTGGCCTTCTGCTTGGTATCAGTTGTCATTGCAGATGTCCTCAGAGCTTGATCTCAATATTGACGTCCGCAGGCAAGTCAAGACGCATAAGCGAGTCGACGGCCTTCGGAGTCGGGTCGATGATGTCGATGAGCCGCTTGTGTGTGCGCATCTCAAAGTGCTCGCGGCTGTCCTTGTATTTGTGGGGCGACCGAATGACGACGAACACGTTCTTTTCGGTCGGCAGTGGCACCGGGCCCACGACCGTGGCGCCCGCGCGTTGCACGGTCTCCACAATCTTGCGCGCGGAGCTGTCGATGACCTCGTGGTCATAGGACTTAAGCCGGATGCGGATCTTCTGTCCCGCCATGCCGTCTACCTCTTCTCGTACAGCTTCGTCACCGGTCCCCGCATTCGGGCGTGTCGCAATTCGCGACACATTCGTACGCGGTTTCCCTCGGGTGAGGGACGGACCGTTGTCTTATCTAAAGAACTCGGGCTATAAAGCCCGGCCAGATTTTGGTCTGGATGAGCCCCACCCTCGCGGGGCAACCTGATTAGTTTGACAGAAAACCCCTCGTTGGTTCAAGTCCGCTCAGGCAAAAACCGGTGTGAATCACCTGACAACTAGCCTGCTATCCAGCTTTTATGCCTTGCTACGGGCCCACGGAGGCACATTCTGTCACCCTGCTGCCAAGAATTGTCGCCAGTATCACTATCGCTGGTGCACCCCCTCAGCTACCCCAGCCTGTCCATCCGCACTCTGCCCGCGTGCCATCCTTTTACCTCACCCTGTCTCTCTGCAGCCTGTCACTCGGCAGTCTGACTTCCACAATGTGCTCGTCCGTTCAATTCTCAGCGCTCACTTGCTCCCATCTCCACCTCATGCCCGTTCCCCACTTGGTCCCCTCACCCCCCATAGCCCCTTCTTCCGCTCGGGCCCTTCTTTTGATCGATCCCCTCTTTCCTCGGGCCCTCCCCACTTAGTCCTGTCCCTCACTTGCCCTATTCCCCAGTTCCCAACTGTCGATCTGAGGGTCGAATCGACGATTCTCCGCTGAGACTTCCACGCATCACAGCTGGTCAAGGGCCTGCTAGGGAAGCAGGACCGGAAATTTCAGCCTTCAAATCGACACTCGGGTAGAGGGAGGGAAGTCTTAACGAAAAGATCTGCGGAGTATCCGTGTTCGAAGTTTTTTCGGAACTCCTTCGAGAAGCATTCGCAAACAATAGATGTTAGGTCTAGCACATAGGCATACCTACAAGATTGTTCGCGTAGCCGATCGGAGGAGTTCTTGCGGCGCCACCGCGCCTTCACTCCTAATCTCTGCAGAGACTTCTTTCCAGCACTGCCCTTTCCCCGCCTCTACCCATCTGTCGATCTCAAGGACACCTATGGAAGGACATCCCTTGGCGCGACTGCATCGGTGCAGGTCACAGCCAATTCACCTTCGTTTACTCAAACGGAATGCTGCCGAGATCGACAGTTGGGTAAACAACCGGTGGGAAACAGGCAGATAGACAGCTAGGAGCAAAAAGCTCGAGGCGGAACAGTTCAAAGTAGAACGGCTCAGGCCGGAACAGTTCGGAACGCAAGAAGAGATGGGGCCGGAACAGTTCGGAGCGCGAAAAGGTGCCAGACCCGAATTCGTTGGAGCATACAGCGCCATCGCCGCGTAATAGCGACAGAAAGCATATACACGCCCCTTGGCTATTGATCTCACGATCAGACAATGGGAAGCACGAATCACACTGGGCCGACAAAAGGGCGGAGAACGCTAAAGGCCGGAGCAGGCTAAGAGACGGACTACAGCTAGGAGCCGGAGCCGCCAAAAGACAGAGCACGAGAAAAGGGCGGCGCTACCAAAAGGCAGAACACGCTTCAGGCCAGAGGGCGCCAAAGGAATGGGCGCGCTTTGAAACAGAGCACGCAAAAAGACAGAAACGGCAAGAAGATACAGCAGCACAAAAAAGATGGGCTTGGAAGCATCTTTCGATGCCACCAAGCCCATCTCAGCTCATTCGGCTCACCGCCAGGCGCCCTCGTCAATACCGACTCAAACGGCCCAAACGGGGAACCTCGCGAGTGCCAGCGCCAGTTACAGTCGGCTCAATGCCAACTGTACCCAGCTACCGAATCACTTATCGATTTCGGTCACACGACCTGAACCAACGGTGTGGCCACCCTCGCGGATAGCGAAGCCCAGGCCGGGCTCCATTGCGATGGGGTGAATCAGTTCAACGGTGATTTCTGTGGTGTCGCCAGGCATAACCATCTCGGTGCCCTCGGGCAGCGTGATGACGCCGGTGACGTCCGTGGTACGGAAGTAGAACTGAGGACGGTAGTTGGAGAAGAACGGCTTGTGACGGCCGCCTTCATCCTTCTTCAGGATGTAAACCTGGCCCTTGAAGTTCGTGTGAGGCGTGATGGAGCCGGGGACGGCCACAACCTGGCCGCGCTCGACATCTTCGCGCTTCGTGCCACGCAGCAACAGACCGCAGTTCTCGCCTGCCCATGCTTCATCCATGGACTTGTGGAACATTTCGATACCGGTGACGGTGGTCTTCTGGGTCGGGCGGATGCCGAGGATCTCGACTTCAGAGTTCAGAGCCAGCTTGCCGCGCTCGACACGGCCGGTCACAACGGTGCCACGGCCGGTGATGGTGAAGACGTCCTCGATCGGCATCAGGAACGGCTTGTCGAGATCGCGCTCAGGGGTCGGGACGTACTCGTCCACTGCATCCATGAGCTCTTCGATCGCCTTCGTCCACTTCTCGTCGCCCTCAAGAGCCTTGAGTGCCGAGACGCGGATGATCGGGGCGTTGTCGCCATCGAAGTCCTGAGAGTTGAGCAGGTCGCGGCATTCTTCCTCAACGAGCTCCAGCATTTCCTCATCATCCACGGCATCGCTCTTGTTCAGAGCAACAAGGATGGTGGGGACGCCGACCTGACGGGCAAGCAGAACGTGCTCGCGGGTCTGAGCCATCGGGCCGTCGGTTGCTGCGACCACCAGAATTGCGCCGTCCATCTGGGCTGCGCCGGTGATCATGTTCTTGATGTAGTCAGCGTGACCGGGGGCGTCAACGTGTGCGTAGTGACGCTTCTCGGTCTGGTACTCCACGTGGGAGACGTTAATCGTGATGCCACGATCGCGCTCTTCAGGAGCGTTGTCGACGTTCTCGAACGGCGTGTACTCGTTCAGTTCCGGGTACTTGTCGTGCAGAACTTTGGTAATTGCTGCTGTCAGCGTCGTCTTGCCGTGGTCAACGTGTCCGATGGTACCGATGTTGACGTGCGGCTTGGTGCGCTCGAACTTGGCCTTCGCCACTTGTGTCCTCCTGGACTCGGGTAGATGTTCTCAGCCTATGGCTAGGTGTTAGCTTAACACCCACAGGGCGTGAGATCCTACAGGGTTTCTATTGAATTGGAGTGCGGATCTGCGCTGCAGCTTTCACACTGCCCCTTGACAGTGATCCCCGCCACCTCGCTCACCGGAATCCCGGCGCTATCCGTCTTGCGCTGCACTGACGCTCCGGTCTCGACCGATCGGTTCCGGCGCGGGACCCCCGCTACTGCGAAGTCCCCCACCGCTGACCGATCTGACCAGTGCAATCACGCAGTGCAACAGGCAATAGCACTACGGTACACCGATCGGGGTTGATCCGACCCCGTGGGACTCACTCGCCCCGAGACTTTCCGACGATTTCCTCTGAAACGCTACGAGGAACCTCGGCGTAGCTGTCGAACTGCATCGAGTACACGGCGCGTCCCTGGGTCTTGGACCGCAGGTCGCCAACGTATCCGAACATTTCCGACAGCGGAACTTGCGCGCGAACAACACGCACACCATGCTGCTCATCCATTGACTGGATGGCACCACGACGAGAGTTCAGGTCGCCGATCACGTCGCCCAGATATTCATCAGGCGTACGCACCTCGACGGCCATAATCGGCTCAAGAAGAACCGGCTTCGCCTTCTTGGCGGCTTCACGCATGGCCATTGAACCTGCGATCTTGAACGCCATTTCAGACGAGTCAACTTCGTGGTATGCACCGTCAAGAAGCGTGGCTTTGACATCCACCATCGGGTATCCAGCCAGAACACCGGAGTGCATGGCTTCCTGAATACCAGCGTTTACAGAGGGGATGTACTCACGCGGAACGCGGCCACCGGTGACTTTGTCCTCGAAGACGTACTCTTCTTCGGAATCGCTCGGCAGCGGCTCCAGCATGATGATGACGCGGGCGAACTGACCCGAACCACCGGTCTGCTTCTTGTGAGTGTATTCAAACTTTTCGACGGTCTTACGGATCGTCTCGCGGTAGGCGACCATCGGCTTGCCGACGTTAGCCTCGACCTTGAATTCGCGACGCATACGGTCAACAATGATGTCGAGGTGAAGCTCGCCCATACCACCGATGATGGTCTGGCCACTTTCCTGGTCCAGCTCAACGGTGAAGGTCGGGTCCTCTTCAGCCAGCTTCTGGATGGCGACGCCCATCTTTTCCTGGTCAGCCTTCGACTTCGGCTCGACAGCCACGTGAATAACGGGCTTCGGGAAGGTCATCGACTCCAGAACAATCTGATCGTTCAGGTCACACAGCGTGTCGCCGGTGGTGGTGTCTTTCAGACCGATCACAGCGTAGATGTGACCAGCGTGCGCCAGATCAACCGGGTTCTCCTTGTTGGAGTGCATCTGGAAGATCTTGGAGATACGCTCACGCTTACCCTTGGTCGAATTCATGATCTGGGAGCCGGCTTCCATCTTGCCGGAGTAGACGCGGATGAAGGTCAGCTTGCCGTAGAACGGGTGCGCCGCAATCTTGAATGCCAGCGCTGAGAAAGGCTCGTTCTCATCGGGATGACGAACGAGGTTCTCTACCTCAGAGTCATCACCAGGTTCGAAACCGCTGACGGATTCGATATCCAGAGGTGAGGGCAGGAAGCTGATCACACCGTCCAGCACGGGCTGAACGCCCATGTTGCGCAGTGCGGTACCGCAGTAGACCGGGAAGGCCTTGCCTGAAACGGTCAGCGCACGCACGCCTTCCTTGATCTGGTCAACGGTCAGTTCGCCGTTTTCCAGGTAGGCTTCCATGAGCTCGTCGTTGCCTTCAGCGGCGGCTTCCATCAGAGCCTCACGGTATTCCTCGGCCTTGTCCTGCAGGTCGGCGGGAATCTCGCCTTCCTCGACGATGGCACCAAGGGTGGGCTTACCGTCTGCGTCAGTTGCCGGGTAATGGAAAGCCTTCATCGACAGCAGGTCAACGTTGCCTTCGAAGGTATCCTCGGCGCCAATGGGCAGCTGCATGACGATCGGGTTCGCTTTGAGGCGATCCTTGATGGTCTGCACCGAGTAGTAGAAGTCGGCGCCCAGCTTGTCCATCTTGTTGATGAAGCAGATACGTGGGACGTTGTACTTGTCGGCCTGACGCCACACGGTTTCTGACTGAGGCTCCACACCTTCCTTGCCATCGAAGACAGCCACGGCGCCGTCGAGCACACGCAGTGAGCGCTCAACTTCCACCGTGAAGTCCACGTGGCCAGGGGTATCGATGATGTTGATCTGGTTGCCTTTCCAGAAACAGGTCACGGCAGCCGAGGTAATCGTGATGCCACGTTCCTTTTCCTGGTCCATCCAGTCAGTGGTTGACGCACCGTCGTGCGTTTCACCGATCTTGTAGTTAATGCCCGTGTAGAACAGGATGCGTTCAGTCACGGTCGTCTTGCCGGCATCAATGTGAGCCATGATGCCAATATTGCGGACCTTCCTCAGGTCTGTTAGCACTTCTTGTGCCACGGAGTTGTCCTTCGCTTCGTCGTGCGTTCTTTCGGTGATCCCCATTAACGAGGGCGGAGCCCCGCTGGGGATTAAACAGCTGGCAAAAGTATTATTTCACGCAGCATGGTTGTCAGCGGCGTCAGAGGCCGCCCTCGGGAATGGAAAAATCACCAACGGTAATGGGCGAATGCGCGGTTCGATTCGGCCATCTTGTGCATGTCCTCGCGGCGCTTCACAGCGGCACCGAGGCCGTTGGACGCATCGAGAACTTCGTTAGCGAGACGCTCGGTCATGGTCTTCTCACGACGTTGACGCGAGAAGTCAACCAGCCAGCGCAGAGCCAGAGTGGTGGCGCGGGCCGGGCGAACCTCAACCGGAACTTGGTAGGTAGCGCCACCGACACGGCGGGAACGCACCTCAAGGGCTGGGCGGATGTTGTCCAGAGCGCGCTTGAGAACCACCACTGGATCCTGCTCGGTACGCTCACGCACTGTCTCGAGCGCGCCGTACACGATGCGTTCAGCCAACGACTTTTTGCCGTCGAGCAGAACACGGTTGACCAGTTGCGAGACGATCTTGGAACCGTAAACCGGATCGTCGACAAGCGGGCGCTTGGGAGCTGGGCCTTTACGAGGCATTACTTCTTCTCCTTCTTCGCACCGTAACGTGAACGAGCCTGCTGGCGGTTGCGCACGCCCTGCGTATCAAGTGATCCGCGGACAATACGGTAACGGACACCAGGGAGGTCCTTCACACGACCACCGCGGACGAGCACGATGGAGTGCTCCTGGAGGTTGTGTCCCTCACCTGGGATGTAAGCCGTCACTTCGATGCCTGACGAAAGGCGCACACGGGCAACCTTGCGCAGCGCAGAGTTCGGCTTCTTCGGGGTGGCGGTGTACACACGGGTGCACACGCCACGGCGCTGAGGCGAGCCCTTGAGCGCAGGCGTCTTCACTTTGCCGCGCTTGGAGCTGCGCCCTTTGCGGACGAGCTGCTGGATTGTAGGCACTGAAAAATTCTCCAGTCGTTGTGCACTCTGATGACTGTGTTTGCCTGTGTCAGCAGCTGCCCCGTTGTCGGGCCAGTGTCCGGTTGAATTTCGCTGCCGTGAGTTCGGCGGCGGATCGTTGCCGGTTGACGAGGGCAAGCCACGCATCGTCGTGCGTTTTCTTGTGTGGTGCCCGGCGTAGCGCAGGCACCCTGGCTTCAGTCAGCCCGATATTGTCAAGTCCCCTGACTGGGCAGCGTTGATCCATCAGGGGCCGGCGCGCCATGATGTCCGACGGTTAGCGTGCTGCTCAGCTTGTTCTGCTGTGCACCCAAGCTGTGGGGCCTGCTGCCCGTGCGGTCAGAGAATGACGCCCGGAGCTCCGATGGCACGAGGGCGAGGGGGCGATGGCCGTCCGCTCGGTATCCTCCTTGTGGAGCCCGATGCTTGTATCACCGGTTGTGGCGCTGCGTCTTGATCACTGGTGCGATCAGTGTCGCATCGCCGCCAGATCGTGTGATCAAGCGGTCAGGTGACCCGATGTACTCGGGTTACCGCATTTCAGCTTAGTTTGTGGGCGGCGGGCACGTCAATTGTGTACGGCGTGAGCTAAGGCGCATTCTGGACGGAGGCGCGGTCGGAGTGGATTGTTAGGAATGGAGTCACGGGAACTTCCGACGCCTCGCGGCAGGCCGCTTACGGCGACTGCCGGGCGACCTTCCAAGGAGGGCTTCCCATCGACCCCGTCCCTTCCTCCGCCCCTGCTCCTCTTACTCTTACTCTTACCCTTACCCAACTGTCGATTTCAGCACGATCTTCGGCACTACCTTTCATAAAAACTGTTCTTGACCTGCGGTTTTAAAAAACATCTTGTCGAATCGCGCCTCGAGATCGACAGTTGGGTGAAAGAAAGGAAGGGAGGGAGTAGTGGAAGGAAAGCGGAAAGATTGCCCGGCGACCTCCCTGCAGAAGTTGTCCCGATGGAATCGTGGAATATTCCAAGGCGAACCGACCAGAGGGAATCCTCACGGCCGAGGGTACCCGCCCGGCTCAAGCCGAGTTATCCACAAGTATCACCCCTACCACCACCGTATCCACAAGCTGCCGCTCTTATTGCCGCATACGCCGCTTCCCCATGTCATGCTCTTTCAGCCATGCAACTCGACATAACCGTCCGCACGCCCAACACAACCATCACGCATCCAGCTCTATCGCCACACAGTCAGTGCTCGACAACTGGGCACCCTTAGAAAGGAGGTATCCGAGTGACCACCTACATCGAGCACCTTCACCTCGCCACAACCTCGCGCCACCGCCGCCTCAGCGCCCTTAAGAAACAAACTGGTCAGTACTACGCGCGCGTTAAGCGAGGCGTCACGTGGCGCATCGATCCCAGCGCTACCCAGAGTGAAACGTGGAAGATCCGCAATGATGCCGCCTTGGCACGGATTGCGGCCACCTGTCTGACGCATCCGCACGCGACATTCATAGGCCCATCTGCAGCTTTGCTCCACGGCCTGTGGTGCTGGGACCGTTCGCCTGACGTTCACATCCTTACGCATGGCAGACCAGGAAACGAATCCCCGACCTTGCCTCGGATTGAGATTCGTTGCGGCCACCCTCGGCGATCCCCCATCGAAGCAAGCAGAATTTCTATCCCAGCTGCCCGAATAATGCGACACCAGGTACCAGCTATCGGGCCGATACGCACGGTCAGAATCCGCGGATCCAGCATCGACCGCGGGCGTGAAAGCGACGTGTCGGGGTCGCGCCGTCGAATGCTGCTACGTGTGGCGACACTTGAGGACACGCTCATTTTGTGCGCTCTCACGATGCCGGCGAGCCACGCGTTCGTGACGCTATGCGACGGGATGCGTCGGCTGAGTCACTTCAACAAGCACCATCAGGACAGGTCTCGCAAGGCTGAAGAGCGTGTGCGAGCTGCTCTGGTCCGCCAGCTTAGTCGCTTTCCGAGGGGGCATCGCAATGTGGCTCGCGCGAGATGGCTCATACAGCATGCGGATGCGGGCTGCGAATCAATTGGCGAGGCGATGCTGCTGTGGATAGTTCGCAGTCGGAAGCTTCACGCTGTGCGCACACAGTTTGAAGTGCACCAACGCCCAGCTGAGAGCCTTGCTGGAGCGCGCCCGGCGAGCGTGTACTTCATCGATATTGCTTTTCCGCGCGAGAAGGTCGCACTTGAATTTGACGGCCGCAGCAAACGAGGCGTGTCGCACTCACAGATCGCTCACTCTTACCAATCTGAGGGCAGGAGGCAGCGAGATTTGGAGGCGCGCGGCTGGGTTTTCGAACGCTTCATTTGGGACGATTTGCACCACCCTGAGCATTCGGCTGCGCGGATCGAAGCCCGGTTGCGTGGGACGCGCGTGGAAAGCGCTGATCGACGTATTGGTTCTCCGAATCGACGAGGGAGGCCGCGAGCGCCCGCGCGAGATCGGTGCCAACGAGTTGAATGCAGATGCCCTGAATGTGGTGCACTGTTGAATGTGCTTGCTTCGTGAAAGAACTGCCGAAAACTGCATGAAGGTGCCGAGCTCTACCTTGGTGGTACAGCTCGGCACCTAGAGACTAATCGGCGTGACTAAGCGTGCAAATCCGACAGGTCTTCGATCTGCGAATTAGTTGCTTACAGCGGCACACCAAGGTCTTTCAGGAAGTTGCGAGGGCCATCGTATTGGATCGCAATGAGGCCGGCGAACGCTGCGAGAGCGCCAAAAAGAACGAGCTTGAAGAGTTTCTTGATCACGGTGTCTCCTCCATTTGACTAGTGGATCAACGTAGTCAATTCTATGTGCTTCTCTGCGCCAATGCAGAGACTCGATACTGTTCTTCCGCCGTTAATAGTCTCCAATTCCCACCTCCTTCTCTCCCCTACTGTCGATTCCAAGGCCCATCCGACGGTTCTCTCCACGCATCTCGATCCACAAATGCCTGCTGGCCAGTGACGATGCGTGGGGCACCCTCGTCAATTGGGAGGATACGGCAGCCAAATCGACACTTGGGTGGACAGGGCGGCGGGGAGGGAAACAGCACCATTTTGCGACTGTGGCAACCAAGATCTGAAGAAACCTCGGACACAAAATCGCCAGAGGTCTCGGAAGCGTCACGACACTCGATGTCAGAGCCAAAAGGCCACATCACGGCGCTCTTAGTGCCCGTTATTTGCCCCTCCACTTTGGGCGTCGCCACTGTCAGTTTCCTCAGGCACTGCGCCTTCGGCACCGATATCCTCTCCAGCCAACTCGGCCCTCCGGTAAAGGCGCTCCAGCGCGTGAGCTGCACCTTCAGCCTGCATGCCGTTCGTCCAGTAGAGCGAATGAGCCGAGCGCTGAATACCTGTGCGCCGGCTCCCCTGGCAAAATAGATCCTCCGCAACGCAAAAGTCACGAATCCGGGTGGCAAATTCAGCTAAAGCCTGCGAGTGCCGCGGCAACATCCCGTTAAAACGCGGATCGTAGTCGCCGCGGTTATACGGCATCGACCCAACAAAACCAGGATCACCGTATAGCTCGACGGCAGCAATCGCCTTCCGCGCAGGCTCACTCAGTCGCTCGACATCGCCCATGATCAGCCGGTCTTCAGGCTTGCTCAGCGTCTCAGCGACAACGATCGCGCCCTGCGAATAACCCACGAGCACGTATTTCTGATTTGGGCACCGAGCCGCGCCATCTTCAAGCATCGCGGTCAGAGCTAAAACGCCGTCTTCGACGGAAGCATTAACGTCAAAACTTGCGGGATATTCCAGCGCAATGGCACGCGCGTCTTTCGACCATTTCTCAACGATCTCGCCCGCTACGGCATCAGTGAGGCCACCGCCGCCGGTCTCCTCATTCGTTCCACGCGCATTAATCGCCACGACGTCCACGCATTCTCCGGTGGTCATGAAAGACTGCTCGGCTGGATGGCTGGATTGGGATTGGTCGGGGGCAGCTTCGATGGGGTTGTCGGTTTCTATTTCCGATTGGTTCGACGAGGTTGACTGATTCGAAAGGGCGGATTGAGCGAGAGACTGCTCCGGCTCGGCAGGGCTGTTACCGGCCACACACCCGGCTGCAGTGAGTGCCGTCACAGCAATCAGCGCAGGTAGTCCGAGCTTTCTCATCCGTCACTCCCTCTCGGTTCCACCCAAATTCTACCCATTAACGAGGGAGACTCCCATCTACTGCTACACGCAGTACGCTCCAGATCGGCATCAGTGAGTTTTCTCGATGTTTCGGGCCGACTTTGACGATCCATATTCTGGGAATCGTCGGCAGATCTGTACTTTCCTTCTCCCTCTCCTTCCCTCTTTCCCCGTCTGTCGATCTGAAGGGCAGGTCACCGGCAATCGCACCCACGGGCGAGGCGTTTGCACTGGTCAGGAGTTACCTATCGGGAGGTAGAGCCGTGATGAATCCAGTGAGAGACTTCCAGATCGACAGGTGGGTGCAGAAAGAGTTTGGTCCACAATTATGAATTGGGTCTGTACGGGCGGTAGTGCCGTTTCGTAGTGTGGTGCACATGACACGACGATCACGACGCTCCACGCACGCCAGGCTCCTTGTTCCAGTAGTGGCCGGAATGATCATGCTGGCTGCATGTAGCCAGGCACAAGACGGGCAAAGCAACAACATTGAAGTCTCTGCCAATCAAAGTGGGTCAGGCGATGCAGCCCACAGCATACCCATGTCGGGCGAGTACCCGGTCTTGCCCAACGGGAAGCTCGGCAGGCCCGTGGACTGGGTGGAACCACACGAACCACAACTACCCAGTGCTGCCACCAACATGGACGCGTTCGGGGCGCGATACTTCGCCGAGTACTACCTCAACCTCCTCGCATACTCCATCAACACCGGCAACACCACCACCACCCTCAAAAAAGTCAGCAGCCCAACCTGCACCTTATGTAACAGTTTTATCGAAAACATATCTTCTCTGTATGAAATGGATGAATGGGCTGAGGGAATCAAATACGCCATCCAGTCAACGAGCGACCCTATTTCTCACCCGGAGAATCAAAACCTCTATTTCCTTACCGCAGATGTCATGACTGCCGCGTACGTCGAGTATCGAAACGACGAAATCACTGAATTCGATGAGAATCCGCTCACCATGGAATTTGAGATCAAGATAGAGGGATCGTCGTTCGTGATGAATAGCTTCCATGCTAAATCAAAGGAAGAAGTAGAGGATTCCCGACCATGAAAAGGAGATTCACCTCCGCGCTCTTTAGCGTGGCCTTCGTTCTTAGCCCAGTATCTTCTCCCGAATCCGATTCTCCGCCAGATTTCGAAACGCTCGTGACAAGTGAATCGTACGGAGAAATTAGTTATCGTTTTTCAGTTGAAGAAACGTCACTTGTGCCAGGAATCGACTATCCCGCAATGGATGACGGAGCGCCTGCCGGTGTGGTTGAGGTTGTTGAGGGGCCGGTTGGTGGGTTTCGTGTACCGGGCTGGCAGGTGCGCTGCAAGATCGGCACCGGCACAGCCGGCGCCACACTAGCAGACAAATGCACCCCACCACCAACAGAAAAACCTGAAGGAAAAGAACCAGACCAGCCCGCCACTCCGTCAACCGACACCATCGCACGCACAGCCCTAAACACCATCACCCTACGCGGCGCAGGCCTGACCATCCAACCACACCAACACGCCTTCACCGAAGTGCCCTCCAACATCTACGCCGCCACCCCCACCCAAACCCACACCCTCACCGTCTTCAACCACACCGTCACCCTCACCCTTCACGCCTCCACCTACACATTCGACTTCAACGACCACACCCCACCACTGGTCACCACCACCCCAGGAAACCCTTACCCCAACATGGTGCACACACACTCATGGCAAAACGAATCACCCCACCAAACCGTCACACTGACCACCACGTGGGACGTCACACTAACCAACCCGTTCACCGGCACCACGCACACAATCCCTAGCATTACAAGCACAAGAGAAACCAGCGCCCCATTCCTGTTAACCAAACCCCACCAAGTCCTCACCGACCACGCCGAAAAAACCCACGGACACTAACCAAACAGAGAAACCACAAAGTAAACCGAGAAAACACCAGCTCATTCAAGAAAGATAACCGCCTCGACATCGCAATCGGTACTTCCTTGAAAGAGACAGTGACTGAGCGGGGAGGGAGTCGCCAGACCACACAATGAATCTCTCTCGCGCACCTTAAGCTTTCCCTCACCGCACAAGCTCTCCTTCACCGCACAAGGAAATTCGCCACTCCACAACGAGGAGCCTCCACCACACCGCTTAAGGCAACTCGCCCAGTCGCGGAGGAAATACTCCCCTCAGCGCACAAAAAGCCTCACCACACCGTAACGAGGGACCTCATCACACCGTGCAAGGCACCACACCGCGCCATAAAAAGAAGCGGCTGGTGCAAGCCCGCCGCAATTCGCGGGCTTACACCAGCCACCTGAGGTTAACGGTCAGTTCTGGCCGTGGAACGGAATTCCGAAATCGATCGAGTCGAGCGAGGCCAGGAAGGACTCAGGAACTTCTCCATCCTGGAAATCCAGTTCGGAATAGTTCGCATCGGCCATTGCCTCAGCAGTGGGCTCCACGACAACCTGGTTGTAGCGAGCCAGGCCGGTGCCGGCCGGGATCAACTTTCCGAGGATGACGTTCTCCTTCAGACCCACCAGGTGATCAACCTTGCCGTTCATGGCGGCTTCGGTCAGGACCTTTGTGGTCTCCTGGAAGGACGCAGCCGACAGCCACGAATCCGTTGCCAACGACGCCTTGGTGATACCCATCAGCATCTGGCGACCTGACGCGGGCTGACCGCCCTCGGCGGCAACTCGACGGTTGGCCGACAAGTACGCTGAACGATCCACCAGCTGACCCGGCATGAACGAGGTGTCGCCCGGCTCCAGAATAGTGATCTTGCGCAGCATCTGGCGCACGATGACCTCGATGTGCTTGGCGTGAATACCCACACCCTGATCGCGGTAGACCTTCTGCACCTCATCAACCAGCTGCTTCTGAGCCACATTGCGGCCCATAATACGCAGGACCTCCTTGGGATCCAACTGGCCTTCAGTCAACGGGGTTCCAGCTTCGATGTGGTCGCCCTCGTTCACCAGGAGTTTCTGGCGACGAGTCACCTCGATGATTGAATCCTCACGGCCATCATCGCGAGTGATCACGATCTTGCGTGAACCGGGATCTTCGTCGTCAATATGGACGCGACCGGCGGCCTCGTTCATCTTGGCTTCAATCTTCGGGCTGCGCGCCTCGAAGAGCTCCTGAACACGCGGCAGACCCTGGGTAATGTCAGCAGCCGACGCAGCACCACCGGTGTGGAACGTACGCATCGTCAGCTGGGTACCAGGCTCACCAATCGACTGAGCTGCGATAATACCGACAGCTTCACCGATCGAGACGCGCTTACCGGTGGCCAGCGAACGGCCGTAGCAGCTGGCGCACACGCCCACCGCCGACTCACAGGTCAGCACGGAACGGGTCGTCACCTCGGTCACACCGGCGGCAACCATCTGAGCAATCAGGTCATCACCAATGTCGGTGCCAGCCTCCGCCACGACAGTGCCATCTTCACCCACCGCATCGCGGGCAAGCGTACGGGCGTACGCAGTAGTCTCAACCGCTTCAACGGCTTCCCACTCGTCAAACTCGTTCTTGCGGGCGATCGGCACGCGAATGCCGGCGCGGGTACCGCAGTCCTCTTCACGCACAATCACGTCCTGCGACACGTCGACCAGACGGCGGGTCAGGTAACCAGATTCGGCGGTACGAAGAGCGGTATCAGCCAGACCCTTACGAGCGCCGTGAGTTGCGATGAAGTACTCCAGAACCGTCAGGCCTTCACGGTAGTTTGCCTTAATCGGACGCTCAATGAGCTTCTGCTTCGGGTCAGACACCAGGCCACGCATACCGGCGATCTGCTGGACCTGGCTCCAGTTACCACGAGCACCCGACGACACCATGCGGTAGACGGTGTTGCGCGCATCGAAGTTCTGACGCATGTCGTCAGCAACTTCCTCAGTGCACTTCAGCCACAGCTTGACCAGTTCCTCGTACCGGGTTTCTTCCAGGATGATACCGGTGTCGAACTGGTCCTGAATCTCCGCAGCTTTGGCTTCGTAACGCGCCAGGATTTCTTCCTTGCGGTCTGACGCTTGAATGTCAGAGAACGCGATTGTGATGCCAGACCAAGTTGACCAGTGGAAACCGGCAGCTTTCAGTGCGTCCAGAGATTCGGCGACGAGGACGTTCGGGTAACGCTCCGTCAATGTGTTAACGATCGTTCCCAGCTGCTTCTTACCCACAACGTAGTTGACGAACGGGTAGTCGACCGGCAGAGTCTCGTTGAAGATCGCGCGCCCCAGCGAGGTTTCCAGCAGGATCGGATCGCCCTCTTCCCAGTTCTCCGGGACTTCCCAGCCCTTGGGCGGCACAATGTCGGTGAAGCGGATCCGTGCACGGGCATTCAGATCCAGTTCGCCACGATCAAACGCCATACGTGCCTCAGCCACTGACGAATAGCACGGCACAACCGGCTCACCGTTTTCATCAGTCGCCACCTCAACAGCCGGATCAGGATCACTGGTCAGGTGGAACAGACCAATGATCATGTCCTGCGACGGCATTGCAACAGGGCGACCGTCGGAAGGCTTGAGGATGTTGTTCGTCGACAACATCAGGATGCGTGCCTCAGCCTGAGCCTCAGCACCCAGCGGGAGGTGGACTGCCATCTGGTCACCGTCAAAGTCAGCGTTGAACGCGCCACAGGCCAGCGGGTGCAGCTGAATAGCTTTACCTTCAATCAGCTGCGGTTCGAAGGCCTGAATGCCCAAGCGGTGCAGTGTAGGTGCGCGGTTCAGCAGCACCGGGTGCTCACGAATAACGTCGTCGAGGACGTCCCACACCTCGGGGCGCTGGCGCTCAACCTTACGCTTGGCTGCCTTGACGTTCTGCGCGAACGACTTCTCAACCAGGCGCTTCATCACGAATGGCTTGAACAGCTCCAGAGCCATCTGCTTGGGCAGACCGCACTGGTGCAGTTTCAGCTGCGGGCCCACCACGATGACCGAACGGCCCGAGTAGTCCACGCGCTTACCGAGCAGGTTTTGACGGAAACGACCCTGCTTACCCTTGAGCATGTCAGAGATCGACTTCAGCGGGCGGTTACCAGGACCGGCCACGGGGCGGCCACGACGGCCGTTGTCGAACAGCGCGTCCACAGACTCCTGCAGCATGCGCTTTTCGTTGTTGACAATGATCTCGGGCGCACCCAGCTCCAGCAGCCTCTTCAGGCGCGTGTTACGGTTGATGACGCGACGGTACAGATCGTTCAGGTCCGAGGTCGCAAAGCGGCCACCGTCCAGCTGAACCATCGGGCGCAGATCCGGCGGGATGACGGGGATAGCGGTCAGCACCATCGACTCCGGCTTGTTACCGGTTTGCACAAAGGCGTTGACGACCTTCAGGCGCTTGATCGCACGGGTCTTGCGCGGGCCCGACTCGTTGGCGATCGTGTTGCGCAGGTTCTCCACTTCGGCATCCAGGTCGAAGGTCTGCAGACGCTTCTGAATGGCGGCTGCACCCATATCGCCCTTGAAGTACGTGCCGTAACGCAGCTGCATGGCGCGGTACAGGCGCTCGTCACCTTCCAGGTCACCAACCTTGAGGTCGCGGAAACGCTCCCACACGGTCTCCAGCTGTTCCAGGTCGCGGTCGAAACGGCGGCGAATCTGCCCCATTTCGCGTTCCCCTGCCTTGCGTTCACGGTCGCGATCGGCAGCTTTGGCGCCATCGGCTTCCATCTGTGCCAGGGTCTGCTCCAGCTTTTCGGCGCGCTGGTTGATCGCGTCGTCACGCTGGGACTCCAGGTGGCCCTTTTCAACTTCGAGCTCGCTGCGCAGGTCGGCAAGGTCCTCGTCGCGACCCTTTTCGTCAACCTCGGTGATCATGTAGGCAGCGAAGTAGATAACCTTTTCGAGGTCCTTCGGAGCCAGGTCCAGGACGTATCCGAGGCGTGAGGGCACGCCTTTGAAGTACCAGATGTGCGTGACAGGCGCTGCCAGGTCGATATGACCCATGCGCTCGCGACGCACCTTCGAGCGTGTGACTTCGACGCCACACTTTTCACACACGATGCCCTTGTAGCGCACGCGCTTGTACTTGCCACACGCACATTCCCAGTCGCGGGTCGGACCAAAAATCTGTTCACCGAACAAGCCGTCGCGCTCAGGCTTGAGGGTGCGGTAGTTAATCGTTTCGGGCTTTTTTACCTCGCCGTGGGACCATCCTGAGATGTCATCTGTCGTTGCCAGGGTGATCTTGAGGCTGTCGAACGTCTTAGCGTCGATCAAGGTCTCGCTCCTTGCATTAGTTCGTCGGTTCCAGCGTAAGTGGTCTGCTCAAGCCCGCCGCTGGAGGGGCTGAGGTTCCCCGCAAGCGCGTCGCCCTCGTTCGTCGTCTTGATTGACGAGGGCGACCTGTGCGCCGCGGAACCGACTGAGTTAAATGGCGTCAATGGTTGCTGCTGCGTTCGGACGGGCATCCAAGGTGATGCCCATATCCTCTTGCGCATCGTACGATTCGTCCTCGTCGCGCAGGTCAATCGGGTTGCCTGCCGCGTCGAGTGCTTCAACGTTCAAGCACAGCGAGCGCATTTCCTGGATGAGGACCCTGAAGGACTCTGGAATACCAGGTTCCGGGATGTCTTCACCCTTGACAATGGCTTCGTAGACCTTGACACGTCCAACGGTGTCGTCCGACTTGATGGTGAGCAGCTCCTGGAGGGCGTAGGCGGCACCGTAGGCCTCCAGTGCCCACACCTCCATCTCGCCGAAGCGCTGGCCACCGAACTGGGCTTTACCACCCAGCGGCTGCTGCGTAATCATCGAGTACGGGCCGGTTGAACGGGCATGAATCTTGTCGTCAACCAAGTGGTGCAGCTTGAGCATGTAGGCGTACCCCACTGCGATGGGGTACGGGAACGGTTCACCCGAACGGCCATCAAACAGCTGAGCTTTACCTTCATCGTTGGTCAAGCGCTCTCCATCACGGTTGGGACGAACTGAACGCAGCAGGCCTTGCAGCTCCTCTGCTTCCAGACCGTCGAACACGGGGGTTGCAACCAAGGAGCCGGGCTCGGCGCTGATGCCGTTCTCAGGCAGGAACTTCGTCCAGTCTTCGCCAGCTTCCTTCGCCTTCGTGGCATCCCAACCCTGGTGGGCCAGCCAGCCGAGGTGGTACTCGAGCACCTGACCGACGTTCATACGTCCAGGAACACCCAGCGGATTCAAGATGATGTCCACAGGTGTGCCATCTTCCAGGAACGGCATGTCTTCGACAGGCAGAATCTTGGAGACGACTCCCTTGTTTCCGTGACGGCCAGCCATCTTGTCACCAATGGTGATCTTGCGGCGCTGAGCCACGTACACGCGCACCGTCTGGCGCACGCCGGGGTTCAGATCGTCTTCTTCGTCATTGAACTCGCGCACGCCAATGACGATGCCCTCTTCACCGTGTGGGACACGCAGGCAGGTGTCGCGCACTTCGCGCGCCTTCTCACCGAAGATGGCGCGCAGCAGGCGCTCCTCACTGGTCAGTTCGGTTTCACCCTTCGGGGTGACCTTGCCGACCAGGATGTCGCCGGCCTGAACCTCAGCACCGATGCGGATGATGCCGCGTTCGTCAAGGTCAGCCAGTGATTCCTCGGACACGTTCGGAATGTCGCGCGTGATTTCCTCGTCGCCCAGCTTCGTTTCGCGGGCGTCAACCTCGTACTCCTCAATATGGATGGAGGTCAGGACGTCATCCTGCACGACGCGGCGTGACAGAATCACGGCATCCTCGTAGTTCAGGCCTTCCCACGACATGTAGGCGACCAGCAGGTTCTTTCCGAGGGCGACTTCACCGTTGTCGGTGGCCGGGCCATCAGCCAGAACGTCTGCTTCTTCAACGCGTTGGCCTTCCTCGACAATGACACGCTGGTTCGTGCAGTTGCCGGGGTTGGAGCGTTCAAACTTTTCGAGTCGGTAGGTGTCGCGGCCACCCTCGTCAGTTTCAACGACGATCAAGTCGGCGCTGACCTCGGTGACGACACCGGCGCGCTCAGCGATCACCATTTCGCCTGAGTCCTGAGCGGCGCGGCGTTCCATGCCGGTGCCGACCAGTGGGGCTTCGGTGCGCAGCAACGGGACAGCCTGGCGCTGCATGTTCGCGCCCATCAGGGCTCGGTTGGCGTCATCGTGCTCGAGGAACGGGATGAACGCGGTGGCAACAGAGACCATCTGACGTGCAGAAACGTCCATGTAGTCAACGTCGTCGCGTGCAACGAGCAACGGGTCTTCGCCGGAGAGACGGCACAGAACCATCTCTTCGGCAAAAGTGTTGTCCTCCGTCAGCGGCGATGATGCCTGAGCGATGTAGTGGCCGTTCTCGTCATCAGCGGTCAGGTACTCGACCTCGTCGGTGACGTGGCCGCCACGCACCACGCGGTACGGCGTCTCGATGAAACCGAAGGGGTTGATGCGCGCGAACGTCGCCATCGTGCCGATCAGACCAATGTTTGGGCCTTCAGGGGTTTCAATCGGGCACATGCGTCCGTAGTGCGACGGGTGAACGTCACGGACCTCCATGCCGGCACGGTCACGCGACAGACCGCCAGGGCCCAGTGCCGACAGGCGGCGCTTGTGCGTCAAACCGGCCAGCGGGTTGTTCTGATCCATGAACTGTGACAGCTGGGATGTTCCGAAGAACTCCTTGATCGCTGCGACAACGGGGCGGATATTGATCAGCGACTGAGGCGTGATCGAATCGGCTTCCTGCGTTGTCATGCGTTCACGCACGGTGCGTTCCATGCGCGCCAGGCCGGTACGCACTTGCGACTGGATCAGTTCGCCCACCGCGCGGATACGACGGTTACCAAAGTGGTCAATATCGTCCGACTCAACGCTGACTTCCACGGCTTTGCCGCCACGCACGCCGGTGAACGTCTTGTCACCCTTATGCATCGAGAGCATGTATTTGATGGTCGTGACGATGTCTTCCAGCGTCAGAACGGAGGTACGAGGATCCGCATCCAGAGCCAGCTTCTTGTTGATCTTGTAGCGGCCAACCTTCGCCAGGTCGTAGCGCTTGGAATCGAAGTAGAAGTTATTCAGCAGTGTCTGAGCTGCGTCGACGACTGCGGGCTCACCGGGGCGAATCTTGCGGTAGATATCCAGGAGAGCTTCCTCCTGGGTGTCGACCGTGTCCTTCTCAAGGGTTTCCAGCAAAACCGGGTAGTCCGCGAACTGTTCACGGATCTCAGCTTCGGTCATGCCGATAGCCTTGAGGAAGTGAGTCACCGACTGCTTACGCTTGCGGTCGATACGCACACCCACTGCGTCGCGCTTGTCGATCTCGAATTCGAGCCAGGCACCGCGGCTGGGGATGACTTTGGCTCCGAAGATTTCCTTATCGGAGGAGCGGTCAGATGTGCGCTCGAAGTACACGCCAGGCGAACGGACCAGCTGGGAGACGACGACGCGCTCCGTGCCGTTAATGATGAAAGTGCCGCGCTTGGTCATCAGGGGGAAGTCACCCATGAAGACGGTCTGCGACTTGATTTCGCCGGTCATGTAATTCATGAACTCGGCGGTGACGTACATCGGTGCTGAGTACGTGTAATCCTTGGCCTTTGCCTCTTCGACCGAGTACTTCGGGCGTTCGAGTCGATGGTCGCGGAATGACAATGACATGGTTTGTGCGACGTCTTCAATCGGCGAGATCTCCTGGAAGATTTCTTCCAGCCCGGAAACGTCCGGCACGTCGAATCCGCCTGAAGCTTTCGCAGCCTCAACGCGTTGTTTCCAATTGTCGTTCCCCAGAAGCCAGTCGAAGCTCTGAATCTGCAGACCCAGCAGGTTCGGGGCCTGCAAAGGTTCGCGAAGCTTCGCAAATGAGATACGGTTCCTGGGCTGATGTGCAGTGGTGCTACTGGCAGCCAAAGGGTGTCCTTCCCTGCAGTCGGTGAGTGCGCGCTCCCGCCTGCCGCCCCTATCTGATACTGTGTCGCTAGCACACTTAGCGCTGGTCTCGCGTGCGGGCACAGCTCACCTCGGGCGTCATCAGGCGCAAATAGTTATGTTAGAATCCTTCGCCGCCGTCGGCAAGGGGTATGCGCGAAGCTGTGCCCAATCTCACGGACCCCACCGCCGTGTTGCTTGGGACCTGACCGGCGCTTTCACTTTTCTCTGCCCCTCCCGTTCACTGTTCTTTGCCCCCGTCTACTTTTCTCTGTCCCTCCCCTTCACTGTTTTCCACCCTTTCCATTCGCTGTTTCTGCCCTTTCCGTCTGGCTGGTTGTTGCCGGCGGCTGGTCGCCGTCTTTTCCCCGCCCCGAGTGCCGCCTCTCCCTCCTCCTCTCCCCCTCTCCCTCCTCTTTCCTTCTCCCTCTCCTCCTCTCCCTCCGCTTCCCTTCTGTCGATCTCGACCGGTTTTCTTCGCAATTGACGAGGGTACCCATCCGTTTATGCAGTTCGCAGGCGCGGACGTGCAATGACACCCGAACTGAGTGCGCTGAGATCGACAGATGGGTGAATCGAAGGGAGGAAGTCAAGATCGACGGTCGGGTAAATGAGGGGAGAAAGTCGAGATCGACAGACGGGAATAGTACGGAAGGGGGTGGTGAGAGAAAGCGAGCACGGGAACGAACGGCGAACCGAATTAGGAACCGCTCGCCAGGTGCTCAATACACGCGAGCCAGCAGACACCAGGCCCTACCGGCCGCCGCCAAGGATGTCGCGAATACAAGCAGACAGCAGCACTGACTTCGGGTCCAGTCCGCCAGGCTCGTTCATGCGGCGCACATTGTATCCGAATGCCAAGCCGTAGAACGGATCAGCAAAGCCCAATGCTCCGCCCGCACCGTCGTGCCCGATAGCCTGATAGGAGCCAAACGGGAACATACCATTGGGCTTTTGAAACACCCGAGCAAAGCACATGACGTTTTGCAGCACTCGATCCATCCCGAACACCTGCTGCGTTCCCATTAGTTTCACCGTGTCAGGCGTTAAGAACGGCTCAGACAGATCATGGCGTGGGTTTCCCTCGTCAATTCGTGAAACAGAACAGTCGTTGAGACCGGTGACAGCTGCTGCGTACAGGCGAGCCAGGCCGCGAGCGGAACCGACCCCACCTGTCGACGCAACGCCGGCGGCACGAATATGGCGGTGGTTCGGTGTGGGTGTGTTGTCTGGCTCAATGACGCCGCCACCGAGTGCGGACAGCGCGCCAAGCGAATCTCCGAGCTCGCACTGGCCTACCGCTGCCGCAAGCTCATCAGCGCTGACAGGCCCGGCGCCAGGATCGTCGGACAGAGCGGCCGTTCCCGGAACCCGTTCGCCACGCTTGTCACGTTCCGCCAGGGCTTTCTCGAAGGGAAGAGACGGCAGGATGGGTTCGTAGCGATCATCTTCCGATTCAGGAAAGCCGATATAGAAGTCAATGTCACGTGGGGCACGAACCTCACGCTCGTAATGGGTTTGCAGGTCCTCGCCGGCGACTCGACGGAAAAGTTCCTCCATCAGCGGTCCGATCGTGCGGCCGTGGTAGCCAAACGCCGTGCCCGGGCGCCACAGCGGTGACATGGCTGCCAACTTTGCCGCCATCCCGCGCGAGTCATAGGGCACATCCATCAAACGCATCGATTCTTCGCCAAGCAGTCCCGCCTGATGGGACAGCATTTGACTGACTGTAATCTGGTCTTTGCCACAGGCGGCAAACTCCGGCCAGTAATACGCAACTCGCTGCTCAAGATCCAAGTCACCTGAGTCAACCAAGCGCGCCAAGGTCAGTGCGGAAGCACCTTTTGTTGCCGAGAAAAACCCTGTAACCGTCTGCCCATCCATGAGACCGCCGCCCCATAAGTCAACGATCTTGTCACCGTTGACGTAGGCGCACACCTGAGCAGAGTAGGTGGGATCGCGCTGGAGCATGCGTGCGAAAAGAGTCTTGACCGACTCGAATCGTTCGTCGACCCAGCCGTGCACCTCTCCGGCGCGGCGCGGCTCATCCGCGTCGATGTCACGTGCGGCTGCATCTGTCCGGCTGTTCATTTCCGTATTCATGGCACTCTCCTTTGCGCGCTTGCACTGTCAGTTTCTCGCAGGTTCACCGCCGCTGCCACCGCTACCGCCGCACGGGCCGATCCGCATACCGCCCTTCGCTCCCTCACACCCCTCGTCCCCCATCTGTCGATTTCAACGGGTCTGAGTGACCTATTGCCGAGCAGACTCCGCTCCTTTTGCAGGTCAGAAGCTCGCGAGCATATACGGCGTGTCTGCAAACGAAGTGAGATCGACAGTTGGGGAATGGAATGGAGGGCGGAGTTGAAGCTGCCGCCTTTGCCGAGAGCTTCGGGAGCACAGAAAACCCGCATACCTGCAATTACACGACGCACCAGTCGCGGCTTGGCGCCCCAGTACACATCCTGCCCCCCACACAGCGAGGATGCAGACGGCGAGATCTTCAGTGCCCCCAGCGCGCGTACTGATCTTCAATGACATCCTTGCCGTCACGCCACCACGATTCATGTGAGCGATACCAGGCGATCACCTCAGCCAGCCCCGCTTCAAAATCCCTCTTTTCCGGCTCCCACCCAAGATCCCGGCGCAGTTTGCTCGCATCCAGCGCGTATCGGCGATCATGGCCGGGCCGATCCCCGACCCAGTCGAAGTCATCCTCGTCCCTGCCCATGAGGCGCAAGATCGAGCGTAAAACGTCACAGTTGGAACGCTCCCCTTCGGCGGAAATCAGGTATGTTTCTCCGGGTATGCCGCGACACAGGATCTGCCAAACGGCCGCCGAATGGTCGTCGACATGGATCCAGTCGCGAACGTTTCGTCCATCGCCGTACAGCTTGGCGCGTCGGCCGGTCAAAATGTTCGTGATCTGTCGAGGAATGAATTTCTCAATGTGTTGATATGGTCCGTAGTTGTTCGAGCTGTTCGAAATCGTCACCCGGACACCGAAGGTGCGAAACCACGCGCATGCCAGCAGGTCAGACGAGGCTTTGCTGGCGCTGTAAGGGCTTGACGGCTTCACAGGTGATTCTTCAGTGAATCGCATGGAATCATCGAGAGCCAGGTCGCCGTACACTTCGTCGGTGCTGACGTGATGAAAGCGCCGCTCATGGTGCCGGCATGCCTCCAGCAGTCTGTAGGTGCCTGAAATGTTAGTGTGGATGAAAGGCTCGGGGTCAGCAATCGATTTGTCATTGTGGCTTTCGGCGGCAAAGTTCACGACGGCCTCGTGGTCAGCGACCAGGGATTCAACCAGCTCCTCGTCACAGATATCCCCAACGACGAGGGCGACTCTGCCGGGCGGCAAACCATCAAGATTGTGCCGGTTCGCGGCATAGGTCAACTTGTCGAGCACCGTGATGCGAATATGAGGATCGCGTTCGAGTGCGAATCGCACAAAGTTACTGCCGACGAAACCGCAGCCACCGGTGACCAGCAGGGAGTTCATGGTGTCCGACATGGATCCTCCTTTCCCCTCGTCAATTGTCACACGGAAAGCACTCCCACTCGGAGCAGCGGGGCGCGGCATTCGCGTGCAGACATCGCGGCCGGGCAGCTAGCGTGCAGACATCACGGTTGCGGGGCTCGCGCGTCATCGCCTGCCCACACTTCGCACAGTGGCCACACCGCCCATATACAAGTGTCGCGGCCCAGCTGATGCTGAACCGCGACAACTTGATATGCGCTTAAGCTAGCGCGAGAGTTTCAAGTGAAATCACTTGAGGGTGACGGTGCCGCCAGCCTCTTCGATCTCTGCCTTGGCCTTCTCGGCGTCTTCCTTGGAAGCGTTCTCGAAGATGGTCGACGGTGCGCCGTCAACCAGGCCCTTGGCGTCCTTCAGGCCGAGGCCGGTGAGGGACTTGACAGCCTTGATAACGGCAACCTTCTTGTCGCCGGCTGCTTCGAGGACAACCTCGAACTCGGTCTTTTCCTCAGCTGCTGCTTCTTCACCGGCAGCGGCTGGTGCTGCAACAACGGCGGCGGCCGGTGCGGCAGCCTCAACGTCGAAGACCTCTTCGAACTGCTTGACGAAATCGGACAGCTCGATCAGGGTCATTTCCTTGAAAGCTTCGATGAGCTCATCTGCGGAGAGCTTAGCCATAAGTGGCATCCTTCCTTGTTTGGCCTGCTACGCGAGCAGATTACGTTGTGTAAATGAGTCCGGGTGCATGGCGGTGAGGCCAGTAACCCGGGGCCTGTCGCGTCAGGCCGCTTGCTCCTGCTTGTCGCGAAGAGCATCGATTGTGCGCACAGCCTTGGTGGGCAGTGCATTGAATGCGTACGCAGCCTGGGAGAGCTTCGCCTTGAGGGCACCTGCAGCCTTGGCCAGCAGGACCTCGCGGGATTCCAGATCAGCAAGCTTCTTGACGGCGTCAGCATCGAGTGCGACACCATCCATAGCGCCAGACTTCAAAACCAGCGCCGGGTTATCCTTGGCAAAATCACGCAGCGTCTTGGCGGCCTCAACCGGCTCACCGCTGACGAATGCAATAGCTGTCGGGCCCTTCAGGTCGTCCTCGAGGAAATCGAATCCGACTTCGCGGGCCGCCAGCCGTGCCAGCGTGTTCTTCACCACGGCGTAGCTCACGTCATTGCCCAAACCGCGACGCAGCTCCTTGAGCTGTGCAACGGTCAGACCGCGATACTCAGTCAGCAGCACGGCATCCGAGTTGCGGAACTTCTCCGTCAGCTCGGCGACAACTGCCTCCTTGTCAGACCTCGCCATGGTCCTCCTTCCGAAAAGTCAGCCGCCGTACCCACGAAAAAGCCCGACACGCAGGTTCGTGTCGGGCTTGCACCACGCTTGTCCAGGTTTCCGCAAGGGAGCTGTCCAAGTCACGTTACCTGCGTCGGTCGCTCTTGCGCTTCGATCTACTGTCAGTAGATGTCCGACGGTCTTTGGCTGTTCCACTATACCAAGATCGATGTGCGGCCTCTACTGTGCGCTGTGTGCAACAAAGCACGTTTGCGTGCCGCTATTTATTCCCGCCCTTATGCCTCTGGCATCCTGCACATTCCCACGTGTTCTCCTCTCGCTTTTTCTCGCCGTTCTCTCCGCTCGCTCTCTTAGCTCCCCTCGGCATCCCTCTTGGCCTGCTCTCGACCTGCTCCTCGGCCTTCCTCTCCGCATTAATCCCCAACTGTCGATCTGGAGCTCCCGTTATCGTCCTAATTGACGAGGGAGGCCCACACCTTCCGCGAATAACACTCTCTGACCAGTGAAAACGTTCGTCAGTGTTGAAAGCCAGTAATCCAGCCCGCCTTCTTGGTCCATCGAGATCGACAGTTGGGATTGGTAGGGGTGGGTGGGCTTCGGGAAAAGGGGGCTGCCGAGAGTAAGACGAAATGCGGATGAGACCGGACGCGGAAAAGGTGGCACGCAACGAAGACGTTCCACTAGAGAGTCGCCATGTGCTGAAGTCGGCTCAGGTCAAAATGCCATGCGCTGGAGACGGCGTGCTAGAAAGGGGCCGCGCATTCAAGACGGGGCTCATCGATGACGGCACACAATGGGGGTGGGTTCGCACACGCGTGCGAACCCACCCCCATTTATCAAGATTGCGACGTGACGCGGGCGCTGCGGCACCCTCGTCGAGGATCGCTCAGGCATCAATCCGCCTGGTCATCAACCCAACCGGTCATCTCTGCAACCGATCGCCGAAGCACCGAGAATCAATGCCGTCAGGCATCGAACAATCAGTCGTCAGTGCCGAGCAGATCGCGCGTCTTGGTCGGATCCAACGGGATGCCAGGGCCCATCGTCGTTGAAACGGTGGCCTTCGTGATGTAGCGACCCTTGGAGGAGGACGGCTTCAGACGCAGGACTTCATCGAGGGCAGCGGCGTAGTTTTCCGTCAGCTGCTCAGCAGTGAAGGATGCCTTGCCGATGATGAACGCCAGGTTCGCGTGCTTGTCCACACGGAACTCGATACGGCCACCCTTGATCTCCTTGACAGCCTTGCCAACTTCCATCGTGACCGTTCCGGTCTTCGGGTTCGGCATGAGGCCACGAGGACCGAGGACGCGACCCAGACGGCCAACCTTGCCCATCATGTCAGGGGTTGCGACGGCCACATCAAAATCGGTGTAGCCCTTCTGGACCTTCTCAATCAGTTCGTCGCCGCCGACCTCGTCAGCTCCGGCGTCGATCGCTTCCTGCGCGCGCGGGCCCACAGCGAAGACCAAGACCCGTGAGGTCTTGCCAGTGCCGTGCGGCAGGGAAACGGTTCCGCGGACCATCTGGTCTGCTTTACGGGGATCGACACCCAGTCGGAACATCACCTCAACGGTGGCGTCAAACTTGGTGACAGTGGTTTCTTTTGCCAGTTTCATGGCTTCAAGAGGTTCGTATACCTCACCGGCGTGGATCTTCTCCGCGGCGGCCCGGTAGCTCTTCGAGCGCTTTGTCATTCTGCTATCTCCTTGCAGGTGTGGTGTGTTCGGGCAAGCGCTTGCCCTTCCACAAAGATTGGTTTGGTGACGTATCAGTCGCTGACGGTGATGCCCATGGAACGGGCGGTGCCGGCAATGATCTTGATCGCGGCTTCGATGTCGTTGGCGTTGAGGTCCTGCATCTTGGTCTCAGCGATCTCGCGAACCTGATCTTTGGTCAGGTTTGCCACCTTGGTGGTGTGAGGCGTCGGTGAGCCCTTGTCCACGCCAGCCGCCTTCTTGATCATCTGTGCAGCCGGAGGCGTCTTGAGAACGAACGTGAACGTACGGTCTTCATAGACGGTGATCTCAACAGGGACGATATTGCCGCGCTGAGATTCGGTTGCAGCGTTGTACGCCTTGGTGAACTCCACGATGTTCACGCCGTGCTGGCTCAGTGCCGGGCCAACTGGCGGAGCCGGAGTTGCAGCACCGGCAGGGATCTGCAGCTTGATCAGGCCGGTGACCTTCTTCTTTGGTGCCATATAAGTTACGGGTCTTTCATTGGTGATTCGAAGCGAACCGACGGTTGCCGATCCGCCTGCGCGTCCTACACGCAAATGCAGACGCACAAACAGCGATGATATCGCGTCAGATACCTTGATCCCAAGTTCTCGTGCGCGACATCACTCACTAAGCTGTGCGCAACACCTGGGCGGGCGTGTCCGCCCCTGCGCCGCGGCGACTAGTCGTCGATCTTTTGAACCTGATCGAAGTTGAGTTCCAGAGGCGTTTCGCGCTCGAAAATCGTGACCAGAACTTTCAGCTTCTGGGTCTCGGGCATGATCTCGGAGATTACGGCGTTCATCGTTTCGAACGGTCCGTCCACCACTGTGACAACTTCGCCCACCTCGTAGCTGACCTTGAGTTCCTGAACCGGAGCCGGGCCAGTCTTGTTTTCCTGAGCGGCCTCTTCCATGACGTTCGGGGTGAGCATCATGACAACCTCATCTTCAGACAGAGGCATCGGATTGTGCTGATCGCCAACGAAGCCGGTCACGGCTGGCGTTTCCTTGACAACTCGGTATGACGCGTCAGTGAAGTCCATGCACACCAGGACGTATCCGGGGATGCGCACACGACGCACACGCTTCTTCTGAGAGCCGCGGAATTCCATGACATATTCGTCGGGAACCTCAACGCGGTAGATGTAGTCCTCCATGTTCTGGCTGGTGATGCGCTGTTCAAGGTTAGCCTTGACCTTGCGCTCGTGGCCGGAATACGTGTGGATGACGTACCAGTCGCCTGGCAGAAGGCGCAGCTCGCCACGCAGAACTTCGATGGGGTCTTCGATTTCGTCAGCCGCGGATTCAGTGTCCGCATCGCCCGGCTGCTCGCTTGCTTCAGCGTCGCCAATTTCCGAGGGTGGCTGATCCTTAGCAGGCACCTCATCATGAGCGGGCGCCTCAGCTACAGCCGCATCAGCATCGGATCCACCGTGCTCGGTGGCAGCAACTGACTCAATCACAGCTGCAGTTTCTTCCTGCGCGAGGGTGGAGTCAGCTGTCTCGGCGCCATCAGCTGTCTCGGCGCCATCAGCTTTCTGCGCGCCGCTGCCCTCCGATACAGATTCGGATGCAGAGACGAACTGAGGGGCAGAATCAGCGTCGACGTGCGTATCGTTTACAGCGGTAGTCTCATCCGCATCTGGTGCGTTTTCAATGTGGTCGCTCACGTGTCCTCCTTCAGAGCCAACGCGCGTGGGCTTGTCAGCAGTGGTTGACGAACCGTAGAAGAAACCCGCCTGCAGGTTCCTGCCGGCGGGTCAATCGGGTTCAGCCGAATATCAATGCGTTTAGCTTACCGAATATCAGGTCTAAAAGTCCTGTGTATGCCATCACAGCGGTGACGAAGACGATCACGACAACGAAGTACGTCCATGTTTCGTTGCGAGTCGGATACGTCACCTTCTTCATCTCAGCGATGACCTGGCTGATGAACAGGCGAATGCGGGAGAACAGTCCACGCTTTTCGCCTTCCTCATGCGTCGACTTCTCACGGCTCGGAGTCGGTGCACTCTTCGTGCGGTCACGACGCACAGGAGCGCTCGGCTTGTCCGGCACGTCGGGCAGACCGTCATTGTCGGGTCCGCCAAGTGCGCGACTGTCGCTCACAGAACCTCTCCTTGTCGTGTAGGCCGATATCTACAATGTAGCAGGGCAGGCGGGAATCGAACCCACAACCGCCGGTTTTGGAGACCGGTGCGCTACCTAATTGCGCCACTGCCCTTCACCGCTTGTCACAGGCTGACGCCCATGACCCGCCCCGCTAGTTTAGGGCGTTAACGCGCCAGTGTACAACTTCACGCCGCATGTAGAAAATCACAGATCTGCGTTTTTGGCTTCCACCGTCCGCACCAGCACCCCTGATCATAGCGCGTCCATTCCTAGGAATTTTCTTCCGCACGGCCTCCAATCGTGCAACGATAGAGACATGTCGAACCAAACTGCTCACCGCGCCTCAGCGCGTCTTCGTTCCATCACACCATCAGCGACTTTAGCCGTGGATGCCAAGGCGAAAGCTCTCAAGGCTCAGGGCGTCCCCGTCATTGGTTTCGGCGCCGGCGAACCTGACTTTCCGACCCCCAACCAGATCGTCGAAGCAGCCGCCAAAGCCTGCCACGATCCTCGGATGCATCGTTACAGCCCAGCCTCAGGTCTGCCGGAATTGTGCGAGGCAATCGCAGCCAAGACGCTGCGCGACTCGGGCTACGAGGTCGACCCCAGCCAGATTCTGGTCACCAACGGCGGCAAGCAGGCCGTGTTCGAGGCGTTCGCAGCTGTCCTCGATCCCGGTGATGAAGTTCTCCTGCCAACCCCCTACTGGACGACATACCCCGAGGCCATCAAACTTGCCGGAGGCACCACGGTTCCCGTTTTTGCCGGTGCTGACCAGGATTACAAAGTCACCGTTGACCAGCTCGAAGAGGCGCGCACCGATAAGACTGTCGCATTGCTGCACTGTTCCCCCTCGAACCCGACTGGCGCGGTGTACACACCCGAAGAAACTCGCCAAATCGGCCAGTGGGCACTGGAGCACGGTATCTGGGTCATCACTGATGAGATCTACGAGCACCTGCTGTACGACGGCGCCCAGACTGCTCACGTTGTCAAGCTGGTTCCCGAACTGGCTGACCAGACCCTCGTCCTTAACGGCGTCGCAAAGACATACGCGATGACCGGCTGGCGTGTGGGCTGGATGGTTGGCCCACAGGACATGGTCAAGGCGGCCACATCTTTCCAGTCTCACTTAACCTCCAACGTCAACAACGTTGCCCAGTGGGCTGCCAAAACCGCGCTCGAGGGTGGCCTGGAGGACGTGGAGCGTATGCGCCAGGCGTTTGACCGCCGCCGACGCACGATGATCGACATGCTCAGTGAAATCGAAGGATTGACCGTACCCACACCGAAGGGCGCCTTCTACGCGTACCCATCGGTGGAGGGACTCTTGAACACCTCCATTCGCGGCACCACGTGCACCACGTCCGCTGAACTCGCCGACTTCATCTTGAAGGAAGCTGAGGTCGCGGTAGTGCCGGGTGAGGCCTTTGGCCCCAGCGGCTTTATTCGCCTGTCGTACGCGCTTTCCGACGATGATCTGGCAGAAGGCGTTGGCCGTATTCAAAAGCTCCTGGCTGACCGCGACTAAGACTCACTTTCTGCCTGGGCGAGGCTGATCGCTGGTTCAGCATCGGCGAGCGTTGTTTCTGCTTCAGCATCGGCGAATTCCATCTCAGTCTCAGCATGCCCGCACCTGACCATTTGCTGTTGCGGTCGCACCACCAATTCTGCCCTTTTGGCGCTGATAAGCGCTCATCAGCGCCTTTTAACAGGCACAATAGTGGTATGCAGTTGTTCACCCATCACACATCCGATCCCCAGCCTCACGGCACCGTCTTGATCTGCCACGGATACGCCGAGCATCAAGGCCGCTACAGGCGCCTCGTCGATTCTCTCAATCACGATGGCTACGACGCAGTGACATTCGATCTGAGCGGACACGGAAGTGCAGATGGTCCACGTGCTCAAGTCGATGTCGGCCGTCTCATTACAGAGCACCGCGCAGCGCGCGCAGACGCCCTCGCCAATTCGCGCACGTCGCAGCTATTTGTGTTGGGTCATTCCATGGGCGGCATTATCACCGCTGCATCTGTCCTCATCGATCCGGATCATGTTGCCGGCATGGTGCTGACCGGTCCGGCATTTCGTCCCGCCGCGCCGATCACTGCCAAGGTAGCTCGCTCCATGCTGACACTGGCTCGCGTCGCCCCCGGATTGCCCACAGCGAAGCTTGATGCGGGCGGCGTCTCGCGCGACCCTGACGTGGTGGACGACTACGAAAACGATCCGCTCAATTTCCATGGACCCGTCCCGCTGATCACTGCTCTGACGATGTGCGTTCAGGGCGACCACACGATCGCACGAGCCGATTCACTCAGCGTGCCCACCCTGGTCATCCACGGTTCACACGACCATCTTGCTCGCCCGAGTGGGTCAGAGGAATTCGTGCGCAATGCTCGACTGTCACTGGCATGGGGCACGCACACCCCCGACGCGCACCTACGCGTCATCGACGGCGCATACCACGAAGTACTGAACGAGCCTGAAGGTCCCGGCCTGATGCGGGATATCGCCTTGTGGATGGACGCGCGCCGGCCGGCTGCCGATAATGGTGCTGATGCCTGAACATTCTCACAGCATGCCCCCGCCGATGCCGCTGCGTCCGATTGCTTCCCCCAGTCCCAGTGACCAGCCCATATTGACGAAGGCGGCGCCCACGCCCCCCGGCCGGCGGCCCCTGGCCACATTGCCCAAGGCACAGCTGCATCTGCACTTCACCGGCGCGATGCGACCGCGCACTCTGGTCGAACTCGCTGTGGAAAAAGGCGTCCGACTGCCGCCTCATTTGCTGGACATGGATCCGCTCACGGTCCCGGCAGATGCGCGCGGATGGTTCCGCTTCCAGCGCGCCTACGATGCAGCCCGCGTGTTAGTTCGCACCGAGGATGTTATGCGCCGCCTCGTGCGTGAGGCTGCCGAGGATGACGCGGCGGAAGGCTCTGTGCATCTGGAAATGCAGGTTGATCCCACGTCGTATGCACCGTGGGTTGGCGGCATCACTCCCGCCCTCGAAATCATTCTGGACGAGGCGCGCGCATCCAGCGAAGCAACTGGTGTGGATGTCAGCATCGTGGTCGCTGCCTCTCGTATCCGCCACCCCTTAGATGCACGCACCCTCGCCCGCCTGGCATCTCAGTACGCTGGCAGGGAGCCGGGCACCGTCGTGGGATTCGGTCTGTCCAACGACGAGCGGGTGGGCTCAACCGCGCAGTTCGGTGCTGCCTTCAACATTGCGCGTGACGCTGGTCTTGCGTCGGTTCCGCATGGAGGCGAGCTGCTGGGACCCTCATCGGTGCGTGAAGTCCTGGCAGCGCTCTCCCCGACCCGGCTGGGACACGGTGTCAGGAGCGCGGAGGATCCGGACCTGCTCAAGCGCCTGGTCGATGACGGCATTGCGTTGGAAGTATGTCCCACGTCTAACGTGCACCTCGGGGTGTATCCAGACATTGTGCACGTCCCTTTGCCTGACTTGATGGCAGCCGGCGCCACAATCGCCTTGAGCGCCGACGACCCGTTGCTGTTCCACTCGCGCCTGTTGGCTCAATACGAGGCTGCTCGAGATGTTTTCGGTCTGAGCGACGAGCAGCTTGCGGAACTGGCCCGTCAGTCGATCCGCGCCTCCCTAGTGTCATTTGACCGCAGGCGCATCTGGAACGCGCAGATTGATCGGTGGTTGGCCAATGAGCCGTGAGATGAACGAACACGAGAATGCTGCTGAATCGGTTCGGCAGTGGCCGCTGTGGCACTGGTTCGCCCCTGCGGAGACGTTGCGCCAAGAGGTACCTTCGTGGGTCACGATACCGCCAATTCCGCAGCGCCTGGCCGTCGCTGCCAACGATTTAGTGGGCGCTGCGCGCCGTCGCCTCCAGCTCATGACATCTGTCGTATGCGACACGCTTTCGGCGGCCGGTGATTCGTCCGGCAGTCAGAACGGTTCGGATGATTCGGCAGCCTCACCATCGGCCGGCCCGCAGTCACCCTCGTCGATAACCGTAACAAGTAGCGCGCTCGCCCAGCCTTCCACAGACGCGGGTACGCCCACTCAGCCTGCCGCGAGCGCACACACACCTGCGACGCTCGCTGCGAGCACAGCAACGCCTGACTGCGCGGCGCGTCCAGTCGCCATCGGGATTCCCGGCATCTGGGAGTCGCGCCACTATCTCGACCCGTGGGCGCGCGCGCTGGCCGACGCCGGGTGGGACGCACGAATCCTGGAAGGCGTGCGCGCTATGCGCCGCCCGATTGACACGATTGCTCAGATGGCCGAGCGCTACCTTGCGCGAGAAAACCTCACTCATGTGCTGCTCTATTCGCATTCCAAAGGCGGACTGGTGGCCAAAGCGATCATGGCCGGTCCCGAGGGATGGCGTATTCGGCACCTCATCACCTTTGCGACGCCCTTCGACGGAGCACCGATCGCACGCCTGTTGCCGATCCCGAGTTTGCGTGAACTCTCCCCCGGCTCCCCCGCCATTCGCCCCCTGGCCTCACGCACTGACCTGAACGCACGGATCACTCAGATTGAGGCGACGTGGGATGAGAACGTCCCTCCCACTACGCTTCCAGGCGCGCATCGCCGAGTCATTTTGCCCATCTACGGTCACGGTCAGATGCTTGAATCGCGCGGAGCAGCACGAACATTGGTCCAGCTGGCTGAGCCGTACCGCTGTTAAATTTGCTCTCCCAGGACAACGGGTTCTGGCACAAGCGTCACCCCAAAACGTCCCTCCACCCCTGCGCGCACCGCCCGCGCCAGATCACGGATATCCTGTGCGCAGGCTCCTCCTCGGTTAGTCAGCGCCAGGACGTGCTTAGTGGACAGTGAAGCGCGCGCCGAACTGTGGCCACCGCACGGTTCACACTCGTCAGACAGCGCAAACCCTTTTCCAAAACCCGCACGGTCGATCAGCCACGCTGCCGATGTCTTGACCAGGCCCCGCCCAGCGTCAAATCGCGGAGCCTCAGGTGGCAACAGCCGCTCCGCCTCATCGGCATCAAGAATCGGGTTCGTGAAGAACGATCCGGCCGACCACGTGTCATGGTCCCCCTCGTCAATCACCATGCCCTTGGAGGCACGCAGGCGCAGGACCTCGCTGCGTACGCGATTCGTCTCGACCTGCTGTCCAATTGGAACGTCCAATGCGCGCGCGAGCTGGGAATACGCGACGGGTGCAGACATGTGCGAGTGTGTGAGCTGCAGCGTGACATCTAGGACGACCCAGCGCCCGGTAGGCCCCCACTGCGAGCCGTCCATGCGAGGTGTCAGACGCGACTGCTTCAGAATGGATGAACGATAGCCGAGCTCAAGGTCATCGTGGGTCAACTCGACGCGGCGCTGCTCAAGGCGATCCCACGCGCCTATGTGGAGCAGTGTGTGGGCAACTTCGCCGCCGTACGCTCCGATGTTCTGCACAGGTGCCGCCCCAACCGTTCCGGGGATTCCTGACAGTGCTTCCAGGCCCGACAGCCCCCGCTTCACACTCTCATTGACGAGGGCGTCCCACGCCACGCCAGATGCAGCCGTCACGATGACAGGTGAGCTCTGCGGCGCAGATGGCTCCGAGGGGGTCCAGGTGACATCTGTTTCAAGGCTTGCGCGAGCGTCACGAATCACCGTTCCATCAAACGGTGCATCGTCAGCCAGGATGTTCGATCCGCCGCCCAAAATCAGGAGGCGGTCAGGGCTGTGTTCATCGTCGGCGCGGCGCACCGCATCAATGAAGGCGTCTTCAGTGCAAGGCTCAACGAGGGTGGCCACCGGACCGCCGACACGAAAGGTCGTCATGTCAGACAGGCGGGGGGCATGCGTACGGGCGCGCGGGCGCCTATGCTCCTCGGCGTTGATCGATGGTCGGTTCTTCCCCTGTTCGCTCACGTAGGACATCCTAGCTGTCTGACTCAGGGCGCAGGTAGCGTGTCAGCCACGCACCAACCGCAACCGGAACAACCAGACACGTCAGAGCACGGTGGTACCCGATATGCGAGGCGAGCAAGCCGAGCACAGGCGGACCGATCAGGAATGCGCCGTAATTGATGGTGGACAGCACCGACAGGCGCGCAGCTGTCATCGACGGGTCGTGGGACAGGGCAGAAGCACCGGTGGGATACACCAGGGCGGCGCCGAATGCCCACAACACCACGCCAATCATCGCAATACCCCACACGGGTGCGAAACCGACCAGGACCAGTCCGGGACATGCGGCGATCAGCATGCCACGCAATAAAACATCAGGTGGCCAGTGCCGACGCAGCCACGCCGCACTGAGTCTGACGACCACCACCGTGGCGAGGAAACCGGACAGTACCGCAGAACCTTGCGCCGCCGTCATGTCGTACCCATCAACCATCGCCAGTGCAAGCCAATTATTTGCTGACCCCTCCAGCAATCCCGAGGACAACACCATCAGGCCGATCAACAGCGTGCGTTTTTCGCCCCACGCCTTTCGCGTACGGGCCGTTGATCCGCCGCTTCCAAATATCCGGCGACGCTTGGGAGCGCCGTCGCTCACAGATTGGGCGAGCACATCGTCCTCGGTGAGCAGGAACGCGGTTGCGACTGCGACGCAGGTCAGGCCAAAGACGATCACTCCCAGCAGGTGATAGGTGACGTGGACGGCCGCCCTCGCCATTGCGGCACCTGAAAGTGCGCCGGTGACTGTGCCGATCGAGAACATCGCGTGGAATCGATCCAGGATTGGGTGGCCGAGGGCGACTTCGATTAGTCCGCCTGCAGTGTTAATTGTTGACCCTGTCAACGACATCCCCATCGACACGAAGATGAGGCTCAGTGACAACAAATCGAGCGACCCCACGTGGATAGATGCCACCACGCAGCCCATACCCACAGCCCACAGCACACCCGCGAGGCGGCCGCTCATACGCGGCCCAATCGCCCCGACTACCGGGCCTGAGGAGGGAAGCGCCACCAGTGACCCGATAGAGCCGATGAGGAGCATTGCGCCGATCTGAGTCGGGCTGAGGTTCAGAGAATCACGCACTGCCGGCAAGCGAGACACCCACGAGGAACTGGCAAAGCCCATGAAAAAGAACATAGCGGCGTCAGCAATGACGGCACGACGTATCCGCGATTGGGGCAGATCTCTGCGTGACAGGCTCATGACAGCCTTCCCTGTGGCCATATTGTGCCGATCGAATAAGTGCCGTGCGTGGCTATCTAGTGCGCCGGGGCGGCGGAAACGCAGCGTGCATAAACCCCCGGGCTGTTGAACAGCTCCGGGGGCATGACAGTTGCGAGGCGTCGCTGGAACGTCACCGAGTTTCGCGGTGCGTCGTCGACTTGCGGCAACGCGGGCAATACTTGGCCAGCTCGAGGCGGTCAGGCGTATTGCGACGATTCTTCCTGGTGATGTAGTTACGTTCCTTGCACTCCGAGCACGCCAGAGTGATCTTGGGGCGAACGTCCTGAGACTTGCTTGCCACGATCTTTCCTTCACTTGAGGTTCTGAGATTATCGCCGGAGACCGGGAGGTCACGGTAGCGGGGGCGGGACTCGAACCCGCGACCTCACGATTATGAGTCGTGCGCTCTAACCAGCTGAGCTACCCCGCCGTGGTAGGTCGCGACTGCGAGGCCGCAAACCAGAGCCCCGAAAGGGAATCGAACCCTTGACCTTCTCCTTACCATGGAGACGCTCTGCCGACTGAGCTATCGGGGCAACGAGAGAAACTCTAGCCTGACACTCATGCTCGAAGCAATCTCCAGGCCTGAGAGCATCCTCACGTCGCAGAACTGAGCACCTCGAGAGCGAAGCACTTGTGGCATTCAGTCCAGTGGCGGGGGAGGGATTCGAACCCCCGAAGCATTCCGCGGCTGATTTACAGTCAGCTCCCTTTGGCCGCTCGGGCACCCCGCCATTGACACCAATCATCGGTGCCGTGAAAGAATAACAAAAATACAAGCGTGAGCGCCAATCGGATCACCGGTTTTGACCCGCTCAAATGCGAGATATCGAGCACACTCATAGCCAGACGCTGATAGGAAGGGATTCCCATGGCTGATTCATCATTCGACATTGTCTCCAAACTCGACCGCCAGGAAGTGGATAACGCTGTCAATCAGGCGGCGAGGGAGGTGTCCCAACGCTACGACTTCCGTAACGTGGACGCATCGATCGAGCTGTCGGGCGATACCGTGGTGATGGAAGCGAACTCCCCCGAACGCGTGATAGCCATTGTGGACGTGCTGCGCTCCAAGCTCACCAAACGCAAGGTTTCACTCAAGGCGCTGGATCTGAAGGATCGTGACCCTCAGCCGTCCGGAAAAATCTATCGACTGGTCGCTCCCCTGCGCGAAGGTATCAGCCAGGACAATGCCAGGAAGATTACAAAGCTGATTCGCGACGAAGGCCCGAAGGGCGTGAAGGCACAGATCCAGGGAGATGAGGTTCGCGTTTCGTCAAAGTCGCGCGATTCCCTGCAGGAAGTCATCGCACTGCTCAGAGGTGAAGCGGGCCAGAAGATCGACTGCGCGTTGCAGTTCGTGAACTATCGGTAGGATCACCGCCGTCAGATAGCGGCCTTCACCCCCTCTGCCTTGTCCCCAACTGTCGATCTGGAGGCAGTGCGGGCGTCCTCGCCCATATCTGAAGCACCCCACTCTCCTGTCCCCAACTGTCAACCTGGAGGCAGCTTCACCTATGCGAGCACTGATTGCTTCCCTCACTGCAAGGTAAAACTGCAGGAAAATAGGGATTTCCCACGTATCAGCCTGACAAGGCTGGCAGGGAAGGTGCAGCCTGGCGTCTTCTGATCGACAGTTGGGAAAATCAGAGAGTGCGTGCGCAGGGAGCTCGCATTCGCGTCCTAATCGACAGATGGGAAAATGAGAGAGGAGCCGATGTTCGGCCTAATAGCCGGCCAGTTCCTCCAAGCGGCGGATCCGCTCTTCCATCGGCGGGTGCGTGGACATGAGCGAGCGCACCGATTCCCCACTGAACGGATTCGCAATCATCATCTGGGCTGCTCCCTGGTGCTCCGGTGTACGCTCAAGTGGCACGCGGCTGGTGCCCACCTCAAGCTTCTTCAACGCCGACGCTAAAGCAAGGGGATCGTGCGACAAAATCGCGCCGTCGTGATCCGCCTCGTACTCACGCGTGCGCGAAATCGCCAGCTGGATGAGCATGCCGATCAGCGGCGCAACAATCGCGGCGACCAGTGACAATATCAGTCCGGCCGCTCCCCCACCGTCACGGTTACGACGGCTGCCGCCTCCCATCCACAGCAGAGAGCGCCCAGCAATTGCCATGATGCCCGCCAGGGACGAGGCGATTGCAGTAATCAGAATGTCACGGTTGTACACATGAGACAGCTCATGCCCGATCACACCGCGCAGCTCACGCTCATTGAGCAGATCGAGGATACCGGCGGTCACGCACACCGCAGCATTTTTCGGGTTACGTCCCGTTGCAAACGCGTTAGGCGCCATCGTCGGCGCAATCCACAGTGTCGGCATTGGCTGATCGGCCTGCCGGCTCAGATCCTCGACAATGCGGTAAACCTCCGGATACAGACTTTGATCCATAGGCTCGGCATTCATCTGGCGCAGCGCCAAGGACGCCGAGTTCCAGTAGGTGAAGAACGTACCGATCAGCGATACGCCGCCCATCACCCACAGCCACACCATCGACCCGGTTGTATGCGCCAAAATCGCACCAATACCGAGGAGCACCGCCCACAGGACGGCAAACAGAAGGATTGTGCGCACTGTGTTGGACGCGACACGCGAACGCGATTTCATATCTCTAGTGTCTCATTCGCCGCGCGGACCGGTGTAGTGATCACCAAATCGCTCAATAGCCGTGGGCACGCCCATCTCACCGGGCTGACCAATCAGGTCCTCATCGTCGTGCGAATGCTCTTCACCGCGAGAAATCGCCGTCATCGCATTGCGGGAGACAACCTTGATGCGCTCACGGATGCCGCGACCACCAGAAAGCTCACCATACCGTGAGCCCAGTTCGCGTTCGTACGCATCCAGCAGCTCCCAGCCTTCCCATGTCGTGTACGCGACGCCACGCTCGTCAAGCAGTTTGATCATCGCATCGTGCCCCACTGCTTCACTGGTGGCATGCAGAGCGCCAGCCTCTGCATCTTCAACCAGGTGCGCAATGGTCTGCTGCGCATCCGACTTCGTGGAGCCGATCAGGCCCACGGGGCCACGCTTCACCCATCCGGTCGCGTACACGCCTGAAACAATTTCCGTTGACCCCGGCTCGGTGACAACGCGTCCCTCGTTATTCGGGATCACGCCACGAACCTCGTCAAACGGCACGCCGGGGATGGGCGACGAAAAGTACCCGACGGCCCGGTACACGGCCTGCACTGGCCAGTCAGTCATCACTCCGGTGCCGCGCACACTGCCGTCACCGACCAGTTCAGTGCGTTCGGTGCGCAGTGCGCGCACGTTACCTTTGCTGTCCGCCAGAATCTCCGAAGGTGACTGGAACAGGTGGATATGGATACGGCGAGAAGCGTGGCGCTCGTCTGGATCCACCGAGGCGTAGTTCGTCAGTGTCTTGACGACCTGGCGCTGCTGGTTGGATGAGCGCATCGTCTGTTCGGAGCCTTCATCAAAATCAAAGTCTTCCTCATCGACAATCACGTCAACGTCGGGCACTTTGCCCAGTTCACGCAGCTCGAGTGGCGTGAACTTGACCTGCGCGGGACCTCGGCGGCCAAAAACATGTACATCGGTGATGGGATTGTCTTCGAGAATTTTCGCCACGTTGTCCGGCACTTCAGTCACCATCAGGTCATGCACATGCTTAGAGAGGATGCGGGACACATCCAGCGCCACATTGCCCACACCGATGACGGCAACCTCGCGCGCGTCAAGCGGCCAGGTGCGCGGGTAGTCCGGATGCCCGTCGTACCACGAGACAAAGTCGGCTGCACCATATGACTGCGGCAGGTCGACACCTGGGATGTTTAGCGGAGCATCACGGTCAGCTCCGGTTGCCAAGATGACGGCGTCGTAGTGTTCGCGCAGATCGTCGATCGTCACGTCGCGACCGATCTCCACGTTGCCGAGCAGGCGGATGTCGCCTCGCTGCAGGATCTTGTAGAGGGCAACGATGATTTGTTTGATGCGCGGATGATCAGGAGCCACGCCGTAGCGAACGAGTCCGTAGGGAGCAGGCAGGCGTTCGAACAGGTCGATATTCACATCGAGATCTGATTTCGACAAGATGTCCGAAGCATAAATACCAGCCGGGCCGGCCCCGACAACGGCAACGTTCGTTGCTGTCACAGTCATTCGTCCCTTCTCAGGCTCACCACGCACGAATGAGCGTGGCTCGAGCCGCGTTTTCGATACAACACACCATCCTAGCGCGCTTCACAGGAACGGCACTATGGCGCCGCCCACGCACGATCAGGACAAGCGGTTGACCATAAGATGAGCGAAAGCAGTCAGCGCCTGTTTGGGTTCAGAATCGTCGAGGGCGTCCAGCACTGCCACTGCATCGTCGCACCACTTTTCAGCTAGGTCGCGAGTCTCCTGCAGCACTTGGTGATGGCGCAGCATGTCAACAACGTCAGCCAGGACGCCATCGGAACTCAGATCCCCGTCGATTGCGTCCAGGATTTCCTGGCCTGCCGCATCGTCACCGTTGTGTGCCACGTGGCGGCGCAACAGCAAGACGGGCAGTGTATCCACGCCTTCACGCAGGTCAGTTCCCGGGGTCTTCCCTGAGGTCTCACCTGTGGAGGCAAGATCCAGAACATCATCAGCGATCTGGAATGCGACGCCGACCTTCTCACCGTAGGTGGCAACAAGGTCAGCGACCTCTCTGCCGGCTCCGCCGTGGAAGGCTCCAAAGAAAGCTGATGCTGAAAGGAGCGATCCTGTCTTATCTGCCAAAACCTGCAGATAGAACTCGACCGGGTCGGCGTCTTCGGGTGGTCCGAAGGTTTCGTTGAGCTGCCCCATGCACAGACGCTCAAAGGTGTCTGAGTGATGCGCCACCGATTCAGGTCCCAGGGAAGCTATCAGGCGTGATGCCCTGGCAAAGAGCACATCGCCAGCGAGGATGGCGCGGTTGTTACCCCACATGTGCTGTGCGGAGGTAACCCCGCGCCGAGTGGGTGCGCTGTCCATGACGTCGTCGTGATAGAGCGATGCCAGGTGCGTCAGCTCCATTGCGGTTGCTGCGCTGATGACACGCTCGCTCGTTGCGCGCTCGGGGTCACCGAGCTGCGCACACACAAGCGTCAAAGCCGGGCGGATCCGTTTGCCTCCCGCCACGCTCAGATGGCGTGTGAGTTCTTCGACCAGGTCACGCCCGCCTCGAACTGCGTCGTTCAGCAGCTCCTCCACGCTTTCCAGCGCAGGAGTGATACGCGCTTCGAGAGAAGGGACGTCAAGGTCAAGTACGGAATAAGAATTCACAGCTGTCACGGCAAGAAGATAGCGACATTTGAGAGCATTGACAAGACGGGCCCAGGAACGATGCCCAGCAGGATCGTCCCAAGCGCACACACAGCAATAGCGATCGCAGTGAGGCCTTCGCTCTTAATGACCACGGTGTTCTCACTTGGTTCAGTGAAGAACATCAGGCGAACAACACGGAAGTAGTAGAACGCTGTTGCCACGGAGCACAGCAGGCCGATCGCAACCAACCATCCGAGTTGGCCAGCGAAGGCATCTGAAAATACAACGAACTTTCCAATGAAGCCGCTGGTCAATGGAATGCCGGCGAATGACATCAGGAACACCAGGACGCTGCCTGCCAGCAGCGGGCTGCGTTTGCCCAGTCCGGCCCAGCGATCCAAAGCCGTTGCCTCTCCGCCTACCTCCAGCGAATCACCAGAGCGGGTGCCGGAGCGAACCAGCGTAACCGCAGCGAAGGAGCCGATGGTGGCCAGCGCGTATGCCAGGACGTAGAACAGGACGTGGCCTGCCGATCCCTTGACCAGGGACAAGACCGCCAGCAGGATGAAGCCCGCATGCGCGATTGACGAGTACGCCAGCATGCGTTTGATGTCTGTTTGGACCAGACCTGCGACGGTGCCAACCACCATCGTCAGGACAGCGATAATACTCATCGGGATCAGCAGATCCCATGTGAAGTGTCCGGCGAGGACCTGGTAGAAACGCAGGATCGCGGCAAAGGCAGCCATTTTCACTGCAGCTGCCATGAAACCGGTGATCGGGCTGGGTGCGCCGGTGTAAACGTCAGGCGTCCATGCGTGGAACGGGGCAGCACCAACCTTGAAGAGCAGGCCCACCAGCACCATGACGATGCCGGCCAGCAACAGCCAGTCCATCTCGCCCGTGCTCTGGGTCATGACCTTGTACACTCCGGAGAACTTCAGTCCACCTGAGTATCCGTACAGCAGTGCCATGCCCATCAGGAAGAAGGCCGAGGCGAATGCGCCGAGGATGAAGTACTTCAGCGCGGCTTCCTGTGACAGTTGGCGGCGACGGCGCGCTGTTGCACACAGGATGTACAGCGGTAGCGACATCACCTCGAGTGCCACGAACAGCATGATCATTGAGTCCGCTGCAGGGAACACCATCATGCCACCCAGCGAGAACAGGACGAGGGCAAACATTTCCGAACGTTGGTAGCGCTTCTTTTCTGTCAGCTCCTCATCGACGGAACCGGGACGGTCCGAGGGCTGTCCAGCGAAGGCTCCATCACGAATCTGCGTACGATCCGCGATGACGAGCAACGCCAGGAAGGTGATGACGGCAAGAATCAGTTGCGCACCCACTGTCAGCGGGTCCTCAATGTATTCATCGAAACCCTGCGGCGTGTCAGCTACGACAACCCAGCGCCATGAGAGCACGACGATAGCTGCAGCGGTCACGACGAGGGAGACCCCAATTCCCAGCGGGCGACGAAGGCGTGCGGGGGCAAATGATTCAACCAGGACTGCCAGTACTGCTCCACCGAGCACAATCAGCACTGGTGTCAGGCTCGCCCACGGAACACTGGCCGTAGTTGTAGCGACGTTCATGGGAATCACTTGGAGCTCCCTTCAGTTGACGTATCGGCAGGTGCGTCAGAGGTTTGCCCATCTGTCTGCGCTGGCGCACTCGCCGCGCTTCCTGCGTTCAAGACCTGGTCTGATACCGGGGTCAGTGCTCCGACAATCGGAGCAGACCACAAGCCGATGACAGCCATCGCGATGATCAGCGGCGTCACGACGGCCTTTTCGCGACCGTTCATGTCAGTGAGGTGGCGCATTGGTTCGTTTGGCGGGCCGGTGAAGACCTTCTGATACGGCAGCAGCACGTACAGGGCGGCAATGATGACACCCAGCACAGCGAACAGCGCGATCGGAACTGACACGGAGAAGGACCCCATCAGCACCATGTATTCAGGGACGAACCCTGACAAGCCAGGCAGGGCGATTGAAGCCAAACCGGACACCAACCACGTGCCGGCGATCACCGGAGTCACACGCTGCATTCCGCGGTATGCAGGAATCTCGCGTGTCCCGCCTCGGCGGGTCAGGAAGCCGGAGATCAGGAACATGGCGGCGATCGAGACACCGTGAGCGACCATGTAGATCATCGCGCCGGTCAACGCCAGCTGCGAGCCGATGAAGATGCCCAGCACCATGAAGCCGAAGTGTGACACCGAGGTGTAGGACACCAGTCGCATAATGTCGTTTTGTCCGATGGCGGCCAGACCGCCCCACAGGATTGAGACGATGGCGGCAACGCACATGGCGACGGCGCACTTGGCCGCTGCCTGCGGGAAAAGGCTCACGCACAGCGTGATCATTCCGAATGTGCCGATCTTGTCGAGCACGCCGACCAGCAGGACGGATGTACCTGGGCGGGCAACTGCCGCCGTGTCAGGCAGCCATGTGTGGACCGGAACCATCGGCGCCTTGATGATGAAGGCGACCATGAAGGCCCAGAAGATTCCCATTGCCCACGAGGACGGCAGCATCGGGGTGAATTGAGAGAGAGTGTCCAGGCGGAAGAACGTCTCGGACTTTTGCGGGACAACTGCCCACAGTGCCACCAGACCGCCCAACATGGCCAGGCCACCGGCAAGCGAGTACAGCAGGAACTTGATGGCAGCCTTACGGCGTGCCACGGCCTCGCCCACTCCGTAGGTGCCGATCATAAAGAACAGCGGCACCAGCATCGCTTCAAATGCGATGTAGAAGACGATTACGTCGAAGGCTGCGAAGATCACGACCATGAACATTTCAAGGACGAGGATCAGCGCGCTATAGGCGCCCTCACGCGACTCACGTTCGTCAGCGTCAGCGTCGCGCGCGTCGCCCTCGTGCGTGGAACCGGCGAGGCGAGCAGGCGCAGCAAGCAGAACGAGCGGCACCAGTGCGACGGCCAGCAAGATCATCACAAGACCGAGGGCATTTACGCCGAGCGCCCATGACACGCCCATCTGCGGGATCCACGAATATGATTCACCGAGCTGGTGTGTGGCAGGTGTGGTCCAGTCGAATCGCGTGGCAACGATGATACCGAGCACCAATTCGATGAGCGAGGCGCCCAACGCCACGAGGCGTCCGCGCGCACGCAACCCCGGGATGAGGCCGACCAGTGCGCCGGCCACGAGCGGCCAGGCAACCATGATCGTCAGCCACGGGATTGAACTGGACTGGATGAGATCAGTAGTAGTCATTGATTCTCCTCCTCACCCTCACAGCCTGAAGCCGAGGACGATTGCCAAGACGACAAGAACGCCGCCAAGGATGTAAGACGCATAGGTTCGCACCAAACCGTTCTGTGTGATGGCGACGAGGCGACCCGCACCAACGGTGAGCCAGCTCAAGCCGCCCACTGCACCGTCGACCACCTTTCGATCGCCCTCTGTTGCCACGGTGACCAACGCCTGTCCGGGCATCATGAAGAGTTTCTCGTTGATGTGGTCCTGGTACAGATCCTGGCGTGCAGCCTGCGTGAGCGCGTTGCCTGCCGGGACGCCAATCGGGACCGGCTTCTTCACGTACATGAACCACGCAACGGCGACGCCGATCACGACAAGCAGCAGGGTGGCGACCTGGATCAGCCACACCGGCAGGACCGGCTCAACGTGAGGGGTCTCCCCCACTGCGGGAACCAGCCATGAGGTGAATGCTCCGCCGATGCTGAGCAGTCCACCGATGAGTACCGAGCAAACCGCCAGAATGATCATCGGGATGGTCATCAGAGGGGACGACTCGTGCGGGTGGACTTCCTGCTCGGGTGTCGAATCTGTCCAGCGTGCTTCTCCGTGGAAGATCATGAAGAACAGGCGCGACATGTAGAACGCGGTGATTCCGGCACCGAACATGGTGACCAGGCCGAATACCCATGGAGCCCAGGGTGTTGACATTCCGGAGAACGAGGACGCTGCAAATGCCGCCTCGATGAGCTTGTCCTTTGAGAAGAATCCGGAGAATGGCGGCACGCCGAGGATGGCGAGCCAGCCGCATGCGAACGTAATCCAGGTGACTTTCATCGCGGTGCGCAGGGCACCGAAGCGACGCATGTTGACCTGATCGTTCATGCCGTGCATGACGGAGCCTGCTCCCAAGAACATCAATGCCTTGAAGAAACCGTGCGTGAACAGGTGGAAGATGGCGAACGCCCAGCCGATGGGGCCAAGGCCCGCGCCCAGAAGCATGTAGCCGATCTGCGACATCGTTGATGCTGCCAGCACCTTCTTCATGTCGTCCTTGGCCGAACCGACGATCGCGCCGAACAGCAACGTGATCGCACCGATGATCGCCACTGTCAGTGATGCGGCAGGGGCTGCCAGGAAGATCGCGCCGGAGCGGACAATCAGGTACACACCTGCGGTCACCATCGTGGCCGCGTGGATCAGCGCGGACACCGGCGTCGGGCCGGCCATTGCGTCACCGAGCCATGCCTGCAGTGGGAACTGCGCGGACTTACCGCAGGCAGCGACCAGCAGGAAGATACCGATGAGTGTCGCCTGTGCAGTGGACAGTCCCGCAGCTGCAGTGCTGACGTCATTCATGGAGACGGAGCCGACATAGGCAACCATCCCCATCATGGCGATCAGCATGCCCATGTCACCGACACGGTTCATGACAAACGCCTTCTTCGCGGCGGTCGCATTGTCGGGCACCTGGTTCCAGAAGCCGATCAGCAGGTATGAGGCAAGGCCTACGCCTTCCCATCCCATAAAGAGCACTGCGTAAGAATTCGCGATGACCAGTGTCAGCATGGAGGCGATGAAGAAGTTCAAGTAGGCAAAGAAGCGGCGGCGATCCCGGTCGTGTTCCATGTAGGCGATGGCGTATACGTGGATGAGCGAGCCCACGAAGGTCACGAGCATCACGAAGGTCATCGACAGCGGGTCGATCAGGGTTCCGAAGTTGATGGACAGGTCGCCGGCCGGAATCCACGAGAACAGATCGATGGACAGTCGTCGCTCACCTGCTGGAAGTCCAAGCATCTGCACCAGGATAACGACGCCGACAACGAATGACGCCCACGAGGCGATCACACCGAGGATGTGGCCCCATTTGTCTGCGCGCCGCCCATGGACGAGCAACAGGATTGCGGACGCCAGTGGGATCGCGACCATAAGCCACGCAAGTGCTGCCGGCCCTGTTGCGGCCGTCAAAGCGGGGAGGGTAGTGGTCATTGAAATGGTCCTCCCTTAGTTCTTTAGCAGGTTGTTGTCGTCCACGCCGGTTGTCGCGCGTGCACGGAAGATGGATACGATGATGGCCAGTCCGACGACCACTTCAGCTGCGGCGACAACCATGACAAAGAACGCCATGATCTGTCCGGCAACATCTGCGTGGATACGTGCGAAGGTCACGAGGGCGAGGTTCGCGGAGTTCAGCATGAGCTCCACACCCATCAGTGAGATCACAGCGGAACGCCTCACGAGGACTACGACCGCTCCGATGGAGAAGATCACGCCCGCGAGGATCAGGTACCATGCCATACTCATTTGGCAGCTCCTTCACCAGGTGTGTGCGGCTGAGCATTGTTATTGCTTCCGCCCTGCGTAGGGCCGGCGTTCGCGCCCGGTCCCTGTACATGATCAGTATTGGCTTGTCCGGCATCCGGTGCGGTCTGCACCTCGCCCATGCCCTTCGGATCAGCTTCGTTGGCCGAGGTCTCGGCCTGCGCGTTGCGGTCAGCCGCGGACGCTTCAGGCTGGTTGAGGCCGGTGGGCGCGGAAGGCCCCGGCATGCCCCAGGCTCCGGATCGAGGAACCGACACGTTTTTTCCTGCCTTGAATGGTGAATCGTCCAGCAACCCGGCGCGCGTCAGCTGCAAAGACTCTGCAATGTCAGGGGCAACCTGGTTCAGTGAACGGCCCAATCCTCGCACGCGGAAGACACGCGGCACGGAATCTTCCACCGGAGCGAGTGTGTCGCCGCCGATTGCCGGAACATCCGTTGCGTTCGAATGAGCGAACACGCCAGGCGCCGGAAGCTGTCCAATGTGACGGCCGCTTTCCTTGAAGGCCTTCATCTTGGCTTCAGCCGTAGTGCGCTGGTTGAACGAGGGTCCCAGGCGGTCCGTGTGAGTCAGCAGCATCGCGCCGATCGCGGCAGTGATGAGCAGAGTGCCCGCTAGTTCCATTGACATCCAGTGGTCTGCGAACAGTGAGGATGCCAGCGAGGTGACCGGCTCATTGGAGTACGGGTCAACGCTCGAGGCTTTGCTCGCGGACAACACTGTTTTCGCTCCGATACCGGCAAAAATGGCGATCATGCCGAGCCCGCCGATGCATGCGGCAGTGATTGCACCGCGTGACTGGAATTGGTATCCGTCGGTGGCTCCCAGGCCGATCATCATGATGACGAACAAGAACAGCATCATGATGGCGCCGGTGTAGACGACGACTTGGACAGCACCCAAGAACGGTGCTCCCAGAGCGATGAACAATACTGCCAGTCCGATCATCACCGCGACCATACAGATCGCGGAGTACGCAGCTTTCTTGAAGAAGAGCACACCGAGGGCGCCCAGCACCATGACGACGGCGACGCAACTGAATAGGATCGCCTCGCCTGTGCTGCCCATCAGTGGCCATGCTGTTTCTGTCACCGCGCAGCCTCCTGTTCAACTGGTTGTGCAACCGCCTGCTGAGCGGACTGCAGTGAAGAATCTTCGGGTCGACGCTCGCGTACCCAGTCGATCTGGCGTTGCGTCGGTCCAGCCACCTCACCCTTGTAGTAGTCGTCGTCGGACATGCCTTCGACCATCGGGTGCGGTGGTGCCAGCATGCCATCGGCAAGGGGAACAAGAAGCTGGTGCTTTTCGTAGATTTCCGCTTCGCGGCGGTACTCCGACAGTTCGAAGTTGTGTCCCATGGTGAGCGCACGCGTGGGGCATGCTTCGATGCAGAATCCGCAGAAGATGCAACGCAGGTAGTTGATCTGGTAGACCGCGCCGTAACGTTCCCCTGGCGAGTACTGTGCGTCAGGCGTGTTTGAGTGGGCTTCGACGAGGATGGCGTCGGCCGGGCAGGCCCACGCGCACAGCTCGCAGCCGATGCACTTTTCCAGGCCGTCGGCGTAACGGTTGAGCTGGTGACGCCCGTGGAAACGCGGCTGCACGAACGGCCCCTCGAAGGGGTACTGTTCGGTGACAGTGGGGCGGAAGAATGACGTGATCGTCACGCCATACCCTGCCACGGGGGCAAAGAACTCACTGACCGGGCCGCGATGATCGTGCTCGTAGAGCAGCTCCTCATCGGGTCCCAGTGGCGGAAGATGCTTGTCTGACTTACTCATCGGTTTCCTCCTGAGCATCAGTCGCGACAGTCGTGTTGGCTGCAACCCCAACTGGCTGGGCTCTGCCGGCTCGCGGTGACGGCGGCAGCTGCTGGCCGGGCTTGGGCGGGACAGGGAATCCGTCGGCTAACGGATCGAACGTTTCGGTCACGTCGTCTCCCTCGCCGGTGGTTTCGCCCTCACCGGAATCCAGGAACCACATGACTGCAAGGGCGATGACGAAGATCGCGAGGATCACGCCGAGGATCACCGGCATCGAGGTGTCAACCCAGGCGGTCACTCCACGCAGCACTGCTACGGCAACGACCCATGCCAGGGCAACCGGGATGAGACGCTTCCAGCCAAACTGCATGAACTGGTCGTATCGGATACGCAGCAGAGTGCCTCGCGTCCAGATCATCAGGAACATGAAGAACCACATCTTCAGGAAGAACCACACGATTCCGAACCATCCGTCGTTGATGACGGGCACGTGCGACAACGGCCACGGTGCGTGCCATCCGCCAAAGAACATGGTGGTTGCCACGGCTGACACGTTCAGCATGTTGACGTATTCGGACAGGTAGTACCAGCCGAATTTCATGGAGGAGTACTCCGTCATGTGTCCGGCGACAAGTTCGCCTTCAGCTTCGGGCAGGTCAAAAGGCAGGCGGTTGACCTCGCCGACTGCCGAGATGCAGTAGATAACGAAGGCGGGTGCCAGCGTCACTGCCCACCAGAACGGAGTCTGTGCGGCAACGATCTGGGAGGTGGACATTGATCCCGACATGATGAACACGGAGACCAAGGCCAGGCCCATCGACAGTTCATAGGAGATCACCTGCGCGGATGAACGCACGGCGCCGTACAGCGGCAGCGTTGAACGCGTCGACCAGCCACCGAGGACGATGCCGTACAGGCCCAGCGAGGTGATCGCCAGGATATACAGCGCAGCAACCGGCATGTCGGCCAGCTGCAGTGGCGTTGAGTGGCCGAACATGTTGATGTTCGGGCCAAGCGGGATCACTGCGAACACGCTGAATGCGCAGAACGCTGCGATGGCCGGGGCCATGAAGTAGAGGAACTTATCGGAGCGCCTGGTCCACATGTCCTCTTTGAACAGCAGTTTCAACGCGTCAGCGAAAGCCTGGAACAGGCCGAACGGGCCGGCAACGTTCGGGCCGGGCCTGGTCTGCATGCGTCCCAGTCCGCGTCGTTCCACCCACAGGGCGAGCAACACGTTGAAAATCAGGAACAAGATGATGAAGACCGCTTTGATGAGGGTCAGCCACCACGTTTCCTGGGAGAAGTCCGCCACTGTGTAGTCGGGAATCGCCAGCGGAAGCGTTGTCATCATCGGGTCACCTCCACTGCGTGTGAGAGCGTCACAACGGAACCGGCTGTTCCCAGTGACTCATGTACAAGTGATCCTTGGGAGCACTCAGGCAGCCAGACCACACGATCGGGCAGATCGGTGACCTCCACCGGCAGCGTGAGCGATCCGCGTTCGGAGCTAACAGTCAGGGCGTCGCCTTGCGACATTCCCAAAGCCGACAGCGTTGCCTGCGAGATGAAGGCAACGGGGCGGCGCGCTGTTCCAGCCAGCTGCGGTGCGCCGTCCTGAAGGCGTCCGGCGTCGAGCATCGGTTTGTGAGTGGCCAGAACAGCCTGTCCCTCGCTCACCGATTCGACAGGCGGGGCGGTTGTGGTAGCCACATCCATGACGCAGCGTTCACCGGACCAGTCCATCACGGGGTTGACCTCGTCATACAGATCCTTCAGCGTGGCTCCACCCAGATCGACATCAAATTCGCGCGCCAGTCGCACGAGCACATCGCGATCAGTCAGCGAGCGTGACGAGATCGCCTGGCCGAAGGGGCGCAGTCGGCCTTCCCAGTTGATGAAGGTACCGTTCTTTTCCAGTGGCGGGGCAACGGGCAGCACCACGTCAGCAAGCTCAGTGACATCGGACGCGCGCACTTCCATCGACACGAGGAAGTCCACTGCGTCGAGCGCATTGCGTGCCGCTTTCGGATCGGGCAGGTCACGCAGGTCAACACCTCCCACGATCAGGGCGCTGACAGAGCCGGTGCGCACACCGTCCAGAATGTCCTGAATGTCCATGCCGGTTGTGGTCGGCATGCCTGCCGTATCCCAGCCCATGCTTTCGCGGGCACCGGCATCGGCAAGTGAGCGACCAAATGGCAGCAGGCCGGGAAGAAGTCCGGCTTCAACCGCTGCGCGGTCACCGCTTCGGCGTGGAACCCACTGGAGTCGAGCTCCAGTTGCCTGAGCGAGCTTGGCGGTTGCAGTCAGCAGCCCGGGGGTGCGCGCTGCGCGTTCTCCGACCAGGATGATCCCGCCGTCGGACAGAGATTCGACGAGGGCGGTGCCTTCGGCCGCTGCTCCGCTGGTGAGCGACGCGAGAACTTCGGTTTCAGTTCCGGGTGCGGCGTGCACCACCTGTGCGTTGAGCTTGAGTGATCCACTTGTCGTCATCGGCGCAATGGTCGTGACGTGAGTGGTTCCCTTCAGGACGCCTTTACGCAAGCGCAGGAAAATGGATCCGCATTCGTCTTCGGGCTCGAGTGCGACCAGCAGGACGCTCCCGGCCTTTTCCAGATCCGCATACGTCACACCCAGGCCTGTTCCTGCTACGTGTGCTGCGAGGAATTGGCGTTCTTCCTCGCTGGTTTCGCGAACGCGTGCATCGATGGAATCGGTCCCCACAACAGTGCGAGCAAACTTGGACCATGCCCAGGCATCCTCGAAGGTCAGACGGCCGCCAGGAAGCATGCCAACTGTTCCCTTGTCACGCGCCACCTTCAGTCCTTCAGCCACGCGGTGCAGCGCGTCGGCCCAGGAGGTCGGCACCATCTGACCGTTTTCTCGAACCAGCGGTGTGGTCAGGCGGGATTCACGATCCCATTCAAAGGCGAAGCGATCCTTATCGGTGATCCACTCTTCGTTCACGTCCGGATCGTTGCCGGCCATGCGGCGCACGACCTGGCCGCGACGCACGTCGATACGGATCGCTGATCCGGATGCGTCGTGTTCTGACACCGACGGTGTGGAAACCAGGTCGAAGGGGCGTGCACGGAAGCGGTAGGACGACGCGGTGAGCGCGCCGACCGGGCAGATCTGAATAACGTTGCCGGAGAAGTACGAGGCGAATGCGCGTCCCGACTGGTCGTATCCTGATGGTGGAAGCTCTCCCCCGTTGATGGATCCAATGACGCCAGCCTCGCCGTATGGGCCAGACAGCGGCACAGTTCCCGCGTCGTGGGCACCTTCGTCGTGGAACCCGATGACCTGGGTGTCGAAGGAGCCGATCTGTTCGCCCATGAAGTAATGGTCGTCTGTCGGTGAGGTACCGCCGCCGCGACCTTGCAGGTCGATGAACGCGTCGCCTGCAATCTCCTTACCGAAACGCACGCAGCGCTGGCACAGGATGCAGCGGTCACGGTCCAGCATGATGTGGCTGGTCAGCTTCAGAGGCTTGGGGAAGGTGCGCTTGGCGTCAGCGAATCGTGACTTTGCGCGTCCTTCTGTCATGGCCTGGTTCTGCAGGGGACATTCGCCGCCCTTGTCGCAGATAGGGCAGTCCAGCGGGTGGTTGATCAGCAGGAACTCCATAACGCCGCGCTGTGCTTTGTCGGCAATCTCGGAGGTGAACTGGGTCTTGACGACCATTCCCGGGCTGACTGTCTGTGCGCATGAGGGCTGCGGCTTGGGCATGAAGCGCAGCTCGCCGGTCTTGCGGTCAGGCATTCCGACTTCGACAAGGCACTGGCGGCATGCAGCTGCAGGTGCGAGCAGTGGGTGATCGCAGAATCGTGGAATACGAATTCCAGCCTGTTCCGCAGCGCGAATGACCAGCGTTCCCTTGGGAACGGACATCTGGATGTCATCGATCGTAATATCGACCATTTCTGGCGCGTCGCTCATCGGGCACCTCCTCTAGTGAAGTTAGCGGACGCTTCGTACGGGAACAGCTCCTGTGCGGGCGTCGTCAAACCGGCTTCGAATTCTTCTCGGAACTTGCTGATGCCGGACCTGATTGGTGTGGCTGCAGCGTCACCGAGTGCGCAGAAGCTGCGACCGGCGATGTTCCCGGCGATCTCTTCGAGCAGATCGACGTCTCCGGGAAGTCCTTTGCCCTGTTCCAGGCGCAGCATGATCTGCTTGAGCCAGTACGTTCCTTCACGGCACGGCGTGCATTTGCCGCACGATTCGTGCTGGTAGAACTCGGTCCAGCGGGTAATGACGCGCACGACCGATGTGGTCTCGTCGAACACCTGCAGTGCACGCGTTGCCAGCATCGATCCGGCCTGTCCCACGGATTCGTAATCGAGGGACACATCAAGTTCAGCTTCGGTAAACAGCGGGGTGGATGATCCGCCTGGTGTCCAGAACTTGAGGGTGTGGCCTTCGCGGATGCCTCCGGCCATGTCGATCAGTTCGCGCATCGTGATGCCGAATGGTGCTTCAAACTGGCCTGGGTTCTTGACGTGGCCTGAGACGGAGAAAATACCGTGGCCCTTGGATTTTTCCGTGCCCATCGAGGCGTACCAGTCGTCTCCGTTGCGGAAAATCCCTGGCACCTGCGAAATGGATTCGGCATTGTTAATAACAGTCGGGCGCGCGTACAGGCCTTCAGCTGCCGGGAACGGGGGCTTCAGGCGCGGATGTCCGCGACGACCTTCCAGGGAGTCCAGCAGTGCGGTTTCTTCACCGCAGATGTAGGCACCGGCACCTGCGTGAGCAATGATGCGCAGGTCTTCCAGCAGGCCAGCCTCTTCAGCTTCGCGAATCGCATTCAGGAGGCGGCGGTAGACGTGGACGACCTCGCCACGCAGGTAGACGAAAGCGTGGTGGCAGTTAATGGCGCGGCATGTGATCGCCATGCCTTCAACCAGAATGTGCGGGTTCGCCATGATCAGCGGGATGTCCTTGCAGGTTCCCGGTTCTGATTCGTCGGCGTTGACCACGAGGTACCGCGGCTTGCCGTCATCGGGAGGCAGGAAGGACCACTTGAGTCCGGTCGGGAAGCCTGCGCCGCCTCGGCCTCGCAGACCGGCAGCCTTGACCTTCTCGACGATGTCAGACGGTTCAAGGGCGCGGGCGGCTTTCAATCCTTCGTATCCGCCACGGCTCAGGTAAGACTGCAGCGTCCATGACCGCTCTGCATCCCACCCGCGCGTCAGGATCGGCGTGAGGGTTGATGGTGCGCTTAAGGAGCTCACTTGTCCTCCTCCTGTTCAGAACCGGTCCGCACCGGAGCATTCCAGTTGTTCTGCTCTGCGATGCGCAGGCCCAGCAGTGAGTTCTCGCCCGCCGAAGGGCCCTCATGCTCGTGACCATCAAGAAAACCGGCAAGTACGTGCTCGACCTCTTTGAACGTGTGGACCGTGTCGGCACCACGCGTCGGGTGGATCGGCTTATCGGCCTCGATGTCGTCGATCAGCTGAATCGCTGACTGCGGTGTCTGGTTATCGAAGAACTCCCAGTTGACCATCATGACGGGCGCGTAGTCACACGCGGCGTTGCATTCGAGGCGTTCCAGCGTAATCTTGCCGGATTCACTGGTCTCATCGGTGCCAACTCCCACATGCTGTGAGACGGCCTCCCAGATTGCGTCACCGCCCAGCACGGCGCACAGCGCGTTCGTGCACACGCCCACCAGGTAGTCTCCCGTGGGATGGCGCTTGTACTGGGTATAGAACGTCGCCACAGCGGATACTTCCGCACGTGTCAGGTCGAGGATGTCAGCGCACAGCGCGATGCCGTCAGCAGTGATGTATCCGTCAACGGATTGCACGAGGTGCAGCAGCGGAATCAGTGCTGAGCGTGAATGTCCGGTGGGATACCGGTCCACAACCAGCGCCGCTTCTTCACGCAGACGCTGTTCAACTTCTGGCGCGTAGCTCATCGGTCAACACCTCCCAAAACAGGGTCAATTGTTGCCAGGCAGACAACCACGTCAGCCAGCTGGCCCCCCTCGGTCATGATGGACAATGACTGCAGGTTGGCGAATGAAGGGTCACGGAAGTGCGCGCGGTAGGGGCGCGTGCCACCGCCGGAGACTACGTGGACCCCGAGCAGGCCCTTCGGATGTTCGATGGTCTGGTATACCTGACCGGCGGGAACAGAGAATCCCTCGGTCACCAGCTTGAAGTGGTGAATCAGCGACTCCATCGACTCGCCCATGATTTCGCGGATATGTTCGAGCGAGTTGCCCTGTCCGTCGGTTGCAACCGACAGCCGTGCCGGCCACGCGATCGAGGGGTCATCAACCATGGTCGGACCGCCCTCGCACTTCTCGAGGCGTCGGAGCACCTGCACGACGATGCGCAGTGACTGGTAGATCTCGTCGAAGCGAACGAGTGTGCGGTTGTAGGCGTCGGATGAATCGTAGGTGGGAACGTCGAATTCGAAATCTTCGTACCCGCAGTACGGTTGCATCTTTCGCAGATCAAACGGAATGCCGGCCGCTTTCAGGCCCGGTCCGGTCATACCGAGCGCCATAACTGCTGACAGCGGCATGTAGCCGGTACCAACGAAACGCTTTTTGAAGATCGGGTTCTGCAAGGTGAGGTCCTGCAGTTCGCCCACGTCTCTGCGGATGCGCGGCAGCTTTTCACGGATGAAGTCCACCGTTCCTGCCGGCAGGTCCTGTGCGACGCCACCAGGTCGGATGTACGCGTGGTTCATGCGCAGGCCGGTGATGCGTTCGAAAATTCGCAGGATTTCTTCACGTGCGCGGAAGCCGATGGTCATCATCGTGGTGGCACCCAGCTCGTTGCCGCCGGTTCCGATTGCCACGATGTGCGAGGCTGCACGGTTGAGCTCCATCATGAGTACGCGGATCAGCGTGGCGCGCTCTGGAATCTGGTCGGTGATGCCCAGCAGTTTTTCCACCGCCAGGCAGTAGCCGACTTCCTGGAAGAACGGTGCGACGTAGTCCATGCGGGTGCAGAATGTGACGCCCTGTGTCCACGTGCGGTATTCCATGTTCTTTTCGATGCCGGTGTGCAGGTAGCCGGTGTCAACGCGTGTTTCGCGCACGAGTTCGCCGTCCAGTTCAAGGACCAGGCGGAGCACGCCGTGCGTCGAGGGGTGCACTGGACCCATGTTGAGCACGATGCGTTCGTTCGTGATCTTTTCGATTTCGGCGAGGACGTCTTCCCAGTCACCGCCCTGCGCCATGACTTCGGGAATGTCGTCGACATCGATGTTGGCTGTTCCGGGGGTTGCCCGGAAATTGACACGTTGTGCGTTCATCAGTTGTACGACCTCCGTGTGTCAGCCGGTGGAACGGTGGCTCCCTTGTATTCCACGGGAATGCCGCCCAGTGGGTAATCTTTGCGCTGCGGGTGTCCTACCCAGTCATCCGGCATCGCAGTACGCGTCAAAGAGGGGTGGCCATCAAAAATAATGCCGACCAGGTCCCACGTCTCGCGTTCCTGCCAGTCGTTCGCCGGGTAGATGTCGACGATGCTGGGGATGTGCGGATCTGCGTCCGGGCACGTGACTTCCAGTCGCAGCATCCTGTTATGGGTGATCGACATGAACGGGTAAATGGCGTGGAGTTCACGGCCCCTGTCGGCCGGGTAGTGCACGCCGTTGGTGCCGATGCACAGTTCAAAGCGCAGGTCCTGGTCGTCACGCAGGTGACGTGCCACGCGCTGAATGTGCTCGCGCGCAATGAAGATCGTCAGTTGATCGTGTTCGACAACGACCTTTTCGATGACGTCGTTGACATTAAGGCCATCCTCGGTAATCAGTTCTTCGAGGATGTCCACGACCGAGTCAAACCACGATCCGTACGGCCGCTGGCTGGGGGCGGCGAACGTCGCGGCCTGCTGCAGCCCGCCGAAACCGGTGGTGTCTCCGGCGTCGTGAACGCCGAACATGCCGGTGCGTTGGGCCACCACGTCGGGGGCCTGGAAGGATCCCAGCGCCTGCATCTGCCCCTGCGGCTGCACCTCATCAGGGGTAGGCGTCACTGATTCAGTTTCGCTCACGACAGGAGTCCCTTCATCTGGTGGGTCGGTGTAGCAGCAAGTGCTGCCTGCTCGGCCTTGCGTGCGATTTCCTGACGGTGGACGCCAAGCGGCTCTTTGCCGATCTGCTCACGCAGGGTGAGGACGGCGTGGATCAGCGCTTCGGGGCGAGGTGGGCATCCGGGCAGGTAGACATCCACAGGCAGGAAGTGATCGCAGCCCTGGATGACGGCGTAGTTGTTGAACATGCCGCCGGACGAGGCGCAGGCGCCCATTGAAATGACCCACTTGGGGTCGGCCATCGAGTCGTAGACGCGACGGATGATCGGTGCCATCTTGTGGGAGACACGACCCGAGACGATCATGAGGTCGGAGTGACGCGGCGAGGCGCGGAACACTTCCAGTCCGAATCGTGACATGTCAAAGCGAGGGGTGCCGGCTGCCATCATTTCAATCGCGCAGCACGCCAAGCCCATGGTGACAGGCCACTGGCTGTGTTTACGGCCCAGCCCCAGCAGTTTTTCCATGCTGGTCAGAGCAATGCCTGCAGGTAACGCTTCTTCAATACCCATGAGTCCTCCTTCGCTCCTAGTAGTCCAGCCCGCCGCGGCGCCACTCGTAAATGTAGGGCACCGTGATCAGGGCGATAAAGGTCAACATGACAACAAGCCCGAACAAGCCCAGCTGGTTAAAGCTGACGGCCCACGGGTACATAAAGACGACCTCGATGTCGAAGATGATGAAGGTCATCGCGACGAGGTAGTAGCGCACCGGGAAACGGCCTTCCTCAATGTGCTGAGGGCCTGGATCAATGCCACATTCGTAGTTGTCAGCTTTGGTGCTGTTCTTGCGTGTGGGTCCCAGGATCGCTGATGCACCCAGGCCGCCCAGCGCCAGCACGATGGCTGCTGCGGCCATAATCAGCAATGGCACGTAGGGATTGGTCATTGTTCCTCCCGGTTATTGACGAGGGCGGTCAGCCCGATGGCACAACTGCAACACGGAGATTGCTGAGTCGATCTCATACCTTGGGCACCACCTTCGTGAGGGTAGTAATCAGACGGTCGTCCCATTGACCGCCGCTACGTTCAAAACCATCTGATAACAGTTTATGGACAAGTGTCATCAAGCGTGGGATTCCAAGCCCCGTATGTGTACACAAGTGCATCACTTTCGGGTTCTCGATCAGCCGCACGAAGATTCGTCCCATGGAATAGTACCCGCCATATTCCTGTTTCATCGCATGAGGGTACTCTTCCATCGCCTTATCCATGCCGGCAAGCGTCGTGCGGGCAAGACCCTGAGCCATCGCCATTGCAGCAAGACGACCCGCTTTCAGGGCCGGCGCGATTCCCTCGCCATTGAAGGGGGAGACCATTCCGCCGGCATCACCCACCAGCACCAGCGAGTTCGCGTAGTGGGGTGTGCGGTTAAAGCTCATCGGCAACGCTGCGCTGCGCAGGGGGCCTACCTGATTGTCAGGCGTGAAACCCCACTCGTCGGGAAGGGAATCGACCCATTGCTGCAGCACTGTGCGGTACGGCAGTTTGGTTGCCTTCGCATCTGAAGAGACTGATCCCAGGCCGACGTTGACGGTGCCGTCACCCATCGGGAAGATCCAGCCGTAGCCGGGCAGCGGCTCGGATTTGCCGGGCTGTCCTGCATACAGCTCGAGGTGGGATTCCATCCACTCTTCATTTGAGCGAGGTGAGCGGAAGTACGTGCGTGCCGCCACTCCGAGGGGACGGCGCGGATTCTTTTCACGTCCCATTGCGGTGGCCAGTCGCGCCGACACGCCGCCTGCATCCACCACAAGTTTGGCGTGGAACTCGACATCTTCAGCGTCTTTACCCTGCCCGATGCGCGCGCGCACGCCAGTGATGCGCCCAGTTGAGTCAGTCAACGGTCCTGTCACCGTACAGTTTTCGACCAGGCGCGCACCACGATTGCATGCGTGCTGAATGAGGTCTTGGTCGAGTTCCGTGCGGCGACGTGTCATGCCGTATCCGGGCAGTGATTTTTGGTCAGGCCATTCCAGTTGCAGGCGATGCCCGCCACCAATGACCGTCAATCCGCGGTTACGCGTCCACGTGCTTGTATCGACGCCCATCACAATGAGTTCGTACACGGCTGCAGGGGTCAGCCCGTCGCCGCATATCTTGTCCCGCGGGAATGATGCTTTTTCAAGTACGAGGGCATCAATGCCGGCACTTGCCAGGTGGTAGGCAGTTGATGCACCTGCCGGCCCGCCACCGACGATTACGACGTCAGCATCATCATGCTTCGCCACACCGTCAGACACAGTGTCTCCTCTACTTGTTGTCAAGCCTCATTCGACTAGCACCCTACTCCGATTGCCCCAAAGGGCGCATTTCGTCATTTTGGCGCGAAAAAAGACTGGTTCTTTGATGTATTTGAGAAAGGGGGCCTTTACCTATTTCAGGTATCGTGAAGCGCGTCTCATTGGGCACGTCGGGCACGATGCAGCGCAACGATGCCGCCTGTCAGATTCCTGTACTCCACGCTCTCCCATCCGCTCCGCTCGATCATCTGCCCCACAGTGATCTGGTCGGGCCAGCTCTGGATCGTCTCAACCAGGTAGTCGTACGCCACGTCGTCAGATGAAATCAGGCGTGCCAGCGTCGGCATGACCACCATCTGGTGGATGCGGTACAGGCGCGAGAAAATCGGGTCAGTCGGGTGGGAGAATTCACAGATCACCAGTCGCCCGCCCGGTTTCGTCACGCGTGCCATTTCACGCAAGGCGCGTTCCGGGTCGCTGATATTGCGCAGCCCGTACGACATGGTCACGGCGTCGAATGTCGCGTCTTCGAATTGGAGGTTGGTGGCATCGCCCTGAACAAATGAGATCTCCGGGTGGCGCGCACGGCCTACCGCAATCATTCCTTCTGACAGGTCGCACGCCGTCACGCGTGCGCCACCGGCAGCGATCGCCGCAGCTGATGCACCGGTTCCGGCAGCAAGGTCGAGGATTTCCTCCCCAGGCTCGCCATCGACTGCAGTGCGCAATGCGCGCAGCCACACATGATCCATCCCACCGCTGGCAAGTGCATTCATCATGTCGTATCGACGTGCCACGGAATTAAACATTGCCGCAACTTCGCCGGGATCCTTATCCAGTTGCGCGCGCATGCCCGTCGGTGAGCTGTCGTCATTGAGGTCAGCGTCCTGGTCATAGACGTCGTAGTTCAGACCTGCCGTTTCATTCATGTCTCTATCTTTTCATGGTCTGGATACGATGGCCTCATGTCTGGCACTTTCGGTTCCGTATCTCTCAATGGCAAACTCCACGTCTCTATTGCATCACTACCGCCTTCACACCTCTGTGCGACGCGTCCGCTGGCCTCACTGCTGCCCAGCCCTGCAGACGCGTTGACGTGGTTGGGAGATCGCTGTTCGATCGTTGCCGATGGGCGCACTGCCACGATCACTGTGACAGGTACGCAGGCCATCAGACAGGCGTCGTCAGAGTGGACGAACGTGTGCCAGGACGCCCTCGTCGATACTGATTCGACAATTGACGAGGGGAGCTCACGCCTTTGTGGACCGGTTGCATTGGCCTCGTTCGGTTTTGCATGGAATACGCGCGGTGTCCTGATCATTCCGCACACCGCAATCGTCGAGCGCGATGGCGCGCGCTTCGTGATCACGACGGCGCTCGACCAGGATCCTGCTGATCCGATTCAGGCAGCCTCCGCTCTTGCCGAGGCAGCGCTCAGTACGCAGCTGACTACGCCGAAAGGACTGATGACACAGGCCGGGCGTATGACGCAGAACCAGTGGCTCAGCGCGGTGCGCCGCGTGATCCGGCGCCTGAACTCGGGAGCAGCATCGAAAGTGGTGATGAGTCGCGACATGGTCGTGGACAGTCCGACCGCTATGGATGAGCGTTACCTGGTCACCCAGTTGCACGAGCAGTTTCCTTCGACCTGGACATATGCCGTTGCCGGTTTAGTGGGCGCCACACCGGAGATATTGGCGTCTAAAGAAGCTGATCATGTGTACTCGCGCGTCCTGGCTGGCACTGCAGCTCCCGGAAATGCTGACGAGTTGATGTCGTCAGATAAGAATCGTCGTGAACACGCTCTGGCCGTTGAATCTGTCACCCGCCGCTTCGAACCGATGGCCACGTCCGTCGAGTGCCCGCCCGAGCCTAGCGTGATCGAACTTCCAAACGTCATTCACCTGGCAACCGAAGTCAACGCTGTTGTGCCGGATCACTCCCTCCTCGACGTGGTGGCTGCTTTACATCCCACGGCAGCGGTGTGCGGCACACCGACAACACTGGCGTACGATCTGCTGGAATCCTTCGAGCAGACTCGTCGCGGCCGCTATTCAGGCCCGGTGGGCTGGGTCGATGCGAATGGCGACGGTGAGTTCGGCATTGCGTTGCGATGCGGACAGTTCACGCGTGAGCGCACACAGATCCGTGTCTTCGCTGGTGGGGGCATCATGCCTGACTCCGTGCCGGAGATGGAACTGGCCGAAACGCGCGCGAAGATGTCCCCTGTTCTGGACGCGCTGGGCGTGTAGATTGCGCGATTGGGTACTGGTGGTATCCGCCTAACGGAAGTATCGGCGGCCGTGCGGCGCGGCGTGGTGTGGTTGCCTCGGTGACGACGCTGCGGCGGCGCGGCGTCGTCACGTCGGTGCGGGCGTGCGTGCACCGACCCCTCAAACTGGCGGGCGCACGTGCACATACCCCTAAAAAGTCTCGCCACAATGCACATACCCCTAGAAAAGGCGGTTCGCCATTTCATCGCTTTCCCATATGCGCAGGTCACGGGGTGTTGCGCGGAGAGCGCCAGCGGACGGTCGCGGTTCTTCTAGGGGTATGTGCACAAAATGCCGAAGATTTAGGGGTATGTGCACAAAAAGATCGAAAATCTAGGGGAATGTGCACGATTCAGCCTTAAATCTAGGGGGTCGTGCGCCGACAGTCGGGCGATGCGTGAAAAGAGCCTCTACCTAGATGACGATGCTGGCGGACATGCGGGAACTACATGCGGCTGGGAGGTTCGGGTCAGGATCTCATCGAGAGCGCTGCGCACGCTGTCAGGAACCACAAGGTATTCGGGTTTGTGCGGCCACTGTATCGTCGGGGTTGGCTCACCCAAAGAAGCGAGGCCACCCAAAGCGCGTTCACCTTCCTCACGAATCATCTCGATCGCGCGTTCCTTGGCCGGATAGCCGATCTGCGCCTTGAACAGCAGGTCGAATGCGTCATCAAACCACGGATCGTCCGCCACTGTCAGTGCTTCCGCAGACATCTCAACCGTAACCTGCTGATCTGCCGGAACGTCAGCAATCGTGACTTCATAGGACAAGGTCTTGTTGCAGTAGGTCAGCGCCACGCGTTCAGAGGCAACCTTGGCGTTGTTGACGGTGATCGTCACGTCACCCTCGTCAATGGGCGCAACGCCGCGGAAGACGAGGGTCCACGTGCGCGTGGCCGGAAGAACGTCGACATGGTCGGCAGGCGGGTAAATGGTGAAGGTGCGCGTGTCGGAATCATCGGCAGGTGACCAGTTCAGTGAAAGAGTGGTTGCGGCCCATGCGACATTTTCCTGTGCGGCTCCGTCATCTTCCCACAGGACGAATTCACCATTATCACCGGGCATGACGATGACGCGCAGATGCTCGGGGTTGTCAACATTGTTGAGCTGGTCGAGCGCATTATCCTGCAGCGGGATGATTGCGCCTGTGGGAGCGAAAACCGGGTAAGAATCCAGATCGCGCCATACGCGCAGGCGACGGCCGGCTTCACCGCGAGATTCGACGCGTCGACCTGTAAAGAAATCGAACCACGTGCCGCGCGGGAACCAGACGTCGGCCTGGGCTTTCATCGTGTCGTGCTCGCGTGGATCAGTGATGGCAGCGACCAGCAGCTGCGAACCGAAGCGGAATTCGTGCGGGTGATCGCAGGCATCGGCAGTCTCGGGTGCCTGCCAGTACATCGGCTCAACGAGCGGCCGCCCCTCGTAAGCGGTGTGCCTGTTCATCGTGTACAGGTAGGGAATCAGTTGGTGGCGCAGACGAAGTGCCTGGTTCATCACGCTGCGCGTCTCGTCGTGGAAGTTCCACGGCTCCTTTGAGTTGAAAGCTGATTCAGTGGAGTGCAGGCGGTTGATCGGGCTGAAGGTACCCAACTGGTACCAGCGTGCCTCCAGTTCTTCGTCGCGCACACCGAACATATGTCCGCCGATGTCGTGGCTCCACCAGGAGTATCCGATGTTGGAGGCCGTGGATGTGAAGAAGGGTTGGAACTTGAGCGACTCCCACGACATGACCGTGTCGCCGGAGAATCCAACCGGGTAGCGGTGCGAGCCTGGCCCTGCGTAGCGCGAGAAGGTCAGCGGGCGCTCCCCTGCCTGCGCGGAATCGAGGAAATGCAGGTGGTTGATCATCCATAGCGGGTCCAGGCCGGGCTGACGAGTTGTTCCGCCTTGCTGCCAGTCAAGCCACCAGAAGTCGACCCCTTCCTTTTCCATGGGGTGAATGACTTCTTCGAAGTAGATCTGCATGAAGCGCGGATCTGTCAGGTCAAATTCGGCCGGGTCCTCACTGGCCGGATCGATTCCCATGCGTGTGGCGACCCGCTGGTATGCCTCTTCAAAGGCACGGATCCCGTCGGCCGGATGCAGATTCAGCGTCGTGCGCAGCCCTCGTTGATGGAGCCAATCGAGGAACTGTTCAGGTTGCGGGAACAGGTCACGATTCCATGTGAATCCAGTCCATCCGGTGCCGTACTTCGGGTCAATGTCGTGGACAAGGTGCCAGTCCATGTCGATTACGGCAACGGACAGCGGCACGCGCTCGTCCTCAAAGCGTGTGATGAGCTCGCGGTATTCCTCGTCCGAATAGGCGTGGTAGCGGCTCCACCAGTTGCCCAGTGTGAAGCGCGGCAGCAGCGGGGTCGGGCCTGTCAGCTGATAGAAGTCGCGCACCGCGTCCGCAAAATCATGCCCGTAGGCAAACAGATAGAAGTCGTGGGACGAGGGTGTCGCTCCGGACGGCTCATCCGGATTACGGGGCTGGACCCACGTACCGAATGCGTTGTCATGCCCGTCAACTTCGCTGACTTCGCGGATCAGGTTGGACTGGGAATCATCGATCACAGCCCACCCGTCGAATGCTGCGAGGCCTTCGTCCAGTTCAACAGGACCGTCGATCTGGTCGAGTGTACGGGCGGTGCCGCCCAGGTTGGCCCGAGCCGGTTCCGAGAAACGCCAGGTGGATCCCACGCCCTTGATAAACGCAGACAACCCGAAACGGGAAAACGGTTTTTCGTCGTAGGTGATACGCACAGCGTCCGTATCGATCAGGACGCGCCCGTCGCGCCGAGTGACGCGGAATTTTGGAGTATCCCCAAAACTGCGGTTCAGAACGATCTGAGTGGCGTCGTCAACGAATTCGTCGGTGTCGGACCATTCGAATCGGATCAGCCGGTCGGTGATGATGCCGATGCGCCAGTGGGGCCCGCTCACTGTTCGCTGCGGATCCATCGAGGAGCGTGCCCCTATTTTGTCCATACTGAACAGTGAGTCGGCCACCATGGCGCTGTATCCTTCCAAGTTCAGGAGATATTGACCCGTTTAACAAGATGTTGACACGAGCATAGATCCTGGCATTTCTATTTCTGGATCTGCGATTGGAGTGTCACATCTGCACTGGCCAGTTTGCCGTCACGCACATATTCGATGCTGACGTGGTCGCCTCCAGTGTAACGGCGAATGTAGCCGGTCAGAGACTTTCCGGATTCAACCGCATTACCGTCGACGGCGGTAATGACGTCACCAGCTTTCAGCCCTGCCTCGGCCGCGGCTGAGCCATTGTTGACCTCGCTGATGGCGGCACCCATGCGCGTGGTGCCATCGACTGTGGCTGTGCCGGTTGTAATGAGCACGCCCAACACAGCGTGGTCGACTTGTCCGTTCGCGATGATCTGTTCAGCGACAGACTTCACGAGGTCCGATGGAATTGCGAAACCAAGTCCGATCGAGCCTGCAGATGAGGAATCTGAGCCCATAGATGCGATCGATGAGTTAATACCGATGACTTTGCCCTGGGCGTCAAAGAGCGGTCCGCCGGAGTTTCCCGGGTTGATCGAGGCGTCCACCTGAATCGCATTGGTGATGACCGATGGGCTGGTTTCCTTGTTCTGATTTTGAGGAAGCTGTCCGAAGGGGTCACGTGGGTCGATCTGCTGCTGGTTGTCCTGTTGTTCGGTTGCCACCTCGACTGGGCGGTTGAGTGCTGAAACGACGCCGGTGGTGACGGTTGACGACAGACCCAGTGGCGATCCGATCGCCATCACGTCCTGTCCCACCTGGACATCCGCAGATGACCCGAATGCCGCGACAGACAGGTCTGCGGGAGGATCCACAATCTGCAGCACGGCCAGGTCGGTACTCGAATCGACGCCGACAATTTCGGCGGCATAGATTCGCCCGTCAGACAAGGTGACGCTGATTCGACCATTTGAGGCATTTTCAGCCGCTGATACAACGTGGTAGTTCGTCACGATGTGACCGGCTGAGTCGTACACGACGCCCGATCCGATGTCGGCGGTTTGCCCGCCTTGGACGTTGATGGACACCGTTGCGGGAGAGACCGCTGCGGCAACTTCTGCCCACGTCGCATCGCTGCTGATGACAGGTGCAGGCTGTTGCGAGGCGTGCGAGCTCTGCGAACTGGTAGCAGTTGCCGTCGAATTATCTGAACCGACAAATTCATTAATCCCCCACGCGCCGCCAAGCGAGAGGGCAACGGCCACAAGCATCGCAGCAGCAACTGCGCCCCAGCCCGGCCCATTTTTCCGCGTCTTTCGTGCACGTTTCGTGGAGGATGCCGGCGCGGCAGTGGCGACTCGACCATAGGAAGCGGATCCAGACTCTGGGTTCGGTGATGCATAGGGATTGCGGGAATCGTGCGAGTACTGGTCACCTCGTGACGCACCTGCATACTGGCCGGATTGCGTGTACTGGCCGTTCGCCCCCTGAGCATACTGGCCGCCCTGCAGGTATTGCGTGCGCTCAGATGACTCACCTTGGTCATACGACTGCCTGTGCCCGTACGACTGGCTCTGGCCACTCGCCGCACTTTCTCCATACGACTGGGAGCTCGGGGCTACGAAGCCATCGCTGCCGCCTGCGTAGGCCGAAGAACCGCGCCCTGCATAGCTGGGCCCGTCCGGGCGGATATATTCCGTCGAGTTCGAGGGCGACCCGTAGGCATATCGGGATCCCTGCTGAACCTGCCGGCTCTGCCCGGTTTGCCCACTCGACTGGCCCTGATATCCCTGATCGCCCTGATTTCTCTGATCGCTCTGATAACCTCGCTCCTTGAGATCACTCTGTTCACCCAGATCGCCCCGTTCGGCGCTATCGCTTTTCGAACGCGGCAGGTCACTCGGCGGCATATATGCCGACGAGTGGTCAGAGGTTTCCTGTGGCGCGTAAGCGTCGCGCCCATCTGGTGTCTCGTTCTGATCATTGAATTCAGATCGAGGAAATTGCTCGTTTGTCATACGTCCTTCTTTTTCTGGTCTGTGTGATGCCCAGTATGACAAGGGATCTTCCAGATGACCTGAAGGTTATCTGGAAGTTTTCTGAGAACGTGAAGGTGTGAGAATTCTCCGCATACCGTCAGCATCCCTCGTCAATTCGACATGAATCACAGACGGTTCATCGATGGGGAGCGCCAGGGATTCTGCCACATCATCCAGGCTCGCGGCCGTGCGGTATGACCACCCGTAGGCTCGGCATAGTGATTCGATATCAACGCTCTGCGCGCAGCCAAACCATCGCTCGTACATCGATTGAGGTGCCTGTCCATGTTCAAGCGAGGCGAAAATGGATCCGCCCTGATCGTCCAGAACAATGATCGACAGCGCTCCACCACCGCGAAGCGCCAGTGCCGACGCATCATGGAAAAAAGTCAGATCCCCCATCACCGCGCGCACGCGCGCACCGTTGGCACTGCACCCCCACGCCGTGGCAATCGTGCCGTCAATCCCGGCCAGACCGCGGTTCGACACGACGCTCGCCTGGGCAGGCGTACGGATCGCCAGGTCGAAAGCACGCACAGTGTTCGATGCTCCCAGAACCAGTACGTCGGTTCCAGTGTCGCGCCAGATCAGGTCCGCCACAGTGAGCATAGAGAACTGCTCGGGATCGAGCGCATCATCGGCATACCCTGAACGCTCACGCAGAGAGTCACGCCACTCGCCCCCCTCGCCCAGAGGCACATCACACAGCGAGGGCACAACACTGCTCGCCCTGCCTGCAACATCTGGCCATTCCGTATGCTCGCTGACCACTACGATGCGAATATCATCGCGCGCAAGAAGCCTGGAAACAGGGCGCGACAACGTCGGTCGTCCCGTCACGATGACCTGCTCGATCTGGCTGAGCACGTCACTGTCACTGAGAATGCTTTGCTGATGCGGAATCCACGCGGAGCTTCCTGTCAGCCCGCTGGTTGGCTCAGCGAGCAGCGGGATCCCGGCGCGCTCAGCCCATGCGGCGCTGTCGCGATGCGCACCGTCGCCGGCAATCATCACAGTGCGCAGATTCGGATCCACCACCTGCCGCCACGCGACCGGCTCACGCTCACATAAGAAGAAGCGGGTCGCAGAAACGGCGGGGTCACCCTCGTTCATCAGGATTTTCTCAAGGTCACCGGCACTGGCAGGTGCAAGAGGATCACGAAGTGCGACATTGAGGTGGACCGGGCCGCGATCGGTGGCTGACCATCCGCGAGCGGCAGCGACGAGGCGTCCAACGCGGGCCGTCAAAGCCCGGTCAGCAGTGGTATCAGCGGGAATGTCACACGTCATCGACACGTGTGAGGCGAAGATCCCCGCCTGCGTCGTCGTTTGCGAAGCTCCCACGGATCGCATTTCGAAGGGACGGTCAGCGCTGACCACGATCAACGGCAGATGGGAATGGTGAGCTTCGGCGATGCCGGCGTGCATCTCGGCAACGGCTCCACCTGACGTCATGATCAGCGCAACGGGCCGAGGCTCATGTGCCGCAGGAGTGAAGTCAGGTGTGGCCAACTCGTCGGCGCGAGACAGGCCGCCTGCAAAGAAGGCGGCATCACGCTCATCGAGCACAATCCACGTTCGGATATCGAGGTGGCGCTCACACGCGTCAAGCGCATAGGCGAACGGGGCTGATCGCGACCCGGGACTGTAGACGAAGTCACGCACACCGTGAGCTGCGAGCGCACGAACGATTCCAAGAGCAAGGCGAAGTGACTGAGTCATTGGCGTTCCTCATTCAGCACGGCGCACATGGCGTCTAATCGGTCGATCCACCTGTCCCGGCATCCGGCCGGCAGGGGGCATGCGTCAATCAATTCCTCATCCACTCTCATGTCATGCACCTGAATTCGGCCTGACTCCACTTTGAGCGGTTCACGCACGGTGTCAGCAGCGAACAGTTGCGCAGTTGCCAGTCCGCACGCCGTTTCGACAGGCAGGCAAGCCGCCAGTTGGAGGCCGCGCGCCAGCCCAATGGATGATTCGAGGGCGGAAGAGACCACTACTTTGATGCCAGCTCGTTCAGCAATCTCACGTGCTGCGCGCGCCCCTCCCAGCGGGGCAAGCTTGATGATCGCCACGTCGGCAGCGTGAGCACGAATAACGGCATAGGGATCTTCGGCACGTCGGATCGACTCGTCAGCGGCTATTGGCACGTCAACGCGGGCCCGCACGCGCGCCAGCTCTTCGACTGTGCGGCACGGTTGTTCCGCGTATTCCAGGCCACCGGCGCTGGCCGCTGCTTCGTGCAGCGCAGTAATCGCCGCGATAGCAGTGGGCACGTCCCACGCCATGTTGGCATCGATGCGCACATGCGGATCATCGCTGATGCGGGCAAGCTCGCGGGCAACAGCGGCAACGCGTTCACAGTCCTGGTCCACAGTCATCCCCGGGTCTGCCACCTTCACTTTGGCGGTCGTACATCCTCCGCTGGCTTGCACACGCTCGGCTGCCTCAGCTGGCGTTCCGACAGGGATCGTGACATTGACGGGGACGCTGGTGCGCCGGGCCGTGGGCGGCGTCTGCGTTGCAGCTTCGAGGGCGGCCATCAGCCACCGTGAGGATTCAGGCGGGCCATAATCCCAAAACGGCGCCGCTTCTGACCAGCCTTCAGGGCCGTGCAGCAGGAGGCCTTCTCGCTCCGTGACTCCACGAAAGCGCGTGATGAGCGGCGTGTGGTAGATCAGGACGGTGTCGATAGCGTCCAGCGTGCGGCGCGTGGCCGGTGCCAGCTCAGCGATGCGGACCTGTTCGATCGCGCATGAAGCGCCCGATCTTTCGCGAAGCGGATCGCCTGAGATTTGAGAGTGGTCATTATGTAACATCGCAGCCCTCCACGTAGGGTGGGATCATGATTCTGATTGCCTTGCTCTTCGGATTGGTGGTGCTGGCAGCGGCACTGTGGCTGCGTACCGATTCTCCGCGTTCACGATGGTGGCAGAACGCGAACGGACTGGTGGATGAGAAAATGGCGTTCGCCACGATCCCGGGCCTGGCTGGCGTGCTGCTCGGCATCAGTATCCTCGCATTGGGGTCGATGATTCCCAACCCCGCTGGCCGCTGGATTACAGGCGCGGCAGGTGCTCTGCTCCTCATAGCCGGTATTGTCGTCTCCATGATGGCCTTTGGACGAAAGCCGTTGCCGTCGTGGCTCACGCCTTCGTGGTATCACTCCGACCCAAAGCGGCGACCATAACAGCTTTAATCGTGTGCATGCGGTTCTCGGCCTGATCGAAGACGATAGAGCGCGGCCCCTCAAACACCTCGTCGGAAACTTCGATTCCATCCAGGCCAAACTCGTCAAAGATCTGCTGTCCGACGGTGGTCTTCAGATCGTGGAATGACGGCAGGCAGTGCATGAATTTCGCATCGGGACCGGCTTGTGCCATGAGCGCTTCGTCAACGCGGTAGCTGCGCAGCAGGTCGATGCGGTGCGCCCACACATCCTTAGGCTCCCCCATCGACACCCAGATGTCCGTGTGGACAAAGTCGACGCCAGCGACTGCGTCGACATCCTCGGTAATGGTCAGACGCGCACCCGACTCGTCGGACCGTGCCTGAGCCGCCTCGATGACGTCCTGCGGTGGCCATAGTTCCTTCGGTGCAATGATGCGGGTGTCCATGCCGAGGATCGCGCCGTTCACCAACAGGGACCGCCCCATGTTGAAACGCGCGTCCCCGACGTAGGCGTAGGCAATGTCATGGTCGTCCACGCCCTCGCTGTGTTCTCTCATCGTGAGTGTGTCAGCCAGCATCTGCGTGGGGTGCCATTGGTCGGTCAGGCCGTTGAATACCGGAACGCCTGAGTACTGTGCCAGCGTGTCCACAACTGATTGGTCGTCACCGCGGTACTCGATCGCGTCGAACATACGTCCCAGCACGCGAGCGGTGTCCTCGATGGATTCTTTGTGTCCCATCTGTGAGCCTTGCGGATCGAGGTAAACGGTGTGGGCTCCCTGGTCTGCTGCCCCGACCTCGAATGCACAGCGCGTGCGTGTCGATGTTTTCGCAAAGACGAGGGCGACGTTGCGTCCACTCATGAGTTGTTGTTCAGTGCCATTCTTCTTGGCTGCTTTCAGCGCTGCTGACAGGCATAGCAGGTTGTCCCATTCTTCGCGCGTGAAGTCAAGTTCACGAAGCAGGGATTGTCCGGGGCGCAGCATGGATGACAGATCTGTACTCATGGCTTCCAGATTAGCCGCTAGTGTGGAGGTCATGAGTGCTCTTCCATTTGTGTCCGACACCTTCGATCCTGATCGCTGGCGTGTTGTCGAGGGGTTCGAGGACCTGACCGACATGACGTATCATCGCGGAATTTCGCGCGGATCTTGCGACGGCGCACCTGCCGGACAGGATCTGCCCTGGGTTCGTATTGCCTTTGATCGCCCTGACATTCGCAATGCTTTTCGACCGCTGACTGTCGATGAGTTGTACCGTTGCCTAGATCATGCGCGGATGAGCAGTGATGTTGCCGCGATTATCCTGACTGGCAACGGGCCGTCTGCCCGTGACGGTGGCTACGCGTTTTGTTCGGGTGGTGATCAGCGTGTTCGAGGCAACGACGGGTACCGCTACGAGGTTGATGGTGCTGACGCGGACGCGGATGTGTCGAGCCGGCGTGAGCAGATCGATCCGGCTCGGGCGGGGCGTCTGCATATTTTGGAAGTTCAGCGCCTGATCCGCACCTGTCCGAAAGTCGTGATCGCTGCGATTACCGGGTGGGCTGCCGGTGGTGGTCACTCACTGGGAGTCGTGTGTGATCTGGCGGTTGCCTCCCGCGAACATGCTCAGTTCATGCAGACGGATGCCAACGTGGGGTCCTTTGATGCCGGGTACGGTTCGGCGCTGCTGGCCCGTCAGGTCGGTGATCGGCGCGCACGCGAGATTTTCTTCCTGGCGCGCCGCTATGACGCGGCTGAGGCGCAGGCGTGGGGAGCCATCAATCGTGCGGTGCCGCATGAGGATGTGGAAAATGTGGCGCTGGAGTGGGCGCGCACGGTTGCCGGCAAGTCTCCGCAGGCGATCCGCATGTTGAAGTTTGCGTTCAATCTGGCTGACGATGGGCTTGCAGGGCAACAGGTGTTCGCCGGGGAGGCAACCCGGATGGCGTATATGACGGCGGAGGCTCAGGAGGGGCGTGACGCGTTCCTCGAGCACCGCTCCCCTGACTGGTCAGCTTACCCGTACTACTACTAAAGCCGGCCGGCTGACGGCTGGCCGCTCATGCCGCTGAGACGCGGCCCGTTGGCGGGTGTCCTCACTGCGCCGGCCGACAACTGTCGGTGGCCTCGCGCGTTACAGTGGCCACTGCTGACCTGTCCACGCAGCGTCGAAGAACATCCACTCATAGCGCGACGCAACTTCACATGCTTCGGCCATTCGCTCACGACCTGCTTCGTCACTGGCCTGCGCATACTGGTCCGCGTAGTCCTTTGCGCGCCGTGTTGCTTCCTCGAATTCTGGCCCGGTGTAGGTTCTGATCCAGTCCCCGTAGGGGTGTGCGTCCAGCTCATCCTCGGAGTGGACACCCTCGCGGAGCCGATGCCCGACGAAATCGTAGAGCCAAAAGCATGGCAGCACTGCTGCAATGCCAACCCCCTGCGTCTCGGCATGCGTGCTGGCCAGCAGGAATGACATGTAGGCGCGACATGTGGGGTTCATGATTGCCCCCTCGAGGACGTCCACATGTGAGGCGTGCAGCGAACGCTCATCCACCATTGTCTGATGCGCACACCCCGACCAGAACGTCACTTCGTCAGCCTCACTGGCGCCGGCTGCCAGTGCGGACAAGGCGCGCGAATAGTCAATCAGGTACAACGCATCTTGGCGTAGGTACTCGTGGAATGTCTCCAGCTCAAGCGACCCGTCGGCAAGTGCGCAGACAAAGGGATGCTCACTGATCGCGTTGCGCACCGGTTCGATGCGCTGCCATACCTGGTCGGTAAAACTCATGATTCCTCATTCCACAGGTCGACAAAGTGATGAACGGGACCGTGCCCCCTGCCCACATCGAGCGAGTCGGCAGCCAGGAGCGCGCGCGTCAAGTAATCCTTCGCCTGAGCAATCGCATCAACCCAGGTGTCTGTGCGGGGACGTCTGGCCGCTATGGCACTGGACAGCGTGCATCCGGTGCCGTGAGTGTTCTGCGTGTCGACACGCGTCCCCTTCAGGAATGTGACCCCGTCACCATCAATCAGCACGTCTGTGGACGTGTCGGTCAGGTGTCCGCCTTTGATGAGGACGCGGGTCATGCCGCGCGCGAGAAGTTCCTTGCCCTGGTCGGTTGCTTCGTCCAGCGTTGTCGCCACATCGCAATCCAGCAGCACGGCTGCTTCCTGCAGATTCGGGGTAATAAGGTCAGCTTTCATGCACAGGTCGCGCACAGCGTCGATGGCGTCCTCGTCAACCAGTCGGTCACCCGAGGTCGCCACCATGACGGGGTCAAAAATCGTGTTCGCCAGGCGCGGCAGATACTCACCGATTGCGGCCGCAAGTTCCGTGCTTGCCACCATTCCCACTTTCGTGGCGTCCGGAGTGATGTCGTCCAGCAGCGTGTCCATCTGCTGGCGCACGAAGTCCACCGGGACGGGGAACACGCCTCGCACTCCTTGCGTCGATTGGGCGGTCAGCGCCGTAATGACACTCATTCCGTAAGCTCCTGAGGCGCTGAACGATTTGAGATCTGCCTGAATGCCTGCCCCACCGCTGGGGTCCGATCCGGCGATTGTTAGGGCTTTGACTGTTTTCATAAGATGTTCTCCTTCATCGCATGGATGATGCATGCGCTGTCATTCGGGGCTTGGATCATGAGCTGGCGGACGCACTGGATACATAGCCGGCACGTGCTGAGTCCCTTCCTCGGGGTCTGAATTGGGTGGTTAGTGACCCGCGCTGCGCAGGCCTTCTGCCCATTGATCTGCCAGTTCGCGTGCAGCTTCGCGCGCGTCGGGTGCTAGGCAAATTGCGGACACGACGGCCGCTCCGTCCAATCCTTCACGTGCCAGCGGTGCCATATCCGGTGCTTTGATGCCGCCGATTGCCACCGACGGCAGGTGTGTGCTGCGTGCGATCTGTCCTGTTCCATCGATGCCATGTTCCTCAGGAGCATCGGTTTTCGTGGATGTATCACGCACGACACCAATGCCGATGTAGTCGACGCGCCCCGGGTTCTCTTCGGCTTCCTTCAGTTCCTCAGGGGTGGAGGCCGACAGGCCGATGATGGCCTCGGGACCGATCAGCTTGCGGACAAGGGCAACCGGCAAGTCGGTTTGTCCAACGTGGACGCCTGCAACGGTCGCGCCCGCCTGGCGTGCCGCCAGGAACACATCCACACGATCATTGATCAGGAGTGTGACCGAGTCAGCGACAGCGTCGGCCACTTCCATCACTTCGTTGAAGAAATCCAGTGACTCAGCGTCTTTACACCGAAGCTGCACGCATGTCACTCCTCCGGCGACAGCTTCTGCCACCGTTTGCGCAACCGTGCGTCCCGCAGCGTGGCACATGTCTGCGTCCGTGACAAGATAGATGCTCAGGTCGAGGGATGAGACAGCCTTGTTCATCACTGGCCTGGCCTCACTGCGCGATGATGGTGACGCGTTCAAAGTCCTCATCGCGGAAGTTGTCCAGCGCGTCGAGGAACTCCATTTGGAACGTGCCGGTTCCGCGTGCACGCTCCGCCGCGATTTCCGAGGCCGCCGCATACAGTGCGTGAACAGCAACCAAACCGTCAAGCTGGGTCCGAGCCACAGAGGCGAACGCGCCGGCCAGCGCGCCAAGTGAGCATCCCGCCCCAGTGATGCGGGTCAGCATATCTGAGCCACCCTCGACACGCACGATTGCGTCTGCTGAGACGATCGCATCGGACTTGCCGGACACAGCCACCAACGATCCATATTCGCTGTTGATGCGGCGGGCGGCATCGATGGCGGCGTCCACCGCATCAGCGGAGTCAACACCGCGGCCGCCTTCTCCCAGACCTGCCAGAGCAATGATTTCCGACGGGTTGCCTCGCACAATTGACGGGCCGAGGGCGACCAGCTGATGCGCGACCTGTGTGCGCACCGGCAGTGGCCCGATGGCAACCGGGTCAAGAACCCAGCACGTGCCCGCTTCGTTGGCGCTGGTGGCGGACTCCAGAGCGGCTTCGCACTGAGTCGGCGTCGGGGTTCCCAGGTTGATCAGCACAGCATTGGCAATTGCGGCAAAGGGACCGGATTCGCCGGGGATATCGACCATTGCCGGCGCTGCCCCAATGGCAAGCAGGGCGTTGGCCGTAAAGTTCGTGACTACCGAGTTGGTGATGGCTCCAACGAGCGGGTGGTGTGTTCTGACAGCGTGTAAAGCGTCGACGCATTGGGTATGGAAATTCTCCATCGGACATTCCTTCGTCAGCATTATCTGGACAGGTTCAACGGGTTTGATCTCAGCGTGAAGCACCCCGTGTCACTGATCACAATGCTATCAGGTTTATACGAAAAGGTCGAACTGCAATGATGAGCCTGCTGCTCAGTAGTGTGACACCACCACTGTGCCGACAGGGGCCCAGTTATAGATCCACTGCGCACCATCAACCGGCATATTGACACAACCGTGCGAGCCACCTTCACCTGACCACCCAAAAGAGCTGCGTGAGGGCGCGCCGTGCAACGCGTAGTCACCGTGGAAGTATGACACCCACGGTGTGTATGTGCAGTAGTCGTAGCCGGGGCTGCAGCCCATCATCTGGTCCTGATGCTTGAGGTAGATGCGGAACGTTCCGGTAACGGTTTCCCACCCGGGCTTGCCGGGAACCATCGGGATCGGGCCCTGGACAACAGTTGCACCTTCGTAGGCGGTCACTGATGCGTTCGACAGGTCCACGTCGATCCACTTTTCACCAGGAGCTGCCTGATACACCTTGTCGCCAGCACCATCCGCAATCTCGCGGGTGGTGAATTCGGGTTCGGTCTGGTCGTAGTCAAAATCGCCTTCGTAGGCGGTGCCGTCTTTCAGGGCTGCGAGCAGCTCATCGGCCACCTTGCCAGCGTTGTTGACGGTCCATCCGCTCTTACCTGGATCCGCGACCGCGACAACGTCCCCACGCGAATTGACGTTCTTGACACCCTTCGTGGGCTCTTCGTTGGTGGACAGCGCGGTCGATTCAACCCACGCGCGAACTGGTTTCTCATTCCACGTGACATCAAGTGCGCCTGTGTTGGCGGCAGCACCCTTGCCACCAGCTCCGCCCGCGGCGTTCAGATCCGGCAGCGCGATCCACGTCGAGCGTTCACGCGCATCGGGTGAGTAGGTGTGAATACCGTCAGTAATCGATACAGGAATTTCCAGCATCGTGTTCGCCTTGTCTGCAAGTTGCTGAGCAATTTGCGTGGTCACCGTCGGGCTGACGGCGATCATCGGCAAGTCAATATCCTGGGTAGTCAGCGTGCGCGCAGCTTCATCGCATGCACTGGCAAGCTGCTCGAGGTCGACACTGTGCCCCTCCTGTGCTTCAATCACGCTGAATGCGCCACCGTCTTCGTTGAACTGGATGGAACCTTCGCGTACGGGCTGGTCAACAGAGGCGGAAACTTTCTGAGTCAATGCCTGCGCAGCCGCATCATCTCGCGAGGTCACCACCTGGACATCCCGCGAGGTAAACAGTGAGGAGATGCGTGACAGGATCGAACCGTTGGGAGCGAACACATCATCCAGCGTGGCGTCGGTGTCGATGGTGATTCCCACTTCTTCCAGCGTCGCGCTGGTCAGCGTACCGTCAACCGTCACATTGATGCTGGCGTGTGAGGCTCGCTCCTGCAGACCTTGGGCAATTTCGTCGCGGTTTTGTCCGGACACGGACTGTCCGGCGACAGTGGTTCGCGGCAAGGCGCGGTCAGCGAAGTAGGCCGCGTACGCACCCACACCGATCACTGCAACGAGCAGTGCTCCTAGTAATGCGATCAGCGCCCATGAGGCTTTCGCTGAGAGCTTCCCAATAGTCATACCTCGATAGTAACGAGGCTATCGGTGCAATTCCATGTCGACTTGCCCACGATCTCATCTCCGCACACGTTAATTGACCGATTGGGCACTACGATGGTTCAGAAAAGCCGTTTGTAAAGGAGGACAAGTGCAGACCCCTCGTGTCTTAGTCGTTCCGGGAGGCACTTCCGTTGGAGCAGCGGCTTTGGCTTACGCCTCGCTCAGCAAACTGGCTGAACAGGCACGCACAGCATCAGACGGCGCCATGGACGAGGCACCCTCGTCGCACAAGCGAACAGTCGTGGTCATGCGTCCTCCCAGCGAGATCCCCCATACGTCCTTGCGGCATCTTCAAACCGATGTGTCGCACGCTTTTCCTGAACTACCCGAAGACGTCCGCAATGACCCGGCTCTTCTGGACGGCGTCGACGTGGTGATTCCGACGTCGGGGTCATCAACGGGAACGCCTCACCTCGTTGGCCTGTCCACCGAGGCATTAATCGCATCCGTGCACTCTACTCACGCGGCGCTGGAGGGGCCGGGGCGTTGGATTCTTGCGCTTCCTGCCCATCACATCGCCGGTGCTCAGGTCCTCATGCGCAGTGCGGTCGCCGGTTTCAGCCCGATGGTGGTGGACACGGATTCAGGTTTCCGCCCCGCTGACCTGCTCTCTTCCATCGCGGGTGCCACTCAGGATTCACATGTGCCAGGGTATCTCTCGCTGGTACCCGTGCAGCTGCGAGCGTGTTTGGATGCCGGTGAGGAAGTTATTCGCGCACTGGCCTCGCTTGCCGGTGTCCTCGTCGGCGGTTCTTCCATAACCAAGGAACTCCTGCAGGCTGCGCGCAACCACGGCATCCGGGTGGTCACGACCTATGGCATGACTGAAACGGGTGGCGGCTGCGTGTACAACTCGCGTCCCTTGCCGGGGGTAACGGTCCGCGCTGTCGACGTTGACGGGCAATCACGCCTGGCAATTGCCGGGCCCATGCTCATGACAAAGTACCTGGACGGCCCCTCCCCCTTCATTGACGAGGGTGGCGCACGGTGGCTGCTGACAGGTGATATCGGTCGAATTGCCTCCAATGGCGACGTTCAGGTGCTGGGGCGCAGCGATGATGTCATCGTGACGGGCGGCCTGTCAGTGGCACCTGGTCCGGTTCGTGATGCCGTGTTGTCAGCTCCGGGTGTGCGTGACAGTTGGATCCTCGATCTTGAAGACGAACGCTGGGGGCACGTGGTCACCGCCGCGGTGGTGCGCGATAGCTCGCACAGTGCGGATCTGGATTCATGGGCGCGCTCCATTCGCGATCACGTGGGAGCGCGTCTGGGCCGAGCGCAGGCTCCACGCGTTGTCGTACCGCTTCACACACTGCCCATGCTGGAATCCGGGAAAGTTGACCGGAGCCGTGTGCGGGCACTGGTGATGGAACAGATCGAACACGGGGAGCACTGGCGACGCTAAATGGCAACTGTTCAAGACTGGATTGAGGGCGCCCGCCTTCGCACACTTCCGGCCGCTCTTGCGCCCGTGATTGTGGGAACTGCGGCTGCAGCTGAGCTGGATCAGTTGCACTGGGGGCGCGCATTGCTCGCACTGTGTGTGGCGCTGGCTTTGCAAATCGGTGTGAACTTTTCGAATGACTATTCTGACGGCGTGCGTGGAACGGATGACTTTCGCACCGGCCCGCCACGTTTGACGAGCGGCGGCTCGGTCTCTCCGCGCGTCGTCCTGGCAGTGGCGCTGGCTTGTTTCGCTGTGGCAGGCGTGGCCGGTCTGGTTCTGATCGCATTGTCTGGCCAGTGGTGGTTGCTGGTGGTGGGCGTCGCGGCAGTTGCCGCCGCATGGTTCTACACTGGTGGACGCAATCCGTACGGGTACATGGGTGTGGGACTGTCCGAGCTGATGGTGTTCATTTTCTTCGGGTTGGTCGCAACTGTGGGCACCACATGGACGCAGACTCTGAGTGCTCCCTGGTGGGTGTGGTGTGCCGGAGCAGGCATGGGGTTGGAATCGATCGCCTTGCTCATGGTGAATAACTTGCGTGACATTCCCACGGACAGGAACTCTGGGAAGATGACTCTGGCTGTCCGTTTGGGCGATCCCGCTTCGCGAGCGGCGTATTGCGCGCTCCTCATAGCCGCAGTTGTGGTGCTGGCGATCAGTGTGCATTCCCCGTGGTGGGCGGTGTGTGTGGCCGCTGTTCTGATGGCCGGCACCGTCATTCCCGGTATTCGAATCGTTCTCAACGGTGCGGTTGGCCGCGATCTGATACGCGCCTTGAAGTACACGGGGATCGCGACGCTGGCGTGCGCCGTCATCGTTTCAGTGGCCATCGTCATCTAAGTCGTGTCGAGGCATGGTCGTTCCTGACCTAAAATGGTGGGATGGTTCGTATTCTTGCCGTTGTCCTGTGGATTGCCGTCACTATTTACGCAATCGCTGACTGGGCACGCACTCCTGATGATGAAGTGCCTGGTCGTATCGGCCGTATGTGGTGGCTGACGATCATCGTCATCACGATGCCGTTTATTTCCATCGGGTCAATCGTGTGGATCCTGCTGCGAACCATCACGCGCGCCGAATCCGGGGAAACCACGGGGTTGTCGGACTTGACATCAGAATCGAATCCGCTGCGTTCTGGATGGTCCCGGCGACCTGACCGTTCGCAGTCCTCGCAGCGTCGCGAACCACTGGCACCCGACGATGATCCGGATTTCCTGTTCCGCCTGGAACGTGACATTCAGCGCCGCCGACGCGAGCAGGCTCGCAATGAGGAAGCGCACGGAGATCACGCGAAGCCCGTTGACAGCGACTCGAGTTCTCCTGACGAGCCTGGATATCGCGTGCCGCCAGCCGGTTCCACATCAGTTTCTGATTCCGACCAGTCAGATCCGGCTGATTCATTTTCCGAAGAAGCAGACGCGACAGGGCCCGATTCCGACACCGATGCGGATCCAACAAGCCCTGATTCCTCAACCAATGCAGACGCGCCAGAGCCTGATTCCACTAGCAATGCGGGCCCAGCAGGTCGCGATTCCTTCACCGACGAAGATACGTCCGAGACTGGCGACCCGTTGGATGAGGACCCCGAGCTCTAACACTCACTGTCACTCATCACAGACATCTCCGAGCGCTCTCGTCTGCTCCGTCTCGCACCATCTGCCCCTCTCGCCCCTCTGTCCGTTCTCTCCCCATCTGTCGATCTCGAGCTCGCTCGCGAGTTCCACACCGATGTGTCGTCACCGTTTGCGCAGTTCAGGCGGGTGCTAGTGAAAATCCCGCCTCGCAGACTGCCTTCAGATCGACAGTTGGGTGCAGAAAGAGACAGGCAGGTTCGGGAGGGGACAGTTGGAGGCAGAGGTACGCGCTAGACCGTTTATTGCGGTGCTGCCGCCCGCGCCTGACCGACTAGACATAGCCACGCACCGCCCGCACTCGAACAGGCCGACATCAAAGGGCCGGTACCGATAGGCTGCCCCAACCAGCCGGATACGCAGATGTCAGTTACTACCGTTTGAGCTGAGCTTCCGACGCACCTGGAGTCATGTCGGCCGCATGAGCCAACATGTCCTTGCATGGTTCGGAATAGTCGAGACCCACCAGCGTCGAGCCGCTGAAATGGAAGCTCGTCACCGATGCTAGGGAACAGACACGAGACAGTGGCGAGTGTGCCAACATGCGACCCTGCACGAAACGAGTCAGCGCTGTGATCGGCATTTGGTGAGAAACCACCAACGCTTCATGCCCACGGGCCTTGTCCAGGGCTGAGGAAACTGCCGCACTCATTCGCGACGCAGCATCAGCATAGGATTCTCCCCACGAGGGACGTAACGGATTGAGATAGAGGTGCCAGTAACGCGGATGCAGTAAGAGTGCACGGTTGGCGTTAATGGGCAGACCCTCGAAAGCTGAATCTGCTTCGATCAGGCGCACGTCCGCCTGGACAGGTACGTCAAAGGCCCGCGCGGTCGGAGCAGCGCTCTGCTGAGCACGTTTGAGTGGCGATGCAATAATGGCCGTGACATCGGCGCCCTCGTCAATGAGGTACTGAGCGACCCGTTCCGCCATCGCGTGCCCGAGCTCAGTCAGGCCGAATCCAGGGAGCCTTCCGTACAGAACACCGTCGGGATTATCGACTTCCCCGTGGCGCATCACGTGGATCGTTGTCAGTTCCATGGTTGTCACCCTTCGATGGGTTTGTGCCGCTGGTCGGCTACTCAGGTTGATCAGATATAAAACGAGACCCGACCACGATGGCCGGGCCCCGGTCGCGTCACTTCTTGTTACGACGCTGGTGCCGTGTCTTGCGCAGCAACTTGCGGTGCTTCTTCTTTGCCATGCGCTTACGGCGCTTCTTGATAACGGAACCCATAGGGCCCTCCCTCGTCATTCACAAATTGAATGCAGTCATGATGGTGCATGACAGCTACGGTCTGGGGTACCTCGAAAGATACAACCCTACTATCCTACCCGCTTATTCCACTTTGACGTTCATCGGACCATTGCGCAAGGCCGGCATCGATGATGTGACTCACTGCAGCCTCGGGCACTCTGAAGCTGCGGCCGACGCGAAGAGCAGGCAATTCACCCTTGTTAATCAAGCGGTAGACAGTCATTTTGGACACACGCATGAGATCTGCCACTTCCGCAACCGTCATAAAACGGGGCGCAGGTGAAGAGTCCATTGCGTCTCCCAAAAACAAAGAGGCGGGCAGGTCTGATCACTGCTCCGAGAAGCCTCGAGCCCTATCTTAATGCCATTCAGGACTTTTTCAGCAACTATCGACGAAAAACCTCCTCATCCACTTTCACTCTTTTGTATACACAGAGGTTTATTCTGATCCACATGGAAAGCCGCATTACGATCGCTGATATCGCGCAGCATGTCGGGCTGTCCACCGCGACGGTCAGCATGGCGCTCAATAGCGTTCACAAGTCACGCATCCCTGAGGCCACCATTGAACGCGTCCAGCAGGCTGCTCGCCACCTTGGCTATGTACCCAATCTCACAGCGCGTAATTTACGTACCGGCACGACATCGACGGTTGGATTCGTTTCCAGTGGAGTGACCGTTACTCGATTCGCATCGCAGATGATCCGTGGAATCCTCGACACCGCAGACGAGCATTCCTTCTCAGTCCTCATGATGGAAGTCGACCGAAGCCCCGACGGCATGGCGCGCGCACTGAGCGGCCTCAGGTCCCGCGCAGTCGAAGGATTTGCAGTCGGCCTGATGTCCCCACGCCTGGTCTCCTTGCCGCATTTGACGTCAGGATTGCCCGGAGTAATCATTAACGGCCAGGCCGACGGGTGGCATTCGATCATGCCTGACGAGGAAGACGCGGGTCGCCGTGCCATTGCCTACCTGCGAGCGCATGGGCACCGTCGCGTGGCTCTGATCGGGCGCTATCCGACTGACCCCGCACCCGAAGTATCCATCTGCATAGGAGCCCGCTTGCGCGGTATTGACGCAGGATGCGCTGCGTCAGGCGTACAGATCGTTGATGAGGTTCCTGGGGGAAGCATGGGAGTCTCCGCTGGGCTTCGAAGGTGCGAATGCGATCCTCGATCGATTGGATCGCAGCGGCGGAACGGCCATCGTTGCAGCCAACGACCGAATCGCAATGGGCGTGTACCAGGCGCTCTGTGATCGGAACCTGCGGGTGCCTGACGACATGTCGGTGCTCTCGTTTGATGATGAGCCACTTGCCAACATGATGCGCCCGCCGATGACGACGCTGCATCTGCCGTACCTGGAGATGGGCGCCCTTGGGATGGAGTTCCTGGTTGACTGTGCCCGCTCACATGGGCGGGCACAGAAGAATGCAGATAATCACTCATCGCAGTCGGAGCCCCACTCGGAACCAACCCTTGTTCATGTGCCGATCGTGGAGCGGGACTCCGTTCGCACAATTGGGTAGCGCCCTCTGCTGGGCACGGCTTGGCGCCCTCTGCTTGACAATGACTCGCGCCACCAGCGAGGCGGCGCTACCTAGCGCCTTATGTGAGAGCTGCCTCGCAGCGTCAGGTGAACGCTGGCAGGCATCGCCTTGAAGCGCGCCACCGATGCTGTTTACAGTGATGGGGACAGCTTGGATACCTTTTCGCGCCCATTACTGGCGCATCACAGGAGGCTGACACCTGATGAGTACGCCGACGGATTCGCACGATATCGAGCCGACCAATGAAGGCGCACAGATCCCCGAACAGGAAGATCACCTGAACGCTGGGAATACGCATGCCTTGGCACACGAGCAGCATCCCCTGTCCCACGCACCGCTCACCCTCGCACACGAGCAGGCGCTGGAACGCGCTGAAAGAGCCTCTGACCAGCTTGAGCGCGCACGCAACGACCGCTGGTACCCCACCTTCCACATTGCTGCTCGAGCAGGGTGGATCAACGACCCGAACGGACTGTGCTACTTCAACGGTCGCTACCACGCGTTCTATCAGCATCACCCCTACGGCTCCGCGTGGGGTCCGATGCACTGGGGCCATGTCTCATCTGCTGATCTGGTGACCTGGCAGCGCGAGCGAATCGCCCTCGCCCCCAGCATTCCGGCAGATCAGGATGGCGTTTTTTCCGGCTCCGCCGTCGAGGGGCCAGACGGCCTGCTGTATGTGTTCTACACCGGAAATCGCTGGCTTGACGGCCACGCGGACGGTCGCAGCGAACAGACGCAGTGCCTGGCGGTATCTGAGGACGGCCTGACTTTTCACAAGGAAGGCGTCATTATTGACGCCCCTGGCCTCCCGAACTTCCGTGACCCGAAAGTGTGGCGTCAAGGCGTTACGTGGTGCATGGTGCTGGGCGCGACCTCTGAAGCTGATCGCGGCCAGGTTCACCTGTATACCTCACCGGACCTGCGCACCTGGAGCTTCGACCGCGTCCTGTTCGAGGATCCTGATCCGCGCGTCTACATGCTTGAATGCCCTGACCTGTTCCCCTTGGGTGGCCACTGGGTACTGTGCTACGGGCCGATGAACAACGCACGCGCATCCGGCTACGCCATGCGTAACGGGCATAACGCCGGTTACGTCGTAGGCGATTGGACGCTGGGCAGCGATTTCCATCCATTGACCGATTACGCCCAGTCTGATTGGGGCTCAAACTACTACGCTCAACAGACCTTCGAGGCTCCTGATGGCCGACGCATCGCACTGGCATGGATGGGAGGATTCACGCTGCCTCTCGCACCCCAGTACAGCGACAACTGGTCCGGCCAGTTCACCGTGCCGCGCGAGTTGACACTCACCGAGGACCTCAAGCTGGCCGCCACTGCCCTGCCTGAACTCAACAGGCTGGAATGTGGTCGGAACACCCTCGGCACTTTTGTTCTTGACGCGAACCGCGACAGGCTCCTGGTTGACGACGGGGACGCATTCGCCATTGACATGGTTGTTGACCTGTCTGCCACCACCTCTGAGCAGGTTGGATTGCGTGTCAACGAAACATCGGACGGATCCTACACGTGGGTGGCGTACGACGATCTGGCGCGCCGCATCGTTGTCGACAGGCGTACGAAGGCAGGAACTGATCGCGGCTACCGCAGCGCCCCCATCGACATGGACGAGGGTGACTCCCACCTGCGGATGACTGTCCTGGTTGATCGCGGATCGGTGGAAGTGTTCGCGGGGCGCAACACGGCGACTCTTTCTGCTTGCGCTTTCCCTTCTGAGGGTAAACGCCGTACCTCGTTGTCCAGCATCTCCGGGATCATCAGCGTTGAGGAGCTGACCGTGCGCCACTTCGACTCCATCTATTCTGATAACGGGTCCAACCCGCGTACGATGGGCTAGCATCACAGTGCTGACCCGCCTCGGGTGATCTGCTTAAAGGAGTTGTTATGGTCCGTTCCTCGCGCCCGCACCGGCGCTCGCTGAAACGGATCAACCGGCCGATCACCACTACATTACTCAGACGGCGACGCTCCCCTATTCGACCGGGTGAACCGCCGAGCCTTGAGTCATCATCAACGGCACCCCTGGTTCGGCGTGTGGACGGCCCACAGCTCACGCTCCTGCGCAAATCAGGCTGGGACCACCTGCGCGAATGGGTTGAGCAGCGAGCGCGCACGTCACCGGCGCGCCTGGCGATCGCCGTGTTCACCACGATCGCGATAATCATCACATTGCTGTTACTCTTGCCGTTTTCTTCTGCGACGGGACGGCCCGCGTCATTTGTGGACGTGCTGTTTACCGCAGTGTCGGCAGTGTGTGTCACAGGTCTGACAACGGTCGATACTGCAACGCAGTGGTCCTCTTTCGGGCAGGCTGTCATCGCCACCGGTATTGCGATCGGTGGCCTCGGCGTCATGACCCTGGCTTCCATCCTCGGCTTCGCCGTGTCGCGTCACCTGGGGCTCACGCAGCGCATGCTCGCCGCCATGGAAACAAAGTCGTCCGGTATGGGGCAGGTCGGTTCCCTGCTGCGCGCAGTTGTGGGCACGTCGCTGATTGCCGAGGCAATCCTATTCGTCATATTTCTGCCACGTTTCCTGCAGCTGACGGACTCCGTGACAGGTGCAATCGGACACGCATTGTTTCTGTCGATCTCCGTATTCAATAACGCCGGATTCGTCAACATTCTAGGTGGTCTAGCACCCTTCGTGTCCGACTGGTGGATGCTGTTCCCCATCGCACTGGGCACGGCTGTAGGAGCGGTAGGTTTCCCCGTTGTCACCGATGTGGTCGCGCGGTGGCGCACGCCTCGCCGCTGGACGCTCCACACCAAATTGACCATCACGATGTACCTGCTGCTGCTGGTAGTCGGCTCAGTGCTGATGGCTCTGACGGAGTGGGGCAACCCGCAAACCCTGGGGCCGCTTGATACGAGTTCAAAGGTTCTCAATGTGTTCCTGGCGGGAGTCAATAGTCGCTCTTCAGGTCTGTCCGCCCTGAATGTGGGCGGTATGCAGCCTCAGACACACTTCGTCCAGGACATCCTCATGATGATCGGCGGCGGTTCGGCTTCAACTGCAGGCGGTATCAAGGTCTCCACATTTGCCGTCCTCATGCTGGCTGTCGTGGCAGAAGCTCGAGGCGATCACGATATTGAAGCGTACGGCCGCCGCATCCCGCACTCAGTGGTACGTCTCGCCGTTGCCGTGGCGCTCATCGGCTCAGCAATGGTGGCGACCGCAGTAATCATTTTGCTGTCCGTGACGAACTACTCCCTGGACGTCGTCCTCTTTGAGACGGTGTCCGCATTCGCCACGGTGGGTCTGTCCACTGGTATCACTCCAACCCTGCCGACTTTCGCCAAGTATGTGCTCACTATCCTCATGCTCGCCGGACGTATGGGCACGATGACGGTTGCTGCAGCTCTGGCACTGCGTGAACGACGCCGCGTGATCAGAATGCCGGCTGAGCGGCCCATCGTCGGATAGGTCTGCCCCGTTCCTCCCGACGCTGTGGGACAATACCCCTATGGCAGAAGAAAAACCGCTCGCGTCCGGCACGTTGGTGATCGGGCTGGGACGCTTCGGATCAGCCGTTGCCGCCACGTTGGATCGGCTCGGGCACGAAATTCTCGGTGTGGAAAAGGATCCACGACGCGTCCAGCAATTTGCGGGTCGTATCCCGCTGGTTGAAGCTGATGCGTCCAATGCGGAGGCGCTCGAACAGCTCGGCGCACGCGAGTTTGCGTCGGCAGTTGTCGGGATCGGCTCTTCGCTGGAAGCATCCGTGCTCATCACTGCCAACCTGGTTGATATTGAGATCCCCTCGATTTGGGCGAAAGCCATCTCACGTGAACACGGACGCATCCTCAAACGCATCGGCGCACACCACGTGGTCTACCCCGAATTTGATGCCGGTCAGCGCACTGCGCACCTGGTGGGTGGCCGCATGCTTGACTACATCGAAATGGATAAGCAGGGCTTCGCCATCATGAAGCTGCGGCCGCCTCAGGAAATTCAGGGATTCACCCTGGCAGAGCTGGATCTTCGCGCACAGTACGGCGTCAACATGCTCGGTGTGATGCGCCCCGGTAAGCCCTTCGAATACGCCGACTCGTCCACACGCATCAACCCGGAGGACATCATTATCGTGTCCGGCGATGCGATGCTGCTTGAGCACTTCGCCCACAGGCCCTGAGCGGTAGGTCTCCAGATGCACATGACGACCTTTATCGTGTGACCATGGCGAAAGACAAAACCACCTTCGAATGCACTGAGTGCGGATGGACGTCCCCGAAGTGGGTCGGTCAGTGTCGTCAGTGCCATGAGTGGGGCACACTGGAAGAAGCTGGCCGTCCCTCCGCGCTGCTGCCGGCTACCGCCACGCCTTCGCGTCAAGCTCAGCCCATTGTGCAGGTGGACGCTCACGCCGCTGACTGCCGATCGACAGGCGTCAGTGAGCTTGACCGTGTCCTTGGCGGTGGAATTGTCCCCGGTGCTGTGGTGTTGCTGGCCGGTGAACCTGGGGTGGGTAAATCGACGCTTTTGCTCGATGTTGCCTCACGCGCCGCCGAGCTGGCGCGGAGCAATGGTGACGGGCCGGTTCTGTACATCACGGGTGAAGAGTCCGCTTCCCAGGTGCGCAACCGCGCAGCCCGTATCGGCGCACTGGATGATGCCCTGCTGCTTGCTGACGAGGCTGACGTGGCCGTGATCGCCGGTCACGTTCAAGCGCAATCTCCTTCACTGCTGATTGTGGACTCCGTTCAGACGGCTTACTCACGCGATGAGCAGGGTGCGGCAGGCGGTGTCACGCAGGTTCGTGCGGTCACTGCGGCGCTGATCAGGCTGGCCAAGGAACGCAACATGCCTGTGCTGTTGGTCGGGCACGTCACCAAGGATGGCGGCATTGCCGGCCCACGCATTCTGGAGCACCTCGTTGATGTGGTCTGTCAGTTCGAGGGTGACCGGCACAATCGCCTGCGTCTGCTGCGCGCTGTGAAGAACCGCTACGGGCCGACCGATGAGGTCGGATGTTTTGAGCTGACCGATACGGGCATCCGCGGGCTTGCTGACCCGTCCGGCCTGTTCTTGTCATCGAACGGGCTGCATGTGCCCGGCTCGTGCTCCACGATCACGCTGGAGGGGCGCCGACCGATGCCATTGGAAGTGCAGGCGCTGGTCGCTGCGAGCGCGGGCGGATCGCCACGCAGGACAACCGCCGGAGTGGATCATTCCCGTGTCGCCATGATTCTGGCGGTTTTGCAGGCGCGCCTGGGGTTGGACACGTCGTCGGAAGATGTCTACGTGTCGACGGTAGGTGGCGCGAAAGCCAGCGAGCCTGCGGTCGATTTGGCGTGTGCACTGTCAATCGTGTCGGCCTACCGTGGCGAGCCGCTGAGGGATAACCTCGTCGTTTTCGGTGAGGTGGGTCTGACCGGTGAGGTACGCGCGTGCGTGGGAGTACAACGCAGATTGCAAGAGGCAGCGCGTCTGGGTTTGACGCACGCTGTTATCCCTGCGCGCGGAGCTGACGACGTTCGGCCCGTCGACGGTATCGAAATCTTTCCGGTCAGTGATCTAGCCACTGGCGTTCGTGTCGGACTGCCGTAAACTGCAGGTAGGGTGACTTGAAAGAAGGAAGGTGCGCGATGACATCCGATGAGGCGACGTTGCGTGGCGCGCTTCAGGCGATCGCTCCTGGCACCGCTTTGCGTGAGGGGCTGGATCGTATCCAGCGTTCACACACCGGTGCTCTCATTGTCATGGGGATGACTCCTGAGATTGAAGCGATGTGTTCGGGTGGTTTCGAACTCGATGTCGAGTTTTCCGCCTCGGCACTGCGCGAACTGTGCAAGATGGATGGCGCAGTGATTCTCGAGGCCGATTCATGGCGCATCAAGCGAGCCAACGTTCAGTTGCTTCCTGATCCGTCCATCCTCACCAATGAATCAGGTATGCGTCATCGCACTGCGCAACGCACCGCACGCCAGACTGGCGTGCCCGTGCTGTCACTGTCGGCATCCATGCGTCTGATCTCCATTTATGTCGGCGCACTGCACCACTCGGTCGACGAGCCGGAAACACTGTTGTCGCGAACAAATCTGGCTGTGGATACTCTGGACCGCTATTCGCAGCGCCTCGACGAGGTCCTGCAGACCCTGACGATTTTGGAGATGCGCGATTCTGCAACGGTGCGTGATGTTGCCACGGTGATGCAACGCATGGAGATGATCAGGCGCATCACCTCTGAAATCAACGGGTACCTTGAAGAGCTGGGCTCCAATGGGCGTCTCGTCGCCCTGCAGGTGGATGACCTGGTGCGCGGCTCTGCCTCTGAACGTGCATTGGTTTTGCGCGACTACATCCGGCACACGTCAGAAATTGCGCGCGCCGAATCACACCTGTCCACCCTGGAGGGTGACAAGCTGGTCGATCTGACTGCCATTGCAAACGTTCTGGGACTGCACGTTGCCGACATGTCTGACCTGGATAACGCCATTCAGCCGCGCGGCATACGCGCACTGTCGATGGTTCCCCATCTGCCGTGGAGCATCATTAAGGTGATCGCTTCTGAGTTCACATCGTTGTCAGAACTGCGCGAAGCAAGTATGGAAGATCTTCAACGCATTGAAGGCATTGGCCCGTATCGCGCTGGTCTGATCGTGGAGAATCTGGAACGTCAGCAGGCTATGGCACTGTCAGGAATCGTCGGCTGGTAGCACCAGGAACATCGGCACTTACTCATAGCGCAGCTCGAACGTCAAGGGTGTCTTTGTCAGGACGCGACCTGCGAATGAGAGTCGCGCCGTGTACCCGCCGGCATCCGCGATATCTGCTTTCCCATCGGAGTCAGTGTCCACGGCCTGGCAGGATGCGTCGTAGATTCGACCATCCCAGGCTATGTGCCCCGTCCATGACTGATGAGGTCCGAACAGCAAAGGGACCTGCCCTGACTGGGATTCGCATGAGGTCGTGTCGTATACCGTGTACCCACCTGTGTCGACCAGCAGACCTGCCTGATCGAATGTCGTGAAGCACTGACGGTTGCTCTTGTTGGTGAACGTGACGTCGAACGAGGTGCCCTGCCCGATCAGGACTGGCGATGCGCCAAGCGCGATGGTGGCCTGAAATGACTGCGGGTCGCACACAGGCACACCGCCGACGGTGGCACCTGACTGTGAATCCTGGCCCGACTGTGCATATGTGTCGCCCGATTGCGCGCGTGCGGTCTGACCGGACTGCACCGCTGTTTGCACCTGCCCTGCCCGTCGGCTTTCCGGTCCGATCGCTCGAGAGATGAGCGTCACGAGGCCCGCGACAAGCGCCACAACGATCAGGAGCAACACCGTGGTCGAAATGATGCGGCGCGGCCACGGATTACGACGGCGACGCACAGATGACTTCATAAATACGACGCTACCGTTCCAGGCTCGATGGGAAGCCGGTGCCACGCCGGTTCGTCACTCATGAGCGTGCCTGCGCGGCGCTTGCAGTGCTCGGTGTGCGTCTACGCGGGGCTTGCCGACCGTGAGGCCTGCGACGGATTTGAATCGTCGTCATCTGACATGTCCACAACACACCAGCGTTCAACAATCAATGCGATCACAGTCAATACCAAGGCCGCCACTGCGGCGACCAGTGATCGCGTCACACACATCTGCATTGCGGGTGCGTCGATGCGCGCCAGGCACGGCAGAAGGATGCCAACAAAAATACCCACAGAACCTGACCCCACATATGCGCAGGAGCGGGCTGTGACGGCCACGCGAGCAGCGGTCAGTGCGTCGATCCTGTCACTCTCGCGTGCGCGCCACCGACGCACCAACACACCGTAGTAGCCCAGTAGTGCGGAGATCAGCAGATACAGGATCGCCAGGAAGTAGGACACCAGAAGGGGTGAGAGCCCACGTTGGATGAGCAGGGAGTTGACCACCGCACCACATACAGCCGAAACCACAGCGATAACGATGAGGTGACCGACTGACACAGGTTTCATTGAGCCTGTCCCTCATCGCGCCTGATGACAGGGATATGCCCCGTCACCGTCGGTCGCACTGTTCGTCCACGCACCACCGAAGTGGTCGTTGTCTCATCGTCTGGCAGTGGCCCATGTGGGAACTGGTCAGCGATATGTGGATCGAGGATTGAACGGCGCCGCACGGGTGCCTCGTCCGCATCGTCGATAATGCGCGCCGGGGAGGAAGACTGGAAATTCCAGTCCGGCAGCGCAGGAACATGCGCCTTCCCGCGTCGGCTCGTACTCCGAGAGGCTGCGCCTCGTCTACCACGAGTATCACCCTCAGGCACAGGATCATCGGCGCCGGCATCAGGGTCAGATTCAGCGTCGGTGTGGGCGCGCTCCCCCTCGCCTGAGTTGTGCTCCGAACGCACAGGCACCCACCGTACAGAGCGGTGCCGAAGCAGGGATGAAGGGATCATGATCTCCGATGTGTCCGACATATCCTCACGCGTGGAGGCAACGGGTGGCTCCGGCAATTCGTATCCGCCCTGCTGCGACCCGGCCACTGGTTCGTCGGCGGCAAGCGGCTCATCGGCTGACTCGTTGACTGGCTGGTCGGCCGGCAGGTCGGCTGGCTCGTCGACTGGCGCTTCAGCGGGCACGTCGTCCTGCTCGCGCCTTGCTGCGTCACTGGGCGCAGGCGGCGTTGGTAAAGCGTCGGCTGACACGTCGGTGGGCACGTCGCTTGACGCTTGGGCAGGCGCTTCGGCCTGTTCATGGCGTTCAGAATTGTCGAGGGGCGAGCTTTGCCACTGTTTCCACAGATTGCGCCACAGGACATCCGTACCGGATTCGCTGGGACGCAGCCCGATCTTGGATTCCGGTGGCAACAGATCAAGTTTCGACAGCGGTTCATCCACCTGTGAGGCAAGGACACGATCCGATTCGTCCATGACGCTGGCTGGATCGTCCAACCAGTCTGTCACCGCATCGCGTATTCCGTTGCGATCCGGTGCAGCTAATGCGAGTTGAGCAACGGATGTGGCATTGCCGTGCGCATCCACCAGTTCTGCAAGCGGATCGGCCATATTCCAGGGAACAAGGACAAACGCGCGCTGATGTACGTATGGATGAGGCAGGGTCAGCGTGGGTGTATGGCACGTCGTGCCTTCCACGGTGACGATGTCGATGTCCACTGTGCGCGGCCCCCAGTGTTCGTGGCGCACTCTGCCCAACTCGGCTTCGAAGCCCTGGCACCGTAAGAGCAGCTCTTCAGCGTCGAGCGTCGTGCGTCCAAGCACAACGGCATTCCAGTAATCGCGCTGCGGGGCTGTCCCCTCGTCAATGACTGCCTGAGTACGCAGCAGCGGCGACACGTTATCAACTTCAAAACCGTCCAAGTCAATGAGCTTGCCGACGGCGGCGGCCAGCGTGACGGGCGCATTGCCTTCGTTGCCGCCCAAAGCAAGGACAACGTGACGAGTTTGCGCGGCATCATCCAGTCCGTGAGGCTGGTGAGTGGAGGTGCGACGCGGTGGCAGCACTATCGCGTAGTCCACTCTCCTGTCAGAGCTGCCGGCTGTCTTAGCCTCGCCCGGATGCTCACGTACCGCGGAGGCGTTGTCAGCTACCGGACGCTGCACCAACGATGCGGTCACCGGTGGCAGGGGCGGCAAGGTCGGACTGGATTTTTCGAGGGGGCCGCGAGCATCCCCAGCTTCATCAGCTCGCTGCAACGTTTCGACATGCAGCGGTGCCTCATCGCACGTGCCGCGGCGAATCGTGACAAGGACATCCGAGAATTGCTGGGCCAGCGGTGCCATCGGCTTATGGACGGTCACTTCCACGCCTTCGACGCGCGGATGCGCCAAAGCGGCATCGGCTACGCGCTGCGCCAGTGTTTCGAGCAGGGACACGGAAGGCCCGGACAAAACGGCGACTGCTTCTTCAGCTATGTCCGCGTAGGACACTGTCTGGTCGATGTCGTCGGAGTGGGCTGCTTCAGTGGTGTCTACCCACAGGGAGATGTCAACGTGGAAAGGCTGTTCTGATTCGCGTTCGGAGTCGAATACTCCGTGCCGTCCGGCTGCGCTCAAGCCTCGTAAGGTGATGATGTCCAGCTTCCGTGCCATCTCTCCTCCTAGCGGCAAGTGCTTCGAACCATCGTGGCATGATCGTCCACGTGATGCACGCGCACCGCCCACATATTCGCCTCAATCGCCTGACGCGTCACCTCAAGGGTAGCTGCGTCCGGCCCGTCTGGATGTGAGTGGGCAAGGAAACGCTTGCGCGACGCTCCGATGAGCACAGGATAGCCGGATTCGTTCAAGCGCTCCATATGGTCGACGATGAGCCATGATTGCTCGTTCGTCAATGAGAATCCTAAACCTGGATCGAAGATGATTCGCTCGGGTGCCACCCCTGCAGCCACAGCCTTGTCGATCTGTGCGCACGTTTCAGCGATAACGTCCTCGACCACATTGGTGTAGTCGAATGATTCACCAGTGGTACCCGGCAGGCCTCTCCAGTGCTGGACGATATACGCGCAGCCGGTGCTGGCCACAACGTCATTCATATCCGGGTCGAAACAGCCTCCCGACACGTCGTTGATAATGGCTGCCCCCGCCTCGCCGGCACGCCTGGCAGTTGCGGCGTGGAGTGTATCCACGGAGACAACGACCCCCTCGGCGGCCAAAGCAGTAATGACCGAGCCGATGCGGTCCCATTCTTCGTCAGCTGAGATGCGCTGAGAGTGCGGCCGTGTTGATTCTCCCCCCACGTCGATGAGGTCTGCGCCAGCGTTGAGCATAGCGTGTGCATGATCGAGAGCACGGTCGGTGTCGTTCCACTGGCCGCCATCTGAAAAAGAGTCGGGCGTGACGTTGAGGATCCCCATGACGAGGGTGCGGTCGCTCGGAAGTGTCATCCCATCTGGAAGTAAAGGAGTGCGCCCGGTTTCAGTCATGGCCGCCCCCTCATGACCAGCGCCATCATCTCTGAGCGGGTGGCGGCATTGTTCATGACGCCGCGCATCGCTGATGTCACGGTGGAGCAGCCCGGCTTGGAAACTCCGCGCATTGTCATACACATGTGTTCGGCCTCGAGGATGACGGTGACGCCCTGCGGGTGCAGGATCTCCACCATTGCGTCGGCAATTTGACTTGTCAGGCGTTCCTGCACCTGGGGCCGGCGTGCGTACCCCTCGACAAGGCGTGCCAGCTTCGACAATCCGGTGACTGTGCCGTCAGAGGGGATGTAGCCGACGTGGGCCTTGCCGTGGAAGGGCAGCAGGTGGTGCTCGCACAGTGAGAAGAACTCAATGTCCCGGACGAGCACCATTTCATTCGTCCCGGTTGTGAAGGTCGTGCGCAAGTGCTCACGCGGATCTTCAGCCAGGCCGCCGACCAGTTCCCTAAAGGAGCGGCCCATGCGTGCAGGTGTGTCTTTCAACCCGTCACGCTCTGGGTCCTCCCCAATCGCCACCAGAAGGTCACGAATTGCCTGTTCGACACCAGCTTGGTCATACATCAGTGCTGCGTCCCCGCCTCTGGGCCGGCTGCAGGGCCCGTCGAGGGTGGTGCCACGGGTTCACCCGCAGTGGTCGACCCCGGCGTCGGGGTTGACGAGGCAGGCTCACCGTGAGTATCAGGGGCGAGGGTGGGAGCCTGCTGGGTGGGCGGCTCCTCGGTGTTCACGCCGATCGGATCACCAAAACGGGCACCTTCGATCGCAGCGTCCGCCTGGTAGTTCCAGACTTCTCGCTCCGGCTGCTTGATGACAGGTTCGAAGATCTGAGCCAGCTCCTTTTCGTTGAGAGTTTCCTCGTCGAGCAGGCGCTGCGCCAGGTCGTCAAGGACGTGACGGTTCTTCGTCAGGATCTGCCACGCTTCACGCGTCGCGTCATCCAGGAGCCGGCGCACTTCCTCGTCAATGATGCCCGCCAGTGTTTCGGACACGTCGCGTCCTTCACCTCGTCCCATCTCGCGACCCACGAACGGGTCCGTGTTGGACTGGCCGAGTTTGACCAGGCCGACACGATCCGACATGCCGTAATCCGTCACCATCGAACGCGCGGACTGCGTTGCCTTCTCAATGTCGTTGGCGGCACCTGTCGAGGGGTCACGGAATACCAGCTCTTCAGCAACGCGGCCACCCATCGAGTACACGAGGTCGTCAAGCAGCTGGTTGCGTGTCTTGTTGAAACGGTCCTCAGTCGGCATCACCATCGTGTAGCCCAGTGCGCGTCCACGCGGCAGGATCGTCACCTTTGTCACCGGATCCGTATAGCGCAGTGCCGCCGCGCACAGCGCGTGGCCACCCTCATGGTAGGCAGTGACTGCCTTATCGTGATCATTCATCACTCGGGTGCGCTTTTGCGGGCCGGCGATGACGCGGTCAATGGCCTCGTCGATCGCGCGATTGTCAATGAGGTCCGCATTCGAGCGGGCCGTCAGCAATGCGGCCTCGTTGAGCACGTTCGCCAGGTCAGCGCCGGTGAAACCGGGGGTGCGTTTGGCGATCTGCTGCAGATCCACATCGTTCGTCATCGGCTTGCCGTGAGAGTGAACCTTCAGAATTGCAGCGCGGCCCTTCAGATCCGGTGCCTCCACTGCGATCTGGCGATCAAAACGCCCCGGACGCAGCAAGGCAGGGTCGAGGACGTCAGGTCGGTTCGTCGCGGCAATCAAGATGACGTTGGTGCGTTCATCGAAGCCGTCGAGCTCAACCAGCAGCTGGTTCAGCGTCTGCTCACGTTCATCGTTTCCACCGCCAATGCCAGAGCCGCGATGACGCCCAACTGCATCAATTTCGTCGACGAAAACGATGGCAGGAGCCGATTCTTTGGCTTTATCGAACAGGTCGCGCACGCGCTTGGCGCCCATGCCGACATACAGTTCCATGAACTCTGAGCCTGCAATGGAGAAGAACGGCACGTTGGCCTCGCCGGCAACTGCCTTGGCAAGCAGTGTCTTACCTGTTCCGGGAGGCCCGTACAGCATGACGCCACGCGGAATTTTCGCACCGACCTTATGGAACTTTTCTGGTGCGACCAGGAACTCACGGATCTCTTCAAGTTCCTCAACGGCTTCATCTTCACCGGCCACATCATCAAATGTGATATCAGGGCGTTCCTGGTTGATTTCGCGCACGCGGGACTGGCCGAAACTGCCCATCATGCGTGTGCCCATCATGCGTGATGCGAAGAACCAGATCAGAGCGAAAATCAGCAGGACCGGCAAGAAGAGCTGCAGCATCGTCATCCAGGCGCTGGGCTGCGGGTAGTACGCGTTCCACCCCTTCGTCGGCTCCAGATCCTTCACCGTTGACAAGATGTCATCAGCCTGGGCGCGCACGTAGGTAAAGGAGATTTGGGTCCCGAGGTTGCGCTCGCGGTCCATCTCGTCCACTGCCTTGTGCGTGTACGGCTCGGACAACGTGAGGTTGACCTGCTGGGTCGAGTCATTGACCACGACGCGTTCAACAGTGTTGCCTTCAAGGATCTTCAGCCCTTCAGAGGTGTCAACAGTTGACGGTCCGAAAAGTCTTCCGAGCATGGAGGCAAGGATGATGACCGCGAGCACGGGGATGATCACGTACAGCCAGTTGATTTTCTTCTTTTTCTTTTCAGCCACTGCAGTTGCCTTTACCGAATATTCTTGTCAGTTCCGTGATGGTCGCGCGCGGCCTCAGTGCCGTTCGGTCCCGCCGTACACGTGAGGTGCGAGGGTGCCGACGAAGGGCAGATGGCGGTAGCTTTCAGCAAAGTCGAGTCCGTATCCCACGACGAACTCGTTGGGAATATCGAATCCCACATATGTCACATCGACATCGACTTTCACCGCGTCCGGCTTGCGCAAAAGGGTTGCGATTTTCACCGAGGCCGCTCCTCGCGTCTCCAGGTTGTCCTTGAGCCACGACAGTGTCAGTCCAGAGTCGATGATGTCTTCAACGATGAGGACGTGACGGCCGTGAACATCAGTGTCGAGGTCTTTGAGGATCCGCACCACACCCGATGATCGAGTACCGGAACCGTATGACGACACTGCCATCCAGTCCATTTCGAGGGGGCGGTGAATCTTGCGTGACAGGTCCGCCATCACCATGATGGCGCCGCGCAGCACACCAACCATCAAGATCTCTTCGCCCTCATAGTCGGCGTCAATCTGCGCCGCCATTTCCTCGAGCCTGTCGCTGATCTGCTGCTCGGTTAAGAGAACCTTCTCGAGGTCTTCACCCATGTCTTGAGCGTCCACGCGCCTAGTCTTCCTCTCGGTTACACGACTAATAGTCCAAGAGTGCCACATTTCGCGCTCAAGGTGACACTCAACGTGGGCAGTCTCGCTATCGGCTAACTTGCTGCACCACCCCAGCGGTGATGGCGATTCGCCTTCACTCGGCACGTTCCACGATCAGGCGTCGCATCGATCGACGAGGTCCGGACCGCTCCACCCTCGCGTGCCCACCCGGCACGTCGATACGGGTCCCGTGAGCGCCGCTAAGCGCCATCTCGTCAAGCTGCCTGACGTGGACAGAAGAGACGGAACCTGGTGAGTTCGACACCTGGGCCAGGAGTCGGTGCAGAACGCGCCTGCGGATAGGAGCTGCCAGGTCTGCCAGCTTGGTGCAGTCAACGATCCAGTGTCGCCCGCGGCCACGCGAAGCTTTGCCGCGAGCACTGTCATTGTCCTCTGACTGCTCACAGGCATCTACCTGCCCGCGTTCTGCACCCCGGACGCCCTCAGCTTCCGACGAGCGTCCGTCTCGAGCTCCCTCGCTTTCGCGCACACACGCATCGAACAGGTCGCCGGCCTGTGCGCTGAGATAGGCGTCATCTTCTCCGAGCATGTCGGCGCTTCGCGCAAGCGCCGGAATCGGATCAACTCCCAGCGCACGTTCCAGAGCAGGCAGTGCCCACTGGCGCACTGCAGCACGACGCAGCGCACTGCCATCAGATGCACGCCACGGCCCATCGACCGCATTGGTCGGATCATCGACCCACGCGAGCTTCAGATCCCGACACACCTGGTGAGTATCGGCACGACGCTGATCAAGCAGGGGCCGCAGCCACGTGATCGCTACCCCACCACATTCCATCAGGTCACGCCTGCGCATAGCAGATAAAGAATGCGCACCCGATCCGCGGGCCAGGCGCAGCATTACTGTCTCGGCCTGGTCATCCATTGTGTGACCGAGAAGAATCGTCGCTGCTGTCGTGCCGCTTTCTCGTGCCCATTGCGTCGCATAGCGGACGAGGGCGTCCCGCCGCGCCGAACGTGCACGAGCCTCTGGTCCGCCTTCGCGATACGCCTCCATGTCAGCATCCATAATTGCCGGGTGTGCGCCCACAGACTGCACCACGTCATACACATGGCGGGCCTCGTTGGAGGATTCAGGCCGAATGCGGTGATCAACGTAGACACCCGCTACCGGGATATTCCACCGTCTGCACAAATCGGTGGCGACTACCAACAAGGCCAGGGAGTCTGGTCCGCCGGATACTCCAACCACAACGGCGGTCGGGACGCCCTCGTTTATGATCTGCTGCAGGCAGCGGCGTGTTGCCAGCGACAATCGCCGGACGGCACCTGTCGGGGTCGAGCCAACCAGTTGTGAGGCGCGGGACTCACTCGACACGGTCGCGCCACGATTCGTAGGAGACAAGCTCTTCGCGCGTGGGCATATGGGTACGGTCAGACAACAGTGTGGCGACCTGACCATCGAGGACGACGTGGCGGGCAAAGGAGAACGCTCCCTGGCGTTCTGCCTCAATAGAACGCACGGATGCGCCCAGGCGCCGCAGCTCCATCAACCCAGTCATGCCGGCAGACTCAGGCGCATTGTTGCGGATCCAGCGTGCCGAGGAGATCTGGCGCGGAGAAATTTGTTCCATCTGCGCGCGCACGATCCCGTCCATCATCATGACCAATCGGGCCAGCTGCGCTGTGGACGAGGGGAACTTCGCGGCAGTGATTGACAGCTCGTCACGCAGCCAGGGTGCGGCTGAGAAGAGGATGCCCCACAGTCCGGCACGGATCGCTACCCATGAGCTGAAATCCTTGTGGTCGAGTGTGCCGCGCTGGGCGGCTTCAAGAACGGAGGGTGCGATGAAGATGCGTCGCTGTCCGAATGGGTCCCAAATTCCTTTCACGTGCGGCGCAACGGTGCGGAGCACGCCGATTTCGCTCAGGGTAGTCAGAGGCGATGCAAGGAAGGATCGCGATGAGGGGGCCTGGTCAGTCAGGTCCAGTCCGGCGGTAATGAACTGGTCAGTGATCTGGGAAATGATTTGGACGGCGGCGCGGCGATCCACGATCAGCACGGGCGCTGAAGCCACGTGCTCGGCAGCTTCGGGAAGGCTGGATAAGCCAGCAAGCAGGGGGTTGGTGCGTGAAATTGCTCTGCGTAGTCTGCCTACTGTTGCCGCTGCAGCTGAATGGCTGACGGTCGGGCCGGCCAGGGTCGCGCTGGACATGAGGCGCCCCAAGCGGTGCCATTGTGCTGTCCGATTCATGGTGTCATCCTACCGACCTGGCGGCGCGCTGGCTAAAAGGTGCGGCATGTGTGCCGGCTGCATGCAATTTTCCGACGAGGCGAGGCGTCAGAATCACTGAGCTCGAAGAGCGGCCAGGCCGGCTACGAAGTCGTCCAGAATCGGTCGAGTGGAGTACGCACCATCGTTTGGAACATTGTCGTGCCCGATGGCGAACAGAAGCTGACGACCATCAGCAGTGCTGACCGCTCCTGCCAGCGTGGACACAGTAGACAGGGATCCCGTTTTGGCCTGCAGGTTCCCGCCTGCCGGGGTGTCGGGGAAGCGTGCCCGAACAGTTCCTTCCAGTCCTCCCCACGGTAGGAATCGAATGACGTCACGCACCTGAGAGTTTTCGGAGGTCATACTCGCGTGGAGCGTGTCGACCAAAATGTGCCCCGTCAAGCGGTCGTTGCTCGACAGGCCGGAGCAGTCCTCAAGGGACAGGCCGGTTGTGTCAATTCCCATCGTGGCGATCGTATCGGACACCATCTGCGTTGACCCTGTATAGCTCGCGTCATATCCAGCCCGGCGCGCTGCGATTCTGCACAGTTGGTCGGCCAGCGTGTTGTCAGAGTCGTGCAGCATCGTGCGAATCTGCTGCCCGAGCGTCGCCGAATACACGACTGCCAGTTCATCGGACTTGCTTGCCTGAGCGGGTGCATCTGCTGTAGTGGTTCCCGACGACGCGGTGTCGGATGAGCTGACGGTTGGTGGCGGTGTGGAATCACCGTCAGATCCAAGTTCGACGGTAATTCCTTCGTCGCGTAGGTGCTCGGCGAACGTGGTGGCAACGTCCCGTCCAGGATCGAAGGTGGGATCAAATCGCGCATAGCCGTAGGCGCCGCGGTCGATCGCGAATGCGCCGACCTGACCTTCGTAGGAAGCCACTTCCTGCGTCGTCCACGCACTCAGGCGTGCCGGGCCGTCGAAAATGTCGTTGTTCCAGTTCAAGGTCACCGAGGTGACGCCGCGTTCCTTCAGGCCGTCTGCTGTCTGGCGAGCCAGGTCAGCCAGCCCTGCGTGGCCATCGATGGCGGTCGGGTCGCCCTCGTCAGAAGACAGCAGCAGGTCGCCCTCGCCCCACAAGTGCAGTGTTGTGTCGGTCAGGAAGGTTTCGGTGCGCAGGCGGGTGTTCGCATCGATGTGCGTCAGGATTGTCGTTGCGGTGAGGATTTTTGCTGTCGAAGCTGGCACGTGCACGCCCGTGCCGTCAGCGTCGAGCAGCACCTCCCCTGTCAGCGCATCCATCACCACTGCCCACGCTTTCCATTTGCCCTCCTGCGCGGCCTGCGCAACTGGTGACCACAAGGTCTGGATCTGCGCGGCGGTGGGAGCGGGAGCTGAGGCAGAATCGGTGATGTTCAGAGTCGATGACTGGCCATCAGACTGGCCGGTGGCATCGGGAATGTTCAGCCCCGACTGGGATGCCAGATCTGGTGGCGCGACGGCCTGAACTGGCGCGGAGATCGTCAGGAGGCCCGGCACGACATCGTAGACATCGCCCACTGCGTACGCCCCACACGCTAAAGTGCATAGTGAAGCGCATACAATCGCACCTATAGTTTGACGTTGCACGCGCGTCTCCTCCGCCTTGGGTGAGTCGGTCTCAACCCACGGCTCCACAGTAGTGGACAATGGCGGATGAGACAGATACGGCCACTCAGGAGGAACACAAATTGATGGAATTCGACGTGACGATTGAGATCCCGAAGGGCAATCGTAATAAATACGAGATTGATCACGAGACCGGTCGTATTCGTCTGGATCGCATGCTGTTCACGTCGACCCGCTATCCCGATGATTACGGTTTCATTGATGACACGCTCGGCGAGGACGGCGACCCTCTGGACGCATTGGTGTTGCTCGAAGAGCCCACATTCCCGGGATGCGTGATCCGCTGCCGCGCTTTGGGCATGTTCCGCATGCGCGACGAGAAAGGCGGTGACGATAAGGTTCTGTGTGTTCCAGCTTCCGATCAACGCGCGTCGTGGCGCACAGAAATTGAAGACGTGTCGGAATACCATCGTCTTGAAATTCAGCACTTCTTCGAGGTGTACAAGGACCTCGAACCCGGCAAGTCGGTCGAAGGCGCACACTGGGTGGGCCGTGAAGACGCCGAGGAGGAAATCCGTCGCTCCTACGCGCGAGCCAGACAAGCCGAAGCTGGCGAGCACGCGCACGAGTAGCGACTAGCTCACCAGGCAGTCTCAGAGGCGAACGACGTACGGCATCAGGGAACCGCTCCAGCCATAGATGCTGGTGACGCGCACCGTGGTGCCAGGATACGGCGCTTCGATCATCTGGTCGCCGCCAAGGGCGATCGCCACGTGGTAAATACCGCTTTGTGAACCGTCGCTGGACCAGAAGAGCAAATCGCCCGGTTGACGCTGGCTCAGCGGAATACGGGTGCCATATCCATACTGTGAGGCAGAGTAGTGTGGCAGGTACACGCCAGCCTGCCTCCACGCCAGCATGACCAGGCCGGAGCAGTCCACACCGGCGTATGATTCGCCAGCCCATACGTAGGGGACGCCCAGGAAGCTATACGCAGCGTTGACCGCTGTCTGCGCTCCGCCGCTGCCGCCGTAGGACGGTGCGGGTGCCGGATCAGGAGTCGGCGCTGGGGTCGGCGTAGGAGTCGGCGTTGGGCGCGTCTCACGCGAAGGCGGAGTATACGTCTCTTCCTGTCGACCCTGAGTAGCCGCTTCTTCTTCCTGGCGCGCAGCCAAAGCCGCCAGGCGAGCTGATTCTTCTTCGGCCGCCTTGCGCGCTGCTTCCACGCGACGACGTTCCAGTTCGGCTTCACGCTGATTAATCAGCTCAACAGTGGTGTTTTCCTTGCGTGCCAGCTCAGCCACAAGTTCACTGCGGCGCGCTTCAGTGGCCTGCTGAGAAGCCAACGCCGAGTTGGCAGCATTTTGCGCAGCATCGGTGCGTTCCTGCACCTCGTTTGTCGCCTTTTGCTGACGCTGTTCGGCAGATTCAGCCGATTCCTTCATCACCGATGCTACTTTTTCGAGGGCGGCCACCCGTTGCATCTTCGTATCGGCATTATTGGCGAATGAATCGAGTGTCGTCTGTTTGAACTCAACGGAGCGCAATCCGTCGGCCTGCAAATATGCTGCAGCGGCATCAAGAGACGAACCTTCAGAGCGGTAGGCAGTCTGCGCTATAGCAGCCAGCTCCTGACGACCTTTATCAAACTCAGCCTGAGCCTTATCCGCATCATCGCGAGCTTTATTTGCCGCAGCAGTTGCAGCATCAAGATCCAAGCGTGCTTTGTTGAGCTCTTCGCCGGCAATCTGCGCATTGCGCATGGCATCTGAAGCGCGCTGAGAGACCGCGGCCAATTCGACTTCGATCTGCCCCACTGACATCTTGGCGGCATCGGCTTCGGCACGCGCCTGATTGATGTCATCTTGAGAGGGCGTGTCATCTGCATATGACGCCGGCATCGCAACGCCGGCACTGACAGCAAGCAAACCTGACATGAATAGAGCGGTCAGTGCGTATCGGCCAGATGCGCGACGCGGAGCCTTCTGGCCAAAGTGGCTCAACACCTTACCGTAAACCTGTCTTTTCACCTGATCCACCTAATGACACTCTGACTTTTCCCGCACGCTCCCCACGCCATGTGGACATCGCGCACGACATATAGCACTTACGCTAGCCCATCGTCGAACACTTTGGCAACAATTTCACCATTTTTCACGTTATTCACATCAGTCACAGTTTTCACATTCGTCACACCAGACACATCCCCCTCGTTCATCTTCCGCACACCCCACCATCCACATCGTGGACACGCCTCTGACCTCATCTTGCATGATCACGATGAATCTCTTACTGTGATGGACATGTTCCAACGAATGCGAATGTCCAACTGACTGCACGCTCGTCACACGACCAGCTGTGCAGCACCGCCCTCATCTAGCGCGGGACGTTGGACGCTGCCATTCGTTTTCAAGTTTCAGACATCTGTTGATTGCGTCAAAGACTGACTTGTCGACAACTGGCTCACCAATTCACCACACCACAAGTGTGAGTCCAGCTCATCGCGCCCCCAAAGATTCTTGACACTATTAAAGGAGCACACTCATGTCTGACCGCACCGAAATCGAACGCACCTGGGCTTTTGAAACCCGCCAGATTCACGCCGGATGGGATCGCGATCCTCAAACGGGCGCAACCAGCCTCCCCATTGTTCACAGCTCATCTTTCGCCTTCGAGACACCCGAACAGGCAGCGAACCGCTTTGCGCTGCGCGAACTCGGCCCCATTTATTCCCGTCTGACGAACCCCACCAACGACGCCGTCGAAGCCCGTATCGCCTCGCTCGAAGGCGGCGTGGGAGCACTGTTGGTGTCCTCGGGCCAATCAGCTGCAGCTCTGGCTATTCTCAACATCGCTCAGGCAGGCAATAACGTCGTGGCGTCACCCTCGCTGTACGGCGGATCGATCATCCTGCTGAAGAACTCACTGGGACGTTTGGGAATTGAAACACGCTGGGTGGATGATCCCGCAGATCCGGCTCAGTGGGAAGCACTTGCCGATGACAGGACGGTCGCATTTTACGGCGAGACGATCCCGAACCCCAAGGGCGACATCCTCGATATCGAGCCAGTCGCGCAGGCAGCGCACCGAGTCGGAGTTCCGCTGATTGTGGACAACACGGTGGCCACGCCTTACCTCGTGCGACCACTGGAATGGGGCGCCGACATCGTGATCCATTCGGCCACGAAGTACTTCAGTGGGCACGGCACCTCAGTGGCAGGCGTCATCGTCGATGGCGGCACCTTCGACTTCGGATCAGACCCTGCCCGCTACCCCTACTTCAATGAACCCGACGCCAGCTACAACGGCATAGTCTTTGCGCGCGATCTCGGAAAAGACGGGCAGTTCGGCGTGAACCTGTCCTTCATTCTTCGAGCCCGCACCGTCGGACTGCGTGACTTCGGTTTCACGCTCTCCCCGCTCAACACGTTCCTGATTGAGCAGGGCATCCAGACACTGTCACTGCGAGTTGAACGCCACGTCGACAACGCGTTGACGATTGCCCGATACCTGGAGGCACACGCAGACGTGGAATCGGTCAACTACGCAGGCCTCGACGCTTCGCCCTATCACCAGTTGCAGCTCAAGTACGCGCCGAGGGGTGCCGGTGGCTTGCTCTCCTTCGTCATCAAAGGTGGAGCCGACGCGGGGCGCACCTTCGCTGAGTCACTCGAATTGATTCCCACCGTCGCCAACATCGGCGACGCGAAGACTCTGGTGATTCACCCAGCCTCGACCACGCACTCGCAACTCACGGAAGAGGAGCTGCGCAAGTCAGGAATCGAGGGCGGCACGATTCGCCTGTCCGTCGGCATTGAAAACGTCGACGACATCATCGCTGATCTGGAGCGAGGTTTCGCAGCTGCTGACGCGGTGAGCGGCGAGGGGTCGAGTGCACGAAAGACACAGGAGTGACACATGAGATCCAAACCGACATGCCCTGGCGGGCGGCACCTGTGCGATATTGGGCCGCTGCGTCTTGAAAACGGAGACGCACTGCCACAGGCACATCTGGCATACGAAACGTGGGGCACCCTGAATGCGGAGCGCTCCAACGCCGTGCTGGTCCTGCATGCACTGACCGGTGATTCTCACGTGACGTCCTCATCCCACAATCCGACACCAGGATGGTGGGAGGGCATCGTCGGGGAAGGATCTCCTATTGACACGCGCGAGCACTTCGTGGTCGCTGCAAATATCCTCGGAGGCTGCCATGGGTCCACCGGCCCCTCCTCCCCTGCTCCCGACGGCACACCGTGGGGGTCGCGTTTCCCTCTCATCTCCACTCGCGACCAGGTCCATGCCGAAGCGCGGCTGGCTGACGCACTGGGAATTGATCGCTGGTCACTCGTGATCGGCGCGTCGATGGGAGGTCACCGAGCGCTGGAGTGGGCCATCACCTACCCGCAACGCGTCGAACGCCTTATCGTCGTTGCCTCGGGTGCGCAGACAACTGCTGATCAGGCGGCATGGATTCACAGTCAGCTGGGCGCAATCCGCCTCGATCCCCTGTGGAAGGGAGGCGACTATTACGGTGGGCCGCCTCCCGCGCAGGGACTGGGGCTGGCCCGGCAGATTGCGCACACAACGTATCGCAGTGCGCCGGAGCTGCAGGAACGCTTCGGCAGGTTCCCGCAGCATGAAGAAGATGTGCTCGAGGGGGGCCGGCTGGCTATCCAGTCATACCTGGATCATCACGGTGTCAAGCTGGCCAACCGTTTCGATGCAGGCTCCTACGTCGCGCTATGCCACGCCATGTTGACGCATGACGTGGGGCGGGATCGTGGCGGTATTGCGCACGCGCTGCGTTCAGTGACGGCCCGCACGCTGGTGATTGCCGTTGATTCGGATCGTCTGTTCCATCCCAATGAGTTGTGGAACATTGCGGACAACGTGCGCGGTGCGTTCTATCGAGAGGTGCACTCCGACCACGGTCATGACGGTTTCCTGATTGAACGTGATCAGGTGGCACGACTGATCCGAGAATTCATTGATCGGTATCGCGGCGGGCATGAGGAATACGAGCCTGGCTCTGCATCAAACCGATGGGTCCAGTCGATACAGTAGGAGTGTGAGTGAGCATTTGAACGATCGCGATGAACTGACTGAACAGGACGAACCCGTAATTCGGGATCCCCTGGCACCGTGGGGCACAGACGGGCCACCGCCATCGGGCCAGTGGCGCACTGACGTGCTGGGCGAAGGATTTGTGTCACGAACCATCGATCTTCTGCCCGACGATGAAGGCCCGGTTGTGGCAACGTTGGTGCGTCACGATCCAGAAAACGACCCGAACGCAGATGACCTGCGTTCAGTCGACCGGCCGATTATCCGCCTCGAGAACCCCGTGACAGTCCTGTACCTGCATGGCCGAAATGACTATTACTTCCAGCGGCACCTCGCACGCCATATTTCGGCGCTGGGCGGGCGCTTCTACGCACTGGACCTACGCAAGTACGGCAGATCACTGCGCCCGTGGCAAACAATTGGCTTCATCAGCGATATTGACGACTATGACGAGGACATGGGTGAGGCGCTCGACATTATCCGCGGCGAATGCCCTGACGGCCCGCTGATCGTGATGGGACATTCGACGGGCGGCCTGATCGCAACCTTATGGGCGTGGCGTCACCCCGGAGCGCTCGATGGACTGGTTCTGAATTCGCCGTGGCTGGAGATGCAGACGCTTGCAGTGGTGCGTTCGGCTGTCCAACCCGTCCTTGGTCGCATCGCTGCCCGCACTCCCCTGTGGGAAATTCCTGCATCAACAGGGCCGGATCATTATGGCCGTTCCCTCATGGAGGGCTGGTCGACTTCGGGTTTCGACCTGCCAGAAGAGCTGCGTGATTTTCCTGACGACGACCCTGCTTTCACAGGGTGGGACTACCTGCATGAATGGAAGCGCCCAGAAGGCTACCCGGTGTACGCTCAGTGGCTCGATGCCATCCTGGTGGGGCACGAGAAGATCGAGCATTCTGTCTCGATTGACTGCCCGATTCTGTCGATGATGTCCACGCACAGTTATTTTGACGAGAAGTGGAGCCCGGAAGTTTTCCGTTCTGACACGGTGCTCGATGCCGATGTGTTGGCTACGCGGTCAGCCCACCTGGGTTCTTTGGTGACAATCGCGCGCTTTGACGGGCGCCATGACCTGGTGTTGTCGGATCCTGATGTTCGTCAACGCGTCTGGTACACGATGGATTCCTGGCTGGAGTTCATGGCTCATGCACTGTAGCAGTGAACTGCGGCAGCACTGTCGGGCACACGTCAGGCGTTCCCTCGTTCGAGCGGCATTCAGCGAACGGCGCGAATTTCTGCGAGCGCTTCTGCCAGCGTCGGACCTTCAGCATTGTCGATATGCCAGGCGTGCCACCCGTCAATTCCGCTCAGACCCAAACTTGCCAACGCATCTGTCGGGTCGGAGAACTCCGCTTCAGCCACGACGATCACGCCCTGTTCGGTCAGGTGGGCACGCTCCTCGCTGACCTGCGTATCTGTAGCCAGCTCAGTATCCAGTACCAGTGCGATCTGTTCGCCCACCATGTGCGCAACGAGTTCGAGCGCTTCATCGTCTGCGCTCACGGATACTGCTTCTGAAGTGTCGTCGCGGCGTTGCTGCGCGTGCCTGGCATGACGTCGCTCGGATCGAGACGGCAGATGCGGGGCGATAATGCTGATCGCGCCGGTTTCGGGATCCTCCTGAGCAGTGGCGTCATCAAAATCAGCACGCAGGTAATCCTCGTCCCCTTCTGATGGGTCCCACGAAGTCTCGCCGCGCGCGTACAGCCCATTGTCTGCCGAGGGGGCCGGGCCGATCGTGGCCTGCGACTGAGCGTCCGACACGAGGACATGCGGGACGTGCCCGTACAAGCGTGGCCCCACTGTCTGAACGTCCAGGAAAATGCGGCCAGATGACAGGGCCCGCATCGACAGTTCATGCACTTCCACACCTGAGGAGGCGAGCACATCCAGGGCGGGCCGCACCTGGTCGTCGATGGATCCGACCACCAGGATGAGGCGTGGGCCAGCTGAAATGGTGGGTGGCATGGAATCGCGGAACCGTAGCCATCCGGTCCGGAATGCTTCCACCCCGCCTGCATATTCGCGTGCCAAGTCGGTCCACGACAATGCTGCCGAGTCTGACAGTCGCGAAAGGGAGGCGATCAGCAGATCTGAATCCAGATGTGAGGTAACTTCCACACACACCACTTGGCCGGTTGCGTCCAGCGCAGTCAGGCGAGGGGTGCCGGCCGCGTCAGGATGGTGGGAGGTGTCTCGCCATGTAATCGGAAACAGTGGGCGTGAGACAATCTCCAATACCTGGTTGCGCACCGAGTCCAGCACATCCTCGCCTATTGGCCCCTGAACAGGATGGCCGAACTGTGCTGCCACCAGGCGCCCGTTTTCGACCTCAAACAGTGCCATTCAATGCCACCCCCGGTCCTCTGCTGCGTTCCGCTCGCCGCAGTGTTTCTTATGTCAGTCTACGGCAATCGTACAGTGATCTGCCTCGATCAACAGAACGGCCGCAGTGGCCCTGACAATGCGGCGGCATCCACAGGAGTGGGTCGAAACTGTGTTATCCACACTGTCGACGTGAATCTCGCGAGATCCACAAGTGGAGCCACTGCGCTTTGGGCGAGTGCACACCCATGATGAGGTGATCGTATGGATGATCTGACACGAATCCGACGATGGAACTGGGCCGTCCGTATCACAGTGGCTGTGAGTATGTGTCTGGCCTTGTGCGGAACACTGATGTATCTGCGTCCGCCTCCCCCAGGGGTTGACGTCCTCGTCACGTCAGCCCGTCTGACATCTGGAATGGCGAGCAGTTCCGCAGTTCACACAGTCGCAGTGCCACCGGCTGCGGTGCCAGCAGATGCGCTGAGCGCTGACGCGGATATCCCGCCTCGATGGGTGGGTGCCGACATCGAGGCGGGGACGGTGCTGACTGAATCGAATGTGGCAGGATCTGCGGATTCTCGCGCTCTGGCAGATGACGAGGCTCAAGTCACGATCGAGCTGCCTGTCGATCAGCTGACTCGAGTGTCGGCTGGAGACACGGTGCAGCTGTGGGCATCTGACTCATTCTGCGCCGATGAACAGCGAAAATGCCCGGCGACCCTGCTTGCTGATGGTATCCGTATCGCCTCGATTTCCGACCATGATTCGGGGCCACTGGCCGATTCGCCCACCCAATCGGTATCGATCATCATGAAAGCAGACGAAACTGAGCGGATCGTCGGGCACGTTACCTCAGACATCATCACGCTCGTATTACGATCTCCTTCGGGGTAAGAATCCCATTTGTCTATTTTTCAAGGAGACGATCATGATCCAAGGATTCAAGGAATTCATTTCCAGAGGCAACGTCGTCGACCTGGCAGTTGGTGTCATTATCGGCGCCGCGTTTTCACAGATTGTGACCGCCCTCGTTGATGGCGTGATCAATCCGCTGATTGGCGCCATCTTTGGCCAGCCGAACTTTGACGACGTCCTCAAGTTCACCATCGGCACGTCCGAGATCAAGCCAGGACTCGTTCTGACTGCCCTTGTCAACTTCCTGCTCATCGCATTCGCCATCTACTTCTGCATCGTGATGCCCATGAATAAGCTGGCAGAGCGTCGTCAGAAGAAGACCGAACAGAATGAAGCCGAAGAGCCTGCTTTGACCGATGAAGCAAAACTGCTTGTCGAAATTCGCGACCTGCTCTCCACCAATGGCTCAACGCCATCGGTACGCTAACCTCGCTTCTGTCCCTGGTGGCGGCCTGATGGCCATCACCTAGGAATCGGATCGTACCTGCCAATGCGGCGGGACATTGTCAAGAAGCCTGGCGTCATTTTCATGATCATTATGACGCTGGGCTCCTTCGCGTTCACGGTCACGTGAGGTTACTTTCTCGTCCCACGAGGGTGCCACGCCGTCATCGATCAGCCGCTGATCAGTCGGGCTGATGCGTATGACGCGCCGACGTCTGGAGTGCTCTGCCATCGCCTATTCCTGAGTTGGCTGGGTACGCCTGACAACGTTACGCAACACTGCATCGGTTTGCGCTCCACGACGGGTTAGCCCCACAGCGAAACGCAGTTCATCAATCAGCTCGTCTTCCGTGCGTTCCTCACCATCAGCGCGCACCCAGTGTGCCAGCTCATCGAGCTGATCATCACCGTAGGCGGCCAGAGGAAGGCCTTTGGCGATAGCTGGTCGCGGTCCACGCTTGTCAGCATCCGCCGATTCCTTCGCCGCTTCAAGATCGATTCGGGAAATCTCTGCGGTCAGGCCCAGCTCGATTTCGTCAGCTCGGGCACGAGCCCGATCCTCACTGCTCATTGCCGGTGATGGCGAGTCCAGTGCTCGCGCACCTTCGGAGCCTTCCGTCCCGCTCTCGACGCGCGTACCACCAGCATCCTCATCATCAGTGATGCTGCCGGTTTGACCATCTGCGCCGGGCGCGCCGGAATGGGCACCGCGATCAGACTCTGAAGAACCGTTAACTGGCTCGGACGAGGCGTCAGCGTTCAGTGAGCGATCCAGACCAGGCGCGTCATCGGAGTCTGCCTCGTCGATATCAATGATGTCGGGCACCGTGATATGCGCTGCCGGCCCGTTGGCCTCATCAACTGCATCAAGGACGAGCTGCACAATCGCGTCAGTTTCGCGTTCGGGATCAATGAAGACTGCCATGGACAGTTCGGTTCGGACTTTCCATCCCTGGGCCTCCAGGAGTTTAGGCCAGATCCGATCGCGCACCCGCAGTGAAGGCTCGTTGACATATGCATCATCATCAGTGAGCACTGCGACGAGCAGGCGACCAGGTACTTCGGGATGACCGATTGCCAGCGGAATACGCATTCCTCCGGGCACACCCACGTTCGGTACCACTTCCAGACCAAGTGAATACAGCCGCTCAGCCAAGTCGATCAGCAGCGGATCGGGGGCATCCTGCAGGGTCGGCCATGTTGCATCTCTTTCGTCCTCTTCTGCCCCTTCAGCTACTTCCAACAGATCGAGCAGCAAGTGGGCTCCCTCGGACGTGACACGTGAGCGATCAAATTCCTCGGGACGAATTGACGAGAATACGGTCAGTTCCGAACGCACCGTGCGCAGCACATCAATAAGGACGGGCAGGCCCGACGCAGCGCTGATCTGGCCAAAATCGTGCAGGACGCGACCGTGTGGTGTCTTCGCGTAGCCCACCGTGAGCATAATGTGATCCCGGCTCAGGCCACGCGCGTCTTCGGGACTCACCACGACGAAAGGTTCAAGAGCATCAGGATCAAAGAAGGATGTCAGCCCCGGAGACGATGCCACTTCCCGTTCGAGGGCGGCGCGGATACGTGTGGCATGCCGTTCATTGAGCGCGATCACAGCAAGGGAGCGGTCGGGGTGCTCGAGTGCGTGGCAAATGACTTGCTCGACAACTGCGTGGACTTCGGCGGCCGACGACTCGACTGCAGCTACACCCGGCGCAGGCATACCTGAGCCATCGGGCCAGATCGCCTTGATCGGTGAACTGGTCGTGCTCCAGGGAACCGGGATACCCATTTGAGCTGAATCGTATTGGCTCACCAATTTGGCAACACGGTCATTGAGATGACCCGGCAGCACGCTCAAACGCGTGTGAGGCAAAATCTGAGCGAGCGCGCTCACGGCTCCCTGCGGTTTGCTGAAATCCGACTGCTCGGAAGCGGTGCCGCTGGTCGACAGGTCGGCGATCACCACGATCTGTCGCGCACGCGCGATGATGGGAATAAGTTCTGCCAACGGCAGGCTATCGACATCATCGAGCACAACGAGGTCAATGCGGTGTCCATGCGGCACAAGGAGCGGTACCAGAGTCGGGACGGTCAACACCAGCGGAATGAGGTGCGAGGACAGGAGGTGTCGCGCGAAGAGGTCAGTCCCGCTGGCTCCTGCTTTCAATGACGCAACCAAGTCGGCGTGCTGTTCAGGTCGCGTGGCAAGAGCCTGCTGGCGCAATCGGCGTGCACGCTGGAGCGCAATCGGAGCCAGCGATTCGATTTGTTCTTCGTCCAGCCGGCGACCTTCAACAATGAGGTCTTCAAGTTTTGTCGGGTCGAACCCGCCGAGTTTGGGTTCTTGTGCCAGCATCAGTCCAAGAACGGATGCCCACCACGCCAGATCGAGTTCACTATCCAGCATCTCATCGACGACACTACGTTTACGGAGGTCAGCGACGAGGTCATCCAGTCCGATCTGAGCCAGTTCCTTCAGAACAGCGACACGTTGCGGAAGTTCGCGAGCACCATCCGGATCTGCTGCCAGACGATCGAGCAGTCTGCCCAGATCGGTCATATTCATACGGGCAAGGTCAGGGTGAGAGGTGCCAAGAATCGGCGCCAGACGGTTCAGGTCAGCACGCACTGATGCGGCCAGCTCAATGATCTCATCCATGCGTTGCGGCAGTGTGGGCCAACCGTCGGAATCACAATGCTGTCGCCACACATCACGACGCTCCTGCACGAGCAGAAGTTCACGGTGAAGGTCTTCAACGTGACGTCCGGGCCGCACATAATCGCGTGCCTGTCGGATCAGGCGCTGACGCTGCGAATGTTTCATGGAGATGCCGTGCGAGCGGCGCCATTGCTTCGACGCGGTTGCAATCACCATATCGGCTGCGCTGCGTTCAAAAATGGCCGGCTCGAACACGTCGAGGACATCGCGCACGCCTTCGAGCATTTGAAGCTGAGCTTCCCACTGAGTCAGGCTGGTGGCAGGGACAAGCCCCGTCTCGCCGGCAACCGTGCCCATCTGCACTCGCATCTCAGGCAGGGATTCGGTGGCGAGCCTCTTGACTCGTTTCAAGACATCGGGAACCTGTTCGGCTGCGTTGATGACCGCTCCGCGCCACGCGCCGCGCTGCGTGAATGATGAGAACAGATTCAGGCCGCTGGCTCGGTGCAGCAGCGTGCGGGCGCGCTGTCCCTGATCCTGCGCAATGTCTAGCAGGACATCCTCGCGCAGCCTGACGCGGGTGCGTGGAGCAGGGTGCATGCTGGTCAGATCTGTCAACACCTGTAGGGCATCGTAGGCGGATACGCCGAAACGGTCGAACGGCTTATGGAGGTAGGTCGTATGTGATGACAGGGCCTCCCGGACGCGACGCAGTCGCGTCCGCAGCGCTTCGATCTGCGTGGGATCGGTGATCACATCGGACGTGTCTGCCATGGCGAATTCGAGGCGTTCGCGCACAATCTGCGCCGACTGCGCACTGCCATCGACGCGCACGGAGATTTCACTGACTCCGTGCTGGTCAAGATACGTTTCCACTCGCGTGGTGCGCGACGGGGATCCTGCAATATGCATGGTGGAACGCCCTCGTGACGCAGCATCTGTCATGATGGCAGCAATCACGGCGGTATCGTCCGCACCGTGCGGAATATCGATCATGAGGGATGCGCCGTCAGCAACTGCCTCGACGATGTCCTGCTGGGCAGGAGCCAGGTCACCGATGCCTTTTTCATCCCACGGGTCACGATCCGCGGGGTTCGCGCGAGGCAGTTCCTGGCCGATTTCTCTGACCGCTTCTTCATCGCCTGCCAGCGCTCGAATAATCGGGTGGTTCACCAGGTCTTGCTGGTGGACAAACTCGCGCAGCAGCACACTTGCCGGATGCTCAAAGATGCCGAGGACCAGGCCTTCCCTCAGGTCAAAGCGCTCCAGACTGGCACCGATGTCGCGTAGCTGCGCCAGTGCACGGGTGGGTGAAAACCCATGCAGCGACGTTGCGTCATCCAGGATCGCGTGCGGGTCCACGTCGAGATGAGCTGATTCAAATGCCTGCGACAGGCTAGGTCCAATCGATGCTCCCTCACGCAGGGAAATGACGATATCGCCGTCATCAGTTTCTTCAACAGTGACTGGTCGCAGCAATGCCGGGGAGCCTCGCCGTACCCCCGCATCTGTCCACGATGCCTGTCCGATCGCCAGGTGGATGGGGCCGATTCCGTGCGTCGCAGCCAGCTGGCGCGCGCGTCGTATCACCGTCAACGTTTTTTCGCGTGCCCGCTCGTACGCGCTTTTTTCCCGTACGAGGTTCGACAAGCGCGTGGGGTGCTCTGCGTACAGTTGCGCCAGACCTCCGGGGTGGGCCTGTCCGAGCGCAAGGCGTGGGGCTGCTTCGTTGGTTCCTGCAACGGTGGGTTCATTCACCGTGAGTGTGGATAGATCCTGACGCCATTGCGCCAATGCGTCTGTCAGCTCGTCGGCGATCGGCGTGTGTTGGGCGCGCACGTCGTCCGCGGCTTCGGAGCGCCGGCGAGGGCGGGACGAAGCCGAATTTGAACGGGAGAAGATACTCGGAACCACTCTCCTAAGCTAATTGCTAATGGCCACGCTTTTGTGGAAGCGCCGCGGTATGCCCCCAATTGCCACGAGGATGACGCCGACGCATTCCGGAGCTGGCCAGCTGGCAGGAATCGCACGGACGGTAAGTCTCATGTGAGGGTCTACTCCGCTTGTCCGAGATTGATGTCCTTAGTCGCGGCAATGAGTGTGTCTTGAATCTCAAACCTGTTCGATATGACTGATGACCTGTGGTGCGTACCGAGGGCAGACACCACAGGTCATCAGGTCACAGCTTATCCAAGCCGGTGGATGCAGCCGTTCAGTACGAGGCGTTCACAACGCCACAGAAACTGAAGGTGAACTGGAGTTTCTCACCTCGCGGCAGCTCATATTCAGGGTGGGTGCGGGCACCCCATGAATCATCGCCGGCCACGCCGCGACGCATCAGCGCCGGTCGGGCAACAGTCTTGACCGGGGCGGGCAACTCGTTGGGATGGGCAGCGTTTTCGATCTCAAACGGGGTCCACGGCAAAGCGGAGAACTCCATCGGCTCGTCAGCCTCGAAACGGATGCCCCAGCCATCCTCGTCGGTCAATTCCGCCCAGCGCACGCCCGTGCGTGAACCTGCTTCCTGCGGACGCAGGTACGGGGTCAACGCGTCGGCCACTTCCAGGTCGTAGACACCCAGGCGCGCCCCCTGACGACGGTCCACGTAGCACTCCTCAGGCCCTTCGCCGTACCAGCGCATGTGGGTCAGACGGTCCGACAGTTCAAACAGTGCACCATATTCAGGCATCGACGGCAGCTTCGCGTCAGGCGTTGTCGTCATCGTGACCGTGATACGACCGTTTCCGTCAACCCTGTACGCCACGGTGAGCATGGCACCCGGGGCGGTCAACAGGTCATAGCGGAACGTGATTGTTACCGAGGTGGCGTCTGTTTCCACCTTCGCTTCCTCGTCGACCGGTCTTGCATACCGTGAGGCAATAAGCCACGGAGCGCATTCGCGCTGCATGTTCCACCCGTTTTCATTCGAGGTGGGTGCGTGCCAGAAGTTCGGGCGCACTGTGCTGTGAAGCAGTTCGCGCCCGCCCTCGCTTGTCATGCCGTACCGGTAGGACGTCAGTCCACGCGCCGAGGTGAACAGAGCGGAGAAGTGTTCGCCGTGCACACCGATATTGCGCACGCCTTCCACTACTCGAGGTGCAGGAATGCCCGAAGCCGGAGCCGCAGCTCCTTCTACAGCGAAGACTCCCTGCCCGTAGGCGACGACGTGTCCGCGCTCGGCCCATTCGGTGTCCTCACGCAGGCGCATTTCCACGTTGATGACATATTCGCCTGCTTCTTCAGGCAGGCTGAACGGCAGGTCGTAGGCGGCATTTTCTCCCGGTTCAACATGAGTGTCGAGGGCCCTCTGAGCCAGCATGGCACCTTCATGTTCTAGGCTTACCACGCATATGAACGCATCGGAGTTCGTGAACATGCAGCGGTTTTCAATTGTCACTTTCGCACGCTCAACTGTGATGTCGAAATCCTGGAACAGATAGCTGACTTCCTGAATCTTCGGGGTAGGCGTGTGATCAGCGAAGTAGATGCCGTTGCCGCAGAATTCGTAGTCCGTTGGCGCCTCGCCGTTGTCCCCGCCGTATCCGAAGAACGGGCGGTTGTATTTGTCGCGCATGGCGATTGCCTGGTCAGCGAAGTCCCAGATGAATCCGCCCTGGAAAAGTTCCTCGCGGCGCGCTAGGTCAAGGTACTTGTCAACGGCGCCGAACGAGTTGCCCATGGCGTGCGCAAACTCGCAGAGGATCATCGGCTTGTCGCGGTGCTGAGCCAAGAATTCTTCGACTGTTGCGGCCGGTGTGTACATCTCTGAGTGGATGTCAGTGGAGTTCGGGTAGCGGTTGTCGTGAACGACGCCTTCGTAATGTACGACCCGCGAGTCGTGTTCGCGGAAATAGTCGGCCACCGCTGCGATCATCGAACCGCCGTAGGACTCATTGCCGCATGACCAGATTACAATGCTGGCATGATTGCGGTCGCGCATCAGCATTGACGCTGCGCGGTCCAACAGTGCGCCTCGCCACTCTTCACGATTACCCGGCAAGGTGTGATCGATCGGTTCACCGCGCAGCAACATCCTGTCCCACACGCCGTGGGATTCCAGGTTCATTTCGTCGATGACCATCAGTCCGTAGCGGTCACACAGTTCATACAGGAACGAGTTGTTCGGGTAATGGCTGGTGCGGATCGCGTTGATGTTGGCCTGCTTGAGCATGATGATGTCGCGTTCAGTTTGCTCGCGGCTCATCACGCGACCATCAAGGCCGAATTCGTGCCGGTTCACACCTGTAAAGATCACGCGTTTGCCGTTGAGTTTCATCACGCCGTCTTCGATGGCGAAGCGTCGAATGCCCACGGTCTGAGGGATCACTTCACGCAGTTGCCCGTCGTTGTCACGCAATTCCAGCGTGAGGTCATACAGGTACGGATCTTCGTGGCTCCACAGGTGCGGCTGCTCAATGGTGATCTCGTAAGTGCCGTCGTCGGAGCGATTGAGCTCCCCCATATCGTCCAGCGCCACGGTCAGGTCACCCTCGCCAATGACGACTGGTTTGACGCGCACGATGGCACGTGAGTAATCGTCAGTCAGCTCGGCGCTTACACACAGGTCTTCGAGGTGGACAGCGGGCCGCCGGTAGAGCACGACGTCGCGGAACAGGCCGGAGAATCGGTAGAAGTCCTGGTCCTCAATCCATGAGGCGGCGCACCATTTGATGACCTGCACTGCGAGCTTGTTGCTCCCCTCGACCAGCGCATCGGTAATGTCGAATTCACTGGGCGTGAAGGTATCGGTGGCGTATCCGATGTATGTGCCGTTCAGCCACACAACCAGTGCACTTTCAGCGCCCTTGAAGGAGACGGAAATTCGCTCTCCTTCTTCGAGCGGCCGGTCAAGGGTGAAGGTACGCACGTAGGAAGCGACGGGGTTGAACCGGGTGGGAGCTGTGCCCTCCGCAACGTCTTCCTGCCCATCCCAGGGGTATTGGGTGTTGACGTATTGCGGCTTGTCGTAGCCGCGCATTTGGATGTGCGCGGGGACTGGGATGTCGTCCCACGCCGCGCAGTCATAGTCGGGTTGTTCAAAACCGGGCACGGTTGCCGCGGGGTTTTTCGCGTAGTGAATCTTCCACAGTCCGTTCAGGCACTGCTCGTATTCAGATTTTCCGAGGGAAGCGCTGCGTGCGCTCTGAAACCATCGGTGGTCCGAGTGAGCGACCATCCGGTTTTCGGCAAAACACCGCGGGTCGTTGATCTTTTCGGAAATGTCAATCATTGGACAGCCTCTTTGTCATTCTTCCTGTCAAACTCTGTTGGCGAGTAAAGCACACCTTTCGCAAGTGGTGTGGCCAGCGGTACGGCCACCTGTTACCAGCCTAATTGGTTGCGCAACCAAACGCGAATGCAGAACGCCGTGACTGTGAGACGATACTGTGCCGGGTATAAAAACACGCCGCTGTCGGGAACGGCGAATGGGCAAATAAAAACGTGTGCCGAGTCCAGCTGACTGTTGCCAGCCGCACTCGGCACACGCCCAAGAACTGTCTGCCTTATCCCTTTACAGCGCCTGCAGCCAGGCCCGCCCGCCAGTAGCGCTGCAAGGCAAGGAAGAGGACGATCAACGGGATAACGCCCAGAAGTGCTCCCAGCATGACCGCACCCTTTTGAGGTGCGAAGTAGCTCATCATGCCGTACAGGCCAAGGGTCACTGGTTTGATCTCCGGGGATGAGACCATCATCAACGGCAGCAGGAAGTTGTTCCATGTCTGCACGAAGATAAACAGGAAGATCGTGACCATCGCGGGGCCGAGGAGACGCAGGACAACTGTGAAGAAGATACGTACCTCTCCGGCTCCGTCAATGCGTGCCGCCTCCAGCAGCTCGGTCGGCACTGATGTGGACGAATACACCATGCCGAGGAACACACCAAACGGTGAGACCCAGCTTGGAATAATGATCGCCAGCATGGTGTTGGTCAGACCAAGAGAGTGGAACACGATGTACAGCGGAACTGTCAGCAGTGCTATCGGGATCAGCATACCTGCCATGATGGTTCCGAGTGCGATTTTCTTTCCCGCGAAGTTGAACTTGGACAGTGCGTAGCCGCACGCCACTGAAATCAGTGTGCCGATGACGCCGGCAACGGTTGAATACAGCAGTGAGTTGCCAACCCAGCGCCAGAAGAGGCCACCAGTCCATTCGTTGAGCTTGTAGTAATTTTCCGCCAGGTTCATGCGTGCGAACCAGAAGCCGTTCGAGGAGGCAAGGTCAGCGTTGGTTTTTGTGGATGAGAAGATGACCCACACGATCGGGATCAGGAAATAGATCAGCGCACCGATCAAAACAACAGCTGTGATGACGCGTGCAAATGTGGACGGTGCCAGCGACCGTGGAGGTTCGGGTCGGCTGCTTTCACGGCGTGCGGCTGGCTTACGGAATTTTGCGCTCCATGGACGAGTGTGCGTTGCGATGCTCATCGGCTGACCTTCCGTTGGACCAATGCGTAGATTGCGGCAAGAACACCCGCAATGATCGCCATCACTATTGACACGGCGGAAGCCGGGCCGTCACCGGATGGTGAAAGTGTTCCCATCATGGTGTTGTAGGACATCATCATCGGCGTGTAGTCCTTACCCATCCAAGTGTTGACTGTTTCCATTACTGTAGGTTCGTTGAACAGCTGGATCGTGCCGATGATCGACAGAAGAACGGACAGCAGCAACGCGCCTCTGACCATGGGGACCTTGATATGTCGGACAACTTTCCAGCCGTTCGCACCGTCAATGTAAGCCGCATCGTACAGATCGTGAGGAATTGACTGAAGCGCGGCCATGAAGATCAGCATGTTGTAGCCCGTGTACGTCCATGTCGTCATATTCGCCATCGACGCGAGGATGATGTTCTTCGACATGAAGTCAATGCTGATGCCAATTGATGCCAGCCCTTTAACAATCGGGGAAATCTCGGGGGTGTACAGGTACAGCCACACCATGGCAGCAACAATTCCAGGAATAGCGAACGGAAGGAAGTAGCCGAGTCGGTAAACGGTGACGTGGCGAGTCAGGAATGAGTCGAGCAGAAGCGCCAACCCCAAAGCAGCCAGTGTCATGACGGGGATCTGGAAGAGCGCGTAAATGAGAACGCGTCCGACACCTGCCCAAAAGCGCGGATTTCCCAGCACTTCCTGATAGTTCAGGAATCCGACGAACTGTTCAGTACTTTCGCCGCCGCCAAATAGCCCGCCTCCTTTGGGAACCAGTTTGAAGAAGGACTTGTACAAGGACACGAAGATAGGAATCAGGAAGACGAGGACGAATGACAGGAAGAACGGGAGCGCGAAGCCCCAGCCTGCAATTGATTCCCTCCGGGCGCGCCTGTTCGATCCGCGGCGTGGCGTGGCGTGAATGGATGATGTTCTCGGTGAGTCCTGTCTCACCGTTGTCCCTGTCATACCTCTACTGCTCCTTTGAATCATCTACGGCAGGCGCGCTGAGCATATGCGCTGTATGTTCGTGGCGTATACAGTGATCAGTCGGCCAGAACGCCTGCATATCTGTTCTGGCCGACTGATCATCGTGATAGCTATTCGGCAACCGGCAGACCGTTGTCCTTCAATGTCTTAATTGAAGTCTCCTGTGCTGCCTTGTAAACGTCAGAGACTTTTCCTGAGCCGTCTGCAGCGCCTGCCGCAGCTTCCTGCATCTTCGGCACCACAGCCGAGAAATAGGGCATGAAGCTGAAATTAGGCGCCATTGCTTCGTTGGCCTTTGCGAGTTCAGCGAAGACATCCTGACCACCGTAGAAGCTCATCACAGCTTCCGGTGTCTTCATTTCGCCAAGCGCGGCCACGACTAGGCCTTGGGAAACGAGGTCATCGATCTGAGTGTTGAACCAGTCGTTGAATTCCATGGCCTGTTCGGGGTACTCGCATCCCTTCATGACTGCCGTACCGGACCCACCGTCAGGTCCGGTCAGTGCGCCTGCACCATAATCGGGGAGCTGAGCGACAGCCCATTTGCCTTCATTGTCGGTGCCCTTCATGGTGTCCATGAGCAGAGGAGCTTCCCAGCTGGCGCCGACAGTGCCGATGAGTTTGCCTTCGACAAGAGCCTGGGCGAATGCGTCGCCCCAGCGCTCGAGAGGCAGCGTGGTCTTGTCGTCGAGCATCTTCTGCCAGAAGTCGGCAACGACTGCGGACTTGTCTGAGTCTGCGTTGACCTTCCACTGGTCATTTTCAGGTGTATACCACTCACCACCAGCTGCAGCGGCCTGAGCGCTGTACCAGTGTGCTTCGTCAGGCAGGAATGCTGAGATGTACTTGCCGGCTTCAGCAGCCTTCGCAGCTGCAGCCTGAAACTCTTCGAGGTTCGTCGGAACATCGATGCCGAGCTCTTCAAATGCAGCCTTGTTGTAGTAGTAGACCAGCGGGCCGGTATCCTGCGGCAGGCCAACGGTCACGTCGCCGACCTTCATCAGGTTGAAGACGCTGGAGTAGTGATCTTTGTACTGATCCGCCAGCTCGGTCACGTCCTCGACCAAGCCTTTGACATACATTTCGGGGACTTCGGCGTATCCGAGCATCGCCAGGCAGGGGCCCGAGTTAGCCTTGATATCCGTTTCAAGTTTCTTGATCATTTCGTGTGCGGCACCATCGAACTTCGTTGTGGTGACGTGAATATCAGGATGCTCCGCGTTCCAGCGGTCAGCAATTTCCTGTACCTTCACCATGCCGTCGCCGTCAGGCAGACGGTGCATGTAAGCAATCTCCACTTTTCCGCCGTCACCAGCCGGAGCGGCCGTTGACTGATCGCCAGATGCGGAATTCGACTCACCGCCGTCGCCATTGGAGCATGCTGCAAGTCCCATCATGCTGAGGGATGCCACCGCTCCGAGAGCGGTCACCTTCTTCAGTGAATTGGCCATCGTGTTGTCTCTCCTTCGAGCTTGAATGTCTGAGGCTCTTGACGCAAACCTCAAGTTCACATAAATAGTACCCGTGCCACATGGATCTTTGCCAAACCGATCCTCGTGACACGTAACATTCGTTAACGATCTGTGACACATCGCCGCGTCATCAGTACCACTCCTCCGGCGCAGCCGAGAAGAGCCCCAAACAGCGCCAACGCGCCATTTCCACCGGTTCTTGCAATGAATGTGCGGCCTTCGTGTGAATGGCTGGCGTCGCCATCAGGTTCCACTGTGGGACGTTGGCCTGTTCCCGGTTGAGCAGCATGATCACCTTGATTACCGCCATTCTCTCCCGGATTCTCGCCATTGTGAGAATTTTCATCACTTTCCGGATTATTTCCGCTTTGGGGCTCTTCGCAGACTTCGTTCAGCGGATAGGCATAAGCTTCGAGCGCTGCCACGGCGACTACCGGCTGAGCCCACACCTGACTCTTGAGGGTCAGGCGGATAAATCGTCCTGTTGTTTCCGGCAATTCAATAAGCTGCCATGAGGTGCCTTCGACAAATTCACCTGAGACCAGTGGTTTCGTCCAGTTTTCTCCATCAACGCTAGTCGCGACTTCAAAGTGGCGAGCCTGGCCGTTCATGCCGATTTGACGAGGCCAGTAGTTCAGTGCCGTGATGCGCCTGACTTCTCCAAGGTCGATGGTCACCCAGTGCGGGAAAGGGAGGATTTCTGGCTGCCATTGCGAGTGCCACAGTTTTTCGGGGTCAAGATTGAGCACATTCTCCGGCAGTCCGTCCCAGTTCGAATCGGAGGCTGACGCTTTGAGCGGGACGAACGTGTAGCGGAAACTTGCTCCTGCCTGCGTGCTGTGTTCCTCTGCCCCATCGTTCCAACTCACGGTTGCCAGAACTTGTGTCTGACCGAAATCAGCACACCGTGGAGAAAGGACAAGTGGCACCTCGACGCTCTGGCCGTCTTCAATGGTTTCCGGAATGGCGCCTGTCGATTCGACTGTCCACTTTGGTGTTTCCTCGACGGTGAGCTTCACGTTGGTCACTGTTGCTCCGCTGTTATTTGTCAGCACAGCTGTGATGGCTGCTGATTCACCGTAGTGAACACGTGGTTCGTCAAAGTTCAGAGCCAGGCCGAAAGCTCCAACTATCTTCCAGCGGGCCTGCGTCTTGTCATATGGGAGCTGCGCAGCGCGAACATCCTTGTCAGCCATCAGCATCATTGACGCCGCGTTCATCACCACCGCGTTGTTGTGGTCATTGCTGATCTGCCACTTTTGTCGTGACGTATCACTGCACGCGGCCAGAGCCAGTGATCCGCCCTCGTCAGCTGGAACCTGGAGGCGTGTGGGCTCACCTGCCAGGTCAAGACACTTGCCGGTCACGGAGTCTCTGATCGTAAAGTAGCCGTCATCAGTTTGCTGCACGTTCCACACATACTGGTTCTGAGTCAAATGCGCTGACTTGTCATCAGCGACATTCAGGTATCGCCCATTGTCTACCAGTTCGATCGTGTAATTCCCATCGCGCAGCGTGGGTTCCGTGGGTGGTATCCACTTTGCTGAATGCCCCAGTGTGTCGATCAGCGTCTTGAACTCGTCCCATGTATCCAGTTCGTATGCGTCTGACCACGTAATCTGTGCGACGTAGCGCAGCGGATCATTCTGGAGGCGTTCGACCTGGTTCTGAGTCTCGGCAGCGCTGTTATCCGGCCACAGGCTCATCTTTGCGCCCAAAACGTTGGGATGAGGCGCGCCCAATTCCCCGACCTTTTCGTCCTTGTCGAAGTTCGCTACGCTGAAGCGTTCGCCATAGAGCCTGGGGGTGTCGATTTTCAGCGAGCCGCGCGTCTGATAGAGCGCCACATTCGCATTCATGACCTGATGACCGCTGTCCACTAGATTCTGTGCTTTTCGATCCTTGGCCAGCCAGTGTTCCACAATAATGTCGGTGTCAAGAGCCTGAGTTCCGGTCTCAAGCGGGTAGCCGTCATTCCAGATTCGCAGCGTCTTTCCGTACGTGTCCTTGACGTAGTCGTTGACACGGTTGACAAAATCCACATATGCATCGCGCGGAATTGCGGACTGGCCCCACTTGTTCTTCGCATACTGCGCCATCTGCGGGAAGTCTTCGTATCGTCCCCAGATGTATTCATCTGCTCCCATGTGCCAGTACTGTGAGGTGAACAGCTTCATGTACTCGTCGATCAGGCTGGTGTAGAAGTCGAATGCTTCAGGCGTGGTGATATCCAAGTCGCCCTCGTATTTCTTGCCGTGCCTGTCGGATAGCTGCAGGTCCGGATAGTTTCTGATCCACGGTTCCATGTGTCCGGGCGAGTTGATCTCGGGAATCACGTCGATTCCTCGTTCGGCCGCATAATCCAGAATGTGGTGAACCTGGTCGGGCGTGTAGTACCCCCATTCGCTTGATTTCGGGTAGTTTTCGTTGGGGATCTTCACTTCCAGCAGCACCTGGTTCAGCTTGAAGTAGGCCATGTCGTCGAGGAGACGCTCGATGTAGTCCATCGACAGGTAGAGCCAGTTCGCTGAGAGGGTCACGCCGCGCTCAGCGTAAGCGGGCTGGTCGTCGACTTGCCCACGCGGGACGGTGAGCTGCTGGGAGAAGATCTGCGCGACGGTTTGGCTGCCGTACAGTGCTCCAATTGACGAGGGCGACGCGATGCGCACCGAATCATCAATCGTCAATCGGTAACCTTGCGCTCCCAAGTTGTTCAGGCTGACGTCCTGCATGATCGCAATGTCGCCGGATTCGGCCTGTTCGATCGGAACGATTTCATGAGAGCTTCCTGTGGCGCGGTCAAGTTCGCTTTTCAACGCGCTGGCAGCCAGTTTGGAGTTATCATCAGCCGCAATCTTCGCGGTGGCGCCAAGCGTAAACGTCGTGTCCTGGAGCGTCCATTGTCCGGTCAGCGAAGGAATGACATGTGGCATAGCGACTGCTTCGGCGACTGCCTCGGAAGCTGTTGCGGCACTGTCAGCCGAGTCTGCTGCATACGCAGCGTCTCCACCTCCCACGCCGAGGGCAAAGCACACGACTGCTGCAATGCCGAGAACGCATTTATACCTAAAGCGATTATTCGTCATATTCTTCTCCAATGCATTCATCGTTGAATGGCATCGAGACTAACATCATGCTGTCGCTTTGTCTGCCGGTCAGGGCAGTAGTTTGATACGTCTTGCAATATGACGATTCAGGTTCTGCGTGCCCCCGAGACGATTCGAACGTCCGACACCCGCTTTAGGAGAGCGGTGCTCTATCCCCTGAGCTACGAGGGCAGTGCGCCAAGGCGCAAGGAATAGAGTATCACCCTCGTTTTGGTTCACCACATCGCGGCCGCATGCGACTTAGGGCGTCTCAGCTATCTTGCCGCGCTCAGCACTGGCTAGCACACTACCGCCATCTGTATTGAGACGCTCGGAACTGACCAGCGGCACGCTAGGTACCGTGCGCCGCTCCGAACTGACTAGCGGCGCTCCCAAGTGCCTTGCGGCGCGGGTGAGTCATCTGTGCGTTCAGAGGGGACGATCATGACCGGGCAGGTTGAATGGCCCAGAACCGTCTGAGAAGTCGATCCCAGCAAGACCCCTGCAAACCCACCGCGCCCACGTGTTCCCACAACCACTAAGTCAACGGCTGTTGAGAACTCGATGAGAAGCGACGCGGGCGATCCGTCCAACGCGTGACGCGCCACATGGATGTCACGGCCAGCCAGCGCAGAATCAATCGCCATGTTCAGTCCCTGACGCACGTCGGCCAGCAGCGCTTCGCGGTCAATTGACGTCGGCATCCACGCCATCATCGAGTTGCCCTGCGCGATCGGTACCGCCGAAATTGCCGTCAGTTCAGCATCCCACACTTCAGCTTCATCAATGGAGCGCTTCAAGGCGGCAGAGGCAACCTCGGAGCCATCACTGCCGACCACGATTCGCTCCACAGGGGTGAACGACTTGCCGCTGGTATGGCGCGGCACGACAACCACAGGGCACTTCGCGTGAGCCGGCAAGGCGCTGGAAACTGTTCCCAGCAGCCGATCGGCAAACCCGCCACCGCCGCGCGACCCGACAACGATCATGTCCACTTCTTTGGACATGTCAACCAGGACGCCTGCAGGATCCCCCGGCTCAATCGAACTGGAAACGTGGATGTCTCCCTGCTTCTTCGCATGTTCGACAGCTTCATCGACGACAGTTTGCGCCCCACGCTTGAGAGCTTCGTCGTCCAGCATGGCGTACCCGCCGTCGAGGGCGGCCGCAGAATACGAGGCAAGCGCATAGGTACAGATCACATGGACTCGCGCACCCGTTCGAACCGCGCGGTCACTCGCCCACTTCACAGCAGCCAGAGACTCAGTGGAACCATCCGTTCCGACGAGGATAACTTCCTTGGACCCCATATTGTCCTCCTTCATGAAGTGTTACCACCATTGTGCCTTGAAGTTGGCCTTTGTGGGGCGAATAGAGATCGAAACGGCGTAAAACGATTCCTGCTCGCATGAAAACGTGGGCCTCACCTTACGGTGAGACCCACGCGTGACAATCAGGTCAGAGCCCGCATCCAAGGAGCCCTGCCGCCTTGCTGAGGTCAGTGAGCGACGCGGATGAACTCGTAGCTTCCCCACAGACCCTGGACCTTGGTCACGGATCCAGGTGTGGTGGCTTCGATAACCATTCCGTTTCCGGCGTAGATGCCGACGTGGCCGTATGCGTGCCACACGAGGTCACCAGGCTGAGCTTCCGATGCAGGAACCGACACGCCGGCCGCTCCCTGCGCTCCGGAGGTGCGGGGAATGGAAATGCCCGCCAGGCCGTAGACGTACTGTGTGAAGCCCGAGCAGTCGAATCCAGCCGGTGAGGAACCACCGTAGACGTAGGGCACACCCAGCAGAGACATGGCGATCGAAACGATATCGCCAGAAGCAGCGTTCACTGCGATCGGAGCCTGCTCACCGTCGGTAAGTTCCGCGCGCGCCTCATCGCGGTTGGCGGCCTCCATCCCGTCAGCTTCTTCAGTAGCTGGCGCTGCCTCTTCAGGGGCTGCTGCCGTGACTGCAGCTTCGTCACCGATCAGGTCAGATGCTTTCCAAGCGATGTTCGGAACGCTCAGGGTCGGTGCTGCTTTTTCAGTGCCAGCAGTAATGCCTTTGACGTGAGTGGAAGGCGCGTCAGAACCTTCCGGGGTTGCCTGAGCGGTGCCGACAACAGCAGCGGTCAAAGCAAGACCCGTCACGGAAACAAAAGCTGTCCCACGCACGGGCTGAAGGGTAACCGACGATACGGCATCAGTAATCGGTGTCAAGGGTGTCAAAGGGCGGCAAGCCTTGCGATGCCGCAGAACGGTTTTCGTTCGTTTCACTTCTTTTAAAATCTCCACTTATTCGCTTACGAGGTCAGCTGTCGGGTTCGGACTGGAGTGTCCGGTCCACTTTGGGACTTCACCCCAAGATCGCCAGGCGATCACGTCAGGTTTTGGGTCCCCCGCGCCAAACAGGTGCTTCCCACGCTCACCATTGTTTGGCTTAAGCGGATGGTGTGTGGGTGGATGCGTCGCAACCAAGAGATACATTAGCGCGTCTACCCCTCAAATGTCACGCAATGGTAACGGTGATGTACGCAATCTTTTGGAGCACCCCTACTTGCGTTCCATCGCAAAGAACAGATGCGGGACGAAAGCCACATTCAGCCGAAGGAAATGAGCGTCCTCGCCCTCGTCGCTGAGCGCCCGAATCAGGACATCTCCCGTCTTCTCATCAGCCACGGCAACCGCCATGACCGTGGGAAACAGGCCGAGTTCTTCGAAGCGTGCCAGCACATCAACCTCTGCCTGGATGGGTTCACCAATGCGTGCAATGGGAGCTACAACACGTTCCGATTCTCTGAGCGCAACCTCCACGGACACTTCCGGACGGTCGATCTCAATACCCGGAAGAGGGTTGCCATACGGATCCGTCTGGGGGACACCTAACAGTTTGACCAGGCGCGCTTCGACCTGTTCGGACATCACGTGTTCCCATCGGCATGCTTCCTCGTGGACGTCCGCCCATCCCAGACCGATGATGTCGAGGAGGAGGCGCTCAGCGAGACGGTGCTTGCGCATCACTTCCCGCGCCCGGTACCATCCGTCTCGCGTCAGTTCAAGGCGTCGATCCCCCAACACGTGCAGCAAACCATCGCGCTCCATGCGCGACACCGTCTGTGAAACAGTAGGGCCGGAGTGACCGAGCCGGTCGACGATCCGGGCACGCAGAGGTGTGACCCCATCTTCTTCCAATTCAAAGATGGCCTTGAGGTACATCTCCGTCGTGTCGATGAGCTCTCCCACTGTGTCCTCCATCCCCATTTCGTGACGTGGTATTAGCCACAACGTTAATGACTTTAGTGTCGAACAGTGAAAAACGCCGCAGATAGCTGCAGAACGCCGAAAAGTCAAGGTGCCTGCCGGCCGCTGTAAACGCTCGTATTCGGAAGGCGGGCGTTGCCTTATTCGCGGCGGTGCGCATGCAGCGCAGATGCTTCGACGGCACGAGTGTCCACCCCGCCAAGGCTGGCACTCTCGAGCCTGAAAAGGGACTACCTTGGGGGCTATGACAGATCAGTTGGACGCTCAGTGCCCTCGCATTCCTGACACGCTCTTGCCTCACGATGGCCGGTTCGGCTGCGGCCCGTCGAAGATTCGCACCCAGCAGCTCGACGCGTTGATGCGTCCACTCGTCATGGGAACGTCTCACCGTCAGCAGCCTGTCCGCTCCATTGTGGCATCGATCCGCAGTGGGCTACGCGATCTGTTCTCCCTGCCCGAAGGGTGGGAGGTCGCCCTCGGCAATGGTGGATCCACAACATTTTGGGCCGTCGCTACGACCTCACTGATTCGCAGGCGCAGCGCCCACGCCGTTTTCGGCGAGTTCGGCTCGAAGTTCGCTGACGAGGCCGCCCGCGCGCCCCACCTTGCCGCACCCCTGATTGTGAAAAGTGAGCCTGGCACGGTGGCCACACTCATTGACGAGGGTGCCGTCGGCCATGATTCAGGGGAACCGATCGACGTTGCGGCATACCCGCATCACGAGACTTCCACTGGTGCTCTCAGCCCGCTGTATCGGGTCAACGTTGATGACTGTCTGACCGTTGTGGACGCCACGTCGATCGCCGGTGGTGTACGCGTCGATCTGAACAATGTGGACGTCTACTATTTCAGCCCTCAGAAGTGTTTTGGCTCCGACGGAGGCCTGTGGGTCGCGCTGCTCTCCCCTGCGGCTCAGGAGCGCGCCGAAAGGTTGCACGGCGATGATGCACGCTGGATGCCGCAGATCCTGGATCTGTCAATCGCATGCAGGAATTCGAGCAAGGATCAGACGCTGAATACTCCTGCCATCGCCACGCTCATCATGCTGGATCAGCAGATTCAGTGGATGCTGGCCGGTGGTGGCCTGCAGGTGATGGAAGCTCGCTGCCTCGAATCTTCGGACGTGCTGTACCAGTGGGCGGATGCGCACTCGCACCTGACGCCGTTCGTCTCCAATGCTCAGTGGCGCTCCCCCGTTGTTGTCACGGTGGACTGTGACGACACCGTCGATGCGGCGCGCGTATGCCGGATTCTGCGTGCCAACGGGGTTGTCGATGTCGAACCGTACCGTAAGCTCGGGCGCAATCAGCTGCGCATCGGTACATTCCCCTCGGTGGAAAGCCGGGACGTTCGCGCACTCACACAGTGCGTGGACTGGGTGATCGACAATACCCTCGCCTAGCGCCTGAACCAGGTCGCTATCCACCTTCGGATGCGCGTCGGGTGGCCTCGGCCGCATCCTGAGCGGCCCTGGCGCGTTCAACAGGGCCGACCGCTTCGAGCGGGTGGAATGACCAGTGCAGTCGGACGCGGATTTCCCAGTGGATAATCGCCCACACGCCGGCTGCAATAGCGATCAGGAGGGAGAAGATTCCTCCGATCAGGATTGACCAGCGGGCACCGAACTGCTGCCCTATCCAGCCGATCAGCGGGGCTCCCAGCGGAGTGGATCCCATGAAGATCATCGAGTACAGTGCCATGACCCGTCCGCGCATCTCCTCAGCAGTGGAGATCTGGATGGCGGCATTGGCCGCGGTAATCATGGTGAGCATCGCCAGGCCAGTCGGAATCGAAATGAGAGCGAACGACCAGTAGTTGGGTGCAAGTCCCAGAATGATTTCAACCAGTCCGAATGCTGCTGCAGCCAGAACAATCAGGCGAAGGCGCGGTACGCGTCGACGTGCTGCGATAAGGGCGCCGGTCAGCGCTCCGATCGCCATGAAGGAACCAAGAATTCCGTAGTCGCCGGCCTGACGGTGGTAGACCTCTGTGGCCATCATGGCGGAGGTCATCTGGAAGTTCATGCCAAGGGCTGACACCACGGACACGACGATGAGGATCAGGATGATGTCGGGGCGCGAGCGCACGTAGGCGAGACCTTCGCGGATCTGACCCTTCTCGCGCTTGACGTGACGCTGAGCGTTCAACTCATCTGTGCGCATCAGTGCCAGCGCAATCACAGGCGCCGCAAACAACGCACCGTTGATGATGAAGACCCAGCCCGGACCCACCCAATCAATGACCAGGCCAGATAGTGCCGGTCCGATGAGGCGGGCCGAGTTGAAAGCAGTTGAATTCAGTCCCACTGCGTTCGGCAGTGATTCAGCGGGAACAAGTTCGGACACGAATGCCTGGCGGGCAGGTGAATCGAGGGTCGATCCGATTCCACCGATCAGGGCCAGCACGTAGACGTGCCACAGTTGGGCGGTGCCCGTCAGCACGAGGGCACCCAGGATCAGCCCGAGAGCCGCAGTCAAGACCTGCATGGCCTGAATGAGGTGTCTGCGGTTGAGGCGGTCTGCCAGGACACCGGCCCATGGTGACAGCACCAGCAGTGGTATGAACTGCAGTGCTGTCACCACGCCGACCTGGAACCCTTCGTTATCCGTCAGGACGGTGAGAACCAGCCAGTCCTGAGCCACACGCTGCATCCACGTACCGGTCGAGGCAATGATGTTGCCGATGAACCAGTAGCGGAAGTTGGTATAGCGCAGCGAGTGGAAGGTCCGGGACACCTGACGAACTACTCCTTAAAGGTTGAGCGTTCAGCCAAGCAGTGCGCGCTGAATCGGGCCCAACGCGAAGTAGGCCACGAACAGAATCGACACGACCCACATGAGCGGGTGAATCCTGCGTGCTTTGCCGATCGCTATTTGAATGGCTGTGTAAGCGATGAATCCAACGCCGATACCTACCGAAATCGAGTAGGCGAACGGCATGAAGGCAATCGTCAAGAATGCCGGAATCGCTATTTCGGGCTTGTGCCACTCCATGTCGGTGACCTGCACCATCATGAGGAACCCGACGAAGACCAGAGCCGTTGAGGCAGCCTCGGTCGGCACCAGGTTGACGATCGGTGCAAGGAAGGTCGAGACAAGGAACAGACATCCCGTCACTACCGATGCTAGACCAGTTCGTGCGCCTTCGCCCACGCCGGCCGCTGATTCGATGAAGGACGTGTTCGAGGAGACGCCACCCATACCGCCAGCCATTGCCGAAACAGAGTCGATGAGCAGAATCTGCTTGGATCGCGGCGGGTTGCCCTTTTCGTCCAGCAGGTCACCCTCGGCGCCCACGGCCACCATTGTTCCCATCGTGTCGAAGAAGTCAGCCAGCATCAGCGAGAAGACCAGCAGAATCACTGCGAGGGGTCCCAGCTTGCCGAATGCGCCGAACATGTCGACCTGGAAGAGGGAGGAGAACTGAGGAAAAGCCACCGGTGCGCCATCGATTTCAGGAACTGACTGTCCCCAGCCGGTCGGGTTTTCGTCGGACTTCTGCCCGATCTTCACGAACGCCTGGATGATGATGGCCAGAACGGTCGATGAGAGGATGCCGATCAGGATGGCGCCACGCACCTTGCGCACGTACAGGATGATCGTCAGGAACAGGCCAAAGACGAAGATCACTGCGGGCCACCCGTCGAGGGAGCCGTCAACACCGAGCTGGACGGGTGTTCCGCCCGGACGGATGATGCCGGCGTTCAGCAGGCCGACAAAAGCGATGAACAGACCGATGCCCACAGAAATAGCGGTCTTCAACTGGCGCGGAACCGCCTTGAAGACCGCTTCCCTGAAGCCTGTCAGCACCAGGATCGTGATGAGGATACCTTCCCACACGATCAGGCCCATTGCTTCCTGGAAGGTCAGACCTGATGCGCCGACCAGGGTGAATGCCACCATAGCGTTCAACCCCATGCCTGCTGCCAGGCCCAACGGGTAGTTGGCGACGACACCCATCAGGACGGTCATGATGCCTGCGACAAGCGCGGTGCCGGCGGCGACTGCCTGGGTCGAGATGTTCTCAGGAAGAGCTGACGACAAGATGATCGGGTTAATCACCAGGATGTAGGCCATCGAGAAGAAGGTGACGAAGCCGCCGCGGATTTCCCGGCCCACCGTGGAACCACGTTCAGTGATGTGGAAGAAACGATCGAGACCGTTTTGTGCAACACCGCTGCTTGCAGAACGCTGTGACTGAGCTGCGGCGTTTTTCTGATTCTTTACACTGTGATTGCGCGCATTGTTGCGCTGCTTGGAATTTTTGGAGCTCACCTGAAAATGGTGCTCCGCTCGACATGACTTTTTCAAGCTGGGTAGCGCTGAAAGAGACCGATATAACGCCGCGCCACCTCGTCAGGCACCTTAAGGCCTCGTCACGGGCACAAATTGACGAGGGAGACCTGCCTGGTTCGCCTGCCCCAGCTCGACCGTTTCCACTCCAAAATCGTTGACGTGAGATGGGCGCACAGGCCACTGAGTTTTCCGATTCGGTGTATCGGTTTCCGAGTGTGCACCACACGCATGGTCGAGGCTGACAACCTTTCCATCGTCCTGAGCCCACTCATTGGCACACACACCAAATACTGTGCGGAACTCCCCTGGCAGCTTCACCAGGAATCCACAGGTCGAACACGGATTTTTCGCCAGGCGGCCTCGTGCCGGACCCTGCTGAGAGTGGTACCAGCGTTCACTGGCACTGCGACGGCCCTCGGTTGAAAGGACGCGCGCACGGCCCAGGCCAAGTTCACGCGTCGTCGGCAGGTCTGGATTCTCCCCGGCGTCCTCGTAGGACTGATCGAGGCGCTCATCATCTGCGCGATACGGCAGGACATCTGAGCGTGAAAGGTCGTCGGGAGTCAGACGCTCAGCCCACGGCACCCACGGCGGTGCAAGCAGCGAGTCGTCACCGGGGATAAGGTCGACTTCGCAGATCGTTGCTTTGCGTCCACGCGGAACGCGGGCAACTGTCACTGCCCATGTCCACCCGCGGTAACCGGGATCGAGGTTGTCGAACAGATGGGTGAGCAAGCGGTCACCGTCGACGCGGATGCCGACGTGTTCACCAACTGTGCCGGGGCGTGCGACGTCTTCAGCGGCTTGGCGCGCAATCTCAACCGCGCCTTCCAGCACGACGTCTTTCTTGCGACTCCTGGGTCGCGTTGTCTTTTCAGGCATCGAAATCCTCTGCGACAGCTTGCAGCATTTTGGCTACCTGTCGCGCATTTTCTGGGTAGTGGCCACGTCGAAGTGAGTTCGACGCGTCATCGAGCAGTTTGATGAGGTCCTCAACAACGGGAACCATGGCTTGGGGACGGCGACGGTGCGCTTTTGCGATGGAGTGAGCTTCCTTAATGACGCGCACGGAAAGAGCCTGGGGCCCTTTACGTCCGTCAGCAACCGAGTACTCAACGCGGGTTCCTGATTTGAGCGTAGGTGTCTCGGGTGGCAGTGCAGAGGCATGGAGGAAAACCTCAACTCCATCGTCTCCACCAATGAAGCCGAAGCCACGGTCAGCATCGAAGAACTTCACTTTGCCGGTCGGCACGATCGCGCTCCTTTTAAAGTAGAGTCCCTCAGGGCAGCTGTGCCGCCCTTCGGGGTCGGTGTGCGCGCCGCGGTGGCGCGCATGTGTCCTGTCTATGATAAGCCGGGAAGCTGTCCCGGGCGATTCTCCAGGCTGTTTTTCGCCAGCCGCGCAGCGAGGCGACCGACGGACACCCTCATAAATCTATCGAAGAAACGTCGAAAACAGTAGGCTATCAAGAGAAAGAATTATGCCGACATTCTGATGAAGCGGCAACCCGTGAGGAGCAGCGATGAAGACGTTGAAACGAGCATGGATGCTGGCGATCGGGTTGATTGCCGCTTGCGTGATTGCCTCACCTTCGTGGGCAGTATCTCCCGATGAGCTGGATTTTGAGTCAGGATCGTGGGTGGTGGATCCGTCTTCGATGCTCTCGCCAGATCAGCACTCCACCCTGCAAGAACGTGCATCTGCGGCGCAGAGCGACGGCCACCCGGTACTTTTTGCCGCTATCTCCTCATTTGATTCACTTTCTCCTGAAGACTGGTGTGAGGACGCCCTCGACAATTTCATCGACGCGACCGGGCAGGACAAAGCGAGCCTGTACGTGCTGGCCTTGGATGACCAGCTTCAGGGCATGTGCGGGCATTCCGAAGCCAACTCAAACCTGTCTGCAGCATTCGACGCGGCAACTGACGTCATCAATCAGGGCAGTGGGGCCATTACGAGCGATGAGTTCGTCGCCGCAAGTACCGCGGTTGCTGATGCCTTGACCAGGTCGGGTGCACCGTCACCGTCAGATTCCTCGTCAGGCTCGCCGTCGCAGTCCGGGTCGGGCACCTCGTTCTGGGCGATCGCGGTGGTGATCGCGGGCTTTCCCGTGCTGTTCATTGCCCTGTATTGGCTCAGGCGCCGCAACAGGCCGCAGCAGGGGCAGCAGGGTGCGCGTGGTCAGTATGCGGATATGAGCACCGAGGAGCTGGTATCGCTGGCGGGTCAACGCCTGCTCGCCGCTGACGAAACTGTTCGCAGTGCCACCGATGAGCTGTCGTATTCTCGCGCCCAGTTTGGTCGCAACCGCACTCAGGACTACGACGAAGCGATCCGCCGCGCGCGCAAAACTGTAGACGCTCAATTCGCGAATCAGCAGAAACTGCTCGAATCAGATGACGAGGGCACGAAGCGACAAGCCGCATTGACTATCCTCCAGGCGCTCGAAGAAGCGATGGGGCCACTCGCTCAACAGCACGACGAGTTCGCTGTGATGCGTGAGAAAGAGGCCAGCGCTGATGAGCGTGAACGCGCTGTTCGCGAACGCATCAACCAGATCGAAGGCAATATTCGCGTTGCCGAGGGTGAATTGCGCACCCTGACGGCTGCATATTCGCACACGATGATCGCCTCGCTGCTCGACAACCCTGAGCAGGCGCGCACCTTGATCGAATCGGCTCGCACTTCTGCCGATGAGGCTCACGGACTGTTGAATACGGACCGCGGGCGCGCCAACCAGCTTCTCGATATTGCCGAGCGCGCGCTGGGTCTTGCGCAGGTGCAGGTCGACGCGATTTTGAAGGCGCAGGAAAATGTGGCGCATGCTGCGGACAATCTGTCGCGCGCGATTGCCTCGATCAGCTCGGATCTTGCGGACGTGACGAAGTTGGGTGCCGACCAGGAGGCCTTTGCGCCGATGCTTGCCGATGCGCATGAGGCGGTGGATAAGGGCAGGCTGGCGCTGAAGAAGCAGGCGGATCCGCTGGAAGCCCTGGAGTCGCTGCATCTGGCAGAAAGTGCACTCGACGCCGCGTTGGATCCATTGCGCTCCCAGGCTGAGCAGAGCGAGCGCGCAATTGAGCGTGCCCACAAGCAGCTGTCCAGTGCACGACTTTGGGTTGAGCGTGCGCGTCAATTTGTGCGCTCCTCGGGCGCTTATTCGCCTGAGGATGCTCGCTCAGCTCTCGCCCGTGCCGAAGAAGCCTTGCGGCGCGCTGAAGAGCTGGTTGACTCCGACCCCGCTCAATCCGAGGAAGCGTCCAAGACTGCCTATCAGGCGGCGCATCAGGCCATCGAGGCGAGTAAGCGTGGCAATCAGGATAATCTCTTCGATTCCGATTCGTTGCTGAGCAATCCCTTCTTGTGGACCCTGTTCGGCTCCACCCTGGGTTCTAACCGCGGCGGAGGCTACTGGGGCGGTTCCGGTTCACGCTACGGTGGCGGAAAGTTCACGCGTCGCGGCGGTGTGGGTGGCTCTATCGGTGGCAGCTTCAAGCGCGGCGGTTCCAGCGGCCTCGGCGGAGGATTCGGCGGCGGATTCGGCGGAGGCTTCAGCCGCGGCGGTTTTGGTGGGAGCTTCGGCGGCGGCTTCAGCCGCTGACGTCTTGGCAGCGCCTTTGGCGGCGATTTCAGCCGCTGGCCCCTCCGGTTCACTGACGACACCGGCTCGCTGGGCAGGGAGCCTTCTTGGCGCGCGATTCACTTACTCGCTCGAGCCAGCCGGGCCTTCAGCCACGTCACCGTCCACTCGCGTCGACCAGTGATTTCCTCCCCCATTACCACTGGCCTCTATGCGCGCGATAAACGGGAGGACCGCATTAAAGTAACCCTGCGGCCGCGAGCGCCGCACATTGTGCACTCCGCCGTGCACGATCACGCATTCCACACACCGGTTGCCGATTTGGCGCAGGATCTCCATCCCCTCGAGCCCGACCCGCGATTCACCCACAACATCGCCAGTGACAATCAGGGTCGGCACCTTCAGTCCTGCCATGACTTCTTCCCATTTGATTTCGGGCGCGACGACTCCCGTCTGAAGAAGCCGCGGGTCACACTGCTGGCTCGCCCACAGACCCGGTAAAATCTCACTGCTCGGCGCGGACCCTGCCGCCAGCTCACGCGTCAGTGCACCGACCAGGTCATTCGCAGTTTCTTGAATCTTAGCTGCGCGCAGTTTCCCTCGTTCATGAAGTTCTTCCAGCGAGCGCGTCCCAAAACGTGCGGGGTCTTCAGCCACGACTGCGTCCACCAGGTCCGGTCTGCGCAGCGCGACTGCCGCCGCCGTCGCTGCTCCCATCGAATGCCCGATCAGGATTGTTCGCGGCCCACGATTTGTGCTCGAGGGGGACGCTGCTTGGTGAAAGATCTGGTGCGAGGGAGATCGTCTGCACGCCCGGTCCCGTTCGATCGCGTTCACAACATCGTCGATCAGCTGGTCGCCTGCTCGCGCAAGTTGATCGTCACTCCAGCGAGGCGATAAACCGTGTCCCCTGGCATCCAAGGCGATAATGCGACGCGAAGGATGCGCCAAGCGAAGCTGAAGGTCGGCCATCGCACCGGCGCAGCTCGTGATGCCGTGGAGCAGGTAGATCGTGGTGGGGGCCGAGGGATTGCCGGTTTCAATGCGCGCGAGCGGCTGGCTGTCTTCATCTGAGTGCTCAGGTGCACCAACCGTGGGTGAGGGTGCGCCCCAGCTGGGAGCGCCGTTCGCAGGTGCGGGCGCACCCTGGTCAGGTGCACCCCGGTCGAGAGCATCGTTCTTCGGTATGGGTGAGCCCTGGTCAGAGTCACGTGTGTGCCTGCTCAGCATTTCTTGCCCCTTCCATGGCATCGCTGAGAGCCGAAAAGTAACTGAGTTGTCGTCGTCACCAGGCAGCGGATGCCACAGATCTATAGTATTGAATCGAAGCGTGAGACGAATCACGTCATGAGATACGGGAGGAGCCCCGATGGCAGAGAAGCAGACAATTCTAGGACGAATGGCACAGCTGGCGAAAGCCAACATTAACGCTTTGCTGGATCGTGCCGAAGACCCACAAAAGATGCTTGATCAGCTGATTCGCGATTACACCAACTCGATTGCGGAAGCTGAAAATGCTGTCGCACAAACAGTTGGAAACCTGCGCCTGGCCGAACGCGACCATGAGCAGGACACCAAGCTTGCTGCTGACTGGGGTCAGAAGGCGGCTGCTGCCTCGAACAAGGCTGATCAGGAACGCGAAGCTGGCAACCAGGAGGAAGCCGACCGCTGGGATAAGCTCGCGCGAGTCGCAATCGGCAAGCAGATCCAGTTCGAGAACGAAGCCAAGCAGGCTGAGCCGATGATCGCCTCGCAGACCGAGGTTGTCAACAAGCTCAAGGACGGCCTGGCTGTCATGAAGGACAAGCTGTCTGAGCTGAAGTCGAAGCGCGATTCTCTGGTTGCTCGTCAGCGCACCGCCGAAGCACAGACGAAGGTCAACGATGCGCTTGGCACGATCAACGTGCTGGATCCGACGTCTGAATTGTCACGCTACGAGGATCGCGTCCGCCGCGCCGAGGCGCTCGCTCAGGGCAAGATGGAAGTCGCGTCCTCCAGCATTGAGGACCAGTTCGCAGAGCTGGAAACCGATTCGTCGCAGATTGAGATCGAGCAGCGTCTGGCTGCATTGAAGAAGCACGAGTAGTTCGCCGCGGTGCACCTGCACCTGCGCCGCGAGTGTGCCGCACCGCGCTTGGCTCATACGAGTGCGCACGCATCCTCGCCCAGCTTCCCATATGGAGCGTCGAGTTTCACTCGCCCATATGAGTACGCCGCGTGCACGCCGAGATTCTTCAAACGTCCCATCACCTCTATTGTGATGGGACGTTTTATATGTTGAACTTTTAAAAGACTGAGTATGAAAACACGTTTCCTTTCTGAAACGCCTGGGACTAATCTGTAATCCATGGATGAAATAACATATTTAGTCGTCGATGGCGAAAACATAGATGCAACATTAGGTATGTCAGTTCTGGAACGCCGCCCTAATCCGGAGGAACGTCCCCGCTGGGACCGCGTTCTCGATGCAGCGACCCACACATGGAGTCAGCCAACGAAAGGATTGTTCTTCCTCAACGGCTCCAATGGGCACCTCCCGATGGGTTTCATACAGGCTCTGACCGCCATGAATTACACACCAATCCCTCTGGCGTGCGAGTCCCCCACCGTCAAGGTTGTCGACGTCGGCATTCAAAAAACCCTGTCAGCCATCGCAGAACTCGATGGCGCCTCAGTGATCCTGGCGAGCCATGACGGAGACTTTGTCCCGCAGGTCCGCGAGCTCCTGTCAATGGGGCGCAAGGTCGCGATCGTGTGCTTCAAGGAGTTCCTTTCCGCCCAGCTCCAGGAGCTTGTTGACGAGGGACTTGAGGTGCTCGACCTCGAGCATGACCTCGACGCTTTCCAGGTGGTGCTTCCTCGGCTTCAGATCATCGATCTGGACGCTTTCGACCCCTTCGCATTCCTGTAAGCCCCTCCCTCAACGCTTTTCGGAAGCAGCACCTTTCCGATGCACTCGTGCCGCGATGGCATGCTGGCGTGGTTGTGCTACGGGGGCGACTTTCTCAGTGACCAAACCCGCGTGAGGAGTCCCAGATCAGATAGCTCGCAGTGCCAACTGTCCGCTCACCGCGTGCCTCGTGCACCATGCCCTAGATCTGTCTTTCGCACATGCACGATCCCCTGGATCTACCCCTCACACATGCACATACCCCTAGATTCTCCCTGTTTTTTGCACGATCCCCTAGATCTAACGCCCCGTCATTGTGCCGCGTTCCTCAAAACGCAGGTCACAAGACATTCCAATTTTCGAGGGATGTCCTGTCCTCTGTTGATCTAGGGGTTCGTGCACGAAAAAGGTTAAGACCTAGGGCATTGTGCAGCGAGCGGTACATGGCCTGATCAACGGAGCACCCACGACAGGCCCAACGAGCAACCGGTCAAGATAGTGCGGACTCGTGGCGACAACCGGTCAAGGTCTGACGAGGCCACGTTATCCGGGGTAAAGCGTGAGGGTGCATCATCCCCGAGCCTCCGCGCAACGCACCGTTAGCCAAGCGGGGCGACGCGGCGTTGACCGGGGACAAAGCGGAGTGCTGATTCAGCCCTGGACGTCAGGAGCAACGTCCTTGAAGGGCCGGATCGGTTCTACCTGCTCGCGGACGGCCTGCGCTTGCTTCTCATCCCAGATGCCTTCGGCTTCACGCTCAGCATCGCATCGCGCCTGATACGACGCCTTCTCACGCGCGGTCGTTTCTTCATCCCAATCCAGCATTGCAGCCGCGATCTGAGCCACCGCATCCAGGGATTCCACTCCGCGATCCTTGTGCTCATAGTGGATGCGGGTACGACGTGTCAGCAGGTCCTCGATGTGCAGGGCTCCCTCGTACGCAATGCCGAATGCAATTTCCGCCCTGAGATATTCGGGCGCGCCGGGCAACTCGTCTCCGAGAGAAGGATCCTCCTTAATCATTGACAGCACCAACTCGATATCGGCCCCGTACCGATCCAGGAGATCTTCGACGTGGTCGACGCTTAGACCAGACTCCTGCGCCAATTTCTTGCGGGATTCCCACATCGCGAAGTAGCCGTTCGCTCCCTCGAGCGGTGTCTTTTCTGTGACGCACGGCTTGTTCTTCGCCCCAGAGCCGAGCGCAAAGTCCACTGCGTCCTGCGCCATCTGGCGATACGACGTCAGCTTGCCTCCCGCGATCACCGTCAGCCCAGGAGCGGCTTCCGTCACCGTATGTTCACGCGACACTTTCGTGGACTTGGTTTCGTCATTGTCGAGGGTTCCGGGTTGAAGCAGCGGACGCAGACCGGCATACGTGCCGATAATGTCGTCACGCGTCAGCGGGGTCGCCAGCACCGAGTTGGCATGTTCAAGCAGGTAGTCGATATCCTCCCTGTCGGCAACAGGTTCGAGGCGATCCTCATGGTAGGCGGTGTCTGTCGTGCCGATGATCCAGTACCGCTTCCACGGAATAATGAAAAGCACGGATTTCTCGGTACGCAGGAAGATACCGACTTTCGACTTGATCGCATCTTTGGGCACCACGATGTGAATACCTTTCGATGCCAGAACTTTCAGTCCCCCGCCGGTGTGCGCCAGCGACTGCGTTTTCTCAGTCCACACACCCGTCGCATTGATGACGCTACGAGCTTTGATATGCAAGTCTTCGCCAGTTTCGAGGTCCACCACATGCGCCCCTCGAACCCGGCCGGAGGAATCCTGATCAAGTTCCTGAACCTGAACTCGGTTGGCAGCCAGCGCACCGTAACGCACCGCCGTGCGCACAAGCGTCACCACCAGGCGCGCATCATCTACACGCGCGTCGTAGTAGACGATCGATCCTGTTAACGCATCGGGTTTGATGGCGGGCGCCAGCTTCAGGGACCCTTTCTTCGAGTAATGCTTCTGGATCGGAACAGACCCGCGGTGCGCAAACTGGGCCAGTACGTCATACATCCCGACACCGATAGCCGAATACGTGCGCTCAATGACCGGAATCTTCAACGGCCACAAGAACGGCTGCGCCTTCACCAGGTGAGGAGCGTTCTGCGTCAGCAGCAGACCGCGTTCCCGCAAGGATTCGTTCACGAGTTTGAAGTCGAGTTGGTACAGGTAGCGCAACCCGCCGTGCACCAGTTTCGAGGAGCGCGACGAGGTACCCGAGGCCCAGTCCTGCGCTTCCACGATTCCCACCCGCAGGCCACGCGTGGCGGCGTCAACGGCGATACCTGCTCCTGTCACTCCGCCACCGATGACGAGTACATCCAGCTCAGGGCCTGACGCCATCTCCTGCAGGGCATCGTGTCGGGCTGTGGGTGATAGAACTGGGATACTCATCTGCGTCTCCATCGATCGTGTTGTTGGACCGTACTTCTTTATCGCGACATTTAGTCGCGCTGCCTGCTCGCGCTAATCGATCACGCTCTTAGACGCGCTTCTCGATCGTGCTTGACGAGTTGTTGCCTTCATTATCTCAGAAATGCACGTCTACCCAAAGGTGTTGGGCATTTGTGCATGAGAGACTGGGAGTCGTGAGCAAACGTGATGAGCTGGCACTGCAAGCGGCCGTTCTGTACTACATCCGCGAAGAAAAGATGGAGGCGATAGCCTCCCAATTGAACATGTCGCGCTCGTCGGTTTCACGCCTGCTGTCCTACGCCAAAGAGGTGGGACTGGTGCGCATCCAGGTGCAGGACCTGGCCGGTGCGCGCACCGACCTGGAACGCGAAATTGCGCAGGCGTTCCACGTCAACGCAGTCGTCGTCCCTGTTTCATCAGTAGACACCCCTGTCGCCACGCTTGAATCGGTGGCGCAGGTGGCCGCGGCGCAGCTCGCCAACTTGATGCAACCTGGCGCCACGCTTGGAATCGCCTGGGGCAATACAACAGCAGAAGTCACGCGCCACTTGGCCAGGACTCCCCTGCCCAACGTCACGGTCGTCCAGCTCAACGGGGCCGGTAATGCGGCACAGTCAGGTGTCCCGTACGCGGGTTCAATCATGTCGCGCGCTGCTGAAGCGTTTGGTGGCCAGACGGTCTACTTCCCCGTCCCCGCGTTCTTCGACTATGCCGACACTAAAGAGGCACTGTGGCGCGAACGCTCAATTCGCCAGGTCCTGACGACGATCGAGTCGTCAACCGTGGCACTGTTCGGTGTGGGTTCGCTCGACGCAGCGCTCCCCTCGCACGTGTATTCGGGCGGATATCTTGACGCCACCGAACTTCACGCAGCACGCGCCGACGGAGTAGTGGGCGATGTCTGTACAGTACTGATCCGCGAAGACGGCTCAACGAATATGGAGCTCAACCATCGAGCATCCGGTCCCATGCCCGACGTATTGCGGCGCATCCCCGTGCGGCTGTGCGTCGTTTCTGGCGTCTCGAAAGCGATTCCCCTGCTGGGAGCGTTGCGTGCAGGGGTGATGACGCACCTGGTGGTCGACTCCGAAGCGGCACGCGCACTGCTCAACCGGATGAACCGCGAGCACGGTCAGCGATCGTCTCGCTAACGGGCCCGCTCACGCACGTCAAGCAATTCGAGCGCGGGGGTTGCCACATCGATGCCTGACACGCTCATCACCTGCTCGATGACGGTGTTCGGGAATACACTGACACCGCATGTCGCACCCAGCATTGCGCCGGTAATCGCGCCGATTGTGTCCGTGTCCCCTCCAATATTGGCGGCCTGGATCAGAGCCTGATAGGGCTGCTGCGCGTAGCGGCGCGTTAACGCGAATGCGGCCGGAACAGCTTCGTTGGATTCAACGGATGTTCCCACCATTTCGCGCAGCCAGGTTGCGAAGTCTTCCTCGTTCCTCTTGCGGGCATGATTGTGGGCGTACTGCGTGCGTGCAACGACGCTGGCTCGCGGACTCCAGTGTCCGGGCGAACCCAGTCGGTCGATTTCGGTCAGCGCAAGTTCAAGTGCTGACAGGGTATCCAACCCGTTGATCCCCAGGCTGACGACTCCGGCGACGAGCGCAGCACTTTCAAAACCCTGCGTCGTATTGTGCGTCACCATGCACGATTCGCGCACTACGCGCGTGAACGCTTCGGCCTCGCGCATGTCGATGGCTATGCCCACCGGCGTCACCCGCATCGCGGCGCCGTTGGTCGTGCCTTCCGTTCCAGTGGTGCCGTATTCGGCGCCGGCACGGATTTCTTCGAGTGCACTCTTGGTGGAGGGGCCGAGCAGGTCGAGGGATCCTCGCGCTCTCATCGTGTCTTCCCACGCGAGCAGGCGGTGCGCCAGTTCAAGCGAATCAATGTGCCCGTCACCGTCGATCAACAGGGAGGCAACCAGGAGGGCCTGTTCGGTGTCGTCGGTGACATGGCCAGCTTTCATGGAGGGCGCGATGGGCTGCGTCGGGCTCGCATCGACGAGGCCGTCCACACGGATGTACGCCTGATGAATCTCCTCATGGCTCATCGATTGCGTGGGCATGCCGAGCGCATCACCGAGAGCAAGTCCAGTCAGAGCGCCGATCGCCCGATCCGCTTTGAGCGCTTGCGTTTGCTTCACGAAGTTCGTCACGAATTACTGCCTTAGTGGTTCTGCGTCGTTTTATTGATGTACGAGGGCATCTTTGGGCGCTGCCACATGAAAGCACATGGGAGCCAGCAGGTGCCTTTCGTTTAATGTAAACACAGAACCTGCATGTTGGCTGAGAAGTTTCGGAGCGTAGGGCTCGTGAGCAGATACGGCCGGCATGTATGTGTCCTGCCAGGCAGATGCGCTCAACAGGCGAAAGTCACTGCCAAACGGGCACGGTCGACGGGCGAAAGTCGCCGGTAAGCAAGTACGTCCAGCAGGTAAATGCCACTAGCAAGCAGTACCCGTATTTGAGCTCCACTGCTTGTGCCTGCGCAGTCGATTGGTCTGCACCGCGGCATCAGGCTGTGAGCAGGGCTGCCATCATCGCTCCGACAATGAGCAGCCGCTTCTTGCTCGCCCGGCCCCGATTCATCATCGGTCGCATCCTTCCCATCGACGCAGTGTGGTGGTGCAGGCAGCTCGTAGCGGATCAGATCTTCTTGACCAGCGGGAACGTGATGGTTTCTCTGATTCCCTGCCCCGTCAGAGCCATGAGCAGGCGATCCAGCCCCATTCCCATGCCGCCCGACGGAGGCATGCCGTATTCCATCGCCATCAGGAAGTCGTCGTCCAGCACCATAGCTTCCGGGTCGCCTTCAGCAGCGGCGAGTGCCTGGGCTTCGAAGCGCTGGCGTTGGATCACGGGGTCGACCAGTTCCGAATAGGCTGTGGCCAGTTCAAACCCTCGCACATACAGATCCCACTTTTCCACCACGCCGGGCTTTGAGCGGTGTCCTCGTACCAGCGGTGAGGAATCCTCCGGGAAGTCGCGCACGAAAGTCGGTGCCCACAGACTGTCCCCCACGGTCTTTTCAAAAATGACTTCCGCAATCTTGCCATTGACGTAGTGGTCGGGGATCTCTTCGCCCAGATCTGTTGCGATGCGCACCAGATCCTCGCGAGAAGTCTGCGGGCTGATCGTGGTTCCGACCGCGTCCGAAATCGAGTCATACAGGCTGATCGACTCCCACGATCCCGACAGGTCGTAGATCGAACCGTCAGGCAGGGTGACGACTTCGGTTCCCAGTGCGTCGCGCGCGGCTTTCTGAATGAAATCACGGGTACGCGTGGCCATCGTGTCGTAGGTTCCGTACGCTTCGTACGCTTCCAGCATTGTGAATTCGGGGGAGTGCGACGAGTCAGCGCCTTCATTGCGGAAGTTACGGTTGATCTCGAAGACCTTGTCAACACCACCGACAACTGCGCGCTTGAGATACAGCTCAGGGGCGATACGCAGGTACAACTCCGTGTCGTAGGCATTCATGTGTGTTGAGAACGGGCGTGCTGCCGCACCGCCGTGCAGGACCTGCAGCATCGGCGTCTCAATTTCGATGAACCCTGCGTCATGGAAGTAGTCGCGCAGTGAACGCACAACGTTGGCTCGCATGCGCACCATCTCGCGAGCTGCGGGGCGCACGATCATGTCGAGGTAGCGGCGGCGCACGCGCATGTCCTCCGACAACGCCATTTCCGTGCCGTCTTCAGCGGTGTAGGTCTTGGGAAGTGGACGCAGTGCCTTGGATGCGATCTTCCATGCAGGGGCATCCTCGCCCTCCCCCGGCTCTGCCATAATCGACAGTTCTCCGCGCCTGGATGAAATCACTCGCCCGTGGACGAACAGGTGGTCTCCCAGGTCAACCTCGGACTTGTAGGTTGCGAGCGAGTCCGGTCCGACGGAGGCGGCGGACAGCATCACCTGGATGCGCACACCTGCGCCGTCCTGCAAGGTGGCGAAGCAAAGCTTTCCGCCGTTGCGCATCAGTATCACACGGCCGGCAATTCCCACCACATCGTCGGTTTCTTCACCGGCTTCCAGATGTCCATACGCCTCGCGCACCTGAGCGATGGTCGACGTGATCGGCAGTTCAACCGGGTAGGGCTGCTTCCCCTCGTCCAGCATGGTTTGACGTTTACCTGCACGGATCCGCATCTGTTCAGGCGCGTCGTCACGGCCCTGTCCCGCTTCCTTTCGAGGAGCGTTTGAGTCGTTGTGTCCGGCCGGTTTCTGGGGCGTTAGTTCTTCACTCACGTGTGCCATGGTATCTGTTTCAGTCTTTCTTCGAAAAACGAGGGAGGCCTCCGCTGTCTCAGTTCATACCTGAACTGTGCAGATCCAGCTCGCGGGCGCGTTCGGAGTCCTCGGGCACGCGACCAGGATGAGAGCCACATTCCACGATGTGATTGTCGCGGTCAACGAAGACCACATGAGGCTGCCAGGATTCCAGTCGTGATTCTGGAACGGACACGTACGCCATGATAATGACTAGGTCCCCCACGCCGATTTTTCGGGCTGCGGCACCGTTAAGCTGCACCACGCCCGAACCGGCCGGCCCGGCGATGGTGTACGTCGTCAGCCGCTCACCGTTATTGATATCGACAATGTCCACCTGCTGGCCTTCACGGATGTCGGCTGCTTCCAGCAGATCCGCATCAATCGTCACCGACCCGACATAGTGCAGGTCGGCATCGGTGACGCGCGCACGATGAATCTTGCCGCATATCATCGGGCGGTACACTTCCGCGGGCGAGCTGGCCGCGCGCGGGCCCATCGCTGGTGCGCTCTGGTCAGTCATTAGCATCCCCCGAGGCGCCCTTTGGGCGGTCAATGATCGTATTGTCGATCAGGCGGGTCGACCCCACGCGCGCTGCCAGCAGCACATATGCGCGGTCGGGCCACTGATCGGTGGTGGGCACCGTTACTCCTGACTGGTCAGAGTCTGCGAGCGCCACGATCTGAAAAGTCGCTTCGTCTGTCAATGCCACATAGTCACGCTCCACGCCTTCGGCTTCGTCGAGCACCTGCGCTGCAGCTTCCACGACTGCGCTGGGCGAGTCACCCTCGTTGGCACGTTGGCGAGCGGTGCGCAGGGCGCGCGACAATGTCAACGCGCGTTCACGTTCCTCATCCGAGAGGTACTGGTTGCGGCTGGACAGTGCCAGGCCGTCTGTATCGCGCGCAATCGGCACGCCTTCGATGCGCACCGGCACGTCGAGTTCGTCCATCAGGTTGCGTACCATCGCGAGCTGTTGCGCGTCCTTTTGGCCAAACAGCGCAACATCGGGGCGGACGCGCTGGATGACCTTGGTGACGACAAGCGCCACGCCAGCCAGGTGCGTGGGCCGGGTCTTACCTTCCAGAACGCGCGCGATTGGCCCCGGATCAATGGTCACAACCGGTTCGTGCGGATACACGTCATCGGGCGTCGGGGCGTACACCACGTCCACATCAAGGTCACTGAGCTTGGCGAGGTCGGCGTCAAATGTGCGCGGGTAGGCGTCAAAGTCTTCACCGGGTGCAAACTGCGTCGGATTAACAAAAATCGACACGATCACGTGATCTGCCAGTTCCTTGCCACGCTGTACGAGCGACAGGTGTCCTTCGTGCAGGGCGCCCATCGTCATGACCAGTGCGCGCGTGCCCGTCATGTGTGCCAGCGCATCATGTAGTTCGGCGCGAGTATGTGCAACGATCGGGGTCATCGTTTCAGCCTCCTTCAGACCCTTCTATTGTTCCCCCGATTCGGTCTGCTTCCCACCGCAATTGGTGCGCAACTGGTCACGATTGACGAGGCTGGCGCACGCGCCGCTGATCGCACGCGACATTGAAGGTGCTGGGGCGAAGCGGTTATGACTCCATCAGGGCGGTGCGCAGCTCGTCGGCTGCGCGTTGGGACAAACGGCCACTGCGCGTGAGCATCGTGATCGTTGCCTGCGCCATATCTGCGTAGTTGTCGGCAGAATCGGTCAGCCGCGCGCCTGCCTGCTCGCTGTCCTCGGCGGCCAGGCGCGCAGCTTTGTGGAGTGCGGTGATGTGTGCGCCGACAGTTCCTGAATCGGCGCGCACGATCGGGCCGGTCAACCCCTGATCTCCTTCGGTCAGTGCGCGATCCAGCGCAGCTTCGACCAAGGGTCGCAGGTACGTGCCGGACTGTTCGACTCCGGCAGCTTCCAGCATGCGTCGGGCGTGCACGATCAGTGTGACGAGGTGGTTGGCACCATGCGCAAGTGCCGCGTGATATAAGGTGCGGTCGTTTTCCTGTACGATCACGGGTTCTCCACCCAACTCCACCACCAGTGCCTGCGCAATCGGCACCAGCGCAGCAGGCGCGGTCACGGCGAATGGTGTGCCCACCAGGCGGGATACATCGATGGACGTGCCGGTGAACGTCATTGCCGGATGCAGTGCGATCGGCAGTGCGCCTGCCTGTTGGGCTTTGTTCAAGATGGCGACGCCGTGCGTTCCGCACGTGTGCGCGACGATCTGGCCAGGACGGAACGCTCCCAGATCTGCCAGTCCGCTCACCAATGATTCGATCGCATCGTCAGGGATGGCGATGAGGACCAGGTCGGCGGCGGAGATGACGTCAGGAATATCCATGATCGGCACTCCCGGCAGCATCACCTCTGCACGCTCGCATGCTTGAGGTGACGACGCATTCACCGCGACGATGTCGTGACCGGCTGCACGCAGCGCGGATCCCAGGGGAGGACCGACATGCCCCATCCCAATGATTCCGATATGGAGCTGGTCAGGGCGCGGACGACGCGACGGTTCGCCCGCATGCTCATGCGCGCTGCGTCTCGGGCAAGCATGCGCGTTGTGCAGGGGATTCACAAGTGTTTACCCTACCGCTCGTCAGAGCCCGCTGCGGGCAAGGCGCCGGCAGCAGGTGCACTAGCTGCGGGCGGGGCGTCAGTGTCAGCTCCAGCTGCGGGCGAAACATCCTCAGGTGAATCCTCATAAGCATTGGCACTGTGTTCAATTTGCTCGGCAACCTTCGGATCGGACACTGACTGGGCCACGCGACGCATCCAGCGTTCAGGCGGCTCATGGTCACGGCGAAGTCGCCCTCGTTCCATCAGGGTTGCAACCATCGTGGTGGCGAATTCCAGGTCAAGATGGGGAGCAGCAATCGGTGCCTGACCGTTGACCAGTTTCGGATTGACCATAGCGAGCTTGCGCCTGCGCATCCACGGCCCCTGGTAGATGCTCACTGACTGGAAACGCTCATAGGGCATGATCGTCAAGGTGTGAGTGACGCGCCCATCGCGCACCGCCATCACCCGTTCGGTCAAAGCCGCGCCGCGCCTGCGCCAGACAATCGGATCCATGACTTTTGAGCGCTCCGGGTTGGGCACAAAGTAGCGGCTGGAACTGCGGTTATCCCCATGCAGGCCGTCGTGGATCAGGGCGAGGGGGTCATCCACACCCAGGTCCTGGATCACCATCCACACAGCCAGTTCAGCTTCTTCGCGCGTGCCGACCGGGAGCAGCACGTAGGAGGCGTCAGCCATTTCCGATCCGTTGGAAGAATTGCCTGCGTAGCCGGCCATCGAGACGGTGACGCGGTACCAGTCTTTGGTGCGCCACAAGAAGGGTTGCGTGATGCGCACGGAGTGGACGCGTCGCGGCGGAATGGTTTGGGAACGCGTCGAAGTCAGGCCCTTGCGAATACGGATGCCCGAAGCTGAGATACCTGCGCGGAAGTCGAACGCGCCGGCAAAACGGCTCCACGCAAAACTGCCGATGGGCAGAATACCGACGATGATCGGGATGAAACCTGACACGCCTGCCAGCCCCTCCGTCAGTATCAAGGCGATCATGCCGATCATGGCGGCCAGGAACACCAGGAAGGAGATGATCAGGCCAACCGACATGAACAATGAGGCAATGAGACGGCCAGATGGCACACGGAAGACTTCATTTTCCTGTGCCTCCGGAGCAGGAGCACCAGTGCCGATACTGTCACTTGCGGCGACCTGTTCACCGAGGTCAACGTCGGGAGCTTCCGCGGCAGCTTCACGTGCCTGACGCGCCAGTGCAGCGGATGCTGATCCGGATGTGACACCCGCAGCCAGTGCGAGGATTTCGGCGCGCAGATTGTGGAGTGTTTCAGTTTTCAGGTAACCGAACTCTAGGTTCGAATGTGACCCGCCTGCCACTTCGATGGTGACTTTGCCCAGACCGAAAATCCTGCCAAGCAGAGGCTGGACGATGTCAACCGCCTGGATTTTTTCCAGTCGGGCGTGGCGTTGTACTCGGAAGATGATGCCCGACCGGTACCAGACGGCTTCATCGGTGAGAGCGTAGGCTGTGCGCTTCCACGCACAATAGGAGTACACGCCCACCAGCACCGAAAAGAGCGCGATTGCTCCCAGAATGTAGCCCACGATATGGAGTCCCGGCGTGTGGGAGATGACGTCCGAGTCAAGCAGCTCAGAGATCACACCGGTGCCTTGGTAGGCCAGGAATGCCACCAGGGCAGCAAAGAACTGCCACGTGTTGAGGACCGGTGAAATGCGGTGGACTTTACGCCAGCCTTCCTCCGGCAGCGCATTGTCGAGGGCGCTCGCCGTGCACTTCTTTCGCTCGGACTGTGACGGCGTGCGTGAAGCGGGCAGAGTCGCCCTCGTATGCGGAGTCGATGCAGCGGACGAAGGTGACTGCGAAGGCGAGCATGACTGTGCGGGCGTCGTTCGCGTTGTCGGCTCTGCTGGTTCTGTGGGCGCAGGTGCGCCCGATGGGTCTGCGGTCTCGTTGCTCATATCGCTCACAGTCCCGTCAGTTCTTCAGAGCCACGCTTAGCCAGCATGTCGCGCAGCTGGGCTGCCTGGTCGGTCGGCAGGCCATCAATCGAGCCGGCCGTTTCGTTGGACGCTGTATTGATCTTGATGGACGCAATGCCGTAGTGACGGGCTATCGGCCCCTCGGACACATCGACATACTGGATTCGACCGTAGGGGATAATGCTGAGATTGCGGAACATGATGCCGGAGCGGATCATGAATTCGTCGTTGCTGAATGCGAATCCCAGCGCGCGTACCTGCCGCTGGATCAGCCAGATCTGCCAGATGCTGTACGCAATGATGACTCCGGTGCCGATCCACCACCAGGGAAACGACACGATAGCCAGCACTGCGAAGATCAGGGCAGGCGGAATGACAAAGATCAGAACTCCAATTGTGCGCACTCGAGCCAGCGCCGGCGACACCGGCGTAAATGTGATGCCTTCCGGACTCATTGGATCTGTCATCACGGTCTCCCTCATCATTCGTTCAATTTTCATCGTCAATAGTGGCACATCGTTGGGGCGAAGAACATGCTGAACTCTCACGCGTCGTTCAGCCAACTTTCAGGATGAACCGCCACACTAACTGTATGGCTGTTCATATCCCGACTTCCTCCGACTCCGCCGAAGCACGTCTGCTCGTCGTCGATGACGAGCCGAATATCCGCGATCTCCTCGCATCATCATTGCGTTTTGCTGGATTCGAAGTGATCGCTGCTGCGGATGGTGCCAGCGCTTTTCACGAGGCCACGCAATCCCACCCTGATCTCATCGTGCTGGATGTGATGCTGCCCGACATGGATGGCTTCACGGTGACGCGGCGTTTACGCGAAGCGGGTATCACGGTTCCGGTCCTGTTCCTGACTGCGCGTGACGATATGCGCGACAAAATCCAGGGGCTGACAGTGGGCGGAGACGACTATGTCACCAAACCTTTCGGCCTGGAGGAAGTCGTCGCTCGCATCCGCGCCATCCTGCGCCGTACTCACCACAGCGGCGAAGATGACGGCATGCTGCGTGTGGGGGATTTGGAACTGGACGAGGATGCTCACGAGGTTCGCCGCGCGGGCATCGATATCGAGCTATCCCCCACCGAGTTCAAGCTCTTACGCTACCTGATGATCAACGAGGGGCGCGTCGTCTCCAAGATGCAGATCCTTGATCACGTGTGGGAATACGACTGGGATGGTGAAGCAGCCATCGTTGAGTCGTATATTTCCTACCTGCGTCGCAAATTGTCAGTCGAAGGATCGTCGGGCGAGCTCATCCACACTCGCCGCGGCGTGGGCTACATGCTGAGGGAAGACAGCTGACAGTGCAACCCGTCCAATCTGCCCGGCAGATATGGGAACACCGGCCCCTGTCATCACGCATGGTGATCTTGACAGTGGCCTTGCTGGCCCTCGGCCTGACAATGGCTGGAGCAGCAATGATCGGCCTGCTTCAGCGTCACCTGACCTCACAGATCGACGCGCAACTGGTCTCGTCAGCATCACCCCTGGCCCGGCAATCCCTCACCGAATTGACGAACACCAACGCTTATGTTCCAACCCGATTTTTCATTCGCGCGGTGCACGCCGACGGGCAGACCTGGACCTATACGTCGCCTGAAACCTTAGAGTACTCGGGCACGCCGAATATTCCCGACCTGCTCGAGCCGGGCGAATTTGCCAATACTGAATCCGGGTGGACGCGGCCCGTCACCGTCTCATCGTCACTGCCCGGCTCCACGTGGCGGGCAATGGCGATTCCGCTGGGAGTGCGAGGCAGTCAGGATCCCGTTGGGGTCATGACCATTGCACTTCCACTCACTGACGTCCAGCGCACACTGTCAGACACCGCTTTCTACTTCCTGCTGACCTCCATGATTATCGTCATCGCAGGAGGGACGATCGGCCAGTACCTGGTGCGCAAGTCTCTCAAACCGCTGCGCAATATTGAGGTCGTTGCCGGTCGCATCGCTGCCGGAGACCTGAGTCAGCGCATCCCACCCGAACCGCCAACCACTGAAGTCGGATCGCTGGCATTGTCACTCAACACGATGCTCAGTCAGGTCGAACAGTCATTCCATACGCGCGCCGAGTCTGACCGTAAGATCCGTCGTTTCGTCTCTGACGCGTCACACGAGCTGCGCACTCCTCTTGCCGCCATCCGCGGGTACGGCGAGCTCTATCAGATGGGAGGCGTGCCCGGCAACCAGGTTCCAGAAGTCATCAGTCGTATTCACTCCGAGGCCACGCGCATGGGAAACCTCGTGGAGGATCTGCTGACGCTGGCACGAATTGACGAGGGGCGACCTCTTGCCCTGACTCCGGTGGACCTCGTCAAAATTGCTGACAATGCTGCCTCCGACCTTGAGGCGCTCGATCCTGCACGCGACATCACCGTCAGGTCACTGTCCGGGCGTAAAGCTCCGATGACGTTGACGGTCAATGTGGACCGTGACCGCATTCAGCAGGTTTTCACGAATCTGGTAGGCAACATCAACCGCTACACGTCCAGCGATACGCCAGTGGAGCTGGCTCTGGGACTCAACGACGGCATGGCGATCGTGGAATTCCGTGACCACGGTCCCGGCATTGCTGAAGACGAACAAAAACGCGTCTTTGAGCGCTTCTACCGCACTGAGGATTCACGCGCGCGCACGACGGGCGGATCTGGTCTGGGATTGGCGATCGTTGCTTCGATTATTGGGGCGCACAACGGCACCACTGAGCTGAAAACGACCCCTGGTGGTGGCTTGACGGTGCGTATTGAACTGCCCACACATTTGACTGCGGAGGACCTCACAAACGAGGCAGATCAAGGCATGTGAGGCGCTGCGCGCTGGGCGCGCGATGCTATTTCGCCCACACATCCGCCTTTTTTGGGACTCTCGGGTAGGAATATGACACCAAGTGCGGCTACCATAGCTCGGTATCATCCCTTTCAAGGAGTGTGAATCGTCATGGGTGCTGAAGCACCTCAGTGGCTGTTCAGTTCATTTGTTCAGTCAATGCAGGAGTTGGGGGCTACCGCAACGCCCGCTCAACTTGACGCCGAGGCTCGTGAACTCCTCAGCCGGTGGAATGAGCCGGGTCGAACGCTGCACAATGTGCGGCACCTGATCGATGTACTGGCGCATCTCGATGAGCTGTCGGGGTCAACACACGATCCCGATGTTCTTCGTATCGCAGCGTGGTACCACGGTTTGATCCTGAACCGCGCTGTGCAGGCGGCTTTGTGGGGTTCAAGCCCGCAGGCCGTCAGCGCCGAGTGCGCCGAATTGACTCACGAACACTTGACCGGACTGGGAATCAGCGACGACGTGGCAATGCGGGTTGCCGACCTGATTCGCATGGTCGCCATACACACCGCCCCGCGTGATGACGTGGACGCGCAGGTTCTGGTGGACGCTGACCTCGCTTCGATCGCTGCCGCGCCGCAGGAGTACAAGAAATTCCGTCAGTCGCTGCGTGAAGAATACGAACAAGTCGATGATTTGGCCTACTTGCGTGCCCGCCGGATCGTGGTGCGCCGCCTGCTGGCTCGCGATTCGGTCTTTCACTCCCCTGGCGCTGCTGAATGGGAGTCGCGTGCCCGCGAAAACCTGGAAGCTGAGCTGGCCAAGCTCGATGAAGCAATTCTTGAGAAGGATCCTTCTGATATCTCATCGGCCAGTGACAACACCTCCGGCATCGAAGTGGTGGATGGACCCACAACCGGTCAGTTTGACGATGCGCAAGTAACATCGTCGGGTGCCATCATCATTCGCCGCAAGCATTTGAAGTGGAATAACTGCTCGCAGATGCAGGATGAGGGTGACGACGATGACGTCGAGACGACATCCACCATCCCTGTGCTGGCTCCCGAGGCAGCGGATGGTTACGCGGCGCGCCCCGGTTCCGATGGGGATGACGACTCCGACAACGAAGATGCTTCCTCACTGGAAACAGCTATCGAGACGCTGGATGTGCCCAGCCGCCCCAGTTCTCAGTCCTGAAGCCGCTCGTCAGGCTCCCCCTCGACGCGCGTTCGCAGGAGGAGGCGTTCTTCCCGCGCGTTCACAGGAAAAAGCATTCTTCCTGCGCATCCACAGGAGGAGGTATTCTCTGCGCGCATCCACAGGTTCCAGGCGCAATGTTTTCGAGGGCGGCTGCCCTTCCTACGGTATGTGTGACGAGCCCACCGCGGGTTCGCGCAACCGAAAGGATGATCCCCGATGGCAACATATAACGTCGACTCAGATCTAGTTGCTGCATCTGCGGCCAATATCGGCGCCACAGCCGAACGTATTCGAACAGAAGTGGCATCCATGATGGCTGATCTTCTGGCCCTGCAGGACACATGGACGGGAGTTGCGTCAGCTAATTTCGCTGAGCTGACCGCCTCCTGGCGCGCAACTCAAACGCAGGTTGAATCGTCATTGGATTCGATCAGCACGCAGCTATCCGCTGCTGCCAACGTCTACGCTGATGCCGAGTCGCAGACCGTGTCGTTGTTCGCGTAAGTGACGATGTCGCGAACATGCGAGGAAGCCCCGCCGAGCACGTGTGCTCAACGGGACTTCCTCGCGCTTAACTGGATATGCGGTCAGCACCTTCCAGTCAATTGGTGTCTGTAGGTCAGATGCGGCTTAGTACATTCCGCCCATGTCATCGCCACCGGCAGCGGGCGCTGCTGGCGGTTCTGGCTTGTCGGCCACAACGGCCTCAGTGGTCAGGAACATTCCGGCGATGGATGCTGCGTTCTGCAGTGCGGAACGAGTCACCTTGACCGGGTCGGAGATTCCTTCAGCCATCAGGTCACCGTATTCGCCGCTGTCAGCGTTCAGGCCTTCGCCCGGCTTCATGGAGGACACGCGATCCACCACGACGCCGCCTTCGAGTCCGGCGTTCTCAGCGATCTGCTTGATAGGAGCTGCAACAGCCAGGCGCACAATGCCCACGCCTGTTGCCACGTCGCCTTCGACTGTGAGGTCGTCCAGCGCTGCGTGTGCGGCGTGGAGCAGTGCCACACCACCACCGGCCACGATGCCTTCTTCAGAGGCTGCGCGGGCGTTACGGATAGCATCTTCGATGCGGTGCTTACGCTCCTTCAGCTCAACCTCGGTTGCGGCGCCGGACTTGATAACGGCGACACCACCGGAAAGCTTGGCGAGGCGTTCTTGCAGCTTCTCGCGGTCGTAATCGGAATCGGTGTTCTCGATCTCGGTCTTGATCTGGCGGATGCGACCATCGATGGCGTCCTTTTCACCGGCGCCGTCCACAATGGTGGTCTCGTCCTTGGTGACGACAACCTTGCGGGCGCGACCCAGCAGTTCCAGATCGGCGTTCTCGAGGGAAAGGCCAACGGTCTCGGAGATGACCTGACCGCCGGTCAGGATGGCCATATCCTGCAGCATTGCCTTGCGGCGATCGCCAAAGCCGGGAGCCTTGACGGCCACTGACTTGAAGGTTCCGCGGATCTTGTTGACGACCAGTGTAGCCAGCGCTTCACCTTCGATGTCCTCAGCAACAATCAGCAGGGACTTGCCGGACTGCATGACCTTCTCAAGCAGGGGCAGCAGATCCTTGACATTGGAGATCTTGGATTCCATGAGCAGAACGTAAGGGTCCTCAAGGACTGCTTCCTGACGCTCAGTGTCGGTGACGAAGTACGCGGACAGGTAGCCCTTGTCGAAACGCATGCCTTCGGTGGTCTCCAAGGTGGTGTCGAAGGAGTTGGTCTCTTCAACAGTCACAACACCTTCGGCTCCGACCTTTTCGAACGCTTCAGCGATGAGCTTGCCGATGGCCGGATCATTTGCCGAGATCGACGCGGTTGCAGCGATCTGGTCGGTGGTTTCGATCGGCTTGGCGTCCTTGTGCAGCTGCTCAACGATTGCTTCAACTGCCTGGTCGATGCCGCGCTTGATTCCAATCGGGTTGGCGCCGGCTGCGACGTTACGCAAACCTTCGTGTACGAGTGCCTGGGCAAGAACGGTTGCGGTCGTGGTGCCATCACCGGCGACGTCATCGGTCTTCTTGGCAACTTCCTTCACCAGTTCGGCGCCGATGCGCTCGAACGGATCTTCGAGGTCGATTTCCTTGGCGACAGACACGCCGTCTTTGGTGATCGTGGGAGCTCCCCACTTCTTGTCGAGGACAACGTTGCGGCCCTTGGGGCCAAGCGTGACCTTGACGGTGTCAGCCAGAAGATTCAGACCGCGCTCCATGCCACGGCGCGCTTCCTCATCAAAATGAATGAGCTTGGACATGCTATGTATATTCCTTCCGCATTGCGGATCGTAGGGACGGTGCCCGCGACGGACGATTCCACTGGCAACGTTCTTGTCTCGTTGCCGGTGTAACCTCACCAGCCCTAAGGTCTTTTATCACTCTGCCTTGGCGAGTGCTAATCCAATTTTGGCACTCTCGACCCGAGAGTGCAAGGCGGGCATAGTCGCTCATAGCGAACAGTCATGAAGCGGGTTGTACCGGCGGATAGCCCGTCCAGCGGCCACCTTGCCCGGCAGCTGTGACCGACAGTGCTGAGCTGCGCGTTCTTTAACATTCAGTCAATGCGGGAGGGCGCTCGTCTTCTCGCACAGGGCCAGGCGCTGTTCCTTGTCCGAACGGTTGGCCGCCCAGCTGCTCGCGATCATGTTCTTCCAGAAGGTACGACAGATCCGGTCCCACAGGAACAACGCGGGTGGGGTTGATTTCCTCGTGCACGATGTAGTAGTGCTCTTTGATCTGTTGGATGTCCACCGTGTCACCGAAACCCGGTGTTTGGAACAGGTCTTGCAGGTAGGCACGCGGTACCGGCATGTCACGGATCATCATCCGATTGGCTTTGAAGTGCCCGAAATAGACTGCATCGAAACGCACAAGGGTGGTGAACAGTCGCACGTCAGCCAGCGTGATGTGGTCACCGACCAGGTAGCGGCGGGAGGTGAGCCGATCACTGACCCAGTCCATTGCGCGCCACAGATCTCGATAGGCGTCCTCGTAGCTGGATTGGTCAGCGGCGAAACCGCACCGATAGACACCGTTGTTGATGTTCGGGTAGACCTCGTCGTTGACGGCTTCGATTTCGTCCACCAACGACTCTGGATACAGGTCCGCAGCGCCGTCACGCTGCACGCCTGACCACTGTGTGCACATGTCGATGGTCATCTGGTTAAAGTCATTGGTCACCACGGCACCACTGGGGACATCCACAATCGCGGGGACGGTGATCCCTTTCGGATAGTCGGGCACGCGCGCAAAGTATGCGTCCTGGAGGCGCTCGATGCCAAGCACCGGATCACGGTTGTCGGGGTACATCCCACTGTAGTTCCATGACCGGGCATCGTGGGTGGGGCCTGCCAGACTCAGTGTCAGAGCGTCCTCCAGACCCATGAGTCAGCGGATGATGACAGCGCGGTGTGCCCACGGGCAAGCTCGGGCGGCCATGAGGCGGTAGCGGCCAGATTCGACCGGCCACAACATGTTCCCCACTTCACGTGCATCGCCTGATCGCGGTTGCGGAGCGGATCCTGGCGGGATCGACGACAATCCTGTCAGTAATGTAGGCGATGTCGCGTACGTACTCACCTTCGGTTGCGGCGTTGTGAGCTTTCTGAGCGTCGTCAGCCATATTTCCGCCTCTTCTTGAGGGGCTCCTCTTATCTGAGCAGGACGACTACGTCGTAGTCACCGACATCATCGAAGTTCTCGCGAACCTCGTCAATTCCCAGGACTCGAGCGATTTCGTGGGCGGAGTTTTCAATCTGCGGATCGGCGTAGTACACCACAGAAACGTCGGAGACCCAACCTTCTGCGTTCTCAGCGATAGTTCCGGGGAATCCTGCCTCGTTCAGCGCTGCGGATTTTTCGGCCGCAAGCCCCTCGATACCCGTGCCGTTGAGGACGCCGATCTTGACATGCTTGTCGATGATTTCTTCAGTTGGCTCATCTCCGGACGATTGAGCTTCTTCGCCCGATACCTGTGTGTCGGTTGAGCCAGTTCCCGAAGAATCTGGTTTCTCATCTGCCTGCTCGCCCGATTGCACATCGCCCGAGGGGGGCGCGGCCGACTGTGCGACCGACTGAGTCGAATCGGACTGTGATGGCGTGATTCCTGCATTGGTGAGGACTCGCGCCAGACCCCATCCGAGCAGCGGGATAACGATGAGAAGAATCAAGAACGGCGCGACTGAGCGCCATTTCGAGGACTGGGCGCGGTGCATACCGACCGGCATATCTTCGCCAGCTCGATCAAATTCATCCTTCGGATACTGTGAGCTCACGCGCTTAGACTATCTGTAACTGTCACTTTTGTGCGGCCAATCGGCCGGGTGTCGCATCGACAGCGCCGGTTACGACCGTCTCAACATACCGCTCAGACCGCGGCTCGAGGGGCGCCCTCGCCAATAAGACGGGATACGCTAGGTACGTGAGCGAAATTGAAAGCGACGCAGGTCCGCGACCATTGAGTGAGCTGCTTGATCCGGGATGGGCGCGGGCGCTGGCTCCGGTTGAAGAGCGCGTGCATGAGCTTGGGCAGATGTTGCGCTCGGAGATTCAATCTGGTCACGGGTACTTTCCAGCCGGACGGGACGTGTTGCGCGCGTTCACATATCCGTTTGATGAGGTCAAGGTGCTCATCGTCGGCCAGGATCCCTATCCGACACCCGGGCACGCCATGGGGCTGTCGTTTTCTGTTGCTCCCGGGGTTCGCCCGCCTCGGTCCCTGGAGAATATCTTCACTGAGTTGGTGGAGGATCTGGGTGTGCCTCGTCCAACCAGCGGTGATTTGACTCCCTGGTCACGCGAGGGAGTGTGCCTGCTGAACCGCGTCCTTACTGTGCGCCCTGGCGCGCCGGCTTCGCATCGTGGCCGCGGCTGGGAAGAGGTGACGGATTGCGCGATCGATGCTCTTGTTGGACGAGGGAGGCCTCTGGTCGCTGTTTTATGGGGTCGCGATGCTCAGGGACTGAAGCCGCGACTGGGTGCAACACCTGTGGTGGAGTCTGCTCATCCGTCGCCGCTTTCTGCTCGTCGCGGGTTCTTCGGTTCGCGGCCGTTTTCGCGTGTCAATGCGCTGCTGCAGTCTCAGGGCGCGGAGCCGGTCAACTGGCAGTTGCCGTAGGAATCTTAGGGGTCACTCTTTCAGGCGGGACCGCTGGCCGCGGATGCAGATAGCGGCGCAGAGGCCGGCAATCTGAAAGCGGACTTTCGAGGACGGGTTGGTCGCAATTAGGCAGAACTCTGCTCTCACGGCCGTGCTGACCCCTGAAAGTTGGACAGTTATGTGTTCAGTCGTGAGTGCGAGGAGTCAGTTCATTCAAAACGGCAGGAGATACGAGCGCGTCGCTTTTACTCTTTGCTCTTGTCGTATGTTGCGTTGGCGATGTGGAGATTCGCGAGGAAGCGAGGGATCAGACTGAGCCTTTGCCAATTGGCGGAGGCTAGCCCCGTAGCGGCATACCTGATTCGGCAGCATCCCCTGGCAGCCAGCAGTAGCCGCCTTGTATCCACTTCGTACCAGTTCCCGGTCCGGCCTGTGGTAATGTACCGCGGGACGCTGTTGACGCGCCCATACGCATCGTACTAGCAGATAAAGAAACCGAGGACACGCGGTGAAACGTTACGCACTACCACTTCTGACACTTGCAGCAGCTTTGACACTCACTGCGTGTGGCGGAAGCAATGCCGCCGAAGGCGACAAGACAGCGTGCGGGCTGTACAAAGAGGCCGTTGATATCTTCGCCACCATCGAGGATCGCTCGGCGCCGAATGAGGACGCACTGTCGCAGATCACCGACAAGCTCAATAATGCGGAACAAGCAGCGGAAGATCTTCACCTCCAGGACAAGCTCGTGCGGACAAGAAACAACATTGAAAAGTTCGGCGAAACCCAGAATCCTGGCATGCTTGACTCATTTGCCTCCCAGACAACCGGAATTGTCGAAATGTGCCAAGAGCTCGGTGTCACAGTTAAGCTGACTGGGGACCTCCAGCCGCCCAGGTGATCGACACAGGACAGCACTTTGGCGCGTTTCTTAAGGTGTAGTCAAGGCGTCACCAACAAGCGCATCTGCTGTTCACTGCGATAGACGCAATTCCTCTGAAAACGAATGCGTCGAGCATTCAGGGTTAATGCCCGAAATACACCTGTTGAAGCTGCAAATACGGGAACTACCTAAGAAAGCCAACGTCCCGCATACACCACATAGCGGGGATGCCCTCATCGATTCAACGCAATCGGCCACCGATTGGGTCGCGTCGATCGCCCCGACACCGCTACGACACGCCTTTCGAGTTCGTAGCACCGTCACGATGGGCGATCGTGCTGCACCCATTCCGTGTGCGCTGTGAAAGCGTTCGTCTTACCGTCCACCACGGTGACGCTGATCCAGCACCACCACCAGGCTCACCCTTGCACTCGAGGAATGTTCAGGGGACGGGAGACACCCTCGGCTATATGCACACCAATTATTCGCCGGCCTGACGTCATCCAATTCGAAAGTATGGAGCCACCTGCGAGACTCGAACTCGCGACCGTCCGCTTACAAGGCGGGTGCTCTACCAACTGAGCTAAGGTGGCCAGCTCACATATCTTGCCATGAGCACGCCAGTGAACACCAATCGAATCTATTGAGTGTGAAGAATCCCTCGAGACGACTACTCACCGCTTACGGCAAGCGCGAACCGCTTACTCAGCCATCCCCGAAATAATGTCGGAGGCAAAGTTCTCCAGCGTGAACGGAATAACCTTCGTGCCATCCTTCACGTATTCGGGGGTGCCGTACGAATCGCCGCGACCCGCGAACTTCTTCTCGCCCCATACTTTAGTGGAGTTCGCCAAGTAGGTTTGCACCGCATTGGCGTCGAAGGTCGAGACAACTTCGTCAGGAACTCCCACGGAACGGGCGAGTTCCGCCACCTTGTCAATGGACTGATCCATTGATTTGACGACGCGTGTATCGCCAGACGTCCACTGCTCATTGAAGAAGCCCATCAGCGCGTGATGGAACGCCACCCAGTGTTCGGGATCCTTCTGTGCAACGATCAGCGATGCTGTGGTCGCGGGTTTCGCGTAGTCCATGCCAACTGTTGTGACTGGCTGGTAGGCAATGTTGAACTTCCCGTCAGTAGCAGCCTGGACGATTTCTTCACCGCCCGCGGTGTCAACCTGCGCACATACGTGACACGAGTAGTCAAAATAGATCGTCAGCGTCGGCAGGTTGGGATCAGGATCCTCAATGCCGTTGTGGGAGTACACCACCGGCGACGAATCTGCGTACGGTCCCAGCAGCGCTGCGGCCTCCTCGTCAGGCAGAGCCGAACCTTTCGGGCGATACGTCAGCATCACTGCCGCCACAGCTGCAACCACGGCGACGACAATCAGCACGACCACGCCGATAACGATGACGCGGGTACGCTTTTCCGACTTGAGCTGGGCTTCGCGCATCTCCCGCGCCTTCGTGCGCGTATCACGCGATGATTCTGACTTCGCCATCGGTTATGTGCTCCTCGCTTCGGGCAGATACTGATTTTCACGCAGGATCATTATGACGCGATGACCCACCTGACGCGAACCCAACAGGCCTGAGCACCCACAGCCGCCTTCCTCGGAAACCGCCGTCAGCACATCTAGGAAACCGTCGTCAGCCAGAACGCGACCGGGATGGCCAGGAAAGCCGCACTCAACAGCGCACGCCCCCACCACGGCGGCGACACGGTGCGGAACACGATCGCCATTCCATCACGCACCGATTCAGTAAGCTCGAGGATCCTGAAGCTCATCAGCAGCACCAGTGAGACAGCCATCAGCGCCGTCAGCGGAATCATCTGAGTCGCAATTCCACTGGGATCGGAGAGTACCCCGCCCCATAGCACCAGGTCACCGGGCCATTGAAGGGTTTCCAGAGACATCTCAAGATAATCCCTCAGCACCGTCACAATGGCGATGGCCCACACGATCGCCGCCCATATACATGCGATCACCGAAGCGAGGGCTATGCTCAGCACACCGACCACCACCATGATCGGCACTTTGAGAAGTGTCATGGCCGTATCTCCCGGCCCCGGCCCGTTGCGATCCCTCTGCCGGTTGACCTTGCGTTCGCGGAACTGCCCGATCACACTGAATACCAGGAGGGTTGCGAGCACTGCGACCAGTCCCGACATGCCGTATGCGACAGGCAGCAGCGAGAGGGCCGCCATCAGGCAGGTCGACAAGACCCCCGTTCTCTTCAGAGGGGGAGGTTGCCATTCAGGTTCACCATCGGTTTCCTCGACGTCCCCTTCGCCCGGCTCCGCCAGTTCGAGGGGCGCAGGCTTGTCCACCGTAATTGTCGAGGGTGACTGCGCATCATCCCACGTCGGAAGTTTCTTGAACGACTCGCCGCCCTTGTTGACCAGGAAGGGGCCTGCGCTTTGCCACCCTGGTTGCGCCTCATCGGGCGGAAGCGGAGGCACGTCGGTGGGGATGACAGCCGTCTGGTCGGGAGGAGACACCGGGTAGGGCACGGTGACAGGCGGCTCCCACTGATTGGGCTGCCCGGCAGAGAGCTCTGGCTGGCCGGGTTGCGGTGCGCGATACACGTCAGTGCTCTGAGTCAGAGGCTGGGTGTACGCCTGATTGGTGGTCAGATCGGGATACTGTGTTGTCTCAGGCGTGTCACTCGTGTAGTCGTTCTCGTCAAATGATGAGGGCATGAATGTTGAGCCCAGGTCACCCAGGCTGGAAGTGACCAGTGAGCTCCCCGTCCATGTGTCTGAGTACTGATCAGTTTCGTCGTCGTGGCCGGAGCCGTATCCATCGCGAGCGTGCGAATCTGCCGCACCGTTCAGAACGGAGCACAGGCTTTCGAAGCTCATACGGTTGTCGACAGTAGGATCCAGGCATCGTTTCATGGACGATGCCAAGCGAGGAGGCAATCCCGCGATATCCGCATCACCGGCAAGGACGCGCGAAATGATGACGCCGGGTGCTCCGCCTCCAAAAGGTGGTCGGCCGGTCAATGCGTGCAGGATCGTGGCGCTCAGGGACCACCAATCAGCCTGAGGAGTCACCGGACTGCCCGTCATTACTTCCGGTGCGGTGTAGCCCGCAGTGCCGGACACCAGTCCGGTCGCCGTCAGCCGGTCATCCCCATCCCCGACCGCGATACCGAAGTCGATGAGCACGGGGCCGCTTTCGGACAGAATGATGTTCGACGGTTTGATGTCACGGTGAACCACCCCTGCCCCGTGGACACGTTTGAGGATACGGTTCAGTGCTGTGGCCAGGCGCGCCACTTCGCTCAGTTTCATTGTCCCGCTGCGGATGCGCGAGGCGAGGGTTGGGCCGTTCACGTATTCGGTGACAACGAAGGGTTCAGCGGCTTCCGTTTCAACATCGAGGACGCGCACGACGCCGTCTGATCGGATTCGATTGACCGTGGCAGCTTCTCTGCTCAGACGCTGTCGGGCTTCCTCCGTGGCAGCCTGAGCCGGGTGCAGCATTTTCAGGGCGACTTGTGCTCCTCCATCGTCACGAGCCAGCCAGACAGTGCCGGCACCTCCCGTGCCCAGACGGCTGACCAGTTCGTAGCCGCCAACGCGTTGCCCGATATCCACATTCTTGAGCGTATCGAATGATGACGCTCTGCAGGACTTAGATTCGAGGAATTTCGACAATCACGTAAGAGCGGGCGCGGGAAAAGCTCCCAGTGAGACTGTGGGCCATGCGCGAGTCCAAGAATGACGAGACCTCTTTCACTCATGGCTGATTCTTGCACTGTCATAGCTGATGATGCTGGTCAGTGACATGCGCAACAGGACTGATTCACTATCTCAGGTATCCCCCGCTGTCGATCTCATGGTATTTTTAATCCAGTGCTTTCGTTCACAGGGGGAACGGCAGCATCGGCAGCGGTGAAGACGCCGTTGTCCCGGCTCTCTACTTGGATCGTCCGGCACGTACCTGTCGGTGGAGGTTAAAAACATGGCAACAGTAACGTTTGATAAGGCAACCCGCATTTACCCGGGTTCAGACAAGCCAGCTGTGAAAGAACTGTCCCTGGAAATCGCTGACGGCGAGTTCCTCGTCCTCGTTGGTCCTTCCGGCTGCGGAAAGTCAACGTCACTGCGTATGCTTGCTGGTCTTGAAGACGTCAACTCTGGACGCATTTTCATTGGTGACCGCGATGTCACCGATGTTCAGCCCAAGAACCGCGACATTGCAATGGTCTTCCAGAACTACGCTCTGTACCCGCACATGACTGTGCGCGACAACATGGGCTTTGCTCTGAAGATCGCTGGCACGGATAAGAACGAAATCCGTGAGCGCGTGAACGAAGCAGCACGCATCCTTGACCTGGAGCCCTACCTGGACCGCAAGCCGAAGGCTCTGTCCGGTGGTCAGCGTCAGCGAGTCGCAATGGGACGTGCAATTGTTCGTAAACCGCAGGTGTTCCTGATGGACGAGCCGCTATCCAACCTGGATGCCAAGCTGCGTGTGCAGACTCGTACCCAGATTGCATCTCTGCAGCGCGAACTCGGTGTTACAACCGTGTACGTGACCCACGACCAGACCGAAGCTCTGACAATGGGTGACCGCATCGCGGTTCTCAACAACGGCATCCTTCAGCAGGTTGGCACACCTCAGGAAATGTACGAACGCCCCGCCAACGAATTCGTCGCAGGATTCATCGGTTCACCTGCAATGAACCTGGGTCGTTTCAAGGTCGAAGGCAACTGGGGCGTCCTCGGAACTGCTCGCGTTGCCCTGTCGGATGCCACCATTGCGGCTCTGAAGCCAGAAGACAACAACACGGTCGTCATCGGCTTCCGTCCTGAGGGACTTGAGCTGGTTGGTGAAGATGTCGAAGGCACCATTCCGATCGAAGTCGACTTCGTTGAGGAACTCGGCTCTGACGCCTACATCTACGGACACCTTGCAGGTGTCGAGGGAGGCCACGGCCTTGGATCGGGTACCGACGAGAATCCTGATGAGAATAAGGAAGACAAGAGCGATCAGTTGATCGTTCGCGTTCCTCCGCGTACCGCTCCGAAGCCGGGATCTGTGATCCACGCTCGCGTCATTCCTGCGCAGCAACACAACTTCTCGGCGGCAACTGGCGAGCGTCTGCCTGCCTAAGTCAAGACTCACGAGGGTCAGCTGACGATGCAAATCTGATGCTGTTCCCCCACTGAAATATCACCGGTGGCTCGCCCCAACATGGGGCGAGCCACCTTTTCGTATCTCTTCTAGACACAAATTTTACACTCTGTGGAGTTCAAATTTAACGTGTAACGCGGAGCGTTAATGACGTTTCGCGTTATTGGGGGGTAGGTTGAAGAGCGCTGTCTCTATCTCCGGTTTTCGTTCGGCCTCGGTCCATTCCGCTACCTCGAGTGTAGAATCTGCAAGCGGTATCGGGCCGTTGAACTATTAGGTTCACCCACAGTTCCCGTGCCTGCACGCATCGAGAAGGACCAGGTGGTGAACTCGAATGACTCGCCTGGTCCAACGTGTGTGCGCTCGGCGCGTGGTTTAACTCTTATAAGACTTGCCGGTCACAGCCTCAGCGTTTCGCTCGTGCAGCCCGCAGGCCGTTCAAGATCACGATGACTTCGGCGACTTCGTGAACCAACACGACGGCGGCCAGGCCCAGCACACCGCTGATCGCCAGTGGCATCAACACGATAATGATAGCCAGAGACAGCACGATGTTTTGGTTGATGATCCTGCTGCCTCGGCGGGCGTGCTGCAGCGCCTGCGGGATCAGCCGGAGGTCGTGGCCAGTGAAGGCGACGTCAGCGGACTCGATCGCGGCGTCAGAGCCGGTTGCTCCCATCGCAATGCCCACCGTTGCGCCCGCCAGTGCCGGCGCGTCGTTGATGCCGTCGCCGATCATCGCCGTCGGCGTCTTGGAGGAGAGTTCGGCTACGATGCTTGCCTTGTCCTCTGGGCGCAGCTCGGCGCGCACGTCGTCGATTCCGGCGATTTCAGCCAGCGCCCGGGCGGTACGAGTGTTGTCGCCGGTGAGCATGCTCACTTCCACATCGTTGGCGCGCAGGGTCTGCACGGCTTCGGGCACCTCGGGCCGCAGCTCGTCGCGGACGCCGATCGCTCCGGCGAGGGTGTCATCGACGGTGACCAGGACGCAGGTCTGGCCTTCGGATTCCATGCGCTCAACGTCTCCCTTCAGTGGCCCGGCGTCGATCCACCGGGGGCTGCCGACCAGCAGGCGTCGGCCTTCGACGGTGCCGCCGATGCCATGTCCGGCTTCCTCGCTGATGTCCAGGGCGGCGGGTGCTTCGGGCTCCGCTGCCGCGATCGCCGCGGCGAGGGGGTGCGTCGATTGCTGCTCAACTGCCGCAGCGAAAGTAAGCACCTGCGCCCGATCGAACCCGTCTGCCGGGACCACGCCGGTAACCTCGGGCTGGTTGCGGGTGAGGGTTCCGGTCTTGTCCACCGCCAGGTGACGGATGCCGCCGAGCCGCTCGAACGCCGCGCCAGACTTGATGACCACGCCGAACTGGCTGGCCGCGCCGATCGCGGCCACGACCGTCAGCGGCACGGAGATTGCCAGCGCGCACGGCGACGCTGCGACCAGAACCACCAACGCACGGGTGATCCACGTCTCGGGGTCGCCCAGCAGCGAGCCGATCACGCCGACTAGCACCGCCAGGATCATCACCCCGGGCACGAGGGGTCGGGCAATCCGGTCGGCGATCCGGGCGCGGTCGCCCTTTTCCGCCTGCGCCTGCTCGACCAGGTCCACGAGTGTGGTCAGCGAGTTGTCCGTTCCAGCTGCGGTCGTCTGGACTTCCAGCACACCGGCGGAGTTGATCGCTCCCGCGGGCACCTCGTCGCCGGGCGCAACCTCCTCCGGAATGGATTCTCCGGTGATCGCTGAGGTGTCAAGGCTGGAGCGCCCAGACCGAATGATGCCGTCCGTGGCGATCCGCTCTCCGGGGCGCACGAGCATCAGCTCGCCAGCCATGAGCTCCTTCGCTGCGACCTCGACCGCCGTGCCGTCGCGCAGCACCGTCGCGGTCTGCGGTACCAACTTCAACAGTGCCCGCAGTCCGCTCTGGGCCCGATCCATCGCCTTATCTTCAAGCGCCTCGGCGATCGAATACAGGAACGCTAGCGCCGCGGCCTCCCCGACGTAACCGAGGATCACCGCGCCGACCGCGCTGATCGTCATCAGCAAACCAATGCCGAGCTTGCGCTTCGTGACAAGGTTCCGGATCGCGCCGGGCGCGAACGTATACGCCCCTAGCAGCAGGCCGACCCAGAACAGTACTGTCGCGGGTGTCGCTAGCCCGGACCAGCCCAGCGCCAGGCCTATGCAGAGGGCTACGCCGGAGAAGATCGGCAGCAGCAACTCGGGGTCCTTCAACCATGGCCGATCGAGCTCTTCGACCTCCGCGGCGGGTTCGTGTTCGCATCCACACGCCGAGCTCATGCGTCCGCTCCCTTCTCGCCGCAGCCGGGCACCGAGCATGCAGGGTCGATGCACGGGGCGTTTTCGTCGACAGCCAACGTCGCGTTCACCAGCGCGTTGAGCGCTGCCGCGAGGTGCGGATCGGCGATTTCGTAGCGTGTCTTGCGGCCCTCCGGCTCGGCAACGACGATGCCGCAGTCACGCAGGCAGGTCAGGTGGTTCGAGACGTTCGAGCGGGTCAGGCCCAGGTCGCGCGAAAGCACGGCTGGGTAGCTCGGGCCGTCGAGTAGTGTCATCAGGATTCTGGAGCGCGTCGGATCCGCCATGGCCCGGCCGAGCCGGTTCATGACGTCGAGGCGTGAAGCAATGGTCAGCATGTGCTGAACAATATATCGTGTGCTGAACTATTCAAAATGCGCTGACCTGACAGTTACGCGAAGGTCCTGCGACCTGCAAGAATTAGTCGATGGGATAGCAGATGACTGATCCTTTGTGGTTCGGCTGCCGCCCAACGCGGGAGCGACGTGGGCGGCGAGGTTCTCGAGAAAGTAACTTTGCAACTACATACCGTTGAATTTAAGTACAACGTGTAGCTAAGGGCCTTATTAATAGCGTTTGACAACACGCGCTCCTATTTGCCGTCGTATCTCACGAGACGCTGACGTGGATGGCCGCACCATCGACCTGCAGCCTCAGGACTGTGAAGTCATTGCAAAGCAGCGTGGCTTGCACGTTGGACATAGGACATAACGACGTCGATCAGTCCATTTCCGCGTCAAAGAAGAATGTGGCTCGCCCCAACTACGACGCCATGGTGGCATCCCTCGAACGCGGCGAAATCGACGCGATCATCTGCTGGGACCTCGCTGGACAGTCCGATCGGTCGGACAGAATTACTCCCGCACCCCAGCGTAATCAGGGGTGCACCTTAAAAACACTCGGAGGTGGGGGTAACTCCCCCTCGTTGCCCAGAGACAAAATACGCCAGTGGCGTCTGTATGACGCCCCGAAGGTAGGACAAATTCCAATCCAGAGAGGTCTTGCACTGTTGCGGTGCGGTTGTCTTCTTTCTCACCGTATTGCACCCTGTGAGATTAATTGGATACGATAGAACCATGTTGATTTCAGGTTCCGTTTTCATGCGGCCGCTCACCAACCGCTAAGGCGGTTTTCTCCCTCCCGCGGGTCAAAAACCGCTCCGGTCCTTTAGCCGGGCGGCCATTTGCCATGCCCGGCTCCGTTTCAACTCCACGGAGCACACCTGATGTCTACATACGGATACGGCCGTCACGAACATGGCCAAAATTTTCTCACAGACCAAAAGATCATCAACACCATCGTCGATCTTGTAAAACAAACCACCGGCCCCATCATCGAGATCGGGCCGGGAAGCGGTGCCCTCACTCACCCGATATCCCGCTTGGGGAGGGCAATAACGGCAGTTGAGGTAGACGCAAAACTAGCTGCCAAACTCACAAAAAAGACCGCCTCGGCGTCGGTCGAAGTGGTCCATGATGATTTCCTTAACTTCCCGTTACCCGCCACTCCCTGCGTCATTGTGGGAAACATTCCCTTTCACCTCACCACTGCCATTCTTCGAAAGCTGTTGCATGCGCCGGCATGGACTGACGCTGTACTCCTCATGCAGTGGGAAGTCGCTCGCCGCCGGGCCGGGGTAGGCGCAAGCACGATGATGACGGCTCAGTGGTCCCCATGGTTCACGTTTCACCTTGGTTCCCGAGTACCAAGGTCTGCTTTCCGTCCACAGCCTAACGTTGACGGGGGGATCTTAGTGATCCGCCGGGTGGGTGACCCGAAGATCCCGATAGAGCAACGCAAAGCCTTTCAGGCTATGGTGCACACCGTTTTCACCGCCCGGGGACGCGGGATAGGGGAAATTCTCCGAAGGGCAGGGTTGTTTTCATCACGTTCAGATACACAATCATGGTTGCGCTCGCGAGGAATCGACCCCGCAACCCTACCCCCCAGATTGCGCACCAGCGACTGGATCGATCTCTTTCAGGTGACTGGTTCCTCTCCATCGCACCATCGGCCAATTTCACAATCGGGAAGTAGTCAACGCCCTCCTCAACGCAAAAAACGAGGCCGGCGGCGTTAATCTCCCCGCCACCCAAACCGAAATCCACCAGTAGTAGTGGACGACCAGTGCTGGTCTACCGTGAGCCGGGTTATGACAGTGACGTGTTCTCGTCGGGCACAGTCATAGTTCCCGGCGTTGCCGGCGACAGGGTTCTATACCCAGCAGCGGGGCCGATCAAAATTACCCGCACGGGGAACGACCCTGCTGGTGGTTTCGATTTTGATGGAAGCGAGGAGATTAGCCCCTCGACAACTCCCCGTAGCTGGCGAACAGTAGCTCCTGGCGCTGGCGCTCGTTGGTGAGTTTGCGTGCCACACCGAAAGCTTTATTTACTTCTCGGTCCATTTCGTCGTGAGCCTTGAGCAGAGTTTGGTCCATCGCTAACGGGTTGTAGTGCTCCGCGAGTGACCCCTCGGGGTGCCGCTCGCGGGCCCGCAGTACCAACTGTCCAGCGTCGATGATTCGCTGCTGCGCTTTCTCATCTAGTTCACACGGAGCTGGTCCGAAGGAGTAGCTCCCGGTGTACTCCGAAGAACGGAAAAATGAATAGTGGGGATACATCGACTTCCATTTTCCATTCTCCCGGCTCAGAGTATTGAGGGGGCTGGGACCGGGTCCGTAAACCCTTTATGTTTTCCACGCACAGCGGTTTATAGCGACGATCCCTATAGGTTTTCCGCAGAACCTATATGTATTTCTGTGCACCCCCATGTTGTCCGTTTTAGCGGTATTTCGTTGCTACTTCCGCACTTGCGAATAAAATGGTTATTTATCGCCGACACTCCGTCAAATTTGGATCGAACACTTTGCTCTTCACTGGTGCAGTTGAGGGCTTGGTGGAGGCAAGCAGCGTTCTACCAGGGGCTCTAGCTCTCGTGGGGAGTACGACAAGGTGGAGCGGTCCCAAAAATTTGCTTGCATATCGGTTCAGCTTCGAACAGGCCGTTGATGGTTTCAGGCGAGGGCTTCCGCGTCACAATCACATACATTACCCGTTGCCGGTTTATTCCTGTACGTCAGCGACGTTTGTCGTTTGAGAAAACACACGCTGCCATCGGCCCACCATCGGCAGGACGATCCGCAACCATCCTGACCTCGCAGTACTTCAACTCCCGCCAATACCTCCCAACCACATTCCCAAACCTCCGAAACACGTAGAACAAAACCGCAACGCTTCGTTTCAAGACCACTGAGGGAATCTTCAGCGCACTATTTGCCTGACTCATCCTTCCACGAGCACTTGTCACGACCCGTGGCCGGTGAGGCGGGCGATGTGGTGGTGATCATCCTTCCACGAGCACTTGTCACGACCCCCTTTTTCTTTACTCCAACCTAGTGGTAAGCTTTCGTTGATTGTCTCTCACAGTTGCACGGCAGCATAACTCAAACCCATTGACAGGTGATCACATGTTTATTGCACCCTCTCGTCCAGGGCACAGTCCGACACGCACTCGCACATCGACTTTCACACATTTGGCAGCATTATGCGCGGCAGCGCTCGCGTGTACCTCGAGCCTCGTAGTTGGTTTCGTCTCCCCGACTTGGGCTGATGACGCCGCCTCCGACTCTCCCGAAGCCTCCAATACCATTGCAGATTCACCGCAAAGCGGTACTGAATCGCCCTCAGAGCAGGGAGGCCTTCATATTCCTGAAAATCCGGGAGATCCCGCTGTTGTCGGTACTGTGGAAGATGAAGACTACTCCACAGCAGCCGACGCGCCGATGCCTGGAGCTGCCCCATTGATGACAGCGCCGGCCACCGATTCAGCACGCACCAGTACTCAACGGTCAGCCGCAACCGAATCGGCGCCAGATCCTGAACGCACTGAGGTCTATTGCTACACGCCTCAGCAAGATCTCACGTGCAGCGAGGACCAATTCCGTTCACTGATCACACAGGCTGGCTCCACACCAACTCGCATCGTTCTGGGAATGGTCGGCCCCTATCTCACCGACACTGTCACGATTCCACGCGGAGCTGACATTGAGCTGGTCAATTATCCTGCCAATGCGTGGGGAGCCAATTCCTCGTCGCTCATCGCTGAGGACGGGTTCAGAGGTTCTGCTCTGTTCAACGTCGAGGAAGGCGCTACCCTGACCATTTCTGCTCAGCCCGAAGGCGGCGAGATCGAGATGGGCGCTCGCGGCGAGTACGTTAAGAATGGGCAGATCCTTGTCCACTCACGAGGAGCATTTGTCCTCAATCAAGGCACGCTCAGCGGCGTACGCGACCACTCAGGATCTCACATCGGTGCAGTGACCGTCACGGGTTCCAAAGCTTCGTTCACCATGAATGGCGGCACCATCACCGATAACCACAGACGACAAGATCCCACCACTACTCAAAACGGTGCAGGCAATATCGCAGTCAGCGATGGTGCAACGTTCATCATGCATGGAGGACTCATCACCGACGGTTGGGGCTCAGGCGTCAGTGAGCACTCACCGTACGACTACGGTGAAGCAGGAGGGGTCGGCCTGTACAACGGTGGCCACATGGTGATGAATGGCGGTGAGATCTCCAGCAACAACGGCTTCGCCGGAGGCATTCTCGCAATGTCGTGGCCGTTCTCGAAAGAAGAAGCTGAACAGACCAAAGAATCAGCACGCAATACAGTAGAAATCAACGGCGGAACGATCACCAACAACACCAGTCGATTCAGCGGCGGCGGAGTTTTTTCATTTGGCAACTCCGTTGTGACAATGAACGGCGGAACGATCACCAATAACACCGCTCCCAATGGAGGCGGCGTAGGAACATTCGATGACTACGTACAAGGCGCTGAAAAGACATGGGCAGAGATCCCCAGCACAGGAAAGCAGGCTGGGTACACCCCTGATGCCTGGGCAGACCTTTCTCCGGCAGCTTTTATCATGAACGGCGGGACCATCTCCCATAACAGTGCCTCTCGCACCGGCGGCGGTATCAACATTGTTAGCAACCGCGTTACTTTACGCGGCGGAAACATCGAAGCGAACACGGCGAAGCAAATGGGGGGCGGTGTCTACGTGGCCACCAAGTCCTACTCAGCGCACTTTGAAAACGTTGCAGTTAACCATAATGACGCGGGGTATATCGGTGGCGGAGTGTGGGTCTGCCCGACCGGCTCCATCGACTTATACGTGACAGAAGGTGCCGGGATTTTCAATAACTCTGCCAGCCATTTCGGTTCCGATATCGCCCACGACAATTACGGTTCCGCCGGGTCGATCAATTTACGCTTGGCCAATCGTATGCTGGGTGGCGGCGACGTCACCTACTACTTCGATAACAAAGACCAACGTTTCTCCCCAGAGGCTCCAGGCGACCCGCAAGATTTCTGGGATCGGCCGCTCCGAAATGAGGGTCTCCACTCAGAGGCTACAGATCACACGAAGAATGATGCATCAGCGCTGGCCAAGCTCACAATCACGAAAAACAGTGCCGAACGAGGTGCAGGAATCGGTTCAAACGGCAACGTCACTTTCGGAAAACCCGACACAGTTGATCTGGAAGTCGCTAAGCAGTGGCATGACAGTGAAGGCACCGAGATTCCCGGTGCGTCGCCCTCGTTGCCCTCAAGCATCACGATCCAGTTGATGCGCCAAATCGGGCAGCACGATCCGACTCAGCTCGGCGATCCCATTACCATTACTCCTGATAAGGACGGCAACTGGCGTCACACGTTTAAAGGCCTGCCAACAACCCTCATCAACGCTGGCAGCGACGAGGCTGAAGAGGTTACATATTCAATTCACGAGTTGCACGTCGACGGCTATGATTCAGTCATTTCCCCCATCACCATGATTTCGGATGCCCCGCAGGTGCGCGCACTCACCATCACGAATACGCAGACTCCAATGACTGTGACGGTCAATAAGATCTGGCAAGATGTTGATGGCGAAACGCTTGAAGGCACCTCCCCCGCCATCCCGGACAGCATCACGGTCCAGCTCACCCGGCAAATTGGCGAGGGCGACCCAACCAACGTGGGCGACCCCGTCACCATCACCCCAGATGCTGACGGCAATTGGACTTACACCTTTACGAACTTGCCACGAACCGTTGCAGGCGAGCCGGTTCGGTACGCAGTGGTCGAGACGCCAATCGAAGGATTTGACTCAGCTGCGCAGCAGGCAGCAACGCAGGAGGGCTCTCACGATGTGGTGGTGACACTGACGAACAGGCAGAAGCCACCGACACCACCGACACCACCTACTCCACCCACCCCGCCGACGCCCCCGGCACCGCCTCATCTGGTGAAAACGGGAGCTGATTCCACGGCGCTGTGGTTGTTCGGCGCACTGGGCGCTGCAGGAGTCGCTGTCAGGGCTGGAGCGCGTTTACGGCGCAGGGCTGAGAGATGAGAAGCTGCCCTGATGGCGAAGATCACGCCCCTGCACGGTTTTCACCATCAGGGCTGATCACCTGATCGTACAGCTTTCGCTGGAAGGCAGGGCGATATCGAGGACGACACGGATCGCCGTCAGGCCCCCACGGTCAGTGATCGTCGCGATAGCGTTCGACCCGCAGATGCAGCGCGTACTTCTCACGTAGCTGCGCGATCTGCGTCATCATCTCAGAATGGTGATGCTGGTCAAGGGCTTCTTGGTCATGCCAACGGTCGATCAACAGAACCGTCTCCGGATCATTCATCGGGAAGAAATACTCGTAACGTTCATTACCTTCCTGGGCGCGAACTCGATCAACAATGCCGCTGGTTACCATCTCCTGAGCAAATGCGCGGGCGCTCCCATTGCGTCCTGTGTAATACAGATTAACCGTTAGGCTCATCGTGACCCCCTGTGTCGCTACGTCCAGCGATTTACCGACCAGCCTATTCCTAGCGGCCTGTTCACGCGTTCTGTCCCCTTCACAAGGTATTGTCATGACAGAAGGGGCCAGCTGCGGCCGCTCCTCGGGCCATCATGGAAGGATGTCAAATGCGTCGTCTAGTTGCATCAGGCATTGCAGTGGCATGCCTCAGTCTCCTCGCACCGCTTACCGCGCACGCTGAAAGCGCCACCGCATCTGAGTCACCCTCGACCCCGCACAATATTCTGCAGCTGGGCGATTCCTACTCGGCAGGAAACGGCGCGCAGAACTACACGGACACGAACTGTTACCGCTCGCCCAATAATTACGGTGCTGTCACCGCTGAACGCCTTGGCGCCTCGTACACAAACCGTGCCTGCTCAGGTGCACAGTCGAAGGACTTCTACTCCTCACAGTCCCTGGGGTGGAAGAAGTCGGTGACGAAGACCTACGTTCTACCCAAGTCGACCTACCCTGACCAGCCCGCTGAATGGCAGCGCCGCGTCGAAGAATCCCAGATCTGCGGCGTACTTCCCGAGGGGAACTTCACGTGGGATATTCGCCAGGTCGCTCCCGCACCTGCCGGTTCTCTCTACACGGCCACCGCCGAATGCCACCTGTACGCGCTCCCTCAGCTCGACGCCGTCACCCCCGACTATGACTCCGTGTTCCTGACAATTGGCGGCAATGATGCCAACTTCTTCGGCATCATCGTGTCCTGCTTCATCGGGCGTGATGCCTCGTCCTGCCAGCAGCGCATGAACGAGGCTACCGTCACCGTCGACACCTTCCGCACGCGCCTCACCACCCTTCTGAGAGATATTGACGAGCGTGCCGCCGGCAACGCTGACATCTATCTGCTGTCCTACCCGGATCTGCTGAGCACGCCGTCCTACATGCTTCCCGAAGGTCCTGCAGGTTGGTTCGATGCCGGCACCACGCTGCGCACCCTCCAGGCTCGCTACACCGACCTGCAGTCCAGCATCATCAGCGATCTGAACAAGGCCAATGGGACGACCCGCTTCCACCTTGTTGACATTCGAGACGCCTTCGACGGGCACGGCCTCGATCCGCACATGGCGGCGTCCCAGGATCATTCCTGGATCTCAGCACCTTTCGCCTCCACCGACCTTATGGGCTACATGCATCCCACGCCCAGTGGCTGGGCAGCGGAAGCCGACACGCTCACCGACGCGATTCTTGCGCAGCGTTAAACTCGCGCACAAGGCAGGAGCCGGGCTGGCCAGTTGCCCCTCGTGATGCTTCACTTTTGCCGAGTGGGCGACCCCACCCCGCGCATCTGCAAGCCGGCGTCCGCCGGTCCATCCATGCGTCCCACATGACACGCCAATAAAGTGCGAGAATAGACCTATGCCTCAGTCCATGGAGATCACTGCTGCACGCGTCGATCCTGCGTTGCTGGACCTTCCGTGGGAAGTTCCGCTGGAAGACTGGCCCAGTGAGATTCTGGCCGCGCTGCCGCGAGGAATTTCGCGACACATCGTGCGTTTCGTCAACCTGTCCGGGCGCGTGATCGCCGTCAAGGAGATTGGCGAGTCGGTTGCCCACCACGAATATCAACTCCTGCGCGATCTCGTGCGTCTGGATGCTCCGTCCGTCCAACCTACAGCTGTCATTACTGGCAGACGCGACCCGCAGGGCGAAGAGCTCAACGCCGCACTGGTTACAGAGCACCTGCAGTTTTCACTGCCTTACCGCGCATTGTTCAGCCAGTTCATGACTCCCGACACGGCGACTCGTCTCATCGACGCGCTTGCCGTGCTGCTCGTTCGCCTCCACCTGCTCGGCTTCTACTGGGGCGACGTGTCCCTGTCGAATACACTGTTCCGCCGCGATGCCGGGGCATTTTCGGCGTACCTGGTGGACGCGGAAACCGGCGAGTTGCACCCGAACCTGACGCCCGGTCAGCGTGACTACGACGTTGACCTGGCGCGCACAAACATTATCGGTGAACTGATGGACCTGCAGGCTGGCGGCTTCTTTCCGGAGGACGAAGACCCGATCATCGTGGGTGACCGCATCCGTTCGCGCTACGAGGACCTGTGGCACGAACTGACCGCGTCCGAATCCATCGAGCTGAATCAGCGGTGGAAGGTCGCTGAGCGCATCGAACGCCTCAACGACCTGGGTTTCAATGTGGGCGAACTGCAGATGGTGTCAGATATTGACGGCACGCACCTGACGATCACGCCAAAAGTGGTGGATGCAGGGCACTACCACCGACAGATCATGCGTTTGACGGGAATGGATGTGGGCGAACAGCAGGCACGCCGCATGCTGAATAATCTGCAAACGTATCGTGCGATCACCAGTCGTCAGAACATGCCCATTGAAATCGTGGCGCACGAATGGATGCGTGACGTGTTCGAACCGATCGTCACCGGCGTGCCGCCCGAGATGACCCGGAAACTCGAGCCGGCGCAGATTTTCCATGAAGTTCTGGAGCACCGCTGGTACCTCGCTCAGCAAGCCGGACATGATATCCCGCTCGCTGACGTCATCGATTCCTATACGCGTTCCGTTCTGCCTCAAAAGCGTGACGAGGCTGTGCTTCTCGATCCTGACCCGCTCGATACTGCAGAGTTGCCTGCCTTCCACAATGAGGATATGTATTAACGAGGGCGACATTGCACCGCCCCTGACTACGTCTGAAGGAGAATCCGTGTCTGAGTTTCCTCACCTTTTCGCCCATCGCGGGGCCTCATCCCTCGCGCCCGAAAACACGATGGGAGCGTTCGTCAAAGCGATGGAAGTCGGGGCTCGTCGAATCGAGTTCGATGTCGACATCATGGGCGATGGAACATTACTCGTCATGCACGACCAGACTTTCGACCGCACCACGTCCGGTACCGGCGGCTACTACGACAAAGGTTTCAAGGACCTGCGTCGCCTGGATGCGGGCGCGTGGTTTTCCGACACATATCGCTTTGAGCGAGTTCCTGAGCTGAGCGAGGTGCTCACGTTCCTAGACGCCAATCAGATGATCGGCAACCTGGAGATCAAGCCGTGCCAGGGTGGGCAGACGCTGCGCAGCGAGCTTATCGACCGTATTTGCGTGCTCGTGGCCGGTATGAAGAATCCGTCGCAGATCCTGGTGTCCTCCTTTGATCACGCCCTCCTCTGCGACTTTTCCGTCGCATGGCAGGCACATCACCAGGGCGGCCAGGCCAGCGCCTTCGGTACGGTGCGTCGATCCCTCGATCTGGGCTGGCTCGTTGACCCCGAATCCGAGTCGATCACCAGTGCCGTCGATGCCGCCGCCAAACTGGGGTGCACAGCGGTTCACCCTGCAAATGAGGCTGTCACACATCGCGACGTGGAGTATGCCCGTCAGGCTGGCCTGGAAGTGAACGTGTGGACTGTCAACGATGTTGATCGCGCACGCGAACTGGCCGCATGGGGTGTCACAGGTATTTTCACTGATCGGGTTCAGGACTTCCCGGCTGAGGCTCTGCGCGCCTAGGAGACGTTGTGGCGCGTCGGCCGTATGCCGGTCGACGCGCCGTCTCCTTCTGGCAGTTTCTGATACGCCAGGTGCGCAGCGTATCAACGCACATTCGACGAATGGCCATCAGGCTACTACCATCAAAGAAAACGGTTCGAAAGGATTCACACTGCCGTGATTCGTGAACGTTCACATTTATCGTTTTTTTCTCCGTTACCAGGCGCACTGCCTCTCAAGTCAGTCACAGTTACTGATGATTTCTGGTCTCCACGTCGCGAAATCGTCCGCACGCGCTCACTTTCCCATCAGCAGGCTCAGATGAGCAAACCGGGGCATCATTTTGATGCGCTAAAAATGGCGTGGAAACCTGGCCAGACACCAGAACCTCACATCTTCTGGGATTCAGATATCGCCAAATGGATCGAAGCTGCATCGAATTCTCTGGCCTCCCATCCAGATCCCGCCCTCGAAAAAGCCGTTGATTCCACGATTGAACTGCTTGCCGGCGCCCAGCAGGACGACGGCTATCTCAATACCCATTTCACGCTGGTCGAGCCTGACAAGCGCTGGACAAACTTGCGAGATCAACACGAGCTGTATTGCGCCGGCCATCTCATTGAGGCTGCCGTCGCGCATACGTATGCAACCGGCTCGACAAAACTGCTGGGTGTTGTCACCCGCTATGTCGACCTGATTGACCGTGTGTTTGCAGATGATGGACCCTGCAGTGGCGGCTACCCAGGTCACGAGGAAATTGAACTCGCTTTGGTAAAGTTGGCTCGTCTTACGAACCAGACACGCTATCTTGAATTGGCGCAACGCTTTATTGATCGGCGCGGCCAGAAACCCTCATACTTCGCACTCGAAGAACGCGCGCGGACAGGCATGCAGTCAGATGACACATACGAATATCATCAGGCGCATCGACCCGTACGCGAGCAGGATGAAGCTGTCGGGCACGCAGTGCGAGCCATGTACCTTTATACCGCAATGGCTGACCTCGCAATCGCCACTCAAGATCAGCGTCTGCGCGACGCATGCGAGACCCTGTGGAATGACGTGACGACACGCAAAATGTATGTCACGGGCGGAGTGGGATCCGAACCAGCACTCGAATCCTTCGGGCCTGCCTATCATCTGCCGAACGAACACGGCTACGCCGAAACATGCGCAGCTATCGGCCTCGTTTTCTGGGCACAACGCATGGCGTACATGACCGGTCAAGCACGTTACATTGATGTTCTTGAGCGCGCACTGTACAACGGGGTGCTTTCCGGAGCCTCACTCGATGGCATGAGCTATTTCTACGATAATCCTCTTGAGTCCGATGGGACGCGTTCGCGCTCACCGTGGTTTGGGTGCGCATGCTGCCCGCCGAATTTCGCACGTCTGCTCACTTCGCTCGAACACTTTATTTACTCCATCGACGAGGGCGACTCTCCTGCCACTTCGACTGAAGATACCACGTGTCACACTGCTGACGATCACAAGGCTGAAGTGATGACCGTCAATCTCTATATCAGCAGTGAGGCATCGTGGCCTGTTGCAAACGGCAGCATGAAAATCCAGCAGACGAGCAACATGCCATGGGATGGCGACGTCAGTCTCACTGTCAGCGCCAGTTCCCCGACAGAGCACATGTTGCGTTTACGAATTCCGCAATGGGCTTCGTCATTCACACTGGCCATCAATGGCGAGTCTGTTACCCCTGCGATGCGCGACGGGTACGCGTGCATCGAACGAACGTGGCACGACTCGACGCAGGTGGACCTTCGCCTCGCGATGGACACAACCCGCGTGTGGGCAAATCCCCGCGTAGGAGGCTGCGCCGGCAAGGTGGCAATTGAACGTGGACCTCTGGTGTATTGCGCTGAAGAGATTGACAACGATGCACCCATACCATGCATTGCCATAGCCGATTGCTCTGACGCCGATACTTCTTTCAACAATGAGCTTGGTCTCTACGAGCTTCATCTTTCTGCCGCCGCGGCCACCTCCTCGGACAACGCGGCACTGTACTCGCATCACTCGCCGTCATTGACAAGCACTCGCGCAACATTGGTGCCGTACTACGCATGGAATAACCGCGGCCAGGGCGCAATGGCCGTATGGCTCCTGGATGCAGAAAGACTGCGGTAACAGCCTCAACATCCCATGCCGTCTCCGCCCACAACGCTCAGTTCCCCAAGAAAGAAACTACTGTGCGGCAGCGTTCGTGCGCCGGTCGGCTCGCAGTGCCAGCAGTTTCGCCAGTGACACTTCAGCAACGGAGTCAATGATGAGCAGTGAACCGAGGATACCGGCGACCTTGCTCCATCCGGATCGGGGTTTCGAGGTGCGGATCGCCGTTGCCACCAGCATCGCACCGGTTGCAGCTTCCACCGCTGCGCCGACGCGCACAATCCAGGGCTTTTCAAGCGCGGTCGAGTGGTAAGCTTCCCAGATGTTGTGGCCGGTTGCTTCCGGTTCCCGCAGCAGAATGTCAACGCTTCGACCAATTGCATTGGAAATTCCGCGCGCCATGTGAGGCTGCGTTCCCTCAACTGCTTCAGCCTCGCACCTGCCGAGCAGGAAGTCGGCGGCACTATCCGGCAGGCCAACTGCCGCCACGACGGCTTTCACTGCCTCGTCACCGCTCTTTGTGGTGGCGTCAATGAGTGCGTCGGCGTCGGCACCGGGAATCATCGCGGCGATTTCTTTCATATTCGTGTTTTCGCCGACGAGCGCGTCGATTTCGTCGGTGCTTTTCCCGCTGACACCGCGTTTGCCGGGGACCATCAGGTATCGCATTGCCCAGTTGAAGGAAATGACATGTTCAAGATGGTCGTCGGTCACCAGGAATATCTGGAATTCGTCATCTGCCATGGACAGCGTGACCAGCGGCAAATCGCCGAAGTTCCAGCCCAAACGTTCCGGGGGCAGTTCGGCAAAGAGTGCGCGTGCATCGCCGGGCAGCTCGAGATCTGCAATATCGACACCTTCGAGTGCCGCCAGCAGTGGGACGGACGATGCGGGAGTCCGTCCGATTTCGATAATGCGCGATTTCACTGCATCGAGCGGTTCGTTCATGTCGCCATTGAATTGGGCGCGCAGTTCGTCCTGGCTTAATGAGGCTGTTTCGTCGGCCGTATCTGGTGCGTCCTTGCCGGAATCGTCGTCGCCTGCCTCGTCCGCCCGCGCATCGTCGTGCGGTCCGTCAACAACTTCATCCAGGTGGTCTGACTGGCCGGCGCCAAGTCGCACCTCGGCCTTGTAGGTGGTGGCAAGTTCGTCAGCGAGTTCCTGTTCGGTTGGTCCCGGTTTGAGGATCTCGGAGCGAGGTCCGATGGTGGCGAGCTTGCCATCATCGTTGGATGCCATGACAAAGCCCAGCAGCCGCGTGCTGCGGTCAAACCACTCCAGTCGCGCGACGATTCCTCTCTTGGACAAGTCTTCAGCGACTTCTTCAGGATTGAGTGTCTGGGCAATCATCATGCCGTCAATCCGATTCCACTGTTGCGTCATTGGATCCTCCCACGTTGATTTCACTACCAGTATCTCATCACGAGCAGACGTCTTGCGCCCCATTTTGAGCAGTCAGGCGCCGTTTTCTGCCTTTACACAGCGAAAAGGCTCGGATGGTCACGCTCGACAGCGCGCCCATCCGAGCCTTCTTCACGTCAGTCACCGGCAAGGTGACCGTTCGCGGATGCTGTCAGTGACAGCGGCTCGCGAATGCTTACTTCATCTTGGTGCCGGTGGAGCCCAGACGCTCACATGCCTCGACAACGCGAGCAGCCATGCCAGCTTCAGCAGCCTTGCCCCATGAACGAGGATCGTACTGCTTCTTCACGCCGACCTCGCCGTCGATCTTCAGAACGCCTTCGACGTTCTGCATCATCCAGGCGGCAACGGGACGGGTGAATGCGTACTGCGTGTCGGTGTCGACGTTCATCTTGATGACGCCGTTTTCGACAGCGGTGGCGATTTCCTCAGCGGTCGAACCGGATCCGCCGTGCATCACCAGGTCGAAGGGTCGATCGCCAGCATCGAACTTCTTGCCCACAGCTTCCTGGATCTCTCCGAGGATCTCCGGGCGCAGCTTGACGAAACCAGGCTTGTACGCACCGTGGACGTTACCGAAGGTCAGCGCTGTGATGTAACGGCCCTTTTCGCCCAGACCCAGTGCCTCGACGGTCTTGATGCCGTCTTCAGGAGTGGTGTAGAGCTTTTCGTTGATCTCACCCTTGATGCCGTCTTCTTCTCCGCCGACAACACCGATCTCAACTTCAAGAATGGTGTTGGACTTCTGCGACAGCTCCAGCAGTTCCTGAGCGATCTTCAGGTTCTCGTCCAACGGAACGGATGAGCCGTCCCACATGTGGGACTGGTAGAAGGGCAGACGTCCTGCCTTGACCTCTTCGGCTTCCAGTTCCATGAGCGGACGAATCCAGGAATCAATGTTCTGCTTGGCGCAGTGGTCAGTGTGCAGCGCGACGGTGACTGGGTAGTTCTTGGCAACCTCGCGTGCGTATGCAGCCATAGCGAGTGAGCCGGCAACGCGATCCTTGATCGTCGAGCCGGACCAGTATTCTGCGCCGCCCACAGAAACCTGGATGATGCCATCGGATTCTGCTTCCGCGAAGCCTCGCAGAGCTGCAGTCAGAGTTTGGGATGAGGTCACGTTGATCGCAGGGTAAGCAAACTTGCCCTTCTTGGCGCGATCGAACATTTCGTTGTAGACCTCAGGTGTTGCGATAGGCACAGGAGCCTCCTCTTTGAACGACAGTCGGTCAATCAGTATTATCTCATGTTTTGCTCGGCCGTGGAGGGGAGAAAGTCCCGTCCGACCATTGCACACTTATTAGCAGCAGGCCCAGCGCATGAGTGTTGACAATGGCCTCTAGCTCGTCGCCTTTGTTTGCACAACCCATGCCCACATAGCAATGGCAGCGGCATGACCCACATTCATCGACCGGGTCGACCCATACTGCGTGATGTGCAGGATCTGGGAACAAGCCCGCCGCATAGCTTCGCTCAGCCCGTCGCGTTCGGCACCAAAAACCAGGCATGCCCGCTCGGGGAGCACGGCCCCTTCGAGCGGGCGCGAGCCCTCCACATTGTCGATACCGATAAGCGTGATTCCCTGCTCGACGCACTGGCGAGCGAGTGCCTGACAGTCGTCAACATGCGCTACATCCAGGTAGCGATCAGTGACCATCGCGCCTCGACGATTCCACCGCTTACGCCCCACAATCCACACACGTCTGGCGCCAAGAGCGTTTGCGGTGCGCACAATCGAGCCGATATTGAAATCATGCTCGACGTTTTCAATCGCCACATGCAGCCCGGTGGAGCGCTGTGCCATGTCGGCACGGATGGCATCCATGGTCCAGTAACGGTACTGGTCTTCAACGTTTCGCGTATCGCCGTTCGCCAACAAGTCGGGGTCGAGTCGCTCGTCATCGGGCCATGCATTTGATCCCCCTGGCCACGGCCCTACCCCTGCAGGAGCGTTGGATGCTGTTGAACGATTCGTATCCTCCACGGCGACTAGGGTACACGGATAATGAGCACCTCGGTTTCACAGGTCGCTTTGACACTGCACTCCAGCTTGCCCCTCGCCTCGTCTTGCCACTTCTCGACCTGAATGCCGCGCACCGCCATACACGCAGACACATGTCGCGACAGCATCTGCACCTTCTTGCCCCGCATCTGCCCACTAACGGTAGATCCTCGATACATTAGAGCCATGAACGAAAACCTCTACGACACGGTGCCGCTCTCGCAGATGCCACCGGCCACTGCCTGGCTGTCCGACATGGATGGCGTCCTGGTCAAGGAAAACCGCGCGCTTCCCGGTGCGCAGGAGTTCCTCGACGCATTGAAATCGCACAACATGCCGTTCCTGGTACTGACGAATAATTCAACGTTCACGAACCGCGACCTGTCCGCCCGACTGGCTCGTTCCGGCCTGGACGTTCCGGAAGACCGTATCTGGACGTCTGCCAACGCGACCGCTGCGTTCCTGTCGCAGCAGTCCCCGCAATCATCGGCTTACATTATTGGCGAGGCCGGCCTGACCACTGCTCTGCACAATGCGGGCTATATCATGACCGACACGGATCCTGAATTCGTGATTCTGGGCGAAACACGCTCCTACGACTTCAACGCCCTGACTCGCGCGATCCGTTTGATCGAAAAAGGCGCGAAGTTCATCGCCACCAACCCCGATGCAACCGGGCCTTCCGACGAGGGCACCCTTCCGGCAACCGGCTCCATTGCCGCGATGATCGAGCGTGCAACAAACCGCTCGCCCTACTACGTAGGTAAACCGAATCCCATTATGATCCGGGCCGCGCTCAATAAAATCGGCGCACACTCCGAGACCGCGGCGATGGTCGGTGACCGTATGGATACCGATATTCAGGCCGGTGTGGAGGCCGGACTGCGCACACACCTCGTGCTCACTGGCTCAACCGATGAACACGAAATTCAGAATTTCCCGTACCGCCCGTTTGGTGTTCACCAAGGCATTGGCGATCTGGTCGAATTGGTCGAAGCTGGACGCGGCTAAGCTCCGGCCAGTCCGCGCCAGGCTGGGATCAGCGTGCAGGCTACCCTCGTGAATCGACCTTCCGGTCAGCACTCACTGAGATCGAGGTAAAAGCTAATCGAGGTCGAGGTCAGCCAGTCCGAGGGCACTGAAATACGGCAGTCCTTCTGCTTCGATACGCTCTTTGGCACCCGTGGCGCGATCCACAACAACGGCAACTGCCAGGACTTCTGCCCCGGCTTCACGCAGAGCATGGACAGCTTCGATCGGTGAGCCACCCGTGGTGGAGGTATCTTCCAGGACGATCACTCGCCTGCCCTGAACGTCTGGGCCTTCGATGCGGCGCTTCATGCCGTGGTCCTTGGCTGCTTTGCGCACCACGAATGCGTCCAGGTTCAGGCCGCGAGAGGCCGCTGCGTGCATCATGGCGGTGGCCACCGGGTCGGCGCCCATCGTCAGACCGCCCACCGCGTCGTAGTCTTCGGGCCCGAAACCAGCTTCTTCCAGCATGTCCAGCATGACGTGGCCGATCAGGGGGCCTGCCTCGTGATGGAGGGTGGCTCGGCGCATATCGACGTAGAAATCAGATTCTTTGCCCGATGCCAGCGTGACGTGCTCGTGGATCACGGCGAGTTCACGTACCAGTTCGGCCAGGCGCGATTTATGGGAGTCATTAGTCATGGGGCAAGCCTACCGCGTGCAGTGCCGGCGCGGAGAGCTTGCCCCATGACATCACATTGGGCATTTCATCTGGGGAGTATTCGCGTGTAGTGGAGTACCCTGGCGCCTCGGTTGCCCGTTCCGTCTGGCGTTCCGCGGCGCCTGTGCCTCCTTTACTGTTTGACGCCACCTGCTGCCAGGCCGGCAACGATGCGGCGCTGGAAGATCAGCACCATGATGACCAGCGGCACGGTGACCACCACGCCGGCCGCCATCTGGGAGCCGAACGGCGTCTCAAACCCGGATACGCCACCGAACTGGGACACAATGACCGGAGCAGTCTTCATGTCCTGCTTGTTGACCATCGTCACGGCAATGAGGAACTCATTCCACGCATTGATAAAGACGATGATGGCAGTGGTGAAAATGCCAGGAGCGGCGATCGGAATGATGACTTTGCGGAAGGCCTGACCTGGCGTGCAGCCATCGACCATTGCGGCCTGTTCCAGTTCGCGCGGCATCTGCCTGAAGAAGCTGGTCAGGTTCCACACGGCCAGCGGCAGTGCGAATGACAGGTCGGGCACAATCATCGACTGATAGGTGTTGATCCATTCCCACTGTGTAAACAGCTTGAGCAACGGCACCACGATGGCGACCAACGGGAACATCGACGAGGCGATGACAATGGTCAGTACCAACGTCTTGCCCGGGAACTCCAGTCGCGCCAGAGCGTACGCGGTGAACGTCGCGACCAGCAGTGCCAGAATCGTCGTCACGCCGGCAACGATCAGCGAGTTCAACAGTGACTGCGTGAACAGGCGGTCTGGCTTGAAGACCTCAACGTAGTTTTCCATGCTCACTTCGCGCGGCCACAGCGTCGTGTCGAAAATGTCGCGCGTGGGACGCAGTGAGGACACGATCATCCAGTAGAACGGAGCCAGACAGAACACCACGATCGCGATGATGCCGATCCATGAGGACGTGTCGAGCAGAGCCGCCTTGACACCTTTGCTTTTCATCGTGTCACCTCCGCAGTCGATCCGGCCTGGGCAGGCGCGTCAGCTCCCCCGGTGGTGGACGAGGGTGGCCTTTGGACTTCTTTCGCTTCCTTCGAACGCTTGAAGAACGCGCTCAAACGCAGCTTCGAGCTCTTCTGCGACTGGCCGTCATCTTCAAACAGTTCTGCGCCGAGCAACTTGATGAAGGCGAAGGATATGAGGAAGACGTAGAGGAACAGGATCACTGCGTACGCAGCACCTGACCCGTATCTCAGGTTTGTTGCCTCATCCTGAACCAGCATGGACAGCGTTTCGACAGATCCTTTACGCGGTCCGATCAGAATGTAGGGCAGGTCGAACATGCGCAGAGCATCGAGAGCGCGGAACAGGACTGCGACAACGAGTGCTGGTTTGACCAGTGGAAGCGTGATGGACAGGAAACGACGCCATGCGTTTGCACCGTCAATCTTGGCTGCCTCGTAGACTTCCTCGGGAATGATCTGCAGACCGGCCAGGGTCAGCAGTCCGATGAACGGCGCCGTCTTCCACGTGTCGGCGATGATGATGGCGAATTTGGCGGGCCATTCAGATGTCGCCCACAGGATCTGCGTATTGAGCAGGGCGTTCGCAGCTCCGTGCGCATCGAAGATCCACTTCCACAGCACGGCCGAGATGGCAGTGGGAATGGCCCATGGCACGAGGATTGCCGCACGGACGAATCCGCGCGCCTTGATGGCCTGGTGCATGATGAGCGCCATGATCACGCCGAGGACGGTTTCGATACTGACTGTGACAAACGCGAAGAATGTCGTGTTCCAGAACGCGGTCCAGAATCGTGCGCCGGTGTCTCCGGCGAAAATGTTGATGTAATTGTCCAGTCCAACGAATGGCTCGGTATCGTTGACGAATCCTGTTTCAGGATCGATTCCCTTGGCGCCGAACAGCGACTGATACAGAGCCGAAATCGTGGGGAACAAAATGACGATTGAAATAACGATGATGGTGGGCGAAACAAGCAGTGCCGCCAGGCGACTTTGCTGTTTCTGCGACTCAGATTTTCCGCGACGTTGCGTCTTCTGAGCGGGTGCTTTCGCCATGAGTTCTTCCTCCTGGAAAGCGCGCTAAGGCTCCTGGTTGGGTGGCACAAGCCACCCAACCAGGAGCGGTGACAATGTTACTGCTGAGCAGATGTGAGCTCGGTGAGTTTAGCGCTCAGGTCCTTAACCGCCTGTTCGGACGTGGCCTGTCCCTGCAGTACGGGGAAGACGGCATCCTGGATCGCTGCCGACACGTCGCCGTAGTTCACAACCTGCGGGCGCGGTGCAGCGCTCTCGATGGAGCCCTTCAGCGCCGGCAGATACGGGTACTGGTCAATCAGTTCCTGATCGTCGTACAGCGCGGAGTAGATCGGGGCCAGTGTCTGCTCGGTGAGCAGGCGCTTCTCGATATCTTCTGAGGTGAACCACTTGATGAAGTCGTACGCGGTTGCCTTGTTCTTGCAGAAGCTGGAGATGGCGACGTTGTGGCCGCCCAGTGAGGACATGCCTCCTTCAGGCTGATCTGCGGTCAAACCAGGCAGCGGAGCAACTCCGAACTTGTCGCCCAGCTTTTCCTTGGTCAGGGAGTACTGGTATGGCCAGTTGCGGTAGTAGACCAGGCGGTCGCTCTCGAATGCTGCGCGGCCTTCTTCTTCCTTGTAAGTCAGGGCTTCTTCAGGAATGAAGTTATCCTTGAAGGCGTTTTCAAGCGTCTGCAGGCCCTTGAGGGCTTCAGGCGAGTCGACAACCACTTCGCCCTCGGGGCTGACAATCTGTCCGCCGGCGGAGTGAATGGCTTCGTCAACATTGACCGTCAGGCCTTCGTACTTGGCCATCTGTCCGCCATAGCACCCGATGTCTGAATGACCGTCGAGGCCGCGCACAGCTTCGCAGCCTTTCTTCATGTCATCCCACGTCTTGGGCGGATCGGTCACGCCGGCCTGCTCAAGCAGGTCCTTGCGGTAGTACAGAATGCCACCATCAGAAGCGTATGGAACGGCGTAAAGTTGGTCACGGTACAGGCCTGTCTGCCACACAGCCGGCAGAATCTTGTCCTTTTCGAAGTCTGCCTCGTTGAGCGGCTCAACCCAGCGGTGAGCAGCAAATTCGGCGACGTGGATGTTGTCCAGAGAAATAACGCAGTATGCATCTGATTGGGTCTGAGCGTTCTGAACCATCGAGTTGCGCTGCTGATCGGCTTCGGCCGACAGCTCGATCATCTCAACCTTTTCGTCTGGGTGGTCCTTGTTCCAATCCTCCAACATGGGAGCCATCAGACCGGAGTTGTCTTTACCCTGCACATAGGTGATGGGGCCGCGCCCTTCGAATTCACCGGTTGCTCCACCACCAGAGGCACCTGAGTCCCCTGATGTCTGTCCGCCACCGCCACTGCTGCATGCCGTCATCAGCACCATCGCAGCAGCGCCAGCTGCCAAGGCAATTCCTCTTCTGGTTGCCATTTGCGTTCACTCCTTCGTGTCGAAAAACCTGAATTTGGTGGTCTCTCAGATCGAGCCGCCTCTCAGGTGCCGATCAACGATCGACGTCGCTTTCACTCTACAACGTTTTCTCCACGAGATGTATACAATTGCAACGCGTTACATTTGTTTACATTTGGTAACGATTTTGGCAAACTTGCCCGCACAACGCCACGCGATGCTAGGAGCCCCGTCACGCTACATGTGCGGCACGGCGCGCATCACCTTACGCATCAACCACCGCGGAGTCAGCCGAGAGACCACATTCGCGCTCTTATACAGCGCAGTCGGCGTCACCAGCACCCGCCCTCGACGAACGGCCTCAAGAGCTTGCGAGACCACCGTTTCCGCATCCGACCAGATCCATCCCGGTGCGTCGGACACATCAACATCCGCTGCCTTGTGGAAGTTTGTGCGCGTCATGCCCGGTGATACAGCGGTGACAGTCACCCCGGTTCCTTCCAGTTCGAACGCCAATCCTTCGCTGAAGGCTTTCACCCACGCTTTGTGCGCGCTATAGGTACCCATCCCGGTCTCTGCAGCGATGGAGGAGATGTTGCAGATGGCGCCTACTCCTCGTCGGCGCATGGCACGACCAGCGTGGTACGACAGCACCATGACGGCTCGCACCATCACATCCAGGGCCTGCTCTTCCGTCTCCAGTTCGTTGTCGAGGAACTCCTCCCCCAGACCCATCCCTGCGTTATTGACCAGCAGGCCCACCGGTGCACATCCAGATTCATCATCAGGCTGAACGTCGAGACGCTCGGCAACCCGCTGTACGTCCCCGGCTTGCGACAGGTCAGCGGCGATTACTTCGGTCGCGATGTTCCCGATCTGCTCCAGACGATTGGACAGGTCATCGAGTTTTTCCTGCGTGCGGGCAACCAGAACCAGATCATGTCCCGCCTCGGCAAGTTGCCAGCAGAATTCTTCTCCCAGACCTGATGTTGCTCCCGTGACTAAAGCTGTACCCATAACCTCATCGTAAGGTCGCCGGCGCATGCATGCTCGCTCAGTGACCAGCATGCGCCGACGGATCCATGCTCGCTCAACGCGTAGCCTGCGCCGGTAGGGTGGAGGCATGAGGATTGGAACCTGGAACATTAACTCAGCCCGTACCCGCGTCGACCGCGTCATCGAGTGCTGCGCGCGGTGGAATCTGGACGTACTGGCAATGCAGGAGATCAAATGCAAGCCGGGTCAGTTCCCGATTGACGCGTTCACCGATGCCGGCTACCGCGTGGAGGTTCACGGACTCAACCAGTGGAATGGCGTGGCGATCGCTTCCAGGCTTCCCATTCTCAGCGTATCCCGCGACTTTCCGGGAGCGCCCACATGGGGAGATCCTGCGCGCGTCGAAGCGCGTGCCCTGCGAGTGCGGATCGACGATGGAACGCCTGAAGGACTGGATGTGTGGAGTCTGTATGTTCCGAACGGCCGCGAGATTGACCACCCGCACTACCAGTACAAACTCCAGTGGCTCGCCGCACTGCGCGCTGCCGTTTCACCTTACGTTGCAGGCGATTCCAGCGGGGTATCCAAGGGCGATGCCCCGGGTGAGGACTCACTGGCCGAGGGCGGCGCTGTCCCACCTGCAACGGCATCGGATGAGGGCAGCTCACCGAGCGCACTGCTGGTGGGCGACTGGAATGTGGCACCGCGCGATGAGGACGTGTGGGATATCGACTTCTTCGACGGCCGCACCCACGTCACACAGCCAGAGCGTTCCGCCTTTGAGGCTTTTGCAGCCGATGGATGGGTGGAAGCGACTCGTCCTCGCGTCACGAACTACACGTACTGGGACTACCAGCAGCTGCGTTTCCCTCGTAACGAAGGAATGCGCATTGACTTCATGTATGCGACGCCTGCACTTGACGCTCGCATCACGCAGGCGTGGATTGATCGCGATGAACGCAAAGGCAAGGGGGCCTCTGACCACGTGCCGGTCATCGTTGAGATCGCACATTAGGATCCCTCTGCCCGAGGTGGCCGCACGACGCATACTCTCGATGCGTGGAGCGCAGACAAATGGGCCGGCAGCATAGCGTTATCGGAGGCTGTCGCCAGCAGGGCACCGTTGCAAGGCGTCGCCAGCAGCGCCCTTATGCGAAGCGCTCAAGAATCTGATCATTGAGCAGGCACCAATTCTTCTTGTGCCAACTGCCAAACTTCTCTGTGCCGACGAATACAGCCGCCAGGTCTCGACCACGGTCAACCCAGATGAACGAGCCGGACACTCCGAAGTGCCCAAACGTGGCGGGGTCGGCATGCTGAGATGTCCAATGCGGCGATTTGTGGCCGCGGATCTCCACGCCCAGCCCCCAGGGGCACGGGCGGTGCTTACGGTATCCAGGCACGAAGCCATCCAAATCAGGGAACTGCACTGACACGGATTGTTGATCAAGGTCCTCGCTGATCAGCGTGGGAGCGAGGAGCTCCTGAGCCAGAGCAATCAGATCCGCCGCACTTCCAACCGCGGAATAAGCAGGAGATCCGGGCGCATCTGCTGTTGTCATTCCCAGCGGCTCCAGGACACTCAGCTCGATCCAGCGACTGAGTTCTTCACCTGTGGCCTCGCTTGTTGCCTCCCCTAAGATGTCGAAGCCTGCGTTGGAATAGATCCGCTCCGTTTCTGGGGGCACCTGCGCCTCGCGCGAGTCGGCTGCAATTCCGGAGGCGTGAGCCAGCAGGTGACGCACGGTAGATCCTGTCGGCCCCAGCGGATCATCAAGGTTCATCAGGTGCTGGTCAATTGCCACAAGGATGGCGCGTGAGGCGATGACTTTCGTGACCGATGCCAGAGGGTAGACCACTGACTCATCGCCTTGCACATACAGCGTGCGGTCGCTGCGCACCACTGCGAGCGCGTGTGCGAACGGGACGGGGTACAGATCCATGTCAGCCACTATGCCTCCAGGTTACGAACTGAGAGTCCCTGCCACTCGCAGGAAACGTGCATAAACGTCACCGACTTCTTCAGGGATCGCCTGGCCCACTTTCAGTGTTGTGTCCGAATCCAATCCGAGGAGTCGGTGGGTCTGTGCCAGGAAGATAGCCACTGTTTGGCGCCCCGCCTGCTCATCGTCGGAGTAGCGGGCCTGCAGAGACAGGCCGAACCATATCTGCATAAGGGTTTTCGCCAGGAACGCCGGACTGAGATCGGTCTTGACAATGCCCTCAGATGCCAAGCGGGTCACCTCGTCGCGCAGGAAATCGTGGATCGCATAGATCCTCGCGACGAAGTGATCGTGAACAGGGTGCGTCGTTGATGCTGCTTCGACTGCAAGAATGCACTCCAGGTCAATAATCATCGAGACATCCGGGTTGTTCGCCAATCTCATCATGGCGATCGCAAAGTCGAACAGCGTTTCGGGAATGACGCGCGCCTGAACGGTCCGGCCATTTTCGGCGTCTTCCACGAAATCAACCAGCCCCGCTCGTTCCTCCATGCGGTTGATCACAGAACCCAGCAGCGCTTCTTTTGATGGGAAGTGGTAGATGACCGCAGGATGGGATATTCCCACTTCACGACCGATGTCACGCAATGATATGCCGGCGAAGCCACGGCGCGAGATGAGCGACATCGCCGCGTTCAGGATAGATTCGCGGGTGGCCAGGCCAGTCGAGTATGAACCGCGATTCTTGCGCCCTGTCGTCACGATTGCCACCTCAACATGTCTTTGAACCGGTGCTTTGAATGCGCCACGGATAGATCCGTCCCCAGTCTATCTGCAACTCGGCATCAAACTGAGCCGCCCTCGCCAAAATAGACGAAGGCGGCACCAGTGATCACCCCACCAATTATTCACTTGCGATTTTACCTGTCAGGAACGGCGGGTGCAGGATTTCCCGACGCTTACTCGGCGCTGTCGTCCGGCGTGTATTCGCTTTGCTCGGCGCTGTGGTCCGGCGAATGATCGCCATACTCGTCGCCATCAGGCTCGGATGGCCTGACGCGCTGCATCGTCAGGGATCTGAGATCCTCGCTGACATCCACGCGCACTTCGTCACCGTCATGCACCTGGCCGGACAGAATCATCGTGGCCAGTCGGTCCCCCACCTCGCGCTGAACAGTGCGACGCAACGGACGGGCACCATAGGCCGGATCGTATCCTGCCCGAGTCAGCCATCCGCGTGCCGGTTCGGTCACCGTCAGCGCGATGCGCCGGTCAGCCAGTCGACGGGCAAGCGCCGCAACCTGAAGGTCCGCGATTTGCGCCAGCTCTTCACTGGTGAGCGGTTCAAACATGAGGACCTCATCAAGACGGTTGAGGAACTCAGGTTTAAATGCCATCCGCACCTGCTGCATGACCGCGTCATGGCGTTCCTGCTGTGACAGCGCGCTGTCGGCGAGGAACTGTGAGCCCAGGTTCGATGTCAGAATAAGGATCGTGTTGCGGAAGTCAACCGTGCGTCCCTGCCCGTCGGTCAGTCGCCCGTCGTCTAGGACCTGCAACAGGATGTTGAAGATCTCAGGATCGGCCTTCTCGACCTCGTCCAACAGAATGACGCAGTACGGGCGGCGGCGAACAGCCTCGGTGAGCTGACCGCCTTCCTCGTATCCGACATATCCGGGCGGAGATCCGACCAGGCGGGCAACCGAATGCTTCTCGGAATACTCGCTCATGTCGATTCGCACCATGGCGCGCTCATCGTCGAAGAGGAAGTCCGCCAGCGAGCGTGCCAGCTCGGTCTTACCGACACCAGTGGGTCCGAGGAACAGGAATGATCCATCGGGACGGTTCGGGTCAGATAGCCCGGCGCGCGAACGACGCACCGCATCGGCTACGGCGCGAACAGCCTTCTTCTGACCGATCAGTCGCTTGCCGATCACGTCTTCCATCTCAAGCAGTTTCTCGGTTTCCCCCTGGAGCAGGCGCCCCACAGGAATTCCGGTCCATGACTCGACGACTTCCGCGATGGTGGTGGCATCGACTTTCTCCGCGATCATCGGCTCAGGCGTGCTGCCGTCTGCCGCGTCACGTTCGGCCTCCGACTCGGCCTGCTCGATCTGGTGTTCGACAGCGGGGATCTCGCCGTTTTGCAAGCGACCGGCTTCCTCCCATTTGTTCTGGCGGATCGCCAGCTCCAGTTGAGTGCGCAGGTCATCGAGCGTGACACGCAGGTCACCGACCTTGTTGTGTCCGGCCTTTTCAGCCTCCCACCGGCTGGTCAGCGCGTTGAGTTCTTCCTGCCGGTCAGCCAGGTCCTTGCGCAGCTTCACCAGGCGTTCCTGCGTGGCAGCATCCCCCTGATCGGGGTCGGACTCGGCAAGGTAGGATTCCTCCATGCGCAGCCTGTCCACCTGGCGACGCAGCTGATCAATTTCCACGGGGCTGGAATCCAGTTCCATACGCAGCCTGGATGCGGCCTCGTCAATCAGGTCAATCGCCTTGTCGGGTAGTTGCCTCCCGGTAATGTAGCGGTCGGACAGTTGCGCAGCAGCGACGAGGGCACCGTCGGAAATCGTGACTTTGTGGTGTGCTTCGTACTTGGGTGCAATGCCGCGCAGAACGGCGATGGTGTCCTCCACTGACGGCTCCCCGATAAAGACCTGCTGGAAACGGCGTTCCAGCGCAGGGTCCTTTTCGATGTTTTCGCGGTACTCGTCCAGCGTGGTGGCACCCACCATCCGCAACTCGCCGCGCGCCAGCATGGGTTTGAGCATGTTGCCCGCATCCATTGATCCTTCAGCGGCACCGGCGCCAACAACTGTGTGCAGCTCATCAATGAAGGTGATGATCTGCCCGTCCGAACGTGCAATTTCGTTGAGAACGGCTTTGAATCGCTCCTCGAAGTCGCCACGATACTTGGCACCTGCCACCATCGATGAGATGTCCAGTGACACGACTCGTTTGTCTTTGAGCGAGTCGGGCACGTCACCGGCAACAATTCGTTGCGCCAAGCCTTCGACCACAGCGGTCTTGCCGACACCGGGTTCACCGATCAGCACAGGGTTATTCTTCGTGCGTCGTGACAGGACCTGAATGATGCGGCGGATCTCGTTGTCACGGCCGATGACCGGGTCGAGTTTTCCTTCACGTGCCACCTGCGTCAGGTCGCGACCGTATTTCTCGAGTGCTTCAAATGAGCCTTCGGGGTTGGCCGACGTGATCGGGTCAGGGCGCAGCTGCGAAAGTGCACGGGTCAGCGCTTCTTCCGTCGCCCCCTGATCGGTCAGGATCTTTCCTGCATCCGTGCCCGAGGCTGCGAGCGCGATGAGCAGGTGTTCGGTTGACGTGTACTGGTCTCCGCCCTCTTTCGCCCTGCGCTGCGCGTCGGTGATGACGGTGAGCAGCGTGCGGGATGTGGCGGGCTGAGTGGTCGTGGCACCTTGTGTGGAGGGCAGTTTCACCAAAGCGCTGCGGGTGCGTGCGCCCACGACCTTCCGGTCTGCTCCAACGCTTGCCAGCAGGGACAGGGCGATACCCTCGTTTTGTTCGAGCAGTGCGCCCAGCAGATGCAGGGGCTCGACCTGCGGATTGGATGCGGCTGCCGCTGACTGCAGCGCCGATCCGATGGCTTCCTGAGCCTTCGTTGTGAACTCTTCGCTCACGTGTACCTCCTGAAGTGTTGCCCCTCAGCCACCTTCCGGACCGTTAGTTTTCGGTCGACGAGGGAGTCTGACGGGCTTCGTTGTCTGATCTACTCATTACAACGACACACGCCTTGAGTCTATTCCACTCAACTTTGTGATTCAGGAGTTCAGTTGCCGACCTCACTGTGCACAGCCTGCAGGCGTTCTTCGCGCAGGCGCTGCACGCCGGGAACAGTCAGTTCAGACAGGTCTGTCATCGCTATTCCCATTGCCTGGCTCAGCAGGTAGTCAGCCAGCTGCGGGTTGCGCGCCAGGACGGGGCCGTGCATATAGGTGGCGATGATAGACCCCTGGTGGACACCGTCGCATGCTCCGTCGCCTGTATTGACGCCGTTGCCCGTTCCGCGGATGACGGTTCCCAGTGGCGTGGCATCCGGTCCGCATGTTGTGGCACCGCCATGATTTTCAAATCCTGTGAGCAGGTCGGTCAGCCCGTCGATTCGGGGCGTGGTGAGAATCTCACCGATAGTTCTGCTGCCCTGAGGTGCGGTGGTGACGTCCAGGAATCCCAAACCGGGCACGCGCACTGCGTTAGCATCCTCGTACCATTGGCCCAGCACCTGCAGGGAGGCGCAGATCGCCAGAATGGGGGCACCCCGCTCAACAGCGCGTTTCAGCCCGGTGCCGTCACTCATTTTTCGAGCGGCGAGAGCCTGGGCGGTGTCCTCTCCCCCACCCAGGGTGTACAGGTCAAGGTCTTCAGGCACGCATGTGTCCAGGTCGACGCTGATGATGTCAGCATCAATTCCGCGCCTGCGTGCGCGTTCGCACAGCACCACCGCGTTGCCGGTATCGCCGTACGTGCCCAGTACTTCGGGGTAGAGCACACCGATCCGCAAGGTTGATTCACTCATCGCGTCCTCCCTCGGCCGTCGTCTGCGTGCTCTGCGTACCGGCGTGGCGTTCTTTTTCGCGCCGGTCAATTTCACGTTTCGTGTCACGAAATGACGTGTAGTTTGCCAGGAATTCGATGCGTCCTTCAGCACAGCGCGTCAATGCCTCGATCGTGTCGGGCACACATTCACAGTGGATACCTGCATATTCGAGGCGCACAGCCAGATCCGCCGCGCGTTCCCCCGACGCCACGACGCGTTCGGCGCACGGATACTGTTGGAGCACTGAAAAGTCCACGTCCCACAGCCATGACAGGTCTTCGCCATCAGGGATCTGCCCGTTCACCGCGATGACCAGTCCGTTCGCAGTGGCATCCACCATCGTCATGGCTTCCTGCCACCCGGCCGGGTTCTTCGCCAGCATCATACGCACGCGGCGACCATTGACCTCGTGAGTGGAATACCTCCCTGCTACTTCTCTGACCTCACCGATCGCCCGACTCGCGCCGTCAATGTCGACGCCCACTTGATGCGCAGCCACGATCGCGTGCGCCGCGTTGCCGAGGTTCGCTGCTCCAGGCAAATTCAGTTTCACGTCGGTGGCGTGGCCCTCGCGCGAACGAAGTGTCGCCTGGCCGGACGCCTCGACCTTTTCCAGCCACCAGTCAGGTTCGGGACGCCGATAGGGGTGGTCTGCCCCGACTACATGCCAATCATCGCCTTGACGCACGAGCCTGCCGCCGCGGGGAAATCCTGCTGAGTCCGCCCCCCACGTGGTACCGGCTGCCACCCAGATCACCGACTTCGCATCCCATGCGGCTGAAGCGATCAGGGGATCATCACAGTTCGCAACAATGGTTGCATCGGGGTGGGCATTGACTGCCTGACGCAGCCGCCGCTCCACTGTGCCGATTTCACCGACACGATCCAGCTGGTCGCGTGACAAGTTGAGCAGCACCATCACTGCAGGGTTGACCTGTCCGGCAACGATCGGCAGGTGCATTTCATCGACTTCCAGTGCAGCGAATTGTGCGCGAGGCGCCATCATGAACGCACTGACAATGCCGGGCGGCATGTTGTCGCCGTTCACGTTCGAGGCAACCTGCCCGCGTGTGGACAGCGCTGCGCGAATCATTCGCGTCGTCGTGGATTTACCGTTCGTGCCGGTGACTGTGACGCAACGGCACCCTCGGGACACTTCCGAAAGAACGTTTGGAGCCAGTGCGAGGGCGACTCTCCCACCGATCATTCCGCCTGAACCTCGTCCCAGAGCACGAGAGGCGGTGCGAGCCAGCGATCCAATTCCCGTTGCCACGCGGGAGCGAAGGGATCGCGACGAGTTCGACGATGGTCGGGTCGAATCATGAGGCACTGTCATGAGGTCACATTAGCGCGGCAAAGGCCCGCACCTCCACTTTCAGCTGGTGTGGTGCGGACCTTGAAAAAGCACATGCGCTTCCATGTCGATATGGTGGGGCATATCGCTGAGGTCTCGCCTCGTGGGGCGCATCGGTCGGGTCCTGCCCGTCCCGAGAGGCGTAGAGGTTGAGCCTAGCCGTCGCGACGCGCTTGCCAGTCATTCATCCAGAAACTCACCAGGTCCATCAGCTGAGTAGGCGCCCATCTGACCAGTGCTCCACCGTGGAACGTCAGTTCAGTCCCTGTTGATGCGCCTGTGTCCACCGGCGTGTCAGCACCTCGCCGGGCCGAACCCGGACGCTCGCCACGACGCAGTGAAGAGACTTCACCTGTCGGTGAGGCGGCAAAGACACGGTCGCGTCGCCGCCTGACTTCATCGAGCTGATGTTCGAGCGCGTCACGTTCACCTTCAAGCTGTTCGAGTGCCCGCTCCAAGTCGAGGATTCTGCGAATTCCCGCCAGATTAATGCCCTCTTCCTGAGACATGACCTGGACGGCGCGCAGACGTTGGATGTCACGGTGCGTGTAGCGCCGCCCTCGTCCCTTGCTGCGGGCAGGCGTCACCAGGCCCAGGCGGTCATACTGCCGAAGCGTCTGCGGATGCATGCCCGCCAGTTCTGCCGCCACGGAAATCACGAACGTCGTTTGTGAGTGAGAAGGCAGCATGTCTTACGCCTCCGCCCGCTTTGCAAGGTCAGCGCGTGGATCCCAGTCACCCAGCGACGCGCTGAAGGCGTCGAGCGCCTCGCGCTGCTGTTTCGTGAGCTTCGTGGGGACAGCGACCTGGACCTCCACCAGCAGGTCACCACGACGCTTCCCGTTGGGCGCTCCGCGGTGGCGCAGTCTCAATACGGCGCCTGACTGAGTGCCTGCGGGGATCTTCATGGCGACATGTGAGCCGTCAGGAAGAGGCACGCTGACTTTGGCGCCCAATGCTGCCTCCGACATCGTCACCGGCAGCTGCATCCGTAGGTTGTCACCGTCGCGCGAATAAACAGGGTGCCTGGCCACGTTGATCGTGACGATCAGGTCACCGTTCTTCCCGCCATTTGAGCCGGGACGCCCCTTGCCGCGCAGACGGATCTTCTGACCGTCCTTCACGCCAGCAGGGATGCGCACCGTCATCGAATGGCCGTCAACGGTCATCCGCACGGTGGTGTCTTCCATGGACTGGCGGAACGTCAGTGTGGTGGAGGCACGCAGGTCGTTTCCGCGTTGGGGTCGAGGACCGCCAAAGCCTGCTCCGGGCGCTCCCTGACCGAATGCACCCGACCCGTAGGGGCCAGACTGTCCGCCGGCGCTGCCGCCAAACAGGTTCGAGAACATATCCTCAAAGCCTGCTCCGCCGCCACCCTGAGTGCTGTAGCGCACTCGGGTCTGGCCGCCCGGCCCACCAGCACCGCCGCCGAACAGGTTGGAAAACAGGTCTTCAAAGCCTGCTCCGCCTGCCGCGCCGCCGGGGCCTGCCTGGAATCGTGCTCCGCCACCTGCCATTGAGCGCAGCGCATCGTATTGTTTGCGCTGTTCAGGATCTGAAAGGACGGCGTAGGCTTCACCGATTTCCTTGAAACGCTCTTCGGCTTTCGCATCTCCAGGATTCTGATCGGGGTGCCACTTTCGGGCAAGCTTGCGGTAGGCCTTCTTAATGGCTGCCGCGTCGGCGTCTTTCCCGACTCCCAGAGTCTTGTAGAAATCTTTTTCCAACCAATCTTGTCCGCTCATGTCACCTCATCTCCCGGTTGTCTGCCTGTGAGCAGTTCGTTTTCTCGTGGGCATCGGTTAATGCCCGTCCTTGTACGTGTCACTGTGGGTTGTGAACCATCACTTTCGTGGGGCGCAGAACCTTCTCACCCATGCGGTATCCGGGCTGCAGAACCTGGCCGATCACAGGGTGGTCGACATCCTCACTGGCTTGTGCCATCAGCGCCTCGTGCAGCGAGGGGTCGAAGTCGTCCCCTTCCACGCCGTAGCGTTCCATCGCGAACTGACTCTTGAGAACTTCTTCAAGTTTGTTAGCGATCGCTGCGAAAGGTCCGTCTTCGAGGTCGCCGTGCTGACGCGCTGCGTGAATATCATCGAGGACGGAAATCAGCGCTTCTGCCACTTCCTGCTGACCGCTCACGCGGTGGGCGGATGCAGCTTCCTTGGAACGGCGCACGTAGTTGCCGTACTCCTGGTTCAGGTTGTACAGGTCGGCGCGTGCCCGAGCCAGGTCGTCATCCAGCTCTCCGATTCGTGCCATTGCCTTGGCCAGCTCGGTATCTTCGACATCATCCTCAAATGCGGACATATCGTCGGTACTTGCTGGCGCAGCATTGGCGCCATCAGCCAATTCGCTGTTTACATCGTCTGCGCAGACATCGGAGGTGCCGTCAGATTCATTGGACGTGGTGCCATCGCGAGGGGCGGTCGAAGCTGAATCGTCTGCATCTGAGTTTTCGCGTGCTGAACCTGCTGGTTCAGACGCATCACCTGTGTGCGACGCATCGGCCTCACGGGCGGCAGCGCCATGCTGTGAGGCGCTGCCGGTGCCGTTGCCCTCGGCGTGTGCATCTGACTGTTTGCCGGATGCACACGCGTTCTGGTCGGTGGGACCCGATGGCGACACGCGCGGATCAGACTCGGAGGGCCCGGTCTGGCTCTTGTCGTTCATCGGTGTCTCACTCACTTGTCGTCGTCCTCCTCATCAACGATTTCAGCGTCAATGACGTCGTCATCGCTCGATGATGCATCTGCCTGGCCGGCGCCGGCTTGCGGACCGTCTGCCTGAGCCTGGGCCTGGTCACCCTCGGCCTGCTGCGCGGCGTAGATTTCCTGACCGATCTTCAGTGATGATTCGTCGAGCTTGGTCATAGCCGACTTCACTGCTTCGATGTCGTCACCCTCGAGCGCCTTCTTGACCGCGTCGATATCCGTCTGGACCTCGTTGCGCGTACCTTCTGACACCTTGTCGCCGTCATCCTTGAGGAATTTCTCGGTCATGTAGACCTTCTGCTCGGCCGTGTTGCGTGTTTCAGCTTCCTCACGACGCTTCTTGTCATCGGCGGCGTGCGCTTCAGCTTCCTTCACCATGCGGTCGATCTCATCCTTAGGCAGGGCAGATCCACCGGTAATGGTCACCGACTGTTCCTTGCCTGTGCCACGATCCTTTGCGGAGACGTGCACGATGCCGTTGGCGTCGATGTCGAAGGTGACCTCGATCTGCGGCTTGCCGCGAGGTGCCGGGGCGATGCCGCCCAGTTCGAAGGTTCCCAGCAGCTTGTTGTCGCGGGCGAACTCGCGCTCACCCTGGTAGACCTGAACCAGCACGGATGTCTGGCCGTCTTCCGCTGTGGAGAACAGCTCCGAGGACTTCGTCGGGATCGCGGTGTTACGTTCGATCAGCTTGGTCATGAACCCGCCCTTGGTTTCAATGCCGAGGGACAGCGGGGTCACGTCGATGAGCAGAACGTCCTTACGGTCGCCCTGGATGACGCCGGCCTGCAGGGCTGCGCCGATTGCCACAACTTCGTCGGGGTTGACACCCTTGTTCGGTTCGCGACCGTCGGTCAGCTTGCGGACCTCTTCAGCCACTGCCGGCATACGGGTGGAGCCACCGACCAGCACAACGTGGTCAATGTCGGAGACCTGGATACCTGCGTCACGAATCACGTCGTGGAACGGCTGCTTCGTACGGTCAAGCAGGTCAGAGGTCATTTCCTCGAACTTGGCGCGCGAAAGCGATTCGTTCAGGTGGATGGGGCCGTCAGCCGTCATCGACAGGTACTGCAGTGAAATGTTCGTGGTCGAGGCCGAGGACAGCTCCTTCTTAGCCTGCTCAGCAGCTTCTTTGAGGCGCTGCAGCGCGACGGTGTCCTTCGACAGGTCAGCGCCTGACTTGGACTTGACTTGCTGGATGAGCCAGTCAACGATGCGCTGATCCCAGTCGTCACCACCGAGCTTGTTGTCACCGGCAGTTGCACGCACCTGAATGGTGGAGAAGCCGTCATCATCCTTGCCGATTTCCAGCAGGGACACGTCGAACGTACCACCGCCAAGATCGAAGACCAGAATCAGTTCATCTTCCTTGCCTTTTTCCAGGCCATACGCCAGAGCCGCTGCGGTTGGCTCGTTGACGATGCGCTGAACGTTCAGTCCGGCGATCTGGCCGGCTTCCTTCGTGGCCTGACGCTGCGCATCAGAGAAGTATGCGGGGACGGTGATGACCGCATCGGTCACCGGTTCACCGAGGTATTCTTCCGCGTCATGCTTGAGCTTGCCGAGGATACGCGCGGAGATTTCCTGCGCGGTGTAATCCTTATCGTCGATGGACACTTTCCAGTCGGTGCCCATGTGGCGCTTGACTGACGAGATGGTGCGGTCAACGTTTGTGACGGCCTGCCGCTTAGCCAGTTCTCCGACGAGGACTTCGCCGGTGCTTGAAAATGCGACGACCGAGGGAGTGGTGCGCGCGCCTTCGGCGTTGGCAATAATGGTGGGCTCGCCACCTTCCAACACCGCAATAGCGGAGTTCGTTGTTCCCAGGTCAATGCCAATTGCTCGTGCCATTGAATCTATCCTTCCAAGTTGAGTCTGTTGCACTCAAGTTTAGAGGGAGGATGACGCCATGGCAAGTCCTACGACCTCAAACTTGAGTCTAATATGCTCAACTTCATCGCGGTGAGGCTTATTCCCTCGTCACATGTGAGCAAGCCGACACAGCCTCCGGACACATCACCTTGCGATCGGACACCCTCGCAGGCACCGTGACACAATTCCCCTATGCAATGTGGGTATTTCGAGGCCGGGCTGTGCCATTCGTGCGCCCTGCTGCCCACACCGTACGAACGTCAGCTTGCAGACAAGGATGCGAAGGTTCGTCGCGCCCTCACTGAATTCGGCACGCCCGATCTGCAGTGGCTGGCACCTGCTGCATCGCATCAGAGGGATTTTCGCTCCAAGGTGAAGCTCGTGGCGGGAGGGACGCCCTCGGACATGCGGCTGGGAATACTGGGGCCGGATTTGAACGTGCAGGACCTGCGAGACTGCCCGATCGTCGTGCCCGAAATCCGCGATCAGCTCCCCCGACTTGCCCGTTTGATCGAGCGCATGCACATCGAACCGTACAGCGTCAAACGGCGTCGAGGCGAACTTAAGTACGTCATCGTGACGGCGGGCGATGACAGACAACTAATGGTGCGCTTCGTGTTGCGCTCGCGCCGCCATATGTCGACTCTGCGCACTCATCTTGATGCGATCAGACAGGCGGTGCCGACCATTCGAGTGGTGACCGCCAACATTCATCCCACACATGCGGCGTTGGTCGAAGGACCAGATGAGTATGTCCTCACCGACGAGATAACACTGCCGATGATGGTTGGACGGGCGCGACTGCAGGTTGGGCCGCGATCCTTTATCCAGACCAACACGCAGGTGGCTTCAGCACTGTACATACAGGTGGCGAGCTGGCTGGCAGATGTACATGCTCACAGCGTGTGGGATCTGTATTGCGGTGTGGGCGGGTTTGCGTTAAATGCTGCAGCCGCGGGTGTCCAGGATGTGACGGGTGTGGAGATTTCCGGCGATGCTATCGAGGCTGCGAAGAACGCTGCGCAGCACCTGGAGGTGGCAGGCAGGCGTGTGCGCACGCGTTTCATTGCGGCGGATGCGACCAAGTGGGCGCGAGAGCAGTCCGAACGCGCGGTTCCAGATGCTATCGTGGTCACCCCTCCCCGACGCGGGCTGGGTAATGAGCTTGCGACGTGGCTCAACGGGTGCGGAGCGCACCACATCGTGTACTCGTCATGTAATCCGGCAACACTGGTTGAGGATCTCGCGCACATGCCGTCATATCAAGTGAGTCTGGGACGCATTTTTGACATGTTCGCGCACACCCGCCATGTGGAGACGATCTGTTTAATGTCAAGGGTCGGGGTGTAATAAGCTATCAAGCACGCAGATACACCGGTTTTCCGGCAATCAAGCTGATTTATCATTGGGCAAATAAAACGCTCAGTGGCAAATTATCCAAGGGCAAATCTGGTCAAAAAGTGTGAGCGTTGAGTTGCCAAGTTAGATGTCAGTAAGTTGAGTTGCCGAGTTAGACGTCGGGAAGTTGTGACTGTGAGATAGATGTCAGAAAATGACTCACACACTGCCACCAGATGCGGGGAGCTTCGTGACACAATATTATATTCACATATTGACAACTGTTAATGTGAGGGAAAAACAGGTACATCTCCTGGAGGTGAAAGTCATGGGGCTGAGAGAGGATGCTAAAAAAATAAAGGCGCTCACAGATGAAAATCGCCTTGCGATCATACTTGCGCTCCAACATGGAGAAAAGTGTGGATGTGATCTGCTGGAGGAACTGAATATCACGCAGCCGACCCTTTCGCATCACATGAAGATCCTTACAAACAACGGCCTTGTTGATTACTACAAAGAGGGAAAATGGATGCATTACTCCATTTCCGCAGACGGGGTTGAAGAGTTCCGGGAAATGATTGGTTCCTACGCAAGATGTGACTGTGAAACAGACAGCAGCGTACCCTGCGGATGCAGGCGAAAGAAGTAATCGATATCTATCATTCATAGGCAATCCTTCGTGAGGTTGCCTATATAAAGACCATACATATCGATACATTTCCATGTATCCAACTATTGGAGGAGAAACCATGAACGATCAAAGTAAAAGCATTAACACATTTCAGCGCTATCTTTCTGTGTGGGTACTACTCTGCATGGCTATAGGAGTGCTGATTGGGCACTTTATCCCAGCCATTCCTGCCACACTCGAAAAATTTCACATTTCCGGTATTTCAATTCCGATCGCTGTTCTCATTTGGGTCATGATCTACCCTATGATGATGAAAGTGGATTTTCAGAGCGTAAAACAGATTGGGAAAAACCCGAAAGGGCTTCTGGTCACGTGGGTTGCGAACTGGCTGATCAAGCCCTTCACTATGTACGCAATCGCATATCTGTTTTTGTTTGTCGTATTCAAAGCCTTCATATCTCCGGGGTTGACAACGGAATACCTTGCCGGAGCTGTGCTTTTAGGCGTTGCACCATGTACGGCGATGGTGTTTGTATGGAGTACGCTTACAAGGGGAAATCCTGCTTATACGGCCGTGCAGGTGGCGACGAATGACCTCATTATCCTTGTAGCTTTTGTTCCGATCGTAAAATTTCTTTTAGGCGTTTCTAATGTGGTTGTACCCTACAGTACCCTGTTTGTCAGCATATTTCTATTTGTCGTCATTCCGCTTGCAGGCGGCGTCCTGGCGAGAATTACGGTCACGAAGCAAAGAGGCGCGGATTACTTTGAAAATATTTTTATCCACAAGTTCGACAATGCTACAACGATCGGACTGCTGTTAACGTTGGTTATTATCTTCAGTTCACAGGCAAAGACGATTTTGTCTAATCCGCTTCACATTCTTTTGATCGCAGTACCGTTAACCATTCAGACTTTTTTGATTTTCTTTATCGCTTATGGAGCAAGTAAGCTACTGAAATTACCGCATGATATTGCGGCTCCTGCCGGGATGATTGGTGCATCAAATTTCTTCGAACTAGCAGTAGCTGTGACGATTGCGCTGTTTGGCGCGACAAGCCCTGCGGCGCTCGCCACCACAGTAGGCGTTCTAACGGAGGTACCCGTCATGCTCCTACTTGTACGAATAGCAAATAAAACAAAAGCGAGGTTCGCGTAATGTGGACTTTTATTCAGGATCAGATACTTGATATGAGATGGCTGAATGCATTGATCGGGAGGCTGCTGACAGCAGTAGTGCTTGAGGTCAATACGAGAATCGGCTGACGCGTGCCATTCTTTTTATGACGTATTCAAGATAACAGTGCTGCTCTGTGTTCTGATGTTTCTGATCTCTTATATCCAGAGTTTTTTTCCACCGTAGCGCAGCCGAAAGATCATGGGCAGGTTTCATGGGGTTGGTGCGAACATTCTCGGAGCTTTGTTGGGCACGGTAACACCTTTCTGCACTTGCTCTTCCATTCCAATTCTCATGGGTTTTACAAGCACAGGACTTCCATTCGGGATGACATTTTTATTTTTCATTTCATCACCAATGGTGGATTTGAGAAATCTCGTTCTTCTAATCAGTATCTTTGGCGTGAAGCCTACCGTCGCCTATGTGGTGCCGGGTCTTGTCATTGCGGTTCTTGGTGGGACACAGATAGAAAATCTGCAAATGGAAGATCAGATTGCTCATTCTATCGCAATAACAACAGCAAGGTGGATATAAGATTTCCAAATTTAACCGTAAAGGATCGATTGCTCTATTCCAAAGATCAAGTTGTATCTACTTTTAAGAAGGTATTCCTATATATTTTATCGGCGTGGCTATTGGAGCAGTGATCCATAATTGATTCCTGAGGAAAGGGTGGAGACCGTTCTCGGAAACAATAATCCGTTCGGTGTCGTATTAGCTACACTTGTGGGTATTCCACATCGTGCAACGAGCGTTAAGGCTTGTTTTGATGTAGGGCGATCATGAGGGTAGTCATGATACATGTCGAGTGTGCGGTTTTGCTTGAAACACAGTAAGGGCGAAGGTTTGCTCAATATACGATAAGGGAGCGGACCTGCTTGAAAGACGTTTGACTGCTCAAGTCTGCTCGATAGGAGCGCGGACGCCCCCTGAAATACACACAACCCCCACAAGGAGCGACACAACTTCCCCATCCACATGAGCCGACGCGCATTTATCATTTTGTTACCGACGGCCTGATTCGCGCTGGTTACACTGAAAACACCATTGAGATTAGCGGCTTTGCGAGAAGGTCATGTCATGCTCTTTCGGGCTCATACGTGAGGTCGTTCAACTCCTCGATCCCCGCGTCCACGAAACGAGGCGTCACAATGAAGGCGTTGTATCAGAAAAGTGAAATAACGTTCGCAATCATCATGATTGCTATCTACGTCGGCGGGACCCTCGTTGCACAGCAACTCACCGACCAGATCGGGATCACAGCGTTGATCCCGGCGATCTTCCATATCGCCCTTGTCGCAGTTCTTGCGTACTGGATTATCTCCAATGGCCTGGCGAAAAAGTACGGGCTTATCAAGCCGCCCTATCCTGCCGACAGAGCCTGGTTTTTCCTCCCCATTTTGATCGTTGCCACCAGCGGATTGATCACGGGTTTTGACTTCCGGTACACCGCTGTCGAAACCATCCTTTTCATTGTCTCGATGACGTGCATCGGTTTCCTGGAAGAAGTAATCTTCAGAGGTTTCCTCTTCCTGGCAATGGCGAAAAGCAATTTGATGGCAGCCATTATTGTGTCGTCATTGACGTTCGGGCTGGGACATATCGTCAACCTGCTCAACGGCGCCCCGCTGATGAATACACTCATGCAGATCGTTTTTGCAATCGTCGTCGGCTTCACCCTTGTATTGCTGTTCTACAACGGAAAGAGCTTAGTTCCATGTATCGTCTTCCACAGCCTGAATAATTCTCTGGCCATCATCGAAAAAACGAGCGCCGATGCGGCCTCGTCGCTATCAATGAGCGAGACGGCCTTCAACGCAGCGCTCCTGTCGTTCTGCGTTGTGCTTTTGCTGGCGTACTGCGTCTTCTGCCTGAAGAACCTGCGCGTGCGCGAGGATCAGCAGCTGCACGAGAGGCAGGATCTGACCCACTGAAGGCGTTGCCTCTCAGAGCGCCGACAGACATGTGAACGTCACATACCCGACCGTCGCAAGCGCGAGCGTCACGCGCCCACGCATCGCACGCCTGAGCATCACGCACCCAAGCGTCACACGCTTGAGCACCACGCGCCCGAGCGTCACTGGCACGCACGGCGGGCGATCGTGTCACAATGCTAGGGAGATTGCGCAACCCACAGGAGGCCTCATGGCGATCGAACGCGTCGATGATTTTTCGCCCGAACTGACCGAAGCAATGAAGCTGCTCATCCCTCAGCTGTCCCGCTCATCAGCGCCGATGGAGGAAGACTCTATCCGCGACTTTATTTCTCAACCAGGTGTGTATCTGTTTATCTATCGCACCGATGAGGCAGCGGGCGATTTAGCCGCCGGTCAGATCGCCGGAATGCTCACGCTGGCTACTTTCACGATTCCCACCGGTTTGCGTGCCTGGGTAGAAGATGTGGTCGTTGATGGCAGTACGCGCGGCCAGGGTGCCGGCCAGAAGCTGGTTGAAGCAGCGGTTGACTTTGCCCAGGAGCTTGGCGCACGCACGATTGACCTGACATCGCGTCCCTCGCGCGAAGCAGCTAACCGCCTGTACAAGCGGTGCGGTTTCGAGCTGCGCGAGACGAACGTGTACCGCTTCTCCGCCGGCAAGTAGTTCGTCAGCGGTTCTTTGCCGGCAAGCAGGTTATCAGCGGCCGCACGTCGAGGCGTCCTCGTCTTCCTGTTTAATCATTTCACTTTGCCGCGCCCCCATCTCTGCGCGCAGATCCAGACCAATCTGCTCAACGCGGCGACGTTCATCTGCAGTGGCGACTGCACCGAATAGCTGAGCGCCGTGCTCCTGAGTGATGACAGCGGCTTCTTGCTGCGTGCACTTTCCCTCGGGCGTCAACGACACCAGCATTGATCGTTTGTCCGAGGGTGACGGGGTGCGCTCAACAAGGCCAAGCTTTTCCAGACGGGCGATCGCGCGTGTCATTCCTGAGCGGGTGAACGCCACTGATTGACCCAGATCGCACATACGTCGCGGCTCTGGCGAGGACGCGAGTTCATCGAGCACTTCAGCATCAAGCAAACTGATCGAGACCGTGCCGGACAGCATGCGGTCCATGTAGGCAACGATCGCGCGCGCGGTGATATCCCACTGCCTCCACGGGTAGATTTCTGGCGCATTTTCCTGTGGCATGCCCTCAACCTTAACAAAGTAGTTGATGAATCAACAATCACCCACTACTGTAGACCACTTAATTAGTTGACCCGTCAACAATTGTCGGCATTGATTGATACATGACGAACTTTCAGACCTAAGGAGGGTCACAGCAAAGACAAACGTCGCCATTTTCTTCCACTCATTCACCGGTCACGACACCGCAATGGCTCAGCGCCTCGCACAGGCAGTCGAACAGGCAGGCGCGACTGTTCGGCTCCCCCACCCGTTTCTCATCGGTGACCCACGAATTCCAGGCGCTCATCGACTCCCTGGGCGGGCTGTGGGCACAGGGCAAGCTCGCCAACGAGGTGTATGCGGTGTTCACCAGTACACAGACCCTGCACGGTGGCCAGGAAACCACACTGCAGAAGATCTACCAGATGGCGATGCACTTCGGCGGCATCATCGTCACGCCCGGCTACACCGATCCGCTCAAGTTCGCTGATGGCAACCCCTACGGCGTCTCGCACGTCACCGGCCCGGAGAACACCGACAAGCGTTCGGAGGAAACACTGGCTGCGCTCGACCACATGGCTCGCCGCACAGTCGAGATCGCCGACAAGCTGAACTCCTGAGCCTCACTCGCGTGTTCGACGGCGGTTCGCGTCGCCTCGAGCACACTGTGACGCAGTTACTTACTGGCCGTCGCCGGTTCGTTCGGCAGAATTGACGAGGGCGACTCCACCGGCGTTGTTCCATCGCCTACCATGGAGTCATGTCCAATGTGAAACCTGTCGGCACAGCGACGGCCAGTGCCTTTACCTGCGATTACCTGTCTTTTCTGAGCGATTCCCCGTCCTCGTACCACGCTGCTGACCTCATTGCTCAACGTTTGGAGGATGCGGGGTGCGTGCGCCAGCGCGAAACTGACGCGTGGGATACGGCACCGGGTGGACACGTGGTTGTCCGCGACGGTGCCGTTATTGCGTATGTGATCCCCGAGTCTGTCACTGACTCGTCTGCGTTCCGCATCGTCGGCGCGCATACTGACTCCCCTGCTCTCGTGCTCAAGCCGTCTGTGCAGGCCACCACCGCCGACGGGTGGGGGCAGCTGTGCGCAGAGATTTACGGCGGAATGCTGCTGAACTCGTGGCTGGATCGCGAACTCAAGATCGCTGGACGCGTTCTCACGCAGGGTGGCGAGCAGCGCCTGGTCGCAACCGGCCCACTCGCACGCATCCCGCAGCTGGCCATCCACTTGGACCGTACGGTGAGTGACAAGGGCCTTGTGCTCGACAAGCAACAGCACATGAAGCCCGTATGGACTGTTGACGAGGACGACGCGTCGGTCCTTGATCTCGTGGCTCATACGGTCGATCTGGATGACGCCGATCAGATCGCATCCTTTGATCTAATCCTGACTCCCTCGCAGGGGCCTGCCGTCTTCGGATCGCATGGACAGTTTGTCGCTGCTGGCCGTCAGGATAATTTGTCATCGGTGCACAGCGGCCTCACCGCAATGGAGCGCCTGCTGGCTGACGGCATCAGTGGCAACGACGTACTGATTTTCGCCTGCTTTGATCATGAGGAAGTAGGATCGTCAACCAGTTCGGGGGCGGCCGGGCCGTTCCTCGAAGATATTCTGCGTCGCACGGCGGCGAGCCTGGGTCGAGACTTTGACGGGACGGCTCGGATGATGGCCGCCTCATCGTGCATCTCTGCTGATGCCGGGCACAGCGTGCATCCCAACTATGCTGATCGGCACGACCCTGACAACCGCCCGGTGATGGGTCGCGGTCCACTGTTGAAGTTGAACGCCAACCGACGGTATTCCTCGGACGCACCCGGGATCGCACTGTGGAAAAGAGCCGCACAGGCGGCAGGAGCACCATGGCAAGACTTCGTGTCCAACAATGCGATGCCGTGCGGCACCACGATCGGCCCGATCACGGCGACGCGTCTGGGAATCTGCACGGTTGACGTCGGAGTGGCATTGCTGTCGATGCATTCGGCGCGGGAAATGAGTCACGTTGCAGATCTTGAGTCTTTGTCAGCAATTTTGGAGGCCTACTGGCGCGGAGCCTGAGGCACGAAAGCGCTCTGCGCAGCGCCCTGCGCTCTGGCTCCCAGCTGCCTTCCTCCAGCTTCCTCTCGCGCCCGGCTGTCTCCACTCCCCCTCTTGTCCCCAACTGTCGATTTGGACGACGCGTCGACTGATGTGCGCGCAGACAAAAGCTCCTGACCTGCACAAACAGTGGCAGGGTTGCAACACCCCCGCCCTATAGTCGACCGAGATCGACAGTTGGGTCAATGAAAATGGACGTACACAACAGGTGCGGGCTACAGCTCACGCGCTGCAGCCCGCACCTGACACAAAGTTAGAGAACTGACAAGAACAAGACCTTACTTCGACTTTTGGCCGGTTGTGATCTGAACCGGAACGTTGTCAGCGATGGCCTTGGAATACGGGCACAGCTGGTGCGTGCGAGTCGCCACGCGCTTGACTGTCTCATCGTCGAGGCCAGGAATCTCAACATTGATCATGACTGACAGCGCAAAGGATTCACCTTCAGGCCCGATCCCCACGGAGCAGGTAACCAGCGAATCAGACGTGTCAACTCCGAGTTCTTTTCCAGCAAGTGCAAGCGCACTTTGAAAACATGCGCCGTAGCCTGCGGCGAACAGCGCTTCTGGGTTCAGTCCCCCACCGGGGCCACCCATCTTTTCCGGGGTACGCAGATCGGCCTGGAAGTCCAGCGTCGGAATCGTGACGGCTCCGTCGCGACCTCCCGTGCAATCGGCTTCAACTCTGTAGACGATTTTTTGAGGTGTATGTGCCATGAGCTCAATCTCACCACGTCCCCGATCTGTCGGCAAGTGCCGTTCCAGTCGGTGAAACAGTGCCACACGCTATCTACCCTGCTGGCCAAGCGTGCTCTCCACTAATCCCCAATCTCTCCACTAATCCCCCATAACCGGCACGCACGATGAATCTGCACGCCTCGGGCGGAAGTGGTTGTGTCTCACACTGTCCTATCTATGAACGGTTAGAAGCTGCACGCTTTGGGCCTATGGAGTACTACCGATTGAACACCGCCGGCCCGTCTTCGCCTGACAGTGCCCGCTTAATTGCAGTTCGGAAGCGCTCATTAGTGGGAGGCAGGTCGTTGGCAGGGAAAAATGCCGCTTCTGTGTTTTCACCATCGGCAGGCCACGGCTCGCCCTGCTTCCATTCACACACGAATGAGCAGTCCAGATAGCTCGACACATCACCATTCGGGTAGGTCACAGGCCCCACGACCTCCACCGACAAGAGGCGCTGCGCAAGCGCTTCAACACCGGCTTCTTCACGGATTTCACGTTCAGCTGCAACAGCCGGTTCCTCACCTGGATCCACGATTCCCGTCACGGGCGTCCACTTGCCGTTGTCAGCGCGCTTGACCATCAGCACTTCAATATCAGCCAGGTCAACGCTCGCGCCGGTCACCCTCGTCAATGAGGAAGACGCAGCAGGACGCAATACGACTGCCGTGCACCCTGGTATTCACAGCGGTGCGTGGCCGATTTTGGAGCGTAATTCAAGGATGAAAGGAGGAGTTGCCATGCATCTACCCTAGGCGCTCGTGACGCAGGTCAGGCTCGGTCGGCCTCGAACTGGCTGATTTGGCCGATGCGACGGACGTGACGCTCCTCGTTGGAGAAAGGCTCGTCGAGGAAGAGGTCGATCAGGTGAATCATTTCCTCCTCGGGGTGTTGACGGGCTCCGAGCGCGACAACATTCGCATCGTTGTGCTGGCGGGCCAGCAGCGCGGTCGATTCGTTCCAGACGAGGGCGGCTCGTACACCATCGACCTTGTTGGCGGCGATCTGTTCACCATTTCCGGATCCACCCAGTACGATGCCGAGGGCGTCTTTTCCTGCCTGCCGGTCCGCGACAACGGCCTGCGCGGCGTGAATGCAGAAAGCGGGGTAGTCGTCTTGCGGATCGTAGGACTGAGGGCCATGGTCGTGAACCTCGAATCCGCGCTCCCGCAGGTGTTCCTGAATCGCATGCGACGCATCGAGCCCCGCGTGATCTGTAGCAATGTGGACGATACGAGGAGTGCTCATGTCGAGTCCTTTCATCATGGTGAAGCGGCGTTGCTGACGTGAGGTCTGTACAGTGACCTGTTCCAATCGTAGCCATCGCATCGGCCAGATCCCAATTGGTTCGCACCTGTGTGCGTCGTCCGCCACCCGCTCAAGGTGCGGAAGGTAGAGCGGCTCTTCTCGTTCTAGGATCTGTCTATGAGCAACCACGATGCTGAATACGGTTTTCCGGCTGAGAGCGCTGATCCTGCGCACGCGGAAGTGCCGATCCCTGCGGGCGCACTCAGCGACCAGCCCTTCGTGCGGGTCGATACGTGGTTGTGGGCGACTCGGCAGGTGAAATCGCGTTCGGCTGCGACGGCTGCCGCCCGCGCCGGTCACGTGAAGGTCAACGGTGAGGCAGCGAAAGCCGCACAGAAAGTCAGAGTCGGCGACGAAGTGCGCCTGCGCGTCGAAGGATTCGATCGCGTGCTGGAGGTGCGTCACCTCCTGGCTAAACGGATGGGCGCCCCTATTGCGCGGCAGTGCTACGTTGATTTGTCGCTTCCTCGGCCTCGCCTCTCAATTCCGGTGGCTCGGCGCGAAAAGGGTACAGGTCGCCCCACCAAGAAAGAGCGTCGCGAACTTGATCGCCTGCGCGGACGCGACTCATCGATCCGCTGGCGTTAGCCACCCTCGCTCAGCTGAGCACGCCGCGCCGCGCTCAGCCCTCCTGCTCAAAGGCCTCATGCAGTGCCTTTTTCCACGACCGGTAGCGCTGGCGAATCGTGGCGCCTGACACGATCCGCTCGCCCGCAGCCCGCTGCTCAGAGGCCCACTCGCAGTAGTTCTGATAGGTCAGACGATCCGACACCTGCGAGCTGGAGGATTCCTCACCGGATTCTTCGCGCAGTTCGTCGTTAAATTTGCGCAACGCCTTCATGATGTCCTCATCACTGAAGCGTGTGGCTCCTACCCGCCTGCCTGAATACGTCGCAACTCCCAGACGGGACAGAGCTGTGTTCCACCTGCCGTCGCCAACACGCGTGGCGACAGTGCGGGCGGTCGGTGGCCACAGCGCCATTCCGGCGATCGATCCTACGTTCCAGGCTTCCAGCAGAGCCGAGCGGGCGCGGTCAAAATCAGCCACAGAGATCGACGCCTGAGAGGCCTCACCAGGCACCTTGTCATTCACCTGTGTGACCCACCACACAGTACGAACGATGTTTTTTGCGATCTTCTCCGCAAGTTCATCCGGGTGGTCGAGACCATGATGACGGATAACAGGCTCAACAATATCGTCAATTTCGTGCCAGGCGTGAGGCGTGCCACCCTCGGTCAGAGGAACAGCTTCAGTCGGCTCACCATTATTCGCAACATATTCAGCCACTTTCCCGGCATGAACATAGGCGAGAACCAACCAAAAACCTGCAATAAGCTCATCAGGTGAAAACGCAGGTGTTCTGTATGACGTAAACATGGGCACGTCGGAAGTTTACTCGATTAACCTGAAATGTCCATCGGTCACGCAACAGCGCAAAAACGCCATAGCGAGCATGACGACACAGCGTCTCTTACCATGTGTGAGTGCGTGAAAACGTCACGCACTTCGATGGAATGGAAAACGCGTGCTTTTTCGTTTTGTTTGGCGCTATCTGCGTACACGCCTTCTTGAAGTGATCGGCATTATCGTGCTGCAGGTAATCGCAACCATAGCCGCACTGAATCTGCCGAGCCTCAACGCCCGCATCATCGATGAAGGCGTCGCACAAGGTGACACTGACCTGATCTGGAAACTCGGCGCAATCATGATGGGGATCACTCTCGTCCAGGTGGTCACCACTGCGTTCGCTGTCTACTTCGGCGCCCGTACGGCGATGGGTCTGGGCGCCTGGGCACGTCACCGGCTCTTCACTCATGTGCAGTCGTTCTCCGCTCAGAACATGCATGACTTCGGTGCCCCTTCCCTGATCACGCGTTCCACCAACGATGTGCAGCAAATCCAGATGGTCACCCTGATGACCTTCCTTATCATGGTGCAGGCACCCATTAACGGCATCGGTGGAGTCCTGATGGCTGTGCGCCAAAATCAACGCCTCTCACTATTGCTCCTGGTCGTCGTCCCCATCCTCGCGGTCGTTGTCGGCATCATCATGGCGTTCCTCGCACCGCAGTTCGCCCGCCTGCAAAAACGCATCGACACGATGAACACTGTCCTGCGCGAAGAACTCACCGGCATCCGCGTCATCCGCGCATTCGTGCGTCAACCGTTTATCCGCGAGCGCTACGACTCGGTCAACGCGTCTGTACGGTCGGTCTACCTGCGCATCGGTATCCTCTTTTCGATCATGTTCCCCTCGGTGACGCTGATCATTTCGATGTCATCGGTTGCAGTGGTGTGGTTCGGCGGATCCCTGATCGACAGCGGCAACATGCAGATCGGCGCGCTCTTCGCCTTCATCAATTACCTCGGCATGATCTTCATGGCCGTCATGATGGCCGCCATGATGTTTGTGATGGTGCCTCGCGCCGGCGTCGCCGCACACCGTGTCACCGAGGTTCTTGACGCAGCTCCCACAGTTGTCACGCCCGCGGAAGCCCAGTCCCCCTCGAACATGGCGACGCACATTGACGAGGGCGACGCTGCCGCATCCGAAGATTCTCACCACGACACCACCCTTGACCAGGGCCAATGGGTGTTCAGCCTTGACCACGTCAGCGTGCATTACGACGGGGCACTCTCACCAGTCCTGGATGACATCTCGATCACTCTGAAACCAGGAACGACAACTGCAATCATCGGCTCAACTGCTTCAGGCAAGACCACGCTGGTGAACCTGTTGCCGCGCCTGATGGATCCCACAGGCGGAACTATCCGGGTCAATGGCGTCGATGCGCGCGATATCGACCTGGCTCAGCTACGCCAGCGCATCGCGATGGTGCCGCAGCATGCGTACCTGTTTTCCGGCACCATTGCGCAGACAGTGTCCGGATTGTTGGACGTGACACGAACCGACAACCTGACAGACGAGCAGCTTTCCAGGGTGGAGCGCGCACTCGAGGGCGCTCAGGCCACAGAGTTCGTCTCCAAGCTTGATGGCGGCGTGAATCATGAGGTCGATCCGGGTGGGTCGAACTTCTCCGGCGGTCAGCGCCAGCGCCTGTCGATTGCGCGTGCCCTGTACCGCGATGCCGACCTGTATATCTTTGACGATTCTTTTTCCGCGCTGGACTACGCCACAGATGCGCGCCTGCGGGCAGGTTTATCTGATCACACCGGCAACGCGGCGATCGTGGTGGTGGCGCAGCGCGTTGCATCGATTCGGCACGCCGACACGATCATCGTGCTGGAAGATGGTCACATCGCCGGTCGCGGCACGCATGAGGACCTGATGAAGAGCTGTACGACGTATCAGGAAATTGTTGCCTCACAGCTCAGCGAGGAGGAGGCAGCATGAGCACTGATTCTCAGCCACAGCGCCGGCGCCGCGGCGGGCAGTCCAACCGTCCTCGCGGCAACCGCGGGGTCGCACCTGGAGGCAAGTCGAAGAACTTCTCCGGCTCGTTGAAACGCCTGATCAAGTCACTGCGACCCGATGCATTCATTCTTTTCATCACGTTGCTGGCATCTGCAACGTCGGTGGTTCTGTCAGTGATTGCACCGAAGATCCTCGGCCGCGGCACAGACATTATCTTTAACGGCGTCATCGGGAAGATGATGGCGGACGCGCCCTCGAAAGAAGCGACAATCGAGGCGATGCGCGCCTCGGGTCATGATCGTTTCGCTGACATGCTTTCTGCGATGGACGTCGTGCCCGGCCAGGGAATCGACATGAGCCAGTTGGGCAAGGTCCTGCTGACGGTGTGCGCAATCTACGCCGCCTCAGCGTTGGTGGGGCTGGTCGGTGAGATTCTGCTGCGCATTGCCGTTCAGAACGCCGGGTGGCGGATGCGCGATGAGATTCAGCGCAAGATCGAACGGCTGCCGCTGAGCTACCTCGATCAGCATTCGCGCGGTGATCTGATCTCTCGCGTCTCCAACGACGTCGACAACGTCACACAGGTCATGAACCAGACGCTCTCCCAGTTCTTCCAGTCAGTCCTCACCGTCGTCGGCATTGTCGCCATGATGGTGTCGATGTCGTGGAAGCTCACGTTGTTGGCGATGGTGATCATTCCCTTCGGTGCAGCGATCGCCGTCTACCTGATGAAGAAGGCGCAGCCGCAGTTCGTTGAGCAGTGGAATGCGACCGGCGAGGTTTCCGGCGTCGTGGAGGAAGCGATGACGGGGCACGAGGTCGTTGCGCTGTACGGATTGGAAGAGCGTTTCACCGACGAATTCAACGACGCCAATACGCGGCTGTATCACTCATCGTTCAAGGCGCAGTTCATCTCCAACCTGATGATGCCGTTGATGGGGTTACTGTCCAACGGGTCGTACGTGGTGGTCGCCGTGGGTGGCGGGCTGATGGTCGCCAACGGTGGAATGACGTTGGGCCAGGTTCAGGCCTTCATCCAGTATTCGCGTCAGTTCTCGCAGCCTCTGGGCCAGTTGGCGTCGATGGCGAACTCCCTGCAGTCCGGTATCGCTTCGGCTGAACGCGTCTTTGAGTTCCTCGATGCACCTGAGATGGAGCCGGATAACGGGGCGTCCTCGTTCGCGCTGGCCCATGTGGAGGGCACTGACGAAACGCCAGAAGCTGCCAGCAGCCAGACATCCTGGGACGGTCAGGCAAGCACGGCAGAAAATGAGCACGTGCGCGGGCACATCGTCTTTGACCACGTGCGCTTCGGCTATTCGCCAGATAAGCCCGTTATCAAGGATCTGTCGGTGGAGGTACAGCCTGGCCAAACTGTCGCGATCATCGGGCCAACGGGTGCCGGAAAGACCACACTGGTGAACCTGCTCATGCGCTTCTACGAGCTGGACTCCGGTGCGATTCGGATCGACGGCGTGGATATTTCGACGATCAACAAGGATGTTCTGCGCTCCCATATGGGGATGGTGCTGCAGGATACATGGCTGTTCGAAGGCACGATTGAGAAGAACATCGCGTTTGGGCGTGAGGGCTCCACACCTGAGGACGTCAGGCAAGCCGCGAAGGAGACGGCGGCGCATCGCCTCATTACGCAACTTCCCAATGGGTATGACACGAAGGTTGCCGACCAGGACGACCAGATTTCGGCCGGTGAGCGCCAGCTTTTGACAATTGCCCGCGCATTCATCGCGCACCCGGACCTGATGATCCTCGATGAGGCAACATCCTCGGTTGATACGCGCACCGAGGCACTGGTACAAAAGGCGATGGATCAAATCAGCCAGGATCGCACCTCGTTTGTCATTGCGCACCGCCTGTCAACGATTCGCGATGCGGACCTCATTTTGGTGATGGAAGACGGCGACGTGGTGGAAACTGGCCGTCACGTGGAACTGTTGGAACGCGGCGGCGCGTATGCCCGCCTCTACCAGGCTCAGTTTGCGGGCCCAGCAGTGACGGACGAGGACGATATCGCATAGGCTCATGAATGGACGCTTGGGCACGTAAGCTGAAGTGGAGCACGTGCCCGAGCATGTTGACAGATCATGAGAGGAGCCAGCCATCATGGCGACCGCATCGGCAGACATTCCACAGATCCCCACGCTTTCCCTGGCCACAGGAGCCACGATTCCTCAGCTGGGTTTTGGAACCTACAAGATCACTGAGCATGTCGTCGAAGCAGTGTCCAACGCGCTTGCCCTGGGGTACCGCCATCTCGATACGGCACAGATGTACCACAATGAGGCCGAAGTCGGGCAGGCCTGGGCGCAGTCAGGCGTTGCGCGTGAAGAATTGTTCATCACGACCAAGCTGGACAACCCCAACCACGAGCCTGATGTGGCGCGCGCCGCGTTCGCACAGTCACTGAAGGATCTGCGCACCGATTATGTGGACCTGTTCCTAATCCACTGGCCACTGCCCACGCTCTACGGCGGCGACTTTGTCACCACGTGGAAGGTGCTCGAGGAGTTCTACGAAGACGGCCGAGCCCGCGCCATTGGCGTGTCCAACTTTGAGCCGCACCACCTGGAGGTACTGCTGGAGCAGTCCAGTGTCGTCCCGATGGTCAACCAGATCGAGTCACACCCCTACCTGCTCAACCAGGAGGTGCATGACTTCGATGACAAGCATTCGATCATCACTGAAGCGTGGTCGCCGCTGGCGCGTGGCCGGGCAGCATCTGATGACCGCCTCAGTGAAATCGCGCACGAGGTCAGTGAGCAGGCGGAGCGCGACGTGTCAGCTGCTCAGGTGGCTCTTCGCTGGGCTTTGCAGCGCGGCGATGTCATTTTCCCGAAGTCCGTGACACCGGAGCGACAGCGTGCCAACATGATGCTCTTTGATTTCGAGCTCACCGATCAGCAGATGGCTGCGGTGGCCGCCCTCGACGAAGGGGAAGAAGGCCGCACGGGTGCTCATCCTGACGTGATGGATCGTCTGTGAGCGCGCCACCTCCCTACGCGCCGGAAAAGTCACGTTCGCACACAGGCCTGTGGATCACGCTTGTGGTGATCGTCGTGCTCGCCGCCGCCCTGGTGGGTGCAGACCGCTACCTGGCACACCGCGTCGAAAGTGACCTCGCGTCTAGGGTTGCAAGCGCGCCCGGTGCCGTCACTGCCCCTCAGGGAACCACGGACGAGGGGGGCGCTGCTGACGGCGAGGATGGCGTTGACGTGTCAGTTGTCGATATCCCGTTCCTCACGCAGGTTCTGGGTGGGGCGATTTCGACGCTGGATGTGCATGTGCCCGGATGGGACGTGGATGTGTCCGGGAGCCAGTTACGGCTGAACGATATCGACATCAGCTTGCACAATGTCGCGACGTCCTCGCCCTACCACGCGCAGTCGGTTGAAGGCACCGGGCGGGTCAATCAGGATTCGTTGCAGCAGGTTCTCGATGACCAGCTGCCTCAGTACATCTCAATGCCCGCTACTGTCAGCGTCACCGATGAAGGCGTGAGCCTCGGCATGGAAATCCTGGGCCAGCAGGTCACGGCGATGGCAACACTGGCGATCGGTGACAACGGTCGATCCTTGGTGATCACGCCCACCACCATTCAGGCCGGAGCGCTCAATCTTCCGCTGGATGACCTGCTGACGGAATTCAATCTGGACGATCTGCGCGTTCCACTGGATCCGCTGCCATCCGGGCTCATGATTTCGTCACTGCAGACCTCGGACAGCGGCCAGATCACCGCAACGCTGACCGGCGCTGATATCGATCTGGAAACGCTCTTCCGATAATTGCAAAACCGCATAAGAAACCACCCGCCTGCCGGACTTATTTCAGATCCCAGCAAGCGGGTGGTTCTGTACCGCGCTAGTCGCCGGATCTATGCGGACCCCGACCTAGCAAGGCGTCAGTGCCGCAGCCTTCTGGCCTCAGCACTTCGGCTCCTCGTGCAGAAGCCGACCTCAGTTTTCCTCGGAGTCGCGCGCGTCAGCTTCGATGGTCTGCGCTTCGTCATGAGCACTGTCCTCCACCGCAACAGCGATCTTGCGCGGTTTGGCAGCTTCTGCGACCGGAATGGTCAGCGTCAGAACACCGTCGCGGTAGGACGCGGAAATTCCGTCCAGAGCCACTCCGTTGCCCAGTGTCAGCTGACGGGCAAACGCACCGGATGGGCGCTCGTGAGAGAGCCACTGAATATCTTTGACTGTCTCCGCCTTACGCTCAGCGCTGATGGTCAGCGTGCGCTCTTCCACGTCAATGTCAATCGTGGAGGGGTCAACACCGGGCAGATCCATCTTCGCGATGAACTCATCGCCGCTGCGGTACAAATCCAGCGGCATGCCGGGGTTGGCCGGAGCCTGACGCATCACTGAGTTGAAAATACGGTCCATGTCACGCATGGGATCAAAACGAGTCACCATAACAATCTCCTTCACTTGTCCAAGGCTCTCGGCCCCCTCGTGACCGCACCTTGGTGGCTCTTTCCAGAGCCTCTATTCGCTTGATGGTTCTAGTCTGCATCGACGAGGACGGCTCCGCAAGCAAAGTTGAGTCTCTTTCACTCAAGGCTGAAAGTTGACACACCTAGACTCAACTTTCAAAAGTAGCTGCACTTGTTGATGACTCACTGTGACGATCACCAAATTGCAGGCCAATGTCCCCCAACAGAAGTCCCTTCAACTCGCAGGTCTTCATTGTGAGACACCCTCGCAAACAGACGACGCGATCGGTATCGTCGAAGACATGTCCGGATTAAAAGATCTTGATTCAGTTCTTGCATCGCTTGACGCCACCCCACAGGGTGTCTACGTCTTTGCGTCAGTTCACTCCATTCCTGAGGGGCTCCAGCCTTTCGCAACAATCCAGGAAGACGAAGGCATCACCGTTGTCGTCACTGAAGACGATGCGCGCGAGGCTGGCCTGCCGATGGACGAACGCTATGCTCTGATCACGTTGGGCGTGCATTCCGCACTGGATTCAGTGGGTATGACCGCCACCATCACCCAGACGCTCGCATCGCGATCCATCAGCTGCAACGTGATCGCCGGCTACTACCACGACCACCTTTTTGTTCACGTGGATCGAGCAACGGAAGCGGCATCCATCCTCGACAATCTGGCACGTCAGGCACGAGGCTGGCTACCGCCAGCTCAGGCCTAGTACCGCGCGGTGCCGCGCAGATACGGATCTGGCCACGCCATCTCGGAGCGAAGACGCACCGCCCATACGTGCGGCAGCATCGGATCAGTCAGAAGCGGGCGCCCCACTTCGATCATGTCGGCGCAACCGTCCACCAAAATCTGTTCAGCCTGTTCAGCTCCCGTAATAAGGCCCGCGGCTGACACCGGCACATCGGTAATTCCTGCATCATGCAGGCCTGTGCGGACAGCCTCCGCGGCGAACACCTGATATCCCACGCCACCGTGGATACGGGCATCCGGCACGTTCCCACCCGTTGACATATTGATCATGTCCACGCCGCGAGCGTCTTCGTGAGCACTGAACTCAGTGCCGGGGCGTGCCAGTTCACGGGCAAGACGTACTGTTTCTTCCAGTGTCCAGCCGTCGCGACCGTCCTCGGGGTATTCCTTCGTCCAGTCAGTGCCCGACAGGCGCACGCCCAGGACGGCCTCGTCGCCAATGCGTGAACGGATTTCCTGTGCTATGCGGCGCAGGAAACGCGTGCGGCCCTCGAAGTCACCGCCCCACTTGTCAGTGCGTGTGTTGGAAAATGGTGAGAGAAACTCGTGAATCAGGTAGCCGTGAGCGCCGTGGATCTGCACGCCGTCGAAACCTGCGCGCATGGCCCGCTCTGCCGCGTCACCAAACGCGCGGATCAGGCCGTCAATTTCTTCGCCTGTCAACTCACGAGGCGTCCCCAGCTGCTCGTTGAACGCCACGGCCGACGGGGCAACGGTTTGCCACTCAAGTTCATGGTCGCGTTGATCCGAGATCGGAAGGTGACGCCCTGCCTGGCGTGCCCAGCGGCGAGAATGCTCCACCGCCCAATCCACCGGATCTGATGCCTTCCGTCCGGCGTGGCTGAGTTGGATCAGGGCAGTCGAACCGCCAGCGTGGATCGCGTCAGCTATGCGCGCAAAGGCCGGGATTTGCTCGTCAGAATGCAGGCTCAGGCAGTACGGGGAGATACGCCCCTCGGGCACAACCCCGGTCGCCTCGACAATGACGGCTGCTGCACCGCCGAGCGCCCTCGCACCATAATGCACCACGTGCCAGTCGGTCGGCTGCCCCATCGTGGGGCCTGACGGGAGAGCGGAGTATTGACACATCGGAGGCATCCACACGCGGTGTGCAATGCGGCGCGCTCCCACTTCAATCGGTTCAAACAAACGCACACGGGCCATGCGTCCACCCTACCGATGTTCGGCGTCCTCACGATAGCCCGACAGCAGTGCACCACTGAATTCACTGAGCGCATACATGGAATCGGGGGAGCTGCCGCCACGAAGCGGCGTCTGCCTCGTTACCCCTGATGAGAGGGCGAACATACGCCGCAAGAGAACAGGAAATTGCTGTCGAGCCTGTGCCGGGCCCGTCAGATGAGGGCGAGTGCGACTACGCTAGGAGGTATGGTGAAGGAGCAAGAGACCCACGACCGGGCCATTGTGCGGCTAGCTGATGGCACCGTCAAACAGACGAACCTGCTGTCCGGCACTGAAGTGTGGACCGTTCCCGGCCGGGGGCACCGCCCTTTATCCGTGCCAGTTGAGACGCCCGAGCAGCTCGACCCAGATCAGCACGGCAAGTACTGCGCCTTCTGTGAGCAGCGCTATCTGGAGACTCCGCCCGAAAAGGCTCGTCTGATTCGCGACGAGGACGGCAACTGGAAACAGCTCGAAGCACTGCCAGCCGATGAGCTGACGTCGACTGTCGCTGAGTTCCGCCGCATCCCGAACCTCTTCGAAATCGTGTCCTACAACTACTGGCACCTTAACCACGGTCACGTTCCATCTGAAGCTGAGCACCGTCGAATGGCTGAATACCTGGCTTCCTCGACAGGCTATGACCACGTGATGCGGGTTGTGCGCGCGCGGATGATGGCGGGCGGCATGTCCGAGGAGGACTTCAATGCTCTGTCCGATTCAGAAAAGCTCCAACAGGCGAACGGGTTTTTCTCCGGTGGTCACGACGTGATCGTTGCGCGCCGACACTATGTTGATGGCGCGACGGATAATACGCAGCTGGCGGGGTCTGGCACCCTCACCCCGGAGGAGCACTATCAGTACACGGCATTCACTACCCGCGCGATGGCTGACCTGTACGGGTTGGATCCTGCTGTCAAGTACGTGGCAGCGTTCCAGAACTGGCTGAAACCCGCCGGCGCGAGTTTCGATCACCTGCATAAACAGCTGGTCGCAATTGACTCTCACGCGGTTCAGACTGAGGCAGAGCTTTCCCGCCTGCGAGCGCAGCCGGATCTATACGACGACATTTTCTCGGTCGGTGTCACGCGACGCCTGCTGATTGCGCAGAATGAGCACGCCATTGCGCTGGCCGGTTTTGGTCACCGCTACCCCACCATTGCGATCTGGCCGCTGGGCGAGCCGGTCAACCCATGGCACGCCTCCGATGAGCAGGTACGCGGAGTTTCTGACTTGCTGCATGCTGCGCACGTGGCCACCGGGGTCGACGTGCCATGTAACGAGGAGTGGTATCACCGACCGCCCGGGGTGTCGACGCCGATGCGGTGGAGGATTTTGCTCAAGTGGAGAATCTCCACATTGGCCGGGTTCGAGGGCGGCACTCGCATCTACCTCAACACGATCGACCCGTGGACTGTGCGCGAACGCGTTGTGAAGCGTCTGCTCGAAGAGCGCGAAAAGGGCACGATTGCACCGATGAAGATCGGTGATGAATGTTCGGCTGATCCGAGCCTGCTGCACGGCGAGGGGTGACGTTCTGTCCGCGCGACGCGGTCCGACCTTCCACTCCACAATTCCTGGGCAGCAGAGCACAGCGCCGTGCGCCTCACCCTCGAGCAGTGTGCCGCTGGTGTCTCGCAATTTGGGCATATTCCCCCATTAATCTGAGAATTACCTGAAAACTCTTGAGTATGGATTTGATGCCAGCTACTGTGTGGAGAACGTTATTCCGATCAGGGGTGATCCGGTAATCATCCCACCGAAGGAGATGAAACATCATGGCTTCACGTTCACAGATCGCACGAATCGGAGCTGTTTTGGCCATTGCAGGTCTTGCAGTCGCGGGCTGCTCAGGTGGCGGTGCGTCAGACGGCGGCGACATGTCAGTGCCGGGCCAGTCAGAGGTAACTACGGACACCACGACCCAGAGCTGACCCCATCGCTCTGCGAGTGATCAGCGACTGAGCTATTCGTAACCCCGGTGCCCCTGCTGTTTTTCGAAGCAGCAGGGGCACCTTCTGTCACTATCACCCCATCTCTCGTATCTCCTCCACCCGCTCACGTTCCCTCTCGCACTCACGTTCCCTCTCGCACTCACGATCCGCAAACTGACCGCACCACGCCATCTGCTCGCCTCGCGCCCCCGTTTCGGTTTTCCCGCGCAAGACACTCTCTCAGATCTGTCGACTCGCTCGCCTCGCGCCCCCATTTTCAGCTCTCCGGCAGGCAGTGCTTCCTGGTATCTGCGTGCCTGCGCGCACGATGCCCTGGATTTACCCCTCGCGAGCGCACATTCCCCTAGATCTAACCTTCACAAGTGCACATTCCCCTAGATTCTCGCTCCTTTTTGCACAATCCCCTAGATCTAACGCCCGCACATTTCACCGCGTTTGTGAACATGCAGGTCACCGGGCATTCTATTTTTCGAGGGTGGCCCCGCCCGCTGTTGATCTAGGGGTTCGTGCACACACCGCCCTAAGATCTAGGGGTTCGTGCACACACAGCCCTAAGATCTAGGGGTTTGTGCGCGACGGAGCCTAGAATCCAGGGCACCGTGCAGCACACAGGCCATGATCCGATCACTGCTCGACCCCGTGACAGGACCACGACGCAACCGGCCGAGCAAGAATCAACCGACTGAGGCAAGAATCAACCGGCCGCGACAAGCGCCGACCGATTGACGACATAACGCATTTCGGGGCGGATCGGCACCGTGGCCGCGCACCGCACCGATATTGCAATGCCGGGAAAGCCGCCAAGCGCTGAAAGCTACAGGGAACCGAAAGCCCCCGAGCTGGAGCCGTCAGGAATCGAAAGCACTCGACCACTTCGGTTGGAGGTTTGACGAGGCGGACCACTGCTCCTCACTCAGTTCCAACGCGCTATCTACGGGAGCTGCCACCCAACTCAATACGCTGTCGCTTGCCAGAGCGGCCGCCTGGTCACCCGACCATGCGGCCGGCCAGGCAACAGCGTCAAGCGCCATAATGCGCTGTGCCATTGCGCCTTGCACGAAGTCGATCCACGCCTGTGCCCCGGCAGTGGGCAGGGAGCTGACAGCGGGCAGGGAGCTGGCAGTAGGCAGGGAGCTGGCAGTAGGAACAGTGCCCGCAGTAGCTTGAGCCCCAGCAGTAGGCTGGGAACCCCCAGTAGGCTGGGCACCGGCGGTGGGAACTGTGCCCGCAGTAGCTTGAGCCCCGGTCGGAGCTTGGTCACCCGGCCAGGGCGCGACGAACACGGAGCGCTTCACGCAAGTCCCACCGATCAGCGCACCATATGATTCAACGCCGGTGTTGAGCAGCAGCGGCGTATGCGCCAAGTCAGAGGCGGCGACCACGGAATAGTAGGACGGCGCTGCTGTCGACGAGGCTGCTGGGTTGCTTTGAGACGAGGCCGGTTGCTCACCTTGAGACCCGGCCGCCTGGCCGCGCGGGCTTTGAGTTCCCGCCGCGCTGTCGCCCGTGGCGCTGTCTCCAGTCGCACTATCGCCCGTGGCGCTGTCTCCAGTTGCGCGCTGGCCACCCACCCCCTGGCTGTCCGCACTCACAGGTGCCCCGTGGCCAAGCGCGCTCCACGACGAGGTCGCGCCACTGCCCTTGATGATTTTCACGCCACGCTTTGCGGCGTCCTTCCACCAGGTCGGAGCTTTGTCACCCTTCACGCTCGCCGTTGCCAGCATGAATGCTCTGCCGGCAGCAGAGGTCACCGGGTCGGGAACAGTAAACAGCACGGCATGCGCGTCATCAATCAGCTCATCAAAGGAGGCGGCAGCTTTCCCGCGATTAGCCTCGATAAACAGTCGGTCGACCGCGGCGCACACATCGTCACGGCCATAGACCGTTGCGTCTTTCAGTCCCAGATCGGCCAGGTCGGCCGGATCCAGTCCCATCAGCACGTCGGGAGCACCCTCGTCAATAGCGGACAACAGGCTGCCAGCTTCACCACTGCGGCTGATGGGGAGAATTTCGGCCTTGAAGCCGCTGCGTTCGGTGAATTCCTCAAGTAGACGCGGGGGGAGCGAAGCCTTGCTATCTGCTACCACGCCGATGCGCACGGTTCCTGTTCCGCGTGTAACGGCAGGGCCTTCGTCAGGTCCAGGGGCACCCTCGGGCCACGACTGGCGCAGCGAATCAGCGGACTGGCTGGTATCGCCTGCTGCGCCCGACATTGACGAGGGAGACGCGCCATCGGCCGACCCGACTGACTGGCTCGACGCGAACGGGTCGGTCACCGCGGTTGGATCGACTGAGGCGGTGCAAGCGCTCAGTGCAAGGGCGACGCTCACGCACGCTGCCGCGCCTAGACACATGGGTCGGCGCGCGGATGGGTGTAGGCGCGCTGTGCTGAAGCGTCCTTGTGGCGCAGTGTTCATCGCGGCAGCCTCCCTTGTCGTTTCTGGTTCCATTGTCGCCTGTGCGCGGGCGGTGGCGGCGCATCCGGAGCGTATTTTGCGAACGCGATATTCTTTTTATCACGCGCCGCGCACGCAAATGGGGCATGATTACATCAGAGCCACGCCGCCACGCGTTGAGCTGGCGCTGCGTTGTTCGCCTTTTTGACAACACGTTGAGGAAACGGAGAACACTATGGATATCGGGTGGAAGATTGCAAGCGCCGGGTCAATGGCTCTGTCGGCAATGGTGGCGAACAAGCTGGTCGAAGGCGGTTGGAAGCTTGTCACCGGCAAGCCGATTCCACGCGAAGACGATGACAATGTCCAGATTGTGCAGCTTCTGGCGTTTGCAGCCCTGTCAGCGGTGTGCGTGTCGTTCATTCAGCGTTACGCCATCAAGGGTGCGAAGAAGTGGTACGGACCTGGTCAGATTGACGACTGATCACCACGACGATGTGTGGGCACGACGAATGGTGAATAATGCGTAGTCCCGCATGGTGATCGGAGTTTTCAGTGAGTGAGTTTCATGAGGGGTCGCCGTGCGTTCACTACGGCACTCCGGTTGTCTCTGGTGTGGCGTGGGCGCCCTCGGCGTGGGCCAGGCGCCCGACGCTGCCCGCGCAGGACGAGGCGGAGCTGACGCCTGATCAGCGGCCAGGCGCAATCGACGCGTACATGACGGCAACTGACGTGGTGGCGCAGCGCCTGTTTGAGCGTGCCGAGCACTCTGAAGGCAGCGCGGCCGAGGTTCTTGCCGTCACCGCGTCAATGGCGACCGACAAATCATGGCGCAAGGAGACAGTCAGGTACATCGAGGCAGGCGTTCCCGCTGTTCAGGCAGTGGTACGTGCTACCGCGAAACTGATTGATTCCTTTGAACGCTCCGGCGGCATTTTGGCCGAACGCACCACTGACCTGCGCGATGTGCGTGACCGCGTCATCGCTGAGCTGCGCGGGGAGCCCGAGCCAGGCATTCCGCGCACTGATCACCCGGTAGTGTTACTGGCTGATGATCTCTCTCCTGCTGATACCGCAGGGCTTGACCCCTCGATGTATTCCGCGATCGTCACAGAGTTCGGCGGCCCGACCTCGCACACGTCGATCATTGCTCGCCAGCTCGGCATCCCGTGCATCGTGGCGGCCCGCACCATTGGGCAAATTGCCGAGGGTGTCCATGTGCTTGTCGATGCGCATACCGGAACAATTACGACGGGCGCCCGCCACTGTGACGCTCACGACGCAGTTGCTCATGAAGCTGAACGCCTGGCGGCGATCCGTGCCTGGCACGGGCCGGGACGCACGCGCGACGATGTGCGTGTTGAACTGTTGGCAAATGTGCAGGACGATGTGACGACGAGGTTGGCGGCACACTCTGGCGATGCGGAAGGTATCGGCCTGTTCCGCACAGAGTTGTACTTCCTCAACACTCAGGTCGAACCCAGCGTGGACGATCAGGCTGTGCTGTACGGGAAGGTGATGCAGGAGTTCCCTGAATCAAAGGTTGTGGTGCGCACGTTGGATTCCGGCTCCGATAAGCCTGTCCCATTCGCCCCGCTGCTGGAGGAAGCAAACCCGGCTCTGGGTGTGCGCGGTATCCGCACCACTGGCCACAACCAGGAATTTCTGCCCCGCCAACTCGACGCGATTAGATTGGCAGCTTCTTCTGTTGGGCATGAGCATGTGCGCGTGATGGCACCGATGATTTCCACAGTTGCGGAAACCCAGTGGTTTGCCGGCCTTGTCCATGATCGCGGCCTGAAAGCCGGCATCATGGTGGAGGTTCCCTCCGTTGCCATCATGATTGACAAGTTTGCGCCACTGGTGGATTTCGTGTCGATCGGGACGAATGATCTGACGCAGTATGTGATGGCTGCTGACAGAATGTCGCCCCACCTGGCCGAGTACACCGACCCGTGGCAGCCGTCGGTGCTGCGCCTCATTGCCCACACTGCGAAGGTGTGCCGCGAGACCGGCACAGATGTATGCGTGTGTGGTGAGGCTGCTGCTGACCCCTTGCTTGCGTGTGTCCTGGTCGGCATGGGTGTGCAGTCTCTGTCGATGGCATGCCCGGCTATCCCACCGGTGGGTGCTCGTCTGGCGTCAGTGACACTCGAGCAGTGCCAGGCAGCTTCCGTAGCCATCCGTGAGGCAACCAGCCCAGGAGAGGCGCGTCATTTTGCCCGTACCCAACTCCCCCCGCTCGCATCAGCTCACTGAGCGCGCCCAGGAAATGAACTCGTCGGCCGAGTAGACGGGTTTGCCCCACTTTGCGGCGTTCCTGGCTTTGCCGGACATGCTGGTCACGTCCGCAGCGATCAGAACGTCGCATCGCGTCTTTGACACATTGGGCGCGACAGCCAGGCCGCAGGTGTGTGCGAGGTTTTCCATCTGCTCGCGCGACCACACCTCACCGTCACACATAGCCGTGCCGGTGAAGCACACACGCACGGGTATAGCCGCATCACCGCTGTGTTCCTCAATGAACTGCGCCCACGTGGTTTGCTCGCCCCGAGTGCGGTAGTTGATCGCCACTTCGTACCGCCGGCAAAAATCGTCAATGAGCTGCGCGGCGCTGTCACCGAGCGTAAGCCCAGCGACACGCTCTTCGATCAGTGCGGCCACTTCCACCGGATCCCCGTAGGGCACGATTTGTCGCGGTGAGCGCGGCAGGAGCCATGCGGCTCGAGGCTCGTCGACCGGCGTGTATGCCGGTGCGCGTTCGGGCAGACTCGCATCTGCTGCATGTGCTGCGTCGCGCAGCTTTTCGGCTCGTGTGAGCGCGCTTGCTGCGCTTTGTGGCACCTGAACAGTGAGCACTGATTCGAGGGGTGCGACGATGCCGGTGCGTTTGAGCTCGTCATCCCAGATTCGCAGCATGTCGTCGTGTGCCGGTGCGACGAGGGCGTGGCCGGAAATGCGTTCTTCAACGGCAGGCCAGATATCAGCCAGGCGCGGCGCTACCTGCAGGTCGGCTGCGTGAATGTCATAGGTCGCTGCGGCATCTCCGATGTCACGCGTCGGATTGATCAGTGAGGTGAGTGGGGCACCCTCGTCAAATGTGAAGGCGATTTCGAGGGGGCGTATGAATCCGTCGCCGTGACCGCAGGTGAGCGCGCCGCAGTATGCGCGACGGCCAGTGGGCAGGCCGGTTGTGTCTGCCAGGAATGAGCGGATGCGGTGATCGATTTTCACGTCGCGCGGGTAGATGGGGCGTGTCAGCACGAGGCCGTCGAGGCTGCGGCACCGTGACAGCGCTACGTAGAGTTGGCCGGCGGCGAATGTGCCTCCCGACAGGTCGATGACGGCACGGTCGAGGGTTTGGCCCTGAGATTTGTGGATCGTGATGGCCCACGCCAGTTTGAACGGCATCTGCGTGAAGGAGCCGACGACGCTGTGGCGCAGGACTCCACCTTCGACGGTGGGGTGGGTGATCTCCCACGCGTGTGGTTCAACGCTGACTGTCGAGCCGTCGCGCAGTTCAACGAACACTTCAATGTCGTCATCGACACTGCATTCGATCGAGTCAGTCGCGGCGGTCGCGGCGGTGGGGTCGAAAGTGGGAACGCGGCCGGGCACCGTACGGGCAGTATCGGGCACGGTACCTGCAGCGATGGGGTCGGACGCGGCCTGGTCGATCCCGTCGGCTCCTCCGATCCCGTCGATCCCAACGATGCGCCCGAGCGAGCCGTTCACCCACCTGTCAGCCGGGTCGTTGGTCAGCATCATGACCTGGGCGCCAACTTTGAATGACAGCACGGGGTCGGTCGGCGGCTCGAACTTGTCGAGGTTGCCTGATTGCGCTCCGTGGCACTGGATGAGCGGTGTCGGCAAATCATCAAGGTGTCGCCGGTTGCGCGCACCGACGATCCGGTTTGTCGTGGCGAGCGTGAGCCAAAACTCGTCCTCTGGTGGCGTGAAATCGTGGTTGACCTTGCTGTTCAGGACGCTGGTGATCGACCGCGTCATGCGCCCCGACCTGATCGCGTTGAGCATCTGCGTCATCTGAGAATCACCGAGCTGGCGAAAAACCTTCGTCAGGTTGACGGTCGGAAACCGATCGGCACTGTACGCGCTGGCAGAGAAGAAATACGGGGTGCCAAAAGCGGACGCGAAGTAGTCTTCTTCTCCCGTGTTGACCACGGGCGGCAGCTGGTAGAGGTCTCCGACCAGGACCAGTTGGACTCCTCCAAGAGGCTCCCCAGGGTGTGGCCCGTATTTTTCGAGGGCGAGGCACACCTTGTCGAACAGGTCGGCTCGCACCATCGACGCTTCATCGATAATCAAGGTGTCGATTGAGGCCAGCGTACGCGAGAACCGCGAAGGCTTATACGTGCCGTTTCGCACGTCGTCAATAGTGGTATGCGGGGTGAATGAGAACAGGCGGTGCAGGGTATAGCCGTCGACGTTGAGCGCTGCCACTCCGGTGGGCGCGGCGACCACGACTTTACGCTCGGTTGAGGCTATGAAGTAGCGGATCAGGGTGGATTTGCCCGTGCCGGCGTTGCCGGTCAGGAACAGGGACCTGCCGGCTTCCAACATGTCGAGTGCCCGACGGAATTCGTCGGTGATCTCGATGGGTGAGGTGCTCACAGGGTCATGGTCTCACAGCCCACCGGCATCTGCGGACTGCGAGTGTACGGCAAGGTCGCGGCCATCGAACAGCGGCAACAGCGCGGCGAGATCTGTTCGCTGGCCGGATGCCTGGATCAGGCCGGCGGCGTCCCCCTCGTCCCACGACAGGTCGCCGGTTGCGAGGCGCAGCCACGTGGGCATCGACATTTCGACAACGGCAGGTGGGGTACCTCGACGGTGAGTGGTACCTTTCAGAATCTGGACGGCTCCGGCAGGAGGGACGCGCACTTCGACCGCGCGACCGGGGTGACGCTGCTCGAGCTCCTCCAGACAGAAACGCACTGCCGTCATCTGCTGACGGCGCGGGGTGTCATCGCCCTGTCCGCACCACGTGCGCAGTGCATCCATGCCGGCATCGAAGTCGATTTTTCGTCGAGGCGTCACGGCGACCATTCTAGGCGCTGATATACAGCTCGGGCCGTGTCATCAGGTATGCGTTGAAGTATGCGAGCTGTGAGCGCAGGTCTTTTTGTGCCATCGCTGTGCCGTAGGGCGATCCGCTGGCTGCGGCAATGATGGTGGGCTTGTTCCCCAGGGGTTTGATCCGTAGAGTCGCGACATCCAGTCGAGGGCGTTCCTGAGAGCTCCGGGAATGGATCGGTTGTACTCCGGGGTCACGATCAGTACGGCGTCTGCTCTCTCAACATAGGACTTTCTACCTAGACTGCGCTAAAATGAACCTGCACAGCGAGTTTCACAGTCGAGACGCAGGGGGCATGAAAGCAACGATGCATACCTGATTGCACCGTCGCCTCGTCGCTGAGCTGAGAACAACCAGAAAGGTATCAACATGGACGGAACAATGCGCGCCCAGCGCTTCTATGCCGACACTAAGACCATGAAGGTTGAAGACATCCCGATCCCCTCTCCCGGACCAGGCGAAGTCCTCATTAAAGTTGCCTACTGCGGCATCTGCCACTCTGACCTGTCACTGATCGACGGGAACTTTCCACCACAAGTTGACGTGGTGACGCAGGGCCATGAATGCTCCGGTGAAATCGCAGAGCTGGGCGAAGGTGTCACCGGGTGGAAAGTGGGCGACAAAGTTATTCCCGTGTCCGGCAGGTCGTGCGGCGAGTGCCGTGAATGTCGCCGCGGCAACGAAGGAGCCTGCCAGAATCTTGAGCTGATGGCGTTCGCCTATGACGGCGCCTGGGCGCAGTACACCATCACTCCCGCTGCTGGCCTCACGCGAGTTCCCGAGGGTGTCCCGATGGATCAGGCAGCGATCCTGGCTGACGCTGTTGCTACACCTTTTAGCGCAGTCAAGCGCACAGGGCGGGTGTCGATCGGCAATGCGGTTGCGGTGTGGGGCCTGGGCGGCGTGGGAACGCATATCGTTCAGCTCGCCAAGCTCGCCGGCGCTATCCCGGTCATCGGGATTGACATTAACGACGCGGTCTTGGAACGTGCGAAGGAGTTGGGTGCTGACTATACGTTCCGGTCAGATGATCCGGACTTGATGGAGAAGATTACGGAAGCGACGGGCGGGCGAAAAATCGATGTCGCGTTCGACGCCGTTGGTTTGCAGTCCACGTTCAAGCAGGCCATTGCCTCGTTGGATTTCAATGGGCGAGCTGTCCTCGTTGGCCTGTCAGGTCAGGAAATTGACGCTGGCCCCATCTTGTCTTTCGGTTTGCAGCGCAAGCAGGCGTTCGGCCACCTGGGCTACAAACCTGTCGACATTTACCTGTTGGCGGAGCTGTTGAAGGACGGGCGTCTTGACCTGTCGCAATCGATCTCTGGTGTGGTCCCATTGTCTGAGATCGAACGCGGTATTGAAATGATGGAATCGAAGGAGGGCAACCCGATTCGAATCCTCGTCGATCCGTGGAAATAGTTCCCCAATGACCCCAGCAGGGCGGCACGATGCGTGAAGGAACGCATCGCTGAGAAGTGAACTGCTCCCCTTTAGTTGGACTGAGAAATCAGACACCGACTAATGGGGAGCAGTTCAAACGGCGCCGCAGGCGTGATCCCAGCCGTGCTGCGGTATTACGAACGCTTCATTCTAGGAGCCAATCACGACGGGCTCCGCCGCTTCCTGCTGGCTGCGGCCACCGTCGGGTCAATCATCAAATCCAACGCATCCATCGCGGGTGCCGAGGTGGGATGCCAAGGCGAGGTTGGTTCGGCATCGGCGATGGCCGCAGCCGGGCTCGCCGAGGCGCTCGGCGGGTCACCGCTACAGGTCGAAAGCGCTGCCGAGATTGCAATGGAGCATTCGCTGGGGCTCACATGCGACCCAGTGGCCGGCTTAGTGCAGATTCCTTGTATCGAGCGCAACGCAATAGCTGCGGTGAAGGCCATCAATGCCGCACGCATGGCGATGTGGAGCGACGGGCGTCACCAGGTTTCTCTCGACACCGCAATTCGCACCATGCGCGACACCGGCCGAGATATGCTCAGCAAATACAAGGAAACATCCGAGGGCGGGCTTGCCGTCAACGTCATCGAGTGCTGAACCACCCCGGTTGGTTCCCCACACTGAGGCATGGTAAATTAGCTCTTCGCCTGGGGCTATGGCGCAGTTGGTAGCGCGTCTCGTTCGCAATGAGAAGGTCAGGGGTTCGAATCCCATTAGCTCCACCAGCCTGAACCCAATTTGTCTCTTGCAAGAGTCTTCGCCTTCGCCTAGCGATTGCCTCAACAAGCTCACTTTGCCTGCACTGCCCGGTGACCCACCGCATTCCTAACCCGATATCCACACGCGTTTGCCAAAACTGGCCGAAATCGGCTGTTTCAAGAAACGAGTGTGGATATCGGGTTAGCTTCCCCGCCGCCCCCAGCCCCGAGGCGCTCAGGGGCTCGGCAGCTGGCGCGCCCGTCCGGCTAGCGTGGAGAACACCGTGGCGGTCACAGACTTGGCGAGCAGAACCGCGGCCAACACCACCACCTGGAACACGCCCGCCGCCACCGGACTCAGCCCAGCAAACAAGGCACCGACGAACGCGCCCGGCAGCGTGACAAGCCCAGTGTTGCGGGTCTGATCGATAGTGGGGATAAGCGCTTCCCGAATGGAGTCTCGCCGCAGGCGCAGCGTCGATTGCGGCGGTGTGGCGCCAAGCGCCAGCCAGCCCTCCACTTCGCCGACGCCAGAGCGCAGCGCCGCAAGATAGTTGCGCGCGGTCAGCGTCGACGCCGCCATCGCGTTGCCGATAGAGATGCCCGCCACCGCGATAATCTGCTGCACATCCAAGCCGACGAGCCCCAGCGCCAGCGATGATCCCGTCGCGGCCAAGCCGCCCGCGACGACCGCCATCACGGCGTTGCGCCTGCCGCCCGGCAGATCAGCCGCGCGTTTCGCCCCCGTGAGCGACGCCGTCGTGAGCATGAGCAGGATGAAGGCCAGTACCAGCAACGGCCACTTGATGACCGCACCCAATAACACTGAAATGAGCGCCAGTTGGAGGCACGCGCGGATGATCGCGACCGCAGGGGCCCAACCCATTTTGACGCCGTGAGCCCGCAGGACGACAATCACCGCTCCGACTATCACGGCTAGCCCGAGGCCAAATCTCACCCATTCCCACACTGACCAGTCCACGCTGCCGAGTGTAGTCGCGAGCCAGAACAAGCACCCACTCGGCGATTTCCAGGCGAACATGGAGCGCGCGAAGCGCCAGCGCGAAGCCCCGATCCGAGTCATCGTGATGAACCCGCCGTACTCTGCAGGGCGGGCAAGCGCGAATGACAATAATCAGAACCTCAAATATCCGAAGCTGGATGCGCGTATCGAGCACACCTATGTTGAGCGTTCAACAGGAACCAATAAGAACAGACTGTATGACTCGTATTATCGGGCGCTGCGCTGGGCAACCGACCGTATCGGCGACGAGGGCGTGATCGCGTTAGTTTCTAACTCAAGTTTCATTGACGGCAACACGGCTGACGGAGTGCGACTAACGTGGGCGGAAGAGTTTTCAGATATCTATATCTACAACTTACGCGGCGGCGTTCGCGGAAAAATGGGAGAGACAGCCGCGCGCGAGGGCGGCAACGTGTTCGACGCGGACGTGGGTGCGATCGCCTCGATCGGGACCGTGGGCGACAGTTACGACAACGCCCTGGCCGAGTCCGTCGTTGGGCTCTACAAGACCGAGTGCGTGTAGATCGACGGCTCGTTCCGCACCGTTGACGAGTTCGAACTCGCCACGCTCTCCTGGGTGCACTGGTTCAACCAGAACCGACTTCACTCATCGATCGGCTACCTCACACCGCTCGAGAAGGAGAACACGTACTACCGTGAGAACAACCCCCAGAGCCACCCGGCCCTGGGAGAACCCGCCCTCCACCAAACCCGGGGCGGTTCATACTTCGCGGCGCGCGAGTGGATGTATGAGAGTCGGGTGCTGTGGGTGATGCCGGCGGTGGCCGCGGTGTTCGTGCCGCTCGGCATGGCGATGATCGTGCGGTACGTGATGCTCGGGAAGCGCGCGGTGGAGGCGCACGCGTGCGTGTGCCGGTTCTGCGGGGCGCCTGGAGTGGCGGCTGGGTGAGTCGGCTGGTCAGGCGCGCCAGGGGTTGACGAGCGGGACCCCAAGGCCGTCGAAGTCGGGGGTGTTCCGGGTTGCGAGAGTCGCGCCGGCATCGAGGCAGATCGAGGCGATGAGGCCGTCGAAACCGGGAAGCGGACGTCCCACGGCGCACCTCCGGGCGACGAGCTCCGCGTAGATCGAGGTGGCGCTCTCTGTGAGAGGGAGGCAGGCGCCGAGGCTGTCGCGTGCCGACGTGATGCGCGAGGAGAGCTGCTCGCGGCGGGTTCCGGGTGGCAAGACGGCGGCGCCCGCGAGGAGTTCGGTGCGCGTGATCAGTGTCGTCACCGGGGTTTCGGGGAGGGACCGCAGCCACAGGATTACTGCGGGGTCGGCGTGCGGACCCTTGAGCGCCTCGGAGACGACGTTGGTGTCGAGGACGACCACTCGGTGCCCCTGGTGAGCTCGCGCGACGGAATGTCCAGCTCGACCCCGCCGAGCTCCTCGCCAGTCTCGATGAGCTGGCCGATCCACGAGAGATCCGCACGGGCCCGTTGCAGGGCAGAGATCAGGATGTCGCGCGCCTCAGCCTCCATCGACCGGCCGTGCGCAGCGGCTCGCATCCGCAGACGCTGCTTGGCGTCCTCGGGAGCTGGCGAACGGTGATGGCGGCCATGCAGCAATGATATCAGTGATGCATTCTCCGGTGCGCAATGAGGTGAAGCGTTCGCCATATGCGTAGGTCGGCCGGCGGCGCGAGGTTCTGTGGGTGAACGCTGGTTTCTGAGGTGCCCTCTGGCCTTGGATTGGCCGTGTTCTCGCCGCACAGCAGTTCCGTGCCGTCGACTCGCCTCCAAGTGGTCGCAAATGGTGTACGATGGTGTACCAGTTGCAACTAATGGAGGTGCAATGGAGCTCCCAGAGTTTGTCGTGGACCCCACGAGCCCGATCCCTGCCTACTACCAGGTGTATGAGGGCCTACGGGAGTCCCTTGCGCGCATGGAACCGGGATCCCGCTTGCCTGCGGAACGCGAACTCGCATCGCGCTTCGGCATCACCCGCACGACTCTCCGGCAGGCCCTCGATCGCCTGGAGTCGGACCAGCTCATCACTCGACGCCAAGGCTCAGGAACGCGAGTGTCGCGTCCACGCATTGTGCATGACGCGCGCGTGCTCTCGGGATTCACGTCTGAGTACCAAGCACGAGGACTCGACGTCACGTCGAAGATCCTTTCCCTCAAGGTCGTGAGGAATCCGCCTCATGTCGCGTTCGAAGGGACGGACAGCGATCACGCCGTGGAGCTCCGGCGCGTCCGTTACGTGGGGCACGAGCCAATGTCCTTGGAGGCGGTGTGGCTGCCCGCAACGACGTCAGCTGGCTTGCTCGAGTTCGACCCGCCCTTCACGTCCCTCTACTCAGCTTTGGCGGAACTCGGAATCTTCCCGGCCCGGGGCACGGAGTCACTGAGCGCCACAAACCTCGATGCCTTCCAAGCACACCAGCTTGAACAGCGTCACGGGGAGGCGGCACTGGTCGTCGACCGACGCACCTACGACGACTCCGGAACGTCGGTTGAGCAGGTCACCAGCCTCATCCGGGCCGATCGCTTCTCCCTGACCACCGAACTTCATCACGTTGCCTCAACTCAGCAAAGGAGCTCACGATGAGCGCGTCTCAGAATCCCGCCCCCTCTCACGACTACGACGGCGAGAAGGCCACCGTCAGCACCACCGGAGACTCTGGCTTCTTCACACCACGCCGCGTCGCACGCATCGCCATTCTCGTTGCGCTCTCCGCGGTCGGCGCCTTCATCAAGATCCCGAGCCCCACGGGCACGGTCGCGCTCGATGCCGCGCCGGGCTATCTCGCGGGCGCGGCATTCTCCCCGGTTGAGGGCGCGATCGTCGGCGCTCTGGGTCACATGCTTTCGGCGTTGACCACCGGATTCCCGCTCGGACTCCCAGTACACCTCTTGATTGCAGTCGAGATGGCGGTGTTCGTCTGGCTGTTCGGTATGATGGTCCGTCGCATCAACGTGTGGGTTGCCGCGATCCTCGCCATCCTCATCAACGGTGTTGTGGGCGCCGCCATCATGATCCCGATCGGTGGCACCGGTATGTTCGGGGCGCTCGTGCTGCCGCTGCTCGTCGGCTCCGCCATCAACGTCGTTGTTGCCGTCCTGGCAGCTGCGGCGCTCTCCGCCGCTGGGCTTGCTGACTACAAGATCCTCGTATCGCACGCTTCGGCTCAAAGGAACTGAGGCACACCCAGAATGACATCCTCAGCGACCGTCCGAAGTTTCCGAGACCTCCTGCTTATCTCGCCAACACGCGAGCTCGTAATGGCGTGCGACTCAGTGGGAGGGATCGGCCCTCGCAGCGGCGACACCTACGAGGTCGATGGGAGGGATTCCGCCCACTTCGCTGCGCGCGTGCCTCTACTTGAGACTCTCTGCGCGGGTGCCCGTCCTATCGCGCTGGTGGACACTCTCTGTCAAGACAAGGTGTCAGCGGCGCCCCTCATCGAGGAGTTTCGCGAGATCGCCTCGGACGCCGGAATTCCGCCGGAGGCGGTGACGGGAAGCACAGAGGACAACGTCCAGACAACCATGACGGGGATAGGGGTTGTCGTCCTGGGAGAACTTGACAACGGCCTGTTGAGTGGAGGCGCTCGTCCCGGAGACCTAGTGATCTGTGTGGGCCTTCCTCGTTCGGCTCCGCATGTGCGGCTCTACCGCGGTCACCCTGACATTGTTCCGATTGCCGATGTCCTCGCGCTGGTGCGGAGCGGTCGCGTGAGCGACGCGTTGCCCGTGGGGTCGCGTGGCTTGGCGTGGGAAGTCCCTGAGTTAGCGAGGACGTCCGGCCTCACGGCGCGGTGGACCGACCAGGAGGCTGTGCCGGTCGACGCGTCCGGAGGTCCGTCCACATGTGTGCTCATCTCATGCGCGCCGGAGGACGAGCCATGCCTCCGCTCGATCATCGGGAACGACGTGCCGTGGAATCATGTGGCGACTCTGGAGGAAGCATGACCACAGCCATCGCGACCGCCGAGAACCTGGGATTCTCGTACAAGGGGACGGAGCAACGCCAACTCTCGCACGTCACCGTCGAGATCCGTCGTGGCGAGCGTATCGCTGTCATGGGTGCGACGGGCGCCGGCAAGACGACGTTGGCGATGATGTTCAACGGCCTTGTTCCGCACCACCATCCTGGAGACCTGTACGGGCGCCTGTGTGTGAGTGGCACAGCGACCCACGAGGTTGGCATGTCCGAGCTTGTTCGCATGGTGGGCCTCGTGATGCAGGATCCGGAAGCACAGATCACGGCGCGGACCGCGCTTGACGACGCCGCCGTCGGCCCCGCCAATCTGGGCCTTCCGCGCGACGAGGTGTGGCGCCGTGCGCGCGCAGCGCTTGCGAGCGTCGGTCTCGCTGAACTTGAGGACCGAGATACGACGCAGATGTCCGGTGGTCAGCAGCAACGACTCGCAATTGCAGGGATCCTCGCGATGACACCCGAGGTGCTGGTGCTCGACGAACCCACCTCGGAGCTCGACCCAGCTGGCACGCGCGAGGTGTACCGAATCATCGAGGAGCAATGCGTCGAGGGTCGAACGGTCATTCTGATCGACCACGACTCCGACAAGGTGGCGGCCTGGGCTGATCGCCTGATCGTGCTCATTGAAGGGGAACTCGAGTTCTTTGGCGATCCCGGAGAGTTCTTCTCCGATGGGGATCGAGTTCGTCGAGCCGGCCTCCGCCAGCCTGCGAAATACGCGATCGTGGAAGCGGCAGGTGCATCGGGTTTGCTCGTGAAGTCAGCCGATCCTGTTGACGAACAACTCACACAAGTGAAACGCGCGCTTGCCGAGAAGATATCTGGTGAAGTGCCCAGACCCCAGACTGTGGAGGGAGATCGAACCGGCGCGTTGGGCGCACCTATCGTCGCGGAAGCTCGACCGCTCAAGACCGCTGAAGTGCCGCTCGCGATCGACGCACAGAGCCTCACGCATCGGTACCCATCGGGTGTACTTGCCCTCGACAGCGTGGACGTGCGCGTCCGCGAAGGGGAGTTTGTGGCACTCCTTGGCACGAACGGTGCGGGAAAGACCACGTTCGCCCGTCATCTCGTGAATCTTCTGAAGCCAACGTCCGGCCGTGTGCTCATCAATGGTGAGGACACCGTTGGCAAGAAGGTGCACGAGCTCGCCTCGGATGTGGGGTACGTGTTCCAGAACCCTGACCATCAGATCTTCGCGAACTCAGTATTTGACGAAGTGGCGTTCGGGCTGCGCAACTTCGGCGCCGAGGAGAGCGAGATTCGCGAACGGGTTCACGAAGTGCTCGCACGCGTGCACATGGAACGCACGGCTGAGGTCCACCCATTCACGCTGGGACGTGGGGAACGACAGCGCGTCGCGGTCGCCTCCGTGCTTGCTCTCCGTCCGGAGATTCTCGTGATCGACGAGCCTACGACTGGCCAGGACTGGCAGGGTGCGGTGGCGATGCTTGAGCTCGTGAAGGAGCTCAACCGCGAGGGAAACACGATCGTGATGATCACACACGACATGCTCCTGGCTTCTCAGTACGCGGAGCGGGCGGTCGTGTTCAAGTCCGCGCGAGTCGCGCTCGATTGCCCGATATCGGAGCTGTTCGACAGACCTGCGGACATTCACGCGTTGAACCTTGAGACACCGGCGCTGATTTCGTTGACCCGGGACCTCGGGCTCGGAGCCGTGAGCTCGGTCGAGCAACTCCACTCCAAACTCGAGAGGAGGTCACGTGCTTCTTGAGTTCACACCCGGCACGACGTTCCTGCACCGCGCCGATATCCGATCCAAGCTACTCGCGTTTGTGGTCTTCGTTGTGGCAGCGTTCCTGTTTCGCAGTCCGTGGCTCAACCTGGGACTCGCATCGTTCGCAGTCCTGTTGCTCTTCCAACTGGGGCTGGGCCTGCGCGCCGTGCTGCGGGTGTTCGCACCGCTCGTGTTCATCGTCGTGTTGATCTTCTTGTTTGCCGCCTTCAGTCCGCCGGCGGGGTCCAACCCGACCGTGATTGCGTACCTCTGGCCGGGCGGCGGGTTGCCACTGACCCTCGGCGGGATCGAGTACGGTGCCAATCTTGCTCTACGCATCCTCACGATGGTGGCGATCTCCGCAGTGCTCATCGTGTCGACACCGATCGAGCAGTTCACCACTCTGATGCAGCAGATGAGGATGCCTCACGCACTCGTGTTCATCGTGGTGACCTCATTACGTTTCGTCCCCACGATGCAAACGCGGAGCGATCAGATTCTGGACGCTCAGCGGGCGCGCGGAGCGCGTGTCGACTCGGGTGGGCTCATCGGGAAGATCCGGGCGTACGTCACCATTATGGTGCCGCTCTTCTCAACAGGAATTCGGATGTCCGAGGAGCTCGCGAGCGCCATGATCTCCCGGGGCTACGGCGTGGTCAGGAATCCCACCCGCCTCTATGACCTGGAGTGGAAACTCGTTGACACATTGATTGTGATTTCATCGATCGCCCTGGTGGTCGGGGCTGTCATGCTGCGGATTTACGCATGAACCTGAGAAGAGAGGAGCTCCCAGAGATGGAGCAGTCAGAACAAAACACTGGAATCGACAAGGCCCTGTCTGCTTACGCGTCGGGTGCGCTGGCGGGCGTCGCTCTCGGCGATGCGTTCGGAATGCCGGGCGAGTTGTGGACTCGATCCAAGATCCAGCAGCACTTCGGCACCATCGAAGACTTCCTGCCGGGTCCGGACGGGCACTTCGTGGTCGACGGCTTCGTCGCTGGCCAGTACACCGACGACACTCAACAGACACTCATGTTGGCGCGCACCATCATCGAGAATGACGGAGAGATCCGTTGCGAGGATGTTGCGAGAAACCTCGTCGCGTGGGCAGATGAGGTCGGCGCCTCAGAGGGGAACTTCCTTGGTCCGACTTCCGCGAAGGCGATCGAGCTGTTGCGCGGCGGCGCTGATCCTCGGGAGCTCCCCGCAGATGGCGAGACCAACGGCGCTGCGATGCGGATTGTGCCAGTTGGTGTGGTGAGGTCCGTGGCTCATCTTGAGGCGTTCCTCGACGCAGTCGAGGAATCATGCTGCATGAGTCACCACACCTCCGTCGCCATCTCCGGAGCTGCGCTCATAGCCGGGGTCGTCTCATCTGCGCTCGACCAGCGCGCTGCGGGGCGTGAGCCAGACCTGAACGAGTGCGTCGATGACGCGATCGAAGCTGCGACGGCAGCCTTGGGCCGCGGCACGGAAGTTGTGGCAGCTCACCTTCCGATGCGAGCGCGGCTCGCGGCGCAGATCGCCCTGGAGTCACATGACGACGTCGAGTTCTCGCAGCGGATCTACGACGAGATCGGGGCGTCTGTGCAGATGATCGAGTCCGCCCCGGCAGCCCTCGGTCTGTTCGTGCGCGGGCAGGCGGACCCGATGCGGGTGGCTCACCTCGCGGCAAACCTTGGCGGAGACACCGACACCATCGGGGCGATGGCCTGCGGAATGGCGGCAGCTGTCGCGGGCATCGATGCGATTCCGGCGGACGCGCTCGAGCTCATTGCGGACGTGAACGGCCGGGAGTTCCTAGAACTGGATCTGCTCAAGTTCCGACGGTAATCGCGTGCGGGCGCACTGAGCGTGGAGCTGATTCGTCGCCTTCCGTGTTGTGGAGGGCGCCGGCCCTCGCTCTTCGGACCGCTGCGGCGCGTCAGGCCACTTCGGGTGCGCGGCGGCGCCAGTATCCGAGCAACGCGATCGTCAGCAGGATCGGCCAGAGGAACAGTGGGATGTAGGCGGCCGCGAGCACGACTCGTTGCCACCCGGACATACCGGCGTCAGGGGTCCAGTTGTCGGCGCCGAAGAACCATGTTCCCGAGAAGCGTGCCAAGAGTTGGCCAAGGATCAGGAATAGGAACGCGGCGGCGAGTGAGCCGACTATCGTGGGGACGAGGCGGTGGATCGTGCGGCCACCGACACCCGGCATCCAGCGGGGGACAACCTCGCCCCAGCGCTGAGCGAGTCCCACGCACAGGATCCCTCCGAGCAGTTCGGCGGCTTCGAGAGCGAACACGTAGACAGCGCCATTGGTCGAGCCGCGGTAGAGGTCGGTCTCAGCGAATCCGAGGGGTAGTCCCGCCATCATGCCGATGCGCCACAGGATCGACGGAAGCACTGCGACGAGGCATCCCCATGCGGCAGCACGCGCCCACGACTGGACCGGACGGCCGGTGGTGCCGGGGTGAAGGAGCGGTAACCGTGCGCGCTGGTTCACGTGATGCAGTCTTGCAGAGAGTTGCCCGGCGCGCAGACGCAGAACGGCATGCGTTGTTGCGGTGCTTCGGACAGGAAGGCGTGATCGAGGTTGTGGCCGGCTGAGCAGACAAACACCCTCCTTGGCTGCTTGATTGATCGGTGCGCGTGTTTGCCAACGCGGCCGCCTAACATCCTCAAAGTCGCCAACAAACATGCCAGACTCAGAGAGGAGGGATCAGCGGCAACTGAGCCCTCCTCAGGTTGAGCAACGAGTTGCTCTCAGCGGTAGTTACCGCTTTTCGGTGACAGTGGTTTTCGGGTGGCGCTTCGCAGTCGACTTCTTGACGAAACGGCCAGTGATTGCACTGCGGGCGCTGCCCGAATCCTTTGAGCTCTTTCCCTTAGGCATTGACTTTCACCTCCTCTCACGGAAGCTCGCGGACTGGAACATCACCCGAAGGAGATGGGCTTGCGTGTGGGACACGGGCGCGTCGGCTTGGCTGGGCGCGGGTAGTACGGGCGCGCTGGGGGCACCTGTGGCTTCACGATGTGGATATGCATGTTGCTTCCCTCCTCTCAACGTTCGAGCGCCTTCCGGGCGAGTGCGCTCTTACTCTTCGAGAGCGGCACGCACGCACTACATATAGTGGTGGTGACACGCCAGTGCCCCAAGATGTTGTGTTTCGGTCTGGACTGCTGGGCCCTTCGGCAGCGCTCTGCGGTTTCCGGTCGATGGGTGCGAACGTCACAGCCTGCTCGACTCTTCGAATACCGCATCTGGTGTGCGCGTCGTGATATCCCGCTCATTGAAGCGTACTCCGCTTTACTGACAAGAACGTGGGCTGGCAACCACAAGCGCGTGTCGCAGCGCGCGGCGCGATCCTGTCGGTGCCCCCAGATACTCTTGAGGGCATACCCACTCGCCCAGGGCGCTGCGGCCCGCCAAGGAGTTGACCCATGGTTCCCACCGGTAAGGAAGCCCAGCGCGCCGAGCTCCACAAGACCATCTGGCGCATTGCCAATGATCTGCGCGGCTCGGTGGACGGGTGGGACTTCAAGACCTACGTGCTCGGCACTCTGTTCTATCGGTTCATCTCTGAGAACCTCGCCGCCTACCTGAACGCACAGGAGCGCGCCGCAGGGAACGACGGCTTCGACTTCGCGGAGCTCCCGGACTCCGAGGCGGAGTTCGGCCGCGAGGAGACGGTCGCGGAGAAAGGCTTCTTCATCTACCCGTCCGAGCTGTTCGCCAACGTCCGCGAGCGGGCGCCACGGGATGTGAACCTCAATGAGACGCTCGAGCGGGTCTTCAAGAACATCGAGGGCTCGGCGGTCGGCGCCGAGTCGGAGGATGACATCAAGGGCCTGTTCGCGGACTTCGACGTGAACTCCCACAAGCTCGGCCCCACCGTCGCGAGCCGGAACGCCAAGCTGGTCAAGCTCCTGGATGCCGTGGGGGACATGCCGCTCGGCAACTTCGTGGACAACGACATCGATCTGTTCGGCGACGCTTACGAGTACCTCATGGCGATGTACGCCTCCCAGGCCGGCAAGTCCGGCGGTGAGTACTACACGCCGCAGGAGGTATCCGAACTCCTCGCACGCCTCACCGTGGTGGGGAAGACCTCGGTCAACAAGGTCTACGACCCGTTCCTTGGCACGGGTACCTTTGTCAGCCGTCTGCTGCAGCTTGGCCTGATTTCTCCCCAGCAGTTGGAACACAAGTATCGTCACGAGATCTTCGCCAATGAGATTGTGCTGCTCAGCTACTACATTGCCTCGATCAACATTGAGGAGGTCTATCGCCAAATCAGGACGAAAGCCGGTCTGGGCAGCGACTACGTGGAGTTCCCAGGCATTACTCTGACCGATACGTTCCAGCTGAGCGAGGACGAAAGAAAGATCGAGGGGCAGGACGATTTCCAGGCGAACATGGAGCGCGTGAAGCGCCAGCGCGAAGCCCCGATCCGAGTCATCGTGATGAACCCGCCGTACTCTGCAAAGCAGGCAAGCGCGAATGACAATAATTAGAACCTCAAATATCCGAAGCTGGATGAGCGTATCGAGCACACCTATGTTGAGCGTTCAACAGGAACCAATAAGAACAGCCTGTATGACTCGTACGCAGGAACTCATGAGGGCCTTGCCGGAGTTCCTTGTTGACGGGGCTTGAAGCGCGAAACCGTTCCTGTTGCCCTAAACTGGCTGCGATGCAAGAAACACACTTGTCGGCCAGAACTTGCCAGGAACTGCGATCTCACATCGACCAGCATCTAAAGCCCGGTGACCGTCTTCCCTCGGAAAAAGACCTCGCCACACTGCTGTCGGTGTCGCGTACCACTGTGCGCGCAGCCCTCGAACAGCTCTGGCTTGAAGGCAAGGTGGAACGCCGCTGGGGTGCCGGTACATTCGTGCGCAAATCCGCCGAGCTCCCCCAACATATTGACCAGGTCTTCGTCGACGTCCAGCCAATCGACACAGTGTTCGGCACATTCGTCCAGCGTGGCCACCAAGTTTCCTACCTGGAAACCGCATGCGAAAAAACCACGCCGCCACCAGTCGTACGTCAACTGCTGCCACCGGCCACCGACAGGAAATGCTGGCGCACCACTCGCGTCATCGGCGTGGACGGTGCTCGCGCAATGGTCGTCTACGACCACATCCCGCTGAGCATCAACGGAGTCGACCTGGACCCCAGTCCCCTGATCGAATCCATGATGACGCTGACCAAACTCACCGACGAATGGGGGATCCGCATCGAACGCAACGATGCGACCGTGGAAGCCATATGCGCTCCACTGGCAGTTGCCGAAACACTCGGCATCAAATTGCGCACTCCCATCCTGCGATCCACTCAAACCGCCGAAGTGCGCGACGGCCTGGCCGTTGCCGTCACGCTGATCTATCAGAACCCGGAAGTGATGAGCGCACGCGTCGTCCGCGCGCAGCGATCCAACTGACGCCCGAAGATTCGATCAACACACGGCGTCGCCCTCGCCAATTCTCCAAAAAGAGTTATTGACGAGGGCGCCTGACCGCCGCGAACCGGCGACCTAGAAACGCGAACGCAGCGCGCTTTCCTGCATGTCGCGAAGCTCGGTGATGTCAGCCATCCAGCCGTTGCCGTTGCCTGAATCAGTCAGCACGTCACCGCCGGTGATCGCCACCATGTCGCCACCGGTCGTACCGATGCGCGCCGCCTGCACTCCCTCAGCCTCTGCAGCTGCGTACACCGCCGGCAGGGATTCTTCGGCCACGGCCACCATCGCTCGGCCCTGCGACTCAGACAGCAACATGACGAAGTCATCCACGCCAGCAATGCCGGCTGCCTGCGCGATGTCGAAACTGCCGCCGATGCCGAAACGAAGTGCCGAATCCACCAGCGACTGGATCAGACCACCATTCGACAGATCATGTGCCGCGCGGATTAAAGGCTGTCCATCAGGGCCCTCAGCCGCGGACAGAGCTGCCAGAACCCGTCCCAGCGCCATCTCCGCTTCCAGATCGACCTTGGGTGGCAGGCCACCGAGGTGATCATGCACGATACGCGCCCACGCCGACCCGTCCAGCTCATCGCCGGTGGAGCCGAGCAGCACCACAGCCAGCCCTTCAGCGGTCCAGCCAGACGGATTCGCACGACGCACGTCATCCATCACACCAAGCATGCCGACCACCGGGGTGGGGTTGATCGAGGAATCAAACTGACCTTTTTCCGTTCCCGAGGAGTTGTACAGGGAGACGTTCCCGCCGGTCACCGGCACACCCATCTCCACGCACCCGTCAGCCAGGCCTTCCATCGCGGTAACCAGCTGCCACATCGCGTCCGTATCCTCCGGATTACCGAAGTTCAGGCAGTTCGTGATTGCCACGGGGCGTGCACCCACCGTCGCGACATTGCGATAGGCTTCCGCGAGCGCCTGGCGGGCACCCTCGTACGGGTCAAGTTTGGTGAACCAGCCGTTCGCATCGGTCGCCAGCGCCACACCGGCACCGGTTTCCTCGTCGACACGCACCACGCCGGCATCATCGGGCTGTGCGAGCGCCGTGTTGCCCTGCACGTAACGGTCGTACTGATCTGTCACCCACGCTTTCGACCCCTGGTTGACGTCCGACAGCACGGTGCGCAGCGCCTCATCCAGCTCGGCGGCGGTTTCGGGGCGGGCAAGACCTGCTGCTTCCACAGTGTTGTCCTGCAGCTCGTCCTGCCATGCGGGACGCGCGTACGGGCGGTCGTACACCGGGCCTTCATTCGCCACGGTCTTGGGATCCACATCCACGATGCGCTGGCCGAAGTGGTCGATCGTCAGGCGGCCATCACCGGTGACCGTGCCGATCACGGCGGCTTCCACGTCCCACTTGTCGATGATCTCAAAGAAGCGCTCACGATCTTCAGGGGTCACGATCGCCATCATGCGTTCCTGCGATTCGGACATGAGGATCTCACCGGCCGTCAGGGTCGGGTCGCGCAGCAGCACGTTCTCAAGATCCACGTGCATACCGGAATCGCCGTTGGCCGCCAGTTCCGAGGTGGCGCACGAGATACCCGCCGCGCCCAGGTCCTGAATGGCCTGCACCACGCCTGCGTCGAACAGCTCGAGGCAGCATTCGATCAGCACTTTTTCCATGAAGGGGTCGCCGACCTGCACCGAGGGACGCTTGGTGGGCATGCCGTCGTCGAAGGTTTCCGACGCCAGAATTGAGGCGCCGCCGATGCCGTCGCCACCGGTGCGCGCACCGAAGAGCACCACCAGGTTGCCTTCACCGGACGCGTTCGCCAGGTGGATATCGTCGTGACGCAGCACGCCTAGGCACAGGGCGTTGACCAGCGGGTTGCCCTGGTAAGACGGGTCGAACTCGGTTTCACCACCGATGTTCGGCAGGCCCAGGCAGTTGCCGTATCCGCCGACACCGGCCACCACGCCGTGCACGACACGGGCGGTGTCCGGGTGGTCGAGTGCGCCGAAACGCAGCTGATCCATCACGGCTACCGGGCGTGCACCCATCGACATGATGTCGCGGACGATGCCGCCCACACCCGTAGCAGCACCTTGGTAGGGTTCCACGAATGAGGGGTGGTTGTGTGATTCGACTTTGAATGTCACAGCCCAGCCGTTGCCGACGTCGACGACGCCGGCGTTCTGTCCCATGCCGACCAGCAGGTGTTCGCGCATGTCGTCAGTGGTTTTCTTGCCGAACTGTTCACCCAGGTGTTTCTTCGAGGACTTGTATGAGCAGTGCTCGGACCACATCACCGAGTACATGGCCAGTTCCGCGTTGGTGGGGCGGCGTCCCAGGATCTCGCAGATGCGCTGGTATTCGTCGTCTTTCAGGCCGAGTTCACGGTAGGGCATCGCTGTGTCGGGCGTGCGCGCGGCGTCCTCAACGGTGTCGGGGGTTTCGACCGGGATAGGCGCGCCTGCCGCGCCGCGGTCAGCGTCATGTGTGGGGGTCATGTCAAGCTCCAGATTCTCAGTTGTCCACAAGCTGCGTCCACATGCTTGTGGAGCGTCACGCTCTCGCGCGAGTTTACCTGTGGATCAAATTGTGTATGGGTTGTGGATAGCGGGGTCATGGACGAGGGCGAACGCCGCTGCGTCGTCATGCCTCGCTTACCCCACCAATGTGGCCAGTGCGGAAGCGAACAGTGTCAGGCCGTCGGTGCCGCCATGTCCGGAAACCTCAACGGAGCCGTCCCCGCCGAATGATTTCGAGCGCTGCGCGCGACGAACCGGGCCGAAACCGCTTTCCACGGCATGCTCGGGGTGCGGCATGAGGCCAACAACGTTGCCCTGCTTGTTCGTGATGCCGGCGATGTCGTGTGCTGAACCGTTCGGATTGACATCCACGTAGCGGAACACGACGCGACCCTCATCCTCAAGCCGCTTGATCGTGTCGGCGTCAGCCTGGAAGCAGCCTTCGCCATTCTTGAGTGGGACTGTGATCGTCTGTCCCTGCGTCAGGCTCGAGGTCCACGCGGTGTCCGCGTTCTCCACACGCAGCGTCTGATCGCGGCAAATGAACTTCTGGTGCGTGTTGCGGATCAGTGCGCCTTCCAGCAGGTGTGACTCACACAGAACCTGGAAACCGTTGCAGATGCCCAGCACCGGCATGCCTGTGCGGGCCGCGTCAACGATCGGCCCCATAATGGCGGACACCGCTGCAATGGCGCCGCACCGCAGGTAGTCACCGTAGGAAAAGCCACCGGGCAGAATTACTGCGCCCACGCCCTGCAGGTCCGTGTCCTTGTGCCACAGGCGCACCGGCTCACCTCCGGCCAGACGCACAGCGCGAGCCGCATCCTGGTCATCGAGCGTGCCCGGGAAAGTCACGACTCCGATTTTCACCTTCGGACTCATTGCGCATCACCGTGAGCGCCCTCGTCAACGAGAAGTTCTTCGACGCGCACGACGTCCTCAATAATCGGGTTTGACAGGACTTCTTCAGCGGCGCGGCGTGCCTGGGCGAGGTGCTCATCCGTGACGGCGCCCTCCACATCCAGGTGGAAGCACTTGCCCTGACGCACAGATGTGAAACTGGAAATTCCCAGTCGCGGCAGTGCGGATCCGACTGCTTTTCCTTGCGGGTCAAGGATTTCTGGTTTCGGCATCACTTCAACAATGATTCGGCCCACTGGGTCCTCCTGGTTTCTTAAGGTGTCGGCGGTTAATGTGGTAGCTCTGTCAAACGGTTCACTGAAATGGCTGGTTGCCCAGGTCCGGCGCCTGCCCGGTGAGCAGCGTGTACGCATCGACGTAGCGTTGACGTGTCGCCTCAACGATCCGGTCAGGCAGGCGCGGCGGCTGCTCGCCACTGGCGCGATCCCACCCGGATTCTGCGGAGGTCAGCCAGTCGCGCACATACTGTTTGTCGAAGCTGGGGGTCACCTGGCCTTCAACCCACTGGTCGGCGGGCCAAAAACGCGACGAGTCCGGCGTGAGTGCCTCATCAGCCAGGACCAGCTCACCGCTGTCCGGGTCAACACCGAACTCGAACTTGGTGTCAGCGATGATGACGCCGCGCTCGCGAGCGATGCGCGCCGCCTCCGAATACAGCTTGATGGACGTGTCGCGCAGCGCTGCCGCCACGTCGCGCCCCACCATGTCGGCTGCACGCTCGAAGGAGATGTTTTCGTCGTGTTCACCCAGTTCAGCCTTGGCTGCGGGGGTGAAGATCGGTTCAGGCAGTTTCGAAGCTTCGGTCAGGCCTTCCGGCAGGCGGATCTCGCACACTGTGCCGGACTGCTTGTATTCCGCCAGACCGGAGCCGGTCAGGTATCCACGCACCACGCATTCGATGGGATACATGGTGAGCTTCTTGCACACTACTGCGCGCCCTGCGACCTGGGCGGGCACCGGCTCATCAAGCAGGTGGTTCCCCACAATCGAATCGAGCTTGTTCATCCACCACGTCGACAGTCCTGTCAGCACCAGGCCCTTGCCGGGGATTTCGGTGGGCAGAATATAGTCGTAGGCGCTGATACGGTCCGACGTGACCATCAGGAGTACGCGCCCGTCCTCACTTTGGTACAGGTCACGCACCTTGCCAGAATTAACGTGTGTCCACCCGTCCAGTTCGACTGCCTCACTCATTTTCTTCTCCCTCACTCCTTGCGCTGAACTGCTGATATGCGTGCGCCTAGGCGCTGAGTCCGTCTGGCCATTGCGCGATGTCGCGCCGGAATTGACATTCAGGAAAGTCAATGCGCCCGATTGCCTCGTACGCTGCGCGCCGCGCCTCGTCAATGGTTGCTGCACGCGCCACGACGTCCAGTACGCGTCCCCCATCAGCGACGAGGGTGGCGTGCGCTTCACTGTCCTGCGCTGCGCCGACACTTTTCGTGCCGGCGTGGATGAGGTGGACTCCGGGGAGTTCCTCTGCGGCTTCGGCTCCGCGGATCGTTTGGCCGGTGCGCGCACGAACGGGGTATCCAGGTGAGGCCAGGACGACGGTGACTGCCGCATCGTCACTCCAGGTCGGGGCCGCGACTTGGTCAAGGGTACCGCGCGATGCTGCGTCGAGCAGGTCAAGCAGTGGGGATTCGAGGCGCTCCAGGACGACCTGTGTTTCCGGGTCACCGAAGCGGACGTTGAATTCGACGACGCGCACTCCGTTCGAGGACATCGCCAGCCCGCAGTACAGCAGACCGGTGAACGGCGTACCGCGCTGCGCCATGCGGCGCACCGTTGGTTCTGCGATGGTGCGAACAACCTCGTCGGCAAGTCCGTCGTGGAGCCACGGCAGCGGCGAGTAGGCACCCATTCCACCGGTGTTCGGCCCTTCATTGGCGTCCTGAAGGCGTTTGAAGTCCTGTGCCGGAACCAGTGGGACGACGTGTGTACCGTCGCTGATGCAGAACAGGGAGACTTCCGGCCCATCGAGGTAGTCCTCGATGACAACGGCACCGTCGGGACGATCCAGACAGTGGCGCGCATGTTCGCGTGCAGCGTCAGAGTCAGCGGTAACCAGCACACCTTTGCCTGCGGCCAGTTGATCGTCTTTGACAACGTGAGGGGTGGTGCATGTGCGGAGCGCCTGGTCGACCTCATCCATTGTTTGACAGGTGAAGGAGCGGGCAGTGGCGACGCCGGCCTCGTCCATGACAGTTTTGGCAAAAGATTTTGATGCTTCGAGGCGGGCGGCTTCCTTGCCTGGGCCGAAGCATGCGATGCCCTGCGCGCGAACCGCGTCAGCCAGTCCGGCGACGAGGGGGGCTTCCGGTCCGATGATGACCAGGTCAGCGTTCAGGTCGCGTGCGCGCTGCGCGATGGCGTCCGAGCTGTTCGGGTCAGCGGGGTTGGCATCACCGAAGTCCACGGGCGTGGCGATGCGGTCGATTCCGGGGTTTCCGGCTTGAGCGAACAGTTCAAGCGGTGTGCCGCGTTCAGCCAGAACACGGGAGTGTGCGCCAGTACGGATCAGTGCGCGCGCGATGGCATGTTCGCGCCCACCATTGCCAATGAGCAGAACCTTCACACCTTCAGCCTACCGAACTGTCAGGCCGTAAACGACGCCTCAGTCCCTTACTTTCGGTTAGACCAGTCACCCCCACAGGCTTTGTCATGTCCTATGTCGAGTACATATGACCGGACAAATACGGCGGAGCCTGTACGCGATCTCTGTCTAAGCTGGTCGAGTCACCACTTCCCGTTCGGCCTGGTGTCGCGGCTGCCATCCAACGGGTCGACGTCACTGTTGGTTTCCTTCGAGCGCCGGTTGAGTTCCTCGCGGCGGTCCTTCTCCTCCTGGGTTTCATCCGCGTACGGATCTTCGCGCTTTTCTGGAGCAGGCGTGGAGTTCGGATCATTGCCTTGATCGGGCTTCGGCTGGGGCTGACGGGTGCCGCCACCCTGGCCATCAGAATCGTCCTGTTCCCCGTCCTTTCGATCCTTCTGACCGTCAGGCAGCTGGTCATTCGCACGATCGCGCTTAGGTGAAATGCGGTCATTTGTCTGATCCGCCGGCGAGGACTGCTGATCGGACTGCGAACCAGAACCGGAATCAGAGTCGGAATCCGAGTCGGAATCTGAATCTGAGCCGGAGTCCGAATCCGACCCGCCACCGCTTTGCGACTGGTCGCTGCTTTGCGACTGATCACCGCTTTGGGAATTATCGCCACTTTGTGACTGATCGCTTTGCGGCTCGTCACCACTTTGAGACTGGTCACCACTTTGCGGCTGACTGGTGTCATCGGGCGCCCGGCAAATCTGAATCAGCTCGAGCGCCTCGTCGTAGGTATCACGTGCGTCCAGATGATCACCCTGAGCTTCCAGCCCGTCAGCCATGATCTCTTTTCCAACGGCCAGGTTGTTCCTGACCATGCATTCATAGGAGTAAGGCTCGATCGTGCCGTCCTCGTTCCTGACGGCCTTGGGCACCAGCTCGAACGCAGTCGACAACTGAGAAACACCGCCGTCAACCTCGCCTTCAGCCAGGAAAGTCGTGCCCTTGTTGTAGAACGCAAGCCACCGCTCCGGTCCGCGCTGAGTGACCGTCATCTGACCGTCGTAGCCGCCCATCGCTTTGTCGTAATTTCCGGAGCGGTATGCCACCCCAGATGCGTGCGACCACAGTGTAAGCCCGATCAGGAATGTCGCTGCCAGCAAGACGATCAGCATGAGCGGCAATGTCCACCACAATAATGCGAGCGACCCGCGGGCACGGGTCTTCGACGCAGCTTTACCGGCAGAGCGCCCACCGTGTGACGACGCACCTGCACGCGAAGGATGCGCGCTGGCATCGTCATGTGGAGCCTGCGCACTGGCTCCGTCCGCGGAGGATTGCGGGCGGGCAGAATCGTACTGTGGCTGATCAGATGACATGAGCCCTCCTCATCTTGCGCATGCGGGCCACGATTGCCGAGGCTTCCCATGCCAGCAACACGGCAAACACCAATGCGAACGGCCAGACGTAGTAGCGGTACACCTCAACTGTGTCACGTGACTCCGATATCAGCTTGCCCTCAGAGTTGAACTGAGCAGCATGGTCAATAATCGACCCGTTATCGGGCGAATGGACATAGTCAGCACCGAGCTGACTGGCGACCTCACGCAAGGCACCTTCATCAGCAGATGAGATCCCGTCCCTGGAAGGGTCCTGCGGGTCGGGGATGTAGCCGGACTGGGATTGATCGAGTGAGCGCGCCTTCATCCGACCCCCCTCGGCAGTTCCATACCCGATGACCAGCGCACCGTCACATGCCTCTGCCACTGAACGCCAGTCCCCAACTCCCTGCGAGGCATCCTCGGTGTTCTCCCCATCGCCCATGACGACGACATAGCGCGAGTTTCCGCCGCGCGATTCCTGAGCTTTGGTGAGGTAGCTGCGCAGGTCACTCACAGGGCGCGCCAATGATGAGCCCTGGGACGAGGAGGACAGTTCCTGGCCCATGATCTGCATGTACGAGTCGATCGCGCCGATGTCGCTGGTGACGGGCAAAACCCGCTCAATGTCACGATCCCACGTGAAGATTGAGAACCTGGCGGCAGGCATGTGGTCAACGATCGTGGCAACATCCGCTTTGACGCCGTCGAGGCGCGGCAAACGGTCAGGACCATAATCTTCGGCCGCCATCGATCCGGTGCGGTCGATAACGAACCACAGTTCAACATCCGAGGTGGTGCTGTGCGACTCCTGCTTGATGGACGGGCCGGCAAGCATGAATGTCATGAGTGAGACGATCAGAAGGCGGCGAACCAGATTCACGCGCGAACTCATCGCACGTCTGCGAGCGCCCCAGACGCACAGTGCCACGCATGCAATAAAGAAGATGGCGAGGACCCACAGGGAGATAATGGGGCGGAAAATCACGCGTCTATCTCCTTCGCCTCAGCTCGGTTGCCTGGTGCGCCGACCCGTTCCCACAAGTGGAAACCTCCTGCGAGGAATGCTCCCCGTGAAGGTCGCTTCCGCCATAGGGGACTTCTCGCGCAGAAACTCAGGTCTGCAAGTACCACAGTAGCGGAAATCTGAAAATTGGAACATCCGTCACGACCCATGATGCTCAAGTCGTTTTCCATCCGTTACGCTCGTGTCATCACAGCTGCCTCACACTAGCGCGAGCACATTGGTGTGACCCACAAAGAAGGGCCCGACCAGTTTCGACTTACATGCCCCACGTGCTGCGGATCGCCTGGGCAAGCATGCGGGTTTCGGTGACCAGGTCCGTGCCGAACACGGTGGCCCTGTCTTTGTCGCGGCACGCTCGGGCCGCCAGCCACTGCACCTGCAGTCCGTCAGAAAGAGCTACCAGACAGCGCGCGAGAGATCGAGACGGCGCATCCGGTCTTACAGTTCCCGCTTTCTTCCCTTCGTCAAAAGCGCGGGTCAACATTTCAATCGTTGTGGCGAGGTGACCGGTAAACCATTCATGAGCCGGATGCTCATCGCTCACGGCAGCGCCACTCATCACCGAGTAGAGCGCCACCCCGGTGGGATCCTGCACATTCCGTTCAATCAGGTGCACCCACTGGTCAAGGAGCTTCCACGGGTCGTCGGTCGAATCGAGGAGGAATTCCTCGTGAGTTTTCTGGTCACGCTGGGTCAGAACGGCCGCGAAAAGCGCATCCTTGGACGGGAAGTAATGCAGCAACCCGGCTTTGGAGATCTCCGCTGCCCGCGCGATCTCCGCCAGAGATGTTCCCGCATATCCCTGATGAGCGAAAAGCTCGACCGCCTCGTGCAGGACTCGGGCGCGCTTGTCTTCACTGCCGGCGGGAGGACGTCCCGGCTGACGGCGCTTTCGTGGTTCTTCGCGTGTGGCCATAGTGTGATTGTTCCCCGAGGATGGCTCATTTTCAATCACCATGCGCAGCTCACCGGTTTTCGACATGCTGTCACGCTACAAAACAGCAACAAAGCGACCATATTGCGGGCGTCAGTGCCTCCTCACGCTTCGCGCAGCCACCGACCGGTCCTCTGCGTTTCCTTGCCCCACGGCGCCGCTCACCCTGGGAGCAGCCCATCGACGCCACGCGCCCCGGCGCCACTGCGCAGAGGCACGCGCTCCTTGATGTCACCACCATCCCTGAACCGTCAATCGCCGGCGATGACACGCTTCTGGTCAACGTTTTTACGCCTCATCCCGGCCGCACCGATGCGCGCGCACCCGTCATGGTGTGGATCCACGGCGGTGGATACGTCGCAGGGTCTCCCTCGTCCCCCTGGTACGACGGGAACGCCTTCAACCGCGACGGCATCGTGACGGTCAGCGTGTCGTATCGCCTTGGCTTCGACGGTTTCGGCTGGGTCGACGGCTCCGATGCGCCCACGAACAGAGCGCTGCTCGATCTGATCATGGCGCTGACCTGGGTGCGAGACAATATCGCGAGCTTTGGCGGTGACCCCGATAACGTCACCGTGGCAGGTCACAGCGCGGGAGCAGCCTGCATCCACGCACTCATGGCATCCGGGCAAGCCGAGGGGCTATTCCACGCCGCCATCTGTCAGTCACCTCTGCCCATCACGCTGACCGTTGACGACTCTCACGTCACGGCCGTACACATGGCCCTCGCAGCGGGTATCCCCGCCACCCTCGACGGTTGGTGTTCCCTGAGCGAGGAAACCATCTACTCCGCTCAACAGCACCTCATCATCGCGCTGGGCGAGACGGCACAGATGCAGGGTGACGCTGACGGTTGCAATCCACTCACCATCGAATGCCCGCAACGCTCCCCCTTCGGCCCCGTCATCGGAGACTCAGTCCTGCCTGATCATCCGGCCGCAATTGCGCGTACGCCCGGCCACACCTCGGTGCCACTGCTGATCGGTTCGACGGCGCACGAGTTCGCAGGTGAAAACGACACAGGCACTAACCCGGCCACCACCGAGCAGGCCGCAGCCATTGCCTCCGCGCTGCAGACGTGCGGCTGGACCGCGGACGATGCCCGCCGATTCGTCGCACGCTGGAGCGCCTTGCGCGCCCCTCGCCAGATCCTGAACCAAGCGATCAGCACCGAGCCGCTCGTCCACGCCCCGCTTCGTCGCTGCCTGCAGTCCAGGGACGAGGGTGGCGCTGCTACCTGGCGCTACTGTTTTCAATGGCCGTGGCCGCGTCAACTCTCCCAGCACTGCTTCGATCTGCCGTTCTCATTCGATGTGCACCACAATCCAGAAGCTCAGACCGCGCTGGTGCGCTTCCCCACTGACATCGAGCCGCCGCAATCCGCGCTCACCACGCTGCGCAACGGTTTCGACGCACCGGTTTACGACGGGGAACTGGATGAGGACAGTCGCTCCATGCATGAGGACTGGGTGTATTTCATTCGCCACCACAGTGCACCGTGGCCGCAGTGGGATCCGCATTCCGCGCAGGTGCGCCTGTACTTCTAGCGACCGGCAGCGTCCACGTTTTCAGCGCCATCTGCGCCCGCACTCTCAGCAACCACACGTGACAGTGGCGCCGCGGTCCCCTCGTCAATGACCCTGACGAGCGGTAGTGGTGCTAGATGCGCATCCATGCCGCCAATGCAAGCAGGCCGAGCAGGCACCAGCCGCCGAAGGACAGAGCACCTTCAGGCCGGTCCGTTTCCACAACCTCACCCGTTGACAGTTCGGCGGTCTGCTCATCCTCGATCTCCTGCACCACCGAATCTGTCAGGCTCGGGTCACCCAGCGCGTACATCTGCCCACCGGTGCGTTCGACCTGCTCCTGCATCTCTTCTGCTTCACCGAAGCTCAGGGACAGGTCCGGGTACAGGCCCGTGACAGTCACGCCGTACTCGATCGCCAGGTCAGTGGCCTCCTGCAGGGTATACAAAGGCGTGCCCTGAATCATGTTGTCGGTGGCGAACAGGACCGTGCGTGAGCGTTCCTTGTCTGTGTGGTCGAAGCCGTACACACAGGACGCCAGGCCGTCACCCGACTGTGAGGAGACGATGTCGGAGGTGTCCGGATCAGGGTCGTTGGGGTCAATATCCCAGATCTTCGGGTCATTGATGTGGCGGAATAAACGCTCCACCTCCGGTGTCATGACCCAGAAACTGTCCGGCATGTTGAAGTTGCCGGAATCGATCGTGTCAATAATCTCGGCAAAGACTTCATGCACCATGTCGTAGTCATCGGTCAGAGGAAACACAATCCAGGAACGGCCCGACCACAGCTGCAGGGAGACACGCTCGCCGGCAAATCCCGACACAATCGAATCGAAGGTTTCAATGATCTGCATGTCGTATGGCAGCATCGACCCTGACGCATCCAGGCACATGATCATGTCGCGAGACTGCACGCTGTGGTTATCCACGCGCCGGTCAACCGGCGATGCCGCCACCACGGCAGTGCTCAACGTCAAACCCAGCAGCAGCATCACCACACCCAGCAGCGCCAGGCGCGAAAGGTTTTGCAGCTGGCGGTACTTCGGCAACGTCCGCACGAACCCACTGTTGGCGACCCACGCTTCATGGCGGTGAGCGCGCGACCGGTCACGGAAGAAGATCCAGCTGGTCAGCGACCCTAAAACGACAATGCCGATGACGACGGCAATAAACAGTGGGAATTTCATGAGTCCACCACCCGCCGCGCCTGAGCAATCACGGCACGCGTGTCAGCCTGGTTCTCCTCCTGGAACGAGGGGTCTTCGCACGCGTTCAGCACGTCAGCCAGCTCTGTCCACGTGGGCACCAGCTGGCGGATCTCTTCAACGGTGGCCACTTCCAGGTCACGCCCCGTTCGCTGAGTTCCCAGCGCACGCATCAAACCGGCAACGGCCAGGTGCACGCCGCGTGTGTCCAGGTCGCCCTCGTCCTGCCGGGCGGCAATCTGCGTGAGAAGTTCGTTGTAGCGTTTCTTTTCGGCCTGTGAAATCGTCATCAGTTCGGGGTGGTCCGCTTCGCGCGCATTGCGCCACCTCCACAGGCAGATCGACAGCCATGCAATGACCAGGAGGATCAGGACGCAGCCGGTGATCCACATCCAATGCGGGTAGGTCAGCGTATCCTGCAGCGAATCAGTGGGCACGACCGCTCCTTTCAAGCGCTGTGACAAGGGCACCAGGCACCGCCGCAACCGAATCCATCGACACCTGAGTGACCCCCACTCGCGCCAGCATCTCCGACACTGCCTGCTTGCGTTGACGCGCCACGATCGCGGCCTGCTCCGCCAGTTTCTTGTCACCGATGACGAATTCAGGCAGCTGACCGGCGTTGACGTCGATCACTTCGGTCCCTTTCGGCAAGGATGCCGCCAGCATGTCCCCCACCTGCATGACGATCACGCGGTGACGCACCGTGAGGCGTTTCAGGGCCTGCTCATCGGACAACTGCGGGCGCGTCTCATCTGTCACGATGACGATCAGGGATCGGCGGCGGGTTGCGGCGAACGCCCTCGTCAATAGCCTGTGCATGTCCGAGGGAGGCGCTGTCAGGTCGATGTTCGCCTTGAGCTGGCGCAAAATCATCTCCGCATGCTGGTTGCCGGAGCGAGCGGGCACGTGCCGCAAACGACGTGAATCGCCCGCAACCATACCTACCTGGTCGCCGCGCATGGAAGCCAGCCACGCGACAATGCGGCACGCTTCCAGGGCAACTTCGTTCTTTGACTCCCCCGAAGGTGCGAGGGCGCCCATGGATCGCCCGGCGTCGACCACCAGCATCATCTGCACGTTGGCGGTTGCTTCACGACGCTTGACGATGGGTTCCCCGGCTCGGGCGGTCGCCTTCCAGTCAATGTCCTTGACATCGTCGCCGCGCTGGTAGACCGCCATGTCACGAAACTCCATGCCCCGCCCGGTTCGTTCAGACGAGTGCCGACCTTCCATCACCGACAGGAGACGCCGCATGACAGGCAATTCGACGCGAGTGCCGATTGCCTGGAGCGTGCCGCGAGACGTGCCTGATGCCATGATGCAGATCCTTCTGGGTGTTTACGGCACCGGGACGGCGTTGAAGACAGAATCGATCAGGCGATCCACGTCCACACCGTCAGCGATCGCATCATAGGTGCGGATCATGCGGTGACGCAGCACTGCATGGCGCATCGCTTTGATTTCCTCAGGGGTGACGTAGTTGCGACCTGACATCAAGGCGAGGGCCTGAGAGACGCGCATCAGGGCGATACCGCCACGCGGGGAGGCTCCTACGCGCAGCAGTTTGCTCACCGGCTCGACGTAGCGAGGACCCTGGCCGCGCGTGGTGTTAATGATGTCAACGATGTAGGCCTTCAGGGTGTGGTGAATGAAGACGCGGTTCGTCATCTTCTGCAGCGTTGTCAGATCCTCGAGGCTGATCGGTTCTTCCTGGATCTGCGCATCCATCGTGCCCGCATCGATGCGTTCGAGGACTTCGAGTTCTTCACGAGGCTGAGGGTAGGTGATGATCTGCTTCATCAGGAAGCGGTCCATCTGAGCTTCGGGCAGAACGTAGGTGCCTTCCTCTTCGATGGGGTTTTGCGTAGCCATGACCATGAAGGGTTTGGGCAATGGGTAGTTCACGCCGCCGATCGTTGTCTGAGCTTCCTGCATGGCCTCGAGCATGGCTGACTGGGTTTTCGCTGAGGAACGGTTGATTTCGTCCAGGAGCACGAGGTTGGCGTGAACAGGTCCGAGCTGCGTGACCATTTCGCCTGTCGCCTGGTTATAGACCTGCGCGCCGATAATGTCATTGGGCATGAGGTCAGGTGTGCATTGGATACGCCTGAAGGATCCGGATACTGCTGAAGCCAGGGTCTGGGCTGCTGTTGTCTTGGCCAGGCCAGGGACAGATTCAAGCAGGATGTGCCCGCGTGCCAGCAGTGACGCGATCAGTGCACGCCGCAGGTCATCCTGTCCCACCACACGGGAAGCGAAAATGCGTTCCACCCGAGACAGCAGGTCTCTGGCGTGGGAGAGTTCCTCGTCAGTCAGATAGTTCGGGCTCTGGCTCATGAACAGTATCTTTCTTCTTCAACTGTGCGATCGACGCACTCATTGTCTCACTTTGATTGATGCGATGCTGAGACTAGTCTACGTTCGAGAAGATCACGATGGCTAGATAAAGACGAAGGGGGCCCGTCCGGTTTCCCAGACGAGCCCCTGAACGTTCAGGCTGCGAGCCTCACTGGGAGACTGCGCACCACCGATCTGCGGGTTCTGCAGATCGCATCGTCACTTGGCAGCTGCAATGCGATCGCGGAACTTCTTGAGCTGCTCGGTAATTTCTGCCGGCAGATGATCACCGAACTGTTCGAAGTACTTCTCGGTATCATCCATTTCGGCTTCCCACGCCTCAGGATCGATGAAGAACAGCTTGTCCCAAGCCTCCTTGTCAAGATCGAGTCCTTCAAGGTTGAAGTCCTCGAACTTCGGGTACAGGCCGGTGACGCCTTCGACGGCTTCGACCTCGCCGGCTGCGCGGCGAACGATCCAGTCGAGAACGCGGGAGTTGTCGCCGTATCCCGGCCACATGAACTTGCCGTCCTCGTCCTTACGGAACCAGTTGACCTGGTAGACCTTCGGGAACCTGTCGCCCAGTTCCTTCTGCATCTCCAGCCAGTGGCCCCAGTAGTCAGCCATGTTGTATCCGCAGAAGGGCAGCATGGCGAATGGGTCGTGGCGCAGGGAGCCGACTGAACCTTCAGCAGCAGCGGTCTGCTCGGATGCAACGGATGCACCAATGAACACGCCGTGTGCAGGCTCGTACTGCTCAGCAACCAACGGAACGTTGGAAGCGCGGCGGCCGCCGAACAGGATTGCGGTGACCGGCACGCCTTCTGGTGCTTCCCAGTCGGGGCAGATGATCGGGCACTGCGATGCTGGAACCGTGAAACGTGAGTTCGGGTGTGCTGCCGGTGCATCGGACTCAGGCGTCCAGTCCTTGCCGTGCCAGTCGATCAGGTGCTCAGGCACGTCACCGTCGATGCCTTCCCACCACACGTCGCCATCGTCAGTCAGTGCAACGTTGGTGAAGATGGAGTTGGCCTTGGCGGTTTCCATTGCCATCGGGTTGGTCTTGTAGGACGTTCCGGGGGCAACACCGAAGAAGCCGGCTTCCGGGTTGATGGCGCGCAGGGTGCCATCGGGACCGGGGCGCATCCATGCGATATCGTCACCGACGGTCTCAACCTTGTAGCCGTCAATGGTCGGCTGCAGCATAGCGAGGTTGGTCTTGCCACATGCTGACGGGAAGGCAGCGGTGATGTGGTACTGCTCGCCGGTCTTCTCAGAGGTCAGGCGCAGGATGAGCATGTGCTCCGCCATCCAGCCGTCGCGGCGAGCCATCGTCGATGCAATACGCAGCGCGAAGCACTTCTTGCCCAGCAGAGCGTTGCCGCCGTAACCGGAGCCGTAAGACCAGATCTCGTTGGTCTCGGGGAAGTGCGTGATGTACTTTTCGTCGTTGCACGGCCACTCGGTATCGGTCTCACCCTCGGAAAGCGGCTTGCCGACGGAGTGAACTGCAGGAACCCACGGCTTGCCCTCGTTGATGAGGTCCATAGCCTTGGCACCCATACGGGTCATGATGCGCATGTTGCACACAACGTACGGTGAGTCGGTGATCTCAATGCCGAGCTGGGAAATCGGGCCACCCAGCGGTCCCATGGAGAACGGCACCACGTACATGGTGCGTCCCTTCATCGCGCCGGTGAACTTCTCCTTCAGAGTTGCCTTCATCTCCTTGGGATCTGCCCAGTGATTCGTCGGGCCGGCGTCTTCTTCCTTCTCGCAGCAGATGAATGTGCGGGATTCGACACGGGCGACGTCAGACGGCAGAGAACGAGCCAGGAAGGAGTTGGGGCGCTTCTCTTCGTTCAGACGCGTGAACATGCCTGAGTCAACCATCTGCTCAGTCAGACGATCCCATTCTTCCTGGGAGCCATCAGAGAACTCGATGGCATCAGGTGTGGTCAGAGCAGCAATCTCGGCCACCCAACTCACGACGTCTTCGGGAGCATTTGATGGCGCTGCGGAGCGGACATCTTGTTCGGTCACGGACATACTTTTGCCTCCTGAGGCACTCGGTACTCCAGGGCGCGGTCACGCCCTCGATCTACGATCCCATCATCTCGCACCATAGGGGTTTTCGCTAGGGCGAATAGTCCCACCGCTGGTGTGTCCGACTCCACATTCACCGCCGGTTTGGCGCACGATTCCGCGCCAGCCTTAGAATGAACGCGTGCGAAAATCCTTATTTAGCTCGCCAGCACACCTGCACGTATGCGCGAGGATTTCGCGAAATTAACTGCTTGTGTGAAACTTGCAGCGATTTGCCCTAATGTTAACTATGTCTGACAGACATGTGAATACTGGGAGTCCGTATGCCTTTACGTAAGTCCGATGGGCCGTCGTTTTTCGATCTACTCACTAAGCAAGCAGCACTTTTAGTATCAGCTGTCGATCTTCTGGGATCCATGCTCGGCTCACTGCCCCTGGAGCGAGTCGCCCTCCGCGACAAACTTCACGAAATTGAACACGAGGCAGATGAGCTTAACCATGCGTTAACGAAAAAGCTCAATATGTCGTTCGTGACCCCGTTCGACCGTGAAGACCTCGGCTTCCTTGCCGGTCGGCTCGACGACTGCATGGACTACATGGACGAGGCTGGCGACCTGATCGTGCTGTACGGCCTCGACGACATTCCCGAGGACGTCGCCACGCTCCTCGCAGCACAGATCAACGTTCTGGTGCGCTGCGCAGATCAGACCGCGACCGCTCTGCCCGGCCTGAAGTCTCCACTTGACCTGCGTGACTACTGGGTGGAGATCAACCGCCTCGAAAACGAGGGTGACAAGGCCTACCGTCACACTCTGACAGCACTGTTCGACTCCTCTCTGGATCCAGTCACCATCATCAAACTCAAAGACGTCGTGCAGGTTCTTGAGCGAGGAACCGACGCATTTGAGGACCTCGCCAACGGTATTGAAGCCATTGCCGTGAAGGAGTCCTGAAGCGGTGGATCTCAATCTGATCCTTGTCGTAATGGTGATCGTCATCGCCCTGATTTTCGACTTCACCAACGGATTCCACGATGCTGCCAACGCAATCGCGACGTCCGTGTCGACCCGCGCGCTGACCCCCCGCGTCGCCTTGATCATGGCCGCCGTCATGAACATCTTCGGCGCGCTCATGGGCACGGAAGTAGCCAAGACTATCGGTGAAGGCATCATCGACATCTCTCACTACTCTCTGTCAACGGATACGGGTCTGCAACGCGAGGGCCTCGTCATTGTTCTGGCAGCCCTGGTGGGGGCCTGCACGTGGAACCTGATTACGTGGTGGTTTGGGTTGCCGTCCTCGTCATCGCATGCGTTGATCGGCGGTCTGGTCGGTGCCGGGCTTGCGTCCGCGACTGCCGTGAAGTGGACCGGCATCGTGCAGCACGTCATCGTCCCCATGTTTGCCTCCCCCGTCATTGGCTTCCTGCTGGGTTTCATCCTCATGAAGATTGTGCTGTGGCTGTTCGCAAACTTCCCGTATCACCGCACGATGCGTAACTTCCGCCTGGCGCAGACGCTGTCAGCTGCAGCAATGGCATTGGGTCATGGTCTGCAGGATGCTCAAAAGACGATGGGTGTCATCGTCATGGCCCTCATTGCAGGCGGCTACGGTGAGACCCACCAGGTGTTCGACCCTGCCACCGGCGACATGCAGATTCCTCTGTGGGTCAAGCTCGCCGCGGCTGGCGCAATCTCGCTGGGCACATACTCGGGCGGCTGGCGAATCATGCGCACCCTTGGCCGCAAAATCATCGACCTGGATCCTGCACGCGGTTTCGTTGCGGAGACCATTTCTGCCGCCGTGCTCTACCTGTCGGCGTTCGTCTTCCACGCACCGATTTCGACGACGCACACCATCACCTCGGCAATTCTGGGCGTGGGTTCAACCCGGCGATTCTCAGCGGTTCGCTGGGGCGTGGCTGGAAACATCGTGATCGCATGGTTCCTGACACTGCCCGCTGCGGCGGCAGTGGCGGCAGTGATGTTCTTCGCCATCCACGGTCTGGTTGGCATCGTCTAGGAGCACGTACGCTCGCTGCGCAGCCCCCGCCGAATCACACGTGCTCGCGCTGAGCGTCCGCGCTGCGTTTTTCGACGAGTTCGCGCCGGTTTTCGTCGAAAATTCTCTATCTTTTTCATGCCCCGTTCGATACCATGAAAGTGTCCTGACAACTCAGCTGTCGCCTCCGTTGCAGGTGGCGTTTTCCTCTCGTCCACTCATTTACGAGGGCGACTGCGCGACGCTAAGTGAGAACGATATGCTGAACTTTCAAGACCTTTCTTCTTCGCATCGCCCGACATCACGAGCCGTGTGTGCAGCATTGAGCGCATGCGGGTTCGCAGTGGCGGCGTCCACGCTGGCCGGGTGTTCCTTCCTCGGATCGGGCAACGACACCTCAGCTTTTGACCTGAAGGTAGGCCAGTGTATCGAGGCCCCGCCTGAAGATGAGATCGTGGAATCCCTGCCCGTGGTTGAATGCTCGAAGCCCCATGTCGGTGAAGTCATGTACGACTATGAGATTGACGCCCCGGAGTACTCTGAGTCGCTGTCGGATGAGGCCACCGTTGAGTGCGCGAAGCACTTCGAAGAATATGTCGGTGTCCCTTTGGAAGCCTCGCAGTTGGACGTGGCGCCGTTGAGCCCATCTGAAGATTCATGGAAAGAAGGCGACCGCGTGGTTTCCTGCCTCATTTTCCACGAGACTGGCCAGACACTGAATCAGTCAGTTAGGGATTCCAAGATGTAATGCTCCGCGTAAAGGTTGAAAACGCGATAATCGTGGGGCGCCCTCGCCAGTGATTGACGTGGGCGCCCCACAACATATAAAATCCGGCGGGCAACCCCTCACCCTATGTCTGACAGTAGGCCGCGAGGCCTCATAAGTGGTGAGAAGCTTCCCGCCGGAAGCATTGCCGGGCCAGGAAGCCCGCGATCTTATCCGAAGCGTCCGGAGATGTAGTCCTCGGTCGCCTGCTTGGACGGATTCGAGAAGATCGTCTCGGTGTCGTCGAATTCGACGAGCTCGCCGGAGCCGCCCGTTTCCTTCAGGTTGAAGAAACCGGTCTTATCCGACACACGCGATGCCTGCTGCATGTTGTGCGTGACGATAACGATCGTGTACTCCGACTTCAGCTCGTTCATCAGGTCCTCAATGGCGAGCGTGGAGATCGGGTCGAGAGCCGAACACGGCTCGTCCATTAGGAGCACCTCGGGGCGCACCGCGATGGCGCGTGCAATACACAGACGCTGCTGTTGACCGCCGGAAAGTGAGGATCCCGGAATGTCCAGCCTGTCCTTGACTTCGTTCCACAGGTTCGCACCGCGAAGTGACTTTTCAACGATCTCGTCCTGCATCGCCTTGTTCATACGTCGCGCGTTGAGTTTCATGCCAGCAAGCACGTTCTCACGAATCGACATCGTGGGGAACGGGTTGGCGCGCTGGAACACCATGCCGACATGGCGACGCACCTGGACGGGGTCGATCTTCTTGTCGTAAATGTCGACGCCTTCCAGCTCAACTTTGCCTTCCACATGCGCACCGGGGATCACCTCGTGCATGCGGTTCAGGGAACGCAGGAATGTCGACTTGCCACATCCTGATGGGCCAATCAACGCGGTGATCGCGTGGCGTGGAATTTCCACCGTCACATCTTTCACGGCAAGAAAATCGCCGTAGTAGATCTGTTCATCGGTGATATTGAAACACGTCGTCATCGTTTTAACTCCGTCTTTTTTCACTGTCAGATTTGAAGGCGACGCGTCACGGGGCTCATCGTAAGCGCGTTCCGTCTGCGTTGCCACGGCTGTCTGTGTGCCCTGCCCCGCGGGATTATCCATTGTGCTCATCGTTTAGCGTCCTCCCTTGGGAGCAAAAATCTTGGCGATCACTCGGGCAATCAGGTTCAGAACCATCACCAACAGGATGAGGACGAGGGCGGCCGCCCACGCGCGTTCATAGTTGATGGTGGGTACGCAGTTAGCGACACCTTCTCGACAGGTGGCCAGGCCCTGCGAGTACTGTCGGTAAATGTATACCGGCAGTGTCGCCATGCGGCCGTCCATCACATTGACGTTCATGCGTCCAATGAAGCCTGCGGTGATCAGCAGCGGGGCTGTTTCACCGATGACGCGGGCGATAGCCAGCATGACGGAGGTAGTCAGGCCTGCTGCAGCGGTACGCAGTACGACTTTCACCACGACACGCCACTTTGGCACGCCCAAAGCGTAGGCAGCTTCACGCAGTTCGTTAGGAACCAAGCGCAGCATTTCCTCACTGGAACGCACCACTGTCGGGATCATCAACACCGACAAGGCGATCGCGCCGATGATGCCTGCTCGATAGGAGGGGTCGTACAACATGAAGATCGAGGCGGCGAACAGACCAGCAACAATCGAGGGGATGCCGGTCATGACGTCGACGAAAAATGTCGTGGCCTTCGACAGGAGCCCGTTGTTACCGTATTCGACCAAGTAGATTGCCGTGAAGATACCGATCGGCGCAGAAATCAGTGTCGCCCACAGCGTCACGAGGGTCGTTCCGACCAGTGCGTGGGCGATACCGCCGCCCACTTTACCGCCGAACATGCCGACCATATCGCTGACGAGGAAGTCCCACGTGGTGCGCAGGTAGCCATTACTGATCACCGTGACCAACACCGTGACCAGCGGAATCATGGCAAGAGCGAATGCGACAGTCACCAGAACTGTCACGAAGCCATTGGTGAGTTTTCTTCCGATTGGCAGCGACTCATGGATCGGGCTCTGATGGCCGCGATTGTTGTCTGAATCGGAAACGTCCTTCGGCGAAGTGTTCGTACCAAGTGTTGCTGTGCTCATCAGTTCGCTCCTGAGAATGCGGCTCGACGCGAGACGATCCAGCGCGCAATCGAGTTGACGATGAGGGTGATCGCGAACAGAGCAAGACCCGTTGCGATCAGAGCCGACGAGTTGATGCCCGTTGATTCGGGGAACTGCAAGGCAATGTTGGCCGCAATCGTGGAGTGTTGACCTGCCTCGAGGATGTGCCATGAAATATTGCTGCCGACTGACAGCACCATGACGACAGCCATTGTTTCACCGAGAGCTCGGCCAAGGCCCAGCATGGACGCTGACACGATACCGGAGCGTCCGAACGGCAGAACGGCCATCTTGATCATTTCCCACTTCGTGGCACCAAGGGCCAAAGCAGCCTCTTCGTGCAGGCGCGGGGTCTGCAGGAAGACCTCTCGCGACACGGAAGTAATGATGGGCAAAATCATGACAGCAAGGATCACCACCGCGGAGGCGAGTACACGGCCCGTTGGGGACACTGTGCCGGCGAAGAGTGGGAACCAGTCGAAGTACTTACCCAGGAAGTCATAGAGCGGCATGAGGATCGGGATCAACCAGATCGCACCCCAGAGGCCGTAAATAACGGACGGAACTGCCGCAAGCAGGTCAACGAGGTATCCAAGAACCTGGCTGATACGCGGAGGTGCGTAATGGGAAATAAAGAGGGCGACACCGACTGCAACAGGAACGGACAGGAGCAGTGCCAGCACTGCTGCCAGGATCGTGCCGAATATCTGCGGCGCCGTGAACTTCCAAATCGTGACTTCCTCAGCCGACCCCATCATCTTGAAACGCAGGGAAGGGTCGGAAATCGCGGGCCACGCCCGCAGCAGTAGGAAGATCGCTACTGCTGCGAGCGTGCACAAGATTAACGAAGCAGCGGCGGTTGAGAGGCCAGCGAAAACCTTGTTACCGATTCTCCCTGGCGTTCTCTCCCAGCTCTTATTCTTCGTTGTTGTAGGTGTCGTAACCAACGCGAACCTGTACCTTACTTGATCTGGTCCAGAACGCCGTTGATTTCACTGCGCATTGCTTCGGAAATGGGAGCCGCACCAGCGTTGTCGGCTGCCATCTGCTGGCCTTCCTCGGAAGCCTGGTATCCGATGAATGCCTTGACCAGTTCGGCCTCGTTCGCATCCTCGTAGGTGGAGCACACGATTGAGTAGGAGATCAGAATCAGCGGGTAGGAGTCGTTCGTCTCGGGCACGCGGTTCACGGACAGTGCGATGTCGTTGGCATCGCGATCCGCAACGCGCTCAGCCGTTTCAGCGGCCTTGGCTGCTGTCTCAGCGGAGAAGGAGACGTAGGTTCCGTCGGCTGCTGCCAGTGCGACAGTTCCGAGGTTGCCGGCCTGAGAAGCATCGGCGTAGCCGATGGTGCCGTTACCGGCCTGGACGGCCTGGACAAGTCCAGAGGTCTTGTCACCGGATTCGCCACCGGAGACTGGCCATTCCTTGCCTGGATCCGTCGGCCATGCCTCGGGAGCAGCTGAGTGCAGGTAGTCGGTGAAGTTCTCGGTCGTACCTGACTTGTCGGAACGGTGAACAGGGGTGATGGCGAGATCTGGGAGCTTCGCATCCGGGTTTGCCTTGGCAATTGCCGGATCGTTCCAGTTGGTGATTTCGCCGGCGAAGATCTTGGCGATGGTTGCGGCATCCATGTTCAGGGAGTCGACACCCTCAAGGTTGAAGATGACGGCAACCGGGGAGATGTACACCGGAAGGTCCCATGCAGGTCCACCACAGCGTGCTTCGGCTGCTGCGATCTCGTCGCCTTCAAGCGGGGCGTCCGATCCGGCCCATGCAACCTGCTTGCTGGTGAACTGTGTGATACCGGTACCTGAGCCAACTGCCTCGTAGGAAACAGTCACATCAGGGTTAAGTTCGTTGAAGCCTGCCTTCCAAGCTTCCATCGCGGCTTCCTGGGAGGACGCACCCGAACCGGCAACCGAACCTGAGAGGTCAGTCGCAGGTGCAACTTCATCCTGAGCTGACTGAGAGTCGCCAGATGCTCCGTTGTCCGCGCCTGTGCTTTCCGCTTTGTCTCCGCCGCCGCAAGCAGCCAGAGCGAGCGTCATGGTGGTGGCACCTGCCAGAGTGGCGAGAAGCTTTGTACGAGCATGCACTGTCATTGATCATCTTCCGTTCTGCCGCCACTGTGGCGGCGCGTTGACGATAGACCCGGAATGTCCCGGATATTGCTCACGCTAAGAGGGGGAAGTGACAGCAAAGCCGGTTAAAGATGAACAAATGGTGAACTTGCACGTGAGGGTGCCCACACAGTTATAAAATTGTAACCTTTGCCCGGTTTTTAGGGCCTGAAATTCATTCAAACGTGACAATTCCGGACGCGATTTGCGCCCGTCAGAGCGTTGCCAGCTTGGTGAGAGGGCGATACGTTTCCACGGCAACAACGCACGGGCCGCCCTCGTGCATGACGATATGAGCCAGGAGCATCTGAGCAGTCTTGAGCCACGGCGACTCCGCTGGGAACGCGGCGTGCAACGATGAGGGCGAGTACGAGCGTATCGGCTCAAACAGGGCAGGCAGCGTGGGCCTGTGCGCGCAGATAATCGTCGGCGCGGACCCGGGGTTTTCAATTGCTTCATTGACGAGGGCGGAGCCTGCGGCCGGGTTGCCTGTCATCGCGCTTTCATCCAGCTCGTCGAACAGCTCCATGCCGATGCCGGTCAGTGACGCGTACGGTCCAACGGTGGACGCACAGCGTCGCCACGAGGAGGACAGGACCTTCGTGATGCCAAATGCTGACATGAGATCGATCAAGTCGATGCTCTGGCGAACGCCGATACGCGCCAGGGGGCGATCCGCATCCGACCCTTCCCAACGCCCGCGCTTCACGGCCTTTGAGTGGCGCACAATGGCCAGCGTGGAGCTGACAAGTCCACCGCTTTCAGCCAGAGCTACGAGCTCATCCAGCAGACGACGATCGCCTCGGCGGGTCAACGTGCGGCGTGCAAGTGACGGGCTCACCCAGCGCGTATTGTCGATCTCGCGACGGGAGGCCTGATGGACAGGCGGGCGGCTGAGCAGTGCTGGAGAATCGGGCTGGCAGGCCTGTCCGACCCAGTAGTGGACCTCCTTGATGTGGCCCGCGCCAAGTCGGTAGCGCTGAATGGTCAGTGGCGCTCCCAGCGTGACCGGCAGGCCGGTTTCTTCTTCCACTTCCCGCACGGCGGCCACCGGCAGCGGCTCGTTGAGTTCAGTCTTACCTTTGGGCCACGACCAGTCGTTGTAGCGCGGCCGATGGACCAGCAGGACCTCTATGTCATCGGGATCAATGACGTCACCGAGGGTGGCGTCGCGGTCAGACTGCGTAAATCTCCACACCAATGCACCGGCGGCTCTGACTAGCCGGCTCGGTATCGGTGACGGATGGGAACGGGACACGTCATAAGCGTATCTGACCCAGTGCCATGATGCCGACGATGGGCAAAAATACGATCGACTCCACGCGGTGGGCGGGCCGCCGAGGCTGCGCACTGTGGCGCAAACCCTGTCCGCGTGTCCCTTAGCTGCGGCCGACGACGCGGGCAGATGCCTCCGCCATCAGTGTTTCCTGCAGATCCTCCAGACGTTTGCCCTCGTCATCGCGGTTGTGCCGCTTCCACGTGCCGTCAGCTTGCAGATGCCATGAAGAGGTTGTCGACGCCACGCCTCGACGCACCAGGTCAGCAAGATAACTGACCTGCGACGGATCCACGATACGCACCAGAGCCTCCACGCGGCGATCCAGATTGCGGTGCATCAGGTCAGCCGACCCGATCCATACTTCCTCTTCGCCTTCCGGGCCAAACGCGTAGATACGCGAATGCTCCAGGAAGCGACCCAGGATGGAGCGAACCCGAATATTCTCCGATAAGCCGGGCACTCCGGCCTGAATTGCGCAGATACCTCGAACCAGCACATCCACCTGAACACCGGCCTGGCTGGCGCGGTACAGAGCATCGATCACTGCCTCGTCAACAACCGAATTCACCTTGAAACCGATCCAGGCAGGCTGACCGTTCCGCGCGCGCTCAATCTGCTGGTAAATCCGCTCGATCAAACCGGGTCGGATTTCCAGCGGTGCGACCAGCAGGCGGTGGAACGTGGAGCGTGGCGCGTAGCCGGACAGCTGGTTGAACAGTCGCGTCAGATCCTGACCCACATCGCGGTTATAGGTCAGCAACCCCAGATCCTCGTAGCCGCGCGCCGTCTTCGGATGGTAGTTACCGGTTCCCACGTGGCAATAGCGTCGCAGCTGATCGCCCTCCTGGCGCACCACCAGTGACAGTTTGCAGTGCGTCTTCAGACCCACCATGCCGTAGACGACGTGCACTCCGGCGCGTTCAAGCTTGCGCGCCCACTCGATGTTGGCTTCCTCGTCGAAACGGGCCTTGATCTCCACGATCGCGACCACCTGCTTGCCGTTCTCGGCCGCTTCGATCAGCGCAGACACAATCGGAGAATCGCCCGAGGTGCGGTACAGCGTCTGCTTCATGGCCAGCACATTGGGATCACGCGCAGCCTGCGTGATGAAGTTCTGGATGGAGGTGGCGAAAGAATCATACGGGTGGTGCAGCAGCACGTCGTGCGACCGGATCGCGCCGAAAATATCCGTCGGGCGCGCCGATTCAACCTCTGCCAGTCCGGCAGGAGTCACCGGCACATACGGTTCATACTTCAGGCGCGGAATATCGAGTGCCTGCAGCTCATTGCACAGCGTCAGGTCAAGCGGTGCCGGCACCATAATCACGTCAGCGGGTGTGATTTCCAGCTTGCTGATCAGAAAGTCCAGTACGAAGCGTGAGATCGTATCCTCAACTTCGAGGCGAACCACCGGCCCAAACTTTCGGCGCAGCAGTTCTTCTTCCATCGCGGTCAGCAGGTTTTCCGCATCATCCTCTTCTACTTCGAGGTCCTCGTTACGCGTAAGCCTGAACGAGTGTGCCTCGACAATCTCAACACCTGGGAACAGGTGGTCCAGGTGCGCGGCAATGACTGATTCGAGGGTGATGAACGTGGCGCCCTCATCAGTGTCGACATAACTTTCCGCGTTCCCCTCGCCCATTGCGGAGTCGATGTTGATCAGTCGCGGCATCGACGGCGGCACCTTGATGCGCGCGAAGTGCAGCTTCGAGGTAATCGGGTTGCGCACCACGACCGCGAGGTTCAGTGACAGCCCCGAAATGTATGGGAAGGGGTGCGACGGGTCCACGGCAAGTGGCGTGATGACGGGGAAAATCTGCCTGCGGAAGTAGGTCGTCATCTTGGAGCGCTGGTCATCTGTGAGCTGATCCCACCCGCGCAGATGAATCCCTTGCTCGTCCAGCTTGGGCAAGATGTCGTTCTGGAACTCGCGTGCCTGACGCTCGCTGAGTTCGCGCGTGCGCATCTGGATACCGTCCAGGACCTGACGCGGCGACAGACCAGCGGCAGACGGTTTGGCGATGCCGGCGTTGATGCGGCGCTTCAGTCCGGCCACACGCACCATGTAAAACTCATCAAGGTTGGAGGAGAAAATCGCGGAGAACCATCCGCGTTCCAGCAGCGGCACATCCTCATCTTCACTTTGCTCCAGGACGCGCTCGTTGAACGCCATCCATGACAGTTCACGGTCTGCGAAGCGTTTGTCCGGCAACTCGCCGAAATCTTCAACGGTCGAGGCTGGTGCGGCGCTGGCCTGGGCATCTTCAGCGCGCTCCTCATAGGAGTTCGCGTCGGCGCCCACCGTGATGTGCTCACCATCCTGGATGCCGCCGGTAGCTTCCTCTTCCTCGTCGTATTCGGAGTCTTCGTGTTCGACACCGACGAGCTGTTCATTGTCGGCAGGGATCACCAATTCGCTCGCCAGGGCAGCCTCAACCGCGCTGCCACTGGTGACGTGAGCGCTGTGAGCGTCACCCTCGCCGTTGGTGTCGTCTGCTGGCCAGTGTTCATCTGGCGCCGAGAATGTTTGGTCCGAATTGCCTGCATGTTCCGGGTTCGTCATCATTCTTCCTCACACTGGCGACTAGTTGAGCGCACCGATGTGCGCTTCTTCAGCTGATCGGTCAAGTTCATCTGCGGTCTGAATCAGCGCGCGGGCGCGCGTGGTGACGGGGTATGCCAACGGGTCCCGCGGGTCGACGATCCATTTGCCGCCCTCGGCGTCTCCAGCTGCAACGATCCGCATCGCCCGTGACGTTGCAGTAATGATGTCAGCCAGGTCGTCGTCGTGGCGGCGCCCTTCGAGCAATTGGTCAACCTCGTGTACCACGTGCTCCAGATCGGGAATGTCAACGGGATGTTCAAGGCCGGGGATGATGTCCGCATGGCTTCCGCGCACAAAACGGTCGCGCACCAACGCAGTGTCGCGGTGGTACCAGCGCGACCACAGGTAGAGTCGCCACAAGGCTCCGGGCAATGTGAATTCCGGGCTGCATGACCACATGTCGGCCAGCACGTCCACGCCTTCCGTGCGCACGGCGGTGCGCAGGCGTTCGATTTCGTCAGGCCCGAAGTCGTCGTCACTGACTCCCATCAAAGCCCATGCTGACGAGTGCGCAATCGCAGACATTTCCGCAGGGTCGGAGTCGCCGACGATTTGTTCGGCGTCGGCCGGGTCCAGCATTGCTGGCCGACGAGGGCGACGCTGTTGGCTGTTCATCTGTGACTCCTTCTCGGTGATATGACGAGCCTACCGCCTGAAGGTGAACGGCGTTGATCAAGTAGTTGAACGGAGTGGGCACCCTCGTCAATCCTGATCCGAGGAGGATCGTGGTTTTTCCCACGTCACGTTGATTAGTGCAACGTGGGACTGATGCATTACCATGCTCTCATGGGCCTATAGCTCAATTGGCAGAGCAACGGACTTTTAATCCGTGGGTTGGGGGTTCGATTCCCCCTGGGCCTACCATTATGATGTGTCGGGGCATCGTTGACAATCAGTTAGCGGTGTCCCGGTCTTTCACTATACGGCCGACCTTGCCGCGTATGCTCTAACCGCAGGTCACTCGGTGGAATGCGACTGCTGTCCGGCCACAACACACCAGAACGCGCACAATCCCCTAGATTTTAGCCCTCCGTGTGCACATACCCCTAGTTCTAACCTCGCCTCGTGCACATACCCCTAGATTTAAGCCCTCCGCGTGCACATACCCCTAGATTTAAACCCTCCACGTGCACATACCCCTAAAAAGTCTTGTAAAAATGCACAATCCCCTAGATTTAACGCGTGAGGCTCGAGGCCGCCGGAAGCTACTGACGGCTGACCTGCGGAAATAGGTTTTGTCCTTTTGGGGTGCCGACTTTAGCTAGGGGAATGTGCACCAAAGCAGGGAAGATCTAGGGGAATGTGCGCGGTCACGCCTAGGATCTAGGGGAATGTGCACAAATGCGCGTCTATTTGAGGGGATGCACACCGAGCCGTTTAAAGCGGAGAAAAGAGTACAACCTGCGCACAGTGCTCCAAGACGGAGACGGCATCAATCCGAGATACGGCCGCACGGACGCAGGCGCCAAGGCCACACGCAGGTACAAAGCTTCGGAAGGTACGGCGATGCAAACACTCATACAGAAGCTCGCCAAACGAGCTTAATCGTCAGGCGAGCTGAAGCGCCATGCAGACGCCACGCGGGCTTAAGCATCGAACAGACGACAAGCAGGCTTAATCGCCAAGCGACCTCAAGCGGCGAGCAGACATAAAGAAAGGCCCGGCCATTTCTGACCGAGCCTTTCCACAGTCTGCGGATCCGCTAACGTTACTTCGTCAGGGAGTTCGACTTGCCCTGAATTGCGAGGAAGACACCGATAAGCAGGAATGCCACGACTGCGCCGATGATCCAGCGAAGCACTGTGCCCACTCCAAGCGCACCAGCGATCCATCCGGCGATACCGTAACCGGCAGCACCCAAGATAATAGTCCAGATGATGCCCATACCCTCGTCGCCCTTCATGAAGACGCGAGCGATTGCACCGATAACGGCGCCGGCAATAATCATCCACAAGATGTCCAACATGATCGTTCTCTCATTCTGTTGATCAGCAGAGACATCTTCATGATCTCATACGTTTTGCGTCAATGCGAGACCGAATACGGCCAGTTCTGGTCTAGCGGACATCTCGCCCGCATCTGCCCCGTCAAGTCGGCGTTGACGCAAGCTGCTCGCGCTGCAAGGTCACAGCAAGGCAGTCGACCTGGAACAGCTCAGGCAGGTAGTAGCGGCGCTAGCGTCACCCTCGTCGATGATGCGGCTGAGGCGGGTAGGAGGCGAGCCCGACAGCAACTGAAATCAACACAAGACCCACCAGAGACCAGGCACTGGGCAGTTGCCGCAATGTCACCGCACCGATCAGCGCCGACGTTGCCGGCAACAGGGAGTTGAACAGGGCAAACATGGCGGCACTGAGGCGGCCCATGGCGAGCGCCTCCAACGAGTACGGGATCACCGTTGACAAGACTCCGACACCGACCGCCATGACGACCAGTTTCGGTGAATTCAACGCGCTGACCGCTCCGACCGAAAAGAACGGGGCGAACACAAGTGCGGCAGTGCCACAGCCCAGCGCCAGATTCGTGATGCCTGAGCGGCGCGACGCGATCGACTGCCCCATCACGATGTACCCCGCCCATAGGGCTGCAGCCCCGAGCACCCAGGCCGCACCAACGAGCTGCCTGGTGTCGCTCAGATCCAGTCCGAGGCCACCAATGCAGGCCACTCCGGCAAAAGCCAGCGCTCCTGCGATACGTCCGGACCAGCCCCCGGAGGTCACCACCGCAACCGTGACCGGGCCGAGGAACTCCAGGGAGACCGCCACGCCCAGCGGCAGAATGTGGATCGCCTCGTAAAAGCAGATATTCATGCCGCCCAGCACGATGCCGAACAGGGCCGACGCAGCCAGGTCACGCGGATTGAAGCGCCATATACGAGGGCGGCGCCACGCCAGCAGCACAACCGCACCCGTTGCGATGCGGACCCATGCCACTTCAGCGGGTGTCATAACGGCGAACAGGGTCACTGCCAGCGCTGCACCGAGGTACTGCGTGAGTCCCGATCCAACCAGAAAGAGAGGCGCAGGGATCGCGGTTGACGCAGCTCGCAGAGCGGAGCCTCTGTCTCGGGATGCAGGTCGGTGTACAGAAGCAGGTCGGGGTACCGGTAATGGTTCCGGTGCCGGCATCAGCGCTCTTCGAAGTCGAGGCTGACGGAGTTCATGCAGTAACGCAGGCCCGTTGGCTGACGGGGAGCATCGTCAAAGACATGACCCAGGTGAGAATCGCAGCGAGCGCAGCGCACCTCCGTGCGCACCATGCCGTGCGAGCGGTCTTCACTGGTGGTCACTGCTGCATCTTCTGGCTGATAGAAGCTCGGCCAGCCGCACAGAGAATCGAACTTGGTGGTTGAGCGGAACAGTTCCGCGCCGCACGCTTTACAGCGGTAGATACCCTCGCGATCCTCGTGGAGCAGTACACCGGTGTGCGCCATCTCAGTGCCGCCCTCGCGCAGGACGTGGTATTCCATGGGGTCGAGTATGCGGCGCCATTCTTCCTCGCTGCGCACTACCTTGCCGTTAGTGTCGGTAACCGCTTTGCCGTTACTGTCAGCAACCGCTTCGTCGGCGTTGCCATTAACCGCCCCGCCGTCGTTGTCACCGCTCTCCCGCAGGTCGCGGGCGCCTTGATCATTCTGCGTTTCACTCACGGCTCGATCCTCCCAGTAGTCCTGAGCCCTTTTCCTGGCGGATCTGCGACTCACGTTTTCTTTCTTCCAGTACTTCCGGGTCAGGGCCCGAAAATGCGGCACTGCGCTCTTCCGCGTCGGGCGAGCCGGAAAAGACCCGCTCCCCCGTCGTGGTTGTCTCATCGTCCGAGTTTGCTCGACCAGTCGCGTCTGCCACTGCACCGTCGGGGTCGCTGCCGACCTGGTTCGCACTGGCCAGATCCACACTCGTATTGTCCGCACGTGCAGGGCTCGCATCGCCAGCCTGTGCACCGCTGGTGGGCGCACTACTGCCCGCTTCCGCGCCATCGTCATCGGCCTGCTTCTTGGGCTTGCCATCTGCCCCAATGGCCGGCATCACGGCAGTTTCCGCTACGCCTGACGCAGAACGAGCTATCTGAGCCGCTCCCTCTGCAGACGCTGCTTCCGACGCCTGGTTAGCCTGACCAGGAGCCCCGCTGCCAGCATCGGACTTGACACGCAGATGCCCCTGCGCCTGCGCAATGATCTTGTCAACCTCTTCTGGCGTGAACACGTGGGTCGTGCCCGTACCGTTCGCATGAGCAGCATCCCCAGCGGCGTCTGCTCCCCCGCGGCCAGTCCGTTTCGCAGCTGCGGCAGGACCGTCCTCCGCTCCAGACCCGGCGTTCTCTGCTCTTTCGAGGCGGTCGCGGTTGCGCTGCGACATGGCCCGTCGACGCGCCATCTTCGCGCGTTGGCGCGCCGCCAGCATACGAGCAGCGTGCACAGGGTCGAACGGGTCTCGCTTGTCACCATCATGCGTAGCAGCATCGCCGTGGTCACCCTCGTCAGTCTTGGTGTCCGAGGGGGACCCACCGGATGTATCTGAACCTGCAATACCGGATAGTTCAGTGGCCAGGCGCGCGATCAGTTCCTGGGACTCATCCTTCGTCACTTCCTTGACCTCGCGCGGCTGAATGATGCGGGCGGAACGCGCCCACGGGTATTCCTTCGAGATCCACGCGATGAGCTGCTCGCGCATGAAGCAGCGCAGATCCCACAAGTTGCCCGAATTCGACGCTGACAGGGAGACCCTGACGGTGACGGTCTGATCAGTCGAATCAGTCACCTGCACGGCCCAGGAGCGGCGATCCCACAGATCCGTGCTGTTCAGGAGCTGCTCAACTTTTTGACGCACCACCGCCACCGGCACTGCCCAGTCGGTGTAGATCTCAACCGTGCCGAGGAGCTTGGTGGCTTTGCGGGTCCAGTTTTCAAAAGCAGACGACGTGAACTTCGAGGACGGCACAATCAGGCGGCGATCATCCCAGATATGCAGGACAACGTACGTCAGAGTGATCTCCTCGACCACACCCATCGTTCCCTTGTCCCCCACGACGACAATGTCATCAACGCGGATGGCGTCCGTGAAAGCCAGCTGCAGGCCGGCGAACACGTTGCCGAGCGTGGACTGGGCAGCAAGACCGGCGATCACGGAGACAATGCCGGCCGAAGCAAGCACCGTCGTCAACGCCTGCTGAGCCCCGGGGAATGTAAACAGGACTGCGGCACACCCGAGGATCCAGACCACGACCTGCAGGACGCGGCGCAGAACCTGAGCCTGAGTCTTGAATCTGCGCGAGCGTCCGTGATCGGAGCGGTTGCGCACGTGCGCGGCGTCTTCGATCACCCACACGGCGGCGGCAATGACCCATGTCGTTGCCAGGAGTGCGAGGATCAACAACCCGTGGTCGAGATATTTCACCCACGTGGGCTGATTGCTGACATCGGTGCTTCCCAGCGCAACAGCGCATCCGGCAAGCGCGCCCCACGCCATGAGTGCCCAGTACGAAGGCGCATGGATGCGGCGCTGCAAGGCTTTCAGTAGTCGGAGTTTGCGGAGCGCAAATCGGCTGACGCGCGCAAGAATGAATGCGACCACAATTCCGACGAGGATGCCGACAACAATTCCGAGGAATACGCCAGCCACATCGAATGCGGTTTCAACAGCTTCGGCAGGTGCAGAGGGGTCCCCGATCGGCATAATTGTGCCGAAAACGAGGCTTGACTGCGCGCGGCAGCCCGTGAGAACGGCGGAGAAATCAGGTCCGAAAACTGTCATACCCCTAGCCTAGAAGCTTCCAGGCTCATTTGCGTTCGGTGAGAGGCTTCACATGGATCCGTTTTGCACTCGGAGGTCATTCCTGCTTATTATTCTACTCGTCGCCGAACGACAAGTTCGTGGACAAGGCCCCCATCGTCTAGAGGCCTAGGACACCGCCCTTTCACGGCGGCGACACGGGTTCAAATCCCGTTGGGGGTACGATCCGTGTCAGCCCTGCTGGGACGGGTTCAACAAGTGAATAAGGTAGACTTTTCAGGTCTCACTTTTTCGAGGCCCCGTAGCGCAGTTGGTTAGCGCGCCGCCCTGTCACGGCGGAGGTCGCGGGTTCAAGTCCCGTCGGGGTCGCTGACCCACCTTTTGGTGGGGTTTTGGCTCTGTAGCTCAGTTGGTAGAGCGTTCGACTGAAAATCGAAAGGTCACCGGATCGACGCCGGTCGGAGCCACCACTGCTTCAGCTCGCGAGATTTACGCGAGTTTCTTTCTGATAGTCAAGCGCCATTTCACGTCAGTCTTCATCGTCTTGCGCTTCCTCGTCGTCAATGATTTCTTCACGAGGTCCCTCAACTCTGAGCATGGAACGCACACTTTCAACGGAAGTCAGTTGCTGTGCGAGCTCCACATCGTGTTGATGAACGAATCCCTGCTCCGCCCCTTCGATCAGTCGCTGGCGTTCGTCTTCGACAAATTCCTGCACCTCTGCAATATCAACACCTGAAGCTTTCTCCAGCGCTTCTTCAATGATGATCAGCAGTCTCAGCAGTTCGAATGTGACATCCGGGCTGTGGGAACAGAACCTTCGGATGGGAACGACAAAATCTTTCAAGAAATCTCGCACAGTCGGGGTCGGCACAGATGCAACGGGCTGCCCCTTATCGTTCAGAATCACCTCATGATTCGGAGGTGAGACAACCAGGCCTCGCAGCACCGGTGTTGCTCTGGTGATCACGTGTCGCCCGGTTGACGGATCGTTGGTTCCAGGGGACAAAGCTCGCACGGCGATGTCTGCCAACTGGTGAAAAGACAGGCGCAAATCCTGATCGGACACGCGTTCAGCTTCAACAGAGACCGCCGAGTCGGCCAGTTTGCGAAGCTCGTCGCCGCTGAGCTCACTGTCTGAGGAGTCAGCAGCAGATGTTCCACGTCGTTCGGCCCACGCCCACGCGTAGGTATGTCCGGCACTGACTGCATCGCCGGGCGCGACGGTGAACACGACGCGCTGTCCGTGTTTGCGAGCCCACCTTGCCGCCGCTTCCACATCAATGGAACGCACATATCCCGAGAAGTGCCCACGAACGTCATGCGCGTGCGGTGGGATCTCGGGGATCTGGCAGGCGACGTCCCATTTCTCTCGGTGCGCATCCAGGAGACGTTCTGCACGCGTGGCTACCTGCTCAATAATTGCGTCCACTCGCACCATTCGCACCACCGCGCTGACATACCAGACGAAGGTCGCGATAGCCAGAAATACCAGCAGCATTGCGATCGCCATTGCGAGCTGCGGAGGGGTCTCGCGTGACTCGGCTGATACCGAGCGTTGCAACACAACAACGTAGACGAATACGCCGATGAATACGCCAAAGATTCCCTTCACAGCCCGGGACTGGATGTAGTCACGCAGCAACTGGTGCGAAAACTGACCAGAAGCCACCTGCAACACGATCAGTGTCATGGAAACCGTGGTCGTCAGCACCGTCAGCATGGAGGAGGCGATGAAGCCCAACAGAGAGGATGCTGCCGAAATATCTCCGGGCCAGAAGATTCGAGAAATGAGCCATTGAGTGGGCCATGAGATCGGTGCCAGGACTCCCGCCGCTATCGTGGCAAGGAGGGCGGCTACGAGCGGGGGCACCCACAGCTGATTCGATACCAGATACTTGATGCGGCGAAAGAAGGTCATAGCGCCATAGTATTAGAGACCAGATTGTGCCCGCTTCCATTGGCCTGCATTGACTACGCTTCGCTTGGACCGCGCTGAAAGACGAGACGGCAGCCAGGCCAGAACACGCGTTCTGCTCACTCGCGATAGTCTGACAGCGTGGCTCACCATTCGATTGAGGATTACTTCCCCGACGGCAACATCCCTAACCTGCGGATCAAGAACATGCCCGTGCCTCCGGCTGAAGAGGCGCGACCCGATCCCACGGATGTGTCGGCCGCCCTCGAACCTGTTGTCGAACTGCTCGACGGTAAGCTCATCGCGGTGATCACCGGTGCGGGAATTTCCACGGACTCCGGCCTGCCGGATTACCGATCCCCCGGCGCAGTTGACCGGCACCCTATGACACTGCAGCAGTTCATGTCAGATGAGTCGTACCGCCGTCATTACTGGGCGCGCAACCATTCCGGCTGGCTCGCGCCTCTGCGCGCACAACCCAACGCCGGCCACCTCGCCCTGGCGCAGATGGAACGTGACGGGATCATCGACGGCGTCATTACGCAAAACGTCGACATGCTGCACGCCCGAGCCGGCACCCACTCACTGGTCAACCTGCATGGCCGCTTTGACCGCGTCATGTGCACCAGTTGCCACAGAATTTTTCCGAGGGCGGCCCTGCACAAGCGCCTCGTTGAGCTCAACCCCACGTGGCAGATCAGCATTGACGAGGGGGACGTCGCGCCCGATGCCGATCTGGATGTGGGCGACACAAGTGGTTTCGTCATCGCCAACTGCCCAGCGTGCGGCGGCATTTTGCGAACTGACGTTGTTTTCTTCGGCGGCACCGTCCGTCCACATATTGTCCGCGCGGCGCGCACCCTGGTTGAGAAAGCTGATGCGCTGCTGGTGGCAGGCTCATCCCTTGCCGTAGGCTCAGCGATGCGTTTCGTGCGCCAGGCTCATCACGAGGACAAGCCCATCGCGATTATCAATCGCGGCGCGACGCGCGGGGATCGTTTCGCACAGGTGAGGGTCAACATAGGGACGTCAACGGCGCTGCCGTATCTGGCTGAACGGCTCCACGCTTCTGCCGCCCCGCGCCAGGCGCGGCCTGTTTTTTCGCGATGAGGGCACCCCGGCCAACAACACATGCGGCGTTTGCCTTCATCAAGCTCTTCAAGAGTGCGTCGGATGCGTCGCTGGCGCGTAGCTTCCTGCTTCGCACTGGTGACCCAGCAGATGAATTCGTTTCGCGCAAGGGTAGTGATGTCACGCCACGCGGTTTCAGCCGTAGCGAGAACTTTGCGACCCTTTCGGGGCACAATAGGTCTATGTCTGATTCGCGCGGCTTTCGGAAGCGGTGGTGGCGGCCCTGTTCGTGGTTCCGCCATTCATCAGTGGATCAGTCCGCAACCGACGATACCGCGTCCGAGTCGTCGACGCTGGAGCTTGAGCCGGACGGGTCATCGAACACTGAAATGGACGAGTCAGTTACCCCTTCGAGCAAAGATGGCGACTCGCCCAGCCACCCTCGTCAATCTGACGATGCGGATAGTGGAGCGGGCGGCGACGGTGGTGAGCTGTCTGCGGCCGATCGCAGCACCCACAATCATATGAGCGAGTTGCCTGAGGAAAGCCGGCGCGTCCTTGAGAAAGCGCAGGAAGTCTTCTCGCAGCTGCCAGGGCCTATCGCACCTGAACGCTGACGCAGCAACCGCTCTGGCTGCCGGCGCCTGGCCTGGCTCTCGGTCGCGGATCGCCGCCTGCACACGAGCTGTCTCCCGGCCGCAGAGGACTCCCGCACAAGGCTTAGATCTCGCATAAAACCCGCCGCCCGCGCACGACCTACCTCCCGTTGCGCGCATGGAGGAAATCCGGTCGGATTTTACTGTCCACTGCACCAAAAAGCTCCAAATCTGCAACACTTGGGTTTATACACTTCTAACAGGCGAGTTAGAAGGCCGAAATCACTGACGGCGCGAAGGAGAATCATCCATGTCGACGAACCGCTTCCGCTCGAACTCGAGCGCGCAGCCGGTCACTTCGACGTCCGATACAACCCGGACGTCCTATACAGCAACCGACGCGAATGCATCACGAAAATCAGGGCCGACCATCGGTGAGCTCTTTGCCACCCTGTCCGCTCAGCTCACTACGTTGGTGCGTGGTGAGATTGAACTGACGAAGACGAAGGCAACCGCATTCCTGGGAAAGATCGGCATGGGTGGCGGTCTGCTCGCTGGAGCAGCCGTTTTCGCCCTGTTCATGCTGGGCTGGATTTTCCACACGATCGAGCTCGGCATTGCACAAGCTCTGCCTCGTTGGGCGGCATCGCTGATCGTTGTCGGAATTCTCCTCATCATCGTGTTGATTCTGGCGCTGGTTGGTGTCTCCGCCCTGAAGAAGGCAAAGGAAGACACGCCTGCTCCTCAGGAAGGCCTGAAAGATGACGTCGATGCGCTGAAGAAGGGATTGGGTAAATGAGCCAGTCAGAACCCCGCAAAGCTGAAGGTCGTTCCCCCGAGGAGATTGAGCGCGAACTGGAGCGCACCCGCGCACAGATGAGCGTCACCGTTGACGAACTGGTGAAAACCATCAGCCCGTCCAACCAGGCTCGCCTCGCGAAGGAAGCTGCACAGGAGAAGGCCAAGGATTACCAGGCCAAAGCACAGTTACTGGTCGACGATGCCCGTGCGGGTGATTCAGACGCCATCATGAAAGTTGCGGCGGCAGCGGTGGGCGTGAGCGCCCTCGTGGGCCTCGTGATCTTCAGGATCGTCAAACGCTGAATCGCCACGTCATCCTCGTGTAGAGGTTCTCGGCCCGCAGGCGACACGATGTCTCATGTCACACGAATAGGTGACATGGCTTTGAACACGCTATGATGTGGACACGACAGAATTTTGACCAACATAGGACACCGCTTTACGCGGATCCGCACACCGTGGAGGGGGTCGACGCCATGGGGCGCGGCCGTCAGAAGGCCAAGCAGACGAAAGTCGCACGTAAGCTGAAGTATTTCAGTCCCGATACTGATCTGGAAGCCCTCCAGAGAGAGCTGGCTGCCGAGCGTAAGGGAGCCGATCCAGATGACCCATACGCAAAATACATCGACGATGACGATCAGCAGGATGATTCCTATGAGGATCTGTACGAAGACCGTTACGCCGACATGTTCGCGGATGAGGATGACGAGGACGACGACTACGGCGCATACGAAAGCGACCAGAGTTCACGCTGAGTGACGTCCACTGTGACGTACGTTGTTTCACACGATTGACGAGGGCGGCGCGCTACGCACCGTCCTCGTTTTATGTTTGCGCGCGACGCGGCGCCCGGAGTCCGCGGATTGACGGCACATTTCCCTTGGATCTAACTGAGCTGTGTGCACAACCCCCTGGATCTAAGCCACCGGCGTGCACGAACCCCTAGTTCTAACCCGTTCGCGTGCACAATCCCCTAGATCTTCCGATTTGCGTGCACAACCCCCTAGATTTAACCGGAGTTCATTTCTCGCGTTTTACATATGCGCAGTTCAGGGGCCAGATGTACTGCCGCGCGCATCCGCAGGTGGGGTTTATCTAGGGGATCGTGCACAAATCACTTTAGATCTAGGGGATTGTGCGAGAAAACTGTTTAAATCTAGGGGGTTGTGCATAGGGTGCAGCGAACGCGGGGCCTGGTGTGCGACAACCGGTGGACGACGGCCTGCACGCGGTGCAGCGAACGCGGTGCACTCCACCATAGCCGCTGGCATCAGCCTGCTACCGAAGCCGCTCAGCTCACGCGATAACTGCCGGATAGCGCCACGGCCCCGGCATCGACTCCCTTGGCACCGCAGATCAGTCGCGGCTGGGACGTGCTCAAGGCGGCTCCCGTTGTGGCATGGCCCGCTGCAGCAGTGTGTTCTACGGAAGAGCCTTCAGCAGCAGTGCGTTCTACGGAAGAACCTTCAGCAGCAGTGCGTTCTACGGAAGAACCTTCAGCAGCAGTGCGTTCTGCAGCGGAACCCTCTGAGGCGATGACCTCGCCCAGCACCCACGCCTCTATCCCAGCGTCGGCAGCGAGCGACATGCACTGGTCAGCAGTGGACTGCCCGACTACAGCGACCATGCCAACACCCAGGTTCAGTGAATCCTCCAGAGCTTCCCATGTCACGTCACCGTTGCGGCGCATCCACTCGAACACGGCAGGCACAGTCCATGAACCACGATCCACAGTCGCGCACAAACCGCTGGGAATGACTCGGGACAAGTTGGCTCCCAATCCCCCGCCGGTGACGTGGCTCAGGGCGTGCAGGCCACCCTCGTCAACACCAAGAGAATCCAGCATGTCGAGGCACACACGGGTGTACAGACGTGTGGGTTCAAGCAGTTCCTCCCCCACTGTTCGACCGAAGTCGGCGCACTGCGATTCCAGAGAGGTTCCGGAGATGTCCAGAACGCGTCGCACCAGCGAATAACCGTTGGAATGCAGGCCAGATGATGCCAGAGCGATCACGGCGTCACCCTCGCGCACGCGGTCAGGGCCGATCATCTTGTCCGCGTCCACTACGCCGGTTGCAGCACCGGCGATGTCGTAATCGTCCGGATCCATCACTCCGGGATGCTCAGCAGTTTCGCCGCCCACCAGCGGGCAGTCGACTTGTTCGCACGCCTGGGCGATGCCGCGCACGATCGCCGCGATCTTTTCCGGCACAACCTTGCCGCACGCGATGTAATCAGTCATGAGCAACGGCCGCGCACCCACAACGACGATGTCATCAACGACCATGCCTACCAGGTCTTGGCCGATGGTGTCGTGAATATCCAGCGCCTGCGCCAACGCAATCTTCGTGCCCACACCGTCAGTAGAGGTGGCCAGCAGCGGGCGCGTCATTCCGAGCAGAGCGCTCGCATCAACCATGCCGGCGAACCCGCCGGTTGCTCCTACAACGGTGGAGTTATGCGTGCGGCTGATGGCGTTCTTCATCAGTTCCACCGCGCGGTCACCGGCCGCAGTGTCCACGCCTGCTGTCGCGTAATCAAGATGCTCGCTCACAAGATCCTCCGAGTTGTAGCTGTGTGACTAGACCGTTGCGCCCGGCGTGCCGGGGATGGGTGTGCCGCGTGTGACAGGTTCGGGGTACGCGCCGGTGAAACACCCTACGCACAGGTTATCGCCTTGCCCGGTTGCGCGGACCATGCCGGGAAGTGAGAGGTAGGCCAGCGAATCAGCACCAATGGAGCGGCAGATTTCGTCCACATCCATCGACGAGGCAATCAGTTCCGCCCTCGTCGGAAAATCAATGCCGAAGAAGCAGGGCCACAGCACCGGCGGCGAGGAGATACGCACATGAACTTCCAGCGCGCCGGCTTCGCGCAGCATACGCACCAACGCGCGCTGAGTGTTCCCGCGCACGATCGAATCGTCGATGACGATGAGTCGTTTGCCGGCGATAACTTCCTTGAGCGGGTTGAGCTTGAGTCGGATACCCAGCTGACGCAGCGACTGCGTGGGCTGGATAAACGTGCGGCCCACATAGGAGTTCTTCACAAGTCCCTGCGCAAAAGGGATGCCTGATTCTTCGGCGTACCCGATCGCAGCGGGTGTTCCCGATTCGGGTGTCGGCATGACCAAGTCGGCCTCGGCCGGATTCTCCTTAGCTAGGATTGCTCCCATTTGCCGACGAGCCGCCACGATCTGACGATCCCCGATCACCGTGTCGGGGCGCGCAAGGTAGACGTATTCAAAGACACATGTTGCGCTGGCGGCCTGCGCAAACGTGTAGGAACGCACTCCAGAAGAGTCAATGACCACCAGTTCGCCCGGCTTGATTTCTCGCACGAACGAGGCGCCCACCAGATCCAGTGCAGACGTTTCCGAGGCGAGCACCCATCCGCGCGGCAGGCGTCCCAGCACGAGTGGACGGTATCCGTGCGGATCACGCGCACCATACATGGCGTGCTCGTCCATGAACACCAGTGAGAATGCGCCGCGCAGCAGTGGCAGAACCTTGAGCGCGGAGGGCACCAGTGAGCCATGATCCTCATCGTCGCCGGCTTCCCTGGCCTGGCGTATCGCCTCTGACAGGGCACCCTGATCGATTTCTCCGGATGCGCGGCGTGCGGCCTGGAATGCGGCTTTAGAAGGGCGGTCGGGCTGCGCGTTGTCTGCTCCTGCGGGCGCGGTATCGGCTTGTGCGGTGGGCGTGGTGGGCTCGGAGTCGAGCACGGTCCGCGCGGCGGGCTTGGCAGATGCTGGTGCGGTAGTGGGTGCAGCGGACGTGGCTGCGTCGCCCTCGTCCACATCTTCGACAGCCCCTTCTTCGCCGCGCCACGGGGCGGGCAACCGGTCAGCTTTACCCAGCAGGTCAGTAATGATCGAGGTGTCAGTGGTCGAATTTCGGTCTGCCCGGCGTTCGCCATGACTGATTTCATCGACGAGGGTGCTCAGCGCAGCCGTGTTGATCAGGTTGCCGTTATGTCCTAGCGCGACTGTGCCCCACGGTGTCGGGCCGAGCGTGGGCTGGGCGTTGTGCCAGTTGTCTGCACCGGTGGTGGCGTAACGGACATGTCCGAGGGCGATGTGTCCACGCAGACCTGTCAGGGTTTGCTCGTTGAACACTTGGTTGACCAGGCCCTGATCCTTGTACACGAGGATGTTGTTACCGTCAGAGGCGGCAATACCCGCCGACTGCTGGCCACGATGCTGCAGCGCGTACAGGCCAAAATATGTCAGGCGTGAAACATCTTCGCCTGGCGCCCACACGCCGAAAACGCCGCAATGGTCGTGTGGATGATCGTCAGTGTCGTCAGGAAGCGACATGCTCATAGTCACGCCTCTACTGTGTCATATCCACTGGTCGCAGAGCCAATCTTCAGACCATGAGATTGCACCCTTTTTAGGACTGTCGGAGCGTGGCTGAAGTTGGCGGGGCGTCATCCCATTCTGAGAGCAGGCCGAGGAAGCTCAACAGGAAACGATCAGGGCGCGTCAATCATCGACGAGGAGGACATGTCATCGGTCAGATCATCGACCAGAAGATGCTCTGAATCCCAATTCCCCGTGAGATAGGTCGCTCGACCCACGAGGTGCGACGACACGGGCGCGGTAATGACCTGCAGGACGAGGACTGCGACGGCGAGCACTGCCCAGCGCCAGTTATGTAATTCGACCGCCATGCCAACGCAGATGAACATCAGTCCGAGCAGCTGAGGTTTTGATGCCGCATGCATGCGCGTGAACAGATCCGGCATGTTGATCAGGCCGATCGCTGCAATCAATGTAAAGGCCACGCCGATAAAGACCAGGATGGCGCCGATCCATTCCATCACCATCAGCGTTCCTCCTGCGTACCGTGTTCGGGGTCATGCACCAGTTCCAGGTCATGCGCTGCGTCAACGGCTCCCGTCTGGCGGGCATCGTGCACGCTGCGCTGAGCGTCCTCAGTTTCTTCACGCTGAGCTTCTTCAGCCTGCCGCTCACGTTCAGCTACCTGCTCCTGGGCCTCTTCCTCACTCAGGATGCGCTGCTGGCTGCGGTCGATACGTGTGGCGAAGCGTGAGACCACGACGCCGGACATGAATGCGGTCAGCGCCAGAATGATGAGCAGGACGCTCAGGTCGTAGCGATGCCACCACACGATCATCACGGCGATCATCCCGATTCCCGCGGCCGTCAACACGTCGAATGCGACGGTTCGGTCCAGCAGACCGGGGCCTTTGGCAATGCGGATCGTGGCGAGTACTGCCGCGAGCACGGTCATAAGTCCTGTCAGGGCATGCAGGAGGTCAAGCGCTGAAAAGTCGCCGATCATTGATCCTCCTCACCGCGCGCGCCAGGTTCACCGGCAGTGTCCGAGGCAAAAGCATCACCGGGCTCTTCGGCATTGCCCGAGGCATGGGTATCGCCAGGTTCACCGGCAGTGTCCGAGGCAAAAGCATCACCCAAGCCTTGACCCTCCCCAGACTTCGTCGTCTCTGTTACGTCCAGCCCGCGCTCTTCTTCCGGCACGACCTTTGTCAGATCCACCATTCCGGAAATGTCTCCCTGCGTGGCATCGCGCAAAGCCTTCGCGTGATCAACAGTGTCTCGCACATCGTCGCCGTGATTCCTCTGCGTTCCTTCGCCGGATGCGGGTTCCTCATGATGGTCCTCGCCGGTGGGCGTCACCTCACGCAGCGGCGGCTGAGCCTGAGTCGTCTCAACTGTGTCTTCGACGGGAACGCACCTCTCCGAGGCAGTCGGAGATTTCTTGCCCCACGACCAAATCGGCTTCACCGGCAGGTCAATCCCCCACTGCTCCAGGTGCTCGCTGGCTGCAATGGCACGCAGCATGCGTGCTTCCTGAGCGCGAATCGACTCTTTGACCCCGTCGATACCGCCCTGAGCCGGAACGTCAAGCACATGCAGGTACAGCCCGGCTGAAAGCCTGTCCACGCGCAGCACGACGGTCCCTGGCACCAGTGACGTCATTGCCGACTGAATCGTCAGGTGTACCGGGTTCGATGATCGCAGATCGACTCGCACGATCGCATTGTCCACGCGCTCATTGAGCAGCACGACTTTTGACACCTGCAGCCCGGCCACGATGACATCGCGCGTGAAGGTCAGCAGCACCCACAGCACGTACAGCGGACGGATATGCCACAGGCGAGTGATGTGCGGCAGTGGGAACGCCACCTGGACGGCGAGGGCGATCAGCACACCTGAAATAATCGTCAACCAGTCAAAATGTCCAAAGATCAGGCACCACATGATCGTCAGCCACAGCGTCATCGCGATGGAGAGGCGCTTACCCAGGGGGGTGTGGCGTCGTGACACGTGCGGTTCCGGCCCGGCCGGGTACGACGAGGCTACTGAGGCTGTCATGATCGCCTCCCATCCTGCGATGTACCAACCTGCCCACGCGTTTCGCCACTTTGGTTACCGGCATCTGACTGGCCGCTTTGACTCGATTGTGCATCGCGCCCGGACTGGGCCGAATCCGACTGAGAATCGTGATCCGACTGAGGCGCGTCGCCCTCGCCCTCACTTTGCTGATCTTCAATGGGTGAAGCCGTGGGGTCAGGTGAGGGAACGACCGGCGTGGTGCCGCCCGATTCCGTATCTGACGTGCCGCTACCGCGCCCGTCGCCTCCCAGAACGGCGTTGATGTAGGGCGTGCGTGCCAGCTGGTCGCGCGCGCCTTCTTCCACATAATTCCAGATCGGTCCGGACAGTGCGGCCATCGCGATTTGCACGCCGACAAGGACGGCCACGGTTGCCGACATCAGTCGTGAGGTTCCTCCAGACTTCGCTTCCGCTTCAGTCAGCGCGGATCGAGCCACTTCCTGAGAGTGCTGGAGGGAGCTGCGCATAGTGCGCTGGGCTCGGTCAAACTGGCGTGACAGGCGCGACGAGCTATTCGATGACATACCCGGAATGGGCAGAGATGAAGCCAATGCGAGCGGCGCATCATCTTCTGTTTGCCAAAACGCCTGGTGCCACCATTTGATGACGACGTACAGCGTGAGGAACGAGGTGATGATGCCGCCTGCCAGCAGTGCCCATGCGCTGAACGTGCCCGCTTCGACAGATGCCTGCGCCAGGGCGAACTTCCCGATGAAACCGGTCAGGGGCGGAACACCCACCAGGTTGACACCGGCGATGAAGAACATGATCGACACGATGGGGGCGCTCCTGGCAAAACCGGACAGTTTGGCCAGCGATGTCGTTCCCGCTCGCCGTTCGATAAGACCAGCAATCAGGAACAGTGCCGTTTGCACCAGAATGTGGTGGGCTGCGTAGTAAATGACTGCCGCGACACCCACGCGCGAGGAGATCGCCAGGCCCCACACCATGAAGCCGATGTGCGAGACCAGCGTGAAGGACAGCAGACGTTTAATGTCATCCTGGGCAACAGCCCCCAGGATGCCGCCGATCATGGTCGCAATGCCGATGACCGTCAGTATCGGGGCGAAGCGATCACCGGGGAAAAGCAGGACTTCAAGCCTGATCAGCGCGTACACGCCTACCTTCGTCATCAAGCCGGCGAACACTGCCGTCACGGGCGCCGGTGCCGTCGGGTAGGAGTCAGGAAGCCAGGCCTGCAGTGGGAACAACGCTGCCTTGATGCCGAAGGCCACCAGCAGCAGCATGTGGATCATCGTGGCCACGTTCTGATCAATCTCCGGTAGGCGCAGCGCCAGTTGCGCCATGTTGACCGTGCCGGTGGCAGCGTAGGTCAATGCGATGCCGGCCAGGAAAATCGACGATGACAGCAGGGAGACGACCACGTACACAGCACCCGCACGCACTCGCCCTCGCGTGCCGCCCAACATGATCAGGACGAACGAGGCGGCCAGCAGGATCTCAAAACCCACGAACAGGTTGAACAGGTCACCGGTCAAAAATGCGTTAGCCACGCCTGCTGACAGAACCAGGAACGTCGGGAAGTAGATGGCGATCGGCATGTTCGGCTCGTCATCAGCCAGATTCTGAGCCAGGGAATAGACCAGAACGGCCAGCGTCACGATCTGAGAGACCACCAGGAACGCGCCGGAAACCCGGTCAACGACCAGCGTGATGCCGATGGGAGCGGCCCACGATCCCACGTCGAGGACGACGCGACCGGTGTGCGCCGCACCTGCCAGGACGACCGATGAAACGGTGGTCAGTGACAGTGCGACCAGGGCGATGAGCTGTTGGATCTTCGGGTGCCGTGACAGCGCCAGCGCCAGTCCCGCGCTCAGCAATGGCAGTGCCACGGGAATGGGAACGAGCCAGTCCAGGGAGGTCATGGTCGGGCCTCCTCTGCGTCGTCAGCGCCATCAACGCCGTCAGTGTCGTCAGTGCCGTCCGCGTCATCCTCGTCAGATTGGGAATCCTCATCGTAGTTAATGTCTTCGTCCTCATCACCGGAGGAGGCCACATCCTGAGCCTCGGTAATTTCAGCTTCGGTGCGGCGCGCCAGCAGGCGGTCTTCCACGTCATCGACCACTTCATCGTGTCCGAGCAGTCGCCAGGAGCGGTACGCCAGTGCCAGGCCGAAAGCAGTGGTGCCCAACGAGAGCACGATGGAGGTGAGGATCATAGCCTGCGGCAGTGGATCAGCCATTGCCGTCGGGTCTTCACTGCCCAGCAGGGGTGGGCGTCCGGCTGCTCCACCGCCGGACAAAATCAAGACATTCACGCCGTGTGTGATCAGGCTCAGGCCGATGAAGATACGTGACAGGGTGCGCTCAAGCAGCAAGTACACGCCCGTGGCCACCAGAACTCCGGCGATCACCAGCATCGTCAGGGAAGCAACGCTCATCAGTGTTTCCTCCCTGTCTTTTGCTGTGAAATCGGGGTCGGAGCCTGCTGATCGATTTCAGCACCGGCCGAGGCCACTAGGTCCAGCACCAGGCCGACCACCAGGATGTACACGCCGACATCCAGGATCATGGCGGTGGTGAAGTGAATGTCGCCCAGCACGCCGACGTCAATGGTCAGCGGCGTGGATTGGAGCACCGAGTTGCCATACAGCAATGGCATCAGCGCACCGCCGGCAGCCACGAACAGGCCCGTGCCCAGGACGCGGCCCGCTGGAATCGGGATCGCTTCAGCCAACTCATAGCGCCCACCTGCCAGGTAGCGCAGGACAAAAGCCAGGCCTGCGACCACACCGCCAGAGAAGCCACCACCCGGATTGTTGTGACCGATCAGCAGCAGCCACAACGACACGACAATCATGGTCGGGAACAGCAGGCGGGTCACTACTTCCAGAACAGTTGAGCGATCCTGGGAACGCAGGGCGGTTGCTGCAGGCAGGAAAGAGGTGGACTCCCTCGTCAAGTCACGCGGGGCACGCTCCACCCGTCCGACACGTGAAGACACGTAGATCAGCGAGGCGACACCTGTTGCCGTGACCAGCAGGACTGACAACTCACCAACCGTGTCCCAAGCGCGGATATCCACCAGGATCACGTTGACGATGTTCTCGCCGTAGCCGAATTCGGAGGCCTCGTTAGGCATCAGCTCCGACACTGCGGAGTGGACGCGCGCAGACGAGGCATACAGCCCGACAAACACAGTGCCGATCCCCATGAGCAGGGCGACGATGAAACGCCACCAGCGTGAACGTACCAGCGGCCTGTCGGAGAAGAAGCGTGGGAGGCGGCGCAGCACGAGCACGAAAATCACCATCGACACCGATTCAACAACGATCTGCGTCAATGCCAGGTCAGGTGCGCCCTGCGATGCATACAGCACCGCCACACCCAGGCCCACACCACCGAGCGCGAAGACGGCACGCATGCGTCGCCTGGAGCGGGCGGTGAGCAGAGCACAGATAATGGTGACAATACCGATGCCGACCTGCAGTATGGAGTCCCACGGACGAATGACGTAGGTGCTGGGTCGGAAGATCAACACCGCAGAGCCCACACCGATCAGCATTGTCACGACGATTGTCGACAGGTCCCAGGGCAGCGAACCGCGCTGGATAAGTCGGGTGACGCGTGTTGCGATGATTTCCAGTTCACGCACCGACCAGGAGTAGATGTAAATGGCGGACAGCGGGGAGCGTGGCTTGGGTGAGATCAGCCCACTCGAATATCCAAACGCTGCCAGCAGCGCGCCACCTGCGAAAATGGCGAGTGTGATCAGTGCCGGTTCCCAGCCCGACCACCAGGCCACGTGTGCCGAGCCGTCCAGGTCGTACGCCCCGTGTAGTCTGAGCACGTCTTCCAGCCCAGTCGGCGCCAGCCCGATCAGTGCGCCGAGGGAAAGCAGGCAAATCGGGATCAGCATCAACAATGGGACGGGTTTGACGCGCACCAGCTGACCGTTCGCATCAACCTCAGGGGCTGATTTCTGGATCACAGCAGCTGATCCTTCGGTGTTTTTCTTCTGCTCGGTCGGGGTCAGTGTGCGCGTCCCGAATGCGCCCCACCATGCGCGCCATGAGTATGCGACAGTCAGCATCGATCCGATTGCGATCACGGCAAGAACAATGAGGTCAAACAGGGTTGGCCCCGAGTATGCGGCCTGCGCCCCCGTCCACGGCGCTCCTGAACCTCCCAAAAGGGTGGAGATCATGGATTCTTTGCCGACATATCCCACTGTGATGGGAACACCCGCCATTGACAGGCATGCCAGCGCGGCAGCTACGGCAAGCACGGGAAGGCGTCGCGCCAGACCGGTCAGACGGCGAAGATCGCGCGTGCCGGTCGAGGATTCAACCGCACCGACTGTCAGGAACAGCGTGGATTTGAAGCACGAGTGAGCGACCAGCATGATCAGTCCTGCCACCATTGCGCCGTGACTGCCGAACCCGACTGTCGCTGTGATCAGCCCCAGTTGCGAGACGGTGCCGAATGCCAATACGAGTTTGAGGTCTGTTTGACGCAGTGCGCGCCACCCGCCCAGAACCATCGTGATCAGTCCAATAGTCACGATCAGCGGGGACCATAAAGCGATCTGGGTTGCACCGGGTGTCAGGCGGGCAACCAGGTACACACCTGCTTTGACCATTGCCGCCGCGTGCAGGTATGCGGACACAGGTGTGGGTGCAGCCATCGCGCCGGGCAGCCAGAAGTGAGCAGGGAAGAGCGCGCTCTTTGTGAATGCGCCGAGCAGGACGAGGACAGCCGCGGTCGCCACAAGCGGCGATCCGGCATCCATCGTGCCGTCGGCCAGGTTCGCGGCCAGCTCGGACAGGCGGAAGGAGCCACCGGGAGCCAGACCCCACATGACGAAGCCTGCGAACATGGCCAGTGAGCCTGATGTGGTGATCAGCAGTGCCTGCCGGGCTGCAGCTCGTGCAGGCCGGCGGTCAAAGTGGTGCCCAATCAGCAGGAATGACAAAAGCGATGTGGCTTCCCAGAAGGTGTATAGGCCCATCGTGTGATCAACGGTAACCACGCCGAGCATGGCTCCGGCAAAGCCGACAAAGACTGCTGCGAATCGCCTGCTTCCAACCGCTGAGTGCCCAAAATACCGTGACGAGTACAGCAGGACGAGGGCACCCACCCCTCCCACGATCATCGTCATCAGCCACGACAGCATGTCCATGCGGAACCAGATGTCCAGATCCAGTCCCGGAACCCACATCACGTGTTCAGCTGGAATCGTGTCAGCATTGCCCGACAACACCTGGGAGGTATGGACCAGTGCCCACACGAATGCTGATCCTGGCACCAGGGCCAACAACATGAACGCAATGCGATGCAATCGCCCGACAAGCCACGGCGCTACAATTGCCGCGCAAATATGCGCGGCAAGCAGCGTAATCATTCAGAACCTCCGCAGCGGTCGTCGTTCTCAGCGGGAAGATGGGCGCCGTGCGCGGGGCAAGCACACAAGTACGTCCCGCATTTACGAACGGTCATTTCTAGGATAATGCACCTGCTGATAATCTGCGTGCCCTGTCCAAAAGGCCTCAGCCACGGGCAGAGCTGATCGGTCGCATGCGCGAGGGGCTCTGCGTGAGAGGATAATGAGACACATCAGGATCAACAGACCGATCATTCCAGGAGGAAAAAACTCACATGGCCTCTCCCGTCATCGTCACGGTTTCATGGGTTTTCGCCTGGCTGGTCACTCTGATTGCCCTGGTGTCACTAGGCCGAGGCATCGCCCATCTGGTTCGCCAGTTCTCACAGGGCCAGCCGGATCACACGAGGATGCGTCCTGTCGGGAAACGCCTGTGGACGATGCTCTCCACGATCATCACGCACCGCGAGTTCACAAACAAGCCAGTCGTGAAAGTCGCGCACTGGTTTGTCATGGTCTCCTTCCCCCTGCTTTTCCTGACCTTGATCAGTGGTTATGCGCATCTACGCGACCCTCGCTGGTCGCTGCCGCTGATCGGCACGTGGGCGCCGTGGCAATGGCTCGTCGATATTTTTGCATGGGCCGGGTTGCTGGCGATCATCGTGTTAATGGTGATCCGTTACCGCACCGGACACCGCCCCGAGCCGCTCCCGGCCGACGCCACCTTGCGTAAGCGCACGTCCCGTTTCTTCGGTTCGACCCGCTGGCAGGCCCTCTTCGTTGAATGGGTCATTGTCATCGTGTGCGGGTGCGTGGTGGTGTTGCGCGGATTGGAGGCCGCCCTCGTCGTTGCTGATGGAGGCGATGCGTCGTGGTGGCACTATCCGCTGACCGGTTGGATTGGATCGCTGGTATCCTCGGCGGCTCCTTCCACGCTCGCCACGGCAATTGTGCTGGTCAGTCTGCTGAAGATTCTTGTGTCGATGCTGTGGATGGTCGTAATCGGCGTGCAGACATCGATGGGTGTGGCATGGCACCGCTTCCTCGCCATCGTCAACCTGTATGCGCGGCGCAACGCCGACGGCGCGAAGTCACTGGGGCCGGCAGCGCCGATGCTCGTTGATGGCGAGCCGCTGACTGACCTGGACCGCCTCGACGACCTGCCTGATGACGTGCCGCTCGGCGTGGGAACCGCGCAGGACCTGACGTGGAAGCAGCGCCTGGACCTGTATTCCTGTACCGAATGCGGCCGCTGTCAGGAATTGTGCCCGGCGTGGAACACGGAAAAACCGCTGTCTCCTAAACTGCTCGTCCTGGCGTTGCGCGACCATGTGGAATCTGTTTCGCGCGTGGAACTGACCGACATGGACGTACCTGAGGAGATTGACCCGGGTGAGGACAAGACCCTGATCGAAAAGGGCGTCCTTCCCTCCCCGCACACCAGCGACGTCCTGCACGCCTTGTCATCCTCTGGTGCGACCGGTCCGCTTGGGGTGCGCGACACCGACGGGCCACTCGTTCCCGACGTCATTGACGAGGGTGTCCTGTGGGACTGCACGATGTGTGGTGCGTGTGTGGATCAATGCCCGGTCGATATTGAACACGTTGACGACATCTTGAATCTGCGACGCCACCAGGTGTTGATGGAGTCTGCATTCCCGCGCGACCTGGCGCGTCCGTTCCGCGGGATGGAAAAGAAGGGGAATCCGTATAACCAGTCGGCTCGCAAGCGTCTGGAGTGGGCGAAGAACCTGGACTTCGACGTGCCGGTGATCGGAGAGGATATTGAGTCTGCCGATGACGTGGAGTACGTGCTGTGGGTCGGATGCGCGGGCGCGTACGATGATCGCGCGAAAAAGACCACTGCCGCGCTGGCCGAACTGCTGCACACCGCTGGCGTGACGTTCGGGGTGCTTGGATCCGCCGAGTCGTGTACTGGGGATCCGGCGCGTCGTGCCGGCAATGAGATTTTGTTCCAGATGCTGGCAAGCGCCGCCATTGACACGTTGAACGAGGCTCACGCGAGGAAGATCGTTGTGACGTGTGCTCACTGCTTCAACACGATTGCCGGAGAGTTCCCGCAGCTGGGCGGCACTTTCGAAGTAATCCACCATACGCAGTTGCTGAACCGTCTGGTGCGCGAGAACAGGCTTACTCCCCTGCCGCCCGCACCCGGTGAGCGCCACCAGACGATTACGTATCACGATCCCTGCTTCCTGGGCAGGCACAACCGTCTCTTTGAGGCACCGCGGGAGCTGCTGGGATCACTGCCGAGTGTGGACATGGTGGAGATGCCGCGCAACCGCGAGCGTGCACTGTGCTGTGGTGCAGGTGGCGCGCGGGCGTGGATGGAGGAAACACGTGGCACGCGCATTTCGGATAACCGCATGGATGAGGCGCGTGAAACCGGAGCACACGTCGTGGCAACTGCGTGCCCCTACTGCTCGCAGATGCTGGGATCGGCGCACGGTGAGAATATGCCTGAAGTCAAGGACGTTGCAGTCCTGCTGCTCGAGGGCGTCCACCGCCACCGCGACGCAGCCGGAGACGACGGCGCCATCAGCTAACACCAGTAAAACAGGTCTGCAGGTGTGTCAGCTGTCCTGGTCGCTCATGGCGACCAGGAAGTCATCCTCGTCAACAACGAAGCCACCCACTGCGGAGACGATCAATCCGGCGGCGCGCTCAATGTCGCGTGCGGAACGTGCCCGCTCAAGCCTGGCTGTCCGGGTGAGCATATTCGTCGGCGCATGCACTTTCAGATCCGCATGGTTCAACCAGTGCAGCCTGTAGCAGATCACCGACTGTGATTCCCATATTTCCCAGCGCAGGACTCGAGGAATGTCGCGCGTGACGGTGACTTCGCAGGAAAACTCAGACCGGTTACCAGCCGGCGCGACCAGGCAGTAACCGTCAAGCACCTGGTCGCGGGTTGCCGCCTCGGCTCGGTCGCGTTTGAGTCTCTGAGCGATGTCTTCTCTCAATGCCGGCGTTGAGCTCTGGATCGCGCGCGCAGCTTCAACTTCACGCTGTGTCAGGCGGCGCTGCTGCCTGACACCCAATTCCCGCGAGTCAACCACCGTTGGGAAATCCCTGTGCAGCAGCTCCATCAGTTCATCGGGATCCAGCCAGCGCCTCGAATACAGGGTCAGCCCCACTGCCGAATCCGGGTCAGGCTGAATGACATCACCGGACGTGTCGGTCGCGATGCGCAGCGCACCACCCAGGCGTCGAGCCATGCGATACAGGACCAGCAAGACTTTGTACTCCAGTCCTATCGGCATGCCGTCTGGGAATGCGCGCGCCCACCTGTCACGCTCTTTCATGTCCTCATCTGGAGCTTTCCCACGTGACGCGGGACAATTCAGGATCCACGCACGCGTCAGGTCCGCGCCCGATCCAAGCTCGGCGCGAGTCGCCGCATCCACGCTCCACGGGCCATTGAGCCGCGCGGACTGGCACAGCGTCAAGTTTCCTGCCCCAGCCCATCCGGCGTCATCCCACACAGAAATTGCCAGCGCTTCGAGTTCTTCGGGGTCGACCTCCGGGCTGAGCAACAGCACATGGTGCTCACGCGCACTGTCCACGTCGAGTGGGTGCGGGTCCTCCAGGCGTGTCAGCGGCGCGCTGATCGGTGCTCCCGAGTCATCGCGGGCCGCGCGGCCCCCCTCGTCAATGCGGAACGAATCCGTCAAAACGTTCAGGCCGCTCAGCGCCGTCAATGACGTGTCAGCCAGAAGGCTGGGTGCCTCGCGCTGCGCGGCCCGTTCACTTTCGGTCGCGTCGGCAGCCTCCCCCTGCTGCTCTGCACGCTTTTCAACACGGCGGTCCGCCTGGGCGAAGCGGTCATGAATTGAAATGCGCGTGGGTTGGCCAGGCGCAGTGTTGTGCGACGAGGGTGCCTCTGCGCCACTGTCAGGTGATGACGTGTCAGTCATCAGCCCCACGCTCGATTCTGGTGCGGGTAAAGCGCACATGCGTGCGGGACGGGGTCGGCCCGCGTTGGCCCTGATAGTGGGAGCCGGCCGCGGCTGAACCATACGGGTTCTTCGCGGGCGACGACAGATCAAAGAAACACAACTGTCCGACCTTCATGCCGGGGTGCAGCAGAATCGGCATCGTCGCCGTGTTCGACAGCTCCAAGGTCACATGGCCACAAAATCCGGGGTCAATGAACCCTGCAGTCGAGTGCGTCAGCAATCCGAGCCGGCCCAGCGACGACTTGCCTTCCAGGCGCGCGGCGATGTCATCAGCCAGGGTGACCTGCTCGTAGGTGGCTCCCAGCACAAACTCGCCGGGATGCAGCACGAAGGGGTCGTCCGGTCCCACATCAATCAGGTGCGTCAGGTCAGACTGGTCGGCCGCCGGGTCGATCACCGAATAGCGGTGGTTGTTGAACAGGCGGAAGAGCCGGTCGAGGCGCACGTCGATACTGGCGGGCTGAATCATCGAGCGGTCGAGCGGGTCGAGATTGATCCGCCCCGAATCCAGGCTGGCAGCAATGTCACGGTCACTCAGGAGCATGTGTTGATTGTCCCACGTCGGCGCCCCAGCTCCAACTGAACGGCAACTTGCCCGTAGGCTGTAGTCATGTTTGACGCGGTAACGACCTGGTACAGGCACAATCGGCGTGACCTTCCGATGCGTTCTGACCATGTCAGCCCGTGGGCCACCCTGGTTTTTGAAGTGATGAGCCAGCAGACCCCGATACCGCGGGTCCAGCCGATCTGGGAGCGGTGGATGGAACGCTGGCCCACGCCTGTTGATCTGGCCCGTGCCAGGCGCTCCGATGTTCTGGTGGCGTGGGACCACCTGGGCTACCCGTCGCGAGCCCTGCGTCTGCATGCATGCGCTCAGGTGATCGCCAACCGCCCCGGTTCCCGTGTCCCGGCCGATATGGATGCCCTGCTGGAACTGCCGGGAATCGGCCCCTACACCGCTTCAGCTGTCGCATCCTTCTCCTTCCACCAACGTGTCCCTGTATTGGACACCAACATTCGTCGGGTCCTCACCCGAGTCTTTGACGGCCGCCAGTTCGCCCGCAAATCGGCTCCTTCACGGGCCGAACGTGAGCGCGCATGGTCATTGCTTCCGGACGAGGGCGACGCTTGCGCCTTGTGGAACGTGGCCATCATGGAGCTTGGCGCACTGGTGTGTACGCAGCGCGCACCGCTGTGCGATCAATGCCCGATCAGTGAGCGGTGCCGATGGCTTGCTGACGGTCAGCCTGCCGATGCGGTCAAACCGCGCGGCCAGGCGTGGGCGGGAACCGACCGTCAGGCTCGTGGCCGCGTCATGGCGCTGCTGCGTGATGCTCACGCTTCTTCAGCGGAGCGCGTCGGCCGCGATGCAGTCATTGAAGCGGCCACCTTGCCCGGCGCTCCAGCAGACCAGGCAGTGCAAGTGGTGGATGCCCTCGTCAATGACGGGTTGATCGAAGTGGATCGACGCGGAACGTATGGCCTGCCTGACTAGAGCGCTGACCGCCCATTAGAGGGCCGCATAAAGCCCGCTCTTGCGGTCAGGACGGCCTGCGCAGAAGGCAGTCCCTTGGTAGTTGATTAGTAGCGAATCGCGTCGATCGGACGCACCCGGATGGCTGCCACTGCCGGAATAATGCCGCACAGAGCGCCAACTGCAGATGCGATCCCGACGCCGGCGGCGGCCGCGGAAGTGGGGAACGCCGGTCGGTCCTGCAATATGATGTCCATTGACTCGAGCGGAATGAACTGCAGGATCACGATCGCAATGCCTACCCCGATTATGCCTGCAACAAAGGTCGCGACCACTGATTCCATGAACACGGCGAAGAAAACTCTGCCGGCCGAGGCACCCATTGCGCGTCGGATGCCGATTTCCCGGATACGTTGACGCACCGTCACGATCGCCACGTTCAGCAAGCCCAATGCGCCCAGGGAGATGACGATCGCGCCGATGATCATGACTATCAGGCGCAGCGTCTGAGTCTGATCCTGCACACTTTCGAACTGCTCGCCGCCACTCACATCCACGCGCCAGCCCTGACCCAGAATCGCACTCAGAGCCGCGGGCAGCTCGGTGCGTGCCTGGTCGACCTGATCTTCACCGCTCCACACCAGCATCGTCGGAAAACCTCCGATGCCTCCTGCCATTGTCGGGTCGGCCGTGTCCTGTGGTTTGGTCAGCTGCCAGGCGTCGTAGTGCATGTAGATGATGGGCTGATCCCAGGCGGATTTTGCCCTGACCACTCCGACTACACGCAGCTGCTGTGTCTGCTTGCCGGTCACGTTCAGCACAATCGGGTCAGCAATGTTGGGCTTGCCCAGGTATTCCCACAAAATACTGTTGATAACAACAGGGCTGACCCGCTGGTTGATGTCACTGTCCTGCAGCCAGCGTCCCTGCACCGGCTTCAGGCGGAACAGCACCTGATAATTCGGATCCACCGCCTGCAGTGCCAATCCTCCAAATCCGTATTTAGGCTCCACAACCGGAACCCCGCGGAACGACCCGGTTTGCTGGGCTCGATCGACTTCTTCGATCTGAATGGAGGAATCTTCCAGTCGTGACCAGTACGGAATTGAGAAGCGGTCCGCCAGCGTTTTCATGGCGGTAGACACCGGGTCGGCCACGATACCGGTCGCCTGAGCGGACCAGCCCATCTGGTCCTGGTCTTCCGGCTCAGTTGAATCCGGTACCGCGTCTTCGGCATACGCCACGGCGCCACCGCTTCCCACGACCATGCCGCCACCAGGTGGCGCGCCCGCAGTGTCGCCACCGCCGTCTCCGGTTTTTTGCGGCATGAGCCGCAGCGTAATATCCCGGCCGTCGAACGCTTCATTCATTTCCTTGTCCGCCTGTCCGACGATGTCACCCAACGCAATTACCGTTGACATGGCGGCAACAGCTGCCACGACACCCACCAGGGAGAGGATCACGCGCGCTTTCTGCACGCGCACCTCACCCCACGCCTCGACGAGCGCGCCCACAATCTGGCTCAGGATCCTCATGGCGTCACCTCATTTCCAAGGGGTTCCCCGTCCTCCGTGACGGTCACTTCCTCAATGGTGGCTGTGTCTGTTTCTTCGTCGCACAGTTCAGGCGCAGCCGAAGCCTCACCCTCGTTGCTCATTGGCATGTTCGAGGGCGACTGGGGTATTTGACCGCGCTCAGCATCCTGCGACATGACGGGCACCCCGTCTGAAACGGCGGCAACGGTGTGCTCAGACAAATCGTCAACATTGTGCAGGATGCCGTCGTAGAGGGAATACGCGCGGCTCGCTCGCGCCGCCACATTCATGTCGTGCGTAATGACGATCAGGGCGGCATTGTTTTCCGCAGCCACGTCTTCGAGCAGTTCCATAATGATGCGGCCGGTGTGCGGGTCCAGTGCGCCCGTCGGCTCGTCGGCCAGAATGACGCGCGGCGTGCGCACCAAAGCGCGCGCAATGGCGATACGTTGCTGCTCACCGCCCGACATCTGCGTGGGATAGGAGTCAAGGCGGTCGCCCAAGCCAACCCGCTCGAGCATGTCAGCCGCCAGGTTGCGACGGTTCCAGAACTGGCGGCCTGCCGCATACAGCAACGGGACTTCCACGTTCTGCAGCGCTGTTCGAGCATTGAAAATGTTGAACTGCTGAAAGACAAAGCCGAAGGACGATCCTCGAAGTGCTGATCGTTTCCCCTCGCCCAGGCCCGATGTATCAACACCGTCGATGCTGTAGGTCCCACTGGTCGGCTTGTCCAACAGTCCAATAATGTTGAGCAGCGTGGATTTGCCGGTTCCTGATCGCCCCACGATGGAGACGTGGTCGCCAGGCTCCACAGTCAGATTGACACCCCTGAGGATGTGGAGATCATCCCCATCGGGCAGCGTGACTGTCCGTGTGACGTCATGAATGTCGAGCAGTGCCACGTCAGCACCCTTCACCTGTCATCGGGTCACACATGTCCTGTTCCTGCTGCTGGCCTGGGATGAATTCGAGAACTTCCTGATCCTCGGTCAGGCCCTCGACGATCTGCACGCGTTTGCCGTCAGTGATTCCCAGCTTGACTTCCACCTTCGTCGGGTTCGCCGGATCATCTGTCGGCATGTAGACGTAGCCGTTCTGGAAGCGTCCCTCAACTGCGGTTGCCGGCAGCGTCATCACGTCAGCTGCTTCACCGGCAACCACATCCATCGTCACCTGCAGGCCGGCAAACACCTTCTGCTCACCGGGAATGGTGCACGTGGCGCGAATGCCTGACTGAGTTGAACCTGAATTGCCATCCATCTTGGGGACAGACCCGGAATCCTGTCCCGATGCCTTGGGCGTATCGATACGAAGCCCCGTGCATTCGAACGGTGCCGGACCGTTCTTGATCGTGATCGTCGCCTTTTCAGGTGTTTGCTGCATCCGGTACATCTGGTCGGGTGTGAGGCTCGCGCTGGCAACAAAGGTAGGCGGCTGAATGGAGCCGATCGGATCCCCCACGTTGAACTGCTGTTCAACCAGCGCATTCAAGGCGAGCGCACCGTCTGCCGGCGCATAGACCACTTCGCTCTTCCAATACTTTTCACCCGGGATGACGGTCGGATTGCCTTCTTCATCGACGCCCTGCTGGTCTTCACCCGTTTCTTCGCGTTGAATCAGCAGAATCGGATCGCCTTTGGCAACGTTTTGGCCATCTTGCACGTATACCTCAGTCACTTCGCCCATCATGGTGGCTTTCACCGGCGTGGCAGCGACCGGTTCGATCGTGCCTTCCAGCGACAGCGTGTTCGTGATCGTGCCCTTTTCGGGCAGAACTGTCATCTGCCCGTATTGCGCGCCAGGATCCAGCGCGTCACCCTCGGGCTTGTTGGCCGAGGGGAAGAATGCGAACTTCACGAATGCGACGGCGATTACCACCCACGCCAGGACTTTGATGATTGAAAGCACCAACGCGCCTTTGGACCGGCCTGCCATATATCCTCCTTGAGACTTGGCACGTCAGCCCCGGCTCAAGATCCCCGTGGCGTTGGTGCGCATTATGACGAAACTGAGTGTAGAACGCGCGGAGGATCACCCTCGAACATTCTGCGACCCCCCGCCCAAAATCAGGGTTTTTTCAGGGACGGCTCAGGGATGAGGTGACGCCACGGTCACACACAGCGTCCGTGAGCGGTCGCGCCCGGCGACCTCGTACCCACCTGCACCCGCGCGCACCCGTCGCGGAAAATTCGTCAACTTTTTATTTTCAACTTGCCGTGCCGAGGGCGCCCGGCAGTGTAGTCTGAAACGAAGCGGCATTGAGTTCCCACTCATTCCACGGTGGGGGCTTGCCGGAGACGCCCTCGAACATGCGACAACTGGATACAAGACCTCCTGTGCTAGGAAGTCGTCAGGAATGGGCCTGAGTGATTTCAACGATGAGGTGACTATGACTAATCAGCAGAAAGTGAAGGCGGCGGTTTATCTTCACGCTGTCTTGCGAAATATTGAGCAGCTGTGCGAGCTCGACTCGCGCGCACGCTCCATCGTGGCGAACTCTGATACGAGTGTCGATTTCCACATCCCCGGTATTCAACCACTGACTTTGATCTTCGACCACGGATCCTGCACCGCAACGACCAAGCCGAAAACAAAGCCGACAATTTCGCTGGTGTTTGCATCATCCAAGCACTTCAACGGCATGATTGACGGGAAAGCGAACCCGATCCCCATCAAGGGCTTCACTCATATCAAGTTCCTGACGGACGAGTTCATGCAGATCACCGATCGGCTCACGGAGTTCCTGCGCCCCACACCCGAAGCTCTCAAGGACCCGGAATTCTCACGAATTTCAACGATCCTGACGGCCAACGTCGCCTTCTCAGCGCTCGGCCCGATCGCCCGATACGACGATCACGGTAAGAAGAACGCGGGGCGCATCCCCGATGGCAACATTCTGGTCCACGTTGAGGACGGCCCCGAACTGACGATCCATGCCGAGGGTGGCGCGCTGAGCTTGAGCCAGGGTCGGATCCGCCCCATCAGCGCACTGATGTCGTTCGATTCGATTGAGACAGCTCAGGGCATTTTGAGCGGTGAGCTCGACTCATTTGCGTGCCTGGGGAAGAGTCGCCTGAAGATTCGAGGGCGAATCGCCATGATCGACAATCTCAACAAGCTGCTGGGCCAAGTCCAGACATATCTGGCGTAGGAGGAGCACCCGATGAACACATATGAATACCCCAAGAGCCACGAGCTGTTCGACCGCGCCACAAAGGTGATTCCCGCCGGCATCTACGGACACCTCGGTCCTTCCGAAGGTTGCTTCATTCCGATCGAGGACTACCCGTTCTACGCTGATCATGCCCAGGATTCCTACATCTGGGACGTGGACGGGAACCGCTTCATTGACTACATGTGTGCGTACGGCCCCAACGTACTGGGCTACAACCATCCAAAAGTCAACGAAGCCTTCATCAAGCAGCTTGAGCAGGGCAATTGCACAACGCTTCCGACCACCCGCATGATCGAACTTGCTGAACTGCTGGTCGATGAGGTCGCCAGCGCCGACTGGGCGTTCTTCGCCAAGAACGGTGGCGACGTGACGAATATGGCGGTCCTGACCGCGCGCGCCGCAACCGGGCGTGACAAGATCATCCGCTTCTTCGGTGGCTACCACGGCGTGGCGCAGTGGATGCAGTACGTTGGGTACGCCGGCATCACCGACGCTGACCTCGCCAACGTCATTGACCTGCCGTTCAACGATATCGACGCCCTCGAAAAGACGATCGCGAAGTATCCGAACCAGATCGCCGGCATCATTTCCACGCCGTACTATCACCCTACGTTCGTGGACAATGAGCTTCCGGCACCGGGATACTGGCAGAAAGTTCGCGAGCTGTGCGACAAGCACGGCATCGTGCTGATTATCGACGACGTGCGATGCGGTTTCCGCCTGGATGAGCGAGGCAGTGACTATCACTACGGTTTCAAGGCTGATCTGATTTGCTTCTGCAAGGCTCTGGCCAACGGGTTCAACATTTCCGCGCTGTGTGGATCTGACGAGCTTAAAGCCGCAGCTTCCTCCGTGTTCTACACAGGCAGCTACTGGTTGTCGGCAGCACCGATGGCTGCTGCGATCGAATGCCTGACAATCATGAAGGAAATCGACGGTGCCACGGTCATGAAAGATAAAGGTCGCAAGTTGACCGAAGGCTTAAAGAAGGTCGCTGAGGAAGAAGGCTACAAACTGGTCGTGACCGGTGAGCCGTCCATGTGGTTCATGCGCCTGGATAATGACCCATCGTCAATGCTGCACCAGGCGTTCGTCGGCAACTGCGTCAAACGCGGAGTCTTCTTCACCAACCACCACAACCACTTCATCAACTGCTCACTGACCGATGAGGACATTGAGTTCACGTGGGACGTTGCCAGAGAAGCATTCAAGGAACTGCATACCCAGGAAGATGAGTTGATCCTGTAGGCAAGCCCATCGGCGCGGACGGACGCGGCCCGCCTGGCCATGCAGCCAGCACCCGCCCGCCTGTCCGCACCGGCGGCCTGTCTTCAGAAACACCTGATCTTCACCCGTTTACCTGCACGTCTGAGGCAGGCGTGCAGACTGACAGCACATATGAGAAAAGTAGTAAAGGAGCTACGATGCCCGTATCACTAGACGAGCTCAAGCGACTCGAGGATAAAGCAAATTTCCTGCGTCACGATATCGTCGATACCGTTTACCACGCGCACTCCGGCCACCTCGGCGGCGCACTCTCCATGATCGATGCAGTCACAGTGTTGTATTACCACGTGATGAACATTGATCCGAAGAATGCCAAGTGGGAGGATCGTGACCGTTTCGTCATGTCGAAGGGGCATGCAGGAATCGGATTCGTCACGGTTCTGGCCGACCTGGGATTCGTTGACCACGACGAGCTGAAGACCTTCAACCTGACAGGATCAAAACTCGGCATCCACCTGGACTGCAACAAGGTCAACGGCCTGGATGCTTCCACCGGATCGCTCGGCCACGGCCTGTCGATCGCGCTGGGCATGGGTTTGGCGGCAACGCAGCTCAAGAAAGATTTCATGACCTACTGCATGCTCGGTGACGGCGAATGCAACGAGGGGTCCATCTGGGAAGCCGCAATGGCAATCGCCAACTACAACGCGCACAACGTTGTCGTGATGGTGGACCGCAACAAGGCCATGATTGACGGCCCAACCGAGGACGTCATGAAGCTCGAGCCCTTTGCCGACAAGTGGACAGCCTTCGGTTTCAACACACTGAGCATTGATGGTCACGATCACGCAGCCATCATCGACGCCCTCGAAACGGCGAAGAACACAACAGACAAGCCCACCTGCATCGTGCTGAACACGGTGAAAGGCCAGGGTGTTGATTTCGCTGCCGGTGACTACAAGTGGCACTACGGCGCAATCAACGACGAGCTGCGCGATCAGGCGTTCGCCAGCCTCGACAAGTATCACGCCGAACGTCTAGCCAAGTTGGAGGAGAAGTAAGATGGCAGGCCTTGTTTACACCAGTATTGACACCACGAAACTGTCAACCGCTGAAGTTTACGGCGCGATGCTGTCCAAACTTGGCGAAGACGATCCCAGGATTGTTGTTCTGACCGCTGATCTGGCCAAATCCACCAAGATCGGCACGTTCATGGAATCATTCCCAGATCGCTTCTACAACCTGGGCATCGCTGAGCAGAACATGTACGGCGTGGCGGCCGGCATGGCGAGCTGCGGACTGATTCCGTTCACGTCCTCGTTCGCGATCTTCAACTCGTGCCGCGCCCTTGACCAGGTGCACACCGATATCTGCTACCAGAACCTCAACGTCAAGATGATTGGCTCCCACGCGGGCACCTCGTTCGGCCAGGCCGGTTCCACGCACCACTCGATCGAGGACATCGCGATCATGCGGTCGCTGGCGAACCTGACCGTGCTGGTGCCTGCTGACGGTATGGAGACGGCGAACGCAGTCAAGGCCGCTTACGAGATGGAAGGCCCGGTCTACATCCGCATCAACCGCGGATTCGACCAGATCGTGTACCGCGAGGCGGACTACGGCTACGAGATCGGCAAGGCTGTTCAGCTTGCCGACGGCTCCGACGCGACGATCATTGCGTGTGGCTGCACAGTCTTCTCTGCGGTTCAAGCAGCCCGCGAACTGGCCGCTGACGGCGTGAAGGTGCGCGTGTTGGACATGCACACGATCAAGCCGCTGGACGAGGAAGCGGTACGCAAAGCCATTCACGACACTCGACGCATCATCACCGTGGAAGATCACTCGATCATCGGTGGTCTGGGCGGCGCGGTCTCAGAGGTCATCGCATCTGCCGGTATGGGCTGCGCGTTCAAGCGTCTGGGCATTCCGGACCAGTTCTCCCCCATTGGCCTGCAGGAAGACCTGATGGCCTACCACGGTATCGATACTGCCGGCGTCGTCACAGCGGTCCATGAACTGCTCAAGATGGACTTCGAAGAAAACGACGACTGGGCAGATGAGATTTAGGGCGACACTCCATGGATAAAGAAGCTATTTACACTGCGAAGATCTTCCTGAACAGTGCGATCCCCTTGCTGAAAGTCATCATCGAGGAGACCTCGCTGCACAAGATGTTCGCCAAAAAGACCGGTATCGTCCAGTTTTCCTTCCCGCACGAGGGCGACAAGTGGGCCACTCACCTCGTTTTCGACGAGGGTGACATCTCGGTGAAGCTTGGACCCAGTGAAGACGAACCGACTGTGGAGTTGGCGTTCAACGATATCGATCACTTCAACGCCTTCTTCAAAGGCACGTCGATGAAGTTACCGCAGTTCCGTCACGTGCATCACCTGAACTGGGTTGTTCCCGTAGTCATGGGGTTGCTCAAGATGCAGAAACTGCTCAGCGCTTCGGAGCCGCCGGCCGATGAGGAAACCAAGGCACTGATGGTCAAGCTCATGTTCTACCTGCTGCCGTCGGGTATCAGCCAGCTCAATAAGGCTGGACACCCGGAGGTGGCGAAATGGGCGAAGATGTCACCTGACCGTGTCTACGCCCTGGTGGTAGATGGCCGCGATGACCTGGCTGGCTACATCCGTGTCAAGGCGGGCAAGACCCGTTCTGCGCGCGGCGCATACAAGCGGTCGCAGCCCTTCTTCACGATGCGCTTCACCGACCTGGATGCGGCGCTCGGCGTGTTGTTGCAGACAGCGGACATGCTGGCGTTGACTGCACAGAAGCGTCTGATCATGGAAGGTGCGCCGGAGTTCGGTGCTCAGATCGGTGATTTCATGATGCTGGTCGGGCAGTACGCCCAAAAGTAGCCGCACGCTCAGGCTCGGCTGAGCAGCTGCTCTGTCCAGTCGAGACGGGCCAGCCAATAATCTGCAGCCCGGCCGGGCTGCTCCCAACGCCTGAGTTGCGCGAGGTGCCGGTGTTCGGATCATTCCGAACGCCGGCACCACTGCGTTGAGACCGCTTATCTGTTCATGTGACGCGCACGAGGCTCCAGATCGAAGCCGTTTTATGCACGAAGCTCTAGATTCAAGCCCTCGTAGTGCACATTCCCCTAGAATTAAGCCCTCGTAGTGCACATTCCCCTAGATTTAAGCCCTCATAGTGCACATTCCCCTAGATTAACCGCGCTCCCCGACGCCCGCGATCGCACACACCCTCTCTGACCTGCAGGTTTGCAAATCGTCTCATGAGAACTCCGTTTTTTCTAGGGGTATGTGCACGCAGGGCGCTTAGATCTAGGGGTATGTGCACGCAGGGCGCTTAGATCTAGGGGATTGTGCGCGCGGTGCCTTGAGATGTTGGCGGTCGTTCGCGCAGTGCGTTGAGATTCATGGGGGCGCGTACGCGAGCCTCGAAAATCTAGGTGCTCGTGCAGGCACAGTCGCTTAGGCGAGGCCTTCGTGCGAGCCGACCCGGCATGATCTATTACGTGTTCGTCCACACTCATACATAGAAAGGGGCGGGTGTGCGGACAATTCTAAGCCCGCGCACCCGCCTGGCTGGAACCGTTGAGGTGGAATCCTATTACGCTCCGACGATCTCCTCCGCGCTGGCACATTCCATGTCGAATGCCTCGGCAACGCCGGGGAAGGTGATCTTCCCGTCGAAGGTGTTCAGACCCTGACGCAGCGCCACATCATCGGCCAGAGCCTTCTTCCATCCCTTGTCCGCAATCGCATGGATATAGGGCAAGGTGGCGTTGGTCAGTGCCTGCGTCGAAGACACCGGGACAGTGCCCGGCATGTTCGTCACACAGTAGAACGTGGTGTCGTGCACCCTGAAGGTGGGCTCCTCATGAGTGGTGGGGTGTGAATCCTCGAAACAGCCACCCTGGTCAATGGCGATATCAACCAGAACAGATCCCGGCTGCATTGATGCAACCATCTCATTGGTCACTAGCTTGGGAGCTTTCGAACCTGGGATCAGAACCGAGCCGACCACCACGTCGGACTTCTTGATCAGGCGCGAAATTTCCAGCGGCGTGGAATAACGCGTGCACACGCGCCCTTCCCAGTGGTTCGTGATCTGGCGCAGCTTGTCGATATTGTTGTCGACAACCGTGACATCCGCGCCCAGTCCCACTGCGCCCGCAGCGGCGTTGATTCCGGCGGTGCCGCCACCGATGACCAGTACGTGTGCATCTTCCACGCCGGTCACTCCGCCCATCAGGACGCCTTTGCCCCCATGCGGCTTCTGAAGGAAATACGAGCCGACCTGGGGCGCCAACCGCCCAGCGATCTCTGACATCGGAATCAGCAGCGGCAAACGGCCGTCAGGCAAACGCACCGTCTCGTACGCAATGCCAACCGCTTTAGCTCCCAGCAGCGCATCCGTGCCGGGCTTGTCCGCAGCCAGGTGTAGGTAGGTGAAAACGATCTGGCCTTCACGGATATGACCGTACTCAGATTCGATCGGTTCTTTGACTTTCACGATCATGTCGGACTGTGCCCACACCTCGTCGGCACCGTCAACGATGGTGGCGCCCACCGCGGCATAATCCTCATCGGAAATTGCAGATCCGACACCCGCGCCTGCCTGAACCAGGACTTCGTGGCCGCCGTGCACAAGTGCAGAGACGCCACTCGGGGTCATTGAAACTCGGAATTCGTTGTTCTTCGCTTCGGTTGGAATTCCTACGCGCATTGAAACCTCCCTTGTGTGTTAACCCAGTATCTTTTTGAGGAATGAGAAGGACTTGGAATCATAGGGGTGGTGCCGCACCGGAATGTCGAAGCACCAACTCTTATGCAGCACCGTGCGCTCGTGGCTCAGCGTTCTGAAGCCCGAGGCCCCGTGGTAGTTGCCCATGCCGGAGTTCCCGACTCCGCCAAAGGGCGCTTTCGATGAGGACATGTGCAGCAACGTGTCATTGATGCACACGCCGCCGCTGGATATCGCCTCGACAACGCGCTGAGCAAAGCGCTTCTTCCTGGTGAAGATATACAGCGCCAAAGGCTTGTCGCGATCCTGGTAGTCCGTCAGCACGTCCTCGATATCCGTGAACTCCTTGATCGGCAAGATGGGACCGAAGATTTCTTCCTGCATGACGGGGCTGTCCCATTCGGGGTCGTCGACCAACACCGGGATGATCTGCTGCGTATCCTCCAGCGTCACATCGGCCGGCTTGGCGTCGCGCGACTTCGACGTGATCAGGCGCTGCCCTTCCAGCAATCCGGACAGACGCTTGAAATGCTTGGGGTGAATCACCTTGGCGAAGGAGTTGCGACGATACTCCTCGGTCGGCAATGCGCTGTCGATCCCCCGCCTCAGCGCCTCGATCAGTTGGTCCTTGACGTCGCGGTGAACATACACGAAATCGACGCCCACACAGGTCTGCCCGCCGTTGGTCAGCTTGCCGAACAGGATTCGCTTCGCTGTCTTTTCGATGTCAGCGGTCTTGTCGACAAAGCACGGGGACTTGCCGCCCAGCTCCAGGACGACGGGCGTGAGGTGCTCCGCCGCAGCGCGCATCACCACTTTGCCGACGTTCGGGGAGCCGGTGAAGAAAATAAAGTCGAATTTTTCATCCAGCAGTGCCGAGTTCTCCTTGCGCCCACCTTCGATGACGCTCACGTAGCCGTCCTCGAAAATCTCCTCGCACATCTGTCGGATGAGGCGGGATGTGGCCGGCGAGTAGGCGGACGGTTTGATGACCACGGTATTGCCCGCTGCGATCGCCGCGGCGAGGGGACACATTGTCAGCTGGAAGGGGTAGTTCCACGGACTCATCACCAGTGCCACGCCAAATGGTTCATACGTCACGGACAGCACGCCGGGCATCTGCGAAAGCGCGGGAATCTTGTAGTGCGGCGCTGCCATGCATGACAGGTGCCGGCGCATGAACTTGATTTCGTCCAGGACCAGCGAAATTTCTGTCATGAAGCTTTCGGTGTCCGACTTGTTCAGGTCAGCGTGCAGCGCATCCAGAATGTCACGTTCGTGGGCGCGTACTGATTTTTCAAATGCGGCCAGCGTGCGTTTGCGGTAGCTGAGGTCACGGGTTTTCCCAGTGAAGAAGAACTCCCGTGAGCGCGTGACTGCCTCGTGAATTTCCTCTTGTTTTGTGCGTGCCATATCCATCCTCTGATACTCATCATTGAATGACACTCATCAGTGAGCGACTACTCACATGCTACTAGCGAGGAACGCACGGCGCTGGGTCTTCCAGAGAATTTCCTCAAGGTTTTTCCGGTTCCGCTCCATCAGCGTCCCTACTCCCTTTCTGGGTTATAGCTCCGACCAGTTTCCAAGAAGGAAAAACTATGTCTTCAAGATATGCACGGAGGAATAAAGCAGGTGAGGAGCGCAAGTATCCAGCAGGCGTTGCCTCGCACTCACAGGCAGGGTTGTTAGAGTACATTGCATGTGGCTGACGGTGCTCTTTATGATTGGAATCACGGCCGAGGCCATGACAGGCGCCCTGTCAGCGGCCCGCGAGCGCATGGACCTGTTCGGCGTGATGATGGTGGCCGCAGTGACCGCCATTGGCGGTGGCTCCATTCGCGACGTCCTGCTGGGACACTACCCCCTCACCTGGGTGAAGAACCCCCACTACGTGGTCATTGTCGTGTGCGCCGCAGTGATTTCGGTCCTGATTCCCTCATTGATGAAGCATTTCCGCAAGCTGTTCCTTGGTCTCGACGCACTCGGCCTGGCGGTATTCTCCATTTTCGGCACACGCATCGGCTGGGACGTCGGCATCCAGCAAGGCCCCGCCCAGGCGTTCATCCTCGCCTGCGTCGCCTCAGTGATTACCGGCGTGATGGGCGGCGTGCTGCGAGACCTCCTGTGCGACCGCATCCCCCTGGTGTTCCTGAAAGAGCTGTACGCCGCGGTGTCATTCCTCGCCACCTGCACGTACGTCACACTTTCCGAACTGGGCGTGCACGATGACTGGGCTGTGACCATCACGCTGATCGTCACCTTCGTCTTCCGCATTCTCGCGATTCGCTTCAGCTGGCACCTGCCTGTCTTCGACTATCAGGAACAGCACTACGAGCGCAGTCAGTCGGTGCGTCCCCGCCTGTTCATCCACCGCCTCAAGCAGTGGAGGCCAAGGCGCCCTCGTCAATTCATCAGGAAGAACTCGAAGCCTGTGCGACCGGATTCCACCGCCCCCACCATCGACGAGGGTGACTAGTGGACCGCCTACTTACCCAGTTTGCTGCGCGGCACGACCGGGCGAATTTCGAGGTTCTCCACCATTGCTTCCTCACTCGCGTCCACTGCCATGCGCACCACGGCGGCAACTGACTGCGGGCGCAGGTGATCGCTGGGGCGGTAGGAGCGGCCGGCGCGCTGCTGAATGTCCACCTGCATATCTGTGTCAACACGACCCGGATGCACGGAAGTGACGCGAATTGTGCCGCGCTCCTGCTCACGCAACGCGTCAGTGAAGGCACGCAGGGCGAACTTGGAGGCTGAGTACACCGCGTTGTCAGCGCCCACGCGATAACCGGCTCCGGAGTTAATCGCAACGACCTGGCCACCGGCAGCGCGCAAAGCCGGCAGCAGCAGGCGTGTCAGCTCGGCTACGGCAACCACGTTCAGGCGCAGGACTCGGAGCCACTCGTCAGGCATGGTTTCGGCGATTGTACTTGAAGGCGCCATTGTTCCGGCACTGTGCACCAGTATGTCGAGGCGCTCCAGGTGCAGGTCTTCGACGGCTTGGTGCATCTGTTCGAAATCACTGAGGTCTGCGACAAATGGACGGACCGTGGCTGCTGCGTCTCGGCTGGAGGTGTCCGTATTACTGCCAGTGGCAGCTGCCTGGCGTGCTGCGATGAGCCTGTCGCAGGCGGCCGCCACCGATTCGTCCGAACTGCCACCAACGATGATGGTGTGTGTGCGGGACAGTTCCTGGGCAATGGCTGCACCTATACCGCGCGTTGCGCCGGTGATCAGGGCAATGGGTCGATCTGTCGAAAGCTCGTGCGTAATCGTCATGGGGTCAGCTTATCGATTCGGGCAATGCCTGTTCACCCCCTTCGATACACTGGACGCACGACACTCCTGTGTCGACTTGGCAATGATCGAGCACCAACAAGACGATCCTTTCAAGCGAGGAGGCCCCCATGAAACTTGCATCCGGCATCATGCGCACCATCACCGGCGCTTACATTCTGAACTCAGGTATCGGCAAACTGCATCTGGATGCCGAGGCCGCTGCCGGACTGCAGGAAATGGCCGCCACAGGCATTCCCCAGCTCGGTGAACTTGACCCGGAGGTATTCGGCAAGTTCATCTGCGCATCGGAAATCGGAATTGGCGCATCGCTTCTGACACCGTTTATTCCTCGCAAACTCGCCGGATTGGCGCTGACAGCATTCGCCTCGGGCATGCTCACCATGTACTTCCGCAACCCTGCGATGACCGAAGCAGACGGAATCCGCCCCTCGCAAGAAGGCCTGATGCTCTCAAAGGATGTCTTCATGCTGGCGATCGGTTTGGCTCTGATCACCATGAAGAAAGGCAAGAAAGCGCAGTAAATGCCTCGTGATCAGTTCCCGCTGGCCGGCCGAGTCATCGTCATCACGGGAGTGAGCCGGCGGGCAGGGATCGGATACGCTATTGCCCGGCGCGCCGCCGAATGGGGCGCTGACTTGGTATGCCACCACTTCAGCACCCATGACGACAAACAGCCGTGGGGCAGCGATGACATTGCAGCCGTGTGCGCCGGCATCCGATCCCACCTTCGGTCCGGCGCCCGCATGATCGACGTCGGTGGTGATTTAACTGACGAGGGAGCCCCCGCAGCACTGATCGATACAGCGCGCAGCGAATATGGCCGCGTTGATGCTGTTGTGTGCAACCAGGCGCTGTCTGGCAATGACGGCGCACTCAGTGACATCACAGCGGACGATCTTGATGCCCACTGGCGTGTCAATGCGCGCACGTCAATCCTGCTGGCGCAGGCCTTTGCGGCCGTTGCCGGCGACCAGGGGTCGATCGTGTTCATGACATCCGGGCAGGCGATGGGGCCGATGCGCGGCGAAATCGCCTACGCCGCCTCAAAAGCAGCAATCACAGGCATCACGCTGACACTGTCAGATGAGCTTGCGGCCAGGAACATCCGCGTCAACACTGTCAATCCTGGCCCTGTTGACACCGGCTACATGACGGACGAGGTGCGCCGGCATGTGCTCGAGCAGTTCCCCGGTGGCCGGATGGCCACCCCTGATGATCCGGCACGGCTGGTTGTATGGCTCCTCAGTGATGAGTCTCAGTGGGTCACGGGTCAGGTGATCAACACTGAAGGCGGGTTCTCACGCTGGAAGTAGCGCCACGCTCACCGCTGCCAGGCACCAGTGTGCACACCACCAGGAAGCACGGTGGCGAAAACAGGGCACGAGAGTGTCCGCACCCACCCCATGACATTTGTGATAGATAGATCGTGACAATCGCTCTATCCACATGCGGGTAATCATTTGTACTGTGAAGACATGAACACAGATGAGATTGCCACCACACGTGGCTCCACAGTGCGATCCGAAAACGCTCACACAGCACAGACGTCATCGCAGGCATCATCGGCGGCGCCTACACGCGCACCACAATCCGCTCCACCAGCAATCGACCTCGTCGACATTCACCGCTCGTTCGGCAAAGTCCACGCAGTCGACGATGTCACTCTGCGCGTTGAACAAGGTGAACTCGTTGCACTGCTGGGACGCAACGGCGCGGGCAAGACCACACTCATTGACATCGCTCTGGGTCTGGGCCATCAGGATTCGGGCACAGCCAGGCTTTTCGGCATGGCTCCTCATGACGCAATCAAGCGCGGCCTGATCGGAGTCATTCAGCAAACTGGCGGACTGCCGCCCGAACCGTCCGTTCGTGAAACAGTGTCAACACTGGCCAGCGCATACGTCGATCCCGCACCTGTGGATGAGGTGCTGGAGCTGGCCGGAATCACCGACCTGGCAACGCGCAGAATCGGCAAGTGTTCAGGTGGCGAACAGCAGCGCGTACGCCTGGCGATCGCCCTGCTTTCACGTCCGCGCCTTCTCATCATGGATGAGCCGACCGCCGGAATGGACGTGGATTCACGGATGCAGTTCTGGCAGACGATGGAGAAACTGACAACAGGCGGCTTGACCGTCGTGTTCGCAACTCACTATCTGTCAGAAGTTGAAGCAGTTGCCCACCGCATCATCATCATGAATCGCGGTCACGTTGTCACAGATGAAAGCTCCCGAACTCTGCTGAACACGGAGCGTGCCCATATTCGCGCAACCGTCTCAGAAGAGCATAGGGACGCCCTCGTCAATGAGATCACTGCGTTGCCCGGGGCCGACAAGTGGACCTACGAATTCGACGACGGGCAAATCGCGATCGACGGAGAAAAGCTTGAACCGGCTGCTCTTGCGGTACTGAACACCGCAGGCATCAAGGATTTCCAAATGAAACGAACCAGCCTGGATGAAATGTTCACCCGCCTGACCGGCGCGAACACAGAGGAGTCAGATTCATGAGCACGCACGCCGCAACGACGCATACCCTGACGAAACAAGACCTGACAGACCGACCTGTTCCCCCGCCGCTCAAAGGACTGGGTGCACAGTTCATGATGGCGTTGCGTGATAACACGCTGCGCAACCCGTGGTTCATCGGCGGTTCCATCGGCATCCCCATTCTGATGTATTTCCTGTTCGCAGTTGGCAAGGAATACTCAGATACCAGCGTGGGGCACGCGAACATTCAGGCAGCCGTTCTGGCCGGTCTGACATGCTACGGAGCGCTCATATCGGCTGCAAGCGCAACATGCAACACCGCGCTGCAACGTCGAACCGGATGGTGGCGCACACTGGCACTGACTCCAATGAGCCTGTCTACATACCTGTGGGCTCAGATCTGTGCGGCAATTCTGGTCGGCGCTCTGGCTGCACTGGTGACCTATGGTGTAGGGGCACTCACCGGCGCTAAAATGTCAGGAATTACCTGGGTTGTGACGTTCGCGTTGATTGTCGTGTGCAGTTTTCCCCTGGCGGCATTCGGATTCGCGGTTGGCCAACTTGTCGGTGAGAACGCCGCGTACTTCATCGTCTCGATGACGGTGCTGGTCAGTGCATTCCTGTCCGGCATGTTCATGCCGCTGGAGCAGATGGGCTCATTGGTCCAGAAAGTCGCGAAGTACACACCAATGTATGGGATCATCAATCTTGTTCGGGCACCGCAGCTTGGCTGGGATACCACGTTCGAATGGAGCTGGGTCATCAATATCGCGGTCTGGTCGCTCGCAATGTTGGCCGCAGCTGTCTGGACGTTTACCCGCTCGAGCCGTACTGAAAGGAACTGACACCGATGAGCTGGAGCTGGCTGTGGCACTCACCGGCGGCTTCAAGTTCGCTGCGCGAGCGCCTCAGCTCGTTGCCGTGGGCGTTACCGTACCTGATTTTCATCATCGTCGGATTCATTCTGAGTGCGCGCGGCATCAAGGACAACCTCGTACCAACGCTGGCGTGGCTGGCAGTGTTCAGTCTGGTCTACGTTACGACGTGGATCCGCTCCGATTCGGCCCCCGTATCACGCACCACGGACCCGTGGGTACTGGTAACGATTATCCTGCTGGTGGCTCTGTCTGGCGTCGCCCTGCTGTTCATGGCGGCGGGCTCGCTTCTGTTTCTGCTGCCATATATCGGTGCCGTCGTGGTGCTGCAGCTTCCACGTCACCTCTACATGCGGTGGGCCTGTGTCCTGCTGGTCGGCACAGTCGTATTCGCCGCTGTATCCGTTTTCCTGAACTACGTCGAGATCAGCGAAGCGTCCTTCGGAGCAGCCATCCTGGTATGCACCGTTTTCATGACGATGATGGCTCGCCGCGCGATCGACAATGACCGGCAGGAGGCCATCCGGCAGGCTGAACGCGTCCATGCCTCTCAGTTTGAAGAACGCAGCCGTATCAGCGCGGATCTGCATGACGTCCTCGGGCAGACACTCACCGCAATCAACGTGAACGCACAAGTTGTTGGGCGCCTTGCCGCGATGGGCAAGATTGACGAGGGCGTCCCCTACCTTGAACAGCTCCAGGAGCTTTCACATGACGCGTTGTCACAGATGAGACAGGTTGTAGCCGCCACACGTGAAGCTGATCTGGATGAAGAAATAGCACAGGCTTCGCACCTTGCTGATGCAGCTGGAATTGTTCTGGACGTTGACAATGCGAGGAATCCCCCTGAAGGTAAGACGAGTCAGGTTGCCGCACACCTGGTGCGCGAATCGATGGCGAATATCATTCACCATTCGGGCGCTGATCGAGTGTGGATCGAGCTCAGTCCGTCTCGAGTGAGTGTGCGCGACAACGGTCATGGCGCGCGGCCGGCCACTAATGGTCGAGGTCGAGGCGCTGGCACTGACCGGAAGAGCGCTGCTGGCAACCAGCAGAGCGCTCACGCGGGACAGCGCATCTCCACCGGTTTGGAATCGCTCAAGAAGCGCGCTGAGGGTGTGGGAACGGTGACCTGGGGGCCGGTTGACGGGGGCGGCTGGCACGTAACGTTCGTGGTGAATCCTGTTGATGGGGCAGATTCTGTTGCCCCATCAACGATGGGTGACAGTACTCATTCTGTCGGTGAAGGAGCACGCTCATGAAAGTTGCGGTCGTTGATGATCAAGGCGTTGTCCGCGCAGGTATTGCCGCGTTGATTGGTTTGGAGCCTGACATTGAGGTGGTTGCTCAGGCTTCCAACGGCAGCGAAGCGGTTGAGATTGCTCAGCGGATGGGCGCTGAGGTAGACGTGATGCTGCTGGATGTGGAGATGCCCGGTGTTGACGGGCTGCAAGCTTTGCCGCGTGTGCGGGAAGTCAGCCCGCATACGCGCGTGTTGATGCTGACAACGTTTGACCGTCCGGGCTGGGTGTCTCGAGCATTGTTACTGGGAGCTGCCGGCTTTGTCTTGAAGGACCAGCCTGCCGAGGCTCTGGCGGCATCAATTCGCGCGGTGAAGGACGGCAAGCAGGTGGTTGATCAGGAGCTTGCGACACGCACGCTGGGGCTGGGCATCAATCCGCTTACGCCCCGAGAAGTCGATGTGCTGCGTGCGGCCGAGGCAGGCGGCACCACTGCTGACGTGGCGCGCACGGTCGGCCTGTCTCAGGGCACCGTCCGTAACCATGTCACCAGCGCGATGGCGAAAACAGGTGGCTCATCCCGTATGGATGCTGCGCGCCGCGCCCGCGACAACGGGTGGCTGTAGGGACTGCTCGCGGGGCTTGCGTAGGGGCCCGAGGGGCCCTGCCTCTGGTTCAGGCGTCGTGCTGACCGCTGCTGATCGGCACGATGAGCGTTTCCTATCGCCACGGCTCACAGGTGATCTGGGTTCCGGTCTCCATATCCAGACTGCCGCCATCCTGGCCCTGTGCTACGTCGACCGGCACTTCGCCGCCTGCGATGCCCAGTGTCATATCAACCGTGTCAGATTCCTCCGTCCCCGCTCCGCGCCAGGATAGTTGCATCGCGGCGCTTGCACCTGCAGGAATATCCACTCCCCGGTCAAATTCGGCCGCCGAGGCGCGGGGCGAGGCAACAGTGCTCACCGCTAGGTCTGCTCCACTCATCGTGATCTGCAGGTCGGGCACACCGCTCACAGAGCACGCGGTGTCGCCATTGTTAATCACTGTCAGTATCGCGCCTCGAGCACCCAGCGCTCCCTGCACCGGTCCGAGCTCGGCAGTAAGAGAGTCCGGGCTGCACAGCGGCTCCACCGCCGGCGTCGCTTCACCTCCAGACTCAGCGACCGCCCCAGATTCAGCAGCCACCGCAGCTCCAGACTCAGCTTCTTCCGGCGGCGCCGAAGACGAAGCAGGTGGAGTCTGATCAATCGGGGTCGACCGGTCAGCCGGTGCAGGCAGAATCATCAGGGCGCTCACGCTGACAATCCCCGCCACCGTGCACACCACCGCCGCGCATCGGGCGATAGGACGCCACGCAGCGGTGGTCGGGTCACCCTCGTCGATGATGATTGCCGAGGATGGAGCACCGCCTTCATACTCGACGGCAGAGTTTTCGCGAATGCTCTCGTAGGCGGCGGCGCGAGCCAGCAGCATGGCGACAATCCCGATAACAGGAACCGCGAACAGGCCCGGCCCAGTGAAAAGCAGCGCGATTCCGGAGATGAAGACTGCGATGATCGCTGTGAGCGCGACGGCTCCGCCTGCAATCCAGGCGGGTCGGGTTGTGCGAGTCTGAATACTGGTCGTGAGGGCGAACACCAACGCGAGCAGCACGCCGGCCACGCCCGCAAATCCAAGTGCCGCGGCGTATCCACCGAAGGCCAGCGCCAGGCCACCGACTGCCAGGATCGGCGGCGCAACGACGCATAGTGCCACATCAACGACGAGGGAGACCCATTGACTGGCTGTCCGTGAACGCGTGGGGCTCTTGCGCGACTGATCCAACAGCTCAGCAGAGCCGCCAGAACGCGGCATCCCCGACCAGCTGCCTGTCAGTTGGCGCGCCAGCGCGACCCACAGCCCGATAACGGCGATGATGAGCAGCAGCATCGCGATGAGGTAGCCGTAGGGGAAGGGGTAGTCACGGCACTGCCCGGGGAAGTCATTGCAGTCGAACTGGAGTTCGGGACCGGGCATGCGGATGTCCTGTCCTGTGATGACGATCAGTGCGCTCAGTGCGAGGCCGAGGAGCGCTGCGGTGCCCAGCAGGTTGCGTCTGCGCCTGATGGGGCAGGCCCCTGTTGGTACGCGCCGCCGCCGTGTGCTCTTCACAGTGTCAGTGTGCCACACAGGCGGCACAGCCAACCGGATGTGCCTGTAAGAGATGACAGGCACATCCGGCAGGACATGCCACGCGGGCAGGACTGCAGCCTCAGTTCTGGATCTATTGCGAGTTCAGGGCGGCTGTGGGGGGTGTGCGTGCGGCGCGCACTGCCGGGTACAGGCCGGCGACAGCGCCAATCACCACGGTCACGGCCAGACCTGCGGCCACCACGTACAGCGGCATGACGAACAGCCATCCACTGACAGTGGCCACGACAGCAGTGATCAGTGTGCCGATGATGCAGCCGAGTGCTCCGCCGATACCGGCCAGCAGCAGTGCTTCAGACAGGAACTGGATACGGATGTGAGCGCGCGTTGCTCCCATGGCCCGACGCAAGCCGATTTCCTGGCGGCGCTCGAGGACTGAAATGATCATCGTGTTGGCAACGCCGATACCGCCGACCAGCAGAGCAATTGATCCGACGCCGGCCAGCAGCGTCGTGAATGCATGATCGGCAGCGGCTTTCGCACTGAGCGCTTCTGAAGGTCGCGACACTTTGATACCACCTGATGCCTGCGGTGAAATGGTCGGTGCCAGGAGGTCACGGATCCGGGCGACCTGGTCATCGGCGCTGCGCTCGTACACTGTGGTGGGATGGTCATCATGGCCGTACAGTCGTTGCGCCGCTGTGCGACTGATCAGCGCCGCGGAGTCCAGTTCCGGTGCCAGTGGTACCGGTTTGAGGATACCGGCCACCGTGACGAGCTGGTTGCCCATCCAGATCTGTGTTCCGGGAGTGACAATGCCGAGGCGCTGGGCTGCACTCGCCCCCAAAACGGTTGTCGGATACTGCGCGAGCGCTTCGTTGAGCCACGTTCCATGCGCCACTTCGCCTGCCACCACGTCCAGCAGTGTCAGATCAGTGGAGACGGTCGCGATCCCACCTGTTTCTTCTGCAGGAATCAGCGAGCTGCGATAGACCTTGATGTCGGTCAGGGCAGCTGTGCTGGTCGCATCGGTAACACCCGGCAGGAGCGCCACTTTCGCTGCAGCGTCTGGTGGCAGTGTGGCAGCGGCTCCCGTCATGTCGCTTCCGGCAGTGACTGTCAGCAGATTTGTGCCGAGGGCGTCCAACTGTCGAGTCAGTTGAGCTCTGCTGGAGGTGGAAATTCCGATCACCGCCACCATTGCTGCGATCCCGATCGCGATGCCCAGTGCTGACAGGAAGGCACGCATCGGGCGTGAGCGCAGCCCCACTGTGCCGAGCCGCACCGCATCTGATGCCAGAAGCGTTGACGCGGCCGGCGCTGAACGAGTGTGATCAGATGTGTGAGTCATGGTGCTCCCTTCCAGCCACGCCGCCCGCCGGGCATTCAGTCGAACCGCCTGTCGCGCCGCCCGCCGCACCGTCGGCCGAGTCAGCCACGATCCGTCCGTCACGGATGGCGATTCTGCGCGGCAGGCGCGCAGCCAGGTCGTTGTCGTGTGTAATGACAACGATGGTTGTGCCCGCCTCATTCAAGTCGTGGAGAAGCTGGACGATTGATTCACCCGAGCGTGAATCCAGATTGCCTGTCGGCTCGTCTGCCAGGAGCAGCGGCGGTTCAGCGACAACGGCTCGTGCAATCGCCACACGCTGACGTTCTCCACCTGACATCTGGTGGGGTCTGTGCTCCAGACGATGCCCCAGTCCGACGCGTTCCAGAGCTGCTCGTGCTCGCTCACGGCGCTGCGAGCGCGCTACGCCCAGGTACAGTAATCCGTCAGCCACATTGTCCAGTGCGCTCACTCCCGGTGAGAGATGGAACTGTTGAAAGACGAATCCGATCATGCGGGCGCGTACCGCTGACACACCTGCATCATCAAGTTCACTGACGTTGATTCCATCAATGAGGACCCGTCCCGACGTGGGAGTATCCAGTGTGCCGATCATGTTAAGCAACGTTGTTTTACCTGATCCGCTCGGTCCGACAATGGCCGTGAATTCGCCGCGATTAATCGTCATGCTCACACCCGCACATGCTTGGACGGGCGGGGAGCCGAACGAACGAGTCACGTCATCCAGTTGCACCAATGCGTCGGTCATCGTGATGGCACCACCACGTGCTGACCTTCGGCAAGGTCGTCTCCGGATACTTCCACGCGTCCGGCTGAAAACAGTCCCGTTTCAACAGGTATCTGTGAAAATGAGCCGTCCTCGCGTGCGATTTCCACGCCGAACTGTGTCGGTGTCAGGGCAAGCAGGGCGTTGACTGGAACGGTCAGCACGTTTTCGCGGGTTTGGGACGGTAGCGCAACTGTCACGGATGCTTCCTGGAGCGTTGATGTGGCTTCCGGGTCGGAGGGGGTCACGGTGATGGGAAGGATGCGTTCCTTGTTTCCCGCAGCCGGGCCTGCCTGGTTTGCCTGTGAGCCCTGCCCGTCGGCCTGGCTGTCCTGACCGTTTCCAGCGCCACGCTCAACCGGGGTGCCAACTGAGCTGATGGTGCCCGGCGTTGTTGACCCGTCGGGAAGCTGAATCGTCACCTCGCGGCCCTTTTCAGCCAGGTCCTGCTGTGCGAGCGAGACGTTCGCATCCACGACCTGTTGCATGGAGGACACGCTGAAAAGGCTGGTGTCCAGCGTGACTCGATCTCCCACACGGGTAGACAGTGTTCCGACGCGCAGGTCAGCTGGCGCAAAAATGATTCGTCCCAGCTGCAGGCGACCACTACGTGTCAGTCCGACTGCGTCCTGCCAGTTCCTGATCGCACTGATCGTCTGCGCATCGAAGCGCTCATCTGGCTCATCGGCAAAATAGCCCAGATCCTTGAGGGACTGTTCGAGCTGCTGAACGTCCTGCCCGTTACTCATACCGTCTTCAAAGTCACGCCACGCAGGGGTGGCACCGCGCATGAGGTAGGCCGGGTCGTCACCTACCTGGTACAGCTGTGCACCGGCGCTGATTTGAGTGCCCGGTTCAGGCAGCTGTGTCACGATTCCGTCGAATCCGGCACGAAGCTGGTGCGAATCAGCGTAATGTAACGTGCCGGCAACATTCACACTGCCATGCAGATCCTCGCGCACAACGGGTTCGGTGGCAATTGCAGAGCCTGCCTGCCCCGTTGCACCGCTCTGACCCGATTGTGCGGCATTGGCCTGCCCGCCGTGCCTGAGCCAGATGGCACTTGCCACCACCAGCGTCACAATCAGGATTGCCGCTATGCCGAGGACGACAAGCGTGCGCCGCTTCGTCATAGCTTTCACTTGGTGTTCTCCGTCCCGGTGTTGGAGGCATTGGCCGCATCAGCCTTGTCGAAGCATTGAGAAATGGCTGCTGGCGGCACGTCGTTGAGTCGGATTCCCTGGCCTCGCACTGGATCTTCCACGTGATAGCCGTCCTGGCGCAGGCATTGAGCGACACGCACAAGCCGATCGAATTCTTGGTCAGTCATTTCACTGTCCGCACCTGCCGTTGGGCTGTCACCGACTTTTTCCCAGCAGCCCTGCACGGCGGTGTTCCACGCGTTCGCATCGACACCAAAATCTTCGCCCGGGCCGTAATTTTGAAGGTCGTCGGGCACATTCACACCGGCTTCGCGCATACAGGCAGCGAATTTGAGATTGTATTCTTCCACAGCTTTGGTCTCTGACTCTGATACGCCAGCGCCCTTGCCCGCAGCGTTGCTGTCCGATCCGGCTGCGTCGCTTCCGACCGGCATATTGCTCGAACAGCCTGCAAGCGTGACCAGGCTCATCAGCGCAGCTCCAGTCACCGCGCGCGCCCTGAAAGCTTTCAGCACGCCTCCAACTGAACTCTCTGCCGTCACGTTCGAAGCCCTACCATGTATGCGCAGTTGCATCGTCAATTTCCTCCACGTATTTGGTCCTGCAGTTTGCGCGAGGTACCCGGATCAGTACTCCACGCGTCTGAAGAGATTTAAACGCATCATGCGTTGCCGTAGCGTTGCGGTTTTTGTTTATGTTTTGCTAACACTGACATCGTTAAGATGTCGCCAGCGGAAGGGGCTCAACTGAGTCGCCCTCGTCAAGAGGAATGAATGAAAGGTACACCACTATGAAGGTCCTCATCGCCGAGGATGAAGAATATCTCGCACAGGCAATCGCCCAGGGGCTGAGGCGCGAAGCAATGGTTGTTGACGTGACTTTCAATGGCGATGACGCGCTGGAGATGGTGCGTAGTTCTTCCTACGACGCGATAGTTCTGGATCGTGATTTGCCGGGAACTCATGGTGACGAGGTGTGCAGGATTCTCGCGCACCACTACCCTGAGGTGCGCATCCTGATGCTCACTGCCGCACGCACGCTCAACGCGCGCGTCACGGGGTTCGAACTGGGAGCTGACGACTATCTGGTCAAACCGTTTGAGTTCCCGGAGCTGGTTGCCAGACTGCGAGCTCTCGGCCGCCGCTCTCAACCGGCACGAGAACCTGTCCTTGAATCGTGCGGAGTGCGTCTGGACCCGTTCCGTCGCGAAGTTTACCGCAATGGGCGCTTCGTCCGTCTGAGCCCCAAGGAGTTCGCGGTTCTGGAATTGCTGATGGAGGCTGACGGCGGGGTCCTCAGCCAGGAAACGCTGCTGGAGCGCGCATGGGACGCGAACGCTGATCCCTTTACCAATTCGATTCGCGTCACTATTTCACATCTGCGTCAGCGGCTCGGCTCTCCCTGGGTTATTCAAACCGTGCCGGGCGCAGGATATCGCTTTGGGGAGGCGGACAGATGACGAGGACACCGCGCGGGGAACGCCGCCTCACCCTGCGAATGCGCCTGACCTTGTCGTATGCGGGGCTGGTGGGCGGTGTGGGCCTGGTGATGATTGGCCTGGTGTACGCCTATATGCGCCTCGTGCCGATGCGACTGAACACCACATTCGCTCCTCCCGCGCCTGACGGGCAAAGCGCCAGTTTTGACCTGGTGATCCCGGTGGCCCGCTCCATGCTCAACACCATGCTGGTCACATCGCTTCTGGTTCTGACGATTCTGACGCTTCTCTCCGGCCTGGTCGGGTGGATTGTGGCGGGACGCGTGATGGCGCCGCTGGTTGACATGAAGAAAGCCGCGGCACTGGCAACGTCTGGCGATTACAGTTACCGCCTGAACCTGAAGGGACCGGATGATGAGGTGCGCGAGCTGGGCGTTATGTTCGACGCGATGCTTGATTCGGTCGATCAGTCACTGCGCTCCCAGCAGCAGTTCGCGGCCAATGCGTCGCATGAGCTGCGTACTCCTCTTGCCACGACTCAGACAATGATTGATGTGACGCTGTCTGATCCGGATGCGACCACTCAGGAACTGCGGGACCTTCTGCGACGGGTACGCGAAACCAATCACGCCAACGCTCAGACTGTGGATGCGCTGCTGGATCTGTCGGCAGCTCAAGGCGGGATGCTGGCGCGCGAAAAGGTGGATCTAGCTGAAATTGTTCGCCAAGCCATCCATGAAGTTGAATCTCTGGCGAAAGACCATGGTATAGCCATCCATACGAGCATCACTCCCGCTGCAGTTACTGGAGATCAGGTGCTGCTGCGCCAGGCAGTCTCGAACCTGCTGCGCAACGCCGTCACCTACAACCAGGCGGATGGATCTGTGAACGTCGCCCTGCAGGTACACCATTCGCCTTATGCCAGTGCTTCCTGCGCAGTGCTGAACGTGACCAACACCGGCCCCCTCGTCGATGCTGATACCGTCAGCTCACTGTGTGAGCCATTCGTGCGTGGATCCAGACGCACAGCCGGTACCACGCGCGGACATGGCCTGGGACTCGCAATCGTGCAGGCTGTCGCTCAAGCTCACCGCGGCAGAGTCACTATTTCCGCACTCGACGAGGGTGGTCTGAGCGTGACACTCACCGTTCCTGCAACAGCGCGCATTGCCAGCCGTTCAGTGGATGCGACACGGGCTACGCCCCGCACCACGTGAAGACGTCCGGCCAGAGATAGTGATCCCGGTCAGTATTGCCACCCCAGAGATATGGCGGGCAGCTCAGCAAAGACCTGCGGCCTCGCGTGGAGGCCGCAGGATCGATCAGGCGAACAGGTAGGGGTTGATCATCTGCCACGCGAGCGGCGATGTCAGCCCTGCCAACTCCACTTCCAGTTCATCGGCCTTGGTGCCATCCATCGCGTACAGGCACGTCGGAGTACTCAGGAAGAGCAGAGATCCAGCGGGCGCCATCTGCTCGTCCACCGCGGCGAAAATGTCGAACACATTCATCGCCCAGGTTCCCTCCAGGCCGGCCTTGCCAAATCCTGTGTCGTCGTGACCTCGGCATTCACTGGCGATGACGCGTTGCAGCTGATCGACATCACCTTGACGCGCCAGACGAATGACGTCGGAGGGCAGGTGAAGTGGGCCGTCAAAAACATTCATGTGCGGCCCGAAAACCAGCCAACGCAAAATCAGTGAGGGAACTTCTTCCGGGTCGGAGCGGAACAGGTTCATCGAGTCGCCCTCGGGCACGATCCACGTGACGTCCGTTGAAGAAATCCACACGGTGAGGGTGATCCGTTTGACGTCTTCCGACGGTGCGATGCGGGTCAGTTGAATCATGTGGGAACGCTGGAACAGACCGGCGAAGAGGCGTTCGGCGCCGTCCGTCAGGGATTCCTCATCGCTGATGAATCCCAGGTCAACCAGGTTCTGCCAGCCGTCTGAATTCGTGTCAGCTTTGCCGTCCAGCAAATCGGTTAGGGCTTCCCAGTCGGCCTCGTTGAGAATTGCAGCTGATTCTTCAGGGTTAAAACGGCTCATTGTGGGTTCCTCAAGCTATTCGACATTTCAACAAACGTGTCGTACATCGGGTCAAATTCGCGTGTCGCGCATGTCAGGGTGGCGGTCAGTCCGGCCTCGCCGTTCACCCACAGCCACTGGCACGACGACACGGACAGATCCTCCATAATGTAGACCCCCATGCGGGCTACACCATTGAGGTGTTCGTTTTCCCATGCTGCGTTTTCCAGCACCAGGAATCCGGGGATAGATTCGACGAGTTGACGCAACGTGCCGTCGTACCAGTCGATCGGATCGTCCGACCCGGTCGCGGCTTTCGTCACGACGAGGCTGGGGCGGAACCCTGATGCAGCTTCAGGACCAAGTGCGATCAGCGGGAAGGTGCTCTCAACTTCCTGGAGCATCTGCTGAGTCGGGCCTTCTTCCGGCACTTGCTGGGTGAATTGCACTTTTTCTTCAGTGCTGAGTTCTTCCCAGTCTGCGGGAAGAGTGACGAACTCAGCGTCACTACTCGTTGGACTCATCAAAATCCTCCATCGCTTCGGTGGTTATTGTCGGACTTAAATTCTTGATGTTCGGGTTGGGTCAGGCGGGTTGGATCACTGTGGGAAGTAGTCGGATCACTGTGGGAAGGCGGGACGATACCTTCAGCACGAAGGCGATCGGCCGGGTACGAGCCCGGATCGACTTGAGTCAGGGCTTGCTGCTGACGTTTTTCCAACCGCTTCTCCGGATACATCGCGTCAGGCAGACGGAAAGGGATCACTGATATCAGCGCGACGACCATACAGGCCATTGCAACGATGACGATGATACGCATTCCCTGTTTGCTCATCCCCAGTGTTCCAGCAGTAAATGCAACTCCGAAAAGCAGGAACGCCAGACCGATGGCAGGAGTGGTCAGTGCTTCGGAGTTTTTCCACCATCCGAAGATGTTCCCAACTGAGCGAGCGAGTTTTCCGAGCATGGAGTCTGAAAACATCGCAAGAGCCCATTGAGCCAGGATGAGGCCCCCAAACAAGAATGCCAGTGTGATCATCCAGAAGGTATCACTACTCGAAAAATCATCCATCGATTTCCTCATCCTCAGCTGCAGAGCCTGTACTGCCGTGGCTGGAGCAGCGGCGGGGCAACGCGCGAAGTGGTTTCGCCGTCAGTACGCAGCCACATCCAAATCCTCGGCTCTTGTCAGATTACCTTGAGGTCACCACGCCTCGCAGCGTTAATCACCATGCACAACACTCACACATCAGTATCGGTCTTGCTGGCGCTAATCGAACAGGCCGAAGGTAAAATCTGTTGCTTTTCCGCCAAGCCACTTACCGCCGGCACCACCCGCAACGCCACCGATGATGCCGCCAACGGCCGCTCCGATCGGTCCGCCAACAGCCATACCAATAGCCGCGCCGCCCATCGCACCAGCTTTGCCGCCAGCCCAGCCACCGCCGACTTCCAGCAGTGTTCGGGTTCCGGCACGTGCAACCTTTTCTCCGGTTCCCATACCAGGATTGAGCGCACTGTCCGTCTTCCACTGGTCGTAAGCGGTGGTGCCAGCGTCGACAGCGGTGAGCACACGCCCGGCATGCTTCGTGACTTTGCTGACTTTGTCGAGGATCTCTGGCGAATCTCCCCATCCCTTACCAAGGTTGACCTTGTCTTTAAATGCGTGGAACCGAACCTCGGGCGTATCTTTGAAATGCTTTCCGAGTCTCTTCGGATCGAACGTGGCACCGTTGAGCTTGAAGTTGATGCCCTTGATAAGCTTGACGGCATCGCCGGTGCGGGACTTCAGCATCTTCAGGAAGCCCAGCGTCGTACCGCCACCTGAGAACATCCCAGTGAAAGCCTTGACCAGCCAGTTGGCGGAAGTAACGGCACTGCATGCGTTCTGCAGCTCACTGTGAGCCACGTCCTCATCGCGGCGGACGATGCTCACCTCTCCCGCGAGGGTCGAATAGAGGGCCTGCTTTTCCATGTACTCAGTCCACGCCTGGATGAGAGCCGCATTCGTCACCGGATCCGCCGGAACCGGCAGCGGAGGCGGAGGCGGAGGCAGTTCGATTGAAGTCTTGGGGATAACAATCAGCTTGCCTGCTGCCGCCCGACCTTCAATGTCTTTGAGGCGGGTCTTACATGAACGAATCAACGTCACAAATGAGTCAACGGCACCAGCAAAAGTTTCGATCTCATCATGGATCTCCTGCGCTGATTTAGTGGCAGACTGGATAGCCGCGGACGCTTCAGCTGCCGTGTAGCCCACCAGCTCAGACTGCACGATGCTATTGGCCCGATCGAGGTCCTTAATACCGTCGTACACTTGGCCCCTGCCATGCAGGAGGACTCCACTCTTCCAGGAGGAGAGCGTTTCGGGTTCTATATCGAGCTTGGTGTCAATCATTTACCCATTCCTCCTGACTGGGGGTAGTAAACCCCGCCCGCGTGAGGGTAAACCGAGGTAAGTTCGCTAAAGATTCGAGCTTCTGAAGCTTCAAAATTCTGATCAGCGGTCGACAGACTGCCACTCACCTTCCCTGTTCCATCAGCCAGGGCTTTCAGGCCTTCAGTAAACTTGCTCAGTACAGCATTCACACTTGCCGTGGACTTGCCAAAATCAGGCGGCGCCCCGAAATTCACTCCCGCGAACGTGCTGTTCGCGTCGTTCAATCGCGCTTGTGCTGCTTGCGACCGATCCTGCTTCCATTTCAGATCGCTCATACGATCCCCTCACGTGTCTCATCGCAGATACGTCGTGACCAACGCGCCACGCTAACTCTTCGATTGCCGCACTTAGGTTAGGGATTCTGATTAAACGGTGGGTAAACAGAATGTGAGCAGTTTTCAGGCGCCCGTCACAAGCGGGTCGGCCGCCCTCGTCAATCACGCCAACACTGAGCGAGACCTTGCCGCCTCCATCATCCACCGGGCTGCATAATCCTCGTCCGCGGGCACCTCTCTCACGAGGAAGAACACACATCGACGCTCCTACCTCGCGCGCGGGCGTCACGACTATTGAGGAGCGGAACCGCAGGCCCTCACGCACCCACCCCCGACACCTCATCGTGAAGTCGACCACATCAAAAACACCTACATCGAACCGGGCATTTCTGGCTTCCGCACTGGAATTTCACTATATGGACGGGCGTGAGAGCCGAAGACAGATCAACCTGGCACGCCCCGCCAGTGCTCCACCACGCAGCGACATGCCCTGTTAAGTGAACTAGCCCCTGAAAGTTGGACTGGTTTAATTCTAGGCGGTTAGGGCTTCAAGGCCGTAGTTGAATTCGTGGTTACCAGCACCCACCGCATCGTATTTCAAGTAGTTGAACACACTAGCCATCGGGTCAACAGTGCTATCTGTCCGGTTCGAGTGGTACACCATTTCCATTCATGAGCCCTGCGCAGCGTCGCCGTTGTCTAGAAGCAGCACGGCGTTCTTACCTTTTTCTTCACGAACGTTCTGGATTGCCGTTGAGGGGTGATCCATACCGCGAACATTTTGGGGTTTGGAAGAGCCAAAGGGCTGCCCGGTGAAGTAGTCGTGGTCCACTAGGGTGCCATAAATGAAGGTTTTGGTTTTCAAAACAAAACAGGCAAGGTTACTTTTGTACTTTAACTTCACTTGAGATGCAGGTCTTACAAATTTGCGCTCGTACATATCGCGGATTTGGCCGGGCGGAGCAAACAACGTTGTTTTGGTGCCTCACCGAAATTTCGTTCAGCACTGTTCGGACTATAGGAGAAATTGGCGACGGGGGTGAGACCGTTTAAGGTCTCACCCCCGTACTGTTATGCCGGTGTTTCGTCGGCTAGGCGATTAGTTCTCCTCGCCTTCTCGACGGCGTCGCACGAGCGCCAGGCCAAGGCCTGCTACGCCCATTACGGCTGCGATACCAACGAGTCCTCCTACCTGCGCGCCGGTGCGTACAAGCTTAAACTTCTTGACTCCCGGCTCGGTGGTCATATCGCCAGCGGCAGACTTCTCAACGGTGACCGTCACGCGATCAATCTCGTTGCCGTTCTTGTCCTTGACGATAACTACGATCTTGTCACCAGGCTTAGCGTTGTCGTCGATGTCAACAACGAGGTTGCCGTCGCCATCGATTTTTGCCTTGCCGGGGCCGTCGGTGTCGACCGTCGTGCCGTCCTCAACAGGGCCGCCATCGTTCGGGATTACGACCTTGCCACCCGGTTCGCCAGAGCCGTCCTTCCAGTCCGGAGTCTTGGTGTCAGGTTCGCCAACCGTGACAGTGACAGTCACGTTGTCGGTGGTGCCATCGGGGTAGGTCACAACAACAGGAACATCAAACTTCTCAACAGTGTCCTTATTCAGCTTCGACCCATCCGGGAACGTAACCGTAATCTCACCAGTGTTCTCATCGATCGTCACTACATAACCCTCAGGAGCCTTGTAATCACCAATCGAGAACTTCGAACCCTCAGGAACATCTACACCCTTACCATCCTTACCAGTAAAGGAAGGAGCAGACTTCGTCTCCTGACCAGGAACAACCAACTTACCCTCATACGCAGGCTCGTATTCGTCTGATTCCTTGGTCACCAGAACAGTCCATGCGGACACATCGTTACCACCAGAAACTAGAACCACGTTGAAGTAGTCGCCCGTCTTGGCAGTCTCGGGGATATCAAAGGTGCAAGCTGCAACCTGAGCCTTGATGCCCTTGGACTGGTCAAGTTCACAGGTCTTTAAGACTGTGCCCTTGGAGTCACGCCACTCAACCTTCGAAGGCAGAGCTGACAGGTCACCGCTAAACGCAGGAGTAACCGTTACGCCAGGCGCAGCCGGCTTATCCGTTGCATTGTAGTCGGCGGTATTAGTGACTGGAGTGTACGGCATTATGCCGTACACTCCGGTCACTATTACCCTAAGGCTCGCTACTGCTCGTTTAGCGCTGGGAGTTTCGTCTGCGCATCGCGGTGAGGCCTGCGCCTGCCAGTAGCAACGCTGCGGCCGCTGCTAGTGTGCCCTCGACGCTCACACCGGTGCGGGCCAGTGATGAACCGCTCTGAACGCCCGACTTAGCAGACTTGCTGCCCTCAGTGCTCGGAGTAGTCACCTTGTCGCTTGGCGTCGTGCCCGGCGTTGTCTCACCTGGGTTGTCACCAGGTTGCGTCGGGTCAGACGGGTTAGCTGGGTCCGTCGGGTCAGACGGGTTAGCTGGGTCCGTCGGGTCACACGGGTTAGCTGGGTCCGTCGGATCTTCACAGACGCACTTGGTGCCAACGCGTAGCTTGCGCGTTGTCGGATCCTTGATGATCTTCTCGGACGTTTCCGGATCGCCTACCGGCTCTCCATTCTCGAGCTTCCAGGTCTTGGTGATTTCCTTCTCGCCGAATACACCGGCCTGGTCCTCAACAATCTTGCCAACTTCGAGGTTCGGATCGAACTCAATCTCAGTGTCATACGGAGTTTTCTCCGTGTGCTTGTCCGTCAACGTTGTCTGAGTCTTGGCAGGGCCAACCTCAACGATGTGCTTAACCGGATCGCTGATCTTCTCGGAGGAATCCTTCTTGGAGACCTCCCCGTTCTCAACATCCACCGTGACGGTGTGCTTGATCTCGCCCTGCTTGCCTTCCTGAACAACCTTGGTTTCACCAGGCTTCAGTTCAGGGTTGACCCGCACCTCGACCTCGAACGGAGTCTTTTCCGTCCACTCAACCGTGGTTGAGGCAGGCTTGCCCTTGGTGCCGACCTTGATGATCTTCTTGACCGGCTCCGCCACGCGCTTGGTTTCGGTCTTGGTATCCACAACCTGCGAGTTCTCAATGGTCCGGGTAGTGGTTACCTTATCCTTGCCAAGAACACCTTCCTGCACGGTTTCCTGCTTGCCAGCATCCATCGTGTCATCGAAGATGATCTCGGTTTCGAACGGAACATCCACCTCGTATTCGGAGGTCTCAGTGCCGGTGGTCTTGGTGCCAACGCGAATGATCTGCTTGACCGGCTCTGCAGTGCGTTTGGTGTCGACCACTGGATCACCGTTCGGCTTTCCATCAACAAGCTTCTGCGTCGAGGTTACGGTGTCCTCGCCAAGCTTTCCTTCCTGGTCAACCTTCTGTTTACCAGCTGCCAGAGTGTCGTCGAAGACAACTTCAGTCTCAAACGGGACAGGCTTCTTCACCGTGGTGACCAGTTCGCTAGCACCCAAGCGTGGACCGTACTCGATGATGCGAGGCTTCGCATCCTTGGTGGTCTGTTCCTCTGCAACCTGAGCCTCGGAACCCTTAGCGGTGAACTTAGCGGTGTAGGTCTTCTCGCCGTTCTCACCTTCCTGGACAACCCTTGTCTCACCAGGGGCTAGATCCGGGTTTTCGCGAACCTCGGTTGGGTACGGGATCGGAACCGTCCAGGTCACGTCCTTGGCGCTCTCAGCAGGCTTGGTACCGACGAGGACAACCTCGTTGACCGGCGCCTTGGTGCCCTCCCACGTGCCGTCCGCGTTCATCTTCTCAGCGCCAGGCACGCCCTTAGTTTCAACCTTGTACTCGCCGGCAGGAATGGTGTCGTCGTACTTGTACTCGACCTTGAACGGGACTTCACGCTCCGGAACTTTAACAACGTTGACCACAGCGGACGTGACGTCCTTAGAACCGTCCTCATAAGTCACGGTTACGGGAACCTTGACCTGGTCACCCGGCTTCGCGGTCTTAGGCGCGGTGGAGATGACGTGGCCATCTTTATCCAAGCTAACGATCCAGTCGCCGTTATCAGTCTTCAGCGTGTAGGTCGGGTTGCCAAACTCGTTCGTGTCGCCGGTCGGAGTGATGTGCTCCGGTAACGGAGCAATCTCGTAAGGCTTGTTCTCAGCAACCTTGATGTCTTCCGGCTTTTCGATTGCCAGCGGCGATGTCACCGTGTCGCCCGGGTACACCGTCTTCGGCGGGATAACCGGGTTGGACTCCCAGTTGTTCATCAACTTCACCACTGTGGTTACAGGAACCTCGGTGGTCAGACCGCCAGGCGCATTCACCTTGACAGTAACGGTGTTCTTGTCACCCGGCTTCGAATTGGCCGGCGGAGTGGAGGAAACCACACCGGTATTAGGATCGATAGTGTACTTCCAGCCGTTATCCGTGGTCTGCGTCAGCACGGGCTTGCCGTCCGCGTAGCCGAACGAGAACGTGGAGCCGTCTGGAGCACCATCAACATGGTGGTCGACGGCCTGATTCGGCCCGGTCACCTGGACGTCGTATGACGCTTTCAAGTCACCCTTGATGACGACGACAGTGCCTATAACCGTCTGCGGCTTCTGCTTGCCTTCCTCACTGTAGTGGGCCTGGACGGGAACGTTCAGGATGTCGCCTTCCTGCGCTCCCTTCGGAATCGTGGTTGTGATCTCGCCAGTCTTCTCGTCGACGTAAACGGTCCATGTCTTACCGTCCTTGCTGGTAAGAGTGGTTTCGTTCGTGCCGTCTTCGAAGGTGTAGCGCTGCGGCGCCTCATCTGACGTGTTACCACTCAGACCGCGCTCCGGGATTTCCGGAATAAGGCTGACGTTCGCGTTTGGCTGCCCCGCAACCGTGTCATAGTTCGGGATCTTGATGTCCACGATCGCCTGGAACTGGACCTCGATCTCATCCGTGGTCTGGTCCGGGTAGGTAGCTTTGAGCTTCGGCGTAATAATCGTGCCCGGGACAACGGTGTCATCTGCCTTCGCGGTGACCTTACCGGTCTCATCGACGGTCACGGTCCAGCCGGCTGGAATGGTGGCTGGGTCGATCTCGAACTTGGCCGGGTGGACAGGCTCGTGGCCCTTCATGATGGACCTAGTGCCCACCTGGGACGTGATTTCCTGGTTGAGTTTGCCCTTGGACAGGCCCGGGCGTACCAGGTCGGTCACCTGCGTGTTGTTCGGATCAACAACTACCATAAGCTGTAGCACGTCAGTGGAGCCGTTAGAGTACTCCACCGTGATCTTCGGCTGCGCGAAAGCACCCGGTTTCGGGTTCTCTGGAGCAGTGACGGTGACGTTGTAGTCACCGTCCATCTCAACGGTCCAACCCTCATAGACGTACTTCTCGTCCAACTCGACCTTAGCCTCGAAGCCGCCGTCAGCCTTCTTCTTTTTCAGTTCCTTAATCAGATCAGGGGTCTGGGTGAAGACGACCTTCTGCGGCGCAGTAGCCAACGGGCCAGTTTCGCTATCGACGCCAGAGATGATGGAGGCATCGGTCTTGTCATACTGCGGATTGTGATACTCGGTGTCGTCCAGAGAGAACGCCTTGGAGTCGATGACGTTTGCCTTGTTGTAACGGCTCAGCGAGTTGGAGCTTTCGAACGCTTTAGGTTCTCCATCCGGGTCGTTGTTTTCGCTAGCAGCTTGCAGCTGGTCCACGCTACGCGGCTTTGCCAGAACGGAAAAGTTCACGTTCTTGTCAGTGGCCAGGCCCGTACCGCGGTACTCAGGCCAGGTGAAGAAGATCTCGCCGGTCGTTTCGTCGATACGCGGGTTCTGAGTACCACCGGACGCCTCCGTGTCCGAGGTGCCGATGAATTTGCCGTTGCCGTCGTAGGCCTCCACGACCATACGGGACATTGAGTCATCCATACCCTGGCCGCTCACAGCCGGGATGTTGATCTTACCGACCTTGGTCTCTTCGCCTGGGACGATCACGTGCTTCTCAAAGCTTTCCCAAGACACCGTAATCGGGTTACATTCGATGTTCTCGCTTGGCCACGGATTCACAACTGCGGAGAAATAAACACTGCTGCCTTTCGTCGCTTTGGCACCACCTGGCGAGGTATTTTCCTGCGTGTAGTCACTCTTCCACGCGTAGCGCACGGGATTTTCGGAACCAGCCTGCGCGTACTGACTTACCTTATCTTCCGTCAAGTCCGCTACAAGCACAAGGGCCCTTTGAGCCCCTTTTCCGGTAATCTGAATGTCTTCATCGGCCTTGTGGGTAACCAACCCATCACCGTCGAAAAGGACCTTGCCAGCGTCCAGAGAAGACACAGGAGCCGCATTCAAAAACGCGGAGAGGCGACCCGAATTAGTAAAAATCCAATCAGCGAACGTGCGGTCCTTCGAGTTATCGAAGGAAAGACTCAATCCCCAAGCGGTCTTAGAAGGGCTGGTGGCGCTCGGTTCCAATGTATTCCAAGTGAAGCCTGCCTGACTGCCAGACGGGGCCGAGTCTTCAACAACACATGAACCGGCCGGCAAGTCCGAGGCCAGCTGAGCATCCTTCTCAATCGCTCCGGATTTTTCGCGGATGCCGCCGGTAAATGGTGCCGCAGCAGCTGACTGCGGGGCGATAAAGCTTGGTGCAACTCCAAGCGCGCTTCCTACCAAAGCTACGACTGATAGCGTAACCCAAGAACGACGCAAAGCGCGTTTTGGTTCGGTGGCAGGTTGTGGCATACGCATGTATTTTCCTTCCTCCAACTAGTCCTGGGACATTCTGGAAGTCTCAATGGCCCCAATGAAGTCAGTATTGACTTGTGGCCGCCCATATCCTCCGACGCACTATGACTTCGTTCTCGTCCGTGGGGCACCCGTATACTATACCATTCGCGGACAACGGCTTTACAGGCGAGTGTATACACTACGCAGGCGATATTACGCACTGTATGGGACGAATAGCCTATTGACCTCTGTCCCGGTAGCACGCCTGTGGTTTGAGGTTTTATGTGAGTAAGGGGGTGAGACCGTTTAAGGTCTCACCCCCGTACTGTTATGCCGGTGTTTCGTCGGCTAGGCGATTAGTTCTCCTCGCCTTCTCGACGGCGTCGCACGAGCGCCAGGCCAAGGCCTGCTACGCCCATTACGGCTGCGATACCAACGAGTCCTCCTACCTGCGCGCCGGTGCGTACAAGCTTAAACTTCTTGACTCCCGGCTCGGTGGTCATATCGCCAGCGGCAGACTTCTCAACGGTGACCGTCACGCGATCAATCTCGTTGCCGTTCTTGTCCTTGACGATAACTACGATCTTGTCACCAGGCTTAGCGGGTCTGCTGAGGGTTTGGTTGACGTCTAGCTTGTTTCGCTGGGGCGGGGCAGGGAAGGGTGTTGATTATGTTGGAGTTGTATTCAGAGTAGTTCAAAGCTGATGCTGTGGCGTTGGTGGAGTCTGGGGTTACTTTGCCGTCAGGTGTGTGCTGATTTGGGGATCTCGCGTTCCTCGTTGCAAAAATGGATTACTGATGCGAGGTTGCAGGCTCAGGGGATGCAACCGTCTGCCGATCCGGTAGCGGCTAAAGAGATAAGCCAGGCTTTGAAACGGATTCGCGAGTTGGAGATGGAAAACGAAGTGCTACGTGCCGCGGCGGCGTACCTGTCTCAAGAAGCGATTCGCCCAAAAGGGTCTTCCCGACCGTGGAAAAGCTGATCAAGGCGGGTAAGGCGACCTTGACGGTAGCGGCTCGGGTACTGGGGTTTTCCCGCCAAGCATTTTATAAATGGGCTGCTAAGCCAGTTTCGAACAGGCAAGCCCAAGAAGTAGAGCTTATAGACAAGATTCGCCAGATTCACAGTGACGATCCTGAATTTGGTTACCGCCTGATAGCAGACGAGCTCCATGATCAAGGGATAGAGATTTCTGAGCGTCGAGTATGGCGATTGTGTTCTCATGCTCAGGTGTTCTCGGTGATCGCTAGGCGTAAGCCGCGTGGGAAGAAGTCGGGTGCTCCAGTACATGATGACCTGTTACAGCGTCACTTCCACGCTGATGCGCTCAACGTTGCGTGGGCTACAGATATTACGGAGCATTGGACCAAAGAGGGCAAGCTGTATCTGTGTGCGATCAAAGACCTGTGCTCGCGAAGAATCGTGGGCTATGCGACCGGTGGGCGAATGAAATCACGCCTCGTGGTGGCGGCGCTCGATGATGCGATGAGGAAACGAGGCAATCCCCATGGCGTAATCGTTCACTCTGATCGTGGCTCGCAATTTCGTTCTAGAATATTCCGTGCCGCGCTGAAATCTTACGGCGCGAGGGGATCTATGGGCAGAGTTGGAGCGTGTGGGGATAACGCTGCGATGGAATCTTTCTTCGCTCTTGTACAAAAGAACGTTCTTGATCGTGGCTCTTGGAACAGGCGCCGTGAATTATCTGCCGCGATCACTCACTGGATTGAACGGACATATCACAGGAAAAGACGGCAACGAGCACTGGGTAAATTGACACCAATCGAATACGAAACAATCATGGAACCAGCCGCATCCCTTGCGGCCTAAAAATCAGAAGGAAAACTGTCAACCAAACCCTCAGCAGACCCCTGGTATTGGAATCCTTGGTCGGTGTGGACTACCAGACCCGGGCCCGGCTTAGCCTTGTTCAAAGCCTTGCGGAGACTGGTGTTGGTCAGTTCAAGATTGGCTGATTTCCCGACCGTGTAGGAAACGACTGAGTGATCGAACAAGTCGATGATTGGTGAGAGATAGATCTTGGACGATCCGAGACGGAACTCGGTAACGTCAGAGACCCATTTTTGGTTCGGGCTAGTAGCAGTGAAGTCGCGGGCTAACACGTTTGGGGCAATGGTCGATAGTGTGCCTCGGTAAGAGTTATAGCGTTTCTTCTGACGGACCAGGCAGGTCAGTCCTTCACGCTTCATAAGCTTGGCGACGAGTTTACGAGAGACCACCAGGCCCTGGCGGTGTAGGGCGAGTCGGATCCTACGGTGACCATACCGACCGCCCGAAGCTTCAAAAATTGTTCTGATCTTGGCTCGAAGATCAGCATGTTTATCTGGCTGTCCTAGGCGGGCTTGATGGTAGTAGAACGTTGATCTGGCCAATCGCGCTACCCGCAAAAGAACATCGAGATCATGATGGGACTTGAGTGTAACGATTACTCGAGCTCGGTCTATTGCTCGTTGTTCATCAAGTCCCTTAATGCTTTTAGGTAGGCGTTCTCCGCTTCTAAGTCCCTGATCCGTTGTTCAAGTTCCTCAGTTTGAGATAACACCCTGGGACCGGTCTTAGGTCGCCTGCCCTTAGGCTTAGGGCGCAAGCCGTCTTCGCCTTGGTCGCGATAGATCCGCACCCAGCTCGTCACCACGTTGACAGAAGCCAATCCCAAGTCCTGCGCGATACTCATCCGGGTCTTGCCGGCCAGAAAGCGTTGAACAGCATCACGTTTGACTTCAAAGGTAAAACTCGCTTATGTGACTTATTCACAAGAACAAGCCTGCCATGAATACGCCACCGATTATAGAAACGATCGCACGGCTTGAAACTCAAGCCAAGGTAAGAAGCAGCCGCTGCGGCACCACACCCCTGCTCAAACAAAGCAACTAAACGCGTCTGATCAGACTCAGTCAATGAAGATAAAGAAGAAACCATGAAAATGTCCCCCGGAAAAAGAAACTGAATAATCCAGTCCAACTTCCGGGGGACACTTCATAAGCGACATGCTCCATTAAAGGCCACGCGGTCTGCACACTCAGTACAATGGTGGCGCTACCTGCCGCTGGCAGGCTGCGCATCAAACAGTGAGGATTGACGCCATGAAGAACGCCTTGGGTTTCGGTTTAGGGACGCTGGGGCGCGACATGATGTACGGAATGGTGTCGATGTACCTCATGTTCTACCTCACCGACGTCCTGGACCTGTCGACCGGTGCGCTCGCAGCGGTCACCGTCGTGCTGGTGCTCATGCGGATCTTCGACGCCGTGAATGATCCGTTTATGGGTTACGTCGTCGACAATACGCGCACGCGGTGGGGCAAATTCAAACCGTGGATCACGATCGGCGCATGCGGATGGTGCATTGGCACGGTGCTGCTGTTCACCGACTGGGGGGTGCGAGGCTGGCAATTCATCACGCTGTTCATCGTGGTCTACCTGGTGTTCGAGGTCGCCTACACGATGAACGACATCTCCTACTACGGGATGATGCCGTCACTGACCCGCGACAAGGCTGAGCGTGAACGCATCGGAGTGGTCACACGTATCTGCGCGAACATTGGCCTGTTCTCCATCGTTGTCGGCATCGTGCCGGTGACTCAGTGGCTCACAGGTGTGCTGGGGGATGCGCAGCGTGCCTGGCAGCTGCTGGCGATCGTGCTGTCGATCATTGCGATCGCTTTCCAGTCCATCACGCTGATCTTTGCGCACGAGACCGTGCATGTGAAGTCGGAGTCGACGCCGCTGCGCGAACTCGTCAGCGTCATCTTCAAGAACGATCAGCTGCTGTGGGTGTCGCTGACGTTCCTGCTGTATATGTCCGGCTACACCCTGCTGACCAGCCTGGGCCTGCATTACTTCAAGTACCTGGTGGGAGACGAAGGCAAGTACCCGGTTTTCGCGCTGGTTCTAGGCGTGACCCAGTTGGGCACGCTGCTGGTATTTCCCTTGATTTCTGCCCGCATGCCGAGGCGACAGGTCTTCACCCTGGGGTGCGGCGCTTCCGTCGTGGGATACGTGGTGTTCATCTGTGCCGGCAGCAACATGGCCGTCATTTTGTGCGCCGGGTTGTTCCTGTTCTTCGGGGAGGCACTGTTCCAGGTGCTGCTCATGATGTACATCGCGGACAGTGTGGAGTACGGCGAATGGAAGCTGGGGCGGCGCAACGAGTCCATTACTTTTTCCCTGCAGCCCTTCATCTATAAGCTGTCCGGTGCAATTTCTTCGGGCCTGATGGGTATCTGCCTGATCTGGTCGGGTGTGGAGAGCGCCACCAGTTCTGCCGATGTCGCCGAGTCGGGCACGTGGATTTTCCGGCTGTTCATGATGGTCGTCCCCCTGATTCTGACCGTCGCGGCGTTCCTGGTGTTCCGGCACGGCTATCGCATTGACGAAGCCACATACAGTTCAATTGTCGCAAGCCTGCAAGACAGTGAAAAAACCAGCACACCCGAGGAGGAAGCACGATGACCCGACACCCTGTGCGCACCCTCGGTGATGTGTACGACCACCCTGTTGGACGCGACGTCCTGGACAAGATCGCGTTGCAGATTGGAGTGTCGCCCTCGTTCATCGTGAACCCGCTGACGCGCCGGCTCCCATTGACGGTTCTGGATCGCGTGGCTGGGCGAGCAGCGCCGGGACTGGTCGCGGCGCTCACGGATTTGTTGGAGATGAATCCCGACCGGCTCGATGACGCCGACACCCACACCGAGGGACAGTCCGAGCCCCCCTGGTGGCAGGGCGCCGTTTTCTACCAGATCTATCCGCGCAGTTTCGCAGACTCGAACGGCGACGGGATCGGTGATCTGCGCGGCATCATCGGCAAACTTGATTACCTTCAAACACTGGGCGTTGACTGCCTGTGGCTCTCCCCCATCTTCGATTCACCCAACGATGATATGGGCTATGACGTGCGAGATTATCGCGCAGTCATGGATCTGATGGGGTCGATGGAGGATCTGGACGAGCTCATCGAACAGGTTCACGCGCGCGATATGCGCATTATTTTGGACCTGGTTGTCAACCACTCCTCCGCCGAGCACGAATGGTTCCAGGAAGCGCTGCGTGATCCAGACGGCGACAAGGCGGCGTACTACTTCCTTCGTGAAGGCTCTTCCGACGCGCCGCCCAACAACTGGGTGTCATTCTTTTCCGGGTCGGCCTGGCGCTGGTTTGATGACATCAAGCGTTGGGGCATGCACCTGTTCGCACCCTCGCAAATGGATCTGAACTGGGACAATCCTGCGGTTCGTCGCGAAGTTGCCGACATTGTGCAGTTCTGGCTGGCTCGAGGCATCGACGGTTTCCGCATGGATGTCATCAACTACATTTCGAAAAACGCGGGCCTGCCCAATGGCGTGCCGGCAGTGGGTGAGCTGGTCGGTTTCACCGGCATCGAGCGCTACTTCATCGGGCCTCATCTGCACGATTATTTGCGTGAGCTGAGGTCGGCAGGCTTCACACGACCGGACGGCTCCCACGCTCTCATGGTGGGTGAAACACCGGGGATCGGCATCGAGGTAGGTCGCCTTCTGACCAATCGGCAGCGTCGCGAAATGGATCTGATCTTCAACTTCGACGTCCTTGAGCCCCCCGGAAAGATCCGTTGGGATGACTACCGCTATCCTCCCGCCTACTTCCTGGATTTCTATCTGCGCTACCTGCGCCGTCTGGGGCCCAGCGACCAGATGGCAATTTTCGCGGAGAATCACGATAATCCGCGCATCGTCAGCAAGATCACCCTCGATCCGCGCTGGCGCGGTGCGGTGGCCAAACTGATCGCCGCGATTTCACTGACCCTGCCCGGCACGCCCTTCATTTTCCAGGGGCAGGAGCTCGGCGCAGTCAACCAGAATTTCACCAGCCTCGACCAGCTTCGCGACGTCGAATCACTGAACTATTTCCGCGAACTCATCGACGGCGGTGCGGCGCGCGATGAGGCCTGGGACCGCATCCTCGCTGGTTCACGCGATCATGCGCGCGTCCCCATGCGCTGGACTGTCGAGGGTGGCTTCACGACTGGCCAGCCGTGGATTACGGGGACCGACATGGAGGCGGGATGGAGCGCCGCCGAACAGCTGGACGATGAGCATTCGGTTCTGAACTTCTACCGCTATCTGATCAGTGTGCGCCAGTACTTTGCACACGATGACTTCACGCTGCTCACACGCAGCGGGCACTATGCAGCGTGGACGCGCGGGCACTACCTGGTTGAGGTCAACTTGTCAGAGCGAACGATCAGGCGTCCCCTGAGCGTGAGACGGATGCCCGGCCGAACTGTGATGACATCACTGGGATCAACGGTTAGGAGCGAACGCCCTCGTCCCGATGAGTTGCCGCCGTACGGGGTGCTGATCCGCCTGCTCGACTAACACTCAGGAGCGATCCGCGATCCGGCACGTGGGCATCTGAGACCCATACTCGCCACGGCAGGATCTTTCGATTCTGTGCCGCTCCGCCGGTGCAACTCCGCCTCCGCCGCGGCTATGCACATACCCCTAGATTTAAGTCCCTGGCATGCACATACCCCTAGATTCACAAGTGCTTTGTACACATACCCCTAGTTTTGGGGCCCTGTATGCACATACCCCTAGATTTAAGACCTCGAGCCCCGAGCAGTGAAATCCGTACGCACTCTGACCAGCAAAAATAGAAAAATGCCATAACGAGGAGCCGTTAGATCTAGGGGTATGTGCACGCGAGCGCTACTTTTTAGGGAGATGTGCACGAGGCGGAGACGATCACACCACGCTCGCGCCATAAGCGGCCCGGTCCCAATCTGCAACCGACTCAACCGCGGGGCGAGGATACCCTCGACGACCTCCGTCACAGAGCAAAGGACATTGCGCGCGACACGGTCGGGTGCACAAAGGTGAAGCCAGCTTCTTCCAGGACGCGCGCATGTACACGCTGGTCGGCCATCAGTAAGGAATCGGCGGCATCACGCGTGAGCGACATGCGCAGCGCCCACTTCGGAACCGGGAGCCAGAAGGGGCGGCTCAGCCGATCAGCCAGCTCAGAGCCAATGTCATTCATGGTTGCCATTTCGGGCGCCGTCAGGTTGATCGGTCCGCCAAGGCGTTGGTCGATCACGCATCGCAATGCGCGCACCTCATCAATCAGAGAGATCCACGGAATATGCTGCTGGCCATCTCCCAGTGGCCCACTCACGCGCAACTTCGTCAGAGGAATCAGCGGTTTCAACAGGGCTTCACGGTGGATGATCGAGGATGTCCGACACCTCGCCACGGTCGTCACGTCTTCAGACTGCCGCGCTTCATCTTCCCACGCACGACAAATCGACGCCAGATAGGTGTCACCGCTACTCGACCCTTCATCGAGTTCTTCGCCGGGACGATCCCCATAAATACCCACGGCCGATCCGGCCACAAACTGCGGCGCACCCTGCCCGATCTGTGCCAATGCCTGAGCAACAGTGCGGGTGGGATCCACACGCGAATGCAGCAGCGTCTCACGGTACCGTTTCGTCCACGGGAAGGACGCGATGCTCGCGCCGTTCAATGTGACAACGGCTCGAGCACCCTCGAGCACGCGAGGGTCAAGCGGGGCTGAGCCGGGTGCCCACTGCACTTCGTTCGCGGTACGCGCCGGACGCCTGACCAGCGCAATCACCCGGTACCCGTCTTCGTGCAACGATCGCGACAAGGTTCGACCGATCAGGCCTGACGCGCCGGCAACAACCACAGTTTCCTGTACCATCAGCGCTCATGCTACACGACGGTTCGTGCTCGGTGGAGACGATCGACCACACGACTCAGACGCGCGCTGCGATAATGACCCCATGACTTCACAACCCCTTCTCCACGCCGACGGAAGGCCTCCGCGTCCTGATTGTCGATGACGAGGTTTCTCTGGCCGACCTGCTCTCCTCGGCACTGCGATACGATTGGTTCCTACGCATACGCTCCTACGTGAACTCACACTCTGCAATACTTACCGTTCATTTACTTTTCAAACGATCGATAATAAGGAAATTCTCTCCAGAATCTGCCCAGACTGCTATGATTTTTCTGCATCCCATCTAGACTTGATGACATTCAGTGCGGGTTTTCACAGACGCCCTCGTCACTGCACAAGGACGATAAGACGCCGTGGCGCTTCACACACGATGCCCATCGGGTGGCAATGGGACTCAACAGATTCTTTAACTCAACTGTGAGCGCCCGACTATCCCGTCCGTGCTCACTGACCTACGACGTTGCGATGCCATCAGTCGGCAACGCAACAGGCGAAAGGGCTGAAAACGCCATGAAATCTCACTTCACAGTGCGTGCCAGAAAAGTCGCGGCGCTGCTCGGGGCGTCGATCGTAGCTGCCACAGCGTTTGTTGTACCGATACAGCAGAGCAGCCAGGCTGCAGAGCGACCATTCCCCAGTTATGAGCTGTCGTACCAACGCATCGTTGGACAGAAAGATCCAAATTTCAATCCTGAGACCGATGAGGGGGACGGATGCATTCACTCAGCAAATCCGGAGCTGGCGCCCCTCCCCTTCTTTGGCTTCGAATCGGCCGCCATCAACCAGTGTGACGGCATGCGCGTAAAAGTTCGGTGGTTCTACGACAAGAGCCTTGATTCCGAAACTACTGCTCCTACGCTCGAATTCCGCTTCGGCACGACGTGGCAGTACACGCAGGTCGATAATCCCGATTCCAATGCGTATATCTGGAAGCCCGTGGAAAATTTCCTTTACGACGGGCAGCCAACCGACATTTATAAGGCCGACGATCCGGTGGTCAAGGACAGCAACGGCAATTTTGTGCGTATGCACAACGGCAAGGGGTTCTACGAGCCTATTCACTTTGTCTTTGAAGACACCTTCGGCCCGGGCGTTGAGCACACCATGCAATACGACGTCTATTTGCCGTACAACGCTGACTGGGGCGGCATGACTTTTGGCACCGGGTCCACGGGCGACACACACGGCGGATCGATCGGCGCGAAGGCGAACGGTATGACTGTGCCGATCGCTGCGAAAATGGATGTACGCTACGTCCTCGACTCCGAGTATCGTGCAGCTCGTGGTTTTCCTCAGGCATCCAGCAGCTCGACCGATGAATCCCAGTCGGCAGGTCTTCCGAACGAAATTGTTGGCAAAGACGAAGTATTGAAGAACCAGTATACGGCACGCCCACAAGCCGGATGGGGTCGCCAATTGGAGGGCTCAACCTACACAACGCTTGACTGCCTTGAAGCTGAAGGTCAGCAGCTTACCGAACTTGCCAATTCAGTGCCGATCAACAAGATTTACCCGAACCTGAATTCTGACGCGGCTGTTCCGCTCGAGGCAGCGTCGGGTACTGCGTTCTTCGCACGATATCCCTACCAGTATTACCTCACCGGCGGACGGACGTGGGACTCCCTTTCGGGGCAAAGGTACATGAATCTCAATTCTGAGACAGGGGAATTTGAGCCATTCACCGATAAAGATGGTAATCAGCTCGTTTTCCCATATAAGCCGACGCCGCAGTCCCTCATTGCCGACATTCCGGGATACAAGTATGTCGGCTTCGACCTGCCGACGATGAAAAACGGCGCATATAAGGGCCTGAGCAACAGCGACCTGCCTGAATACCAGGACGGCCCGAACGTGGCGGCCAGATATCACAAGTCGAATGAAAAGACTCAGCACTTCTACTACACCTATGAGAAGATCAAGGGAGCGTTCAACTTGTCGAAGGTGAGCACGCTCGATGAGACTCCCATTGCCGGAGCTGAGTTTGAGCTCTACCAGGTTGTCGATCCCACGGTCAGTGCCTGCGGCGTGCAACCGGATCTGACCGATACGAGTACGGTGAATATCTGCCCGCTCAAGAACGGCGCTGAAGACACTGCCTCCAAGTGCAGCAAGACGGTTCGCCGCATCACGTTAGACAACATGACTGACGGCAAGATCATCACTGACGCTGAAGGTGCTTATGCGGCACCTCAACAGTCACTGGCGTCTGACACCACCTACCTGCTCAAGGAGGTTGCTGTTCCCGATCCCTACCGCATCGACAATGCGTGGACGCAGTTCAATGTTCCGTTGCAGACATCTGACGACCAGGCTGTGTCGACCCCGACGGTGACAGTCAAGAACCCCGGACCGGTTCCTCCGCCGGAAGTGCCTCCAACACCGCCGACGAAGACCCCGCCCAAAAAAGTTGTCCTGTCGAACACAGGCGCCAACGCTGCAGATCTTGCGGCTGCGTGCGTCGCCTTGGTGGCTGCAGGTGGCATGACGCTGATGCTTCGTCGCCGCTCGTCCAAGTAGCTATTGCCGAGGGGGTTGTCGACTGACCGCCCCTCAACGGCATCGCTCAATATCGGCCGGGTTCGTTACTTTCACGGTAGCGAGCCCGGCTTTCATATCTGCAGATCATGATTCGCAGCATCTGGAGGTCACATATCCGCATAATGCGCCCCACACTGATTCATTCGGTATGCCAGTCAAGAGCTGCATGATGCAGACCTATCTGCTGGGCTCCGGAAACAGCGGCGCATCATTACGCCTTTTCGTTGATGCTACGCAAGAAACGTGGAGACTTAGACGTCGAGTTTGATAAAGGCAGCGTGAACCACCGAAACACTCTCTGACTAGGGAGTTTGTGTGCTTTCCTGTGATTGCGGCGGCGCCTGAAGGCGCTCGAGCGGTCGGCATGAACCCGCCTAGGGTGCTAGGTCGGCTTCACGTGGGGCGTGGAGGGGGTTAGCGGCGGGGCTGGGCGTGAGCGTGTCGAGCACACGGGGGCTAAGCGGCTCTTCGTATCCGAGCGTGGTTGTATCCGGACTTACTCAATCGGAATGGAGATATGCGCTCGAGCGACAAGAGCTCCATCCTTGATGGCGTAGCACTCCACGAAGTGATCACCATGAAATTCGCTACTTTCTTCTCGGCTCCGGCTTCCGTCGTCATCCAAAATCGATCCGCGAATCATATTACGTTCTCGAGCCTGCTCACCTTGGTTCAGAACCTTCCATTTGAGTTCAAACGATTCAGGAACATCGTAGACCGTATCGAAGTGGATACAACGCCGTGCGGGCCTTTGGTGACGCAGATTTGGCGAAACCGCTCGCTACTAGGTAAAACATGCCGTGGTGGTGACCGTCGAGCCGCATATTCGGGCAGTGCGGCTTCGGCATGTGGTGTGATCGGGAGGTGGAGCCGGGCGACGTGAACCACGACGGGTGTGGCTGACAGTGGAGCGCTAAAAGGTGTGACAAGCGCCAAAAGGTAGTGCCGGTTACGACTTGCTATTAGCCCTGATCAGAGCGTGTATGTACGTGACGCAAAGACAGGAGCCGCCACCATACATTACCCCGAAATCGCAACAGCACAAGCTCGCCTGACCTACCGGCTGACCAGCTTCCTCCTCGAAAACCTCGCCACAGGGCACACCGTCGAGTGGATGGGCGCATTCCGTGCCCAACGCCACGCCGCTGAGACCCTCGGGATCGCAGACCGGGAGTTGCCTTGGCTCGCCACTCGCGTCGACCCGCGCGGCCACAAGTCTTTCGGTCGGCGCATGTCTGGCAAGATCGTCTGTGGCGACTGCGGACGGACGTTCGGCCACAAGACTTGGCTTTCGGGCACCCCGAATCGGGCCGACGTGTGGGAGTGCCCCACGAACTACGTCAAGCGCGGCACCTGCGCCACCAGTCAGCTCTACTAGGAGGTTCTGTTGGTCAAGATGGCTGAGGCCATGCAAGTGCTCACTGGGAGCAACGAGCGCGCAGCCGACCTTGCCGTGGACAGCCTGCGGGCAACTGGTGTGCGGCGACGCCCATCGACGCTCCACACGGCGATCGACAAGCTCCTGACCGAATCGCCGACGCAGCTTGCAATCCACATCCCGGACTTCCTCGCCGTTCTGGAGGGCGGGTGCATGCTCACCGATGGCAGGCTCGGCTTCGTGTTCGTCACCGGCGAGGCCGTCACTCTCGACCTGCCGCAACGCTGGAGCCCCGTGATGCGCCCAGGCGAACTCGTGGTCATGTAGCGATTGGAGCGTCGTAGCGCCTCTTGGTTAGACGAGGGTTGCTGCTTTGAGTGCCTTCCGGAATTCAGACATGCGATTTTCCTGGTTATAGAACGGCAGACCGATGATTCGGTAGTCGGTTTTGTCGACGTACACCTTGTGTGGAATGGCATTTGCCTCAATAGCAAGTAAGAACTCTTCCTTCCACTTGTCGGTTTCGAGCAGGTGCGTGCCCTTCGGCTCCACGTAAATCTGTTGCTGTCTGTAAGTTTGACCCTTCTTGCGGAGGAAGAGGAGATAGTCAGGCTCGAATCGCTCGCCGGTGGCAAACGAGTAGATGGCGAGCGGAGCCAACCGCTCGTTGCGCACCAGGTAGACCTTGTCGTAGCGCTGCTTGAGGTCGTCGACAACCGTCGAGAAGTACTTGACGAAGGACTTCTCTTCGCTCGTGCCGTAATTGTCGTTGTAGACGTACCAGTCTGCGTTTTCAAGGTCGATGCGGCGGCTGGAATCGGGATCGCTGGTTTGACTGGTGCCGAGCCCTCCTTCGACCGAGTTTGCGATCTGGAGGCGCTTGTTGCGTAGCACCTCGTTCAACTGTGTGGCTTCGAACTGATGCGTCCCACGGTAGGTGACCTTGATGCCTGCCATGTAGCTGGCGACGGATCGGAAGACTTTGTCCAGGCCTGTCCGCAGGTCGCTCGCAGTGAGGTTTTCGGTGTCGCTTTGGAAGGTGATCTCAGTTTCGCCGAGGTAGTCGCTGGACGTGATGAACTCGCGGGTCGAGTCAAGGTGCGGGAAATAGTGCTGGAGCGCGTCGAAGCGTAGCGCGTCGTAGCACGCCAACGATCCCAAGACCACGTTCAACGGCATCTCGTTGATCTTTTGGCGGATCGTATGAACCTTCGGACTCTTGGATGCCGCTGTTTGCCCGCTGTCGGTTTCGAAGAGGCTGACGAGCCGGGAGGGTGCGTGGCGGATGTCTAGCTGATAGATCTCCGACTTCACCCGGTTATCCAGCTGGGTGACCTCCTCTCGGGAGACTTCCTCGCGGCTGTTACTGAACACCATCGCGTTGTGGTAGAAGTCCGTCTGTTTGAACGACGGTTTGAGTTCGTAGGTGACTTCGGTGACTTCGTCGGGCAGCAAGCCGGTTTCACGTAGCGCGAGGCGCAGTTCGGTGATGTACTTCGAGTCCTGCTTTGAGTGGTAGAGCAGGGTTTCAAGGAACCGGTTCGGGCTGTCAAGGTCATGATCGTACTTACGGACGAACTTATCCTCTTGGTCGCGATCCATGGACTCGTTGTTGAGCAGAAACGGGAAGTAGCGGGCTCCGCGACCGATTAGCTGCGCCTCCTTGATCGTGTACGCGCCGGGCTTGTCTTCTTTGCCTCCCTGACGTGTTTCGTACATGCGGACGATGTCGTACAGGTTGAGGACGTCCCAGCCTTCGTTGAGCATGTCCACCGTGAAGATGATCCGATACGGGTTGGAGTGATCTTCGAGCGAGTTCACTGCCAGTTGGTGGCAAAAGCGGGCTATGATCTCGGCACTTTAGTTCCACGCATAACCGGAGCAGCGGCAGTAGCTTCTTTTGGAATAGGGATAGTGCTCACGATGTTTTCCGCGTGGGTACCGGCCAAACGTGCAGGGCGGGTAGATCCGGTAGTGGCGATGACGGGGCAGAATGTGAGTGTGGAAAAAGTCTTCGTTGGCGTTTCCTCGGGGGAGCGATTTTGGCTTTTCTCGGGGTGGGACTTTTTTTTGGGGATTTATACAAGATACTCCGACGTCAGTATTTATTGGCGCCGGTTCGGTATTTATTTTATTAGCGGCTGCCACCATTTTCCCTTTATTGGGGCGCCCGATTATTTGGCTATTAGGAATAGATTTATAAAATATTCGGTGCACGGCGATGTGATTATTAGGGGGACTAGCAATAGCTATATGCCTAGTGATATCTATCAGCAAATTACACAACTAGCGGGAGTGAAAGACGCTCGCCGCATACAGTACGAGTATGGTTTTATTAAGCGAGATTCTGGCCTTATACAGGAAGAAGACAAAAAAGAATTCGGAAAATCTTTTTCTCTAAAATCTCAGCCGGGCGTATCTATGCAGATGCTGTAGCTGAAGCAGTAGTTAGTGAAGAATTTGCTGCGAAAAAGAATCTGCAGATTGGTGATACCGTCCCCGTAGTGCTGCGCACGGGTGAGAGTCATTTAATGGTTACTATTTGTAGGTACCTTTACTGCTCCGGAGGGAGTGCACTTCGATAATACTCTTACGGATATCGATACTCTGCAACAGAGTGGAGCTCCGGATCGGAGTTCGCTTGTCATCGTAGATGCAGCGCCTGGGCAGGATATAGGGGCAGTAAAAGCCAAAATATCGAAAATACCGGCAGATTATCTTCTCGCTACGGTAGAAACTAAGAGTGATTATATCGAGCAACAGCTGGAAATGATTGACGTAATTCTGGCACTTATTTACGATCTACTCACGTTGGCAATTATCATTGCGGTGCTGGGTATCGTAAATACTCTTACGCTTTCCGTATCCGAGCACACTACCGAAATAGGGCTGTTGCGGGCAGTGGGAATGACCCGGGGAAATATCCGCAAGATGATTACCCTAGAATCGGTGGCAATTGCGCTACTGGGAGCAATTTTAGGCTTGAGCTTAGGTATTCTTTTTGGCTGGGGGCTCCAGCATTCAGTAGCCGCAAACGGTTTGAATAAATTAGTAATCCCGTATTCTACTTTGTTAATTAGTTTGGCGGGCTTTATAGTGGTAGATATATTTGCTGCTATTGGCCTAGCTAGGCGGACCGCTAAGACCGATATTCTCGCGGCAATTGCTGCAGAGTAGCAAGCAGTGCAGAGTAACGCCCCACGAGAATAGCCAGCGCCGAGAATAGCCAGCGTTGCGAGAATAATTAGCCCTAATTTTGGGAGTTATTCATAGTTCTGGATTCTTTTTCCTTTCGGATACGCTTTGTGCGAGGCAAGTGAATGCGTTTTACACCCTTTCGTTTGGCTTGCTTAGCTGCGCGTTCGGCTTGCTCACGCAAGTGCCGCCGTTCAATAGCAAGTTGCCGAGCAAATTTTTCTTGTTCGCGAGAATCGAGATAGATCACGTCGTTGCGCATATCTTTCACAATGGCGAACATCAATCCGATAAGAATCAGTAAGAAAGGCGAAGCGACCACAATGGTGACGTTCTGGATATTGCTGAGAGCGGCATTTCCGCCGGAAATTAGCATTGTTAAACCGATAAGTGCCGTCATCACTCCCCATAAGCCACTTACTGCCGGAGTAGCATTTGCGCGACCACCTTGGGAAATAGATCCCATTACGGTAGAAGCGGAATCAGCGGAAGTTATAAAGAAAGTGGCTAGTAAAATTAGGGCAATAATTCCCCAAACATAGCCGCCTGGCAAATTATGCAGTAAATTGAAGAGCTGCTCTTCGACCATTCCGGAACCATGGATGGATTTTCCGTGTTGCTCCATCCATATAGCAGTTCCTCCGAAAATACTGAACCAGATAACAGAGACTCCGGTAGGTACTAGCAGCACGCCGAGGCAGAATTCGCGCACGGAACGCCCCCGCGAGATTCGTGCTAAAAACATACCTACGAAAGGCGACCAAGACATCCACCATACCCAGTAGAAAAGCGTCCAGCTGGAGAGCCATTCTCCGGCTGAACCGTCTGCGGAGGTGCCGGTGCGAGAAGCCATTTCGAAAAAGTTTTGAATATAGTTACCTAGCGTATTGGGGATCATATTGAGCTGCGCTACGGTAGGTCCCAATACGAAAACTATTATTGCTAGGGCACTCGCCAAAACCATATTGGCGTTTGAAATTATCCGCACTCCTTTGCCTACACCCGATATTGCCGAAAGTAGAAAAGCTAAAGTTAACACCGAAACTACTCCAACTATTAGCATAGTACCGGGATTTTTTACTAAGCCAGAGGCTTCTAATCCAGCTCTAATTTGCAGGGTACCGACTCCGAGGGAGCTGGCAGTGCCGAATACGGTGACGAAGATAGAAAGCGAATCGATGAATCTTCCTACTCGTCCGTTCGCGTGTTTCTCACCAATGAGCGGAGTAAAAGCAGCGGAAATAAGTTGGCGTCGTCCTACTCGATAAGTCGAGTAGGCAATCGCTAAAGCTAGTACCGCATAGACAGCCCACGGGTGTAAACCCCAGTGGAAGATGGTTTGCGCCATCGCCGTACCGACTTCTTTGGCGCCATGCATGGGTACGCCGTCTCTATAAAAAGCCAATGGTTCAGCGGCTCCGAAAAACATCATTCCGATTCCCATGCCAGCCGCAAACATCATCGCTATCCAAGATTTAGTGGTGAATTCTGGCTGTTCATCGGTGGCTCCGAGGCGAATAGAACCGAATTTGCTAAAGGCTACCGTGAAAATAAAAATTACGAAGACGGTGGAGAAAAGAATAAAAGCCCAGCCCACATTATCTAAAATCCAGGCAAAAGTGTTGCCGGCGAAATCGGAAAAATGCTGCGGGAAGCCTAGTCCCCAAATAATTACGGCGATGATTGCGGCGAGTGCTGGTAGCACTACTGACCAATGAGTTTGTGCCGTGCCAGCTTCAGAGCTGAGCTTAATTTCTTTTTCTTTAATATCAGCTGCATTTATGTCTTGCTCCACGGAAAGCAAGGCGGCTAGTTCAGAGGTGGCGCTCGATTGTGGATCTAAAGGGGCACTGCGCCGTTCTGATTTAGCATCAGATTTATCAGCAGCGTAGGTAATTTTCGAGTCGGTAGAATTTGCGGCATTTGAGGTATCCGCGGTGGCTGCAGGAGTGGCTGCAGCGGCGGAATTCTCTGCCGTTTCCCCAGCTAGAAAGGTAGTTAAATCTTCAGGATTAGTTTCGGAATCGTTCTGCACATTCCCCATTCTATAAAATGTCCTAACCTCGGGCAAGTTGAAATTTTTTAGCAAAGTGCGATTTGCCGCTTAATTTAGCGAATTACAGAGAATTGAATAGATTTTAAATAATATAAAAGAGCACCCGCTTGCAATTCAGGCGGATGCTCTTGGTGTGTTTATTTAATTAGCTTAGCTATTTTTCCGTAAACGCCGAGCAACTATTACTCATAATCCAACTAGGAGAGTAACTCCTGCCAAAGCTACGTAGCCAGCAAAGTCATTTGACTTTCGCACCGGAGCTGTAACTGCTTTCGGTGCTGCAGTAGATATTTGTGGCTGTGCTGTAGTAGATTTTTGCGGTTTAGTTGGCTTCGCTGGCTGCTGAGATTGTGCCTGTGATTTGGTCGGAGCTAGCTGTTCTGCCTCTACCTTGGTTTGTTGTTTCGACCACGCCGAATTCACCACGTGTTGTGGCTGAGGCGGCCTGGGTTGGTCGGAGACTAGGTTTTACCTAGGAGGACGATCATCAT